>Ga0207705_10000032_pt1 | contig 224376 bp, 211 predicted proteins | sample KBSC13metaG_FD_184314 | JGI IMG/M metagenome (GOLD analysis project Ga0207705, IMG submission 184314) | Corn rhizosphere microbial communities from Kellogg Biological Station, Michigan, USA - KBS C1-3 metaG (SPAdes) (version 2) | ecosystem: Host-associated > Plants > Roots > Rhizosphere >... | reverse complement strand
ATTTGCCGCCGGCTTCTTTCAGATTCCTCCTCACGGTGGACACCCTTGCCCTTAGCTGACGCTTCCCACTATCAAGGCGCGCTCGGGACTTTCACCCTATAGTTTACCCCCATGCCGGGCACACAACCAAAAAAGGCCCTCGGATAGTCCGAAGGCCTTTCTAATAATATTTTTATAATGATCAATTCATCCGGTAAGGTGCTATCAAATAAAATTCGGGAATTTGAACATCGAAAATAGCGCTATCAATCAGGCGGGCCATCTGGTATTCGCCTTTCATGCTGCCCATATCCGTTTTCAGGTTGCAGCCCGATACATATTCGTGGGTAGCTCCGGGTTCGATAATGGGTTGCTGGCCCACTACGCCCTCTCCTTCAACATCACGTTTGGCGCCATTGGAATCGAAGATCTCCCAATGCCTCCGCAGAAGCTGAACAGATGAGGTACCAACATTTTCGATGCTTATTTTATAGGCGAACATATAATGGTCGTTTGCCGGGTTGGAATATTCCGGTTGATAAATGGTTTCAACAGAAACCTTGACGCCATCAGTTATTGTAGTTATCATGTGCTAACTGTGAATGATTCAAATATATATTTATTTACCATTCAAATATCAAGCCATTTCTGCGCTGTAATTCTCGGCAACCTCAAATAGTATGGTTTCTATCTCCTCAAAGGAGCCCGCAGTAACCAATTTCATGCGGTATTCCTTAAAATGATCGATACCCTTAAAATAGTTGGAATAGTGCCTTCGCATCTCAAAAACGCCTGTTTTTGGTCCTTTCCACTCAATTGATTTCAGTAAATGCGTACGGCAAACTTCTACGCGTTCAGCAATTGTAGGCTTTTCAAGAAATTCGCCCGTATTAAAAAAATGCCTGATTTCGCGGAAAATCCAGGGATATCCGATGGCTGCGCGACCAATCATCATGCCGTCGACGCCAAATTCCATGCGCCAGGCGGCCGCTTTTTGTGGCGAATCGATGTCGCCATTGCCAAAAATGGGGATTTTTATGCACGGATTTCGTTTGATCTCGCGTATCAGGGTCCAGTCGGCAACACCCTTATACATCTGTGAGCGCGTACGCCCGTGTATCGTTAACGCCTTGATACCTACATCCTGTAGCCTTGACGCCACTTCCTCAACGTTTTTGGTATTGTCGTCCCAGCCAAGCCTTGTTTTTACCGTAACCGGCAGATGAGTAGCCTCCACGACTGCCTTGGTCATGGCTACCATCTTATCAATGTCCTGCAAAAGACTCGCACCGGCACCGCGGCAGGCTACCTGTTTTACCGGGCAGCCATAATTGATATCGATCAGGTCGGGATTTACCTGCGAGGCGATCTCGGTAGCTTCGCGCATATGCTCGATATCGCTGCCGAATATCTGTATTCCGATGGGGCGTTCGTACTCAAAAATGTCCAGTTTTTGCCTGCTTTTTGCTGCATCGCGTATCAAGCCCTCCGAAGAAATAAACTCGGTATACATCATATCCGCTCCGTTCTGCTTGCACACATAACGGAACGGCGGGTCGCTTACATCCTCCATCGGCGCCAGCAGCAGCGGAAATTCTCCAAGGTCAATATTTCCTATTTGTACAGACATGGCTTATCTTTAACCGCTCAAAATTACGACTTTTACGCCATATTATGACAGAAGGCCTTTCTAACCCGCTTCCGCGCAAGCAAATAAGTCCCGCTTTACAGTTTTTGATATTGATCGGATTGCTGGTTATTACGCTTTTTGTAGGTACTATGATAGGTGCAACGATTATTACAGCGAAGTATGGTTCGGACACACTTACGGCCATCATGCAATCCAAACTTGACGTTCCAAATGCCGGTACTGCTTTATGGATATTGCAATTTGCCAGCACCACGTTTCCAATACTTGTTACCCCGATAATTTTCGCCTACCTGATCGTACAGGAACCCGAAGACTACCTAAAACATCACTATCACTTCCCCTGGACGCTGATCATCGTGGTGGCTTTGACTATGTGCGCCGCGCAGGTATCGATCGAATACTTAGGGAACCTGAACCAGAAGATGGTTTTGCCCCATGCTTTAAAGGGGTTAGAAGACTGGATGAAGCAAAGCGAGCAGGAAGCTCAAAAGCTATCGGACACCATGATGCGAATGCCAACACTCGCGGGCATGGTATTCGACCTGCTTTTCATTGGCCTGTTGACAGCCATTGTTGAAGAAATCCTGTTCCGCGGATGTATGCAAACCATTTTTGTACACTGGACAAAGAATATACACGTAGCTATCTGGATAACCGCCATCTTATTTAGTGCTTTCCACCTGGAATTTTACGGCTTCCTGCCTCGCTTGTTCCTTGGACTATTGTTTGGCTATTTCGTAGCCTGGAGCGGCAGCATCTGGCCGGCTATTATCGGACACTTTGTGAATAACGGCGCCATCGTTGTATGGGAATATTTATATCAAAACAAAATAACCCATATCAATCCTGATGTGCAGCAAATATTTACCAATACCGCTTATTGGATCAGTTTTGTTGTAACGTTGGTTTTATTATTTATTTATTGGTATATTTCAAACAAATGGCATTCCATGCATTATGGAGAAGAACTGGATTAAAATCTTTTCGTCGACCAATTACTACCAGGCCGAGATAGTAAAGCAAATGCTTATTGAAAATCAAATAGATACCGTGCTGCTTAATAAACAGGATTCATCACACCGTACTTTTGGCCAGATCGAAGTTTATATTCATCAAAAGGATTTTAGCAACGCCATCGAGGCCATGATCCTGAACCAGATCAATTCATGAAAACACGCGCCATTACCGGCTTTATCTTCGTCATCGTTATGCTTGCTTCGGTGCTGGCGGGCAACTATGTATTCGATGTGTTTTATTTATTATTGGCGCTCGGAGCCCTCTATGAGTTCTATGGTATTATCAAGCAGGGCGATGCCGCGCCAAACCGGTTTTTAGGCCTGATCAACGGACTGGTTATTTATGTTGTCGCGGCGCTCATCTGCGTTTCGGACAATGATCCGCCTGCGTTCAGTATCTTACTTATAGCCGTATTTACAATAGCCGCGATATTTATACAGGAGCTTTTCACCAAATCGGTTACGCCATTCGCCAATATTGCCTATACTATATTAGGGCTGGCCTATATTGTTATCCCGTTTTGCTTTTACCATGCACTGGGTTATCTTAATGCCTTTCACCAGTTCAATTTTCATTTTCCGCTGGCCTTCCTGGTCATGCTGTGGGCGAATGATACCGGCGCTTATTTAAGCGGTCGGTTTTTTGGCCGAACAAAGCTTTTCGAACGGCATTCGCCCAAGAAAACCTGGGAGGGCTTCATCGGCGGGGTGATCATCAGCGCCGTTGCGGCTTATGTGATCAGCTTCTTTTATTTTGAGATCAACTGGAAGGAATGGATATTCATGGCCGTATTGATCGGCTGCTTTGGCACCCTGGGCGACCTGGTGGAATCTATGCTCAAACGCAGCCTGGATATCAAAGACTCCGGCGGTATATTGCCCGGCCACGGCGGTCTGCTTGACAGGTTTGACGGCCTGCTGGTTTCGGTGCCCATCGTTTATGCTTATCTCTACTTCATTACAATTTCGTAATTTCGCATCAAATTTCATTGAAAATGACCATCCACAAAGAAGGATATACTTCCCTGGCACTTTGCGTACTGCTAATATTCGTATCTAACGCGCTTATACAATTTTACTACCCATCGGCCCATACCTTAAAATGGATCGTATATATTTTATCAGCCATTTTATTCCTGATTATACTACAGTTCTTCCGCAGCCCGAAGTTTCATATCGATGTGAATGAAACAAATGTGCTGTGTCCCGCTGATGGTAAAGTTGTGGTAATAGAAGAAACTGATGAGACTGAATATTTAAAAGACAGGCGCATACAGATCTCCGTTTTCATGTCGCCGATCAATGTGCACGTAAACCGCAACCCGATCTCGGGCGTGGTAAGCTATTTCAAATATCACAAAGGCAAATACCTGGTCGCCTGGCACCCCAAATCTTCGACCGAGAATGAGCGTACCACAGTTGTTATCGAAAACAGCAAGGGTGTTTCGGTATTGTTCCGCCAGATAGCCGGCGCTATGGCGCGACGCATCGTTTGGTATGTGAAAGAAGGTGAGCATGTAGAACAGGGCCAGCAATTTGGCTTTATCAAATTTGGCTCAAGGGTGGATGTATTTCTGCCTTTGGGAACCAAGATCAATGTTAGTATCGGGGAAGCCGTAAAAGGCGGACGCACGGTGCTGGCGGAGTTAAGCCCCCTGCCCCCTAAAGGGGGTGTAACCAAAGCTACTGGAAAAACCGCCTGACGATTCAGAAAATAAGGTACAGCAAAAAGCCCTTCAGGAGTATATTCCGAAGGGCTTTATATTTTATAACCACTCCCCTTTAGGGGTGGGGGCTTAAATTCTCTTTGATTTGATACGGGCAGCTTTGCCGGTCAATTCGCGCAGGTAGAACAATTTAGCGCGGCGAACTTTACCATGGCTGTTTACTTCTACTTTATCGATGTTGGGTGAATTGACAGGGAATATACGTTCAACGCCTATACCATTTGAAACTTTACGTACAGTAAAAGTCTCGTTGTTACCAACGCTGTTACGCTGGATAACCACGCCCTGGTATATCTGAATACGTTCCTTGTTTCCTTCACGTATTTTATAGTGTACGCTAACAGTATCACCTGCTTTAAACGCAGGAAGTTGCTTTTTTTCTACTGTTTGGTCTTCGACAAATTTTACTAAATCCATGATATTAAGCTCTAAACGCAATTTTTAACCCGTAAAAATCGGCTTGCAATAATAGGGATTTTATTTTAATTTAAAAAGTGTGATTTAAAAAATTGTTAGAACACGATTAGGTGATTAAAGGATTGGCAGGACTATGTTCCGTACCTACGGCACGGATTTCTTGGTTTTTATTTTCTTACCGACATTTAACCCCGATGGGGTTACCTATTATTCTTTTCTAAATAAATTATCTCGTTTTCGGAATCTGAGACTTTCTCGGATACAGTCTTATATCCTTTTTTAATAAAAACAACTTCCATTATCGGGCAGCCGAAAACCCCTCCATCTATTGCGCTTAATTTAAAAGAACCATCGGAATCTGAATATCCGCCAATTTCTTGTCCGACTTTATGAACATAAACACTATCAATAGGCATTTTAGTCGCTTTGTCAAGTACTGTGCCTTTTGCATGTTGACTACAATCGCATGAGCTAAATTGTATTGCAACGCTTGATATGAATAGATACTTTATTGAGTTTTTTATCATCTCTATGCGATAAAAATTCATTTCAGCAAATCCGGCCTTCTTTCTTTTGTTCGTTCCACCGCCTGCTCAAAACGCCATTTTTCTATTTCGGGGGTGTTGCCGCTCAACAATATATCCGGCACTTTATGACCGTTCCAGTCGGCCGGGCGGGTATAAACCGGGGCATCCAGCAGGTCATCCTGGAAAGAATCCGACAGCGCCGAGGTTTCGTCGCTCAGCACACCGGGTATCAAACGCACCACGGCATCCACCAAAACCGCGGCGGGCAGTTCACCACCGGATAAAACATAATCTCCTATGGATACTTCGCGGGTTACAAAAAGATCGCGTATGCGCTGGTCTATTCCTTTATAATGCCCGCAGAGGATGATAATATTCTTTTTTATGGAAAGCTGGTTAGCGATGGATTGGTTCAGTGTTTCGCCATCGGGGGTCATGAAGATAACCTCGTCGTAATCCCTTTCAGCCTTCAGCTTTTCAATACAATTGGCAAAAGGTTCGATGGTCATCACCATGCCGCTGCCGCCGCCGAATGGATAATCATCTACGCTTTTGTGTTTGTTATTGGCATAATCGCGCAAGTTGTGTATCACGATCTCGGCTATGCCTTTCTTTTGCGCGCGCTGTAAAATAGAGTGCGCGAAAGGACTTTCCAGCAGGTTTGGCAAAACGGTAATCAGATCAAAGCGCATGGCGCAAAGATAGTTTTCTTTGAGCGGAAAGCTGAAAGACTAAAGCTGAAAGCCGGATCAGGGACCGAACAAAAAGCTTTGGACTTTCTGCTTTCCGCTTTTTGCTCTAAGAGGAAAGTTGAAAGGCCTCTATAGTTTCCTGCAAATTTCCCAATGGTGACCGAAGGGGTCCTTTATCCGGCCAAGGCGGTAACCATAATCCTGGTCGGCGACCGGGTAGATCTCTTCGGCCCCGGCCGCGACGGCTTGCTTCGCCACTGAATCGGGATCGGGTACAACCAGCCCCATCCGTATAGTACTGCCACCCAAGGTTTCCGGGCTGAAATTTTCATATTCCGGAGCCTCATCAGCCACGAGGAACCGCACACCCTGGATGGAAAGCTCCGCAACTACGCCCCCATCAGGGTCCGTAAGACAGAACAAAACGTCGGCGTTAAATGCTTTTTTGTAAAATTCCACTGCGGCGGCACCACGCCGAACGGACAACGTTGGTAGAAAGGCGGCTTCTTGTTTCTCCATAAAGATCAGGCGTTACGTACAAAATTATCCAGTGCGCCCGCGTTCAAAAGCTTTTCAATCAGCCAGCAATGACCGAAAGGGTCCCGTATTTCGCCCTGCCGGTAGCCATATTCATAATCTTGAACCGGCGAAACGAGAACCGCCCCCGCTGATATGGCCTTTGCTACCACGGCATGTACATCATCCACCACAAGGCCAATGGTAACCGTTGTGCCTTTAGCTTTGTCAGGGCTCGGTGTCCGGCTGCCCTCTTCGTGCAGGCGAAATTGGACTCCGTTTATTAAAAGCGCCGCGACATGTACAGTTCCGTCCGGATTGTTGATCCGCCACTGCTGTTCCGCACTAAAGGCATTTTTATAAAACTCAATATCAGTTATGCCGCTACTAACAGATAATACCGGCACGAAGGTTGTTTTTTGCTCCATTTTTTATGACACTTCTGTCTTGATTCTTGTTTCTTGACTCTTGATTCTACTTTTTAGTCCCCTTCTTCCAAGATAAACACTTCTTCCAGCGGTTTACCGAAAACCCTGGCGATCTTAAGCGCCAGCACCGTTGAAGGCACGTATTTATTGCTCTCGATGGTATTGATAGTTTGCCGCGATACGCTGACCGCTTCGGCAAGGTCGGCCTGGGTGATGTTTTTGATGGCGCGCTCAACGCGGATGTTATTTTTCATGGCCTTCCTCCTTGCTGAAAGAACTGTTCAGGCGAAAGATAACCCACCTGAAGCGGATGATAAAAAACAGGAGCGGTACCCACAAATTTAGTTCGAGCATATGCCCAACATCTTCTATGAAGACGAGGCTGATGATGAGGATGAGATAGTTAATGTAAATCGCCCACCGCAGCGAATCCAATCGCAGATGCCATATTTGTTCGTCTTCCACTTTTTCCTTAGCAAAGGCAACCAGGAATAACCCCGATACCATCACGAGCGACGTACAGATAAAAAACAGGTGTACGCCGGTAAAAAGGCCCGTGCTCGTCGGTCCGTTGTCCATGATATTGACCATACCGTGTGCCAGGCCAAACATGCTGATCGGAACATGCAATAGGATAAGGGCCCAGCCCAGGTACCGGCACCAGTACGGAAATAGAAAATGTGTTTTCATAGCGCCAGTTTCCCTTTCCCATTTTGCGTATCATATTTTTTCAGGATGTAATTGAACCGCAGCACAAAAAACAGCGCTATGGTACCGAGATTAAGGAACATTATGGACATAAAGTCGAAGAAATAAAAGAAGAGATTAGCCAGCAACAGTATGGCATAATTCACATAGACCGCCAGCTGCATGGATTCAAGCCGGAGCGTTGACACAAATTCGTCCTCGTCGTTTCGTTTACTGTATCCCCACATCATGAGGGTTAAAGGCAGAAACAAAAACAGCATGGTTATCCAATCTTTCGGTTCAGGATCGCCGCCCTTAAAAAAGAGCGAGCCGAAAAATGCAAAAAACACGATGACAACCAGCGGCACAGAAATAAGCCGGCCTATTAACCGGTAAGGCCTTTCGGGCAGATAAAATATTTTGCCCACTTTATATTCGCCCTTACTGCTGTATCTCAAATAGTAATACCGCGCGATAAAGATCAGCAGTGGCGTAAAAAGATTATAGGTGGACATACCCAGGATGTCAGCAAAAGAACCAAGCGGGTCCTTATCCAGTTTCAGCAGTTCGATAATTAATGTGGCGCAAAGCCATAAAAGATAGATGGAATAATTGACCAGGACGGCCCAGTACAAAGCATTGTAACGCATTTTGGCTGTGAGTTCATCTTCCTTTTTTTCTTTTGCGAAAGCCACAAAAAATAACCCGATGATAACTAGGGTTAAGGCAAGGGTGTTAGTGAGGTCCTGGTAGATCGGCCCGTTGAAATGAACGCTTCTGGGCCAGTAGCTTATGCCTAAATGCGGTATTTTATAATCTTTATAAACTGCGAAATAACCGAGAATAAATCCGGGAAGGGCCAATACCCAGCCAAGCGGCCGCAATTGATGGGGTAACAAAAATCGTGATTTCATAATTTGTCAAGTCTTATTGACCAAATGTAAAGTTTATTTTACAAATGTCAAGTAAAATGGTAACTATATATCAGTTGGGACAAAGACCAAATGTAAAACATGCTTTACATATTGTCAAGGGTTTTTTGCAGTTAAAGTAACTTTAATTTGCAACTGTCAAACACATTACTTATCTTTATACCAACAGCAAAGGCGACCCGAAAGCCGCCTTTTCAATTAGTTTGGTGAGAAACTAACCCGCTGCGCCTGTCACGCAAGTCCTTTACATCGGTACTGTTTAGAAGATACTTAATGAGGGTAACTCTAACCTGTACAACTCTAATGTGGTTTGCACCATACGTTTAATGCACGATGCAATAGACTTACATTCCAAGAACGATCTTTTAAAGGATGTCATCCGTGTCATCCTTTTTTTCGTTTTTATCCCTTTCCTTTTTGGTTGTTTTGAATTTATAAAATGTGTTTTCACCGTCAAACTCCTCTGTTATCTCAAAAGAGTAGCTATACGTTTCGTAATCCCATCTTAGTTTTTTAAACAATGGTTTCGTGTTAATATAGAAATACGCTCCGGCTTTTAATATTTGGTATGCGTCATCCTCTTTTGGGTCGTTGATAACAACATAAAGGTTTTGATCGTTTTTGTCTTCGGCATTGTTTCCAATCATTAAACTCTTATCAGTACTAAGTTTTAGCTTGGTAGCGGCTTCTGCCGTAAAGCCGATTTTGCCACTTCTTTGCAAAGTTGCTTTTACATTTCTATCCAGTGTGCTTGGCTTTATAAAGTTAATTTTCATAACACTTCGTTAATACAATACAAATATATAAGTTTATTCGGTAATTGCAACTACGTTTTCGTAAAACTAATTCACATCTATCAATTTCATTTTTTATTGTTTTTCATTTATTATATACTATACATTCTTTTTCTTAAATTATTTTCAAATAAATTTGTCCCATTAAGTTATTAATATTATATTTGTATAAGCAAACACGATAACGATGGAAACGCAATTTAAAAACCTCTTACAAGTATTGGACTACTTCAAAAACGAAGAAACCTGTATTACCTATTTGGCTAACAGCCGTTGGGGTGAAACACCTACTTGCCCTCATTGCGGCAATGTTGGTGCGTACGTAACTAACAGAGGTTTTAAATGTAAGGCTAAAGAGTGTCATAAGAAGTTTACCGTTACTACGGGTACGATCTTCGAGAACACTAAAATTAGCCTGCGTATTTGGTTTGCTGCAATGTACCTGTGTACCGCTCACAAGAAAGGCATTTCTTCGTTACAACTTAGCCGTGACCTTAATATCACACAAAAGACTGCGTGGTTCATTTTACATCGTATCCGTGAAATGCTGAATAGCAATCAAAGTGAACATTTGACCGGGACTGTAGAGGTTGACGAAACCTACGTAGGCGGTAAGACTGGCAACAAGAGCAATAAGAAACGTAAGGAATTACGGGATAGTGGCGAAGTGTGGGCAAAGAAAACTTCTGTTATCGCTATGGTAGGACGCGAAAGCGGACAAGTTAAAACCCAGGTGGTGAAAGCTAACAGCGTTAAGTTTGCAGACGTGTTGCCAGTTATACAAGCGCACGTTGCCGAAGATGCCTTAATAATTACCGATAGTTCAACTATGTATGGTAGCCTGAAACATTCTTACAAGCACGAAACAGTTAACCACGTGCAAAAAGAATACGTAAGGGGTGCAATGCACACTAATACTATTGAGGGGTTCTTTAGCCAACTGAAAAGAGGCATTTACGGTATATATCATCAAGTAAGCCCGAAACACTTACATAGGTATTGCCATGAGTTCGGATATAAATATAATACCCGGAAAGCAACCGATATTGCCCGTTTCGAAGATGCTGTAAAGAACGTTAATAATGTTCGCTTGACTTATGCTGATCTAATTGCTTAACTTTGAATATGGCAGAGAAGAAACCGACCGTAAAGAAAAAAGAACGGGCACATAACTACGAAGAAAAGGTCAAGTTTGACGGGACGCTGGAGCAAATGATAAAAATGGCCGGGAATACTAAGTTGCCGAAGCCAAAAGCTGAAAAATAAAAAAACCGCCTCTTTGCGGTTCTCTTACTATTTTTATATTTTTGTGTTACCGATCAGTATTACCAGTACTGATCGGCTAAAAATTTTGTAGGTATAAAGAACGCTTTTCTTAGACTTAAGACAAAGTTAATATATTATTGTCAAAAAGTCAAGGGGAATTTTCAATGGAAACCGTTACCTTAAACAAGAACCTACACGCTGCCAAACATTCAAAAAATGATGAGTACTACACTCAATTGGCAGATATTGAGAGGGAGCTTAAACACTACAAGCATCACTTTAAGGACAAAGTAATTTATTGCAATTGCGATGATCCCCGTGTTAGTAATTTCTTTCGTTACTTCTCTTATAACTTCAAAAAGTTAGGTCTCAAAAAGCTAATCACAACATGCTATAAAAGCATTAACCCAGACCTATTTAGTCAAAACGATTCCGAAAGGGCTATTTATCTTGAGTATGAGGGAAGTGAAAATGAAAACGCCATCCCAAATTTAGATGAAATTGGCATAGTATACCTTGAGAGAGACGGTGATTTTAGAAGTAAAGAAAGTATCGAACTACTTAAACAGTCTGATATTGTTATTACTAATCCACCGTTTTCACTATTTAGGGAATATGTATCGCAATTAATGGAGTATGATAAAAAGTTCCTTATAATCGGAAACATTAATGCAATATCCTACAAAGAGTGCTTTGAAGCGATTAGGGAAAATAAAATGTGGCTCGGTTATAATTGTGTAAGGCATTTCGGGCAACCGGACGGAACAATGTATGAGACGGCAAGAACTTACTGGTATACTAATTTGGATATAGCGAAGCGCCACGACGAAATAGTTTTATACAAACCTTATTCTGAAAATGAATATCCTAAATACGAGAATTACAATGCAATTAACGTAGATAGAACATACGATATTCCCGTAGATTATAGTGGACATATGGGTGTGCCGATCACGTTCCTGGATAAACACAATCCCGATCAGTTTGAAATTATCGGATTGGGAATATCTAATTCTGGTATTGAAATTGGCGTAAAACCGTATAAACCTGAACATAAAAAGTACAGAAAGGAAATTCAAAAGCGCGGAGCTGTTGATGGTGATTTATATTTGATGAATAACGGCGTTGTTGACGTACCTTATGCCCGTATAATCATCAGGAATAAAAAGCTATGACCATAGACCTTAAAGAAATCACAATCAGAGACCTTACTCAAGGATACGAAGATTCAGAAGAAAATGGAGTTGTCGCCTATAATATGGAGTTAGATATTAGGCCACCATATCAACGTGAATTTATTTATAAAGACAAACAGAGAGACGAAGTAATCAATACAGTCATTCAAGGATTCCCGCTAAATGTAATGTATTGGGCTGTCAGGGATACAGGTGGCTTCGAGGTGATAGATGGGCAACAAAGAACTATTTCTATTTGCCAATACGTAGAGGGGGATTTTGCATTTAAGGGAAGATATTTTCACAATCTGCAAGAGGACGAAAGGGAGCATATCCTAAACTATAAATTGATGGTTTATATGTGTAGTGGGAGTCCAAGCGAGAAACTTAAATGGTTTGAGACAATTAATATCGCCGGGGAAGAATTAACCGATCAGGAGTTACGTAATGCTGTTTATTCAGGTCTTTGGGTGTCAAACGCTAAATTATACTTCAGTAAAAATAATTGTGCGGCTTATGGAATTGGTAAGGATTATTTAACCGGAGTGCCGAACCGGCAAGAGTTTTTAGAGACTGCTATAAAATGGATTAGTTCCGGTAATATAGCGGAGTACATGGCAAAACATCAGGATGAACCTTCCGCAAATGAATTATGGCTTTATTTTCAAAGTGTTATAAATTGGGTAAAAGTTATTTTCCCCAATTATAGGAAAGAGATGAAAGGCGTTCAATGGGGCTACCTTTACAACCAGTTTAAGGACGGTAAATTTGACCCTAAAAAAATAGAGCAAGAGGTAAGTACCTTAATGATGGATGATGATGTGACAAATAAGAAAGGCATATACGAATACATTTTGACAGGTAATGAGAAGCATCTAAGCATCAGGGCATTTACACCAAATCAAATACGAGAAGCATACGAAAGACAAAAAGGTATTTGTCCAAAATGTGGTAAGTACTTTGAACTGTCCGCTATGGAAGCAGACCATATTACGCCGTGGCACTTGGGCGGTAAAACTACGGCAGATAATTGCCAAATGCTATGCCAGCACGATAATAGGATAAAATCAGGAATTTAAGGCGCACCAAAAAAATTTGAACAAAAATGTACAGTTTGCTTGACATTTTGTAAAACATGTTTACCTTTGTCCCAACTCGTATATAGTTACCAGTAAAATTGACAAAATATTTTTTAGCCAAGCCAAATCTGTAACTTCGGGTAAACCTTACTGCAATGAAGAAAGCCACCCGTTTAATACTTTTTTTTTGTTTAGCCCTCCAATTTTCACAGGCACAAACACAACCGCTGAAAAAGTATTCAGCATACAGATACCTCTTATCGGACATACAAAAAGGCAAGCATGGATTTAATGAGGCTAAGTTCCACAATAGTTATATTAACCCTAAAACCGAAATTTTATTTTCAGTTTATAGTGATAGAATTGTTTACAAAAACAAAAAAACTATCGTTTATAAAATTTATAAGACTAAGGAATATTCAGACGATACCCACTATTACGCAAGGGACTTAGAAGGTCAATATTATGATATTGTTATTGAGCACGATATCATTGATAAAAAATACTATTACTCTATTACCGTTTACAGGACGGAAAAAAACAACAACTGGTTATCTGTAACAAGATTTGATGTAAATAAGATCAAATAGGCTTACATCCCTTAAACAAGTTGTCAAAAATAAAATGTACAGCTTGCTTGACATTTGTCATAATTCTGTCGAACGGCATGTCCCAAGTGGTATATAGTTACCAGTAAATTTGACAAAATATTTTTTCTGCCCGTGAAACTAATATTGCCCGTTCCAAAGCAACATCATGACAACGCCAACGACTATGGCAATCGAAATCGTAGTGATCGATACATTTATGTAATGTTCTTTCCTGGGCACCCCGGCGATCACTTCAATAAAGGATTGTTTAATTTTTTCCATAAGAGATGAATATTACACATAATCTCTACTAACAACCCTGATGCCAGTCCAGTTTAATTTCTTAACTAAAAGTATAACAAGCTGATCCTTAATTTATTTAAAGAAGATGGGTGGAAAATGGGCTTGTCGCAATTTTGAGGCGGTTTGACCGAATATGCGGACAAATTAGTCGAGGTATATATCCAGCAACCCTTCGGGTAAGTCGACAAGCACAATGCCCTTTACCACATCGATACTCTTGATGATCTCCTCATTGAGCGGGAAAAGCACTTCGCAGTTCTTATAGTGCACGGTGGCGATAAATTGCTGGGGAAGCTCCTGTATATGGGTGATCTCGCCCAACTCGCCTTCATTGATATCCACCGCGATAAAACCCGCGAGGTCCATCAGGGTGAAGTCGCCTTTTTTCTTTTTGGGCTTTAGTTTATTGGGCAAATAAACATCCTTTTTTACCAACCGGGAGGCTTTCTCAATACTATCCTGGTCTTCCAGGAAAAGATAGGCTGTGTTATTATGGTGATATTTAACCGATTCGACAAAGTAAGGCACCAGCTTTCCGGCCATATCCACAAACACGGTTTTAAAATCTATCGCGTCGAGGTTCTCATAATCCACATAGAGCTGCAATTCACCCTTTAACCCTTTGGTTTTGATGAACGTGCCTATTCGAAAATGATCTTCGATTTCCATGATTTGCATAATCATTCTCTGTGACTTTTTGCATTTCTCTGTGCACTTCCTGGTAAAAATATTTAACCACAGAGTGCACTAAGCTTTCACAGAGAAGCACAGAGTTTAAGCAACTCCCAAACAAAAATAGCGAACAATATGTGTCCGCCATTTTTATAATTTGATGTAAGCCAGGTCTTGATTCCTGGTTCTTGATTCTTGTTTCTAATTACTCGGCGTCTTCAGCAGGTGTTTCAGTTTCTGCTTCAGCAGCAGGAGTTTCGGTTTCTGCCTCTGCAGCAGGTGTCTCAACTTCTTCTGCTACAGCAGGAGTTTCAACTACAGCCTCAGCTACAGGAGCTTCGGCTTCTGCTTCCGCAACCGGTGCTTCTTCAGCAACAGCTACTTCGGCTAAAGGCGCTTCCTCAGCAACTTCTTCTTCGACTACTTCTACTTCTTCAGCCGGAGGGGTATTCTTAGCGGCTATAGCAGCAGCTTTCTCTTCTTTCTTCTTAGCCTCGGCAGCCAGGGCAGCCTTGCGGGCGTCATCTTTCGCTTTACCTAAGTTTTCTTTCTTACCGGTGATCTTGTTATCCTTTTGTGCAAGCCACGCTTCGAATTTCGCTATAGCCTGTTCTTCGGTCAATGCGCCTTTCTTAACGCCGCCCTGTAAATGTTTTTTGTACAAAACACCTTTATACGACAGGATCGCACGGCAGGTATCGGTAGGCTGTGCGCCGCTGTTCATCCAATCAAGGGTCTTGTCAAAATTAATGTCAATTGTAGCAGGATTGGTGTTTGGGTTGTACGAACCCAGACGTTCAATGAAGCGGCCATCTCGTGGTGCGCGTGCGTCTGCTACTACGATATAGTAAAAAGGACTTCCTTTTTTACCATGTCTCTGTAGTCTGATCTTAGTTGCCATTTTAAAGTTTTATGTGTTCAACATGTCCCCGGAGTTTTCTTTCAGCGGGGATGCAAAGGTAGAAAAATTTATATAGAACCACAAATGGCGCGAATTTTTTTCGAATTACACGAATTGGGCTATCTTGCGGCATTTCAACAACAACTATTTTAATTCGAATAATTCGTGAAATTCGTGTTCTATTAAAAATTATTGGCAACTTGTGGCACCGACAAAAATGGAACAAAAAGCACGCATAGCCATTGATATGGACGAGGTTATCGCCGATACTATCGACAAGTTTATTGAGGTATACCGGCAGGACCATAATACTGAAATATTACTCGAAGAAATGGACGGCAAAGAGTTTCACGAGCTTTTGCCTGACACATTGAACCACAGTTGGCGCGATTATGTAAATGCTCCCGGTTTTTTCAGGGATTTGAAGGTGATGCCGCACAGCCAGGAAGTAGTAAGGGAACTGTGCAAAAAATATGATGTCTACATCGTTTCGGCCGCGATGGAATTCAGGCACTCACTGATCGATAAATACGACTGGCTTGAAGAGCACTTTCCCTTTATCGGCTGGAAGAATATCATCTTCTGCGGGAATAAGATAGTCGATGTTCAGATCATGATCGACGACCGCATCCGTAATTTCGCGGGGTTTGGCGGCCGGTGCATCCTTTATTCATCCCCTCATAATTTCTTTGTAACCGAGTACGAAAGGGTAAATACCTGGAGCGAAGTGGCCGGCATATTATTATGAACATTGTATTCTTAAGAAAAAAAATTAATTTTATAGTTCCGGCGAATTGGGGAAAAATCTATGCTAACTGATCTTCTTGCGGCCCTGAACGATGGGGTCTGGGCCTATGATATAACCACGCAAAACTACCTGTTCATCAGCCCGGGCGTGCATAGTATCCTGGAATATTCAGCAACTGATTTTCAGCACAATAAGGAACTTGCGACTCAAATTATTGATCCGGCCGACCGGGATATGGTTTTAGCGGCCTCGCCGCAATCGGGCGCCGACGGCTGGCTGGAAATTACGTACAGGGTGGTGACCAAAGGTGGTAAAACCAAATGGATAAGCCAGAAAAAGCGTCATATTATCGATGAATCGACGGGCCACGAGGTGATCCTCAGCGTAATAAAAAGCGCTTCGACCAGCTCCGACAAGAATACCGCAAAAAACGCTGCTGAAGAAATTGCCTGGACCAAAAATAACCTCGAGGCCCTGATCAATAACACCGAAGATTATATCTGGTCGATAGACCGGGAAGGGAAGTACGTTTATATGAATTCTGCCTATCGAAAGCGTATAACCGGTATGGTTGGCACAATGCCCAATGAAGGCGATGATGCCTATGTTCATTCAGGTGGTACCATTAAGGTGAAAAATGAGTGGCGGGGATATTACCAGCGGGCACTTTCAGGTGAGCGATACGTCACCGGCCATCAAAGCCCGGATCCATTCACGAAAAAAACTACTTTTTTCGAGGTAAGCTTTAACCCGATCTACCGTAAATCGAAAAATGAGATCATAGGCGTGGGCTGCTTCGCCCGTGATATTACTGAAAGGCTGAAAACAGAGGAGGCCTTGATCGAGCAAAACGAAAGGCTGAAAAACATAGCTTCATTAAGTTCGCATGAACTGCGCCGCCCCGTGGCCAGCATGCTGGGACTGCTGAATATCATCGACAAGGAAAACTTTAGCAACCCCGAAAACCAGCAGATCATCGAGCACCTGCACACCGTCGGGAACGAAATAGACGAGGTTATCCGGCTTATCGTTAATAAAACCTTTATCGACAATAAATTTCCATTGTAATTTACAACGATGTTATCTAAACGATCCTGATCGCTTTTCATCGAATAGGATATTGAAAAATCGCCCACCTCTTAGTGTATTAAAGTATTCCTAGTAAATATTCCGCAAAATAGAATAGGTTGCATTTAACACAGTTGAAATTCAGCGAGTTGTAACCTTTTAAAGTACAACATCGTAAACTATATCTACGCCTGCAAATTGTTCTCAATTGCCGGATAAACCCTAAAAATAATTATCATGAAAAAGCTATGCTTAATTGCCGTTGTTTTATTTCTATCAGCCGGTTGCGGCTCCTATACCAGTTTGGTAAAATATGCTGAACAGCCCAACGATATTTACGCCAAAAATGATTTAAAGGAATATTTAAAAAACAATAAAAGCCCGAAGATCGTCTTGCGAGTACCAAATTCGAATGATAAGGCGACCAGCAACACGATAAACAACCAAAATAACAATGTACTTTTTAATGCGATAGAAAAGGAGCTTTTGAAAGAAGGCTTTAACGTACGCGACCGCGGTCTCTTTAATGAGATCATGGATAAATCTAAATCGGCCGATTATTCCAAATTAGGCGATGAAACAGATACCGATCTGATACTGGAGGTAGTAAATTTAAACACTGATATTTCCTATTCAACCAATAAGATAACACTGGTAAATAATAATGGAAAAGGTCCGGATGGCTCTAATGTGGGCACCGTTGATTATAAAAAGAATGGAGCTACAGTTGAATTCCGGTTAATAATGGTAAAGAATAATGAAATTGCCGGTAATTACAAATTTAACTATAACCCGTGTCCGAGTGGTTGCCCATTAACTGATTGGAATTATAATAAACGCACACGGGTACTTGAGCCAAAGGAAACGGTCACTGTTAATTTACTAGAGCAGTTTATTACCCACTGTACTCAGGATCTCGTAAGCTCTATAAGGTCATAATTCGTCAGCGCTTTTTTATAACGATAGAATTTCGACGATCCTGATCATTTGGGGGTCGACATCTGTATTGTGCTTTACAGCCTTTTCAAAAGGTGTAAATGCTACCTGGTTCTGGACAATGCCCACCATTTCGCCCCGCCGGCCAGCTAATAACGCCTCCACAGCAGCTACACCGGTACGGCTCGCTAATACCCGGTCCATACACGTAGGCTTCCCGCCGCGCTGTATGTGCCCCAGGATGGAAACACGTGTATCCAGGTGCGGGAATTGCTCCTTAATGTGCCGACCGATCTCAAACGCGCCGCCTTCTTCGTTTTCACCTTCAGCCACGATCACTATTCGCGAAGTTTTGTCCTTGCGGCCGTTTTCCAGGCGGTCTATCAGTTTGGCCATACCCGATCTGTTTTCGGGTATCAATATGGCCTCGGCACCTGAAGCGATACCTGTACGCAATGCGATCATACCACAATCCTTACCCATTACCTCTACAATAAACAGGCGGTCGTGCGATTCGGCGGTGTCGCGTATCTTGTCGACAGCGTTGATCACTGTATTGATGGCAGTATCATAACCTATAGTAAAATCCGTGCCCACCAGGTCATTGTCAATAGTACCTGGCAGACCAATTATCGGGAAATCAAATTCGTCGCCAAAAGTCTTCGCCCCGCGGAAAGTTCCGTCGCCGCCAATAGCTACCAGCGCATCAACTTCGAAATTCTTTAATTGTTCATAAGCGGCCTGGCGTCCCTCGGGTTCAAGGAAATGTGAGCTACGCGCCGTCTTTAACATAGTGCCGCCGCGCTGTATAATATTGGAAACCGATCTGCGGTCCATCGGGAAATAATCGCCGCTGATCATCCCTTCAAACCCGCGTCGTATACCTGTAATATTGATGTCGTGAAACAATGCTGCCCGCACTACGGCGCGGATGGCTGCATTCATGCCGGGGGCATCGCCGCCCGAAGTAATCAATCCGATATTTTTTATCTGGGCCATTTTTATTGAAGCAGGTTGAAAATCTGCCCGAAACTAAGTAAACGCTATTACCAAATTGTAAATTGATGGTGTTCTGTTAACACTATCAATTTCAAGGGGCGAATTTACACTTATTTTTGAGTCAATGGCTGTTTTGATACGCTTTTAAACCGCTATCCAGAAAATTTATATAATTGTCTGCATGATAATTAGCTCCCTGGGGGGTCACCAGCACATTGCCTTCGCTGTCGGTAATGACATACAACGGCTGCGAGTTGGTTGTGAATTTCGATGCTTCGTAATCACTATTCTTAGCACCGATATTGGTGATATGCTTTCCGCTGAAATTGGAGGTGTACTGTTCATTATCGGGAAGCGCCGTCTTTTCATCAACATAAAGTTCGAGCAGCACAAAGTCATTTTGCATGCGTTTACGAACTTCGGCATTGCTCCAAACATCGGCTTCCATCTTACGGCAATTGGCGCAGTTCCAGCCGGTAAAATCGATCAATACCGGCTTCTTCAGTTCTTTGGAGACTTGCAGTGCCTGGTTATAATCGTACCATTCATTCAGTCCTGCGTGCTTTCCGCGCAAAAACAGGTCTTCATATTTCTTGGTCTTTATAGATGCAACCTGGACCGGCGCCGAGGGCGCGCTTCCCTGGTTCCTTGTAAGATCAAAATCCTGCGTGGCTGCGGGCGGCAGGAAGCCACTGATCACTTTAAGAGGTGCTCCCCACAATCCGGGTATCATGTAGATGACAAAAGAAAAAACAACGATCGCAATAAATGTTCTTGGCACCGAAAGGTAAGGGAGGTCGCTGTCATGCGAAAATTTGATCTTGCCAATCAGGTATAATCCTGTCAATATGCCGATAGCTATCCACAGGGATAAAAACACTTCCCGGTCGAACCAGTTCCAGTGATAGGCCAGGTCGACATTCGACAGAAATTTCAAAGCGAATGCCAGTTCGAGAAAGCCCAGCACCACCTTTACGCTGTTAAGCCAGCCGCCCGATTTTGGCAGGCTCTTCAGCATAGAAGGAAATAAAGCAAATAGCGTGAACGGCAAAGCCAGTGCCAGTGAGAAGCCGAACATGCCTATGGCCGGGGCCAGGCGATCTCCTTTGGAAGCGGCATCAACCAGCAAAGAACCAATGATGGGGCCCGTACATGAAAATGATACCACCACAAGGGTAGCCGCCATAAAGAATATACCTATGTTCCCGCCTTTATCCGAATTTTCGTCCAGCTTGTTGGCCAGCGAACTGGGCAGGGTAATTTCGAATGCCCCAAGGAACGATATACCGAACACAACCAGCAGCAAAAAGAAGAACAGATTAAATATGCCGTTTGTCGCGAGCGCATTCAACGCGTCCGATCCAAAAAGCAATGTGATAATGAGACCCAGAGAAACATAGATGACAATAATTGACAGGCCATAGATAGCCGACTGCATAATGCCTTTGGAACGATTACCGCTCCTCTTGGTAAAAAAACTAACGGTCAATGGAAGCAGCGGGTAGATGCATGGCATCAGCAATGCTAAAAACCCGCCTAAAAATCCTGCAATAAATACTTGCCATAAAGTCTTTGGCTTTTCAGAGGCAGCAACCGGGGTTGGGGTCGATGATTTTTTTACCGAATCCATTGCCTTTTTCCGCGCAGCCAGGCTATCGGCAGCGGTTGGGATATCGGTGAACTGAACGCCGGTTGACGAGACCGTGTCGGCCGCTTTCTTCTGGAATGCGCTTGCCTTGTTAACACCGGCAAAAGAAAATATTATTAAAGTGATCAGCGTATATAAAGCTAATCGCAGGATATTAGGGGATTTTGATTGGGTCATCTCAGCTGCGCTTATTTACCCAATGCGATATCAAAGTCCACATCTTCCGGGGGAAGGCATTTTCGGTCATTACAAACCATATACTCCAGCTGGCCTTTCACGGAGGTTGCCCCGGCAGATCTAAGCTTTATTTTTTGTTGGAAGGTAACCGTCTTTTCGAAATAGCTCACATTCATTTTGAACGCGTCCTCAAATTTGGTCACCGGCGTTGGCTCGGCGGTTTTCCCCACTAAAGCATAATTTTTTGACGGCGTAAAAGTAAAAGAGGTTTTTATAGGGCCCCCGTCCTTTACATTTTGCGAATAAATGTGCCATCCCTGGTCAATAGTGGCGCGCAGGAAAACCACGGCCTCGGTATTGTTTATACGCTTTGCGGCATACGACCATTTCACAGGTTTTTCGATCTGCGCAAAAGCGCCAGTGGCGATAACCAGGATTGTTATTAAAAGCAATATCCTTTTCATATTTATTATTTCAGTTATTTAAAAATTCAATTTCCTTCAGGTTATACTTCCGTTCTCCGCCATCCGTATCCATTAAGAGTAACCCCTCATCCGTTACCCCGGTAATCCGTCCTTCAAAAACGCGCTCCCCGGAGCGGTAGTATTTCTTCTCGTTCAACCGGTACAGACGTTCCTTGTAGGAATTCCTTATAGCGTCATAACGTCCTGATTTAAGGCTGAGATAGACTGCTTCAATATTTTTACAAATCTCTGATAATATAAATTTTAAATCATAATCCCTGTGTAAGATTTGTTTTAATGACACAGCGCCGGGAAGCTCTAACGGAAAAACCTCCTGATTAATATTCAAACCTATGCCAACAACAGAATTTTTTATCTGGCTGCCCTGCAATACGTTTTCTATAAGGATTCCGCCCAGTTTCTTGTCACCGAAATAAATATCATTCGGCCATTTTATTTTCAATTTTTCTCCCAAAAAGGGCTCCAGCGCGTTAATTATGCCTAAACTTATCGTCCTGGTCAGATCAAATTGCATGGATATTGATAAAAATGATGGCGTTAACAGGAGGCTAAAGGTTAAATTTCTCCCCGGCTCGCTATGCCATCGGTTCTGTTGCTGGCCGCGTCCTGCATACTGGCTGTCTGCCATAATGACCGTACCTTCGGGAACTGGCTTGGATTTTGACGTTAATTCCTTCAGTAAATTGTTAGTGGAATCAACGTGTTGAATTGTGATTAAATTTTGTCCAACAAATAATCCTGAAAATATGTTATTTTGCAAAGTATAATATGTGTAAACCAAAAGCGTTCAAAACTAATTCTTTTTGATGGTAAAAAACAAAGCGTTAAAAGAATCCGCTTACATTTCTGAACTGGCCATATACGGCATCCAGGAAAAAAAGGGAAACGATATAGTGAGGTTAGACCTTCGTAATATTTTTAGTTCGGTATCTGATTATTTTGTGATTTGCCATGCCGATTCGGCCACCCAAGTAAAAGCCATAGCCAACAGCGTTGAGGAAGAAATTTTTAAAGCGACACAGCAGGAGCCCTGGCGCAAAGAAGGATTGGAATACGGCGAATGGATTCTGCTCGATTATGTAGATGTGGTAGTGCACATTTTCAGGACCGATAAGCGCGAATTCTATGGTGTGGAAGACCTGTGGGGCGATGCCGAGATTAAATTTTATAAAAGCGCCTGACAGCGTGAAAAGTCACGAAAGAACTACCAGGTGCGTCTTCCTAGCCGTTACCCCCTAACTTTAATATAGTAGAGATCATAGATTGAGATTGACAAAATGAAAGATAATAGATCAGAAGGTCCTAAACCGATACGAAAAATACCGAATAAGAAACCAGCGGCAAAACCGCCGAAGTTCAATATCATGTGGCTCTACGCCATCGTGATCATGATTTTACTGGCAGTGGGCTATTTTTCTAATGGCAGCAGTTCAAAGCCGACCACTTTCCAGGATTTTGAGGCTAATATGCTGAAGAACAAGGATGTGGAAAAGATTTCCGTTTACAAGAACGGCGACCTTGTGAATGTTGATGTCTTTATCAAGAAGAGCAGTTTAAGTAAACCCCAATATGAAGAGGTGCGAGACCAGCACTCCATAACAGGGCAAACCACCGGCGGACCACAATACACATTCACTTACGCCTCCGCCGAAACCCTGAACCAGGCACTTGCAGTTGCCGAGAAGGACTTTACGGATGCCGAAAAAGTGCCCGTTGAGTATACCCAGCACGAAAATATCTTAACCAACGTACTATTCCAGGGCATCATTATGGTGCTTTTATTCGCCGCGGTGTGGATATTTATTATGCGCCGGATGTCGGGTGGCGGCGGAGGCGGGCCGGGTGGTCAGATATTTAATATCGGAAAATCAAAAGCTACCTTATTTGATAAAGAAGCGCAGGTTAGCGTAACATTCAATGACGTCGCTGGCCTCGAAGAAGCCAAGCAGGAAGTAATGGAGATCGTGGATTTCCTCAAAAATCCGAAGAAATATACCAACCTGGGCGGTAAGATCCCGAAAGGCGCCTTACTGATAGGTTCGCCGGGAACGGGTAAAACACTTTTGGCGAAAGCCGTTGCAGGTGAGGCCCAGGTGCCGTTCTTCTCGTTGTCAGGTTCCGATTTCGTTGAAATGTTTGTGGGCGTAGGTGCATCGCGTGTCCGCGATCTGTTCCGCCAGGCAAAGGATAAAGCACCGTGTATTATCTTTATTGATGAGATTGACGCTATCGGCCGTGCACGCGGCAAAAACAATATCGTAGGCGGTAACGACGAACGCGAAAATACCCTTAATCAATTATTGGTTGAGATGGATGGTTTTGGTACCGATTCAGGCATTATCATACTCGCCGCTACAAACCGTCCCGACGTATTGGACTCTGCTTTATTGCGCCCGGGCCGTTTTGACAGGCAGGTATCTATTGATAAACCGGACCTATTGGGCCGCGAGCAGATATTCAAAGTGCATTTAAAACCCGTTAAGCTGGCAGAAGGTGTCGACGCTAAAAAATTATCAGCACAAACACCAGGATTTGCCGGCGCGGAGATCGCAAATGTTTGTAACGAGGCTGCCCTGATCGCAGCGCGTAAGAATAAGGAGGCGGTTGATATGCAGGATTTCCAGGATGCGATAGACCGTGTGATCGGTGGTTTGGAAAAGAAGAATAAGATCATATCGCCGGAAGAAAAACGCATTGTGGCTTACCACGAAGCGGGCCATGCGATTGCAGGATGGTATCTTGAACATGCCGATCCATTGGTTAAAGTTTCTATCGTGCCACGTGGCGTTGCTGCCCTGGGCTATGCGCAATACCTGCCGAAAGAGCAATTCCTGTATACTACTGAGCAATTGGAAGACGGAATGTGTATGACCTTAGGCGGAAGAGTGGCCGAAGATCTTATATTCGGCAAGATATCGACTGGCGCCCAGAACGACCTGGAAAGGATCACCAAATTAGCTTATGCCATGGTGACTATTTACGGCATGAACGACAAAGTTGGTAATGTGTCCTTTAATGATACACAGGGCGAATACCAGTTTAACAAACCATATTCTGAAAAGACATCCGAGTTGATCGACCAGGAAGTACGCAACCAGATCAACCTAATGTACGAGCGCACCAAAAAGCTGCTTACAGACAAACATGATGGACTGGAAAAGCTAGCCAACAAGCTGCTTGAAAAGGAAATATTGTTCCAGTCGGACCTTGAAGAAATATTAGGCAAACGCCCGTTTGACCACCGTACCACTTATGATGAATTTGTGAACGGACCGGAGGGCGGTAACCAGGATGCCGCTGCGGGTAACCTGATACACGAAGGCGTTGCCGATCATTCAGGAACATTTAACCGTAATCCTGAAGAGAAGGAAGCGAAATAATTTTTAGCCTGGAGCTGAAAGCAGGAAGTCCAAGACCAAGTTGGCTTTCAGCTTTCAGCTTTGTGCTTTTAGCTTGAAAAAATGAGGGACATCACCACATCAAAAGAGAAGCTACTAAAAAAGATACGAAAAGCTTTGCTTGAAAAGCGAGATAATCCTTATCCCAATCTCGAGGACTTACCCCATTACCCGTCGACCGATGAATTACCTGAAGTCCAGTTTGCGGAAGAATTCACCGCTGCTGCCGGCCAGTTTGTTTTCTGTGAAGATGAAGTTCAATTCATCGAGACCTTGTTGAATCTTGCCGAAGAGCGCAAATGGCGTAAAATATATTCCTGGGAACCTATATTACAGGAAATCCTTGCTAAATACGACTATCCATTTTTTGAAACTGATAAAGATTTTGAACAAGCCGAAGTGGGTTTTACATTATGTGAAGTGCTGATCGCACGTAATGGAAGTATCATCCTGTCCAATGCCGGTTTGGCCGGCCGCAGGCTGAGCATTTATCCGCCAATTCATATCGTGCTTGCCTATACGTCCCAGTTAGTAATCGATCTCAAAGACGCTTTTAAACTGATAAAATCCAAATACGGTAACCAGTTGCCATCCATGATCACTACGGTTACCGGCCCCAGCCGTACAGCGGACATTGAAAAAACCCTTGTTATGGGCGCTCACGGCCCAAAGGAATTATTCGTCTTTTTGCTTGAAGGTTAAACGGCCTGTTTAATTTTTACTAAAACTCTTTGATTTACAGCACATAAACTAATTGCGGTCATACTATTAAATTAGTTACAGGGCCTAAAATACCGTGAAAACACGGTATTGGTTATTTCAATATATTCTTAACTTGGAATAATTATTAATTAAAACCCTAACTATAAATCATGGCCAAAATTATCGACCCAGGACAGGCTCAGAGCCTGATCCAGGAATTTCGCACAAAAAATCAATCATCAGGAGAGCATGCATGGAAGACGCCCGATGGTCAACACCTTAATGGATTTCACATTGACCGTGCAAGTCTGGAATCTATACTGAGCGACAAAGAAAATAAGGGAATTAACATACATTTCGCAAAAAATCCCGATTTTGCAGGAAAACCGGATAATGTGAATACTCTTGTTTATTCAGGAACAAAACCTGAGACCCCGATGTTTGCCAGCGCTATGCCCTGCCCACCATGGTGCGGATAGTAATATTTGATAAATGTCAATTAACGAGACGATTTATTTTATAATAATATTAGGCGTATCGACCATCGGAATGGTACGCTATAAATTGCTTACCATTCCATTCAAGATTTTGGCCTTCTCCGTTCTGTTTACGTTGTTTTGGGAAGTGCTGGCTGAATTCTCTGCTGTTCTTTATAAAACCAATGCATTGATATCACATTTCCAGGGAGTAAGCGGATATATATTTCACGCGATTATTTTTTATTATCTTTTTAGAGATACCACCTTAAAAAAAATCGTTCTATTCTCCATTTTCTTTGTTGTAATTTTTGCCGTTATTAACGGTGTATTTATTCAAAAGGCATTCAATGACTTTCCTACTTACGTATACTTAATAACTAATGGGCTAAGCGTAATATTTTGTTTGTTCTTTTTTAAACAAATGCTGCAATATGCGCTCAATGTAAATATTGTCAGACAAAGTGTTTTTTGGTACAATACCGGGATACTACTATTCTCAGCAACAATGTTCCTGAACATGGGCCTAACAAATTACTATGCAAAACATCAGTGGGGGAGAGACATAATATTTTACCTTTGGTTCTGTAACGACTGCTTGCTGAACGTTCTAATCGGCGTAGCGCTGTTGACGGACAATAAAGAAAACAATATCCATCATGCGTAGTGATGACATTAGGTTTGTGGTATTATCGGCCACATTGTTATTTGCTGCAGTCATTGGCTTTATCATATATTTTATTATCCTATATCGGAATCGCCAGCTAAAAAACAAACAAGAGCAAGACGAACGCGAAGCGGCCTACCGCCAGGAATTGCTTCAAACACAGATCGAGATACAGGAACAAACCCTTGAACACATCAGCAAAGAAATTCACGATAATATTACCCAGGTACTTTCATTTGTAAAGCTATCAATGGCTACTATCGGAAATACGCTCGATAATGATAAAAAGGCCAAAATAAATGAAAGTCGTGAATTGATCGCACAGACCATCACTGACTTGCGGGACCTATCAAAAAGTCTTAGTTTTGAATACATCGCACAAATTGGCCTGGTAAAAACAATCGAGCAAGAGGCGGAGAGAATCAATAAAAGCAGGCTGTTAAAAATATCGCTTTTAACTGAAGGGCAAATTTATTCGCTCGGCGAGCAACGTGAGCTTGTATTGTTCCGTATCTACCAGGAAGCCATAAATAATGCTTTAAAATACGCGGGTGCTAAACATTTCAAAATCAGCTTGCAATATCAGGCCGATTTATTTAATTTAACACTCGAAGATGACGGCGCTGGGTTTTCACCGGATTTGCTTAATAATAAAAGTGGTTCGGGATTAAGAAATATGGAAAACCGGGCGGCATTGATTGGGGGCAAAGCAACGATCGACAGCGCACCCGGTGACGGTTGCCGGATAAATGTTTCCCTAAATCCTTTTAAACAATTATATACCGATGGAGGGCCCCATCCAAATAGCTTTAGTTGACGATCACCGCCTCTTCAGAAGCGGCATGGCCTACCTCATCAACAATTTTCACCGTTATTCGGTGTTGTTCGAGGCAGGGGATGGCGAGGAAATGATCCGAAAGATCAATTCAAAGCTAAAGCCCCATGTGGTTCTGCTGGATATCAATATGCCAAAAATGGATGGCATTTCAAGCGCTAAATGGCTGAGGAATAACCATCCCGAAATAAAGGTCATCGTATTATCCATGTTTGAAGACGCCGAAAAGGTCCTCACCATGGTACGAATGGGCGTCAAAGGCTACCTCCTAAAAGACGCTGAACCATCCGAATTTGAAGATGCTTTGCTGAAAGTGTCCAATGGCGAAATATATTACCCTGAATTTGTCACCCGTCACCTGGTGCATAGCATCAATATTGATTACACCCTCGCCAAACTCAATAGCCGGGAAGTTGAATTCCTCAAATTATCTGCAACAGAGCTTACTTACAAGGAAATAGCCGAGCATATGTGCATAAGCAACCGCACGGTGGACGGCTACCGGGACGCGCTTTTTGAGAAACTACAGATCAAAAGCCGCATCGGCCTGGTACTTTACGCCATCAAAAATAAGTTGATAGAAGTTTGATGATTTGCTAATATTTTTAGCAAATTTGCCTTATGTCACATGAGGAGAATCCCGAATTCTTTAAGGGACGCGGAGCGCAGGTAAACGTCCACAATAAGTTCCTGAAAAACAAATATGTACTCGATCACATTGAGGGCCTTGACGAACCTATGCTTGAAAACTCAGCTACGCAGTTGTATGAAGAGACGCCGAAAAAGATCGTCAGCGTGTCGGACAGTCCGGACCTGAGCCACATGTATTCCATCAATCCTTATCAGGGCTGCGAGCACGGCTGCCTGTATTGCTATGCGCGCAATACGCACGAATACTTTGGCTTCAGCGCCGGCCTTGATTTCGAACGGAAGATCATTGTCAAAAAAAATGCAGCAGAATTACTGGAGCAATATTTCAACAAGAAAAATTACGAGCCGGTTTGCATTATGTTATCAGGCAATACCGATTGTTACCAGCCCGCTGAACGCAAACTGAAGATAACCCGTTCGCTGCTGGAAATATTTTTACGGTACCGCAACCCGGTGAGCATCATCACCAAAAACAATCTCATCCTGCGCGACCTGGATATATTGAGCGAACTGGCCAAAATGAACCTGGTACACGTCAATGTCTCCCTCAATTCGTTGAACGAGCAACTGCGTCAAAAACTGGAGCCGCGTACGGTGACAGCCACCGGCAGGCTTGGCGTGATACAAAAATTAAGCGAGAACGGCATACCGGTACGATTGATGGCCGCACCTATAATCCCGGGATTGAACAGCAACGAGATACCGTCGATAATTAAGGCTGCAGCGGACAGGGGTGCCAGGGGAGCAGGCTTTACCGTTGTGCGGCTGAACGGCAGTATAGCCGAGCTATTTACCGACTGGATACATAAGGCATTCCCGGACCGCGCCGAAAAAGTACTGAACATGATCAAAGCCTGCCACGATGGAAAACTGAACGACAGCGAGTTCGGCAGGCGGATGGGCGGCGATGGCAGACTTGCGGAATCTATACACCAGTTATTCCGAATGTCGGTAAACCGCTTTATGGGCGACCGGGTAATGCCGGAGTTAGATTACAGCTTATTTGTGCCAAAAGGTGGGAAGCAGACGAGTATGTTTTAATAGTCAATAAAGCCTTAAAATGATCTCGTTTTATAAATTTCGATTTCTTCGTCAGTTAATTCAGCGCTTTGAACCAACCTGTAATGCTTTTCGGATACTAATGAGATTTCACCGCTCGAGGCTTCAAATTCAAAAAGAGCGATGACATTATTAGTCATGAATTGCGCCGCAATAGGTTTGCAAATAAGTGTGGGAAACTTACTAGCACCTATTGCAAAATCTTGCTCAATCTGAACTATGCCCAATTTATCCGATCCGCCTTTGGCTTGCACCGGGATGATATAATGAACGCCTCTTTTGTCAATACCAATATAGATTTCATCTGTCTCAACTTGCCCCATTTCAGGAACGGTTGTACGTAAATGGTTTTGAAGTGAGTAGCAGGTTAAACCCGTAAATATATCGATAAGGCGGTTAAAACGAACTTTAACTAATAAAGCTTGTTCATCGTTCATCGCATATCTACTAATGATTCCTGGTGTTGCGTCCAGAATTTTTGTTTCTGCAAAATGCTCCGACGGTTTAAAATGAACCTGTTTAATTAGCACAAACTTATACAATGCTCTGCCAGCAGGCCTGATAATCCATTCAAATTCATTCGGGGCTGTATCGATTATTCTTTTGGGTAACGAGGCGCGATACCGAAATGAATAAAGTATATCACCTAAATTTTTGGGAAGCTTAATTTCTAGTTCAGACGCCGATTGCTCGATCTCCTCGCGTGTGAATTGTATTTCCGTTACAGGTTTACGGTATGATTTAAAGAATATTGACTCTATTAATTGAGAGTAACGGTTCAGTTTAGCCATGTTTTATAATTTATCTCCGGGCCAACGTAAAATAACAACTTCTTCATTTAAATAGCTCTTGGTAGCCGTTGAGAACCTGGTTCTAAATAAGTCTATTCTTACCAATTCGTATCCTAATGATTGAGCGATTTCTGAAATAAGGTTCCCAGTCCTAATCATAACTTGAAGGTATGACGCCTGGTCACCTACAACATATGCTAAATATGCATTTGGTCTTAATATAGATTGTAGCTCAATTAAGTGTTTTGCGATACCTCCAAAGTATAATGTTGTTACCTTATGATAAAGCCTTTCAAAACCCGAGGTCTTCCCCAATTCGATTCTCCGTTTTTCGATTTCATCAGCAAGACTTTGAATTTCCGGAAAATGCTTGACAAAATTATCATCATTATCTCCTTTGTAAATACCCCTTGTATTTGAACGAAGTAACGTTTTTTTAAGAGCCCTAAGCTCCGCCTTATTATTAATAAATCCTAAAACTACTGACTCCAGCCTAGTGGTTCGGGTGTAATCTTTTTCATTTGGATATGGTGGCGAGGTAATTACTGCAGAGATTTTCTCTCCCTTTAATAGTTCCTTTAAATCCCTCGAATCGGATAATATTGATTTGGACTTCACCGAAGTCTTGTCATTAAATGTTTGTATATCTTTTGCGATCTTTTCTATTTGGACGAACCATGTTTCTATCACCTCGATGTCCACTTTCAATTTCCCTACCCCAACTTCAGGGCCAAATCGAAGGTTACTTATTTTGTAAACCAGAATGTTACCTAGTGCTATAAGAAAGTATTTATGAAAGACCGTAGTTCTATACTTCGATATTTGCTCAAGTAATACTAGTGCTTTATGAAGAGGTAAAGGGCTAATTGAGTTTTTTAGAATTAATTTCTCCTGCTCTGGATTTAAAATTCTTAGCTTGAGAAGATCAATTTCGTTCAAAGAAGGTTTGTCAGTGACACCTTGTCGATCAAGCTCTTCTATCGCACTGTTTTTAACAAGATTTGCTGCTTCAATAAGTCGCTCAACATCGACGTTCCAATCAGTCTTTACCGCGCTTGCAAAATGAGCGAAGTAATTCGCTTCTATTCCAATCGAAGGAATACCTTGCAATTTAGCCTCTACCAATGTTGTTCCCGTGCCGCAAAACGGATCTAGAATTACATCTTCGTCTGTCAGTCCGAACTCGTTTATATATTTTCTAACAAGATGTGGCGGGAATGAAAGCACAAATCTATACCACTCATGAAAAGTAGCGTCTGATTTATCTAGTTTATTCCTCTCGGAATTTTTTGACGTATAGTCTAATGTGCCTACTTGCAAGATCGTTGAAATTTGGTATTCCAAATATAAGATTTAGTTTGATATGCTGTTTGGTGCAGTGAGTACAGAATATCCCTGGCACAAAAAAAGCGCCCCTTTAGGAAGCGCTTTTCAATTTATGTCATATTGCACTTAGGCGGTTTCAACCTCCATCGCCATTTGCTCGTCGACCAAGATACGGCCGCAATGTTCGCAAACGATGATCTTTTTGCGCTGGCGGATATCCGACTGGCGTTGCGGAGGGATCTGGTTAAAGCAACCCGAGCAAGAATCGCGCTGGATGGTTACTACTGCCAGGCCGTTCTTAGCGTTATTACGCAAACGGTTGTAGGCTACCAGTAAACGTTCTTCAATACCTTTCGATGCTTTTTCAGCTTCGGAGTTCAGATCGTTCTCTTCTTTTTCAGTTTCCGAGGTAATGGTACCCAACTCAGCTTTTTTGGCATCAAGGTCGCCTTTACGGCCTTCGAGGTCGGCCAGCGCCTTTTCGTAGATCTGGGTTTTGGTGGCTATTTCATAACCAAATTCCTTGATCTTCTTTTCGCTAACCTGTATGTCCAGGCCCTGTATTTCGATCTCTTTCGAGATAGCGTCGTACTCGCGGTTGTTCTTAACTTCGTTAAGCTGGGTTTCGTATTTCTTGATATTGGCCTGCGCATCCCTGATCAGGTTTTTGCGGGTTACAATATCATCTTCCAAATCATCCAGTTCATTCTTTATTTTCTGGATGCGGGTTTCAAGGCCTTCAACATCGTCCTCCAGGTCGGCAACTTCCATCGGAAGTTCACCTCTTACCTGGCGAATCTTATCAATCTTGGTGTGAATGGTTTGTAGTTCGTATAAAGCCTTCAGCTTCTGTTCTACGGTTTGTTCCATTAAATAAAATATTTGACGGGGTTTGTATTAATCTCTGTTAAACGGACGGCAAAGTTAGTAAATTTTTTTCGAATTATATCATGCAATAATTGAACCGTAAATTGCTCACTCTCAAAATGTCCGATATCGGCTATCACCAGCTTCCCCTCGGCATCAAAAAACTCATGATATTTGAAATCTGCCGTCACAAAAAAGTCGGCGCCTGCCGATAGGGCATATTTTAACAGGAAGCTCCCCGATCCCCCGCAAACCGCCACGCGTTTTACTTTTTTGCCCGTAAGGGCTGTATGCCGTATCACTTTAGTCTGCATGTTTTGCTTGATGACGAAAAGAAACTCCTCATCGGTCATTTCCTCTTCCAGTTCGCCTATCATACCCGACCCCACCTGCTGGTGCTGGTTGGATAAAGTATAAAGATCGTAGGCCACTTCTTCATAGGGGTGGGCCAGGAACAGCGCCATCAGTAATTTACTTTCGATAGCTGCCGGATACACCGTTTCTATCCTGATCTCGTTCTCATAGTGCCGTTTGCCCGGCTCTCCCACATAGGGCGTGGCATCTTCTCCGCCTTTAAAAGTGCCCGTGCCTTCGGCATTAAAGCTGCACTCGCTGTAATTGCCTATATCGCCGGCCCCGGCATGAAAAAGCGCGTTGCGCACCTGCTCGGCTTTTTCCGTGGGCACATAAGTCACCAGCTTTTTCAGCAACCCGGACTTGGGCGCCAGTATGCGGCAATTCTCCAGCTCCAGCATTTCGCATATCTTCTTGTTTACACCTTCCATCACGTTATCCAGGTTGGTGTGGATGGCATAAATGGCGATATCATTTTTGATGGCTTTTTCAACTACGCGTTCCACATACGTTTTGCCGTTGAGTTTTTTAAGCCCGCGGAAAACGATCGGGTGATGCGAAATGATCACCTCGCAATTTTTGGCAATGGCTTCATCCACAATGGCCTCGGTACAATCCAGCGATATCAATGCCTGATGAACTTCTTTATCCGGATTGCCGACGATCAGGCCCGAATTATCATAATCTTCCTGGTAGCTTAGCGGGGCAAGGCTTTCGAGGTAGGCGGTCAACAAGGACAATTTCATATTATTTCAATCTGTTGAATGAATTAAAAAAGGAAATTAAAGATTGCAAGGTCAGCGGGCTATGGCTATCTTTAAAAACTTTCTCCCCTGGTTATCTACACAAATCTAAACTTGTTATCTATGAAAAGCCACTACACTTTTTATTATTTATTATTATTTGTATTGATACTGCCTATTAACGCCGCTTATGCTCAGTCAAACTACAAGTTAACTTACGATCAGCTGCGCGAATATGAAGGAACCTACGCCTTTGTTAACAATACGACGCTGCAAATTGCGGCTTCCCCCAGGGATACTATGCTGTATGCGTTGGTAGGTGACAGTAAATATAAACTCAGGGCGTATAAAAAAGATATCTTCCTGAATGGCGGTAACCAGGAAGTACATTTTATCAGGAATAATACCGGTATCACAGGCTACCAGGTTAAAGACAAGACACCCGATAAGTTCTATCCGTTAATAACTAAAAAAGTGACTTTCTCCAACGATATGTGGTTTGCGCGGGGTAATAATAAACTGCCCTTTCATTGGGTGTACAGTCCGCCTAAAGATATGCATGACGGGATACCAACAGGTTCTCTTATTAACAGCGGGCTCGACACCGGGCTTATTCACACCATGATAAACCGTATTGTTAACCAAAGCTATAGCGACATCAACAGCATCCTGATCATTAAAGAAGGTAAATTGGTGCTGGAAGAATATTTTTACGGATTTACAGCGGATAGCCTGCACCAGTTACGATCGGCTACCAAAAGCTTTGCCTCGGCCCTGGTAGGTATTGCTGTAGATAAGCACCTGATCAAAAGCACCGATGAAAAACTGCTGTCATTTTACCCGGAGTACTCTATTGCCAACCCGGATGATCGTAAAAAAGCGATAACCATACAAGACATGTTAACCCAGCGGTCAGGTTTCGCATGTGATGATGACGACGATAATTCGGCAGGGAACGAGAATAAGATTTACCCGACACACGACTGGATCAAAACGATGCTCGATCTCCCGATGATAAATGAACCGGGCAAGGTTGGAAGCTACTGCTCGGGTAATGTCATACTGCTCGACGGGATCGTAGAAAAAACCTCGCATCAGAAACTTCATGATTTCGCGGCGGAAAATCTTTTCAGCAAATTGGGCGTTAAAAGGTTTAACTGGGATTTTGTGCCTGATCAAAGTCACCAGGAGTCCTTCGGCCAGATATCGCTAAGGCCCCGCGATATGGCCAAATTTGGCATGCTCTATTTAAATAACGGCAAATGGAAAGGCATACAGGTGATTTCCGCCGATTGGGTAAAGCAATCTATTACCAAACACAGTAATATCAGGGGTATCGATTACGGATATTTGTGGTGGTGCGAGGACCTGACCGCAAATGGAAAAGTATATCGCGGCGCGGCTGCGAAAGGGAACGGCGGGCAGCGTATTTTTATCTGGCCGGATCAAAAGATGATCGCCGTTATTACTGCAGGCAATTATAACACCCAATCGCCCGCAAACCGGATGCTGATAGATTGCGTGTTAGGCGGTTTAAAAACGCCCTGAGCACCTAATATGTTATCTTAAATGCCACAGCGTATTGCAGGGCGTTATTGCTTTGAAGCGATTGAGGTATCGACACCGAAATATCCCCGCCCTGCTGTTTCCATTTCAGTTTTTGGGTAACGCCAAGCAGAGTTACTTTTTTAACTTTTCTATCATTCCCGGTGGCGATCCTGATCAAAGGTTCCAGGATGACCTCATTGGTTTTCGACAACAGAAAGGCATATTCAGTGCTTCCGCCGTTCGTTTGCGTAAAGAAAATATCACCCGCCGAAAAAGGCGCTACTGCTTTTGACGAGTAGATACCCTCGCCATTGATCTTTATCCATTTTCCTATGTCAGCCAGTCTTTTGTACGCCTCCGGGTCCCAATCACCATCCGGTCCCGGACCTATATTCATTAATAAATTTCCGCCCCGCGAAACTATCTTGACCAGCAGCTGCACGATCTGTAAAGAAGATTTATAATGATCGCCGGGCACATAACTCCACGAGTTGCCCATCGTCATGCAGGTCTCCCAGGGATGATCAAGCGGCGCGGCGGGCACTTCCTGTTCAGGTGTCGTATAATTCTCGTAAGGACCTGATACTGTCCGGTCAACGACGATCAGGCCCGGTTGCTTTGCCCTGGCCATGGCGGCTATTTTGGGCATATCAATATCCTGGTCGTATTTGATGCCCTGCTGCCATTCCACGCTCCGGTCTACCGTTTTCAATGGCCGCACCCAGCCTCCGTCAAGCCACAGGATATCCATTTTGCCGTAATTGCTCATCAGTTCCTGTATCTGGTTATAGGTGTAGTCTTTGAACTTTTGCCACCTTTCAGGATATTTGCCGGGATCATAATTTACGTTCCTGTCCTTAGGCGGAAAATAGGGCCACCAGTAATAAGGGCTGTGCCAATCGGGTTTCGAAAAATAAGCCCCGGTCATGAAATCAGCTTTCCTGAAAGCATTGAATATCTCAAAAGCTACATTACTTTTCGGGTTGGAAGAAAATGGTGTCTTAGAACTTGTCACCTTATAATCGGTCTCTTTCGTATCAAACATGCAAAAACCATCATGATGTTTGGTGGTGAAAACCACATATTTCATGCCCGCGTCTTTAGCTGCCTTAACCCATTTGTCCGGATCAAAATGGGTTGGATTAAAGGTTGTCTGCAAGTTCTCGTAGGCTTTCACGTAAGTGTTATAAGCCGCGCTGTAAGGACCCTTGCGCTGTGTCCAGCCCTCATCTTCGGGGCAAATGCTCCAGCTTTCAACCACACCCCATTCGCTGTACGGCCCCCAATGCATAAACAAGCCGAATTTAAGGTCCTGCCATTGCGCGAGTTTATGCAGCACGGCGGTGTCGGTCGACGCCACGTAACCATTGTTCTGCTGTGCGTTGACTGTAGTAAAGAATAAGAATATAAGTATACAGGCAAGTATATTTTTCATGAACCGAAGTTATTAAATTATTGTATTGGAAAATGAAAAAGCTCGATCAACATCCCGAGCGCCTGAAATAAATCATAGCATAGGCAGGTGTTACAATAGTGCTACTATTAACGTAATGTCAGGAGTGGCAATCGCAAGATTATCGCCTGACTTTATTGTTAGTCACCGGCGTATTGCCGCTCTGTTCCGCAAATGAAAAAATATGCTTTGCTTTTTATCCTTATCGTGTTAATATGGTGTGGCTGTTACCGCGCGTACCAGCCTACACCACTTAAAACCAACACTAACTACCTGGTAGTTGATGCGCAGATCGGTGCCGATACCGGGTTATATGGAAGTCCTATACTCCTCAGCCGTACCGTTCCATTGAATTCAAATTATTCCCCGCCCGAAATAGGCGCGAAAGTGGTTCTGCAAACCGACAAAGGGAGCTTCGATTGTCAAGAAGTTTATGATGGGTATTTCCTGGCTCCACGAATGGATACGTTGTCCGGAAATTTTGGTTTGGTGATAACGACAGCGGATGGTAAGGTTTACAAATCAGATGTGGTGCCGGCTAAAAACTCACCGCCTGTGGACAGTCTTTATTATAAAATTGAGAATGGCGGCGTTCGCATTTATGCCGATACCCATGACGCCCGTAATAGCTCAAGATATTACGAATGGGATTACAACGATCAATACGAAGTGTATTCGACTAACGGACCGTGCTACAGAAGCGATCCTTTTGTTGAGCCGGTTTTCCGTAATTCGGCGGGTTTGAGTAAGGATGTATTGTACAGGAATTCCATCGCGTTCATCAAATCGAATTCCGAGAAATTATTCAACCATTATTCAATGACAGTAACGCAGCGCGCACTGACAGCGGATGCTTATAAGTATTTCCAGGAACAGAACAGGAACAGCATTGAGACCGGCGGTATTTTTGGCCAACAGCCCAGTACGCGGTTGACGGGTAATATCCACTGTGTCAGCGATCCGTCGGCATTGGCCATAGGCTATCTGCTGGTTGGCCGCAGATCAACTGCCACATTGGATATTTACAATAGAGACTTGCCGGCCTGGGAAATTGACTTGCCACCCGGTTGCCGGATGAACCCGCCGGTCAATTGCGGTTGCGGAATAATAGAATTCGGTGCAAAAGATCGCTTACAGGCTTATTCGAGGCATGGTATCTCTTCATTATTTTTTCCCGCGGGTTTCGGCAAGACGCGTGGAATTAATGGCAAAAAATAACCGCTCCTCAAATGGTCACTGGTAATTATTCGGCCTGGTGTTTCCAAACAACTTTTTGCACCGACTGGTGTGGCTTTGCTATAATATCCCCGTATAGTTCCGGCTTACGCGCCCTGATATAACGATAACCACCGGCCTGCGTCAATTTCTCCGGAGTTATGGTGGCAATCACGATCTCATCATCAAAACTCCGGCATTCTGCGATGATATCGCCAAACGGATCAAGGATCATCGAGCAGCCGTTTTTCAGCTGGTCATCGTCCATCCCGATGGGGTTCGAGAATATCGCGTATATGGCATTATCATAAGCGCGGGCCGGAAGCCACTTCATCAGCCAGGCACGGCCTTTTAAGCCATCAAACTCCTGCCGTAAGCTGGTTGGGTCCGCTTCACGGTTTTCCCACAGCTTCGGATCGACAAAACCGGCCCCGGGCCTGGTTGATGGCGTACACATCGTTACATGCGGCATAAAAACAATGTCTGCGCCAAGCAATTTTACGGCTCTTACGTTTTCGATGATGTTATTGTCATAACAGATCAGGATACTGCACTTCCAACCGTGCAGATCGAAGATCACGAATTCGTTGCCGGGATTGATATGATCGTTTATAAACGGATGCAGTTTGCGATGTTTTGCTACCAGGCCGTTCTTGTCAACACAAACCTGCGGCTTGTAAATCTTACCGTCGGCATCCTTTTCAAATAGTCCGGCTAAGATGATAATATCATACTTCCGCGCGATTTCCGTCAGCCTTTTTACACTCGGCCCGTCGGGAACATGTTCGGCCATATCCAGCATTTGTTGTTTCGAAAATGGTATGGCATGGGTATAGCCGGTAATGGAACACTCGTGAAAAGCAATTACGTCTGCACCCTGCGCGGCCGCCCTGGCCGCCAGTTTTTCGATCACGGAAAGGTTGTATGCCTTGTCGCCACTCCTGTTTTCAAACTGCGCGGTCGCTACTTTTAGATTTTTCATTTTGTTTTTTTCTACAAAGGTATCGGCCGATAAAATGCCTGTATTGTACGTTTCCGACAAAACTCAATAAAGATAACGATCAGGATGTTAGTTAACGATAACCAGGTTTACGGCAAGTCGGCCGGCTGTGGTAAGGTATTGTGTCGGCGTTAAGCCGGTGAACTGTCTAAAATTATGGATCAGGTGGGGTTGGTCGTAATAACCCGACTCCAGACTGGCTATGGTAAGAGATGCTTCTGTATTCCCCGCCCGGATAAGAGACAGAAAATGGTGCAACCGGACGATCTGCAAATATTTGAGAGGCGACGTCCCGATCGCCTTATGAAAATTGCGTTCCAGTTGCCGTTCCGATTGGCCGGTTACCCGGGTTAGTTCATTTACCGTCAATTGACCCCTGGCTTGTATAATGGTTTTAATAACCGGTCCCAATGGGTTGCTTGTGTTTTGACCGCCGTTAAGTAAGCCGGCAAAACAGTTTTCTATAGCGGAAATCGAATTAGCGTATGATCCAGCTATTCTCAAAGCGTCTGTAAGCGACGCTACCGTGCGGCCAAATATCAGCTCCGCATCAACTATCCGCGCCTTTAGCTCGTCAGCAGGCACTCCGGATAAACTGAAAAATCCGTATGGCTGAAAAACGACGATCAGCATTTCGGTGCCGGCATCGCAGTAAATATCCTGGTACCGGTCCAACTGACCATAAGCAAAACTATCGGGCAAGACATCGGTGCCCGGGCCATCTTTCTTTTGAATTCTCAGCTTTCCGCAAATAGTGAAGACCATCCCGGTGTTTCCGTCGGAAAATATTCTGAGGGACCTCCCGTGATTGCTTTTCAAAAACAGGTAATGTTTGATGCAAAATGACCAGGCCTGTGAAGATGGGAGCTGCATGGCGAAACAAGTGAAGTAAATATAGCACTATTCCTTCATCACGCTGAATCCATTTTCAATTCCACCACTTCCAAACCCGGAGGATCAAATAGATAACAAGATTGATGAGGATCAGGGTAGTAAGCGGAAAATAAAACCTGAAGTTTTCACGCTCAATGCGGATGTCGCCGGGTAAATGGCCAAGCCACATCAAACTGCCGCCAAAGAAATAAATGATAATACCCAACACCAATATGGCGCCGCCTATCAGTATCAGGTATTTGCCGGTTTGGCTGTCCATTAAAAGTATTAGTTACTCATTTTAGCCACCTGGAAGCTTTCGAAAACCATTTTCTGGTTATACTCCAATGCTAAAGTCTTGTGATTAACGAGGTCTACAATGGAACCGATCAAACAAAGCCCCCCGGTAAATAAATACAAAATGCCCATGCCGATCTGGCCTATGATGAACCGCTGCAAACCGGGAACCAGGAAAGTACCGATGATACAAAAAATCAGCATATCCTGCGGGCTCTTTCTTTTCGTGGTATAGGTCATATAAAAATACTTCTGCTGGTTTTCGCTGAGCTGCGCAATAGCTTGTTGTATATACCCTAATTCTTCAGGAGTGATCCCCGGAAGGGCCATATAGGGGTTGTTATTTTGAAACATGTCCATGGTGATTGATTTTTAAGTTGATCAAAACTAAGATAGAACTAAAAAATCTGAAACACAAAACTGGCGGGAATTGGCGCGAAGTCGGTGAATAACAGGAATTAAACGGTGAACTCACTTGATCAGGCTTAACCCGCTTTGCTCCCTCATCCGCTGAACTGTCAAACTGTAAATACGGTACAGGATAATACCCAGCGCAGGTATCCCAAACCAATGTGCATGCCATGAATAGATTAGATTGCCGTGAAAGAGCCACGCTATAGAATGGCCCATCCCGCAGCCCGGGCACCAGGTTATGCCCATAGCCCTGAGCGGGCAAAGGCTGAAATGTACCGGCCCTGCAGGGTCGCTGAAAGCCAATGATATTAAAGCAGCTACCCAGAATACCAGTTCGAAGTACCTGGAAAATAGTTTAGTCGTCATCGTCGCCTTCTAACACTTCGCTGCTCCTGTGCATAAGCAACAAGGATACGCCAAAAGCCGATAGTACACCGATAAGCAGCGCCGCGAAGATACGGCCCGAGAAATCGGCCCAGTTAACGTCTTTAAAATCGATATAATTGATATACAATATGCCCACAAATACCACGAAGATACCTGCGACGATCAGTATTTTAAAACTGTGGATCAGGCCCTCCAAAAAAGTCATTTTACCATTCAATTCCTTATAAGAATAAACCTTCACACCATAGTAAAGGCCTACTATCGGTATTAATACAGAGACGAATTCAATTGGCGAAAAGGTATTGCTGTTAAAGGGGATGTGCATCATGCGCATGATAAATAGCCAGATACCGCTTAATATCCCAATGATCAGTCCGGGAACGATTGCATTTTTCATATGAGTTATATTGCTTTAAAAGGTTGACGGGTTAATGCTGAGCAATGCCGTTACAGGTATGCAAATGGTTATATAAATATACGTGATTATTTCATATCAATAAAAGCGATTTTTTGTGCCCTTTGTTTTTAATAGCTACCTGTTTTTCGGTGAATAGGTTGCCCATAAGTTAACCGCCTACCTTATTTTTGCTATATTTGCGGCGGTTTGAATATCCGTGATATCTTAGAGCGATATAAGGCTGATGAACGGGTAACGGCTTTGGCGCAGGCGCTTAACGCCGGCAAAGCTCCCAGGGTTCAGTTACGTGGTTTGGTCGGATCGGGTGATGCGGCAGTGGCGGTAGCTTTGTATTTTTTGCAGCACCAGCACATGATATTCGTTCTTCCCGACCGGGAAGAAGCCTCTTACTTCCAGGCAGATATCGAAAATCTTACCGGCAAGGAGATCCTTCTTTTCCCTTCTTCCTATCGCAAAGCTTTTGAATTTACCCAGCCCGACAGCAGTAATGTACTGGCCCGTGCCGAGGTGTTGAATGAACTGAATCACTCATCCGAATTTGGGCAGCTCATCGTTACTTATCCGGAAGCCTTGGCCGAAAAAGTGATCGACCGGGCTTCGCTCGAAAAGAATACGCTTGAAATTGCCGTCAGCAACAAATTAAGTATCGATTTTATCAACGAGTTCCTGATCGAATATGATTTTGAACGCGTTGATTTTGTATACGAACCGGGGCAATTTTCCATCCGTGGGGGCATCGTCGATATATTTTCCTTTTCGCACGACCTGCCTTACCGGGTTGAGTTTTTTGGCGATTTTATCGAATCGATACGGACTTTCGAGATCGAGAGCCAGCTTTCTGTCGAGCAGGTAAAAAGTATCACCATCGTACCCAATGTGCAGTCAAAATTCCTGACCGAGAACAACATCTCCCTGCTGGAATATGTAGATGCAGGCTCGCAGGTTTGGATAAAGGATGTACAATTCACCTTAGATATTATCAAATCCGGCTACAAAAAGGCGGTTGAATTGTGGAAGGCGCTGTCATCAGAGGAAAAGCAAAAGAACCAGGATTGGATCGATCCTAAATTTGGGTTTACCGATGACAAACTAATAGCCGATCAATTGCATGATTTCCCGGTAGTAGAGTTTGGCAAACAATTCTTCTATCAGGCAAGGCATACTATCGACTTTGATATGCGGCCGCAGCCGTCATTCAATAAAGACTTTACGCTGCTCATCCACAATTTCAAAAACAACGAAGCGGATAAGATCGAAAATTTCATCGTCACCGATTCGGCTAAACAGGTAGAGCGTTTATATGCCATTTTGGATGACCTGGATAAGGCGGCAAAATTTACACCGATCAGCATTGCTTTGCGCGAGGGCTTTGTGGACCGACAGCAGAAGATCGCTTGTTATACGGATCATCAAATATTCGACAGGTATTATAAATACAAGCTCAAAAAAGGCTATCAGCGCTCACAGGCCATTACGCTCAAAGAACTGCGCGAACTGAAACCCGGCGATTTTGTAACGCACATCGACCACGGCATCGGCAAATACGCCGGCCTGGAAAAGGTGGAAGTGAACGACAAGATGCAGGAAATGATCCGCCTGATCTATGCCGACAACGACCTCCTGTACGTCAATATCAACTCGCTGAACCGCATCTCCAAATACAGCGGCAAAGAGGGCCATGTGCCCAAACTGAACAAATTGGGTACCGACACGTGGGACCGGCTGAAGAGAACAACAAAAAAAAAAGTTAAAGACATAGCCCGCGACCTCATCAAGCTTTATGCGTTGCGTAAAGCCAAGGAGGGCAAATCCTTTTCGCCGGACAGCTATTTGCAAACCGAACTCGAGGCTTCCTTTATTTACGAGGACACGCCCGACCAGGAAAAGGCCACCGCCGATTTTAAACGCGATATGGAATCGCCGCACCCGATGGACCGCCTGATTTGCGGCGATGTGGGTTTTGGTAAGACCGAAGTGGCCATCCGCGCCGCTTTTAAGGCCGTAGCCGACAGCAAGCAGGTCGCCATTTTAGTGCCGACGACAATTCTCGCCGCGCAGCATTATAAAACCTTCTCCGACAGGCTGAAGGGCTTTCCCGTAAATATTGACTATGTGAACCGCTTCAAATCGAGCCGGCAGATCAAAGAGACATTGGAAAAGCTGGCGAATGGCCGGGTTGACATTATTATCGGTACGCACCGTTTGGTTAGCAAGGATGTGAAGTTCAAGGACCTCGGCCTAATGATCATCGACGAGGAACAGAAATTCGGCGTGGCGACCAAAGAAAAACTCAAGAGCATGCGCGCCAACGTGGACACCCTCACGCTGACGGCCACGCCCATACCGCGCACGCTGCATTTCTCATTAATGGGCGCCCGCGACCTTTCCATCATATCCACCCCGCCGCCCAACCGCCAGCCCGTGGTTACCGAATTACATGTGTTTAACGATACGCTGATCAAAGAAGCTATCGAACACGAGATCGACAGGGGCGGTCAAATATTTTTTATTCACAACAGGGTAGCTGACCTGATGCAGCTGGGCGCGTTGATCCATAAGCTGGTCCCGAAAGCACGTATTGGCATCGCGCACGGGCAATTGGAGGGCGATGAGCTGGAAGATGTAATGCTCAAGTTTGTCAACGGCGAATATGATGTGCTGGTGGCGACGACGATTATCGAGGCAGGTTTGGACATACCGAATGCTAACACCATCATCATCAACCACGCCCACATGTTCGGCTTGAGCGACCTGCACCAGATGCGTGGCCGCGTGGGCCGTAGCAATAAAAAAGCCTATTGCTACTTGTTGAGCCCGCCGCTCTCCACCCTTACGCCCGAGGCCCGCAAGCGCCTTAGCGCCATAGAGGAATTCTCGGACCTGGGCAGCGGCTTTAATGTGGCCATGCGCGACCTGGATATCCGCGGCAGCGGTAACCTGCTGGGCGCAGAGCAGAGTGGTTTTATAGCTGAGATCGGGTTTGAGATGTACCACAAGATATTGGACGAAGCCATCCAGGAGCTGAAGGACGACGAATTCAAGGGCCTGTTCCAGGATGAGAAACCACGCCCATTTATTTCCTTTACGCAGATCGACACCGATATGGAGCTGCATATTCCGGATGAATATGTGACCAACATCGCGGAGCGCTATAACCTGTACGCAGAGTTGTCCAAGATCGAAAACGAGACCGAGCTGCAGGCCTTCGCGCAGCAGTTGCACGACCGTTTCGGACCCGTTCCGCTACAGGTAACCGATATGCTGAACACCGTCCGCCTCCAGTGGCTGGGCAAGGCCATCGGATTTGAAAAGATATCATTGAAAAAGAACGTCCTGCGCGGTTATTTTATCGCCAGCCAGCAATCACCATATTTTGAGAGCAGTATGTTCAGGCAGGTGCTTAGTTTTGTCCAATCCAACCCGCGTCGCACCAATATCAAGGAGGTTAAAAACACCCTTCGCCTGAGCGTTGACGGTGTAAATTCAATTGATGAGGCGGTAGAGTTGTTGGACGAGATCGCCGGGGCAGTCCGGGTTTGACCTCTTTCGGCCATTTTTAAGCCACTTTCGGCCACTTCCGAACCATTATCGGCCATTTTTAAGCCACTTCCGGCCATTTTTGATCCATTTTTTTTAACTCTAGAATTTATAATTAACTGTAAATGAACGTATTACTTAATAAGTCATAGAAAATTTAGTTTTTTTGCCTGTTTGCAAAAACGGGTTGTTATGGCTGGAAACCTAATGAACAAGCGAGCCAATGAACTAACCCCAATATACAAAAAATTCGCGGGATTATCAACCAAAATCAGGTTCAACGAGCCGTTATTTCCCTAAAGCTTCATCTTCCGGCAAAACCCGCCAGGTTGTATACATCGTGTACAGACGAAGTAGTCCAACACGATAATCTGGTTGCTTTCTGTTGAATCGTTTTAATCCAACAACAACCTCAGTTCGCACAGGTATACCAAAGACGCGGGTTGGGGTCCAGGGATAGCATTTTTTTATCGCATCAGTAACAGCCTCCTTCAGAGGCGCATCGTTTGTTTCCAGGATCTCGGGATGACTTATTTGTCCGTCTTTTTCAACAATAAACCGAAGATGGTAAGCATCTATCGATTTCTTTTTTCCATTGGTGTCCCGCGGTAGCTTGATGTTTTCATTCAGATCTTCAACAAACTCCATAACCGTTTTTTTATAGGCGGCTCCCACCATGTCTTTGTTAAAAGGATATTGAGTACCCCGTTTGTCATAGCCGACTCCAGAAATAAGTTTCCCGTTTTTATATTGCACATTAAACCTAAAACTGTACATAGTCTCAGTGCTTCCATGCCATTCTCCATCGGCATCACCCTTCACAACCTGCCCCTCAAAATTTATATCGGGGTAGCCATGGTTCTCGATGCGATCAATAAATCTGCCCGTGCCCTCTTTGCATATTTGGTTGCCCAAGGTATCATAACACTCCCAGAATAGGAAATGCCGGCCCATCGCTTCATGTTTTATGGTGCAATAGATGTGGCCATTGGGGTAGAAACGGTATTCCAGCCCGTCGATCGTACCATCGGTGTAATGAGCGGCGGATTGTCTTTTGCCGTTCGGGTAATAGGATATATAATCGCCGTCAAAATGATCGAAATCGCTCACCAGGTAATCATTTGTAAGCTTTGTTATCAGTTTGATGTGGCCATCTTTGTAGTATTCTTTTACATTTCGGCGCTCATTATCATTAGGGTCTGGCGGCAAAATAAGCCTGAAATAATCTGCTTCCGCAGGGCTCGATACCCTGTACGCTTTACCAAACTGGTAGCTGTAATACAAAATGATGGTATCTCTCTTTTGACTGAATGCGGTATTTACTATCGAAATAGCAATAATAAGGGAAAGGAAATATTTGATCATACGCGTTTAGGTTTAAGTTCGAATGATAAAACTAAGATACAATTTATTTCAAATATTATCCGCCAATCTATCGCCAATTTCCCGTCCTGCCCTCACTAAATTTTCGCGCGTATTCCTCATCGCGGTAGCAAGGTCAACAGGCTCGGGGTTAATATTGATCAGCTCATCGAAATATTGATCAAGTTCTCTGTCCGCCTCAACTTTACCCGCCAGGCCGATAACACGTAAGCCTTTTTCTTTCGCCTTTTTCGCTACGCCGTAGGGCCCTTTGCCCTGTAGGGTCTGGCTATCAATACTGCCTTCGCCGGTGATCACCAGGTCGCTAAGCTTCAGGGCTTCCTCAAAGTTGGTCAGTGACAAAAAGTAATCGATCCCGTTCACCAGTTTCGCGTTGAGCCAGGTGTACAGGCCGGCCGTTGCGCCGCCGGCAGCGCCGCCATGTTTGATGGCTGCCATATCTTTACCCGTTTGACCCATCGACACCGCCGCAAAATTCTTCAAAAAGCTGTCGAGCCGAAGCACATCCTGCGGCGAGGCCCCTTTCTGCGGACCGAATACCGCTGCCGCGCCTTCTGGACCAAGTAGTTTGTTATTCACATCACACAAGATCACCACTTCGCAATCCAATATCCGTTTATCCAGCTTCGACGCATCAATCCGTGACATATTGATCAGCTCTTTGGGATTAGCCTTTAAGATTTTCCCTCCATTATCCAAAAAAGTGATACCAAGGGCGTTCAGAATCCCACAACCCCCGTCCACCGTAGCCGAACCGCCCATTGCGATGATAATGCGGTTGACGCCTTTATCCAGGGCGGCTTTGATCAGTTCCCCCGTACCATAGGATGACGTCCGCATCGGGTCGAGTTCTCCCTTTGTCAGTAAACGCAAACCTGAAGCGTCGGCCATTTCGATAACAGCCGTTTTACCTTCGTCGATAAGCCCGAATGATGATGAAATTTTCCTGCCCAACGGGTCTTGCACGTCCTGGTTCACCCTTTCGCCTTTGCAGCTTTGCACGATGAGGCTGCCCGTACCATCGCCGCCATCCGCTACCGGGAAACATCCGGTAGTGCAGGCCAACCGGCTTTGCTCTAATCCCAGTGTGATGGCTTGCGCCGCCTGCGAGGCATCCAGGCTGTTCTTAAAAGCGTTTGGCGCGATGAGGATATGCATTTATATGTCGTTAGTTTAGCAAAGCGTCGTATTTACTCACCCGGTCGTTGCTACGCTCGACCACCCTCTCTCCGCGGGCGGAAAGAGGGTCTTTTTATTTTTTCCCAACCCTCTTTGCGTTAGCAGAGAGGGTCGAACAGCGCAGCGCATTCGGGGTGAGTCTACACGAATGCTATTTATAATATCTTCGACAACAAGTAAACGACAATAAAAGTTGTAACCCCCATAAGGACGGTCGCTACCGAATACACACGCAGCATCGTTCGCATTTCGAGTCCTGCGAATTTGGCGATCACCCAAAAATAGGCATCGTTGGCATGCGATAGCACCATTGAACCGGCACCCATAGACAGTACACAAAGCAGCCGGCCGTTCTCGCTATCCAAACCCAAAGCGGGGAGCAGCGGCAATACTAAGGATGAGGCGGTAATAATGGCGACGGTAGACGACCCTTGTGCGGTTTTCAATACCGAGGTGAGCAAAAAGGGGAACAGCAAACCCATGCTGCCCAGCGCAATGGATTGACTGAAATGGTCGCCGATCTTCGTCGCCGTCAAAATAGCACCGAAGGCCCCGCCCATACCGATGATCACCAGGATGCCGCCGGCTTTCTCAGCCGACTCCTGCAATAGTTTTGTCAGTTCGTTTTTGCGCCAGCCGCTCTTGCAGGTCAGCGCCAGCAATACGCCGATGAGCAGGGCGATCTCCGGGTCGCCCAACGGGGCGATGGCGTTCAGCCAGCCGTGATATGATTTGTTTTCCGCTGTTAAAAATGATTTGAACGCGATCAGTAAGATCGGCACTAAAACCGGCAGAAAGGCCTGTATAAGCGGCGGTCCCAAAGCGGTTTCTCCCGCATCCAAAATGGCGTCGTTAAGCACATCCGGCGCTTTGCGCCCGGCGTAATTCGCCCATAGATTTCCTACAATCATCGCGGGTATTGCCACAAGCGTACCTACCAGGATAAGCCTGCCCAAATCGACGCCCAGGTTAGCCGCAGCGGCCGAAGCGCCCGGATGCGGCGGAACCAGGCAATGCACAGCTAACAAGCCCGTGGCCAGCGAAAACGACATAGCCGCAAGCGGTATTCCGGTGCGCTTCACCATCGAATGGTTGAGCCCGCTCAATACAATAAAGCCTGAGTCACAAAAGATGGGCAGCCCGACGATAAAACCCGTAATGCCCATGGCCCAGGCGGCATAGCGTTTGCCCAGTACCTTCAGCAGCGCGGTAGCCATTACCGTCGTGCTGCCTGTGTACTCAAGCAGCAGGCCCAGCGTGGTGCCCAGCACAATGATAAGTCCAAGCGACTTCATCACATTGCCGAAGCCGTCCTTCATCGTGCCTACCACATCGCCCAAAGCCGTGCCGCTGCCCAGGCCCACTACTAAACAAGCCGCGAACAGCGCGAAAAATGCGGGTACTTTGAAACGGTTGTCAGCACCACGATGACCGCGATACCGGCAACCAGCAGCGAAAGGATATAAGGCAATGAATGGCTCATTAGTAAGAGGAAATGATACCCAAGTTATCAAAAAGTTGATTAAGTTGATTGTATTTAATGGTTGCCCTGGTTGATTCCAAAGAGAAACCCCCGTTGTCTCGCACATTGGGGGTTAGTACCGATTGAAAAATCAAAACAGTGGCAATAGTGAGATTTGCCAAAGGATAATCGAAGGTATAGTTAATTGTCGCCGGTAAAAATGATGCCGGACACATTTAGCAAATATTTGATAATGTGTTTGTTAGTTTCCGTCAGCACAGGGCCTTTTTTGAGAGATAAGGAATAATCTCAAATTAAAACAAATGGTGTAATACCATTGTTGCATATCACTACCATTAGTTATGAACCTGGAAAATATTGTATCGCTGCTTCAAAATGTTAAATCGAACGAACTTGCCGGATGTACAAGTTTCGAAGCAATCAGCTATTCTGTTGACCAGGCGCTACTTGAAAGAACCACACAGGGAAATTTTAAGTTATCGCCAAAAGGAGAGGATTTTCTGAACGGGAAAATAATTCTTGAGTCACCCAATGACGCCAAATAGAAAATGCCGGCATTGCGGCGAATATTTTCAGCACCGGTTACCCCGACCCATCCTGGCTAAATATTTGTTTTTTCCCTCCCGGTAAGCCGGTATTGTTGCGGGTTTTGCCTGGCGGAACGATATGTTTGGTGCCGCAATGAAAACTATAGCGCCCGGCCGCAACAGTGAAATCCTGGTTGACCCCGCCGTATGTTCCGCAAACCTATTGCGTTTAAATAGCTGTTAAATAAGATGCTCCTTTACACCGCGGGGGAAGGCGGCAAATTTTTTTCAAGAGGGACTGCTGCTACAGAATAATTTCAATCTTTAAAAATATATTTGTAATATCACCTTTCCGTAGCCTCTCAATAGCTTATGGATCAGGAGATTATCGGCAGGGTACTAAAAAATGCGAAGACAAAGGCGCACATGGGGCCGCAAACATTGAAGCAGTGGATTATTGCCTGCAAAAGGCCCCTGGAAAGGGTACGACTGGGAAACTTTAAGCTCTCGCAAAAAGGCGAAGACTTTTTAAACGGCATTATTAGATTTGGGAGGTAAACCATGGCCATCAGAAAATGCGGGCATTGCGGCAGATATTTTCAGCACCGGTTGCCAAGACCATGGTGGGTTAAATACCTGTTTTTTTTTCTTCCGATCAGTAAGTATTATTGCGGGTTCTGCTTAAAAGAACGCTACGTTTGGGGCCGGGATAAGAAGCGAGGGCCGGGCTATTCTTAAATAACTTCACTTGCAGAAATTCTAAATTTCTTATATTTATATTCCCAACCCTGGTTAATGTGAGAACCCGAGCTATAATCCTGTTCATGATTGTGCTTTCATGCAACGCTTTCGCGCAGCCTGGTTATACGCGCCCACAGGATACGCTCGATACCAAATTGTACACCTACGTCAAAAACACTCCCGACGATGTTACGCAAGACATCGATAAACTGGTACAGTACCTGAAACAGCCTGGCGGCAGTCAGCGCGATGTGGTGAAATCGTTCGCGTATTGGATCATGCAGAATGTCAGCTATGATGTTACCGGATTTTTCAATGGTACGTCCAACTCCGAGGGTATAAGCGGCACACTGCGCGACAAAAAAGGCGTTTGCCAGGATTATGCCGAACTGTTTAAAGCCATGTGCGACCGCTCGGGTATTCCTTGTTATATCGTCAGCGGTTTTGCGAAAGCTTTCAATTACAAACCCGGGGACAAGTTCAACAAATCGAACCACAGCTGGAACATTATCTACCTTGATGGCAATTATACCCAACTCGACCTGACCTGGAGCAGCGGCTACATCCAATATGTGGACGATGCCTGGCGCTACTATATCCACCCGGATATTACGCAATGCTTTAGCAGGCCCGAGGAATTTGTGGAAAGGCACCTGCCCACGGACCCAAAATGGCAACTGTTGCATTACCCGGTTTCGATGGATGCCTTCCTGAAATATGACGACCATAACCTGATGCTGAAGGATTCGTCGCGATTTTTCAATTATGCCGACAGCCTGGGCAATTTCTTGAAACTATCGCAGGAAGAGCAGGAGCTGAAATCTGCCGAGGATGCTTACCACTTTTACCCGGTAATGAGCGACTACGCCTACCATTATTATAACCTTGCGGTAACTTGTTCCAATGCCGCTACAGATGCCTATAATGCCGCGGTTACGGGCTACAATAAATCGGTGGCTCAAGGCGGCGCACCCGCTGCCAACGGTGATTACAACAAAGACGGCGTTCAAAAAGCGATGGACAATTACGCTAAAGCGGTGAAGCTATTGTCTAAGATCAAAGGCTTTGCCGATGACCAGATCAACGCAGACTATCTTTTGCAGAAATGCAATGCGGGGCTTGATGCTTCGACGGAGTTGATGAAGACGTTGAAGTAAGCATTAGTTGAATAAGTTGATTGAGTTGGATTAAGTTGAATAGGTTAATACCCAGATATGACAACTTAATCAACCACTTAACTCAATCTAACCTAATCAACTTTCTTAAATATCCCCTTCAAATTCCGCCCCAGCTCCTTGTAATCCAGGCCGTAGCCGACTACAAATTCAAGCCCGATTTCAAAGCCCACGTATTTCAGTTCGGGGATGCCGGTTTCCAGTGCTTCGGGTTTCAATAAAAGGGTGCAGGCGGTGATCGAGGCTGGTTCGCGCACTTGCAGTTTATCGATGAGGTAATGTAGTGTGTTGCCTGTATCTACGATGTCTTCAACCAAAATAATATCGCGGCCCGTGATGCCGACAGCCAGATCAAAATCGTCGCGCACCTTATGCGTAGTTTTGGTGCCACCGAAGTAAGAAGCGAGTTTGGTGAAGGCCACCTCAACTGGTATTTCGATCTCCTTGATCAGGTCGGCGGTGAACAGGAAGCCGCCGTTCAGCACACCTACCAGCACCGGCGTGCGGCCGGCATAATCGGCGTTGATCTGTGCGCCAATTTCCTTTACGCGGGCATCTATCCTGGCGCTGTTGATCAATAGTTCAAACTCGAGGTCGGCAACACGGGTCTTCATGCGATAAATGTAGAAATTATACGGTAAAATCAGTTAAAGTCCCGTTCTTTTGAAACGCTGATTTTCTTTTACATTTATGTGATGCCAAAACTAACGATCAACCGCCGCCGCGCTTTGCAATTGATGGGCACCGCCGGTACTGCACCGGGCCGAAAGCAGTGTTCAGCCAAAAAAAGCCAAATTCACTTACTGCCTCAATCTATCAACTATACACGGGCAAAAGCTGGGTTTTATGGGCGAACTGGAAGTAGCGGCCAAAGCCGGTTACCGTTCGGTGGAGATTTGGATCGATACACTGGGTGAATACCTGGATAAAGGCGGTAAGCTAGCGGAAATTAAAAGCAGGTTGAATGGTCTCGGTTTAAAAGTTGAGAATTGCATCGCTTTCGCCAAATGGGTAGTGGATGATGAGGCTACGCGCAAACAGGCTTTGGAGCAGATGAAGACTGAAATGGGGCTTGTTGCGGAAATCGGCTGCAAACGAATAGCCGCCACGGGTATGGGGCTTACCAACGACACGACGATTTCCTTAGATACCATTGCCGAACGTTACCGCACGGTGCTTGACCTGGGGATATCTATGAATGTAATACCGCTGCTCGAAATGTGGGGATCTCAGAAACAACTGAGCATCGCAAGCGAGGTGACCTACAGCGCCATGCAAAGCGGCAGTGCGCAGGCCAAAATATTGCTGGATGTGTTCCACCTGTACAAGGGCAATACGCCGCTGGATACGCTGTCGTTCATCAACCCGGATATTAATCCCATCCTGCACATGAACGATTACCCTGCTACGCCCCCGCGGGCCCTGATCACCGATGCCGACCGCATTTACCCCGGCGACGGCGTGGCGCCCATCAAACGTATCTTGCAAATCCTGCAGCATCGCGAGGAGCCATTGATCCTTTCCGCCGAATTGTTCAACGCTGAATATTACAAACAGGATGCTTTGACCGTAGCGAAAACGGCTTTAGTGAAGATGAAGGCGGTGGCGGAATTATAAAAGCGTCATGGCGAGGAACGAAGCCATCTCCCGACTGTGCCAGTCAACGAACCTTTATTTCTTTAAATGACGCCTGCCAAAAAATGACAACGCGGACCGGTCTGCTGGCTTACGTTCAATAAATAATTCCACATGGTTGATTTGCATTTGAAGAGATGGCCATGACGGTCGGGCTAAACCCGTTTTCGCCTAAAATCTCTATCTTTGCCCACTTATGATCGATCACCAGGTCCATACCTTGTCCAACGGTATCCGGATTTTATTGAAACATTCGCCTTCGGCTATTACGCATTGCTGCTTCGTGGTGAATGCCGGCTCGCGCGATGAGCCGGAACAAAAAGAGGGCCTGGCGCATTTCATCGAACACCTGTTGTTTAAGGAAACCGAAAGGCGCAACACCAGCCAGATACTGAACCGATTGGAGCTCGTCGGCGCCGACCTGAACGCCTATACCACTAAGGAATATACCTGCATCCATGCTTCGCTGCTCAAACAGCATCTGGAGCGTACCATCGACTTGTTCGAGGACATTTTGTTCCATTCCACCTTCCCGCAGGAAGAGCTGGAAAAAGAACGCGGCGTGATCCTGGACGAGATCGCCTCCTATCTCGATCAGCCTGAAGAGGCCATACAGGATGATTTTGAGGAGATGCTTTTCAAAGGTCACGCCCTGGGTAAAAACATATTGGGTACGCCCGAAAGTGTTGCCGCTTTAAGCAGGGAGGACATCGCGAATTTCATATCGGCGAATTATAATACTTCCGAAATGGTGTTCGCCGTTTTCGGCGACCATAAGCTGGAAAGGCTGGTCAAACTCGCTGAAAAATATTTCGGGCATATCCCGGCCAATCATACCCAAAAGAACCGCATTAAACCCAACGCAAGCACCGGCGGAAAACTTGCCGTTGCCAGGCCGATCACGCAAACGCATTGCATTATCGGCAACCGGGCCTACCCGGCGGCGCATCATCATAAAACGGGTTTACTGCTGCTGAACAACCTGCTCGGCGGCATCGGCATGAGCAACCGGCTGAACCTGGAGATCCGCGAAAAATACGGTATCGCTTACACCATCGAGTCGAACTATACACCATTATCGGACACCGGCATATTCTCCATCTACTTCGGCACCGATGCCGAAAAGGCGGATAAAGCGGAACGGCTGGTGTATAAAGAATTAAAAAAACTGAAAGACGCCAAGCTCGGCACACTACAACTGCACCAGGCCAAGCAGAAGTTTACCGGGCAGATCGCCCTCGCAGAGGAAAGCCGCATGGGCCTCATCATTTCGATGGCGAAAAGCCTGCTCGATTTTGATCATGTCGATACGCTGGAGGAGATATTCGCAAAAATTGAGGCCGTAACGGCCGACCAGCTATTAGAGATCAGCAACGAGATTTTTGATAATCATCTGACCACTTTGGTATTTGAGCCGAAGAACTAGCATGGCGTAAATGGTTCCGTACCTACGGCACGGAATACGTTTTATAATGACATTCCTACCGACCTTTGACCCCGATGGGGTCGGGATAGATAAACCAGCGGCAATGTCGCTGATTTATAGCGGAAGGCGGCCCCATCGGGGCCAAAGGTCGGTAACTAAATAACCAAAAGCCCTTGCATGCCATAAGTATGCAACCGAACCGGATTTTTATAAAAAACAATAAACCCGTACCTTTGTAACAATGAAGCTACCCATTATCGCATACGGAGACCCTATTTTAAAGAAAAAGGCCACTGCCATTGAGCCTGCCGAATACCCGCACGTCCAGCAACTGATCGATGACATGTTCGAGACCATGTACGGCGCGCGGGGCGTGGGCCTGGCTGCTCCGCAGATAGGCTTATCGATGCGATTGTTTGTGGTTGATGCCACCCCGTTTGACGATGATGAGCCTGAACTGAAAGATTTCAAAAAAGCATTCATCAACGCCCAGATGCTGGAAGAAAGCGGCGAGGAATGGGCCTTTAACGAGGGGTGCCTTAGCATACCGGATGTCCGCGAAGATGTGTACCGCAAACCCGTGATCAGGATATCCTATTACGACGAGAACTGGCACCATCATGAGGAAACCTTCAAAGGCATGGCGGCGCGCATCATCCAGCACGAATATGATCACATCGAAGGAAGACTTTTCACCGATAAACTGAGCCCGCTCCGCAAGCGGCTGATCGAAAAAAAGCTCAACGATATTTCAAAAGGTATCGTGGATGTGGATTATAAAATGAAATTTCCGGCGCAGAAGAAAGGGCGGTAGAAGAGTCAAGAATCAAGAGCAAAGAATCAAGATTTATGTAGCACATTTAAGAGCTGTCTTGGCTCTTGACTCCTGGTTCTTGATTCTAAAAATTAATTCCCCGATGCACGGCTCTTATCCCCCGCAGCAATTTGATTGATGAAAGTTCCCCAGGCTATTGGGTTCAGCAGCGGGTTCACGGTCGAGTGCGCGTTCACCTGGTTAAAATGTTCGTTCTGTCCCCACGCCGATTGTATCTCTTCACCATCGCGCGGTAAGGTATTCGCCAGGCTGGCTACCGATATATGCTCGATATTCTTACGTGCTATTTCCAGGTCGTCATCGGCAATTTTCATCGTCAGGAAATCTTTCCTGAACTCATCCGTCGTCGCCCATGGGAACACCCTGAATGTAGGCAGGTTGATGATCTGCGGTTTTATTTTTACCTGTAACGTGTAGCTTTTGGTAGTTAGATTAGCCGGTATCACGACTTTTACTGCTGCGAAACCAATGCTGGTAAATAACAGCGTATCCTGCTCATGCACCACGAACGAGAAATAGCCGTTGTAGTTGGAGATAAATACCTGGTTGTGATAGCTGGAATTGGTGATGGTAACGTAAGGCACTATTTGTTTGGCACTATCGGCATTATAAACAATACCGGTGAATTGTACCAACGGCTTTTCCTGCTGCTGCGCGAAAGCGCCTGCTGCCGTGAAAACTAACAATATGCCGATAAGGTACTTCATCCTTTTATTTATCTGTCTTTTTATACCGCTGTGCGAAAAATTGGTTTCAAAAATAACTAAACAAAAATAATTTATTTATGCTCCCACGCTAAAATTTAACAATACTTAACATTATCGCAGGTTCTCGGGGAGCACGGCATCGGGATCGTCAATGTCTGTCAGATTGAGCGCCTCAACACCGGTTATCTCGGGAACCGCCTTTTTAATAGCCTCTTCGATGCCCGCTTTCAGCGTCATGATGCTCATCGGGCACGATCCGCATGCACCCAGTAATTTTAATTTCACTACCTTTTCGGGTGTAATTTCCTCTACCGATACATTTCCGCCATCCGTTTCCAAATACGGTCGTATCGTATTCAAAGCTGCCTCCACCTGTTCTAATAAACTCATTTCTACCAGATTAATAGGTAAAATTACTAATTATTTACTAAATTCTTACTATTAGCAGCCGCATTGGCAATAGCCACCTGCTGCGCCACCCGTTTCGCCATCTCTATAAATGCCTTGCTCATCGGGTTATCCTCATACAGTATGACCGGCCTGCCGGCGTCACCTGAATCGCTGATGCTTTTCACCAAAGGCAACTCGCCCAGGAAAGGTACATCCAGTTGTGATGCCAATTTTTGTCCGCCGCCCTGGCCGAAAATATAATACCGGTTTTCGGGCAGTTCGGCTGGGGTAAAGTAGCTCATATTCTCAACGATACCCAAAATCGGCACGTTAATGGCGTTCATCATAAACATGCCAATGCCTTTCTTAGCATCCGCCAGGGCAACATTCTGTGGCGTCGTGACAATCACCGCGCCCGTTACCGGGAAACTTTGCGAAACCGTGATATGGATATCTCCCGTTCCCGGCGGCAGGTCGACCACCAAATAATCCAGTTCGCCCCAGTCGGCATCGTTAAACAATTGTTTTACGGCTGTCGACACCATTGGTCCGCGCCATGGCACGGGCTGATTCGGATCGGTAAAGAAACCTATGGATAATAGCTGGATACCATATTTCTCGATCGGCTGAATGCGGCTTTTGCCATCCACATCCCTGGCCTTCGGGCGTGCACCCTCCAGTCCGAACATGATGGGAATGGATGGCCCGTAAATATCCGCGTCTATCAATCCTACCTTCGCACCTGCATATGCCAAACCCAGCGCCAGGTTAACCGCGACAGTTGATTTACCCACGCCACCTTTGCCTGAGGCCACCGCTATGATATTTTTCACGCCCGGCACCCCGGTATTCTTCTGCGTAGTAACCCTCGAGGTCATATTCACATGCACCTCGATATCCTTGCTGATGAAATGGCTGATCGCATTACGGCAGGCGTTTTCTATCATGGCCTTCAGCGGACAGGCCGGTGTGGTGAGTATAACCGAAAAACTCAGTTTATTCCCTTCAATTTTGATATCCTGGATCATGTTCAGGGTTACCAGGTCCTTTTTCAGGTCGGGCTCCTCAACATTGCCAAGGGCCTGTAAAACCTGTTCGCGCGTAAAATCTGCCATAGCACAAACTTACGCAAACCGGGCTGAAGTAATGTCATGATAATGATAAAATGAGGTCACCAATAAACAGCAGGCCTTTGGGAAACATTTTATCCATCCCGGCGTTTGTATCGCATAAGATTTAGTTTAGTTTTGGATAAATTATCTGATGCATCGCCTTAAGCCCAAGTACATCCGCATAGCGGCCATAACTATTATTTCACTTATTATCCTTTTTGCCATCGGGGGTTATATCGCGTATTCCAAACGTGAGGCCATTTTGCAAAAGGAGATCAGCAAAGCGGTATCAAAAGCCAAAAAAGACTATGACCTGGATCTGAAGATCGGGTCTGCACGGTTTATTGGCTTATCAACGGTTGCGCTTTCGGATATTACCATTGTACCCAACCAGCGCGACAGCCTGCTCAGCATCAAGCATTTCCAGGTAAGCGTTAAGCTGATGCCGTTGATATTCGGCGACGTTAAATTATCGGATGTGGTATTGAACGAGGGCCATTTGAATTTGACCATCGTCAATCATGTTAAGAATTTTGATTTCCTTTTCAGGAGGAAAAAAGACACTACCGTTAAAACGAAGGTCGACCTTTCTGACCTGGCCTATAATCTTATGAACCAGGTATTGTACAAAATACCTGACAATCTCGACCTTAAAAACTTTCTGATCACTTTCAGAGATGACAGCGCCTCTGTAAAGCTGATGACCCAAACTGCCCAGATCAAAAGCGGCAAGTTAAGTTCGACCATCAATGTCGACGACGGCGCGGCAACATGGCATTTCGGCGGCATCATGCACCCATCGGATAAGCATATCGAGCTAAGTTTATATGCTGATGGCAAAAAGGTGGAAATACCGGTTATAGAACAACGCTACCATCTCAAAATGAATTTTGATACCATCACTACCCGCCTGCAAAAAGTGGAGAATAGTAGCGGCGTCACCAAAATATACGGCTTCTGGTCGGTACGTAACTTGCTGATCAATCATGCGGCCCTATCGTCAAATGATATCGTTGTGCCCTTCGGATCTATTGATGCTAATGTGTTCGTGGGTAAAAACTATGTTTCGCTGGATAGTTCTTCGCTTATCCATCTCAAAAAGATCACCATAAAACCCTACCTCAAGTACCAGCTTAACCCGGTAAAGACGTACACAATAAAGGTAAATACCGACTGGGAGAACGCGCAGGACATATTTGATTCTTTCCCCGACGGTATGTTCGATTCATTGACCGGGATACGGGCAATCGGCAAGCTGAAATATCATTTGCATTTGTTTTTGGATAGCTCAAACCCCGACCAGGTGCAATTCGAATCAGGTTTGGATAAGCAGGCATTCCATATCACGAAATACGGCAAAATCAATTTGGGTAAGCTCAACTCGGTATTTGTTTATACGCCTTACGAATTTGGCAAGCCCATGCCCGCGCGTATCATTGGCCCGCAAAATCCTGACTTTACACCACTGAACGATATCTCGCCTAACGTGCGCTATGCGTGTATGACTTCTGAAGACCCTTCGTTTTACAGCAATCATGGTTTTGTGATCGAATCTATACGCAGGTCAATAGCCACTGATATCAAGAAGAAACAATTCAAACGCGGGGGCAGTACCATTTCCATGCAGTTGGTGAAAAATACGTTTCTCAGCAGGCAGAAAACGCTGTCGCGCAAGATCGAAGAGATACTCATCGTATGGCTCATCGAAAATGATAATATCATGAGCAAGGACCGGATGCTGGAGGTTTACTTTAACATCGTGGAATGGGGCAGAAACGTTTATGGTATCGGCGAGGCATCGCGCTATTATTTTGGCAAATCGCCGTCAAACCTAACTTTGGGTGAAGGTATTTTCCTCGCCAGCTTGCTGCCGCACCCCAAAACCGGCTTATATTCCTTCCAGCCTGATGGCTCGTTGCGCCCAAGCCTGGTAAGCTATTTTAAGCTGATCGGTAATATGATGGCTACCCATGGGTGGACCACACCCGACAGCACCGGGTATGGTTATGCCGATGTGCGGTTGAAAGAAAGCCTGCGCCAGGAAATAGCACCCGTACCAACCTCCGTGGCGGATAGCCTGATGCGACAGTCCAACGACGAGGATGACGATACGCCGATCCTGCAGACGCAGCAGCAACAACCGCAGGCCGAAAAGAAACCAACTTTCATTCAGCGGTTGTTCGGCAAAAAAGATACCACCAAAAAATCCGGCGAAACAGAGATCGATACCGTTGGCAAAACCAAAAAACAGATCCGCCAGGAAAAACGCGCACTGAAAAAGCTCGAAAAGGAGCGCCAAAAAGAACTTCGGGACAAAGGGTTGATGTAGCGTTGAATTATTTAACCCCCGGAAGATTTCCTGATAAAGAGTTTTGATTTGAGTACGATATGTTTGCGCGGGACCACCTGCCCCTTTTTCTCCAAGGCATCGAATAGCAATGTTGCTGCTTTGACACCCATCTCGTAGGCCGGCTGGGTAATCGTTGAAAGCGCAGGGTTTAGCAAAGGGGCTATCTGCAAGCTTGAGAAACTTACCATTTTCAGATCATCCGGCAATGATATTTTCATGTCGTGGCATACATACAGCGTGGCGAACGCAAGCCTTTCAACCGAACTGAATATACCGTCTGGCTTGATCTCTTCCAACACTTGTTTGATGATGGAATAATTGATCTTTTCGTCCTGGCTGCAATCGATCACCAGGTCATCATTAAAAGGCATGCCGTATTTTTCAAGCGCGTCCACATAACCCTGCATACGCACCTTACCTATGGATATACTTTTATTTACCACGAGGTAGGCTATTCTTTTGCAGCCGGTTCGTATCAGGTGTTCTGTTGCCTCAAAACTGCTGTCATAGTCATTGGTGGTAACTTTGGATACGTCAATATCCTCGTAAACGCGGTCGAAGAACACCACAGGGATATTCTTTTGCTCAAGCGCCCTCAGGTAATTGTGATCATTAGCCTCACCGGATACCGACATAATGATGCCGTCAACCTTACCGTTGTTCAGGTAATTCACAAAAGATACTTCTTTTTCAAAAACATCATCCGTGCGGTACAGCAGGATATAAAACCCTTTTTTACGCGCCACCTCTTCGATACCATTAATGGCCTGTGCAAAAAAATCGTTGGCTATTTCGGGTACGATAACCGCCAGCGTTTTGCTCTTTTTGTCGCGCAAATTGCTGGCGTAATGGTTCGGTAAAAAATTGTGTTTTTTGGCGTACTCCAATATTCTTTCCTTGGTATCCTTATTGATATCTGTACTCCCATTAAATGCCCTGGATATAGTAGAAGTGGATATATTCAGCTTTTTAGCCAGTATCTTAATCGTGATATTATCCATGTTTCGCGCTAAACGATATGCTCATCCAAATGTAACAAAAGTATTGATAATCAACCCTGCCTATTGTTCATATAACACACATGCGCTGGTGGCGCCAACGGACATTTCACCTCCGCCAATATTTTTCAAACCCTTTTCATCAATATTGTTTCCGTCGGCAGCTATTTTCCATTTTCCGGCCGGGATGATTACCTTTTTATCCGAGGCGCGCCCGTTAAAAATGACTATGATATTTTTCCATTTGTCGCCATTCGCATTGCCGCTGATTTGGTACGCGATCACGCCGGGGTCGCCGCTATCCATAAAGTGCAAATGTTCGCGTATCATTTGCGCCGACGGCATCCTGAATGCCGGGTGGTGTTTGCGCAAGTTTACCAACCCCTGGTAATAATTAAATACCGATTCGTATTTTGCTTTCCGGCTCAAATCCAGCTGATTGATACTGTCCGGGCTGGCAAACGAATTGGCTATGCCTTGTTTGGTGCGCAGTATTTCTTCGCCCGCATGCAAAAAGGCCACACCCTGCGAGGTTAATACAATGGCATTGCTCAGCTTATCCATTTTGATCAGATCGGCTTCAGAAGCAGTAGGATTTGATATTTTCAACCGGTCCCAAAGCGTATTGTCGTCATGACATGATGCATAACTTATCGTTTGATAAGGTTCGGCCGCCCAGGGCGCTTTTGAGTCGTCTATTTTGCTGTAGTCCACCTGCGGATGTTCCACCGAGGCCACAATGCCAAACTTCACGCTTTCCGCCAGGTCGGTCTGCCCGCTCACAAAGCCTTTGGCTTTCACATCGCTCCAGCCACCATGAATACCGTCGCGGATATCGTCGCTAAATGCGGCTATTTTATCCAGTTTCGCGACGTTCTTTTTAATGGCGCGCTGGTCCTCGGGAAGCGGACTATTGCCTGCGGTCCAGCCCTCGCCATAAATAAAGATGGTCGGGTCAATCTTATGCAGCGCCGCGCTGATATCGTTCATGGTCTCGATATCATGTACGCCCATCAAATCGAAACGGAAGCCATCCAGATGATATTCTTTCGCCCAGTAACATACCGATTCGATCATATATTTACGCATCATCGGCCGCTCGGAGGCGGTCTCGTTGCCGCAGCCCGTGCCGTTTGAATAAGCGCCTTTGTCGGTATGCCTGTAAAAGTAGCCCGGTGCGAACTGATTGAAATTGGACGCTGTATCCGATGTGTGATTATACACCACATCCAGTATCACACGCAAGCCGTTGGCATGCAGCGTTTGTACCATCTTCTTAAACTCGCGTATGCGCACATTGCCGTCATAAGGGTTGGTTGAATAACCGCCCTCTGGCACATTATAGTTCAGCGGGTCGTAGCCCCAGTTGTATTTAGCGTCGGGTTTGGTTTCATCCACCGAGTTATAATCGAACGACGGCAGCAAATGAACATGTGTAACCCCAAGCGCTTTGATATGGTCCAGCCCGGTCATATCTCCTTGCGGCGATTTGGTGCCAGTTTCGGTCAATCCTAAAAACTTGCCTTTATGTTTGATGCCCGAATTCGGACTTTCAGACAGGTCACGCACGTGCAATTCATAAATAATGATATCCGTAAAGCTCTTTTGTGCTGGTTTTTTGTCCATCGCCCATCCAGCCGGGTTGGTCGATCTCATATCCGCAACCATCCCTCTTTTACCGTTAACGCCTACCGCCTTCGCATAAATATCGGGGCGTTCAAGCCGCCATCTTCCGTTGATATTGGCCTGGAAGGTATAGTATTTATTCTTCAGGTTTTGTTTGATGGTCTTTTCCCAAACGCCGTCCCTTGCTTTGTTCATGGTGATGATATGCAATGCTCTGCCTCCGTCGCCGGCAGCATACAGGCGAAGCTTTACGGCTGTGGCCGTAGGCGCCCATAGCTTAAATACGGTTTGAGCCGGCGAATAACTAACACCGAGATCGTTCCCGGAATAGGCCGGGTAATCGTCATAAGACGATTTATCGTCCGGAGATTTAAATGATGCTGACAAAATAGTTATACAAATTAACGCTAAAATAGCTTTCAGGTTCATTGGTAAATAGTTGAGATTATAAATGTAAACAAATAAGATATGCGACGCCAGGCAAAACAATTTTAGCGATTTACGCATTGTACGTATGTTTACCACTAACCAATCAATGAAGCCGCTCAAATTCCTGGCGATCAGTCTGATGCTGATCCTTTTTTGCCCAAAGTATTCTAAAGCATTTTCAGTATACGCACACCTGGCTATAGTCGACGTGGCCTGGAATAAATCCATTGTGCCTTTATTAAAAGCAAAATACCCTAACGTTACAGAAGACGAGCTTAGGATTGCGCATTCTTATGCTTACGGCGGCAGCCTGATGCCCGATATGGGCTATTTCCCTTTCGGGAGCGTGAATTTTACCAACATGGTACACTATGTGCGAACGGGCGATTTTATGGAAAACCTCGTCAACGAATCACAGAATATAAACGAATATGCATTCGCGCTGGGTGCGATATCCCACTACCTGACGGATGAATACGGACATTCGCTTGCCACTAATGTAGCCGAACCTAAAGTCTATCCGAAAGTAGGGCAAAAGTTCGGTGACGTAGTGACGTACGAACAAGACCCGATATACCACAGCCGCATGGAGTTCGCTTTCGATGTATTGCAAACTGCGCGTGGCAATTATGCTTCGCAAACCTACCATGATTTTATAGGTTTTAACGTGGCTAAGCCGGTATTGGAAAGAGCGTTTTTGATCACCTACGGCGAGAATCTGGACAGTCTATTCCATGGTAAACTCGATTTAACCATAGCTACATTCAGGTGGTCGGTACGAAGTCTTTTACCCGGTCTAACCCGTACAGCATGGGCCCTAAAAAAACAAGCTATTTTGAAGGACCATCCCGGCATGACCAGCAGGCAATTTCATGCCAAAATAAAAAGAAGGGAGTACTACCAAAAATACGGCCGCGAAAGGGAGAAGCCCAATTTACGCACACGCATCACCGCGTTCCTGCTTTCTATAGCGCCTAAAATAGGGCCGTTGCGAGCGCTGAAGTTCCAGGCGCCCGGACCTGAAGGGGAAAGGCTGTTCATCAAGGCTTTTGACGCCAGCAGTGCGCATTATGCCGTCGTTTTAGATGAACTGAAAGAAGGCCATGACCCGCAACTGGAAGATATGGATTTCGATACCGGAAAACCGACCACCTTCGGCGAGTACGGCCTGGCTGATCAAAGCTATAGCGAATTGGTGATCGGCTTACAAAAGGACAAATTCAGCAATGTTACCGAACACTTGAAACAACATATTACACGGTTCTACGCCAAGGCAGACAGCACCATTGATCCGCCAAAAAAGCTTTACGACTGGAAGAAAACCAATTTCGCCTTGCAGGAATTGAAAAATGCAAAGCCGGTTCCGTTTGACAAACTGAAAATTCCTGTCGATACCACCGGCAATTCGCCGGCAAGCCCAGCGACGAAGTCGAAATAGCAATAATGCACATTAGCCACGCGTTACCTTATGAATAAAGAATTCGTAACATGTTTTTACGCGGGATTAATTACGACACCGGAACATCTTTCAGAAAAGATGAGCTCAGCCGGCACGAATTTGATGAATCGACCATCAAAAAGGAAATAGAAATCATCAAAAACGAATTGCACTGCGACGCTATCAAAATCACCGGGCACGACGTTTACCGGCTAACAAAAGCCGCTGATTTTGCGCTGGAACAAAGGTTGCAGGTGTGGTTGACGCCCTCAAATACCGATGCGACAGGGGAAGAAGCTCTCAAACATTTGGTGGAATGCGCCGCAGCCGCTGAAAAATTGAGGATCAAGTATGGTAATATCATATTTGTACTCGGTTATGAGTATTCGCTTTTCCTTAAAGGATTTATTAAAGGCGATACTATTTATGACAGGCTTGGCAGGATGTTTAGTCCTTTCGGAATGATCATGAATTTACTGGGATTGAGAGGTGGAATATACCGCAGGCTAAACCGTTTTCTTAAGGATGCCGCCGATGAAGTAAGAGAGCATTTCAAAGGAAAGCTGACGTACGCTGCCGGTACCTGGGAAAAAATAAACTGGGACCCATTCGACATTGTAGGCGTTGATCATTATCGTGCCGCGTACAATAAGTCGTTTTATAAAAAGCAGCTCGAAGGTTATTATAAATTTAATAAGCCCGTCGCGGTATTAGAATTCGGGTGCTGCGCTTACCAAGGCGCCGAAGACAAAGGCCCTATGGGATGGGCAATCACTGAAATCATTGGCGGGGAACGCGTAATTAAGGGAAGCCCGGTACGCGATGAGGGTGTCCAGGCAATTTACATCACCGAGGTGCTAGACGTACTAAAAAGTGAGAATGTATATGCTGCGTTCGTTTTTACTTTTATTAATCCTTTATACAAATACAATAGCGATCCGGCGCACGACCTGGATATGGCGAGCTACGGCATAGTAAAGCCAGTCGAGTTAGAATCTTACGAAGGATTACCCTGGCTGCCAAAGGAGGCGTTTTATCGTTTATCAGCTTACTACAAAGAATTAAATAAATAATTAAAGTAAGGTATATTTAAGGCATGAAACCCTGCGCTTACTATCTGCTCACCTTTGTATTCCTAACCACCGCATGCGCCTGTTCACAGGCACAGGAGCCCAACAATGCGGTCATATTTCACATCAGCTCGGCACATACGTCGTTCCCGGATACCGGCAGGGCGAAAGGTCATATGTATGATAAGGTGCTTTACTCCGCTGCCGAGCATTACGGTGATAGCACAGTGCTGATCATTGCGCCAAAAAACTTCGATGCCAAGAAGCAGGTCGATCTGGTCTTCTGGTTTCACGGCTGGCGCAATAACGTCGATAGCGCCGCGGTAAAATACCAGCTGATCCGGCAGTTTTTGGCATCAAAGCTTAATGCCGTATTGGTTTTAGCCGAGACTGCTAAAGATTCGCCAGATAGCTACGGCGGTAAACTGGAAAACGCCGGAGTATTCAAAGCATTAGTTGGCGATGTATTAACGGGCTTGAAGTCGAAGCATTTGATAGCGAAAAATTGTACTTCGGGGCATATCCTCCTCGCGGGCCATAGCGGCGCTTACCGCGTGATGGCGCGCATCATCCAAAACGGGCAGATGGCGGTGGACGAAACCATATTATTCGATGCCCTGTATGCCGAAACGGAAAGGTTTATGGCCTGGATACAAGCCGATCCCTCGCACCGCTTTATTGATATTTATACTGACCATGGCGGCACGGACGACGAGACCCGCGGTATGATGAAACTGCTGGATACAATACATACGATGTACGTTTCTACCCAGGAAAGAGCAGTAACTCCTCAAATGCTGCAGGCCAACCGATTGGTTTTCATCCACAGTCTGAACGAGCACGATAAGATCATTGCTAACCCGGATAATTTCCTGCTTTACCTTGAAAATGAACCGTTTTTAAAGAAGATGAAAGAGTGATCAGCTGGGAATAACCGAAGATTTCGCCAGGTGCTTCTTTATATCCGACAGCATTTGCTGTGGCTGAAAAGGTTTTAGAATGCAGCCGATAAAACCGCTTGCCATCAGGTCATTCAGCATGGTTTGATCGACCAGTGAAGCAGTAAACGCCATCACAGGCATATCAGGGTACAATTTTCGCACCTCATAAATGGCTTCATAACCGCTCATTACCGGCATCTCCAGGTCCATCAGCACCATATCAAAGTCGGTATCTCTTCTCAAAGTCTCCAAAGCCTCGAGGCCGTTATAAGCCGGGGTTACTTCGGCTTTAAAGCCGTTCAGCACCTTTTTTGCCACCATCATGTTCAACTGGTTGTCCTCCACCAGCAATATTCGCATCCCCGCAAGGTTTTCTTCCTTCTTTGACCCATTTTTTACCTCGCCGGTTTCTTTATCCGCGTACTTAAATTTGACGTCAAAGCTAAAGCGGCTTCCCCTGCCTTCGTCGCTGTCGAGGTGCAAAATGCTGCCCATCAGCATCAGCAAGCGCCGCACAATAGTAAGCCCAAGGCCGGTCCCGCCAAATTTTTTGGTATCCTCGTGGTATATCTGCCCGAAACTTTCAAATATCCGCTGCTGATCCTCGCTGGCTATACCCAACCCCGTATCCTCCACGCTAAAGCTCACGTCCATGCCCTGGTCGGTCTTGTCTTTACAAACCGCTGTCAGCTTAACATTGCCGCTATCCGTGAATTTCAGCGCGTTGGAGAAAAGGTTGTTAAATATCTGTATCAGCCGCACGTCGTCAGCCATTACCATCACGTCCAGTGCCGGGTCGATTACCGTCTCCAGCTCGACGCCTTTTTCCTGGAAAAGTGCCATGAATGGCATGCCCACATTTTCCAGCAATTGTTTCATATTCAGCTTGACAGGATGAATCTCCAGCTTGTCCGCTTCGATCTTATTAAAGTCTAATATGTTGTTCACCTGTTGCAGCATGTGGTCCGAACAATATTTCAATATCTGGAAATACTCCTCCTGCTGGGCTATATTCTTTTCCTGTTTCAGTAAGTTGACAACCCCTATAATGCCATTCAGCGGTGTGCGCAATTCGTGACCCATGGTTGACAGGAAGCGCGTCCGCGCCTCTATTACCCGGTTGCTTTGGTCGACCAGCTCGTTGATGTATTTCTTTTCGAAAAACTGGTAAGCGACCGCGAAAACGATGGTTGATGAAATAGCCGTCATCCGGTTAACAAACGCCAGCCTGCGCAACTGCACCGGGCTGATCACTTCAAACGGATGGATATTACGGCCTATCAGAACGCAGATAATAAACGAGAATACGATTATAGAAATATAGATCACCGATTCCCTGTACTGCGTTCGCTTCAGATCGACGATGATAGGTACCGCGACCAGTATCGGGAAAAAATACAGGTAAAGTTCGGATTGCAGGCCTTCAACGAAGGTTGCTGCGATCAGCAAGCCGCATACAATGGAAATGATAAAAATGGTGAGATTGGCGATGTGCCCATTGTATTTTAGCAAGATCACCATCAATACCGAAAAGCAAAAAGAAGCCACTACGATTGACGATGCATAAAGCCCCAGGTACGAACTGTAAATAGAAAGTGCTACCCCGGTAAACAATGCTGCCAGGCCAAGCTGATAGGTTCTTTTGGAAACTTCTTTGATATCGAAAACCGGGTTAAGGCGATTATCTTCTTCTTTCAACCGGTGGTATTTGTCTGTAACTCGCTTCACGATTGGCAATTGGGGACCATTGCGTACATTTTGGGCCATATCCTTTAACGTAAAAAACGTTAGAAAGTTTGTAACCGAATAAAATTTAACCCATAGATTTTGTAGGGTTTTTGGCTTCCGTATTGGTAATAAGAGAGGTTCGCCTTCAGCATTTCACCATCTTTTTCTTCTTGCCAAAAGCACCGCTGGCCTCTGTCTTTTTAATATATTCCACTGCGTCGGGTAGTTTACAGGCCGTGCCGTTCGTATCCACCGTAACCGCGCCGACTTTGTTTGCTGCCGCAATGGCGTCGTTGGTCAATGGCGCAATGTAAGAACCCACCGCGATCACAAAACCATTCATGGTTTGGCGAACACGGTTTTGGGCCGAATGGATGTTTTTTACCACCCTGTCAAGGAGTGCTCGTATCGCATTGAGATCGATCTCATTATCCGGTTTCATCGCTATCCAATCGCCCAGCGTGCGCCAGCCCGAAGCCGTGATATGCTCCACCGGCGAATCGATCCATTTCAGTGCCAATTCAAACCCATGCGGGTTGCCGGCTGCCACCCAGGGCACTGTGTATTCGCTGATGTTGTTGGACACTGCTGCTTCCGCCCAGTTTTGCAGGTCGGCCTCGGTCATTTTTGGGTCGTCGGCTATCAGGCCCGCCAGGTACATGGCGTCAGCATTGCCGGTCGCATACAGGTCTTTGGCTAACTGGTAATCGGTTTTAATTTTTTTCTGGATGACTTTCAGGTGCTCCACCTTCACGCCGAATAAAGGTTCTTTTACGCCGTGCTTCAGTAATATCTTTTTGATGCCCTCATCGCCTTTCGCCTGCAATTCGGTCATGATCTCCTGAACTGTCATATCGTTTTTTTAAGCTAAATTTATGTCGCCTTTCACCCTGTTCTAATTTAAGGATATGTCACTCAAAAATAAAACCTTAGCTGCTTTTTTCGTCCTCTTGCTTTGGTCGGCCGTTTCGTTCGCCCAGTCGCCAGGTTATCCTCCACCGGCGCAGGTCGCTACAGATTTTCAGAAGCTACTCAACAGGCCCAAGGTCCCGTTGAATGCATCTTTTGAAACGACTAAAACAGATTCCGCTATTATCGAACATGGTTATTTCTATAGCGAGAAAAGCGAAAAAGTGCCGACGCTGATCTGTAAACCCGTCACTGGGAGCGGGCCTTTTCCTGTGGTGATCTTTCTGCATGGCACCGGCGGCTCAAAGGATGATCGCTATGTTCATAAAATGCTTTTCGAATTGTGCAAAAAAGGTTTCATGGCTGTGGCGATCGACGCGCGTTTTCACGGCGAACGCGTGCCCGGCGGCGCGCATCGCAGCAAGGAGTATGTTGAAGCCATAACGCATGCCTGGGAAAATAAAGACACCGCGCACCAAACCCACCCATTCTACTACGATACGGTTTACGACCTATGGCGGCTAACCGATTACTTAGTCACCCGGCCGGACGTCGACCCGAAACGCATCGGTATGACAGGCATATCTATGGGCGGCATCGAAACCTGGCTGGCGGCATCGGTGGATAAACGCATTAAAGCGGCTGTGCTGGATATCGCTGTGCAAAGCCTGAAATGGTCGCTGGATAACGGGAAATGGCAGGGGCGCGCGGGCACCATCGACGGAGCTCACAAGCAGGCCGCTAAAGATATGGGCGATTCCACAATAAACGCAAGAAATATCCAGGCGTTGTGGGATAAGGTTGTGCCCGGCATCGATGGTGAATTTGATTGCCCGTCCATGCTGCGTCTTTTCGCGCCAAGACCATTGCTGATCCTGAATACTGAAAAAGATCCCAACAACCCGCTGCCAGGCGCTATGATCGCGTTTGATTCGGCGAAAGCGGTTTATGAAGCACAAGGCGCATCTTCCAAATTATCGATGTACGTTCAGCCTGCGCTGGGCCACGCTGCAACGCCTCTTGAAATGCAAATGCTGATCGATTGGTTTGTAAAATGGCTTTAGATCTTGTTCGGCCATTTTTGTTATTTCGTCGCCGACTCGATATCCCAAACAAACCGCTCGGGTGTTTCATCAGGGAAACCATCCCAGGCCTTCAATACTTTGCCGTTCTCATCCACCAGCAGCGTGTAAGGAAATTTCCCTTCGGCATTGTATTTATCGGCGAGTGCTTCGTTCCGCTTTATTTGGTCCTTTGCAGGCTGATTTTTCTTCTGGCGCGGGAAATCGGCGCGTACCAAAACCAAATGGTCTGTAGCGTAATTCTCGAACGTCGACGACTCGAGTATCTCTTTGCGAAGGCGTATGCATGGCCCGCACCAGTCGGAGCCTGAAAAATTGATCAGGATCAATTTATGTTCCTTAACAGCTTCGGTTTTGGCCGAATCAAAATCACCCATCCAGGTTACACTGGGCAAAAGCGCCAGCATGCAATACATCATTAATACTTTCATAATTGAAATCTGATACTAAATTACTTAAATCCTATATTGATCGATACCACGTCTGAAACCAGGTCGGTTGTTTGTGCATAATGCCCGTACCTGATCTCGAGGTCGTGAAAATTCTGCCACCCGAATACTCCTTTCGGTGGCGCTATCCTGAACCCAACGCCATAAAAATCGGCCCTGAATTTTGAATACTCGTAATTACTGGTATAAAACGGATCACCAGGGCTATGGGCCTCATACGGTGCGAAATATTTGGCTGCGGTCTGATCGTAATACCGGTAGAAAGGTGATATGGAAAAGAACGGATTTATTTTTATCGGAACCTCGATACCTGCCGTGTTCGATTTAATGCCCCAGGTATCCATATAATAACGGTAATAGGCGCGCAAAATGATATTATCACCCAAAAAATAATTGGCACGGAAACCCAACGGCAGCTTATACCGGTTCGAAGGAAGTTTTTCTATGGTATCCTTTGCTGTATTAAAATACACGCGGTGAAAGGGCAATCCCAGGTAACCGTTTTGCCCTACAAGATCGGCCAGGAACATGATCTGCAAACGCGGGCTCAGCACCTGCGAGTAACTAAACGACGCCGAATAGGTAGTGCGCGGGCTGCTCGGTATATTTTTCTTTTGATAGCCATCTTCGCCGCTAAGTATGGTGTTACCGCTGGCGGTAGTAATAACAGTCGTCCCGCCCGAATTATTCGTTGTTGGCTGAGGCACAAACTCTGAAGGATAAATCAAGGATACCCTGTCAAAATACCCCTGTAATTTGAACGAAAACTCGCCATTTTTAGAAGGTGTTTTTTGGGAAAAATGGATGTCGGCGCCCAGCGAGTGGTAGTTATACTCGCCTGAATAGTAGGCACCAAAGCCAAATGTATTGCGGAGCGTCGGGTTTTCAACCGTGTAATCGAATGACGGGTATACACGTGTGCCGCCTTGCTTAGATGCACCTGTTTGGGACACAAAAGCCTGCGACGCGGCGGTATGATAGTCAAACCCCATCCCCAGGGAAATGGTATTTTTCTTATAATTGGGGTCGCCCCACACAAATTTCAGATCAAGTCCGTTAGCAAAATCGGTAACTTTTTCGGAACCTATACCGCCGGTAACCGCGGAATGATTGCCGTTTTGGTTGTAATAACTCGAAACCAGGTCCACCTCATCCAGTTTTAACGCACGCGGATTATAACCGGAGACATCATGCTGTTCAACCGGGGTATACAGGCTTGGTGCGGGCTTGCTGCTCAAACTATCTGTACGCGTTTGCGCACTGACATTTAAACGGCAGATCATTGCAAATCCGACAACGGATAAAAAAACTTTCCTCATGGTTGCTTATCGTAATTCTGCCCGCACACTAGTTACAACCACAACCACCGCCTGTTTTGCCGGCATTAGCGCCCGACGCAGCCTCGCGGTATGATTCGAAGTTCAGTTCATTTTTCTCCACCTTTCGGTTTCCCATGGCCATTTCGGCATCATTCAAGCGGCTTTTCTGGTATTCTTTTACCTGTACGCACGAAGCCATGCTCATGGCGAGCAAGAAGCAACCTGTAATTTTTAAGCGATTGATCGTCATTCTTTATAGGGGTTATTTTATGTTAATGTTGTTTGATGTATATATCCGGTCATCGTCATCAATAATAACCGCTTCAATATTTTTTATCTGGTTGATCATGTCCAGGCCCGTCCGTATTCCCATGATCATTACGGGCGTCGCCATGGCATCAGCTATTTCGGCATTGGTGGTGATGATCGTCACGCTTTTTATACCGGTTACCGGGTAACCCGTTCTTGGATCAATAGTATGCGAATACTTCTTTCCGCCGATCATCACGTATTTTTCATAGTTGCCGGATGTAGCAACGGCCATATCCGAGATAGACATATAGGAAAACACCTCGTTTTTTACATTAGGGTTTACGATGCCGACGGTCCAGGCCTGCCCGTTTGGCTGCCGACCCCAGGTGGTTAAGTCGCCCGACGCATTCACAACGCCGCTTTCAGCACCTGCTTCCTTCATTATGATTTTAGCCTGTTCGGCCGCGTATCCTTTTCCTATGCCGCCAAATCCTATCCGCATGCCCTTTTCTTTTAGAAAAACAGTGCATTTTTCAGTATCAAGCTCGATGTTCCGATAGTTGATCAGCCTTACCATTTTCTTCGCCAGCGCCCTGTCGGGTAAAGCCGTCATTTGCTGATCGAAGTTCCACAATCGCTTGTCAATGGAACCGTAGGTAATATCGAAGGCACCCTGCGTAATGTCCGATATCCTTATCGAACGCTGTATCAGGTCGAATGTTTCACGACTCACCTTTACAGGCATGATCCCGGCCTGCTGATTCACATGGTTTGTTTCGCTGTCGTCACTGAAGGTAGTAAGCAGTTTTTCGATTCTTTGAATTTCTCCTATCCCTTTCTCTATCGTCTCGTTACCCCATAATTCATCGTCGGTAACCACGCTCAATTCAAAGCGGTTGCCCATTAGCTTACACTCTTTCTTAACGACGGATTTTTGGCCCACAGCAACAATCATATTAAATGTTTAAACACTGTTGTAAACGGACTGGTAATGACAATATTACGTTCGCATTCTGATTTTTAGATGAAATTTGCGGGTTTGGATAATGCTAATTCACAACAAAGTGTCATTAATACACAAAAAAACCTGTCAGTTTGCATCCGACGGGGCTTTTTCATTTTGCTTAAATATTAATTTTTTTGCTTTTTATTTGCTTCAACTGCCACGGCCGCTGCACTCAAAATAGTGTTGAACTATAGGCGAAAAATTAAGTTTTTAAAACATATGGCCTCCATTTGGGTTAATAAATTTAATCTACCGAAAAGAGTTATTTGTACTGCCTATGGAAAAGCATTGACTTTTTATGTCAAAAAAACAGCCAATCAAACCATGAAATTTTTAAAATTACCCCTCTTGCTGCCGGCAATAGTTTGCCTCGCAGCCTGTTCAAAGTCCTCAAACGGACCCGCGCCCACCCCAACACCCAAGATTACCCCCACTGTTGTTATATTAGGTTCTTCATCCGCAGCCGGCGACGGCGCTAAACCACTGGACTCGGCATGGGCATACCGGATACAAGGTGTCGTTAATGGAAACGGCACCAAGGCCAACTTCATTAACCTGGCGGTTGTGGGATATACTACATACCAGGCCCTTCCTACCGGGTACCATACAGCCAACAGGCCGGCACCGGACAGCAATTTCAATATTACCAAAGCATTATCGTTAAAGCCCAGCCTGGTGATATTGAGCTTTCCCTCAAATGATATCGCCGACAACTTTACCGGTACCGAGACCATGAAAAATTATGCCTCCATTACGCATTTGCTCGACTCGGCCAAAGTGCAATACATCATTTTTGGCGACCAGCCCAGAAATTTTTCGAATTATAGCCAGCGGCTGAGGGAAAAGACACTGAACGACACCATCAGGAACGTTTATACCGCCCACGTGAATGATTTTTTTAGCGCCCTGAGCACTAATACTTATTTGATAAATCCGATATATTCAGCAGGAGATGGTATCCACCTAAACAATAGCGGACAGGCCCTGATCATGAATGCTACGTTGAAACAACCCATATTTATGGAGGTGGTTAACGGCAATTGACAGCGGTCGCCATCAAAATATTATAGATTTTGACAATTCTTAGTTAAATTAGGCGTAAATATATTTTATGCACTTCCTGGTTTATATCGATCAGGGTTCTGGTAGTTTGCTCTTCCAGGCCCTGTTATCAGGTTTTCTTACGGTGTTGGTATTTTTCAAAAGAATTACCGCCTGGCTTAAATTAAAACTTAAGTTAAAAAAATAGTGTCGCTAAATAACCGAAGGATTGATCACCCCTAATTATTCTTCCTACAGGGATCCCGCGGCCCGGGTTGTAAAAAAACAGGATGGGTGGTACCGCTATGTCTTTAACGGTTATCAAAAAGAATTCGATTACCTGACGCAATCGGGTCTATATCTCGAGCTTGTTGAAAAGGGCCTGATGATAAGCCATAAAGATATCGGCCCCGACGATGGCAGCCCCGATGTTTATAAAGTGATCAGGCCCGATCAAATCCCTTTTCAAAGCTACCCTTTTGAGTGGTCATACAGCCAGTGGCGCAAAGCGCTGATCGCTTTGCTCGATATTAATAATATTGCATTAAAATACGGCATGATCCTGAAGGACGCTTCACCCTTCAATTTTTATATCACTAAGGGCCGGGCCGTTTTACTTGACACGACATCGTTTATCCTCTTCACTAAAAACGACGTGTGGGTTGCGTACCGGCAATTTTGCGAGGAATTTCTTGGCCCGCTTGCCTTAATGCATTACAACGGCGATCAATGGTCCGAACTGGTATCGGCATACACGCGCGGTTTACCATTGGCTTTCATAAGCAGGCAGCTCCGCCGGTCGTCCTGGTTTAGCCTCACCTGCCTGTTGCACATCCATTTGCACGCCCGCTTCCGCGGTTCACCGGCAAAATCTCAAAAAGGGTTTACCACAGAAAAATTGCAGAGCCTGTTTTCCATGATCAGGTCCACGGCGCTTTCCTGGAACGAGCCTTACCGGCTTAAAGGGATCTGGAAGGATTATTACGACGGTGGCAGCCCTAAATATATCCTGGAAAAAGAAAAGACAGTGATCCGTTGGCTCGATGACATCAAACCCGGCACCGTTGCGGATCTTGGCGCCAATACAGGGCGTTTTGCCTTTATCGCTGCGAAATATGCGGATTATGTGATCGCCATTGATAAAGATGAGAACTGCATCGATAGCATAGAAGATGAGATCGAAGAAAGATCGATCGCCAATATCACCGCGCTGAGGATCGACCTTGCCGAACCCTCGCCTGCGCGGGGCGTACTGAATAAGGAATACCCGTCTATTTTCGACAGGGGGAAATCGGATACCGTACTCGGGCTGGCCCTTGTGCATCATTTGTGTATCGATATGAATATTTCGATGCAGCTGGTTGCCGAAACATTTTCAGCATTTTGCGAACGCTTCGCGGTCGTGGAATTTGTTCCGCCGGATGACGAAAGGGTTGTTCAATTGATAGCAAATCGCGGGGGCCTTTTTACAGGGTATAGCGAAGAATTGTTTATAACGGCCTTTTCGGCTGAGTTTGACCAGGTGGAAGAAGTTGAAATAGGGGCCAGCAAAAGAAAATTGTTCCTGTTAAAAAAACGACACAAACCAACTGTATGAAGGCATTGATGAAACCGCCTGGCGTCAGAACGCTCATATTGATCACCAACCTGGTCTATATCGTATCGCTTCTTATAAAAATGTGGCTGTCAAATCCCGAATATTTCTTCGAAAGTGCGTTCCAGGCAGTCAATTTACTTTTTTATTTATACGTATTACTATCCTATTTTTTTATAAAAAGCATAAGGTTGTACTTTTTAAGTTCCCTTGTGCTTGTTCTCGACCTGCCCGAGAATATCAAGCCCGATTTACAAAATTTCCTAATATATCAATTGCATATCAGCAACATTACACTGGCCCACCTTGCTATTCTCGTCTTACTGGCATCGCTGATTTTTATGGTTTACAGGTATAAGATTGCGGGATACTTACAGATATTTTTATTGTTCTTTTATATCATATCGTTATTCGCGATCACGTTTCGAACCAAACGAATTTACAGCACGCGATTAAAGATCAGCGCCCCGGTAAGCGCTATATCCAAAAACTATTATTTCCTGCTTTTCGACGAATATCCGAATGAACAGGTGATCAAAGAATATCATCTCAGCAATAAGATTAATTACCCCACTTCTATGCTCAGCAAAGAGGGCTTTACAGGCGATCAGCATTCCTTTTCCAATTACATCAGCACGGTAAGGAGTACTATCAACTTTCTTACAGGCAGCTTCCAGGCCCGGTACAATATCAATAATGCCATCCATGCGCTCGACAGCAATGTTTTCATGCATGGCGTCAACTATTCGTTTAGCGCCTTTTCAATGCTCGACGACCAGAACCGGCCGAACTCTATTTTCTCAAGATATTACTTTTACAACTTCAATAATTTGCTCACCAAAACCATCATACCGTGGACAGTAAGCTTATGGTATAAACGGGGTATGGGAGATTTTAATGATTGCGATGTTTATAATGCCGACGCGCTCACCAAACTCGATCAGCTTTCCAAATCAGCCGGGCATCATGTAGTTTATATCCATTTCTTCACACCGCATAGTTATCCGCTGTCCTATGGTCAATCTACCGCGCAACGGATCCAAAATGCCGACCAGTGGATGTTAAAAACCGTAAGCGTTTTAAACAGCAACGACCCCAACGGCGGGGTAATCATCTTTTCTGACCACGGGTTGCGGGGCGGGCCTATTCCGCTGAAGTTCTGGAATAGGAATATTTTATATTATAGGAATGTTGCCATTGATACTGGTCTTATCAATAAAAATGGCCTTGTAGACCTGGCTAAAAGCATTAAATATTGACTACTGGTGGTTAAATTGCCAAAAGAGCGGCGTTCGATTAGTGCCCTGCAAGGTGCAATCTACGCATTGAGGCGTTCCGCCGGTATGGCCAATGATTCCCCCGCCAATGATATTGTCAATGGCAAATACCGGTATCTGCAGCAGGTTAGTTTGCGCACCCTTATTTAAATTAAAAACGCCATTCTCCTCATTTGTCCGCGTCAGTTCCCCCTTCCGCAGGGTATCCAGGTAAAGGGAATCAAGCCTGCAGCCGTCGTACGGCGAATTCAAAGTCCATAGCCGGGGTATTTGCCCGTTGGCGATAAACATTCTTTTAGTGGTGAAACCACCCGCGCTGATATAACCCAATACCGGTTCCAGCGGACTGGTAACCGAATGAATGTTGCCCCGTATCTCTGTCGGCAAGGGATCGAAAAGACGACCTACGTCCTGCGTGTTCTTTTTAATATTCGTCCAATAATCGTAGGCTTCCCTGGTTAAGGCAAATTGCTTAACTAAAATACTATACGCGTTGGTTTGGGGCAGCGCTTGTATCGCGATCTGGCTTTGGCGGCCAAGCAGCTTACGCGAACCGGACTCAACAAAGGTCACCGGCACGCTGGCAATCACATCCCGCGATAAACCGGAAGATGTTGCTAAAATTATGGTAGTTGAAGTGTCACTTCGCCAGCACTGGTATATCTGGTCATTATTGAGATCCCGTTCGATAACCGTATCGCCGTTGGATTTATAAAGCGAATAAAAGGCCGTATGAAGCACCCAGGTTTCTTCGTATTCCCACCGGTAAAAACGTGTGTGGTTCTGCGGATCATGCGTGCTTACATACATCTGGATGCCATTGCTTTTAACGGCAAAGGATACGCTATCAATCGGCGGCGGGTTCAGCACGGGTACAAAATCCGACACATACTCCCTGTTATCCGCTGTTTTTATCCTTAAGCGGTACTTTGCGGTGTTATCCAGGCTCAGCGTTGCCGAAATATATTTTCCGTTTCCGGCTTCCGGCACGGGATAGCTATTTCCCTGGTCGCTTTCAATCGTCACTATAGCATTAAGCACAGGATTGTCGGAGGTGTTGGCGGAAATATTAACAGTTTTGCTGAGCTTAATAGTAGTTGGACCGAAGTCGGTATTGATCACGCCTTCCACAACCAGGTAGCTCGCTGGCACGTTAATGGGAGGAGGTAAATAGGATTTTTTGCAACCGCTCGCATAACATAAAACCAAACAAAAAAAGATGCCTGAAATATACTTCATCACTCCTTCATTAAAACAGAGGGCAGTACTAAACCTGGGTTATAACCTGTTGAGCGAAGGCTATGCTGGATATGCTGCGCTAAATATAACGACAAATCTCGTCACAATAACAACAATTGGCAAAGAAAGGAATATGCGATAATCCCCACAAAAGAATTACCTGGAAGGATTGGTTGGCAGGGGAGTGCAAATAATTAAGGCATAGGCAAACAGCTTTTGCCCACCTTTTATTAGGTTTTGGTCCTGCTTAAGACCCCAGTTTCTCCCGCATCTCGCGTTGCGCAGCGGCAAGCGTTTCACGCATCGAGTGCACCTTATTTACTACGTTCAATTGCTTGGCCAAACCCTGGTCATACCTGTAGTGGTCAAGCAGCAATTGCTTAATTTCTAACTGAATGCGACGGCATTCATTTCTCAAATCATCTATCGATTTCATTTTCACTATAATACCCGATTGGGGTTCAATATCCATTTGAACGCATGGGCCGTATTATTGTTACAGCGGGAAGGTTTTTATTATATTTTGATGACACCCGCGCTTTTGTTGGATTGAGTGCTGGCGTTGCTTACCGCGAGTTGTAAACTTGCAGGAGCGGGTGTGCGGATACTTACCGATACACTAAGTGTTCACGTTCACGCCAGCCACAGCCACATTCGGCCACTTAATAACCTAATTATTAGACATTTGGCGTTTACACTAAGTGCCTAATCCGGATAAACTTTGCCATTTTCGTGAACGGTAAAAATACAAGTGGCTGTAATACAGTATATTTAGCCTTTTGTGGATATGCCGAAAAAAATGGCGATCCTAACGAATACGTCTGTATATTTTTGCTTTTTACAATTTTCAGCACACTTTTATTACGTTCAGCCAGCCCAATTCACCTTCGTGTGCAGGCGGTTGTCATAAACTTTTAGTTGCATTTCATTATTTCAATACAAGGTGATTGTTTGTTCAGCTTGGGAGTGACGAACACCTTATTTCCTGGTGCCGTATGGCCAGGTTCGGCATAAGCGCAGCTACCCTCACCCAATTCTAAGCAATTAAAGAGGGTGAGGATAGCGAAGCTTATATCTATCAGTGGAAAAGCTAATAGTGGTCGTATGGCAGCAACAACTATCTGTTAGGTAAAAGAGTAAAGGTGTGTTGTTCACCAGCGAAAGGAACTGTGACATAAATCATATCCGAGAATCCCGTGCCGGTGTTGACAACAACAGTCCCTTCAACCTGTTGTCCCCTGAATAAGGTATTATCTCTTAAAAGGCCTTGATTAACAGATTGGTTATATTGCTTATAGTTGACTGCCATTTGGTTCAGTTCGTGATTGCTTCTCGCATTGGCTTCATTGACCTTATTTGCATCATAAGTGGTGGTAGTCGTAGAGCCAGTTTGAAGAGTTCCATTTGATGAGACCGAGGTACCGTAGGTGGTGGATGTGCTGTAGCCTGCACTTGCGTTATTGTACCCATCACTAAATGCCTTAACCATCATTGCAGCGTTTTGTCGACGGTGCAACTTAGTCAGATACTGGTCAGCGGAATAAACTTGCAGCGGTCGTGTTTGTGTTCCATCATCGGCAACGACCTGAATGTCTTCTGGGATGGCATCTGCTCTGTCCAGATTGATATTCAAGTAACCTATAGTTAGTTCGAGTGGACCTCCCGAAGGTTTGTAGGCGGTGAGCACCACCCTAGAGTTTGCTTTTTGAGATATAGCAAAAGTAAAACCCGAACTAATGAAAGTGTTGTTATCGTCGGTTGTAGCTGGGTTAGGCTTATAGTAAAAGCTAGGACTGCAAGCACTCACTAATATTGCGGCGCTCATCAATAAGGCGTAAGCTATTAATTTCATGTGAATCAGGTCTATCCATACTAGCCCAAATATGGTGCAAAATAACACAACGGCGCAGGACTGAACGCAAACACTAATTTAATAATATTTCGTTGTAAAAGTCAAGTATAGAAGTTGTTATGTTTAGTCCCCGCGGGGTCTCCAACGTGGCCCTGCGGAATACACTGAATTAAATAAAAATCCTCACCTGTTTTCAACAGGCAAGGATTTGGTTTCTTTTGTCGGGATGGCGGGAATGCCTGCGGCGATCCCGGTTGGGGGGAGTGACAATACGGTTAAAGCCCTTCCGCTGCGCTCGTTCGTCTTTTTGTTTTTCCGCTTTTGCAAACTTTGTTCCGCAACACTACAAAACAAAAAGCCTCCCCCGTTTTCAACGGGAAAGGCTTTAATGTTTTGTCGCCCTGCCTGTACAATTTTCGAACTTATTTATTGAAGATGTAAAAAAGCTTGCTGCGGTAACTTTTTGATAAACTGGGCCTGATCCTCTCCAATCAAAGCCAAAAGAGGTTAATATTCGCAATAAATAACCTGATAAGTCTATAAATCCACGACGTCAAAATATGAAAAGCAATCTTTTCACATTTTCTACCGAGTTCTAAGAATATGTGGCTGTTGGTAATGCTTTCCGCATAAAAGATACCGTTAAAAAACGGTGCAAAAAAGGTGTTTTCACGGTTGTAATTGTTTATTGATATTGTGATCTTAGCAACAAACCTATAGATTTTACCTTTGACCGAACATCAATTCTTCATTTACTAAATACGCAAAATCGGTGAAAAATATGGTTTGTCCGCGTCATGCGAATACAGCATGGTGCGCATCGTTAAATGACTTATATCTTTTTATATAAGGACGGGGAAACTGAAAACCGATAACAGAGTAAGTAAAAAACTAAACTCAAAAAAACATGAAAAGATTTTTTGGCGGATTGGTACTCGCAACAGTCATTGCAGTAGGAGCGCTGACGATCTCTCCCAAAGCAGCAAAAGCTGTTGAGCAAACCAAAAAAGCAAATTCGATGCCGTGCTATGATATTCACGGCAACATTTACTCTTACGGCGCTTCATGTGACAACGGCTCATCAAGCTGTACGGCAAATGCCTGTCCATGATCGGTTAAGAATCGGCGTTTAGGCTCGAATGGGCCTAAACGTTTTTATTACTCCTAATTTATGTATCACCGTTAAATTGATTTCCTCGTGATAAGAAGAACCCATCTATTTTTTATATGTATTTTATTTTTCTCGTGCAGGGAAAAATATACTGAAACACAAGGCCAGCCGCACAATAGCTTCTCTGTTCATCAAGGCGGTATCTTGTTAAATAACCCCGATACGCTGTTTAACGCTGCTGAATTAATCAGCCTGAAAGAACAAAATGATTCCTCATTTCTGACCGGCATTGACAAGCTCAGCATTACGAACAACAGTTATTTGGTGCTGGATAAACGATTTTCGCAGCTCCATGAATATTCGAAGCAAGGGTCTTTTATCAGGTCATTCGGCAGTGTTGGCCTTGCCGGCGACCAATATAAGAAGATAACTGATTTTGATGTTTCTTATAACGGCAAAGAAGTAGGCATTTTATCAAATGATGACCAGGCGATCTATTGCTATACCGCATCTGGCAAATTTACCCACAAAATAGGCATTCCCATATTTTCCTATTATTTTTCATATACGCGTGAAGGCCAATACCTCGTATTCACAAATTTTAACGGTGCCGAGGGCTATGATAACAGCAATGTGTTTTTAATTAATCGAAATGGGTCGGTGAAAGCCAGCTTCTTTCCGTATAACCCCAACCATGCTAAAATCAGTCTGGGCTTTACCGGATTCCTTGATCGGTCAGATACCAGTATCTATTTTGCTGGGCCATTCAGGGAAACTATTTATCAGTGGGATAGTCAGCGGCAGGCGTTTGCTCCATCTATCCATGTCTCGATAAATGATCCTTTCACTGCCGCGCATCAAAATGCATCAGACTCCGTCTATGCGATGATAATGAAACAAAAAGATAAGCTTAGTTTTATCGGCACCAAATTCGTAAGGAACCATACCTATACTGTCTTCGATTTTACTGATGCCAACAGGCTGAAGACAGCAATTTATAATAATAAAACGAAAAGGATCTTTATTATTGACCGGGGAATTTCTTCCAACCCGCTTTCCTTGTTATTCGGCTCCCCGGTGTATTTAAGCGAAAGCAATGAATTGTATTTCGCCGAATCACCGCAAGTACTGGTAAATGTCGCAGATGAACTGAAAAAGCAACATGCTGCACAACCGGACATGTGGTCCCGGTTATTTGACTCTGCGCCGTCAAAGAAGAATTTCTGTTTACTAAAAGTTATCCTTAAATAGCAATGAAATATCTCCCCATAATATCGCTTATGTTGTTCGTCTGCATTACTGCGTGCAGACATCCGGAAAAGAAAGAAGCCATTATTTATTATAAGAAAAAAATAATTGACCTTGGTGAAATAAAGGCGAATAAGAAAAATACCGGATTCATCAGAGTTTTCAATAAAGGAAATTCAGAGTTACGGCTGACCGATATTCGTCCCGATTGCGTCTGTACGCAAATGGCGCTTGACAGCATTACGGTTAGTCCCAAAGATTCGGCAGACTTACACTTCACTGTCCGACCCTCGGTTACCGGATTTATTGAGCAATATGTAATTGTTCAGAATAATTCATCTAATGAAAAGAATGTAATGTTCATCATCCGGGCTAACGCCAGTCTGTGATCGATGATAACCTGACGACTATGCGAAAAACTCTATATTTAAGATGTTTTATTTACTCTACTTTGTTTCTCTTATTACTTTCAAGACAATCCTATGGCCAGAACTGCCAGGGTTCGATGCAGGTCTCCATTGTTGATTCGACAACTCTCGCTCCTCTGGACGCCGCTAACATCGCAGTCATCAATATAACCGACAGTCTCATCGTCCGTCATATACTAAGCAACGGCTCAAAAGTTACTCGCCTCGACAGGCTGGCTTGTGGTAAATATATTTTGTTGATCGCACAGGTCGGATATCAATCGAAAAAAATAGCTTTCGCGATTACAGATAATGTCGATCTGCCGGTATTCACCGTAAAAATGACCACCAGCGAAACCATGCTTCAGGAAGTAAAAATCCTGGGAGAAAAGCCCGCTTTTACGGTAAAAAAAGATACGGTACAATTTGATGCAACCGCCATAAAAACACAGGCTAATGATAACGTCGAGGCGCTGCTAAAGAAAATACCCATCATCGACATTGATCGAGACGGGAACGTCCTGGTCGAAGGAAAACAGGTTTCAAAAATATTGATAGAGGGCAAAGAATTTTTTGGCGAAGACATCAAGGCCGCGACAAAAAATCTTCCCGCTGACGCCATCAATTCAGTACAGGTCATCGATGAAAAAACAGACGAGGAAAAACGCACCGGCGTGGATAATGGGGAGCGTAATAAGGTTATCAATTTAAAACTGAAAGCGGACAAAAAAAATAACTGGTTTGGTAACGCCACGCTTGAGGCCGGAAACCAGCAACGATATTTAGGTCAGTTAAATCTTAATCATTTTAATGAAAAAACGCATTTTTCAATTATCAGCTTATCTAACAATGAAAATGAAACGGGTTTCTCGTTGACTGATCTAAATACTTTCAGCAACAACAATCTCAACCAGATATTTGCAAGTAATTCAATCACACAGACAAGCGGAGGCCGGGTTAATGTCAACGGTATGTTTTCGGGAGTAGCCGGTGGATTGATTACGACCCACTCAGGCGGTATTAATTTTTCAACATCGTTTGGCGCCCACGAAGAATTAAAACTTAATGCGAATTTAATCGCCGTCCTTTCGTCGAATACACTCGTACAGAAACTGAATAATCAAGTTCCGGTAAACGGAGGCTATTATACGTCAGTCAGCAATAGTACCGGCACGAACAGCAATAATACCTACCGGTTCAATATGTCCGTGGATTATGCTCCGGACAGCTTAACGACAGTTCAATTCAAGCCGAGCATTATCATAAACAACAAGCAAACAAAGTACGGCAGTGACTTTCTGACACTGAATCAAGATAATACACTCATTAGCAATGGCAATCAGGACTTTTTACAGGGAATCAAAGTAGCAGGATTCGCGGGACAGTTAGGAGTCAGTCACCGTTTTAAACCGGGGTATGTTTTAAGCTATAACGGGACGGGAAATTACACGAATGACCCCGGACATTACAGCAATCGATACGCGAATTCGACAAGCAGCGGAACAGACAGTACTTTAAACCAGATGGCGACAGAAGCCAGTTCTTTACGATATATGAATAACAACATAGCATATAGTTTTCCGCTTAACAATAAAAAGGATTTTTCAATGACGATCAGTCAGGAATTAGATCATGCGACGAATCCTTATAATCAAATTACACTCAATTATAATCCTGTAACGGGTATTTACAATTCGGTTGTGCCGCTAAGTTCGGGAACTATCACCGACCAACAATCAACGTACTCAGCCTCTGTAGGCGTCTCAAAAGCCACAGATTTATCAACGTTCTCGTTAAATGTCCTGGAAGAAAATTTAATCTTGAACGGCAAGTTTCAGAATACAATGCAGGACGAACACATCGGACTGAACAAATGGAGACTCTTGCCAAATGCAACATTCACCTATAGAAAGGCTGGAACGTTTATTAATGTGTCCGTGCAACTAAGCGCTCAATTGCCGTCAGTTGCTCAATTGCTTCCAATATTAAACAATACTAACCCCTTAGTGGTGCAGTTGGGAAATCCTAATCTGATGTCTGCTACCACCGCCGCTGCGTCATTTATCTATAGCAACTTCAGCATGGCAAAAAAAACATTACTCAGCGTCTACTACAATGCAAACCTGATAACTAATGGCTTTTCTACTGCGTCAAACATTAATACTCAAACCGGCGTCGAAACGAATCTGCCTATCAATACCGATGGTAATTTTTCTTCGCAATTAGGGGTGAATTTCAGCACGCCTACGAAAGTAAAGAGCCTGAAAATCCGCTTCGGTTTTGTTGGAAGCGTTAATGGCTCCACAAATTATATTAATAATTCGGAAAATAAGGTATTGAATGCTTCATTGGGCATTAACGGAACAGCCTATTATGATCTGCCAAGTACACAATTGAGCTTGTATAGCTATGAAAGCTGGAATAATGCCAGTAATTCTTTTCAGTCAACTGCTAACCAGCATTATTTTTCTATTATTAATGATGCAACTATTAGTCACTCTTTTACCCACAACTGGCGAGTTTTCAGTGATGTCGATTATTTGATATACACAGGATCACAAGCGTATTTCAACACTTCGTTTACCTTGATAAACGGTGGGTTTGAAAAACTGTTTTTCACTGATAACCGGTTAAGCGCTTCGTTAAATGTCCACGACCTGTTGAACGAAAATGCAAACATATCTCACACGGTGACCCTGACGGGACAAATTCAAACGCTGCAGACAAACACCATCGGTCGATATTTCTACATCAAGTTAGTTTATAAGTTTAATAAGAAATAGACATTTTATTTGAGTATGTCGCTTCGAGTACGCAATTTTTGCAGCTGATAATTAATTACGCAATTAGTCATGCTTTTTTTGCTACAGTTTGGGGTCTACTAAAAATAACTGTAAATTTCTGTCTGGACAAAGGAATTGATAACCTTATCAAATTAGACTACATCTATGAAAACGCCGATATTGATAAGAAACGGGAGGTCATTAGTTCGATGTTCCCCGAAAAATTGCATTTTCAAAATGATTCACTTCGAACTGGCAGGATAAACGAAGTCGTTAGATACATTTACATGATAAACAATGACTTAGATGGAAATAAAAAAGGACAAAATGGGATTGATTCCATTTTGTCCTGTCAAGTCGGGATGGCGGGATTCGAACCCACGACCTCCAGCACCCCATGCTGGCGCGATACCGGGCTACGCTACATCCCGAAAACCGGGACAGCAAATATATAAGTTTCGCATTAAACAGAAAAGGACATATTTGCATCTCAGCGTCCCTGCAGGCGACGAAAAGTCCGCTTAATTGCCCTTCTGCATTCGTTATCCGCCCCGCAGGGGTTCAGGAATCTAGCCCGTTTAAAACCATTGTATGTTTTTCCATGTTTAGCACCCGTTAATAGCACGTTAAATCATTTGGTTGTTGGCTTGATTTTTGATACATTTATCAGTTGGCTTGTCGTTTATAACAAATTGATAATGAAAGAAATCAAACTTTATCTAAAGTGCTCCGATTTGCCGGTAACGCAGCAGCATTTAGCCTTAATTAGTTAGCCGGTCAAAAAATGAAAAGAATTATTTTCATCGCACTATTGTTCATCGCATTCAAAGCGTCCGCACAAAACCCGGGTACTATATCAGGGCAATTTGCGGATAAGTATGTAGGACAATCGATGTCGGTGTTTGGTTATGTTTATAAGATCAGTTACGATAAGCCGACACACACGATGTTTGCCGAATTTGGGAGTAAGTCGCTTACAAAGGGTGTGATCTTAAGGCTTACAAGCGACGAAAAATTACAGGCTAATAATATAAATTTCCAGGACCTCAAGGGCCATTTCATTACGGTAACCGGCAAAATAATAAAAAATAGCAAAGGCGAGATCTGCATTGATGGCGACAATCGCAAAACCAGTATTATCGTGCAGCAATCGTACGCAATCAATTAGCGTTTTATACCGCTTGTAAATTCTGCGTCTCAACGGCCAGTAGCTGCTCTTTCTTCAGTCTCTCTTTTCTCAAAAACCGGAAATGCAATACACCGATAGCTAAGGCGATCAATCCTTCGGCCAGCATCGTATTGGGAGTACCGATCCATTTAGAAACCAAACCGATAAGCAATCCGCCTAGCGGCTGCATCCCGAAGAAAGCCATGGCATAAAAACTGATCACACGGCCGCGCATGCTGGTGTCGGCTGTGGTTTGAATGATGGTATTGCTCACCGTGACCTGCGACATCATCCCGAAACCGGCTACCGTAGCAAACACCAGGGCAAGCGGGTAATTCCCTTCGTGCGAAAAAAGCACCAAACCGCACCCCAATACCAGGGTATTGATGGCGAGCACTTTTTTCAGGTCGCTCCCGGGTTTTAACGAGGCCAGGAATATGGCTCCTGCAAAAGCACCCAGACCGATCACACTGTCGAGAATACCAAATGTTGATGCCGACCCCCTGAAAATATCCTTCGCGTAAACCGGCAAAAGCGTGCTGAAGGGCAGCACGAACAAACTTACCGCGCCGAGCATGACAATTATAAATCCAATGGAAGGTGTTTTCTTCAGGTATTCGAAACCCTCTTTCAGTTCAGTCAACGCATTTTTGGTGTGAACCTTATCGGCATATTTTGGCACCCGCATCAATAACAACGACCCTATTACAGCCAGGAAACTAAATGCATTCAATAAAAAGCAAACCCCGTCGCCCAGTTGCTCCAATATAAATCCCGCTATCGCGGGACCAATCAGCCGCGATAAGTTCACCATGGATGAGTTCAGCGCAAGCGCATTTGGTAAATATCTTTTATCATCGATCATTTCATAAACCAGCGCCTGCCTTGCCGGAACGTCAAAGGCATTGATGATGCCCAGAACGGCGCTTAGGGTCAAAATGATCCATACATTATAATAGCCCGACAGGACCAGGATTGCCAGTACTGTTGCCTGTATCATTGAAGCGGCCTGCGTGGCAAGCAGCACACGGTAACGGTTATAACGGTCGGACACCACGCCGCCCAAGAGCGAAAACAGGAAGGCCGGGAACTGGCTGGCAAAAAGTGATAGCCCCAGGTAAAGCGTAGAGTGGGTAAGCGAATAGATTACCCAGCTTACCGCCGTTTTTTGCATCCAGGTGCCGATTAATGATACGGATTGGCCGGTAAAGAAAAGCCTGTAGTTGCGGCTCTTAAATGGTTCAAATGTTGTTATGTTCATAGTAAAATTCCATGCGGACCTGGGTCCACCGCACTCAAAAATCAACCAGTTTGGTCAATGGCCCTATCGCCTGTTTCAGCGCCAGCACTTCCTCTTCACTACAGGTTAGACTGATAGCCTTTGACAGCCATTCGTCGCGCTCTGCCCTCACTTGCAGTATAGTCCTTTCGCCCAATTCGCTTAACGAAATGATCACCTTACGCCTATCCGTTTCGGATGCTTTCCGGCTGATATAACCCAACCCGAGCAGATGGTTCAGCACCTGCGACATGCTTTGATTGGTGATCTTTTCCATTGCGGCCAACTCACTTGGCAGCAATTCTTTGTGCTGCAGCAACAGCGACATACTCGATCGTTCCGTCAGCGACAGCTGCTGACCCGTTACCGATTCCTTGCGGAGTTTTTTGATCAGCCGCGCCACTACCGTGCGCAGGTCGCCTGCAAGCTGAATATCAGGTTTGGATGCCATGACAAAATTTGTTAGTTAAACTTATAAGTTTGCCTTACAAATATAGGGCCATTTTGGGGACTTTCGCATGAACTAATTATCATTAAAATGTTATAATTTTGATTGGCAAGTTGTCGTTTAATAAAAAATCCTCGTATCTACCAGGTGAGTACTCTGCGGACATCGGAAAACTATGACCTATTGATCGGTAAGATCGATACGTTTATCCGCAGGTATTACTTAAACAAGCTACTGCGAGGGCTCATCTTCCTGGGCGCTGGATTGTTCTCAGCATACGTAGTTATAACATTAAGCGAGTATTTCGGAAATTTTAATACATCGTTTCGCACCTTCTTTTTTTACTTCTTTATTTTTCTAAACCTTGGATTGATAGGTTGGCTCGTAATTCCGCCGCTGATGTCGTGGTTCAAACTGGGTAATACCATCACCCACGACCAGGCCGCAGAAATTATCGGCGAGCATTTCAGCGATGTGAGCGATAAATTGCTCAACACCCTCCAGCTAAAAAAACTCGCCGACACCAATCAGCAGCAACGAGCCCTGATCGAAGCCAGTATCGACCAAAAGATTGAAAACCTGAAGCCTGTAAGGTTTCCGTCGGCCATTAATCTCCGCGGCAACAATAAATATTTAAAATGGGCGGTATTCCCGGCTGCTGTGATCTGTATCATAGCCCTGGCCGCGCCTTCCATACTCACAGAAAGCACCAAAAGGCTCATCCGTCATAATGAATATTTCGCACCGGTGGCCCCTTTTAAATTTGTGCTGCTAAATAGATCCCTTTCTGTGGTACAGGGAGAGGATTTGAAGCTCGACCTTAAACTTGAAGGCGACAAACTGCCGGCGGATATTTATATCGAAACAGCCAATAATACGTTTAAGCTCGATAAAGATAATACCAGTAAGTTCCATTATCAATTCAGCAATTTGCAGAAGAATGCGTCCTTCCGGTTTACCGGGAACGGTTTCTCATCGCAGCCTTATGAAATCAAAGTGAACCTGAAGCCGTCGCTGCTCCATTTTGACGCGGCGCTGAATTATCCCGCCTACCTGCACAAACAAAATGAGACCATAGCCAACGCCGGCGATCTTACCGTTCCCGCCGGTACGGTAATCCAGTGGGATATCCATACACAAAATGCCAGTTCGCTAACCTTCAGCATCAACAATCGGCGGGTGATGGCGAAGGCCACCGGTAACGATGTTTTTGAGTATTCCGAAAAGGCGCTTAGAAACTCCAGCTACATGTTGAGCCCCGCAAGCAGCGCTGTTAGCCATGGCGATTCTGCTTCCTACCGTATTAATGTTATAGCCGATGAATTACCTTCGATCACGGTAAATGAAAAAAGCGATTCAGTAAGCACCAAGGCTCTTTACTTTGACGGTAAGATACAGGACGACCATGGTTTTAGTTCGCTTACCTTCAACTACAAGATAGGCACGCCCGGTGATAAAACTGAGCATACCACCGCCAAAACAGTCAAAGCTGATTTGAGCAAAACACAGGCTGATTTCTTTTACTACTGGAACATGAAAGATATCGGCGCCAAACCGGGCGACCAGGTGACGTATTACTTCGAGGTAGCGGATAATGACGGCGTTTCGGGCCCGAAAAGTGTGCGCTCTACTGAGCGGACAATCAATGTCCCGGATCAAAAGCAGTTAAACGAAGACCTGGATAAGGGCAGCCAGGTGGTGAAGGAAAAAATGAACGACGCCATCAAAATGGCGGGCCAGATAGAAAAGGAATCGCAGAAGCTGAACCAGATGCTGCTGGATAAGAATACGTTATCGTTCGATGAGAAAAAACAGATCGAGGACCTGCTGCAGAAAAAACACGACCTGGACAATTTGGTAAAAGACATACAAGCCGAAAACAAGAAGAACTTATATAATCGCCAGGAAAACCAGCAGCAGGACCAGGACCTATTGGAAAAACAAAAGCAGATAGAAGATCTGTTCAATAATGTGCTCGACCAGAAGACACGCGACCTGCTGCAGAAGCTGCAGGACCTGATGAACGAGGAACAAAAGGACGCAACGCGCGACCAGCTTTCCAAAATGCAAATGGATAATAAATCGCTGAAAAAGGAGCTCGACCGTATATTACAGTTGTATAAAAAACTGGAGTTTGACCAAAAATTAGATCAGCAGATCAACCAGCTGAACCAGTTATCAGATAAGCAGCAAAAACTATCCGATCAGACCAAACAGCCTGGCGCCGATCAGAAGGACCTGCAGCAACAGCAGCAAAAACTACAGCAGGATTTCCAGGATGTAAAAAGGTCATTAGACCAACTGCAAAAACAGGACGAGGCTTCGGAGCAGAAAAACAACTTTGAAAATCCCAAAGCTGACGAGCAAAAAATCGATCAGCAAATGGAACAAAGCGCGGAAAGTCTGCAAAAGAACGACCGTCAGAATGCTTCTAAATCGCAGCAGCAGGCGTCGCAGCAGATGCAGCAGATGGCCAGTAAAATGCAGCAAAAAAATAATGAAGAGGAGAGCGAGCAGAATAGTGTTGATATACAGCAATTGCGCGAACTATTAAAAAATCTGATCAACAGCTCATTCGACCAGGAGAAAGTAATGGAAACATTAAAAAATACCGCTCCAACTGATCCAAATTATACTATATTAGCACAGAAACAAAAAGATATAAAAGATAATTTAAAAACAGCGGAAGATAGTTTATATTCGCTGAGCCGGAGAGTTCCGCAAATACAATCGACTGTCAACCAGGAGATAGCGAGCATTAATGATCATATCGATAAGTCGCTGGACAATTTAAGCGACCGCCGTACACCCGAGGCGGGCCGAAACCAGCAATACGCTATGACATCGATGAACAACCTGGCGCTGATGCTGAGTGAAGCTTTGGAGCAGTTGCAAAACTCCAAAAACAGCGGCAAAAGCGGTAAGTCGAAACAGCCTTCGCTGTCGCAACTGCAAAAGATGCAGCAGCAGCTGAATCAGAATATGCAAAAGATGCGTGATCAATTGCAGAAACAGGGAAATATGTCTCAAAGCCAGCGGAGTATGATGAGTGAGCAGCTGGCACGGATGGCGCAGGAGCAGCAAATGATACGTGAGTCGCTGCAAAAAATTAACGAACAGGAGAATAAAGACGGTACCGGGAAGCTGGGCAATTTGGACAAAATTTCAAAAGAAATGGAACAAAGTGTCAATGATATCGTAAACAGGAGAATAACTGATGACCTGCTAAAGCGGCAGCAACAAATACAAATAAGATTGCTGGAAGCCGAAAAGGCCGAGCGGCAGCAGGAACAAGATCAGCAGCGCGAAAGTAATGCCGGTAAAGATCTGCCGCCGGGATATATCAAAGCACTGCAGGATTATCAGAAACTAAATGAAAAACAAACTGAGCAAATTAAAACCGTATCTCCGGCACTTAATTTGTACTATAAACAAATAATAAAATCTTACTTTGATCAACTTAATGCCCATTGATATGCAGGAAGCGAATGTCCAGACCAGCGAGCTCTATACTTTACAGCTGCCATCAAAGCCTGAAAGCATCACTTTGCTGGAAGCTCTTATAGAGAAAATTGCCGATAAGCACCAGGTGAGCGAGGACACTTTCGCCAACATGATGACTTGCCTGAACGAGATCGCTATAAACGCTATCGTACATGGCAACAAGCTCGACGAAAGCAAAAAAGTGATCGTGAATGCCGAAGTTGATCCCAAACGTGTTATCTGGACAGTAACCGATGAGGGGCCGGGTTTTGATTACGATCACCTGCCGGATCCTACCGCTATGGAGAATATTGAAAACCTGACCGGAAGAGGTGTTTTCATCGTAAAACAGCTTGCTGATCAGTGCGTTTTCAACTCCAAAGGAAATGAAGTTGAACTTCATTTTAAGATCTAAATGCCCGCGATCCATTTCTTTGAAGAAGACATTAGCTTTAAATTAAAGGATAAAAACAAGGTAAAAGCCTGGGTAAAAGCCACCATAGCATCCGAAGGGTACCAACTGCAGGAACTCAACTATATCTTCTGTTCTGACGCCTATTTATTGCAGATCAACCGCCAATACCTGAATCACGATACTTTTACCGACATTATCACCTTTGACAACTCCGAAAAAGAGAAAGTCGTCACGGGTGATATTTTTATTTCCATCGACCGCATACGCGAGAACGCAGCGAAATTTGATACCGGCTTAGCAAACGAACTTCATCGTGTGATCATCCATGGCGCACTGCACCTGCTGGGTTATACCGACAAAACGTCAGATGCAAAAAAACTCATGACCTCCAAAGAAGATCATTATTTAGGTATAAGAAATTTTACAAAAGCCAGATAGTCGAAGTAAAATATTAGCCCTAATTTTACGCCGTATCACGCTGAAACCAAATTATTTAAATCATGAAAATATTAGCATTCTTAGTTGCATTCTTTTTTGTTACCCCTTCTACCCCTTCCCTTTACAAGTTTAAATTAAAATCCATTGATGGCCGGAAATTTTCTTTGAAACAATATCGAGGCAAAAAAATATTAATTGTAAACACTGCATCGAAATGTGGTTTTACGCCACAATATGCTGAACTGCAAAAACTGGCGGATTTGTATAAGGATAAGGTTGTAGTAATAGGTTTTCCGGCAAATAATTTTGGTCAGCAGGAACCGGGCACCGCTATAGAAATCAAAGCATTTTGCCAAAAAAACTACGGCGTTACCTTTCCTTTGAGCCACAAGGTTAGCGTAAAGGGCGACGATATTGACCCATTGTTTAACTACCTGACATCGGCCCCAAACCCGGATTTTACAGGCGAGATCAAATGGAATTTCGAAAAGTTTCTTATTGATGAGAACGGCAATTTAATTCATCGTTTCCGTTCACAAACCACCCCGCTTTCTCCTGAATTGACCAGGTATCTTTAATATCGGAACAAGTTTAGACCATAGAAATAAAGCCCAAGAAGGGCTTTTATTTTGACTAATATCATTTATGATATTAGCGGGTTAATTGTTAATTAATAAAAAAAGCATACAAATTTGACATCCCTCGCAAAAAGTTATTCTATATTATAGATTGTATTTAGCTAAATTTATAAATAGATTTATTGTCGACCAAAGTTAAAATTGCCCGGAATGAACAAGCTCAAGTATGTAATATTGGTGTGTTGTTTTCTTTTTTTAAACGCCTCTGCTCAGGAGCAGAAGCAAAAAACGCCACAGGATGCTATTGAATTTATTTTGCAAGCAGCAAATGATAATAAGAGTGAATACGACGTACCATCCGATCATATCGTTCAACGCATATTTCAAATGGGTGTACTAGACAGCACCCTATATATTTATACCCAATGGTCAAGCTCTAGATTTGACATTTACACTAATAAACTTTTTGTGATTACCCTGCCAAAAGTCAGGATTGACGATAGCAAAAAAATGTTTGCTGACAAAAAAGAGGATATAGGTAGTTATCAGTGGACGGGGGATAACGATATTCCTAAGAAGTTTTATAAACTCGGCTCATTGGGTGAGCAAAACGCGTATTTCATCAAACATGTCTATGGGAAAAAATTTGAAGCAATTGGTAATTTCGACTTTTTAAAATGGTTTGCAACAAACGATCCAAGATTTAAAGAAAACCATTACGACGAACGCATTACTAAAGCATTTGATTTCATCATTAAATACTACGGCGGCGGAAAAACCATTCTAGATAACAACTCAAAGTTTTAATTTAACAGCATATCTTCTAAAACCGGGACAAGGATACATACTAAGGCCCCCGAAATTTTGGAGGCTTTTTTTGTTAGTTAGTTTTTGGTGGCGCCTGCTGCGCCTTTTTAGTTGAATCCTGCTGGACCTTTTTGGCGGAATCCTGCTTGGCTTTCAATGCTTTTTTCTTCTTCTTATTGAAGAATCCCTTTAAAAGAAAATTACTTTGAGCGGCTTTAAGATCTGTATTTAAAGTAGTGGTTGTAGCATGCACATTGGCCATAGTGGTTTTTGCCTGGCTAACCGTGCCTTCCAGGTCCCTGGATAGTTTATCATTATTCAGCAAACGTCCGATACTGCCTTTTCCATGGTTAACTTTGTTGACGATCTCTGACAAACCCGCTATCAGGTTACCGGCATCATCTGCGATCCCCGTCACCCGTTTAATGATTTTATCAATATCGATCGGATTAACCGCAGCCAGCTGGTCGCCATTCTTTACCGTGGTACTGGTCTCTGCCCCGCCGGGAGATATGACCACCAATTTGTCGCCCATCAGTCCATCGCTGCCGATGGCGAGTTTGGCGTCTTTTTTAATAAACTTCCTGACGTTCTCATCGAGGGTTAATACCACTTTTACAGTGGTATCGTTGATGATCTCGATATTCTCTACTACTCCGACGTTGATCCCGGCAAAACGCGCATTATTGCCCACCTGCAGACCGTTTACGTTTTTAAACATGCCGTGTACGTTAAACGTTGCCGAGAACAGCCCTTTCCTGTTCCCTATAAAAAATATGGCGAATACCAGTACGGCTAATCCGGCCAGTACAAATACGCCTATCTTTATTTTTTGTCCCGAAGTGGTTTTCATGATTCTTTGTTAAAAAATGATCTTACAAATTCGTCTTTCGACTTTTCGAGCGCAGCCATTGTGCCCTCCGCTATATATTCCCCGTCGTTCATCACCATAACCCTGTCGGCAGTGATGCCGGCACACTCCATATCATGTGTGATGATAATCGAGGTAGTTTTATATTTCTTTTGCATCTGCAGTATCAGCTGGCTGATCTCGCGCGAGGTGATCGGATCAAGCCCGGTAGTCGGTTCGTCATAAAGCATGATCTCTGGCTTAACAATAAGCGTCCGGGCAAGCCCGGCGCGTTTACGCATTCCTCCCGAAAGGTCTGAAGGCATCTTGTCGATAGCGTCAGCGAGGCCTACGCTTTCCAGCACTTCTTCCACCCGCTGATCTATTTCATGCCGGTCCCTGATTCTCAGTACCCGCGTAAGGGGAAATTCCATGTTTTCCCGTACCGTCATGGAGTCATACAGCGCGCCGCCCTGGAAGAGAAATCCTATCCTGATGCGCAACTCCTTTAATGCTCTTTCTTTCAATGAGGCAACGTCTTCGCCAAATACAGTCAACTCGCCGCCATCGGGCGCCATCATACCTACTATACATTGTATGGTAACTGATTTGCCCGTACCTGATTTGCCCAGTATCACTACATTTTCGCCCCGCTTCACGTCCAGGTTGATATCTTTTAATACCTCGTTTGGGCCGAATGATTTTTTAAGCCCTTTGATATGGATCACGATATCTTCCTTTTTAGAAGCCGGTTTACCGATCTGTTTATCCGAGTGTTCCATATTATTTATAGAAAAGTACGCTGCTGATCTGCACCACAATAGCGTCGATCACGAATATCCATAGGGACGCGGCAACCACGGCCGAGTTAGCCGCCAGGCCAACGCTTTCGGTGCCCTTGTTTGAATTGTACCCCTTATAGCATCCTATGAATCCTATGACAAATCCGAAAAATATAGTTTTTACAAGTGCGGGAAAGAAGTCGGTGAACCCTATGGAAGCAATGCATTTATTAAAATAAAGCATCGCACTCACATGGCTGGATATGTTGATAGCCAGGAAACCGCCCGTAAGCCCCAAAACGTCGCCCAATAAGGTAAGCAGCGGGACCATGAAGGTGGTAGCTAAAATGCGCGTCACTACCAGGTATTGCATGGGGTTGGCGCCCGAAACGTCCATAGCGTCGATCTGCTCCGTCACCTTCATGCTGCCCAGTTCGGCCCCAATGCCCGAGGCGATCTTGCCGGCGCAAATGATGGCGGTGATCACCGGGCCTATCTCGCGTATGATGGAAACAGCCAATGTTTTCGGTAGCATACTTTCGGCTCCAAAATCAACAAGGGTTGGCCTTAGCTGTAACGCTAAAACCAACCCCATGATGAACGCCGTGGTACCCACCAGCGTGAACGATTTATACCCGATCTCGTAACACTGCCGAACAAATTCCGACCATTCAAAACCTCCCCGGAACATGTTCCTGAAGAACCCCTTTAAAAAGATGACCTGATCGCCACTGCCCTCAAGCCACTTTCTCCATGCCGGTATTACATCTTCTGCCATTGGTTGTATTGGTTTCGCCTGTTATAAACAACTCAAAATCAAATTGTTTGTCAGCCCAAAACCATTTAACCCCACCTGTTGGCAGTTTATCTCATCGGAACCTCCAGAATTAATACCCGGGATGGTGATTTGGTTTCAATGGTAAATGAACTTGTATCATAAACACCTATAGCGTCCCTTTTGTTTAAAACGCTCCCGTCAAGCTCAATTTGTCCGCTGATCAGGAAGATATAAGCGCCGTTTCCCGGTATCTTAATATCATAGGTAAATGATTTACCCGCATCAAAATCGCCCATAGAAAATATTGCGTCCTGGTTGATCCACAACGCTTCGCCGTCCTTATCCGGCGATACCAGCGTAGTCAATTGATTTTGTTTCAAATCATTGATAAAGCTCTTTTGGTCGTAACGCGGCTCAATGTTCATTTCTTTTGGGAAAAGCCATATCTGCAGCGTATTCGCGGCCTCGGTTTTGGAATGATTGTATTCCGAGTGCATCAGCCCGGTACCGGCTGACATAACCTGCACTTCGCCGGCGTTGATGACACCTTTACCGCCCGTGCTGTCGCTATGCTCCAAAGCGCCTGAGATAGGGATGGTAATGATTTCCATGTTATCGTGCGGGTGCATGCCAAAGCCTGTTCCACCGGCGATGATATCGTCATTCAAAACCCTTAACGCACCGAAATGCACCTTTTCGGGATTATAGTACGGCCCGAAGCTGAACGAGAAATTGGCCTTTAACCAGCCGATGTCATTGTGCCCCCGCTCGCTGGCAGGGTGAAATACTTTTTTCATGTTGTTTTTATAGTCTCCTTGACTGTTTTAGAATTACATGTTCAAACACACAATTTTTATTCCATTGGTACAGAATGCGTATTTTTGCATAAAATTAAGATAAATTATGCCAAATAAAGCGGTGATAGCCGGTGCAAGCGGACTAATTGGCAGTTATCTACTCCATATTCTTTTAGATGCTGAGCAATATAGCGAGGTGCTGATATTGGTGCGAAAGGAATTGCCTGTTCAACATAAGAAATTGGTGCAGCTGGTTATCGATTTTGACAAGCTTGATGAGTACAAAGCCGCTATAACCGGGTATGCTGTGTTTTGCTGCCTGGGCACGACGAAGAAAAAGACGCCGGACCAAAACGAGTATCGTAAAATAGATCACTATTACCCCTTGCGACTGGCACAGATAGCAAAGCAAAATGGCGTCAGGCAATATCACCTGGTGTCGTCGCTTGGCGCCGATTCAAATTCGTCACAGTTTTATTTAAAAACGAAAGGCGAAACCGAAGAAGCCATAAAAAAGGTTGGGATCAAAAGTCTTAATATTTATCAGCCGTCGCTTTTAACGGGAGATAGAAAAGAGTCACGCTTTGGCGAGGGTTTTATGATCGGTTTGATGAAGCTGATCGATCCAATGCTGGTCGGTGGTTTAAGGAAATACCGCAGCATATCCGCCGAAACGGTAGCGCAGGCAATGTTTAAACAATCATTAAAAACAGAAGAAGGTATATTTGTCCATCCTTCTGACAAAATAAAATTATTAGCGTGAGTACTTATCTATCGGCCGAAAACCTCGGCCATTCTTTTCATGACCATTGGTTGTTCCGGAATCAAACTATCGGGGTAAACCGGGGCCAGCGCGTGGCGCTCGTAGGTATTAATGGTGCTGGCAAATCAACCTTGCTAAAATTATTTGCTGGTCAATTTCTCCCAACTGAAGGCAAAGTGGTGTACGCGCGTGATTTGCGTTTGGGTTACCTGGAGCAGGATCCTTCATTCGACAAGGCCTACACCATAAGCGATTACATTTTTCATTCGGACAACAAACAACAGCAATTGATCCGAAAATACGAGGAATTGCTTGAAAATGAGCCTGATAACGCAAAAGCGATAGACAAGATCACCGAAGAGATAAGTGATATCGACGCATGGGAATATGAATATAAGATCAAAACCATTTTGGGGCGATTGGATATTCATCATCTTAACCAGAGCATTGATACGCTATCCGGCGGCCAGAAGAAACGACTGGCTTTGGCCAGGTTGCTTATAGAAGAGCCCGATGTCTATTTATTAGACGAGCCAACCAACCACCTGGATATCGATACGATCGAATGGCTGGAAAAATTGATGACCGAAGGCAACAAAACCCTGCTGATGGTAACCCACGACCGGTATTTCCTGGATAATGTGTGCAACGAGATCATTGAAATAGATAACGGAAAACTCTTCCCCTATCGTGGCAACTACGGTTATTATTTAGAAAAAAAAGCGGAGCGGCAAAGTACGCTGGACGCGCAATTCCAAAAGAATTCCAACCTGCTAAAAAAGGAACTGGACTGGATGCGCCGGCAGCCCCAGGCGCGGGGCACCAAATCAAAGGGGCGCATCAATGCTTTCTATGAACTGGAAGAAAAAACGAAAAACGCCGGGCCGAATGCCAGGGTTGAATTGAGCGTAAAAACCTCACGACAGGGAAATAAGATATTGGAGCTGCACCATTTAAACAAGGGTTTCAATGGGCATACGTTTATACAAGATTTCAATTATACCTTCAAAAAAGGCGACCGGATAGGGTTGGCCGGGAAGAACGGCACCGGTAAATCTACTTTGCTGAACCTGATCACCGGTACCATCAAGCCGGATAAGGGAGAAGTAATAAAAGGCGAGACTACGGTGATGGGCTACTTTCACCAATCAGGGATGGTATTTAATGATGATGAGCGGGTGATAGATGTGGTGAAAAATGTGGCCGAGTTTATTACGATGGCCGATGGGAAAACCATCTCTGCTTCGGCGCTGCTTACGTTGTTCTTGTTCCCACCCAAAAAACAACATGGTTTTATCGCTAAACTGAGTGGTGGCGAGAAAAAGCGCCTGCAATTGCTGCAGATATTAATGAAGAACCCCAACTTCCTGATACTGGATGAGCCAACCAACGACCTGGATATTGATACCTTGAATGTGTTAGAAGAGTTTTTAGCCAACTATCCCGGTGTGCTTATGCTGGTTTCACACGACCGTTATTTGCTCGACAGGCTGACGGACCAGCTTTTCATCATGGAAGGCAATGGCTCCGTGCGGCTATTTAATGGCAATTACTCATCTTATCGCTATGAGGCCGAATTGGAGAAACAACAGGCCAAGAATAACCAGGCTGCTATCAAACAGGAAATAAAAGTTCAGCCTAAAAAAAGTAAGTTAAACTTCAAAGATCAAAAAGAGCTGGAAACATTAGATGCTGATATTCCTCAGGTCGAAAACCGGATCAAACTTCTGACAGAACAACTCAACTCTGGATCGATGGATCATCAGCAGTTGAGTGAGTTGTCGCAGCAAATAGAATCATTAAACCATCAACTGGATGAAAAAAGCTTGCGGTGGATGGAGTTGACGGAACTTAGCGGATCCTAAAATGAAAGCATCGGATATCATAGCTTCTATAGGTGTGATCATTTTATTGATCGCATTCTTTTTGAACCTCAATAAAAAATTGACCGCTGACAGCAAGGCCTATATTTTGATGAATTTTGTCGGCGCGGGTATTTGTTGCTATGCTTCATACATGGTCAAATTCTATCCGTTTGTAGTATTGGAAGGCATTTGGGCGTTTGTTGCATTAATATCATTATTGAAAGTTCCACGTGGAACATCGCGGGATTGAAGTAACTTTGTACGTTCCACGTGGAACATGGAGGGGAAATGTTTAAGAAATATGATGTCATAGTTGTTGGTGCCGGGCACGCGGGCTGCGAGGCTGCGGCTGCTGCTGCAAACCTGGGCTCATCGGTGCTGTTGGTCACCATGAACATGGGAACCATCGCGCAAATGAGTTGCAATCCCGCTATGGGCGGTGTCGCAAAGGGGCAAATTGTACGCGAGATCGATGCCATGGGTGGGTATTCAGGTATTATCACAGATAAAACAAGCATACAGTTCAGGATGCTGAACCTTTCCAAAGGCCCGGCAATGTGGAGCCCCCGCGCTCAAAATGATCGTGCGCGCTTTGCGGAAGAATGGCGGTTGGCGCTCGAAAGAACCCCCAATGTGGATTTCTGGCAGGACACGGTCACCTCCCTCCTGGTAAAAAATAATACAATAAAAGGCGTAAAAACATCTCTCGGCATAGAAATAGAATGCGATGCTGCGGTGTTAACTAATGGCACCTTCCTGAACGGCATTATCCATATAGGCGAAAAGAAATTCGGCGGGGGACGCACCGGTGAGAAGGCTGCTACGGGTTTAACGGAGCAGTTGGTAGAGCTAGGCTTTGATTCAGGCCGCATGAAGACCGGCACCCCACCGCGCGTGGACGGTCGCTCACTGAACTACAGTGTAATGGAAGAACAATGGGGTGATGAAAATCCCGGGCGGTTTTCCTTTACCGATGTGGAACGCTCTACTGACCAACGCTGTTGCTGGATAACCTATACCAATACCAAGGTACATGAGACATTAAAGGAAGGCTTTGAAAGGTCGCCAATGTTCACCGGGCGCATCAAAGGCCTGGGGCCCCGGTATTGCCCATCCATTGAAGACAAGATCAATCGTTTTGCCGAGCGTGAGCGTCACCAGATTTTTGTTGAACCCGAGGGTTGGAATACAGTTGAGATCTATGTAAATGGATTCTCAACATCCCTTCCCGAAGATGTACAATATCGCGCGCTAACGCAAATACCAGGTTTTGAGAATGCAAAAATGTTCAGGCCGGGATATGCGATTGAATACGACTATTTTCCGCCTACCCAACTTGGGTTAACGCTGGAAACGAAGTTGGTAAGTAATTTATACTTCGCCGGGCAAATCAATGGGACCACCGGTTACGAAGAGGCGGCCTCGCAAGGCTTTATCGCTGGCATCAACGCGCATCAAAAGATCAACGACAAGCATGAACTGATCATGAAGCGCTCGGAATCATACATCGGTGTTCTGATCGATGACCTCGTTACCAAGGGCACCGAGGAGCCTTATCGCATGTTTACCTCACGTGCGGAGCACCGCCTGTTGCTTCGCCAGGACAACGCCGACATCCGCCTTACTCCTATCGGGTATGAACTTGGGCTGATCAATGATGAGCGCATGGACAAGGTCAATAAAAAGATAAAAGACTCGGACGACATCGTTGCCTATACCAAAAGCATTTCGGTGGAAGCAACAAAGGTTAATAGCTTGTTAGAAGAACTGGGCACTGCCCCTATTCCGCACAATGTTAAACTTTTCAATTTGGTCAGCCGCCCGCAGGTATCCTTATACGACCTGCGCCAAGCAGACACAAAGCTCGACGCCTTACTTGACAATTTCGATACAGAAACAATCGAACAGGCTGAAATAAAAATAAAATACGAGAGTTATTTTGAGAAGGAAATGGACATCGTAGAAAAGATGCGAAAGATGGAAGACAAAGAGATCAACCCTGAGTTTAATTACCACTCCCTGGTTTCATTGTCAACAGAAGCGCGCGAAAAACTGATGCGCATAAAACCGCGTACTTTGGGGCAGGCATCCCGGATATCCGGCGTTTCACCCTCCGATATTTCAGTTTTGATGGTCCATATAGCAAAATAATTATAATAAACTGATTATCAGTTATTTATAAATATTGCGTAAAATCAATTATTTTTAAATCCGAATGATAATCTTCATAAAAGCATAAAAATCGTTTATAAAGCCTAAAAATGAGGTTAAATAAAAAAGCCGCTTTTCTCTCTAAAATTTTAGCCTTCCTGGCCATCGCGATCTATATTTTTAGCTGCGCCAGTATGCAGAAACCCCAGGGTGGCCCCAGGGACCGTACGCCGCCAAAATTAGTGAAGGCTACGCCCCCAGACATGACCCGCAATTTCACGGCTAAGGAGATCCGCCTGGAGTTTGACGAATATTTCAATTTAAAAAACCAGGCGCAGGAAATCAGTATCAGCCCGGTGCAGGAAAAGAAACCGCCAACTTTTAAGACCAGCAAGAAAGCCATCATCATTGACTTTAAAGATTCGCTCGAGAAGAACACGACTTATGTGATCAATTTTGGAAAATCAATAGCAGACGTGAACGAAGGGAATATCCTCAACAATTTCACCTATGTGTTTTCAACAGGTCCGCATATCGACTCGCTCAGCATCTCGGGTACGGTGCAGAATTCACTAACCGGCGAAAAGGTAAAGGACGCCACCGTGATGCTGCTAACGCCAAAGCAGGATACCAGCATCTTCGGCAAGAAACGTCCTACCGTTTTCGCGACAACGGATTCAGCCGGCAACTTCAGCCTGAATAACCTGCATACCGGTGATTACTACATTTATGGTCTTAAAGAAACCGCACCTAATAAGATATATGACAATGACGCCGAGCTGATCGCTTTCCTTAAGAAGCCTATCCACTTACGGAAGGACACCTCAAATATTCTGTTGACTCTCTTTAAACAAGAGCCGGAAAAGCTGCGAACGCTCGAACACCGTTTCGACGTGGATGGCAAACTGTTTTTCACTTTTAATAAGGGCCTGGAAAATCCCTCTATTAAAATACTCTATCCGCCAAATCTCGACCAGCAAAAACTTGTAGAATTTAGTAAAATGAAGGATACGGCGATGGTTTATCTGCGAAATATGGATTTTGACTCTATCCGTGTTTCTATTCTTCAAAACAACAAACCGTTTGATACGGTTACCCGAACCAAGGCCCGTAAAGAAACCTTCACCAGGAATATCCAGCTTCAGTATAACACCAGCGCCGATAACAAACTAAAACCCAATACCGACCTGGTTATTACTTCAAACCTACCCATAGCAAGCTTTGACCAATCGTTGATCACATTCAACGAGGACTCGACCAACATATCCAGTTATAGCTTAACGCAGGACACGGGCAATCTAAAAAAGCTGGTATTAAAATACGCCTGGAAGCAAAACCACCGGTACCAGCTGATATTCAATGATGGCTCGCTGACCGATATTTACGGCGACAAGATCAAGAAACAGGCCAAACCATTTCAGCAGGATAAACCGGAAAACTACGGGCAACTAAGCCTTAAAGTAACCGTACCCGATTCTGGCAAAGCTTACGTAGTGCAACTCGTTAACGACAAGAAGACCATCGTGCATAGCGACCCGGTTACTAAAAATACCACCCTGACCTATAAGAATTATCCTGTCGGAAAATATACCATCAGCGTGGTGTACGACAGCAATAAGAACGGCAAATGGGACAGCGGAAACGTGAAAAAGAAGCTATACCCGGAAAACATCTGGATCTATAATAAGGATATCACCCTGCGCTCCAATTGGGATGCCGAGGAAACGATAACTATTCCCAAAGAACCGGTTATTCCTTAAACCAGCCAGAATACATGATATAGTTATGCGGCAATTGCCGCAGCATGGCCATTTGTTCGTCAGTTAAGGGCTTTATCTTTCTGGCTGGCGTGCCGGCATACAAATATCCTGACTCGCAAACGGTATTCTCAAGTACCACTGAACCCGCCCCAATGATCACAAACTCTTCAACAACCGCGTGGTCCATAACAATGGCGCCCATCCCTATTAATACATGATCGCGCAGCGTACAGCCATGCACCAGCGCGTTGTGGCCTATGGAAACCATGCTGCCGATGTTGGCAGGAGCTTTAAGATAGGTACAGTGAATGACCGCACCATCCTGGATATTGGTGTTATCGCCAATTTTAATATAATGCACATCGCCACGCACCACCGCGTTAAACCAAACCGAGCAATTATCGCCCATCACCACATCGCCCACGATGGTAGCATTTTCAGCAATGAAACAATCCTTACCCCAGGAGGGGAATTTATCCTTAACAGGTAATATTATCGGCATCAATTATTGAATTACTGATTTATTGAATTATTGATTGAATTTACTAAGTTTGGCTTATAAAAGCGGAAATAGCTCAGTTGGTAGAGCATCAGTTTCCCAAACTGAAGGCCGCGGGTTCGAATCCCGTTTTCCGCTCTTTGTTTACCAAAATTTCCACCATTTGCCCGATCGCTCTTTTAACTTCCAATAGCGGTTGTCAAACTCTTCTTTGGTGTACTCTTTGGTTAATTCATAGCCATATACATATATTGATTCCGAGCTGCCGGTTTTAAATCTCTTCATAACGCGTTGCATAGGCCATACAATGCCCCCACCTGGAAAATGAATCTCCGCATTGATCTCACCCTGTGGATCTTTATCATTGGTAACCCATTTAGCACCCTTGACATTTTCAATTAAACAATCTCCCACATAACAACCAATCGAAAACAAAACCGATCCAAGATTTCTGGATAATCTGCCCCGCCTAATGGCGCGGCCGTTAACAGAATGTTTATTAAAAAATCTATCTATTTCGATCAGGCTGCCGACGCTGTAATCGAGATATATATGATCTTCATCGAATGCCTTTACAATCGAAGCGGAATATACTTTAATATCTTGTTTTAAGGTTCCCATGTATTTGAATATAAAAATAGATACTAAAAGTACTGAAGGCCGCAGGTTCGAACTTTTCGGTTGAGCAGGCGGTGTTCCGGCAAGCGCGGGCGAAAAATCCCGCTCTTTTTATACCCACCACCCCGCTTCAAAGTGTACCTTCGGCTGCTCCTTATTGAAGAATTTTAAGGTAACCTTCACGGCCTTAACCTTCCATTCCAAAGCGATATCGCCAGGCTGTAGGTCTTCATCTGTTTTCGGTTCACCCAAAACACCTTCCAGATGTTTCTTTATCGCCTGGAATTTATCCTCAGCATCAATACCTTCTGCCTGAAACTCTATTGATTCAAAGGCTTTGGTATCACCATGCTGTTTTTGGTTCCAGCAGACCGTTCTCAAGGGTAACTTTAGTCCGTTTAAAAGAACTTTTTCGCCCCATTGGTAAATAGTCCTGTCTGCACGGTATTCCTTTTTAGCGTAGCGCTTATCCGCTTCAATATCTGAACCCCATTTCAGGAAAAACTCCTCGCCTTCAAATAATATTCCTTCAGGAAGCGCTTTTATACTATCCGACGGCACTGCCCCCGTTTCGGGCTCCGTCTTCTTCTTAAAAATTGAAAATAGTCCCATATAACTCAAAACACCGTATCATGCACCGGTTCGGCGTGCACCGGGTAATCCGTCGTATAATGCAGTCCCCTGCTTTCTTTTCTCAGCATAGCCGATTTGATGACAATATAAGATACCTGTATCAAATTTCGAAGTTCACATAACTTGACAGACAACTTGGTCTTTTTATAAAAATCTTCAGTCTCCTCGTATAATAAATGTAACCGTCGCATGGCCCGGTCCAACCTGAAATCTGACCGCACGATCCCCACGTAATCGCTCATCATCTTCTGCATCTCACGCACATTGTGGGTAACCAGGATATCCTCATTAGATAATTTTACACCGTGTTCGTTCCAGTCGGGTATGCCTTCCGGGATCGTGTTGGTTTTTACCTTTTTTATCGCATCCTCATAAATCCGGTGCGCAAATACCAACGCCTCAAGCAACGAATTGGATGCGAGCCGGTTAGCGCCATGCAAACCTGTCGAAGAGCACTCGCCGCAGGCGTATAAATGCATAATAGATGACCGTCCTGTATGATCGACCATAATGCCCCCGCACATATAATGACATGCTGGCGCTACCGGGATCATATCCTTGGTCATATCTATACCGATCTCCAGGCATTTCGCATAAATATTCGGGAAATGGGCCAGAATATCTTTCTTATTACGGTGCCTGATATCTAAATAAACATAATCTTCGCCCGATTTCTTGATCTCGGCGTCTATCGCCCTGGCAACAATATCCCGCGGTGCTAACGACTTACGCTCGTCATACTCCTGCATAAACTCTTGCCCATTGATCCTTTTAAGGATACCGCCAAAGCCTCTTACGGCTTCGGATACCAGGAAAGACGGGTACTCGCCCGGATTATATAATGCGGTAGGATGGAACTGGATAAATTCCATATTCCGCACCTTGCCCTTGGCGCGGTAAACCATCGCTACACCGTCGCCGGTGGCTATCGTAGGGTTGGTGGTAATAGAATAAATATGTCCCGCACCGCCGGAGGCCATAACGGTAACTTTTGATAAAATCTTCTCAACCAGCCCATTGATGGTATTCAGTACATAAACGCCATAACAGGTAATGTCTGTGGTCGATTTATCAACGAATTCACCTAAGTGGTGCTGTGTGATCAGGTCGACCGCAAAATAGTGCGTTAATACTGTAATATTAGGGTTTTGGTGTATCTGATCGAGTAATGACCTCTCTATCTCCCAACCGGTGATATCCTTATAATGCAGCACCCTAAATTCGGAGTGGCCACCCTCTTTGGCCAGGTCGAAAAAGCCTTCGTTGGTCTTATCAAAGTTGGTCCCGTAATCAATTATCTCGCGGATCCTTTCAGGTCCTTCTTTTATCACTATCTCAACCGCCTTCTTATCACACAGTCCATCGCCGGCAATTAAGGTGTCTTCGATATGCTTTTCAAAAGAGTCCTCTTTTTTATCCACAACCACCGCAACACCCCCTTGCGCATACTTAGTGTTGGATTCGTCCTCATTTGATTTTGTAACTATCAGTACTTTACCGTGCTTTGCGGCCTTTAGTGCGAAGCTCAACCCGGCTATCCCCGACCCTATCACCAGGAAATCACAAGTTCTCGTCATTTTTCAAGTATATGTTGTGTAAAAGTACGGCTTATGTTAGAAAGACCTTTAAATCGTGTTAATTTTGTGTAAGTAAAAAATCAACAAATAATTAAAAGGTTGAAAAGTGACGTTACTATGGTTTTAGTCACTAATTTTTGAGCGACTTATAACCCGTATTCCGGGCATAATTAACATTTTGAAGAGAGAGAAACTATCAACAAAAAGTACTTTAAAACTAATTAGGCCATAATTAATAGCCCTAAAAATCAGCACTATGTATTTTAAGAAATTATTAATTTTTGTTGAAAAAATGCTATAAACTATTTTAAAGCTACATTGTATCACTACTTTTAAACAGAACTAACACACCAATAACAATAGCTTTTTTCTTATATTAAAAAGAGTTGTTATTAATTGAATTGTTGAAATGGATACCTTCGAAGAAATAAATGTCAAGGGGTTTGCCGACGAATATATCGACCCGGCGCTGGATCTTTTTGATGAGATAGAACGCTTAAAAAAAGAGAAAAATGCTGTTGTTTTGGCACATTATTACCAGGAGCCTGATATTCAGGATATTGCCGATTATATTGGCGATAGCCTCGGTTTATCGCAGCAGGCGGCCAAAACAGATGCGGATATTATCGTATTTGCCGGTGTTCATTTTATGGCTGAGACCGCTAAGATATTATCTCCGCAGAAAAAGGTCCTTCTGCCCGACTTGAAAGCTGGTTGCTCATTAGCCGACAGTTGTCCGCCGCACCTTTTTAGGAAGTTTAAAGAGAATTATCCTGATCATTTGGTGATCACTTATGTGAATTGTACAGCGGAACTAAAAGCTTTGAGCGATATTGTTTGTACTTCAAGCAACGCGGTGCAGATAGTAGAAAGTTTACCGAAAGATCAGAAGATCATATTCGGACCGGATAAAAACCTTGGTGCGTATGTAGCCAAAAAAACGGGAAGGGATTTAGTATTGTGGAACGGCGCCTGTATGGTGCACGAGATATTTTCGAGAGAGAAGATCACTAAATTGAAAGAACGTTATCCGAAAGCTAAATTACTGGCGCATCCTGAATGCGAGGATGTTATCCTGAAAATGGCCGATTATATTGGCTCGACTACAGGATTATTGAAATATGCTACTAAAAGTCCCGAAAAGGAATTTATCGTAGCAACGGAGTCGGGTATTATTTACCAGATGCAGAAGGATAACCCTGGAAAAGTGTTTATACCGGCTCCGCCAAATAACAATTGTGCCTGCAACGATTGCCCGCACATGAAAAGAAATACTTTGGAAAAGTTGTACCTGTGCATGAAAAATGAATTGCCGGAGATAACTGTTCCGGAGGATATCATAATAAGAGCCGTAAAACCGATAGAAAGAATGCTTGAAATATCGGCTAAACTTGGTTTATGATCACTTAATCAGTGTAATCACAAACCAATCGGTGAAATCATAAAAATATGTTTGAAAACAGCGAGAAAACCAATATAGAATCTTTAGGCGAGTTTGGTTTGATAGATCATCTCACCAAACAGATCGAATTAAAACAAAAAACCACACTCAAAGGCATTGGTGATGATGCAGCGGTGATTGATTTTGGAGGAAAGAAAGCTTTGGTATCTACCGATATGCTTTTGGAAGGTATCCATTTCGACCTGGCCTATACACCATTAAAACATTTGGGCTATAAAGCCATACAGGTTAACCTGAGTGATATATATGCGATGAACGGTATAGCAACACAGGTATTAGTATCGATCGGTATATCGAGTAAATTTCCCTTAGAGGCAGTTGAAGAATTATATGAAGGGATTTACCTGGCCTGCGAAAAATACAAAGTTGACCTGGTTGGCGGCGATACTTCTTCTTCAAGGCAGGGGCTGGTCATCAGTGTTACCGCATTAGGCTATGCTGACGAAAAAGAAATAGTATACCGTAACGGCGCCGAAGAAGGTGATCTGGTCTGTGTATCAGGCGACCTGGGTGGGGCCTATGTTGGTCTGCAATTATTAGAACGCGAGAAGCTTATTTACCTGGAAAATCCTAATATTCAACCCGACCTGGAAGGAAAGGATTATATAGTCGAGCGACAGTTGAAACCTGAAGCACGAAAGGACATAATTGATCTATTAAAAGAGATCGGGGTAAAGCCAACTTCGATGATCGACATTTCAGATGGCCTGGCATCGGAGATATTGCATATCTGTACGCAAAGTAATAAAGGGTGTAATTTATACGAGGATAAAATACCCATCGATCCGATGACTTATGAGACAGCCCGCGAGTTCAATCTCGACCCAACCGTGTGTGCTTTAAGCGGCGGCGAGGATTATGAATTACTATTTACCATCAAGCAGGCCGACTACGACAAGATGAAAAATTTGGCCGATATAAGCTTTATTGGGTATATTACAGAACCATCAACCGGAAGGAACCTGGTTACCAAAAGCGGCACCGTACACGAAATAACGGCCCAGGGATGGAACGCTTTTAAAAAATAGAATTGATTTTTCACCTTATTCTAAAAATCATGAAAAGGATATTAATAGTAGCATTATTGTGCCTGCCCGCGTTGCTTAAGGCTCAGCAGGGGGTAGTATTTAAGATAAAATACATGCCCAACCACACTTATAAAATGGCGGTTCTTTTCAATATGAAGATGAATGTTACGGTCACCGGGGATTCAACCATACTTCAAAAACTGAAAGCTGAGGGGATTAGCCAGCCCGTAAATGCGATTTTGGGCCTGGGCGCAGACGGTACCATCAAAACCGGTGTTATGGGAGCTAACAATACCTTTCCCTTAACGATGGATTTTAAGATCGACAGCCTTACAGCTTCGGCCAATGGTAAGCAAGCGCCGATCCCGCCTATGGTAACCGAAAAAAAAATGCACATAGTTGCGCACGTCGGGCAGGATAATGTGATGACAGTGGATTCAGCCAATGGCAAAAAAGTCAGCGACTCTACTCAAAAAAGTATGCAGCAAATGATGCAGATGCTGCAACGGCAAATAAAATTCCCGGAGAAACCAATGAAACCCGGCGATTCGTTTACGCAGACCATGCCTTTCAATATGCCGATGAAAGGCGGGACCGGCGATATCAAGGTTGAGGCCAGCGTGACGTATAAATTAAACAGCATTTCTAACGGAAAAGCTTATTTTGATATGACGCCTTCATTTAATATGAATTTCGATATAAAAAAGGTAAGCGTTAATATGAGCGGAACCGGAACAGGCAAAATGGTTTACAGCATAAAGGATAACTTCCCGGTATCAAAGGACGGAAGCTTTAACCTGAAGCTGAAAGTAACTTCGGAAAAGGTTAATGTTGATGGTACGGCGGTGATTACTTCGACGACGACGACGGTGGTTAATTAAAAACAATTAACCTAATCCTTAGAAAAGATGAGAAGGTATGCCTTCTTAATTGTGGTTTTTTGTTTCTGGCTGGTACCTGTAAAAGCTCAGCGATCAATTTTATTTAAAATAAAGTATATACCCAACCATATATACCAGTCAGATGTTTCAATGACTTCAAATATAGAAATGCATTTCGAAAACCTTAGCAAGGAGGACTCAGATAAAATGATCAAGAAAGGTATCACCAACCCTCTCATGCTAAGTACGTCTACGTTATCAGACTTAACGATATCAGCGGGAACACTTAGCGCTCAAAATACTTTCCCCATAATTTTCAAATTCAATGACGTTAAAGAGACAGGAACTCTAAATGGGGAAGAAATGCCTGGTGGCTCTACTGCTATCAGCGGTCATTCAATGTGCGCAACGTCAACACAAACAAATGACCTGCACCTTGATTCGGTATCAGGGAAACCCTTGGATACAAGTTTGCGGAAAGGATTAATAGCTATGTTCAATGCTATGGCCAACGAGTTGCATTTACCTGAGAAAACGATAAAAGTAGGTGATACTTTCACCCAGGAAATACCTTTTAATATGACGATAAGTGGGGCTGATGCTGCAATTAAAATTACAGCAACGTATAAACTAATCTCTATAAAAAAAGGGCTGGCTAACTTTGATATTGATCAGTCATCTGTATTCGGTATGAACAATACTGAAAGTTCACAAACATTGATTGGCAAAGGCGGCGGCCATGGCGAAATGACGTATGATATTAAGCGAAATTTTCCGAAAACTATCAGCCGTGATCTTTCATTTGATTTCGAAATGAAATACAAAGGGCAACTAATGAAGGCGAAAACAAAAATAAATAGCTTTTATTTATTTAGCGTTGCCGATAACCGTACGAATTGACTTCATTCCTCTTCCAAATATTTCTGGTCGATCTGTTTATTAGCCTTGGCGCCAAGGCTTTTTATTTTATCGGCCGTTTTGGTAAGGCTGCCGTTGCCTTCTGTCAGTTTATTGATGGCGCCGTCGTAGGCGGTCTGGCTTTGTTTGATGTTTTTGCCAATGCTTTCCATATCGGTGATAAAGCCGACAAACTTATCATACATGTTGCCGCTTAAACGGGCAATCTCGAGCACATTGCGGTTCTGACGTTCCTGTTTCCAGATGCTCGAAATAGTGCGCAGCGTAGCCAGCAAGGTCGAAGGGCTGACGATCACCACCCGCTTCTCCCAGGCATAGCTGAACAGGTCGGTATCCAGTTGCACAGCGAAGCTGAAGGAAGATTCGATCGGCACAAAAAGCAGCACAAAATCAGGCGAATTGATCTGGTACAGGTCGTGGTAATTCTTTGCGGAAAGATCGAGTACGTGGCCGCGGATCGATTCGACATGCGCTTTGGAGTACAGCTTCCGCTCTTCTTCGGTTTCGCAGTTCACCAGGCGCTCGTAGGCTATCAGCGACACTTTCGAGTCGATGACGATATGTTTCTCATCCGGCAGGTCGATGATCACGTCGGGCTGCAGGCGGCCGCCATCTTCGGTCACCAGGCTCACTTGCATGCGGTATTCGCGGTCCCTGGTCAGGCCTGAGCGTTCCAATACCCTTTCCAGGATCACCTCACCCCAGTTGCCTTGCTTTTTGCTGTCACCCTTTAAGGCCTTAGTGAGATTTTGAGCCTCGCTGCTAATCAGCTTATTCAATTCCATCAGCTGCGAAATAACACCCTTAAGCGTGTTTCGCTCGGCGGCCTCCATATTGTAAACCTTATCCACCTTTTCCTCGAAGGCTTTGATGTTTTCTTTTAAGGGATTAAGTAAGATATCAAGATGGGTTTTGTTGGTTTCGACAAACTTCTGCGACTTTTCATCCAGCAGCTTATTGGCGATATTTTGAAACTCTAACTGAAATTTCTGCTGAATTTCCTGTATCGATTTTTCTTGGTCGGCCAGGCGTTGACGCTGTGCCCTAAAAGCCTCTTCTGCTTGTACAATGCGGCTTTTTTCGGTGTTGATTTCCTGGTTTAACACCGAAATAGCAGCATCATATCTCACACGTTCGTCTTGAAGTGATTTATCTGCCTTGTCCCTTTCAAGCGCGAGTCCCGCAGCACGTTCTTCGGCTTTTGCCAATGCAATTTGCAGCCGGTTGATCTCGTCATTATTAGCTATGCCGCCGGTATCTTTTGACTTTTTCAAAAAAAACCAAACCGCAATTAGCAATATAACAATGGAGACAACGAGGAAAGCCACACTCATTTTGATAAAAATATTAGCAAAACGAAGGTAGGAAATTTAGCAGAATGCGTTAAAACTAATTACAAAACTTTTTAAGGTTTTCAGGTGCGTACTCGTTCCCCAGTTCGATAGCTTTTTTAAAATCGGCACATGCGCCGGGATGGTCATTAAGTTCATACTTAGCTAAACCACGGCTGTTATAAGCATCACTATACTTCGGATCAAGTGTTATGGTTTGTGTATAATCCACTATTGCTCCTGCATAGTCCTCTGAATGCTTTTTGGCCAATCCGCGGTTGTACCAGGCATCCACATATTTGGCATCCATGGAGAGCACCATATTGTAATCCGCTATCGCACCTTTGTAATCTTCCAGGTTTGATTTGGCGTTACCCCTTTCAAAATAGCCGTCCACATCCTTGGCGTCTAGCGTGATGTATTGGTTAAACTCATCCACCGCATCAGCATAATTCTGAAGTTGCTCATTGGCTAAACCCTTGTTGTACCAGGCCAGGGAATATTTCGGATCGATTGAAAGGATCTTATCGTCATCTTCGATTTCGCCCCTGTAATCCTGCATTTTATATTTCGCCAGACCGCGGTTATTATAGGCATCCAAAGCGTTCGGGTCAAGCTTAATGGCCATAGTATATTCATCGATCGCGCCTTTGTAGTCCTTCAAATATCGTTTTGCGTCGCCCAGTCCGTAATAGGTATCAGAGTAGCCCGGATTCAGCTCTTGTGCTTTTTGAAAATCGGCCAGACCGCCCTGGTAATCTTTGGTATCAATTTTTGCATACCCGCGATTGTAATACGGCCTCCAGTTTTTGGGATTTAGAGCGATGGATTGAGTATAATCTGCTATTGCTCCGGCGTAATCGCTCAAATGCTTTTTGGATATGCCCCGGTCATTGTAAGCGTCTTCGTCTTTCGGATCTATAACCAATGCCTGCGTATAGTCGGCTATGGCGCCCTTGAAATCCTCCAGTTGACGCTTAGCGAGCCCCCGGTTGTAATATGCTGCAGAATTAGTGGCTTTGTACAAAATCGCCTGGGTATAATCATCAACCGCACCCTTGTTGTCCTTCAGCGCATATTTAGCGCGCCCGCGGTCGAGGTAGGCGTCGTCGTATTTGGGGTCGATACTCAACGCTTTATCAAAATCTTCTATCGAGCCCTTAAAGTCATCCAGGTTGAAGCGGGCATTGCCGAGCTTATACCAGGCGGAAGCGTCATTGGGCGTTTGCGCTACGACGTTGGAATAATATTTTATAAATTCCGCGTATTTAGCGCTGCCAGCGTTTTGGCTGAAAGAGAATAAAGGCAGCAGCAGTGCCCCGATCAATAATTTTTTCATGTGTTAAAGCTTTAGGATTGCTACCCTAATATAACAAAATTTTTACACAAGAAATAAATTGAAAGAAATACTACTTTGCTTTTTCCACACGCAACCCAACGTCACTTACTTCGTGGAGCGGGTTATCGCGCATGTTTTGCTCGATCTCGAACTGATAAGTACCCTTTGCGGGAAATTTAAAATCGGTAATAAGCGGGACCTGGTAGCTGTATAAATTGCCCGAACCCTGGCCCAGCCATTGCCCGTCCTTATCCGCCAGTTTTATCTCAAAGCGGGTCAGCCCTTTTAATTTTGGGCCACTTCTTCTTAATAGAACGAAGATGTTGGAATAGCGATAATCGCCGGTGACCCTCAGGTTGATGTAGATATTATAAGGCACAGAGGCGTCATCGATCTTAACAGGGAATTTGACCCGATTGGCATACGACCAGTTGTGATTTTCTATCGATGTATTTTGATCGACGATAGCGTTGGGGTCGGTACAGCCGGCAAAAAGCAATAATATCGCCAACGCCGTCAAAAGTAATTTATGCGCCGCCTTCATTCCCTTTATTGTTCTGATCGTTGCGGTTTTTGTTCCTGTTCGGCCTGAAACGGCGTTTGTTATTCCTATTGCCCTGCGGTTGATTAGGGTTGGGGTTTTTCGCCACTTCCATCTGCGTGATTTCAATCTTTTCCTGGATAACTATGGTTTGAGCGCCCGGCCTTTTGTCCTTGTTTTTATTGCGGTTTTTATTCTTTTTCTTGTTCCGGTTGCGCTCGTCAAGGCGGGTCAGGCTATCCTGGCCAACCACGTTTTCATAGTCAGGGGCTTTTGTTGCTTTGTTCTCCGGCTCTTTCACTTCACCCAGGTCCGGCGGAATAACGCCATCCTTATTCAATTGCTGTATTTCCTTTACCCTGTTTATTTGCAAAGGGACCCAGGTATCGTCCATAGGATAACTGAACCACATTAGCTTTTTAAAGATGTCCGTCTTTTGCAGGCGCGCATCACCGCGCTCAGTCTTCAGCACATTTACATTATCCGGAATGCCTTTCAGGGCATCCATATAGGTATCCAACTCGTAGTTTAAGCAGCACTTAAGCTTGCCGCATTGCCCGGCAAGTTTTAGCGTATTCAGCGATAAATTCTGGTAACGTGCTGCGGATGTAGATACCGTCTTAAAGTCGGTCAGCCAGGTCGAACAGCACAGTTCCCTGCCACACGATCCGATGCCGCCCAGGCGACTGGCTTCCTGTCGCATGCCTATCTGGCGCATTTCGATACGTATCCTGAATGCTTCGGCCATGCGTTTGATCAGCTCGCGGAAATCCACACGGCCCTCGGCGGTATAGTAAAAAGTAGCTTTGGTTTTATCGCCCTGGTAATCTACGTCGCTTATCTTCATAGACAGGCCCAGTTCCAGCGCCAGTTTACGCGAACGGTGCATGGTTTCCCACTCCAGCTCTTTGGCGGCTTTCCATTTTTCTACGTCGTTCGCTGTGGCCTTGCGGTATATCTTTTTAGTAACATCCTCTTCCTTCACCCGGTGCTTTTGCATTTGCATGCGCACCAGTTCGCCGGTTACCGAAACGTGACCAATATCGTATCCGCCGGTAGTTGTTTCCACAGCCACCAATTCGCCTGCTTCCAGGTATGTATTGTCGTTATTCAGAAAGAAATCCTTTCTTGAACCTTTGAATTTGACCTCAACGATGGCGAAAGGCTTATAGTTTGACGGCATATCCATGTCGGACAACCAGTCGTAAACATCCAATTTGCTGCAGCCGTTAGTAAGGCATGAACCGTTACTTTTGCAGCCAGCGGGCGCACATCCGCCCGTTGAGCAACTTCCACATCCCATAATTTAGTTCGGTATATATAGAGTCCCTTGCGGGAGCGTTTTAAACTTTAAAACTTTTATAATCTGTAAAGATACATCTAAAAATAGAATTTTCGGATTTGCATTTCTTTCCACGTGATAATGAGCTTTTTCCAGCTCTTCACCTATCGCTTGCGCCTGTGGCATATCCATTACATTGGTCATTTTTTGTGCCGTATCCAGTTCATTGGGTAGCAGGTGCACCAGGCTCCCGGCACCGGCCATCAGCAGGCAGCACTCGCGTATAAAACTGATGCCATACCTCAAAAAATTCTTCTGATTTTCACGGCCGAGCTTCGATATTTGGTCAACAAAAGTGATCACTTCCGGGCCCTTATTCCCATAACATAACCTCAGCCACTGCACAAACAGCGCATGGAAGCTTTTATTTTCTTCCTGCAACATGGCCAGCGCTTCGGTCATATTGCCGTTGCTCAGGTACGCTATTTCAGCGGCGGCCATTTCTGTTTGATGATGGTTTTCCATCAGTTCCTGTTTGATATCGTCATAACTCAAAGCAGGTATTTTCACCAGCTGGGTACGCGACAGGATGGTATTCAATATCTGGTCCTGGCTTTGCGCGACTAACAAAAACAACGTGTTGGGCTGCGGCTCTTCGATAATTTTAAGCAGCGAATTTCCTTCCTTGTCCAGGTACTCCGGCAGCCAAAGGATCAGCACCTTATAAACAGATTCAAAAGGCTTAAAACTGAGCTTCTTGATGATCTGGTGGCATTCGGCAATATTGATGTTGGCTTGCTTGTTTTCTGCATCCAGGTAACCCCGCCATAAGTCTAAACTTAAGTACGGGTTAGCCAAAAACGCTTCCCGCCATTGTTCGATAAAAGTGAGCGCGGTATCGTTCTTATCCTTTGCAAAAAAGGGGTACGAAAAATGCAGGTCGGGGTGCACCAGTTTCTGGTATTTGCGGCACGAAGAACATACGCCACAGGAATCATCCGGCTGCTTGTCTTCGCACGACACATATTGAGCATAGGCTACAGCCAGCGCCAGGCTGCCCGAACCTTCCGGCCCCAAAAATAGCTGCGCATGGCTCACCCGGTTTTCTTTTACCGTGTTGATGAGCTTTTCTTTTACAGCTTCCTGCCCTATTATGTGTTTAAACTGCATTTAGCGCAAGGTAGTAATTAGACGTGAGATTTGAGAAATGAGACACGCCTAACATGGCTGGAATTTTACATTGACAGGATATAGGAATTTAACCATTACCTTTGAAAATATGCTCTCATATCTCACATCTCATATCTCACATCTCAAATGAGAGTAATGGCATTCGACTACGGCACCAAGCGCATCGGCATAGCGGTGACCGACCCGATGCAGATCATAGCAACCGGGCTGGATACTATTCATCCCAAGGATATCATCGACTATCTCAAAAAGTATATGCAAACCGAAAGCGTAGAACGCTTCGTTGTAGGCGAGCCGAAGCAAATGGATAATACGCCCTCACAATCGGCGCCGCATGTAAAAGGGTTTGTTACGCTCCTTAAAAAGAACTTTCCCGATATTCCCATTGAAATGCTGGACGAGCGCTTCACCTCAAAAATGGCATCGGCGGCGATAGCGCAAAGCGGTATGGGCAAAAAGGCGAGGCAAAATAAGGCCTTGGTGGATAATGTTTCGGCGGTTATCTTGTTGCAATCGTGGATGCAAAAGAGCAGCCATTGATGCTAATTTATTTAGCATTTTCTATATTTGACGGAAGAATATTATATAAAACATGAAAGCAGATAGCCTTTTTGAACAAATTAAGCATATTAATGAGATTGGGCAGGAGTATTGGAGCGCTCGGGAATTGTTTTCGGGGCTTGAATATATTAAGTGGGACAAGTTTCTCGGCGTGATTGCTAAAGCTAAAGAAGCATGTAAGAACTCAGGGCAGGAGCCGGATAACCATTTTCCCCGGGTGGAGAAAATGGTAGAGATAGGCTCTGGCGCAAAGAGAGATATTGGTGATTTGCATCTTACACGCTACGCTTGTTACCTGATAATTCAAAACGCCGACCCATCTAAAGAAATAGTCGCTCTGGGGCAAACATATTTTGCTATACAGACCAGAAAACAGGAAATATTAGAGCAAAAGTTTGAGCAACTTAAAAGTGAAGATGATAAAAGGTTATTTCTCAGGAAAGAGATGGCCGAGCATAATAAACAATTAGCGGATGCGGCTAAGGATGCCGGAGTTATTCAGCCATGGGAATATGCTGTTTTTCAAAACCACGGTTACATGGGATTATATAATGGTTTGGGCGCGAAAGATATTCAGAATCGAAAAGGACTTAAGGACGGACAAAATATTCTAGATCATATGGGCAGCACAGAACTGGCTGCAAATTTATTTCGGCTACCCAAACTGAAGAAAAACTAAAAAGAGAAAAAATAAAGGGCAAGCTAAAAGCCAATCAGGCTCATTATGAGGTTGGTAAAAAAGTAAGGCAAACGATAGAGGAGTTGGGTGGAACAATGCCCGAAGATTTACCGACGGAGGAAAGCATAAAGAAGATCGAAGCGTCAAAACAAAAAAAGATTAAGCCAAAAAAATAGGAAAGACCAAGCAAATTAACGGTTCAGACAATTTTTCTATCTTTGCCACGATGGAAATTCTGCCCCATGACCTTCAGCTCTACCTGGAAGATCATTGCGACCCCGAACCACCGGAGCTGCAAAAGATCAACCGCGAAACTTACCTGAAGGTATTACAGCCGCACATGCTATCGGGCCATTACCAGGGCCGGCTGCTCAGTATGCTGAGCAAAATGGTGCAACCACGGTGCATCCTGGAGATAGGGACATTCACGGGATATTCCACCATTTGCCTCGCCGAAGGCCTGGCGGAAGACGGTATTATCCACACCATTGAAGTGAATACCGAAATGGAGGAAATGCTTAATCAACATTTTAAATCCACAAATGTGGATAAAAAGGTAAAGCTGCATTTCGGCCATGCAGCGCAGATTATCGTACAAATAGCCGAAGATAATTTTGATCTTGTCTTCATCGATGCGGATAAGAAGAATAATTTACATTACTTTAATCTCGTCATTGATAAAGTAAGATCAGGCGGGCTGATAATAATTGACAATGTTTTGTGGAAAGGAAAGGTGTACGGGGATGATAGCGATCCGGATACCCGATCGATCCGCGAACTTAATGACCAGGTTGCCAAAGATACCCGGGTTGAAAAACTGATACTCCCGGTACGCGATGGTGTCCTGCTCATTCGAAAAAAATAGATTATGAAGAAAACCCTGGTGATCGTATCATTAATGATTTTTTCGTTAGCCGCCTCCGCGCAAACTGCCTCTACATCCTATATTGAAAAATTTAAAGACGATGCTATCCGCATCATGCACCAAAGCGGTATACCCGCAAGCATTGTGCTTGCGGTAGCTATGCACGAATCGGCCTGCGGCAAAAGTCTTTTGGCCACCGAGTTTAATAATCAGTTTGGCGTAAAGGGCCTCGACAAGCACGTGCTGATCACACATGACAAAAAGAAACTCACGTCTTACAAAAAGTACGATTCGGTGAAGGATTCTTTTGAAGATTTTTCCCGAATTATATCCGGCCGCAAGCAATTGAGCTACCTGCAGAACCTAACGCATTACGATTATGTAGGCTGGGCCAAAGGCATTCAGAAAAGCGGGTACGCGGCCAGCCACAAATGGTCAAAACAGGTGTTGGGTCTGATTAGTAAATATCATCTCAACCTTTTGGACGAAAATCCTGCTGATCAATCGCAAGTTATAGCCAGCAACAAATAATTTATCGATAAAGTCTTAAGTTTGGGATGGAATAATCCGTGCCATTAATTGTTATTGATAAATGCAAAAATCCGTTTACTTACCCCTGCTTCTAATTCCCTTTCTAATAAGTTCATGCGCTGTTCATAATGGTCTCATCAGCAACCGCGAGGCACACCAGAATAATCAGCAAATACAAAAACAAAACAGCGAAGCCATCGCCAGCTTTAAGCCGATGACATCGCTTGAATACATTGATCACTTTAAACCTATCGCCGTCCAGGAAATGAATTTGTACGGCATACCCGCCAGTATCACGCTTGCTCAGGGCCTTTTTGAATCAGGCAGCGGCAATGGTGAGCTGGCCCGGGTAGCCAACAATCATTTCGGCATCAAGTGCAACAACGGCTGGACCGGCAAAAGCTATTATAAGGATGACGATAACCACAATGATTGTTTCAGGGTATACAGTAAGGCCGAGGATTCTTTCCGGGATCATTCCGAGTTTTTAAAAAAGCCACGCTACGCTAATTTGTTCAAACTCGACAAAAACGACTACGTAGGCTGGGCCAATGGCTTGAAGGCAGCCGGGTATGCCACCAACCCGAATTATCCGCAGTTATTGATCACTATCATACAGAAATACAACCTCGACCAATTCGACCGGTCCGAAACCCCGGTTCAAAAAGAGCAACGCGAAGACAAGGTGCTGACCCAAATTGAAGACAGTGCGATCACAGCGTTAAAGGATTCCGTAGCGGCGTTGGGTAACCCGCCTAATAAAGTAAACAATGCCGTTGTCGCCGGTAAAATATATGTGGTATTGCAGGGCGATACACTATACTCCATTTCGCGGCGTTTTGGGTTAACCGTCGACGATATCAAGACTTTGAACAACCTGCCTGATAATCATATCAAAATAGGACAGAAGCTGATCGTGACGAAATAAGGAATCAATTGGATTAGGATGAGCAGCGGCAATAAACAATATATTATCAGTAAGATAAAATGGGTGCTATTGTTATTGTCATTTATTAGAGGATTTTCTACTGCTGCACAGGATAAAACAACTGTTCCGGCTACCGGTAATTTCCAGGGGATAATTATTGATAACGATACGAAGGAGCGCCTGGCGGTGGTGGTGATACATAATCTCAATAGCCATAGGATTTGGTTCAATACGCTGAAAGGTGAATTTAAGATAGATGCCCAGGTTGGCGACAAAGTCGTTTTCACGAAACAAGATTATCATCCCGATACCCTGGTAGTTGGGACCACGGCGAATATTATTGTTTATATGCAGCGAACGGCCATCATGCTGCACGAGGTGACCATTACAGATTCGCTGCATACGCCATTGCAAAAACTCATCGCATCGCAACGGGAGTTCAGCAAAATATACAGCCCCCGCTTAAACCCGGATGCATTCAGCTCTATACCGGGCGGGGGTGCAGGTATCAGCCTCGATGCTATTTACAATTCCTTTAGCCGGGAAGGCAAGGATGCCGCGCAGCTGCGCGGATATATACAGGGTGATTATGAACAAAACGTGATCGATTATAGGTTCAATAAATCGTACGTCGGTAACCTCACCAAGTTGAAGGACCAGGAGCTGGTTGATTTTATGCGAAAATACCGGCCCAGTTACTACCTCGTAACTAATTACACCGAATATGAGTTTATCAGGTATATCCGCACCAGCCTGAAAAGATACCTACGTAATAAAAGGGCATTTACCCAGCCCGCGCTTAAACCGCCGCAGAGTTAAAATTGCTTCAGGTAGCTGATCTTGCCAATCAGGTGGTCCTCGGTAGCATTTTGAACCAGCAAGCCATTATACACCGAGCCATGATTGTAAATGAGGTACAGGTATGACAACGGTGAAAACTCCCACGAAAACCGGATGTTATAATTCTTCGAATCGTTCAGCGAGTTTTTTTGGATAAGCGCGCTAAGCTGCACCCTTGGGTTCAAAGCGAGCCGCGCTTGCAAAATATAGAGCTCAACTATTTTTGAGACGGCCGGGTCGCCCACATTTTTGAAATTGTTCCGGTTGTATTCCCCTATCACGGATATGTAAGGTATCGGTGCGAATTGCAGCTTCCAGTCGCCGGAGTTTAGTTTGCCGTTATAATAGGGCCCCCACTGGTAATTGACCACCAGGTTTATAATTTTAGAAGGATCGGTACTGGCGTATATCCATTGGCGGGTAAAATTATAATTGCCAACGGGAATGTTAACGCCCAGGGGTTGGAACGGTGCAACCAGGTGCTGTATACTTGGTGTAAAGTTGTATCCAAAAAAAGCGCCGCTCTGGAAGTTGAGCCAGATGGGCCATACCGGCAGATCGAACTCAGTGAATTTGCCCGTCGATTCCTGCAAATAAAGTTCCGGCAATATACCCGGTTCAAACGCCCTCAATATGCTTTTGAAAGGCAGTAAACTTCCGCGGTAATACCAATTCATGCCCGGAGTGGTACCTATAACGTCCTTTCGCGAAACAAAGCCCATTTCGGGATCAAAATCTTTGGTTACGATAGACTCCGCCCACCAGAGTTTATAATGATTTGTAGAATAGTAGTATTGTGCTATACCGGCAAACCCCTGCTGCTGTGTTCTTGTCGATATCGAATGGGTGAATATCGTATTGAGTGAGTTCGATTCGCCCAGGCGGAAAAACCCGTCGACAGTGCTTTCGATATTGGTATTTCCGGGCTGGTTTTTAACCGTGAACAAGGCCCCGATACGGCTTTGGCTGCCAAAATTTTCGGATACGCGCCCTACCAGGAAGTTTGTTTCCGGCGAATCGTTGTAGCTTCCCTCCCGCATGGCGATCACGCCGTAGTTCAATTTATCCGAGCGGTAAACAAACCTGCCGCCGCCGGTTATGGGTATCGGGTTGCCGCTGGTATCTAGCCCGATCGAACGGCTGAAAAACGGCTGCAGATTCATGGATCCGCCCGAGCCATCCGCCTGCATTTGAATATTAAAGCTAAAGAGCGAGGCATTTTCGAGGAAAAACTGTCTCTTTTCCGGAAAGAATACCGAAAACTGGGTTACATTATTTACCTGGATATCCGCATCGGCCTGGGCGAAATCGGTGTTAGCGGTAAGATCCAATACAGCACTGGGACTAATGGCCCACTTTAAGTCACCACCATATTTGAAGTGGCTTGCGGATTTTCCGGCAACAGGATCGCTGAAATGATCATACGACGTTAAAATATAAGGATCAAGCCGGATATTGGTGCTCGGCGGCGGGGGCTGCAGGTTGGTGAGCAGTCCTGCATAGTCCATCCTCGTTGCAGAGAATACCCGCGGGAATGGCGAAAAAGCCGATATCTCGTTCGTAAGCCTCCTGTTGCGGTAAACATTAAATCCCCAGCTTCTCACAGTATCATTCGATTTAGGATATCTCAAAGTTTTCCATGGGATAGCAATCTCAGCAACCCATCCCGAATCGCTGCGGGTTGTTCGCACTGTCCAAAACCCGTCCCAGTCTATATCATATAAAAGGTCGTCAAATGCCAGGTAATCGCGTTGGACACCGTAGGCGTTGGTAGCAAACGCCATGGCGTTTCGTTTGTCATTGAAACCGTCAAAAGATAGGTTAACCAGATCGTGCTTCAAGTAATCGAAATCACGTTTAAAGTCCGTGGCGCGAATTGCTTTTTTGCCAAGCGGATCGTGCGCGACAATACCCACATAGAGGTTTTGACGGTTGTACAGTACTTTTACTTCGGTAAGAAAATCGCTCGGCTTGCCCTGTTGTGGTTCCACCTGTGTAAAGCGGATGGAAGGTTTGGCCAGTTTCCATTCAGGTTCATCCAATATACCATCAACATGGATAGAAGTAGAAATTTTTACCGCCTCTATTTTTCGTCTTAAAGAATCGGGCTTAAAAAAATCCGCGTCCTGCGCGAACAGCCTGGTAGAAAGGAGTAGCAATAAAATTACGAGCGGTCTTCCGGCCATTCCTGATCAATGAGTGTTTATAACGGTGAGGGGGCAATAAACATACGTAATATCCTGTTATATGATGGAAAATTCTTTTAAAAACCAGCGGGTTTTGCTTTACTTTGCATCGCTATGTTGAAAAACTTTCTTGGGCTGCTACTTTTAACTTTCATTTTTTCTCCTGCTTTTGCCCAACAAACGGATACCCTGAAAGCCGATACCAACCTGTTGAATAAATACCGCCTGGATCCTGGAAGAAATGCTTTACCAGTGCGCCAAAGACCGGTGCAGATAACCGAACAACTGATACCCGTGGAGTTGCTGGATTATAAGGTAAGCTATTGGCGCAAAAGCGTGGTTTTCGCGTTGAACTTTAACCAGGCGGCTTTTACCAATAACTGGAGCGCGGGCGGCGTGAGCACCGTGGCCCTGGGAACCAACATTGATTTTAAAGCAGAATATCATAAAACCCCGTTAGATTATACAACCGAAACCAACCTGCTCTACGGCGTAGCGGCAACCAAAGGACAAGGCTCGCGCAAAACCAACGACCGTATATTTCTGGATAACAAAATAGCCACCCAGATATCAAAAAAATGGTACTTTTTCGGCTCATTGAGTTTTGAATCGCAGTTCGCCGCGGGTTATACGTATTCTGATCTTAGTGGCAATCCGGTTCCCGGCGGCCTGATCATCTCAAATTTTATGGCGCCGGGATATCTTACTGAATCGATCGGCTTTGAGTACAAGCCGAATAAATATTACGATGTGCGCATAGGTACCGGTACAGCTAAGCAAACCTTCCTGCTGGATACCAATATCTATAAAAACCTGCCCGAGAATTATGGTGTTAAGCCGGGTCATACTTTTTACAATCAGCTGGCGGTGCAGGGGGTGGGCACTGTAGATAAGAATATTATGAAAAACCTGCATCTGACCGCCCGGTACGCTGTATTTATTCCTTACGTTCAGCCGCTGGCTTACATTACGCACCGCATAGATGCTACCCTGACAGCCAAAGTAAACAAGCTGATCAATGTGAGCATGAACGGAACCTTCCTGTATGATAAGAACACTGCCAAAGGCCCGCAGGCTACTGAGGGTATTTCCATGGGCGTCGCGTATACTTTCCCATGAGCCTGCTAATTATATTTAACTCATTTGTAGTATCTTGACGGAAATTTTTCCGTTCATGAATTTTAAGCCTTTCGCGGTTGCCGCGTCATTCCTGTTGCTCTCCCGTTTGGGTTTTTCTCAATCTATTATTGTCCCCGATATGGCAAGCCTGGCGCAGGACACAGTTGTCAGGAAAGAACTGATCAGTTCATTGACGGGTTTCCTCGCAGAAAAAGACAGTCCCATTAAAAGCAATGAATATGTTCTGAACGGCACCTTGCCAGAAACTTCGGCGTTGCTTGATGAGATGAAAGTAGTGGAGCAAAGCAATCGCTTCAACGACAAGAACTTTTATAAATGCCACCTGACCAATTTTGTTAAACTGAAGGGCAACAACTATCTCATTCAATTTTCTTATATCGGCATTGATAATACCGGAACCCCGCTGCTACGTGCGAGTTTTAGATTGATGGGCAGGAATGTCGACGGCAAGTTTTACTTCTATTCTCCGCTAAAGCAAAATACGCTTTCGTGGAAGAGCCGCCGTTTCGCGAATATTGTGTTTCATTACAAAGACACGCTGGTTAGAAGGGATGCTGAAGCCTATTTAAAAACGGTGACTTATTACGATAAAAAGCTGGGGGTGGGCTATTCGCCCATTGATTACTACTATTGCGATAATTTCCCCGAAGCGCAGCAATTGCTGGGGCTGGATTATAAGAGTGATTACAATGGCATTAAAGCGGATATATTGAGCGGCCGGGCGATCAATATGAGCGTAGTACTTAGCGGCTATAACTTTTACAATCAACGATTTGACCCGCATGATCTATGGCACGACCGATTGCGCATCGTTTTAAACAATGATACCATAAACCGGCCCGTCGACGAGGGCTGCGCCTACCTTTATGGCGGCAGCTGGGGGTTTCCGTGGCGCGAGGTATTATCCAGGTTTAAACAATATGCTGCTGCTCATCCCGATGCTGATTGGCTAAGCCTGTATACAGGCACAAAAAACTATCTGGACGGCGATAAGAGCCTAAAAGTGCCCTACGTGCTCAATGCGCTTATAGTCCAGAAAATTGAAAGGGAAAAAGGCTTCGCCCCGGTCATGAAATTATTGAGCTGCGGTAAAAGGCAAAGCGGCGATGAAAATTACTTCCTGGCGCTGGAAAAAATAACCGGGATCACTAAAGCCAACTTCAATGCCGAGATGTGGAGATTGTTAAAGGATCGTAATATTTGATTCGCATGTAGCGTATTAATAACTTCTTGCGTAATTTAGGTTAATGGTCAAAACAGTCATGAAACGACATAAGCTATTCTTCGTACTTTTTGCTCTTGGTTTGTTAACGCATTGCAAAAAAGATAAACCCACGGTAACGCCGGCGACGCTGGTTGCAAAATGGAACCTGGTAACCGACTATACCTCCAATCACCTGGCTGAAACGAATACGTATACTGGCGTGCCGGGAGATTATTTTGATTTCCGCGCTGATGGAAAATGTTACGTGAAAGAAGGCGGTCATTACGATACCTTGTCGTACGCTTTAAAAAATGATACGACCATAACTATTTCACCATTTGCTTATAATAACGCCGCCTACTTTTCCGGTAAAGGCAAACCCCTAACGATACATGCTGCTACGCTTACCAGCGCCGGGCCCTATCCCCCGGGTGGAATAGGTGAAATAGATTACAGGCAGGTAAAGCTTGCGAAGTAACATCGTCAAGATAAGCCGGTCATAGTATCTCATAAATTGCTTCAAAATCTTAACTTTGCAGCCTTAATTGAGATATTAGCAGGATGTTTGAAAATCTTTCAGATAAATTAGACAGGGCGTTCAAGGTCCTGAAGGGACAGGGGACGATCACCGAGATCAACGTGGCCGAAACCATGAAGGAGATACGTAAAGCGCTCCTTGATGCCGACGTTAACTATAAAACCGCCAAAACGTTTACCGACGATGTAAAGCAGAAAGCTTTGGGGCAAAATGTGCTTACGGCGATTTCGCCGGGCCAGCTGCTGACCAAGATCATGAACGATGAGCTTGCCGCCCTGATGGGTGGAACCACAGCCGAGCTGACTTTCCCGGCTACGCCGACGGTAATACTGATAGCGGGGTTGAACGGTGCAGGGAAAACAACTTTCAGCGGTAAGCTTGCGAATTTCCTCAAAACGCAAAAAAATAAAAAGCCTTTATTAGTAGCCGGAGACGTTTACCGCCCCGCAGCTATCGAACAGTTAAAAGTGCTGGGTGAGCAGATCGGTATACCGGTATATGCTAACGTTGAATCTAAAGACCCTATCGGTATAGCCAAAGAAGGCGTTGCGCTGGCGAAACAGCAAGGCAACAACGTGGTCATCATCGATACCGCCGGTCGATTGTCGGTTGACGAAGGCATGATGCGCGAGATCGAACAGGTAAAAGCCGCTGTCAATCCGCACGAGATATTGTTCGTTGTGGATTCGATGACCGGCCAGGACGCTGTCAATACGGCCAAGGTGTTTAATGACAGGCTTGATTTTACCGGGGTGGTATTGACCAAGCTCGACGGTGATACCCGCGGCGGCGCGGCCTTATCCATCAAGTCAGTAGTTGATAAGCCTATTAAATTCATCGGTACAGGCGAAAAAATGGAAGCGCTGGATGTATTCCACCCCGATCGTATGGCATCGCGCATATTGGGCATGGGCGATGTGATCTCGCTGGTTGAACGCGCGCAGCAGCAATTTGATGAGAAGGAAGCCGCGGAACTTCAGAAGAAGATACGGAAGAATAAATTCGACTTCAACGACTTCTACAGCCAGATACAGCAGATCAAAAAAATGGGTAATGTGAAGGACCTGATGGGCATGATACCCGGTGTTGGCAAGATGATGAAGAATGTGGAAGTGGACGACGACGCCTTTAAAAATGTAGAGGCCATCATCCAGTCGATGACGCCCTATGAAAAGGAGAACCCCGATTCCATCAATCAAAGCCGCCGGACCCGTATCGCAAAAGGTTCGGGAACCGATCTGCAGGAAGTAAACCGGCTGATCAAACAGTTTGAAGATATGCGCAAGGTAATGAAGCAAATGAGCAACCCCGCCGCTATGGCCAACATGATGCGCCGGATGCCGAAATAAAATATGCGGAAATAACGGAAAAGCGGTGTAAGCCGCTTTTTCTATTTAAATCATTTACCTTTAAGCGACCAAAGCTAACTTATGACCAAGTCTTTTCTTTCCCTGATTTGCTTTTCCCTGGTTTGTTATTTATCCGCAAGCGCCCAGGTTCCCGGCTCAGTTATCGACGTACAGCATTATGGTTTTACGCTGCAACTGAACGATAAGAGTGATGTGATCATTGGTAAGGCAGAGGTTACGCTCAAATTTTTGAAGGATGCGGGTTCATTTGACCTTGATCTTGTGAAACAGAGCAAGGATGGCAAGGGGATGACCGTCAGCAGTGTGACGGAAAAAAAGAATAAGGTAAACTTCGAACAGAAGGGCGATACATTGAATATAGCCGCTGCCGGAAGAGAAGGCAGTAAACACACCTATACGATCACCTACCAGGGTGTGCCGGCCGACGGGCTTATTATTTCAAAAAATAAATTCGGGCACCGTACTTTTTTTGGCGATAACTGGCCCAACCGCGCGCATAACTGGCTGCCTTGCGTGGATAATATAGCCGACAAGGCGACTGTTGATTTTACGGTAACCGCGCCCGACCATTACCAGGTAGTTTCGAACGGTTTGAAAGTTAGCGAAGTGCCGCTGGCCGGCGGTTTGAAGCAAACGCATTGGAAAGAATCGGTACCGTTGCCCACTAAGGTAATCGTGATAGGGGTGGCCGATTTCGCAATTGATCACACAGGTGACGTGAATAAAATCCCGGTTTATACTTATGTATTCCCTGAGAATAAGGAGATCGGTTTTAACAGCTATTCGGTAGCGAAGGAGATATTGGCCTACTATATCGATAAAGTGGGCCCCTATGCCTTTGAGAAACTGGCGAATGTGCAATCGAAAACCATATTCGGCGGTATGGAAAACGCAGGCTGTATTTTCTACTTCGAGAATTCTGTCGGTGATAAGGGCATCGAAGAACTAATGGCACACGAGATTGCGCACCAGTGGTTCGGTGACGCCGCCAGCGAAAAAAGCTTTTCACACCTGTGGCTCAGTGAGGGTTTTGCTACGTTTATGACGAATGTTTATCTCGAAAGTAAATATGGTGCGGATATCCTGGAACAGCGTTTGAACGACGACCGCAAAACTGTATTTGGTTTCGAAAAACAACGTTTTACACCGGTTGTGGATACCGCGGTGAAAGACAATTACATGCAATTGCTGAATGCCAATAGTTACCAGAAAGGCGGGTGGGTATTGCATATGCTGCGTCGGAAACTTGGCGACGATGCTTTTTGGAAGGGCATTAAAGACTATTATGCGAAATATGATGGCGGTAATGCCAATACAGCCGATTTACAGGCAATAATGGAGGCGGCAAGCGGGCAGGATCTGAAGCAGTTTTTTAAACAGTGGGTGTATACGCCCGGTCACCCGCACTTTTCTGTGAAATGGAAATACGACCCTGCTGGAAAGGTTGTCAACTTTGAGATCGGCCAGATACAGACCGAACTGTATGATTGCACCGTTGAATGTTCCATCAATGGCGAAATACATCAGCTAGTGATCAAAGATAAATTTGCTACTTACCAGGTTCCTGTGAGGACGGAGCCTACTTCGGTCACCTTTGATCCGAATGTGAACACACTAGCCGAATTTGACGTGGTTAAAGGGAATTGAAACAGGTGCTTTTAGCACATCGTTTTGTCGCAATAAATTACACCAAACAGCGGGCACTTAACGTTTAAGAAGTAAATAATCAGCGGCATAAAGCCGCGAAAACTAACCTTAAACACTTCAGTCATGATACGTACTTATCAGTCCATTTCGGTACCGCTGTACAGGTGGATATTCAAAAACTTCGGCCAGGGTAAATTGCCCCGCTTCAAATCCATGTTCAATGTAAGCTTTTTGCTTATCGTTGTGCTTACGGCAGCGTTGTTATTATCGCAAGTCGCTTTAAGGTCAGGCTTATTTGCTATCAGCATTTACGGCAACACCGCCATCATGCTTGGGGCAGTGTTCTTTATTTTCCTGAACCACCTTATATTTCTCAATAACAAATGGCTCAGGAAGATCAATGCGAGAATGTTGGTATTGAGCAGGCATAACCTCAATGTTTTGTCATTTGTAGTGTTGATCCATGTGATCCTGGTTTGCGGTTTCCTTATCTTTACGGCAAGGTAAACCCACAGTATTCCGCATGAGCTACATTAACTTTCAAACCATCGACTGGTCGCAAATTGAAAAATCCCTTCATCCCGGTGAGACGGGCGAATCCTTTTGGCAGACGCTTCAATTTCCTGGCCTGCGCATCAGGATAGTTGAATATTCAGCGGGGTACCTGGCTGATCATTGGTGCCAAAAGGGCCATATCGTACATTGTCTTGAGGGCGAATTTGTAAGTGAAATGGAAAACGGTGAGGAATTCGCACTGACAAAAGGCATGACTTACGTAGTGTCGGACAATTTAAGTTCCCATCGTTCAGTTTCAAAAGACGGGGTGAAATTACTGATCATAGACGGGGATTTTTTGAAATAAATACACTTCCTTAAGAATAGCACGCCTTTGATCACATAAAATTGTGATAATGATCATGATGAGCTAATTGGTTACTCCTAATTTTACCCGCAAAATTTCTCATCATTCGGGCCATGAAGTCAGATGTCGTAAACCAGCTGCGGAAACAACTGGTAAAACTCGAAAAGAGGATGCTGGCTGAGACCAATAAAAAACAATGGGTATTAAAAAATATTCATCCGCAACAGCGTATTGCCGCAAATAACCTTGTAAACTATTTAGCATTGAGAAACGAAGATATGCGCGATCTGCAATATGATCTTCACATTCATGGCCTTTCTTCGCTAGCCAGCGCTGAAAGTCATATCCACAGGCAGCTACAGGCTATTTTACAAAGGCTCGGTAAAGAATATACCGCCGGCGAGTTGGATAGATGCACTTATGAATTCGGAATGACGCAGATAGATCAAAAGGGCAAGGCTTTATTCGGCGAAAAAGTTGACGCTGCCGCTCCATACATCATGGTAACATTTGATTCCTCTTTCGCCAATGACTATACATTGGTCAAATCGCTGTTGCAAAGCGGGATGAACATCGCCCGTATCAATTGTGCGCATGATGACGAGCGGGTATGGCTGAAATTGATAGGGCTCCTAAAAAAGGTATGTGTGGAAACCGGACTTAATTGTAAGATATACATCGATATGGCCGGCCCGAAGATTCGCACAGCATTATTGAATAAAGGGAGTAAAAAGGGAAAGGCGGAAATAACAGAAAATGGAATAGTTTGGCTGGCAGATGATGCTAAAGGCTTTGAAAAGAATGATGTCGTGATAAGCCCAAATATACCCGGTATTATTTCGATGTTGAAAGCCGGGGATCGCGTATATATCGATGATGGCATGATCAAAGGTGTTGTAGAAAATATTACTGAGCGCGGAGCGGCCGTGCGGATCTTACGTATTTCGTCGCACAAACCAAAGATAAAATCAGGCAAGGGTATCAATTTTCCTGACTCTAAGCTAAGCGTTTCGCCGTTGACCGATTTCGATAAAGCTTGTTTGCCTTTTATATGTGAACATGCCGATATGGTAGGTTATTCTTTCGTACACAATGCTTCAGACTTATCCGGGTTACAGGAAATGCTCCATGGCCTCGCGTCGGCGCCACCCCATATCGTACTCAAAATAGAAACGCCCGAAGCGGTAGAAAATCTTCCGGCGCTTTTATTGCAGGGGATGAAACAGGAAGTTTTTGGTGTTATGATCGCCAGGGGCGATCTTGCAGTTGAAATTGGTTTTGAACGGATGGGAGAAATTCAGGAAGAAATTCTATGGATATGTGAGGCGGCGCATGTTCCCGTAATATGGGCAACGCAGGTGCTTGAAACCCTTAACAAAACCGGCATCGCAACACGTTCGGAAATAACTGATGCTGTTCACGCGGCCCAGGCAGAGTGCGTGATGATCAATAAAGGCGAACATACTATAAAAGTGATTGAAACACTGCGCAATATTTTAAACCGCACGGGTGGGCATCACATCAAAAAAAGGTTTACGTTCCGCCCCTTAAGTATTGCTAAAACCTTTATCAGGGCGCAGAAGTAAGAAGCACTTAATGGCAAGCACCTGTCTTTTGTCCCTGACAAAAATTCTCTATCTTACGCCCTGATTAACTTTATCACAGGTGTTAGTTAAAACTTTCGGCAGCGCGGTTTTCGGAATCCAGGCTATTACAATTACTGTTGAAGTAAATATAGCGGCGGGTACCAGGTATTTTATAGTCGGCCTGCCCGATAATGCCATTAAAGAAAGCTATTTCCGTATCGAATCTGCGCTCAAAAATTGCGGCTATCGTATGCCCAGGCAGCAGGTGGTTGTCAATATGGCGCCGGCTGATATCCGTAAGGAAGGGTCTGCTTATGATCTTACCATAGCAACCGCTGTTTTGGCGGCCTCGGGCCAGATAGAAACAGAAAACCTTGATAAGTACCTCATCATGGGCGAGCTTTCGCTCGACGGCGGTTTGCAGCCCATCAAAGGCGCCCTGCCAATTGCAATACAGGCGCGCAAAGATGGTTTCAAAGGATTTATACTCCCGAAACAAAATGCCCGCGAGGCAGCCATCGTGAACGACCTGGAGGTCTACGGGGTGGAAAGTATTACGCAAGTGGCGCAATTTTTCAATGGCGATATTCAGCTGCAACGGGAAATAGTCAATACCCGTGAAGAATTCTTTAATAGCCTCTGCAATTATGATAGCGATTTCAGCGAAGTAAAGGGCCAGGAGAACATTAAGCGGGCCCTGGAAATAGCCGCAGCAGGCGGGCATAACGTGATACTGATCGGTCCTCCCGGAGCGGGTAAAACCATGCTCGCGCGACGACTGCCATCGATTCTGCCTCCGCTGACACTGTACGAATCCCTCGAAACTACCAAGATACATTCGGTAGCCGGCAAATTGTCCACAGCCGATGCGTTGGTAACTGTAAGGCCATTCCGTTCGCCGCACCATACCATCAGCGACGTGGCATTGGTGGGCGGTGGCAGTAACCCGCAGCCGGGCGAAATATCCCTCGCCCACAACGGTGTGCTTTTCCTGGATGAATTGCCCGAATTTAAACGAACGGTACTTGAAGTCATGCGCCAACCGCTCGAGGAACGAAGAATAACGGTCTCAAGAGCAAAATTCTCGGTCGAATATCCCGCCAATGTAATGCTGGTTGCCAGCATGAACCCATGCCCCTGCGGTTATTATAATCATCCTGAGAAGGAATGTACCTGCCCGCCGGGGGCGGTTCAAAAATACCTGGGTAAAATATCAGGACCTTTACTCGACCGTATTGACCTGCATGTAGAAGTAACACCGGTAAATTTTTCGGAGCTATCCTCCGACCGCATGGCCGAGAAAAGCGATCTGATACGGGAGCGTGTGATAAAGGCACGAGAAATGCAAACCGAACGCTTTGGCAACAAACCCGAATTGCACGCTAACGCGCAGATGAGCCCGCAAATGGTGCGCGATATCTGCAAAATAAACGCGGCCGGGCAAACACTGCTCAAAAAAGCTATGGAAAAATTGGGCCTTAGCGCCCGGGCTTACGACCGTATTTTAAAAGTATCGCGTACGATAGCCGACCTTGCCGGCAGCGACGAAATTAAGCTGGAGCATTTGGCCGAAGCCATTCATTTCAGGAGTTTGGACAGGGAGGGTTGGGCAGGGTGATAAAACTTTATTATATTTGATATAGAGCTATCACTATCGTTTGAAAATTTCAAGCAGCCATTATGACCAGGGTCCTTATCATGCTTTTTTTATTGGTCCCTTGCTCGGTTTTGGCACAATTCACGATTTCGGGTAAAGTAGTAAATCATGATGACAGCCGCCCCGTGGCAAATGCGAGTGTATTTTTAAATAATGCAACGATCGGCGGTAAAACAGATGATGACGGCTTTTTTCAATTACATAATATAAAGCCCGGGAAATACGAACTGATCGTATCGAGCGTTGGTTTTTCTACTTTTAGCACATCAGTTACCATTGAGAATGCCGATGTCAGTCTGACCGATATTTACCTATATCCTCGCGCAGTCGCACTAAATGAGGTGACTATAACCGCTAAGGAAGACCCCGACAGAAAGGCCAACATCGATTTATTCAAAAGCCAATTTTTAGGAAGCTCGGACATGGCCAAAGCGTGCAAAATAATAAACCCGGAATTGCTCGATATAAAGTATGATGAAAAGACAAAAACGCTTGTTGGCAGTTCTGCTGATTTTTTGACCATCGAAAACAAGGCGCTTGGTTACAAAATTAAATACCTCTTATTAAATTTTACTTTAAACAACGATCAGAATGCCGGACATTTCTATTATGAAGGCTCTGTTTTATTTGAAGAATTGAAAGGTTCGGATTCGCAGGAGGAAAAATGGAGGGAAAGAAGATTGGAAGTTTATGCAAATTCAAGCGCACATTTTTTACGCTCGGCAATTAATAACAGGCTTGACCAGGACGGTTTTACGGTTTTTCGTTTTCGCATGAACCCTGAACGACCCGCAGATAGCTTGATTAACGCAAAGATAAAGGTTTTTACATTGCTGAAAGATCAAAGTCAGTATCGCGATTCGCTTGCCCTTTGGGTGAAACAGTCAAAGCTGCCTAAGCTATTGCCTAAACAAGTTCCTGTATTGGCAAAAAGTAAAGATTTAATCGAAAGAACGGGTAAACAAGGCTTATATGCCTTAAAATGTGACAAGGAGGCACTCTATGTGGTTTATAACAAATCGCATCAATTTAATGCCAATTCCTTGAGCCACTTATATGATCAGAATAACATATCCAGCACTTTAGTAATTTTCAATGTCCCGACGGTTTATTTTGACCGAAACGGAGCGATCATCAACCCTGGTAGTTTAACGTATTCCGGCGTATGGGCTAACAAACGAATTGCAGAACTTTTGCCCGTAAACTATGACCCGGAATCCATGGAAACACCGATTGACAGTACCGTGTTTAAAAAAGTAAATGATAAACTGCAGGACTACACTTCGAGGTACAAAACAGAAAAGACTTACCTCCATTTAGATAAGCCATACTATGCCGCCGGAGACACAATTTATTTCAAGGCATACGTAACGGACCCCGTCTGTAAACTTTCAACATTGAGCAGCATCCTGCATGTCGAGTTGATAAGTCCTGGTAACACGATCTGCCAGGCTGTTAAATTAAAACTGGCAGACGGGACGTGCGCAGGGGACTTTGCCCTGGCGGATACACTTGAAAACGGGAACTACAGGTTGCGGGCCTATACCAACATCATGCGAAATGACGGCGAAGCATATTTTTTTGACCAATACTTATTTATCGCTAATGATGCTTCCAAAGCGCCGCAGACGGGCGGAAATACTGGTAACAACAACAGCAAAAATTTAACAATTGCCTCATCTCATACCGATGATATTCCCGGTAAAATGGACGTCCAATTTTTTCCTGAAGGCGGCAACCTGATCAAAGGTGTGCCTTCTAAAATAGCCTTTAAAGCAATTGCCGCCAACGGGTTGGGGATTGACATCAGGGGAACAGTCACGGACGAACAAGGGCGCCAAATAACTGCTTTTGCAAGCCAGCATCTGGGTATGGGTTTGATCACGATAACACCGCAGGCGGGGAAGAATTATAAGGTCAACATCGCATATACTGACGGTACAAAAACGTTTGATCTGCCTGAAGCAAATGAGAAGGGCTACTCTTTAAGCATTGACAATTCCGATCCTGATCATGTCAGGGTAAAGGTTACTGCTGGCACGCAAAACCAGCAGACGAAAATAAGCATGGTAGCACAATCAGGCGGGACGATTTACTGGTACACTCCCGGCACCCTTGTGAATAAGCGATTCACGGCAATTATTCCGAAGGATATATTTCCGGACGGTATTGTGCAATTCACGTTATTTTCTGCCAATGGCGAACCGATGAATGAAAGGCTTGTGTTCATTAGTAACTTGGGCCGGCTTAATTTAAAACTCGAAACTGAAAGCACTGTGTACCACGCACGGCAAAAAGTTATTTTAAATCTGAAGGCCATGGATAACGACCATAAACCTGTGGCGGGTAACTTTTCTGTAGCGGTTACTAACGAAACTGAGGTTCCGGAGGATGAAGATAATGCAAGCACGATCTTATCTAACCTGCTCTTAACCTCAGATTTGAAAGGTTATGTCGAAAAGCCAAATTATTATTTTGCTCGCGACGGCGCCATGGTCAATTCAGATCTTGATGTGCTCATGCTTACACAAGGTTACCACAGATTTGAATGGAAACAGGTATTGGCGGTTAAATACCGACAAAGCGCGTTTCAGTCAGAAAAAACCACTACAATATCAGGAAAAATAGAAAACCTGACCGGTAAGCCAATTCCCTATGGCAAGGTCTCACTGCTTTCGGTATCCAGATTTTTTTTCGCAATAGACACTACCGCCGACGAGAATGGAAGGTTTGAATTTAAGCATTTTCCTGTTATGGACAGTGCGCGTTATATCATACAGGCGACAGATAAAAATGTAAAGAAGAATACTTTGATCGAAATTGACAACGTGGTGCCTCCGGAATTAAAGGAAAATAAAAACATCCCGGATAAGTATATCAGAAAGACCCAGGATATGATAGCCTACCTTAACCTTAGTAATGAATTTCACCGGGAACAGCTTAAACAAGGAATAGGTGAACATGACATAAAATTAAAAGAGATTGTGATAAAAGATAAAGCCCAGCGAAAATATCTCAGAAATTCATCAAACCTAAATGGGGCTGGCAATGCCAATCATGTGATCACTGCAGACCAGTTGCCGGTGGGATGCCCGGTGCTCACCGATTGTATCACAGGACGCCTGGGTCGCATCAGATTTTTCGACGGAACCCCTTACTTAACCGGTCAGACCGGCGATATGGAGTCAGCGGTTTTTATCGATGGTGTTGAAGTTACCACTCCCAAAAGTTCGGATCGGATGGGGCCGTCAAAAGCTGATGTAATCAATTCAATTAGCGTCAGCGATGTAGCGAGCATTGAAATTATAACGGATGCCAGCCTTTCAGCAATGTACGGTATGAGGGGCGGCGGCGGTGTAATCATTATTACAACCAAACGATGGGACGATGTAACTTCCCCTGCCAGGAATTTAAAAACAAACTATGCGTACTATTCACCAGTTGTCAATTACAAAGCACGTACTTTTTATTCGCCGCGGTACGATTCGCCCCCAATGAATTTGCCATTCGCAGATTTACGTACAACCATTTACTGGAACCCTAATGTTATTACTGATAAGGGTCACGATACCGCGCTTGAGTTTTTTAATGCGGATACCAAAGGAACCTATCGTATAGTTGTAGAAGGCATTGATAAAAGTGGAAACGTTGGCAGACAGGTATATAAATACAAAGTAGAATGAAGTTTGGAAACGGATTCTTTACAACGATGTATCACGATACTCGCACCAGTCTATTCTTCACCAGGTAATCAAGGCTTTCCTTCAGCGCCTCAAAAACATCGCCGTTAACCTTATCCATCTCCACCACCATCCATTCTGTATTGCCGTTAGCGGCTTTTACTATCGCAGGGAAATTTTGCGTGCCCTTTCCTACAGGCGTCATAGGTTCTACGATGTCTTTGGGCAACTGATCGTTCCACCTGGCCGGGCCGTCTTTGATATGCAATAATTTAGCACGTTTGCCCAGCTTACCTACAATGGTTGCGGGATCCTGTCCGGCAACTTTAACCCAATAGGTATCTACCTCGAAGAATACGTCGGGGTTTACTTCTTCCAATAAAACCTCGTACACAAACTTTCCGCCTACCTTGTTCCTGTATTCCCACCAGTGATTATGCAAGCCGAATTCCAGCCCGTTGTCTTTGGCGAATTTGTGGGATTCATTGTATATCGAGGCCAGTTGCTTTGTCCCTTCCAGGCTGCTATAGCGCTTATCTTCCGGCCAGCCATGCCAGATCATCTTTTTACTGTTATAAGCTTTCGCCGTATCCAGCATCACTTTTTTCTTTTCACCAATGGGTAATTCGATATGTGAGGATGAAACAGACAGCCCGGCGTCCTTTAAATATTTGGCTGCCTGCTGCAGGCTGATATTTTTAGGCCAGAAAGCAGTTTCCACCTGTTTGAAACCAATTCCGGCAACCCGTTTTAGTGTTCCTGCCGGGTCCTTTGCGATCTCATCCCTGACAGTATACAGCTGCATGGATAACTTTGCCTTAGCGGGCCCGGCAATTGTGGAGAGTAAATCACCCGGCATCATAGCCCCGAGCAGGCCGATCCCGGATAACTGTAAAAAATTGCGGCGATGTATTGACTGTTCCATATCGCTAAGTTAAGTTTTAGCCAGCTCATTGTGATTCTATAAATGAATCTTCTGTGTCAAAAGACAAGAGATACATCAAATGGTAAGCGATCTGTTGTCAAGCACCCGCATCACCTTGTCGATCATTTCCTGCACATCAAAAGGCTTTTTGATGTAGTCATTCGCTTTGCATTCGGTCACGATGAGTTCAATATCCTGAGCGGTTGAAAGGATGATCACGGGTATATGGTCTAACTCCTCCGCCTGTTTGATCTTGAGGCACAGGCGATGCCCGGGTTTGTTATTAACAAATTCGTCAATTAAAATAACATCAGGCCCAAATTCAAGTACTACGGTGAGCCTTTCGGGCTCAGGGATGCTAAGCGCATCAAAGCCTTCTTCCTCCAAAATATATTCAACCAGGTCTCTTATATCACGATCATTCTCAATGATCAGCACTTTTTTCTTCATGGGGTTAATAAATAACTAATTAGGAGTTATAAATATATAAACTCTGATTAAACATTTTATTGTTTTAATTAAGAAAGATTTTTATGCCAGGTATCAAAAAAGAAGATGGTCTTGAAGCCTTCAAGACGTTAATTTAGTCGCCTGACTACAATGTACTCCTTTATACTAATCACAATTCACTTTTGAAGTCTATTTATATTACTTGGTTCGATCTTTATTAATTAAGGCTCATTTGTTCGGTAAACGACCATGCAGCCGCCATGCGAGTGCAAAGCCTGGGCGTAGCAAGCGGCAAATACTGATGCACCGGGGTGATCTGAATACCGGGCACCTGCTTTGCACCTGTATGGATATATCGAACTCAAAGTTTCAATATATCACCATTCCTTAATTTATAAATCATGAGCAAAAAACTCAAGTTTACCAACATGAGTGCCGCGGAACATCAAACTCCGGGCTATTTTAAACCATTAGCTACCATTTTTTCCTTAGTAGCGCTTCTTTTTGTCTTTTCAACAGGATGTCAAAAGGACGCTTCAAACCCTTCGCCAAACCTGGCGCTATCATCCAACGATACGCTTGGACAAACAACCGACCGGCATATCACTTTTGCGCCGGTAAACCTTCGGACAGCAGGTAATTTTACCATTTTGGCCGAAACCGGAATTTCAACTACAGGCGTTACGTCAGTTGTAGGCAATATAGGTGTAAGCCCGATCGCTGCGACTGCTATTACCGGGTTTGGATTAATAAAGGATGCCAGCGGGCAATTTTCGCATACGCCTATCGTAGTGGGAAAAGTATACGCTGCTAACTATACAGCCCCCACACCGTCGAACATGACTACGGCTGTAAACGATATGAAAACCGCATTCACAACAGCAAATGGTATGACGTTTCCAGCTCCGGTTGTTAATGCTTACGCCGGAAATATAAGCGGCCGCACTTTGGCGCCAGGCGTTTATAAGTGGAGCACCGGCGTTTTAGTTTCAAATGTTGGTGTCACCCTAAGCGGTACGTCAAGTGACGTTTGGGTTTTCCAGATCGCACAAAACCTTACGGTAAACAACGCGGCCATCATTACGCTGAGAGGCGGAGCGCTGGCAAAAAATGTTTTCTGGGTTGTAGCCGGAAAAGCGACATTGGGTACCACGGTTAATTTCAGCGGCAACATCCTGAGTAAAACACTGATATCACTGAATACCAATGCTAACGTTAAAGGAAAATTGCTGGCACAGACCGCTGTTACACTGATTGCAAATTCTGTTCATCCTTAATTTATATTTTCCTGAAAAGGGGCGATCCCGATAAATAAGTATCACAAACCCGGCCACACAGCCGGGTTTTCTTTGTAACCAGACTTTGGCGACTATCTTATATCGGCAACAGCATTATAAACCCGGTGCTTTCGCCGTGTTTGAATTTTTAAAAATATAGCGTGTTGCTGCTAAGAACTTTATAAAACAAAGTTACTATCAGAAATATACCTATTTGATTTATTTAAAAAAAGTTAAAACATTTATAGTTTTACAATGTATAAAGTACACTATAGACCCTCACTAATGAATATGCCTAATAACAGGAAGATCATCATTTTTGATGACGATGAAGATATCCTCTCCATATGCAGCTATGTTTTAGAAGAACAGGGCTGGGAAGTACACATATTTACGGATTGCGATAACATTATCGAGAAGGTATCAGCCATAAATCCTCATGTGATCCTGATGGACAACTGGATCCCCGATTCCGGAGGTATAGTCGCTACCCAAAAACTCAAGAATACCGATTCGCTAAGGGGTATACCGGTAGTCTACTTTTCAGCAAACAGCGATATCCAGTCTTTGGCCACCCGTGCCGGAGCGGAAGCATACCTGGCCAAGCCCTTCGATCTGAACGATCTGGAGAGTACGATAAACAGCGTTATTAATAAGCAATTTGTTTAATCGCCGCCCGGACCGCCGCCACCACCCCGTCTGCCGCCGCCGTTACCTCTGAAACCCCTGCCCATATTCTGCGCAGGCGCTTTACCCGCGAATTTTTGCAGGCGTAGTGTAAAGGTAGCCAGGTAATAACGCGAAAGCCTGTTCACATGCGATTCGGTGAATGCACTGGCTGTTGAATTAGCTGAAAACCCGGTATTTTGGTTAAACAAATCGAAAGCAGCAATGCGGATCGTGGCCGCGTTATTTTTCAAGAACCGTCGTTCGAGGTATACATTCAATATATTCGGATTAGTAGACTGCACGTTTGAACTGTAGCCATAATTAACTGCCTTGGTGTAATCATAGCTGAATGTCCAATCTTTTAAGATGTATTGTTTGCCATTTAACCCGATAGTCCATGTCCTTACATTGGCGGCGCCATTTGTTAGCGGATTGTTAATAGAGTTATTGGTTCTGTTTATAGCGTAATTGGTCATGAATTGCGCATCAATAACGTCTGTTATATCAACTCTGAACTGAACCTGTGGGGTAATTCGCAAGTTTTTTGATATATTCTTTACCGTTGTAGAATCATAGGTGGCAGGAGCGATATTGGTTAGGTAACCAATATTATTCGTATAGGAAACATTTCCCCGGAGGTACAACGTAAATTTCCTGTTATCCCACGGTTTGGCCCATGTCAGAAAGCTATTTACAGCAGAATAACCATCGGCATTTAAATATTTGGTTAAGATCGTATTAGCCAGGCGCGGGTTGGGTGCATAGGTTCCGGGATAGGTAATAGCGTTAGTCACTACCTGGTTGTTTATTTGCTGGTAAGACAAATAAACGAAGAATACATTGCCGGTTGCAAAACTGAAATTGTTATACCGGATAGAAAAATTATTGCTGAATTGAGGCTTTAGATTAGGATTACCTTCAACGGGGTAGTAAGCATTAGAAAGATCAAGCGTTGGCTGTAATTGTGTAAAATTGGGCTGGCTGGGCGATCCGTTATAATTAACACTTAACAGCTGGCTCCTTGAAAAATTATAAACATACCGGGCCGTCGGGATAAAATTAAATGTGCTTACGTGTGTTGATACGCCTGTCAGGGGTGAATAACCATCCAGTATGGCCGGCAAGGCCGCCACGCCTATGGTATAATTATATTTCTTTTCGACTTTCCTGAAATTCAATCCGATTCGGTGGGTTGTAAAGGTATAATTGTAATCTGTACTCAGTGAATCGTCAAATGCGAAAGGTATCGCAGGATCGGTAAATGCAGTAGTATCGGTGGTCTTGTTATTATCAGTCGCCGCATGGCTAAATGCATAGCTCAATTCCAGGTAGGTAGTTTTTCCAAGCGGCTCGATATACGACAGATTTGTACCGATCGTATTGGTGCGGCTTCGTGTAGTAATAACCTGGTCGGTAGGCACGTTAGGAACGCCCTGTGTATAATCGTAGGTCGGGTTTTGGTATTGGTTACTTGTAGAGGAGCTAAAATTAAAATTAATACTCAGATTACGCCGGTGCCCGAGCCTGCGATTGTAAAGGGCAGTAATTCCGTAGGTTGGTGCTGTTGAGTTACCCGTGGATAATGAGTTGTAGGCGGTAGTGTCAGTGCCGCGTGCAATGTTTGAATATTCATTTTCATGTGTATTTGTCCCGGCATACGAAAAGGTGGGGGTAATCTTCAGGTAATTAATAGTATCGGGTTTATATTCCATATTCCAGGTAAGCCTGTGATTGGTGTTCCTATCCACTTCGTTGCTGGATTGGTTTTGCAGACTTGGGTTTACCGGCGAGAAGTTTTGCTGAAAATTAGTCGTATTGGTGGATGTCGTATTGTCTGCGAAACTGTAGCTGCCGTAAACGGAGAGATATTTGCCCCATTGGTCCCTGAAGTTTGCGCCAAGCGAATGCGCGTCGGTAATACCGTTTTGAGAAGTTATCAGGCTGCCGGCATTGGTTCCGCCGCGGCCCGCATTCCCCCGGCCTCCGCCGCCGCCAAAACCACCACCTCCGCCGGGTGAACCGAATGAGAAAGTGTTCACATTAGTATTATTCACGCTTCCCAAAACGGCTATTTGCTGATCGCCCTTAAAATGGAAATAATTCATTGTACCCAGGTACCGATTTTGGTCGGGTATACCCTGGCTGGCGGGTAGCGCGTCTTCTCCGTCACCGGCCGTGGCCTGCAGGGAGTGACCATAGTTTCGGTCCTTCCTGATGGTGATATTCATGATTTTATCAGGTTCGCCCGTTTTTATGCCGGTTAAGGCCGCCTGGTCGCCATAATCATCGATCATTTGTATATTTTCGACAATATCAGCCGGCAAATTTTTGGTGGCGCTTTGCACGTCGCCCCCCATAAAATCCTTACCGTTTATCCTCACTTTGGTTACTTGTTTGCCCTGGGTTGAAACGTTCCCATTCACATCAACGTCCACTCCCGGCAATTTTTTGATCAGATCTTCCACCGGGGCATTCTCCCGCACTTTATAGGCACTCGCCTTGTATTCTACGGTATCTTCCTTCAGAGCTATCGGATTGATTCCTATAATAGTTACACCTGCGAGCAAATGTGCGTCGGATTTGAGCACTATGGGGTCTAGTACAGCGGCTTTGCTGGCGGTATCGAGCGCGTAGCGTCTTTTTAATGTTTGGTAGCCTAAAGACGCAATAGTCAGTGTAAACTTTTTTCCGTTAACCGCCGGAATAACAAATTTGCCATTACCGTCAGTTACGACGATCGTACTGTCGCCGCCGTCAGATATAAGCTTGACCGTAGCACCGGGGATACTCAACTTGGTGGAATCTATCACCGTGCCATCGACTTCGCGGCCCCCCTGGGCATGGGCCGGCATAGCCATCAGAAAAGTAAAGGACAGGACAAGTAAAACGGGCCTTACTATCGTGTAAACATCTGATCTCATAAAGGCTATGACAGTATTCTACTGCAAAGGTTCAACTTATATGCTTCAGATGGCTAACAATCATATCATTGTTACATATCCAATATCCAATAACAATATCATTGTTACATGGATAAACAAAAAAACCCCCCGGATTATCCGGGAGGTTGAATATGAAAATCTTATGAGATATTAATTCTTCAAATTTAATGCCTGCGCTACCTGATTGTAGTTGGCAAAATTCAGATGCGGGTGTGTAATATTCAGCTGTGTAAGCGAAGTTCCGGGGATAATTACGATCTTGAAGTCAAGGCCTATCTGGCTCGGGCTTGCCGCCACAGTAATGTTACCTACCCCTATGGAGGTCAGTGTTATTGTTGTTCCGCTTCCGTTTGTATATGGCAGGGAATACCAGATACCTGTTGTGCCGTTTGGCCTCCAGTATACCTGTACGGTTCCCTGGTCAAGTATCGATTGCGTAATTGCGGGAACATTGATGGTAGTACCGGTTACAATAACCGAGATATTGCTTTTAAGGAAAGCGCTCACATCCGGGTTGCCATCAGCACCTGTTGCGCCCGTTGCGCCGGTAGCACCCGTTGCGCCGGTAGCACCTGTTGAACCGGTAGCGCCTGTTGAACCAGTAGCACCTGTTGAGCCGGTAGCACCGGTTGAACCAGTAGCGCCAGTAGCGCCAGTTAAACCAGTAGCGCCAGTCGCGCCGGTAGCACCTGTTGAACCAGTAGCACCATTTGTACCGTTAGTACCGTTTGAACCAGTCGCGCCGGTAGCGCCTGTTGCGCCGGTAGCACCTGTTGCGCCGGTAGCACCTGTTGTGCCGGTACCGGTTGCGCCTGTCGCGCCGGTAGCACCTGTTGGTCCTATTGGTCCTCCGGAGGGTCCTGTTGCCCCCTGTGGGCCTTGTACTCCAGTAGCGCCGGTAGCACCAATGGAACCTGTAGCACCCGTAGCACCGGTAGAACCTACCGGACCCGGTGTTTTGTCTTTCTTACAACCGTTGATACTGATAAAACATGCTAAGAGCATCAGCGGTAATATGTGTTTAAATTGTTTCATATGGGTACGTTAAATAAATTATTTAGCACTTTGTACGTGAAGAAATTGAATAGGTTACATTTTACATATGGGGAAATTTATTTTCTTACTATTATAGTTGGAGGGCATAACAATGTATTTACCAATATTTTAACCTTACTTAATGAAATTGAGTAATATGTAAAAAACATAACGCCAATTGTTTCGTTATGCTTACTCAAGCACTGCGATATGAGAAAGATGGCAAATTCCCTTCAATCCAAAATTCATAACTGGATCAATGCAATCGGGTTCAGGCTAAATACGTCTCAAACTAATAAAAACAAGGCCGTAACGATCCGGCATTATTTTTTTGAGACATTTAATTTTATTGAGCGGGCAAATAACCGCCATCCGGAGAAGTCAAAATTTATGTGTTTTGATACTTACGGCGAGAAAATAAAGGTTAATTCGCTTCTCGATCTGCAGACAGCATTTTTTGAAAATATTAGTCAGCTTAAATAAGGAGATGTCTGTTATATCGAACCTTTGTTAGTTACAAGGTCAAAAGCAAGACTGTGATTCGCCTGTCCGCATACTATATACGCCTTCGAAGGGTCATTATGATCCGGTCGTACTTGTGATCGTGGTATACTTCTATGAGCAGGTTACGCTGGTCTTTTGACCGGAATATCGCGTCAATCTCTTCCATGCTCATTTGGGCAACAGGCTTAAAGTTAATAGAAGTGATCTCGTCGTCTTTTTCGAGCCCTATTTCGTCAGCTGAGGAGCCAGGCTCGACACGGCTGATAATGATATGTTTATAGTCGCTGCCACCGGCATAATATTCAATTCCGCTCATATCGTGCTCATAAGGCTCGTGAAAGCTGGCATTCGGTTTAAGGTATAGCGCGTTATCCTGGTAATCAAATATCACCGTGAACCGCTTAAGTATACCTACACCCAGGTTTCCGTCACGCGCGACCGACAGGTACTTCATCGTGGTGCTGTCGTAGTCATTCGGAAACGCTGTGACCACACCTTTCACCTTATATTTCCCAATATCTATTTCGTCTATACGGCTGACGAAGCCGCTGATAGGGCCCGCAAGGCCCACGCCGAGATTAGCCGAGATGAATTTTTGAGGCAAGCCGTGTTTTTTGATCATATTTTCAAGCGAGACCGGGTGACCGGCTCCCAGGTCGATAACCAGTTTGCACTGCTGTATTGTCCCATTAGGCAATGCGACCAGGGCTTGTAAGTAGGGCTTATGCGATTCTACTGTTATGGGTATTTTGGCACCTTTCCTGAACCGGCGCACATCATGCGGCCGGTAAACCGTTAGCGTGGTATCCAGGAAATTGAGCTTTACAGCAAGATTATTAAAGAACTCGTAGCCTAACAGTCCTTTTATCGGTATGCCAACGTAATTCGACAGGTTAAAATGGTCTGTTTTAAGAATGGTAGTAGATACATCATAACTGGTTAAGCCGGGTATGCCGATGGCCAACGGAGGTGTCACATAAGCTTCATAGGCATCACCTTCGCCCAAACCGGTGATCTTAATAGTCCTTTTGCTGTTAAGGCTTATCGAGTCGACCATCGTCGGATCGGTGATGAGCATAAAGCCAACGCCCGTGTCCAGTATAAAGTTAAAAGGGCCCTTATCGTTTATTTTGAGCGGAAGGATGACCAGGTTTCGTATCAGGCGGAAACGCATACTTACCGATTTTCGCTTCCCGTCGATATCGAAGTACTGTGCCTTCGCTTTGGGTGCAATAAGACTAATAGCGCACATGAGCAAAAGCGCCGGTAACAACTTGGTTGTATGCGATATTTTGAATAACAATTTGCTTATAATTGGCATATTAAATTTATAACAAAAACTTTAGTTATAGAACTATGAATAGAAAAGTGTTGATAATCGCATGTTTTGCGGTATTAATGCTGCTTGGGGGTTTACAAGCCGATGCCGGCAAAATCAGGAGACGAAAGATCAGGAAGCTTTTCAAACATTCTCTTATCGTAAAAGATCATTTTACGGGGTTCGCCTTGTATGATATGGACCAAAAGCGAATGATCTATGAACTAAATTCGGATAAATATTTTACACCGGCATCTATCACCAAACTCTTTACCTTTTACACATGCCTTAAAATGCTCGGCGATTCTATCCCGGCTTTGAAATATGTTGTTCATCAGGATTCATTAATATTCTGGGGCACAGGCGACCCTTCGTTCCTGCAAACAGGGTTAAAGGCGGTGAAAGGATTTCATTTCCTAAAGAACTCTGATAAAAAGCTGTTCTTCTCCGCCGGGCTATATCAAAACGACCTGTACGGGTCGGGCTGGGCCTGGAATGATTACAACGATTATTACCAGGCCGAGATCAGCGAATTTCCCATAGAGGATAATGTTGCCATCCTTTCAGCAGATAAGAACAACAAATTGCAGATCAGCCCATCCGGGCTGGGTATGTATTTAAAATGCGATAGCAGCTATAAACCATCGCGGTTTAGGGTGTTGCGCAATTTTCTCGACAATGTGTTTATCTATCCTGCGATGCCCGTTCCTGCCGGTTTCCGCCAGGAAATACCGTGGAAGACCAGCACCTCGCTAACGGCCTCGCTGCTACAGGATACGCTTAAAAAGCCCGTTATCGAAACTCATTTTCCTTTGGATGCTAACGCTAAGGTTATCTACGACGAAAATGCGGATACTGTTTACCGGCATATGCTGCAGCCCAGCGATAATTTTATAGCTGAACAGTTGCTGCTGGTATGTTCCTCGGTGAAATTCAATGTGCTCAATATCGATTCGGTGATCAATTACTCGAAGAAGAACTTACTGAACGATTTGCCCGATGAACCGCAATGGGCGGACGGATCCGGATTGTCACGGTTCAACCTGTTCACTCCCAGGAGCATTGTGGCATTGTTATGCAAAATATCAAACGAAATGAAGAATGACAGCCTGCTGCACAGTCTTTTGCCAGCGGGAGGTGTTGCCGGCACCATCCGGAGGGCATATAAAACAGATGAGGGGCAGCCATTCGTGTGGGCCAAAACCGGGTCGCTGATGAACGTGCACAATCAAAGCGGCTACCTGGTTACGCGCAAAGGCAAACACCTGGCATTTTCATTTATGAACAACAATTTTACCCGGTCCTCAGGCGAAATACGCGATGAAATGGTGCGGATAATAACCTATATCCACGATAATTATTGAGAAATAGAAAAAAATGAAATCCTTCCGGCCGGCAGGGGCCGCAAGACAGCATCAATAAACCAATAAACTCATGAACCGCGACACTTAGCGTTCACGTTCACGCGCCTTTCGGCCATAAAAAGCCATTTAATGACTTAATTGTTAAGCATTTGATAGTTTACACTAAGCGTAAAATTGTCATGAACTTTGCCGTTTTCGTGAACATGTAAAACCCAATTCACTGCGCTACAGCCCATTAAATCATTTTAGTATATGCAGGAAAAAGAACCAATCCTGACGAAAAAGTCTGCAAATTTTCAATTTATATCACTTTTCGGCTCTTGTTAAGCCGAAAATGGCCGGAAATAATGCTTAGTGTATAGGTAACCTTGAGATACTGTTGAGCGTTTCTGAAATGTTCAGAACACTTATGTGTCGTCCTGAAATAGGTTTACACTGTAAACCTATTTCAGGACGTGACAGCGCGATCATAACCGTGCTTTTTTTTCTGTCTTTAAATTGCCCTGCAACTGTGGATTTTGCGGGGGCAGTTCAGCGACGACATGCTCAACTTCGGTTTGCTGAACATGAACAGCGTATTCGGCAGGTTCAATGCTGCTGCCAATCGCCTCGGCGTATACCTCGGTAAACTCGGCCCCGATATACAGGATGGCGGAGGTATAATATATCCAAACCAGCATAATGATGATGGAACCGGCCGCGCCATAAGCCGAACCCTGCGCGGTGTATTTTAAATACAAACCGATAAGGTATTGCCCAAGCATGAACATCAGGGCAGTAAAGATGGCACCTGAGCGTACGGCTCTCCATTTGATCTTTACATCGGGCAGGAATTTGAATATAATACCGAATAGCACCGCGATAACCACCAGGGTAACCACGAGATTGAGCACATCAAACAAGGTCACAGTAACGGCGGGCCAAAAACGCTCCAGGCGGTCGCTCAGGGCGTTGATAGCTATATTTACCATCAACGATGCCAGTAGCAGGAAGCCCAGGCCGATGATCAGCGAGAACGATAAAAATCGATTTTGCAGCCATTTGAGCCAGCTCCTCTTTGGTTTGGATTTTACCCTCCAGATAATATTAAGCGAATCTTGTATCTCAACAAACATACTGCTGGCGCCAACGAGTAATATTACCGCACCGACCACTAACGCGGTTCCGGTTTTACCGGATAGCTGGAGGTGCGTCACGACCTGTTGTAACTGTATTACGGCATCCTTCCCCATAAATTTGCTCATTTGGGCATAAAGGGTATCATTATAGTTATAATGATGCAATATCAGGCTGGTAATGGATATGATGATAATGAGAAGCGGAGCAATGGAAAAAATGGTATAATAGGCTAAGGATGCGCTTAATTTAAGCCCGTTATCATTAATAAATCCCATAAACGTGGCCGCGATCACCTTCCACAGGCGCTTTAAATATACCGTGCTGAACAATTTCATTTCAACTTAATAAATAAAATTCAATGGAAATTGTTTACTTACTTATTGCGTAAAATAATTAATTACAACAATACTTTTTAATAAATATTATTGGTTAAGTTGAGATCACACGAAAGGTGCGGTTGCACGGGTATAAATGTTATAAATTGTAACTTGCAGTGAGGGAAACACTTATTAAAGCGGCGAATAAATATTCGCGTAATATTTGCAACTACCGACTAAATTTCATTATTTTTAGGTTTTAAGAAAAACAGCTTCGGGGCTTCGCCTTTTCGCACAGAATGGACTTTTCCGGAGATGATATTACAAACTTTTAATTGTTAAATTTTTTTTGGGGAAAGCCGTCCTGCGCAAGCAGAACGGCTTTATTCGTTTAGTGCGCGTCGACCGGCATTTTCGCCGCACGCTTTTTAAAGGGCTGCAGGTACAGCAGCGGAATAGAAAATAACATCACAAGGCCGGATATCAGGTATGCCTCATCATAAGTTAATAACAACGATTGCCTGGTCACCGCGCCTTCAATGGCCTGGTATGCCATATGTGTTGCATCAAGTATCGATTTCCCTTTGGCTATAAACCCTTGCTCCAGCATATTGAACCGTTGCATAAACGCGTTGTTGTAAGGGTTAATATTTGAAAGAAGATCGCTGCGGTGTTTCGCCTGGCGGATGTGGATCAATGTAGTCAAAGCGGCGATACCAAATGATCCGCCCAATTGGCGCATCATGTTATTTAAGCCCGTGCCCTGTCCTATTTCGGGGCCTTTAAGGTCGGCAATGGCCAAAACGGTTAACGGTACAAATAAGAGCGCCATACCCACGCCCCTTATCAGCAGCGGCACCAAAACATTGAGTTCGCCGGTTTCGAGGGTTGAACGACTAAGCATAGACGTGAATACGAAAAACAGGAACATGCCCAGCGTGGCCATAAATTGTGCCGGTATTCCCCTATTGAGCCATTTACCGATGAACGGCATCATGAATATTGTACACAGCCCGCCTGGAAACAGCAACTCGCCGGTTTGCTGAGCAGTGAAACCCAGCAGGTTTTGACAAAATATCGGGAAAACGAATACCGAACCATATAATCCAAACCCCAGCACAAATGACGTAAACATGCCCACGGCAAAACTTCGGTGCCGCATGATGGAGAAATTTACTATGGGGTGATCTGTACTTAATTCGCGCCAGATGAATAGGAACGTACCGAGGATAGCCGAAATGGTTAATACAAGTATATAAGTTTTTGAGAACCAGTCTTCCGATTCACCCTTTTCGAGGATCACCTGCAAACTGCCAACAGCAATGGCCAGCAACGCTATGCCCCACCAGTCGATCGGTTTTCCATGAGTATCCCTGGGCGTTTCCCGCACAAATGTATAGGTGAAGAACGCGGCCACAGCACCAACAGGTATGTTTACGTAAAATATCCATTGCCAGGTAAAATGGTCGGTAATATAACCGCCTATGGTAGGGCCCACCGTAGGGCCCACAACGGCGCCCAATCCAAATAGGGCCGTGGCCGTGCCAATCTGTTCACGCGGCCAGGTATCCAGCAAAATTGCCTGGGCTGTAGATATTAAACCTCCGCCGGCGATACCCTGCAATATCCTGAAGCCAACCAGTTCGCCCAAGGTATGCGAATTACCGCAAAGGAACGAGGCTATGGTAAACAGGATGATGGATCCTAAAAAGTAGTTTTTCCGGCCGAAATAACTTCCCAGCCATCCCGACATGGGCAATATAATCACATTCGCGACCGCATACCCGGTTACAACCCAGGCGACATCTTCCAATGTAGCGCCAAGGTTACCCTGTATTTGCGGCAGGGATACATTCACGATCGTGGTATCGATCAGCTCAAGTAACGAGGCTGATATCACCGTGATCGTGATGATCCATTTTCTAAAACCTTTTTCAGCCATTATTATTAGTCTTTATAAATAACAGAAACATTCACGCTCATACCCGGACGCAGCATGGCCAGCGTATCTTTGCCGGCATTGATCTTGATCTTAACAGGTACGCGTTGCACCACCTTCACGAAGTTTCCGGTTGCGTTATCAGGGGGCAGCAACGAGAATTTAGCACCCGTCGCACCGGCGAAATTATAAACCTGGCCATGCAGCTTCCATTTAGGGTAGGCATCCACATCGATTTCTACCTTCTCGCCGTTCTTTAAATTGGTAAGCTGTGTTTCTTTAAAGTTTGCGGTAATATAAACACTATTATCATTTACGATAGAGAATAGGGTCTGTCCCGGCTGTACCAGCTGGCCCACCTGTATATTCTTTTTTGAGGCGATACCGCTAGCGGGCGCGGTAATAGTAGCGTATGACAACTGGAGCCTGGCGTAATCTACATCAGCCTGGCGCTGGGTAACGCCCACGCCGGTAACCTTCAACTGGTTGCGGGAAGTCCCAACTTGCTCTAATGCCGCTTTGTACTGGTCCTGTGCAGCGCGATAGGTGGCCTCAGCCACGTCACGGTTTGCCTTTACCTGCTCAAATTGCTGTTGGGTAACCGAGCCATCCTTTACCAGGTTTGCGTAGCGGGCATAGTCCTTGTCCGCTTGTTCGAGCTTAGCGTGGGCAGATTCCACCTGGGCCCTGGCGCTTGATGAGTTGGCAGCGGTGCTGATGATCTGTGATTGGCCAACACCAACGCCGGCGCTTGCACCTTGTTTGGCTGATAACGCCTGCTCCAGCTTCACTTTATAATCACGGTCATCTAATTTTACCAACACCTGGCCTTTTTCGACGTGGCCATTCTCTTCAAAGAAAATACTGTCCACATAGCCGCCTACTCGGGCCACTACCGGGCTGATATCACCGTCGATCTGCGCATCGTCTGTATCAACATGTTTTGAGTAATAAACGTATTCTTTTATCCCGAAGATGATACCACCTACCAGTATCACGCCGAGTACTATAGGTAATACCCTGTTGGGTTTCTTTTTTGCTTCTTGTTCTTGTGCCATTGTAATGGGAGATTTTATTATTTGTTAAGTTTTCCGGTTGATTTTAATAATGTGTAATAAGCAAGGCCTGCATCAGCTTTTGCCAGCTCCAGGTTAATTTGTGCCTGGTAGAGCAGGGTTTCAGCATCGGCCCTGTCGGTCGCTGATGCGATATTACTTTTGTATTTGGATTCGAGGATCGAGTTGTTTTCAGTCGCCTGGTCTATGGATGTTTGCAGCAATTTGATCTTATCCCGGGCTTCTACATAATTTTCATAGCTCCTGTTCACATCGTTGCGGATGTGATCAGCGGTAATGCCCTGGTTGATGCCAACCTGCTCGCTTTGGATCTTCGCCTCGGCCACCTTGTTCTTATTGGTCCACAGCGACGAGAAGTTCCACGCGAAGGTCACACCGAGCGTGATCGGGGTAATATAGCTGCCTGACCTGGGGATCGGGTTCGCGTTGACATCGACATAATACCCTCCAACAGAAGCAGACAGTGTCGGCAACTGGTTGGCGCGTACATTTTTGATACTGATATCGGCCACCTGCGATTGCAACATTAGCTGGCGCACTTCCTGGCGGTTAGCCATGGCCGTGTCGATATAGCTGCCCAATGGACCTACCTGGTGACCCGAATCGTTGATCTGGTCGATATTGATGTTAGTAGTTTCCGGCAGGCCCAGTAAAATATCCAGGTCGTAATTGATGATCTTGCGGTTGCTTTCCAGGTCTATCTGGTTTACCTGCACATTGGCGCGCTGCAACTGGAAACGAAGCACATCGTTTTTGGTAACCAAACCCTGGTCAAAAAAACGTTGCGCCTGGTGGATCTGGGCGTCAATAGTCGTCAGGTTCTGCTGAACAACCTTAATGCTCTGCAACACCTTATAAAGATTATAAAACGAGCTGATCACATCATAAGTGATATCATCCTTGTCCTTGTCAGCATCCAGTTTGGATACTTTCGTTAGCAAGTCGGTCGATTGCTGCGCATACTTAAGCTTACCGCCCGCGAGCAGCGTCTCATTCAGCGATACGATACCTAAGTAAGCGTTGGCGCTGGTAGGCAAGTTGAAGCTCGATTTCCCGAGCGATAGCATATTGGCCGGTATCTCAGCCCGATTATAAGCGAAACTGGCCTTACCCGAAGGCAATACCAAATCTTTGGCCTGGTTGTATTGCGATACAGCCTGGTCGATCTTAGATTGGGATAGTTTCAGCACTTTACTGTTCTGGATGCCCAATTTAACGGCTTCATCCAGCGTTAAGGTCCTGTCCTGCGCCGAGGCTGTGAAAGCCAGCGCGGGCATCAGAAGAACAGCTATCGAAAGGCAAATTGCTATAAGCGCCTTTTTGAATAGCTGTGTGTTGTGGGATTTATTTTGTCGTGTTATCATGTTCATTTCAGCAAGTAGCATTTTAATAGTGTTTTCAGGTACGCTTCAATGCGGGGTTTCAGCTGCCCTTCAAGCACTTTGTCGTTTTGTATATCGAACCCCATTACTTTTGAAGTGAGGTGGGGTGTATTGACGATGAAGTTTTTAGTGCCGTAAATAGTGGCTATCACCAGTTCGATATCGATGTTCTTTTTGAACTCGCCTTTCGCGACGCCATCCTGTAATATCTTTTGCACTTCGGATACATTCTTCATCAATATATCCGTGATCTGGTCCGATAGTTCGCCGCGGCGCTGCATGGAAAGTTCCTGGTAAAGCAGCTTCTGGAAGCAATTGTTGGTCACCACACGCTGTGTATACAACTCGATGTATTTTTCGATCTTGTCCCAGGCCGTCATGGTTCCATCGTTACCAAGATTTTTTAATAGGTCCTGGAAAGAGATTATTTTGCGTTTAAAAACCGCGAGGAACAACCCTTCTTTCGACCCGAAATAATAATTCAGCATCGCCATGTTTACGCCCGCTTCGCCCGAAATCGTCCGGGTGGAGGCGCCATCAAATCCGAGTTCTGAAAAGACTCTTTCAGCAACATCAAGGATGTGATCTTTCTTATCGATCTTGTCTTTGTCCATTTTCTTAAATCCGTTTGCAAAATTAATCAAGCGATTGATTAGTGCAAACGAGTTTTGTTAATTTATTGTAATCATTTGATTATCAAACCGCGAATTCTAATCAAATGATTGGTTTTCAGTATAATTACCGATGTAACAGTTTTGTTTTACATTTGAAGTATTAAAAAGAGCTGCCTATCTTTCCACCTATTTTCCTGACTATGAAGCGTATCCTGGTACTTGTAACCGCAATATTTACTGCCCTAAATGTGTTCGCCCAAACCAATCCCCCGCAGGATATGGTTACTATTGAACAGAACCTGAAGAAGCTGGATGTTTTAGGCAGCGTGCTTTATGTGGCCGCCCACCCCGATGATGAGAATACCCGTTTGCTGGCTTACCTGGCGCAGGAAAAACATTACCGCACCGGTTATCTTTCTATGACGCGGGGCGATGGCGGGCAAAACCTGATCGGTAACGAACAGGGAGAATTGCTGGGTCTGATACGTACACAGGAACTGCTTGCCGCCCGCAAGGTTGATGGCGCCGAACAATTCTTTACACGCGCTGTAGACTTCGGTTTTTCAAAAGGGCCAAAGGAAACGCTTGATTTCTGGAACAAGGAGAAAGTATTGGGTGATGTGGTATGGGTGATCCGCAAATTCAGGCCGGATGTGATCATCTGCCGCTTTCCAACCACGGGTGAAGGCGGTCATGGTAACCACACGGCCTCGGCTATCCTGGCGCAGGAAGCATTTGCGGCAGCGGCCGATCCGACGAAATACCCCGAACAATTGAAATATGTGCAGGTGTGGCAGGCTAAACGCCTGTTGTGGAACACCTTCAATTTTGGTAACACGAATACGATAGCGCCAGATCAGTTCAAGATCAATGTAGGCGTTTACAATCCGATCTTAGGCAAGGGCTACGGCGAAATGGCCGCAGAAAGCCGATCAAACCATAAAACCCAGGGTTTTGGCTCGGCAAGGCAAAGAGGCGATGCTTATGAGTATTTTAAAACCATTTTGGGTGATACGCCGAAAGATGAGTTAATGGACGGCGTAAATACCACCTGGAGCCGGGTAAAGGGCGGTGAGGAGATAGATAAAGAGGTGGAAGCTGTTCAAAAGAGTTTCGATCCCAACCACCCGGATAAGTCTGTTGCTGACCTAGTAAAGGTTTACGGGCAGTTGGAAAAGTTAAGTGATCCATACTGGCGCGAACAAAAGCTAAAAGGACTGAGTGATTTGATTGCGGCCTGTGCGGGGTTGTGGTTTGAAAGTTATTCGCCTCAAGCGGCGTACTTTGTTGGAGATAGTGTACCCGTAAAAACGCAAGTTATAAGCAGATATGGATTAAATGTTGCTCTACACAAGATAGTTTACCCAGCATACAATCACATTTCCCGTACTATTCTTTTTACAATCCCGCAAACTCTGTCAAAAAATATCTCGCAAGATTTCGATGGTAAATTTAAAGCGGGTGACATAACTCAACCGTATTGGTTATTGTTTCCTCATTCAATTGGATCCTACAATACAGATTACCTGGACAAAGTTGAGACAAAAGATATTGATGATGAAAAAGACACCTTTAGCAAGGTCAAGCAAAAATCTTTGCCTGAAAATATTCCTTATACAACACGTTTGACGTTTAATATACTAGGCGAGGACGTCCAATTTGAAAGACCAATTCAATATAAATATGTCGATCCCGCAAAAGGCGAGATATATCAGCCCGTTGAGATCACACCGCCCGTTACAGCCAACATTCAAAACGCGGTCTATATCTTCAATTCCCAGCAGCCGCAGACGGTACAGGTAAATTTGAAAGCCTTTAAAAACGGCGCTTCCGGCAGTATTAGCCTGAATGTGCCCGCAGGATGGAAAGTAAGCCCGGAAAGTGTGCCGTTCACCAATAAAGCAAAAAATGACGAATGGGAGCAGGATTTTACATTGACGCCGACCAGCGCCAAATCACAAACCGGCGAACTGGAAGCGCAAATAAGCGTTACCGGCGATAAAGACGTATATAACAGGGGTATTTTATCCATTCGCTATAATCATATTCCGAACATCACCATTTTCCCCACGGCGCAGGCCAAACTATTGCAGCTCGACCTGAAGCTGACAGGAAAAAAGATCGGTTATATCAATGGCGCGGGCGACCTGGTGCCGGATGCACTGCGGCAAGTAGGTTATGAAGTGCACGAGCTGAATGAGAACGAAATACTTAACGGCGATCTTTCCGGCTATGATGCGATCGTAGTTGGTGTGCGCGCTTATAACGTCGATCCGCGCTTAACCATCGAGCAACCCCGGTTATTGGATTATGTGAAAAACGGCGGCAACCTGCTGGTGCAGTACAACAACAGCAACGGTTTGGTGACCAAACATATCGGGCCATATCCCTTTAATGTAGTTAACGAACGCGTTACGGATGAAAATGCTAAGATCAACATTCTCGATCCGAACAACCCGGTATTGAATTACCCGAACAAGATCAATCCATCCGATTTCGACGGCTGGGTACAGGAACGCGGCTTGTACTTCACCAAAGATGCCGACCCGCAGTATCAGAAGGTTTTACAAATGGCCGATCCGGGTGAGGCGCCTAAGGACGGCGCGCTGATCACTACGCAATATGGCAAAGGGCGGTTTATTTATACGTCGCTGGCGTTCTTCAGGCAGCTGCCGGCCGGTGTTCCCGGCGCATACAGGTTGTTTATCAATTTATTGAGCAAGCCAAAGGTGAATCCGTAGCTGTTTGAACACGATTTTCGGGATTTTTCAGATCGACAGGATGAGCCTGTCCATCCATGTAATCGTTTAAAATTGTTCAAAAATTGCAACATGCTGCAACTAAAGTAGCAGTACCCGCGTCTTGAATAAACAACCTGATTTTAAAATCTTCAAAATATAGCCATGTTTAAGAATTACCTCAAAGTGGCCTTACGAGGGCTCTGGAAAAATAAGTTCTCGTCGGTAATCAATATACTCGGATTGTCCATAGGGCTGAGCAGCTGCCTGCTGATCGGGTTATACATCAGCCACGAGTTAAGTTACGACAAGTTCCAGCAGAAGGGCGACCGGATCGCGCGCGTGATCATGGAATATAAATTTGACGGGGCCGGCGAATCAAAAGCGGGTAATTTCACCAGTACCAAGGTTGGCCCCAAATTCAAAGCGGTGTTCCCCGAGGTTGAAAATATGATCAGGATGCAGGCCTCTAACCGGCCGATGCTTTACAAGGATAAGTTTTTTAACGAGCAGGGAATCGTGTATGCCGATCAGTCGTTTTTTGATCTGTTCAGTTTCAAGTGGATCGAAGGTGATCAAAAAAAGGCTCTTTCTGAACCCAATGAGATCGTTTTCACCCAAAGTTCGGCGAAAAGATATTTTGGAAATGATAACCCTGTAGGGAAAATGGTTAAGGTGGGCAGCGATTCGGGTTTATATAAGGTGACCGGCGTGATAGCCGATTGCCCGTCCAACTCGCAGATCAAATTCAACTTCCTGGCATCTTTTTCAACGCTTCATGCCGAAGAAGATACTTATTGGGATGCGAACTATACCACTTATTTACTGCTTAAGAACCCAAGCGACATTAAAACTTTGCAGGCCAAACTGCCGGCCTTCATGGCGAAGGAAATGAAGGGGCAAGGCGCTACGATCAATTATTATCTCGAGCCATTCAAATGGATACACCTGCATTCGGAGTACGATGGTTTTGAGCCTAACAATAGTATTACTTATATCTATATCATAGCTATTGTTGGCGTACTGATATTGGTTATTGCTTGCTTTACCTATATCAACCTCAGCACCGCGCGGTCGATTGAAAGAGGTAAAGAAGTGAGCGTGCGCAAAGTGGTCGGTGCAGGTAAGGGCCAGCTGTTCTGGCAATTTATCGGCGAATCGGCCTTATTATGTTTGCTCGCTGTCATGCTAAGCTATCTTATTGCCGCCATTTCATTGCCTTATTTCAATGATCTGACTCAACGCCAGCTGGAAACGTCGACCCTGTTTTCGATACAGTTCATAGGAGGCGTGTTGCTGATCGCGATCGTGGTAACGCTGCTTGCCGGCAGTTACCCCGCGCTGATCATATCAGGTTTCGACCCGATCAAAGGGCTCAAAGGCAGTTTCAAAAACACCGGGTCGGGCAAAGTGCTGCGCAATTCGTTGATCGTGTTCCAGTTTGTGATCTCGGTTTTCCTCATTGCGTCGACCTTTATTATGCAAAACCAGCTGTATTTCATCCAGCATAAGAAGCTTGGTTACAACCGCGAACACGTCTTAGTGCTGCCGATGAACCAGGCTGTCGGCGACAAACTTGATGTGATCAAGCAGGAATTCAAAACCGATGCTTCGGTCAAAAGCATTTCGCATTGCTTTTGGACGCCGGTAAACATATTGAGCGGTTTTAATATGCGGTCGGCTGCGATGCCCGAGAATTCGCAGCTGGCTGTTACCGCCGAACGTATTGATGAGGATTTTATACAAACGATGGGTATCGAGATCGTTGCGGGTTCCAACATCACCCGGCAGGATATGAAAGATGTTTCGCATGAGAAAGACAATGTATATCACTTCCTCATCAACGAATCCGCAGCAAAAGCGCTGGGCTGGAACAACCCGAAGGATGCCGTTGGCAAAAGAATGTTCCTGGATGCATCACGTCCGGGCTATGTGCGCGGCGTGATCAAAGACTTTAACTTCCAGTCGATGCACTATGCCATTAAACCACTGGTGTTTTTTCCCAACACTTACGGCCGGAATTTGCTGGTGAAGATCGATGGAAGGGACATACCTAAAACTATTGCCTTCATCCAAACCAAGTGGGCCTCCCTGGTGCCGTCCATACCCTTTAGTTACCATTTCCTGGACGACGATTACAATAAGCTTTATAACGCCGAACTGCGCCTGGGCAAGGTGATGAACATTTTTTCGGCTATAGCTATTGTGCTGGCTTGCCTGGGGTTATTTGGCTTATCTTCTTATTCCATCCAGCAGCGCATGAAGGAGGTGACCATCCGTAAAGTTTTAGGCGCGTCCGTATCAAACCTCACTTTTGTATTGTCGAAGAATTTTATCCGGCTGTCGCTTATCGCTATTGTCGTGGCGCTGCCGGTCACCTGGTACGCTATGGACAAATGGCTGCAGGGCTTCAATTACCGCATCACGATGGAATGGTGGATGTTCGCGATAGCCGGGTGCGCTATTGTACTGGTGGTGTTTATTACCGTTAGTTTTCAATCTATCAAGGCGGCATTTGCCAACCCGGTGAAGAGTCTTCGCTCAGAGTGAGCTATGGCCCTTGAAGAAAGTTTGAGGGCGGAGTGAAAAATATTTGCAATGAGTATAATTATTTATTGTTTAAATGTTTCGGGTTTAAATATTTTAATTCAACGACTGAACCGAAGTCTTTATCATTATCGGCAATTAGTGTCATATCATTGGCAATAGCTGTTGCGGCAATTAATGCGTCTGGTAATTTAAGTTTGTATAGTTTTCTGATACGGATAGTTTCCTGTATGATAGTGCTATCGATTCCGATAACAGTTGAATTAGCCAGAAATAATAAATAGACTTTCAAATCTTCAGGATTGGCAGGGTTCCAAACTTGTAGTTCAATTTCGGTTATAAAAGAAATGACACATTCCTGATCAATAATCTCATCAATTAATGTCAGCCCTTTGGATGGGAATGTTTCATTTAAATATTTGATAACGCCAGAGGTATCAATTAAATATCTCTCTGCCATTCGTCGCGAATAGATTTTAATTGGTTATCAATATCTTCATTGCTCATTTTGGCGTTTATTTTTTTTCGTAAAGAAGATATTTGTGCGGGGCCTTTGATTAGACGGATCAAATGAAGCTCTTCAAGTTCTCTTAAAAGCTTATATGCCCGTTGGTCGGTCAATTCTATAACATATGTTTCCATGATGGTTATCCTTTAATTAATTCAGGACAATAAACAAATTTACATTTTATAGGTCAATATTTCTAATTTAGCCCCTTGCTACACATTGCAGAAACAATTACTTTTGCGGTGTTGTAATAAGCAGATCATGGAACACCAGCACGAAGAAAAACAGATCAATATTAAAGGATTATATTACGTTATAGGCTTGCTTACCGGCCTGGTTACCGGCCTGGTAATTAATGACGGTATCGGCCTGACGATAGGCCTGGGTGTTACCGGCCTGCTGTTTACGGGATTATTCCTGAACGTATTCGTGCGGGGCCGTGAAGACCGTTGATCCCGAACTCCCCTCATTCATAAAAAGCTGGAACCAGTTTTACGGTATTGTTATCGTATGGCTGGTTTTTTTGATCCTGGTATTCTGGCTCATCACATTGTCATTTAGATAAGGTTTTTCCGGCGATCATACCGGATTGACAAAAAATCTTTTGATATTCACAGGGCTTTATGCTCCTGCCTGCCGGCAGGCGGGTTCAGCTTTCATCTTTTCGCTTAATAAATGAGTTTAGCCGACTGGATAGTCCTAGGAGTAACCCTGTTCACCATCGTCATCTATGGCATGTGGAAAAGCGGGCGGCACCAGAGTATGGACCAGTACCTCGTGGCAGGGCGTTCCATGCCCTGGTACACCGTGGGCTTGTCGGTAATGGCCACGCAAGCCAGTGCCATTACCTTTTTGTCGGCACCGGGACAAGCTTATTCCGATGGGATGCGCTTTGTGCAGTTCTACTTCGGACTGCCTTTAGCTACCATTGTACTGTGCACCACTTTTGTGCCGATGTTCAGCCGGCTGAAGGTTTATACGGCCTATGAGTTCCTGGAACAGCGTTTCGACCTTAAAACACGTGCCCTGACCGCATTCCTTTTTTTGATCCAAAGGGGACTATCCACCGGCATTACCATTTACGCGCCATCGATCATCTTATCAACCATTCTCAATATCAACACCACCTATACTACGCTGTTTATCGGCGGCCTGGTGATATGCTACACGGTTTATGGCGGAACGAAAGCAGTATCCTATACCCAGTTATTGCAAATGAGCATCATCTTCGCAGGCATGTTCCTGGCGGGGGTATTGGTGGTTAATTTACTACCATCAGGCGTTGGATTTACTAAGGCGCTGCACCTGGCCGGCAAATTGGGTAAAATGAACGTGATCGACTGGAAATTCGACCTCAATAACCGGTATACCGTTTGGACCGGCATTTTGGGCGGATTCTTCCTGCAATTATCTTATTTCGGTACCGACCAGAGCCAGGTGGGCCGTTATCTTACCGGCAGTTCTATCGGTCAAAGCCGCATGGGGCTGATCATGAACGGCCTGATCAAAGTGCCTATGCAGTTTTTGATCCTGCTGATCGGCGTGTTGGTGTTCGCCTTTTACCAGTTCAACCAGCCGCCGCTTTTCTTTAATCAGTACGAAGTGCAACAGGTTAAAAAGAGCCATTACGCTGCTCAATATATTGATTTAGAAAAGCAATACAATGTGCTGTCCGAACAAAAGAGGAGGGTAGCTATTGATTATGAAAAGGCTACGCAGACAGGAGATGAAGGAATGGTAACGCGCTATCTGAAATACCTCGATTCTATGCAGTTGAGCACTAGGAAAAAGGCCATAGATCTGCTGAGAAGGAACGATGGAACTGTAAAACCACCCGACGATACCAATTACGTATTCCTCAATTTCGTAACGCATTTTTTGCCAAAGGGATTGATCGGTTTGCTCATTGCAATTGTTGTGCTGGCGTCCATGGGTTCAACAGCCAGTGCGCTCAATTCGCTGGCGTCAACCAGCGTGGTGGATATTTATAAACGTATTATTAATCCCGGCGCTGACGATAAAAAGTACTTGAGCGCTTCCCGGTGGGCGACGGTGTTGTGGGGGCTGGTTTGTATCGGCATGGCGCTTTTCGCGGGTAAGATGGGCAATTTGCTGGAAGCTGTAAACGAACTGGGTTCCTACATTTACGGCACTATTTTGGGGGTATTTGTCGTGGCCTTCTTCCTGAAAAATATTCGGGGAACATCCGTTTTTATCGCCGCAGTAATGACAGAGTTGACCATCTGTGTGATGGGCTATTTAAATGTGATCGCCTATCTATGGCTCAACGCGATCGGTTGTGGTTTAGTCATCGTGTTCGCATTGCTATTGAATTCGGTCATGAAAGGAAATAAGACTTACGAAGCCTTTAATGCTCCATAAGCCTTATTAGAAAATTCGAAATCAACTTAGCTTTTTGCCTGGTCTGCTACAGCCTGGTTCAAACCTTCATATTCCGCGTCTTTTTGCTCCCGGGCGTATTTAACACCTTCCTGGGCTGTAGCTAAAGCGCCCGCTTTATCGCCCATTTTTAACTGGATACGCGCTTCCCAAACTTTATAGAATGGAGATTTAGGCTCCGATTTTTCAGCGATACGGATCCATTCAAGGGCTTGTTTCAAGTCCTTCCCATTTTGGTAATAGTACAGAGCAGCGGTGAAATAAGGTTTTTGGTCCTTGTTCATCACCTCGTTGATATTCGCCATCACTTTAGCATCCACATCGGTGCTGATGTGCAGTAAAAAACCAGCATTCTCCCAGCGCATTTCCAGTTCGCCTTTAGTTTGATCGACATTGCCAAACCACATGGTCATGGTTTCAAGCGGCGTATCATGATGCACATTTTTTACTTTAAAGCGCAGGAAGTCATCAGCGTCTTTATAAGTATAGGCACCCCATTGGTGCGCGGTCTTATTCAGGATGATGGTCCATTCGTCCTGGGTGGGGATAGCGAAAAAGCCATATTCGCCAGCGGGAACTTTGTTACCCTCGATAGTTACATCATCGCTGAATTTGATGATCGTCGCCGAGTTAGCACCCAGGCGCCAAACGGCTCCATAAGGCACCAGTCCTCCGAATATCTTCCGCCCACGGATATCCGGCCGCGAATAAGTTAAAGTGATCGTGCCCAGGCCAAGTTCCTGTTCAATGGTTTGCGTGGTGCTCAGCGGCGGAACTTTGACCGATTGCGCGAAGCTGTCCATAGCGGTGCATGCCAGCAGCATGGAGGCCGCGTAAAGAAGTATCTTTTTCATTTTTTTAATTGGTTTCCAGGTTTTACAGTTCGAATTTAATAACATTTGAATGAATTGCTAAAATGTTATTAATCTGTGCCAATATCATCATTTCAGTCTCATGAAATTAAAAACCATTGGTTAACGAATTATAAACAGGTAGTTTTGTTTATGCTCAAAAAGTCGGCGGCTATATTGCTCCTGTTGTTGTACATCAGTACGGTATCCGGTTTTGCGCTGAATCTGCATTATTGCTTTAATAAGCTGTCATCTGTTCAGCTGGACCCGCCTGCTAAGACCTGCGCCAAAACCCTTGCCGCAAACAAGATGAAGTGCTGTAGTGACAAGCATATCGAGGTAAAAGTTAAAGACGCGCATCATGGCAGTTCCGGCTCAGTATTGTCGAAGATATTTAATGAGGACTTGCCCCTAATATTATTGGGGAATATCTTTTTTAGCCTGCCGGTCAACTCCATAGCGGCAGTTGTTTACCGCGGTCCTCCCCCGGTACCGGATGTCGCTTTATTTTTGAAACACCGCACTTTCAGGATCTGATCAATTATTAATCATATTACTTACTCACAGGCTTTATGTGGGTATGTTAATCTCTAAATTCTAATTTCTAAACCCTAATCAGGTTAAAGATTTAGGTTTTAGAGATTAGGATTTAGAATTTCTTAACAGATTAATTTTTGATAACATGAAAACGCTTAAAATATTCATAGTTCTATTCATCACAACGATCAGTGCTGCCAACGCGCAGTTCATTAAAGCCGATTTGCAGGTCAGCGGTCTCACCTGCTCCATGTGTTCCAAAGCAACCGAAAAATCATTACGGACACTCAATTTTATAGGCGATATTAAGGTCGACCTTAACAAGAACGTATTTGTGATCACCTTTAAAAAGGATGTTCCGGTAAGTCTTGACCAGATCAGCAAAAAAGTTCAAAACGCCGGATTTTTTGTAAATAGCCTTAAAGCTACAATCGATTTTGATAACATTAAGCTAAGCAACAATACCTTCAACTATGCGGGCGATACCTATAAAGTAGTTAGTGGCGGCGACAAAGCGCTTAGCGGACCGGTTGCGGTAACGCTCGTCGACAAGGGCTTTCTCTCATCGGGCGCGTATAAAAAATATAGCGGCCCCGATGGTGATAAGGCAGGAACCGGGCGTGTTTATCATATCGTGATCTAATCTTTCCGTGATGAAAAGGTTTTTTTTCGCGGTCGTGCTTTCCGGGACAATATGCCCTGCGTTTTCGCAGGAATTATATGTCAATACAGAGCCGGCGAGCAATATGGCTACCAATTCGGTCGGTATCCGGCTGGAAAACCAGGGCTATTTCAATCCGGTATATAAAAATCGTACGAGCATTGAAACCATGTTCGGCGCCAGTAAAGATTGGATGATACACGGTACTTTATATGCTTCCGACTATTATCATACTCAGCAGCATTTTGAAGGCGGAAGCGCGTATGCCAAATATCGCTTCTTATCCGTGGATTCGGTTCAGTCGCATTTCAGGGGCGCAGTATTCGCGAAAGTATCGGCTATCAATAACCCCTTACCCAACCAGGAAGTAGGACTGGAGGGCGACAACACAGGTTTTCAAACGGGTGTGGTTTTTACACGGCTGATACACAAGCTCGCTTTATCGGCAACCGCAAGTTACCTGCATGCTTTTGACAATTTGGGCGGCTATAATTTGCCGTCAGGCAATGCGCGCAATGCAGCAGGTTATACCCTTTCGGCCGGGTACCTCTTATTTCCAAAGAAATATGAGAATTATAACCAGGTGAATGTTAATGTCTATGCTGAATTGCTGGGTAAAGCAAACCCGGGCTACGGTCAAAGCTACCTGGACGTTGCGCCTGCGGTGCAGCTGATATTTAATAGTTTTTTCAGGGTTGATTTTTCGTACCGAACCCCTATTTACAATAATATGGTACGTACCAGCGCTAATGTTTACCTCGTCAGGCTGGAATACAATTTGTTTAATGTTTTTTAACGCTTTTCACTATGAAAATACCAATCATATTTCTTTTAACAACGATGGTTATTCCATGCGCCTTTGCTCAAAAAACCCCGGCTAAGAAGGATACGTCTATGCAGGGAATGGACATGGGCGCCATGAAAATGGATACGGCTAAACCCATGATGATGAACAGCCAGTATTCGCTCGACCTGCCGATGAACCGCGACGGCTCGGGCACTTCCTGGGTGCCCGATCAAACGCCCATGTACGGCTACATGTTCCATGGCAAAAAGTGGATGACCATGATCCATGGAGCTTTCTTTGTCCGCTACACCGACCAGGATGTTTTTAGTAAAGGCAGTCGCGGCGGAAAGCAGTTTGACATACCCAACTGGTTTATGGTGATGACGCAACGACAAGTGGGCAAAAACGGCTTGTTTTCTGTCAATACCATGTTCTCGTTCGATCCTTTTTTGGTCGGGCCGGGCGGGTATCCGCTGTTGTTCCAGACAGGGGAATCGTATAAAGGCAATCCATTGGTCGATATACAGCACCCGCATGACTTGTTTTCCGAAATAAGCCCGAACTATACCCAAAGGATTGCCAAAAACGCGGATATTTCAGCATCTGTCGGTTACCCGGGTGAACCTGCTTTGGGGCCACCCGTATTTATGCACCGTCTTTCCGCTATCAACGATCCCGATGCGCCGCTGAGCCACCATTACGCTGACGCAACGCACATCGCTTTTGGCGTCGCTACACTAGGTTTCAGGTACGGCGATGTCAAATTGGAGGGGTCGATATTCACCGGTCGGGAGCCCGATGAGTTCCGCTACAATTTTGACAAACCAACGTTTGACTCTTATTCAGTCAGATTATCATACAATCCATCCGATGATTGGGCACTACAGGTCTCCAATGGCTGGATACATAGCCCCGAACAATTGGAACCTTTACAAAATGTCGACCGGTTTACGGCCTCGGCAATTTACACTAAAACACTGGACGGCGACAGTTACATAGCCACTACCCTGGTTTACGGCCAGAACCATTTTTCGGATAACCAGAAAACGCTTCCTTCGATACTATTGGAAAGCAGCTGGCAAATGCATAAAACCGCTATCTACGGACGGTTTGAATATGTACAAAAAGACGCCGGAGAACTGGCTTTGACAAACGCTTACCCGTCAAATCCTGATTTTACCATCAATGCCCTCACTTTGGGGGTTAACCATGTTTTGACAAGTATCGGCCAAACCAATCTTACAGGGGGTATCCAGGGCACTTTTAACTTCTCACCATCGCAGCTGAAAACACTTTATGGGAGTACGCCTATTGGCGCCGAGGTTTACATACGCATTAGCCCGTCTTTAATGATGATGGGGCATCATAAGGATAAGATGGAAGGCATGGACATGTGACGGTATATTTCCCGGAACAATACCGCTCTCCTCCTGGAGAGGGGCAGGGATGAGGCAAAAAAAGACCCGGCTTAAAAAAACCGGGTCTTCTATTTATATAGACTATTAAACCTTATTTGTTATTCACCACCCTGGCTGAAAACATTGTTGAACGCTGTTCCGTCAGGATAATAACCTGTAATGACCAGGTTTCCATTTTTGCCGTTAGCAATGGCAGAGCTGATATCATCGGTATTGTTAACCGCCTGTTTGTTAATGCTGGTAATAACCGAGCCTACAGGTATCTGCGTATCGTCAAACAATAATCCCGGGCGCACCTGGGTTACGATCACCCCATGATTAACATGGAATTTTGTTTTTTCAGCAGATGAAAGCCCCCTGAAACTTGCGCCCAGCTTATTGTACATTTCGTTAGCCGACTTGTTCATTGCCACGCGGTGTCCCAGGTTGCCGGCATCTGCCTTCAATTCAACTGAAACATTTCTTTCGCTGCCATCGTGCAATACGGTCAGGTCGATCTTATCTCCGGGAGCTAAACGGGCCACAGGTTCCTGCAAATCTGACGATTCATAAACCGTTTTGCCATTCACCTTGGTAATAATATCACCTTGCTTCAAACCTGCTTGCGCAGCGCCGCTGCCAGGAGCAACGTCGTTAATATACAGACCCGTGGTTTGGCTAACATGCAGGTTTTGTGCCGCATCTTCGTCAAGGGTGCTAAAGCTTACACCCAAATAGCCGCGTTTAACGGCACCATATTTTTCAATGTCGTTCAATACTTTGCGTGCCAGGTTGATCGGGATTGCAAAGCCATACCCTTCGTAAGAACCGGTTTGAGAGGCTATAGCGGAGTTAATTCCTATAAGCTCACCCCTTTCATTAACGAGGGCGCCGCCGCTGTTCCCGGGATTGATAGCCGCATCCGTTTGAATGAACGACTCGATCGCTGAATTTAGTTTTGGAGCACCGCCCTGTCGCTGGATATGCATACGGCCGAATGGCGTCATTTGATCCTGCTCGCCCTGGTCTTCCGTGCCGATGATGCCGATACCGCGGCCTTTGGCGCTAATTATACCTGCGGTAACCGTCGAAGTAAGCTTGAAAGGGTTACCTACGGCCAAAACCCATTCACCAACTTTCACAGCATCAGAATTGCCGAACTTTACAATCGGCAAGTCATGCCCGTTGATCTTGATCAGAGCAAGATCGGTATTGGGATCGGTGCCGATAACTTTAGCAGTATAATAGTGGTGATCATTTGTAGTGATCTCTATCTTTGAAGCTTTATCAACCACGTGATTGTTGGTTACAATGTAACCGTCCGGCGAAATAATTACACCAGAGCCTGAAGCCATTTGAGGCCCCTGGGGCACCATGCGCTGGCCGAACATATCGCCAAATAACTGCTGCATCTGGTCCTGGCCGTTGTTATCCGGTGTAGCATAAGTAGTACGGATGTAGACTACCGCCGGGGTAACCTGGGCCGCCGCCTGCGTGAGGTCGACTTCGCCGGCAGATGACAAATTGGATGGCGGCAATGGGTTGTTTGCAAAATAAACTTTTTGTTTTTCGTCAAGGCTCATGTTACTGGCATACTTGTTCTCTACAAGCTTATAAGTACCCAGAGCGAGAGCGCCGCCCAGGAAGGCGGTTAATACTGTTAAACCAAACTTTTTCATTTCTGTAATCTGTTTTTAGTGGTAATGAAGCTATCCTTCGTTAAGCTAAATTGTTTTTCAGCGGCAACTCAGGATGGTTTCATATTATTATTCATTTTTTAGTATGTTTAAATTATGACATAGATATAGGCTTCAAATTTAATACCATATAGACGTTATAATCAATGGTAAGTTATGGGTAATTTTGTTAAAAATTGTTAAATATAATTAAATAAGGGTTCGAATATTGTTAGCGCTTATTGTTCATTTGCGGAATAATAGCATAAATTAAACAACTGAAGTGACTATTAAGTTTTATAAATACCAGGGTGCAGGCAACGATTTTATTTTGATCGATAACCGCGGAAATGCTGTTAATCATCAGGATCCGCCGCTTATTGCCCGCTTGTGCGACCGCCGGTTCGGCATAGGCGGCGATGGTATTATGTTTTTGCAGGATAAGGCCGGGTATGATTTTGAGATGGTTTATTATAATTCAGACGGGCAGCCCAGCAGCATGTGCGGCAATGGCGGGCGGTGTATCGTGGCCTTTGCCAAATACCTGGGAATTATTGACAGCGAAGCCAACTTTTTGGCAGTTGACGGGCCTCATTATGCCAAAATTTCAGCAAATGGCGATTGGGTCAGCCTGCAGATGATCGACGTGAATGAGATCAGCATGGATGGCGATGCGTATGTTTTGAACACCGGTTCACCCCACTATATTAAAATGGCTGCCGGGTTAAAGGACAAAGATGTTTACGAGGAAGGGTATGCAATAAGAAATAATTCAACTTACAAAGCCAAAGGAATTAATGTAAATTTTGTTGAACCTAATTTGGATGGTTATTTTGTGCGCACCTTTGAGCGTGGCGTTGAAGACGAGACCTACGCCTGTGGTACGGGTGTTACTGCTGTGGCGCTGGCCATGGCGAAGCGCAACCATCAAACCGGGAAGCTGAACACGCCGATCAAAGCACTTGGCGGCGACCTCAATATCCGGTTTGAAACCGACGGCGAACATTTTAAGAATATTTTTCTCGAAGGGCCGGCGGTGAAGGTTTTTGAGGGGGAGATGAAATTGTAGAGACGCATAATTATGCGTCTATGCGGTTATGCGTCTATGCGGTGATTTTTCTATATTTATCGAAACCTTGTTATCATGAATAAAATCAAAATTTTTCTTGTAATCGCTGTGGCATTCATTACTTACACTTCTGGCGCACAGCAGGTAAAACCAAAATTCAAGGAATTAAAACTCATTACTTATACGATAGAGGGATTAGGTGCCGGGCAATACGTGGTCATAACACACATACTAGAAATTGATAAAAACGGCCTGGCGCATAAACTGGATAACTTTTACCTCGATGGGTATATCAAAGACACTACTTACCAAATACCGGATACTTTAATTGTCAGGCTAAACAAAATATTTAATGGCGATCTCCCACTGGAAAGGCATAGAATAACTGATCGGATGCCGGGTGAATATGAAGGCCCACCAGAGTTTATATCTTATCAAGCAGTCAATAAAATAACTGATAACTTCGGTTTTATCGATAGCTACATAGATAAAGAGCTTAATGACGTCGTATGGGATATGAGTAAACCCTGGCCCCAAAAAAGACAGATTGGGAAAACATATCACAATAAGGAATTAGAAGCAGTAATACTCAAATATCACCTTGCTTGCAAATACCTTCCTCAAAAAACGCATGAACCGCCTCGTGTCAGCAGTTTGGAAATAGCCGACCCCGGTGTTAAACATTAAAACAACTGTTAACAATTATTTAATCCCAATCCCTTTTAATTACTAAGAAAACTGCTTAGGTTTGAATTTTTTTATTGATGTAAATTCTCTTTCTTTTTTGCTAAGAGGATGTTACGCGTCGATAGTTCAAAACCCTGCCAGATCATTTATGCCATTTGCCGGCATGAGTATTTGGGCTACCTGATAGAACCGCACATCGTTCAGCTCAATCCCAACGGTGAATTTTCCCTTACTTACCAGCGGCTTTTTTCGAATACGGCTAAAGAGTTTAGCCAGTATTTGGATGAAACCGATTTTAGATTGGTCAAGCTGCTGGAGGAGATAGAGCAGGGTAATGTTATCAAACGATATTATAAAAAGCCCATTCGCCCTTTCGAGTTTTTCGGGAAGATATTTAACGAACAATTATTTGATACTATCCGCCCGAAGATAGAAAAACGAATGGCCGAAGCGTTGACCCTATTGCCAGGGAAAGAGATCTATACGATGAGCAAGGAGGGTTACCCGGCCGAAAAGCACCTGCATATCGCAGCCGAGCCGGCATCGGTACTCTTCCATTTCAGGCGCGACGATACCGAGATCAGGTATTTTCCTACGATCAAGTATCACGGCATGCGCATCGAGTTCATGTTTAAAAATGCCGAGATCATTTGCAACCATCCCGCATGGATGCTGCTGGATGACACGCTCTACTATTTCGACCGGGAGATCGAAGGCAAAAAATTGCAGCCATTTTTGAGCAAGCGGTACATATCCGTTCCCCGTTCTTCGGAACAATCTTATTTCGAAAAATTTGTTACCCCGCTCATCGAAAAGCACAATGTGTATGCGGAAGGCTTTACTATCAATACCGAAAAGTATGATGCCACGCCCGTTTTAAAACCGATATATGTTGACGGCGGCACGTCACAGCTACAACTTTGTTTCCGGTACGCTGGTTATATTTTTCCTTACGGTGATGGGCGGCACGTTTCGGTACGTATGGAGCGCGATGGCGACGATTACCTGTTTCACCGGATCAGGCGGTCGGTTGCCTGGGAAAAAGGCAAGCTGCAGCTTTTGGAGGGATTAGGATTGCAGATAGTATCAAGTCTGTTTCAAAACCTGGAAGTTACGGGTGCGGATGATGACATAGACCGTTCGCTATCGATATTCGAATGGCTGAACCAATATCACGATCAGCTGACCGAAGCCGGATTTGAAATTGAGCAGCCCGGGGGCAGCAAGCGTTACCTGTTTGGCAGCAGCAAGATCGACGTTGAGGTAAGGGAAAACAACGATTGGTTCGATATTTACGCGGTGGTTTATTTCGGGCCGTATAAGATCCCATTCATCCAGCTAAAAAACCACATCCTCAACCATAAAAAGGAATTTACGTTGCCTAACGGCGAAATAGCGGTAATACCCGAAAAGTGGTTTTCGCAATATGGCAACCTGCTTCATTTTTCGGAGGGCGGCCAGGACATTAAGCTGCGGCGCCATCATATCGGATTGGTGAACGAATTAGCCGAAGGCGAACTTGCCGGCGTAACCATGAACCGCAAACTGCAAAAGCTGAGCGAGTTTGAAGACCTGGGCGACATTCCCTTACCGCAGCATTTTAAAGGGCATTTGAGACCTTATCAGAAGGCGGGTTTTGATTGGTTCCACTTCCTGCAGCAATATCATTTCGGCGGGTGTTTGGCTGATGATATGGGTTTGGGGAAAACCATCCAGACCCTTGCTTTGCTGCAAAAGCATAAAGAGGAGATCGAGGCCGCAGGCAGCAAAAGCACCTCGCTCATTGTGATGCCTACCTCGCTTATCTATAACTGGCTGAACGAGGCAAAAAAGTTTACGCCAAAGCTGCGGATGATGGTACACACAGGGACGTTCAGGTACAAGTCTGCGGAAGTTTTTGCCAATTATGATGTGGTGATCACCACTTATGGGATCACGCGTATTGACATCGATCTGCTGGCAGGCTACTTTTTTGAATACGCCATCCTGGATGAAAGCCAAAACATCAAAAACCCATCATCCAAATCGTACCAGGCGGTTAAGCAACTCAAATCGCGCTATAAACTGATATTGAGCGGTACGCCTGTCGAAAACTCGGTAAATGATCTGTGGACGCAGATGTCGTTCATCAACCCAGGCCTGCTGGGCAGTCAGCAGTTTTTTCTGAATGAATTTGTTACTCCGATAGAAAAAAAGAAGGATGAAGAAAAAGCAAGACGGTTACAGACATTGATCAAACCGTTCGTTCTGCGCCGTACCAAAGAACAGGTTGCTACCGAATTGCCGCCAAAAACGGAGAACCTGTTCTACTGCAAAATGAGCGATGAGCAGGCGAGCGTATATGAAAAGGTTAAATCGGAATACCGCAATGAGTTGCTCAGGAGCCTGGAAGATGGCACGTATGCCCAAACCCAGATACAGGTTTTGCAGGGGCTGATCAAATTACGACAGATCGCCAATCATCCTGCGATGATCGACGAGGAATATGAAGGCGATTCGGGCAAGTTCGAGAACGTGGTACATACTTTATCGAATGTGCTGGATGGGGGACATAAAGTGCTTGTGTTTTCGCAGTTTGTAAAACAGCTAACGATTTACCGCAATCATTTTGACAGGGAAGGCATTCCTTATGTTTACCTGGATGGCAGCACGCAAAACCGCGGCGATGTGGTCAAACAGTTCCAGGAAGATGAAAAAACCAGGGTGTTCCTCATCTCGATCAAAGCCGGCGGTGTAGGTTTGAACCTCACCGAAGCCGACTATGTTTTTATCCTCGATCCATGGTGGAACCCGGCAGTTGAGCAGCAGGCTATTGACCGCACGCACCGCATCGGGCAAACCAAGAATGTGTTCATCTATAAGTTCATTACCAAAGATTCGGTTGAGGAAAAAATACTTGCTTTGCAGCAGCGCAAATTGAAAGTTGCCCAATCGCTTATTACTACGGAAGAAAGCTTTATCAAATCGCTGTCTGCGGATGATATTAAGGAAATATTGAAGTAAGTTGTCAGATAAAAAACAACTCTATGCTTTTTTAGGATGCCTTGTTTCCTGATCCGCTGCTATTTTTTTCCACACATCCATGGTTAATATTAGTAATTCATTTTTCTTGCAATCCCAAATTGACACATCATTTTTAGAAATAACATAATGTTGATCCCATGTTGTGAATTTTGCGTAGAGCATCAAAGTACAAATATCAGTAGCGGTGATAAAATCACCTGATTGCGGCAGGTGTGTATGCATAGTAGTTTTACTGGTTTTTCCGCTATCTGGCTTAGTATTGAAACTCATCAAGTTTTTATGTAAAGACTTAACAGAGGCAATTTCATTTTGATCATTAAAATTAACTAGATAGTCATTCCCGATAATAATCATATCATTTAGCTCGGGACTGGTTAATATATACGCCTTTTTAGCATTTTGTTGAATTAGAGGCACCACATTTATGCCTGTGTTTTTATAACGCTTGAAAGCCGTGTCGGTCAGTGCCCATTTTAATGCTGATGTACGTAAGAGATATAAATTCTTTTCAATTTTATTAAATTCACGTAATGTAGTATCGAGTTTGTATTTTTTTGAATCAAAATCTTTTCCGAAAGAAATGGCGGCTATAACCATCGGATGATCGCCCCGGTTAAAAAAGATATTTGTTAACCCATCATCTGTTTCATAAGAAAGATAACCGCCTGAAATAGCTTTTTTAGCGGCACATTTTTCCAAAAATACGTCTGTGCCATACCATGATGCCCATTCCGATCGATATAATGCTGTCCCTTCTTTGACAAGGCTGTCCTGGATGCGATCAAGTTCTTCGTGTTGCGCAAATGCGCTAATTGCGATGGCGCACAATAACAGGGATAAAAGATATATTTTGTTGATCATGGTTGTCGGTTTAGAAAGCTTTATGGTAGCTAAGTAAAAATAATAAAAGCCGCCGTATCAGACGGCATTTATTTATTACTATTTTAGATGTATGTTCAAAAACTTTGTACTCCTCGCTTTTTTGATGCTTCCTGCTTTTGCCTTTTCGCAAAATGAACAGCAAGATGTTGACATAATAAAATCATCACGAATGTCATCAAACGCCGCAATTGCCAGGCACGATATTGAAGGTATGGCCAAATACTGGCTGCCTGATTTTGTGCAAACAATTGGCAGAGGAAGCAGCCTGACCGGAAGAGACACTATAATTGGTTCGTGGAAGCAGTTGTTTCGGACTAATCCGGCAGTGCTTTATGTGAGGAAACCTGTTCAGATCAGTATCGGCGATAACGGGGTAATGGCCTGGGAAACGGGGACATGGGAGGCAAAACACTCCTACAGCAAAGGCGGAAACTATTCGGCTATGTGGCGAAAAATTGATGGTGAATGGAAACTGCAGGCAGAACTGTTTGTGTCGCTCCGGCAACTGTGACGTCGGCATAAAAGCAAGTATCTTACATTTAACCGTACGCGAGGAATAAAACTTACGAAGTTTTTAAAACTCCGTAAGTTTGTGAATATTCCATTTACGCTATATCCGGCAATATTATTGGATCGATCTCATCCTGCGGGTTTACCCTTCCGCCGGTGATCAGATTGGATATTTCGTCGCACCGGGATAACAATGAATTCAGATCGTTGCGCAAACTCATATAGGCGTACATATCTTCCGTGTCCAGGTAGCCTTTTTCACCTTTTAATAATTTATTTTGCTCTGCTAGATGCCTTTTGCTGGCGGATATGTCACTGACCAGCTTATTATAGTATTGTTGATATGTCATTTGGATTTGATTGATGAACCTTGCGGCTTGGATCGTTTAAAATTCCTGGTTTACTCTCATCGACAGGGGCATCAATGTTTATCGCGAATGGCTTCGCCCTCATATGCCGGGATAGCTTTGAAAATGATAATAACGTACAGACTGTAGATTACCATAATTGAATATCATACTCAAAGCCAGGGTTCCGGCAAGGTATTCAAATTCGTATGACGCAAAAATGGAGGTAACAGGGATCTGGTCTATATGGGTTAATGGGGAGCAATAGGTGGCATATGGCCGCGGTACTAACGAAAAAAAACAATAATAAAATAAAATGTCTTGACGCGTTTTGAATGAGACGGCTGAAGGATAGCCGGGTTTCGCTTATTGTTGTTTTTGCTGTTTTTTGCAGGTGAACGAAGCTCTCTGTTGCCTGTTTTAATACTACATTGGGCGTGTTGGCAGAAATCTGCCGCGGCTTAAAAAAACAATTGGTGATGTGAAAAAACAGGTATACCACTAACAATAGCAATACCCTTACATGGATCTTTCGATATTTTTTCACAGGCTTCAATTACTCAAAAATCAGGAAAAATTAGGACTTGAGCAAAATATAATTGGATATAAGATAATAAATTACCTGATTATCAACTTATTGTAACCTAAACTTATATGGCTTTAACTATAGAGGTTTTATCAAGCGGCGATAGGCGGATGTTGGTAAGGAAATATTGAAGTAATCTGGCAACGCTATAATCGAAATTCGCCGTATAGAATACATCGTCTGGTAATTAAACAAAATCTATTTAATATTGTACTTCCCAGCATTTAAACCCAAAACCATGAAAAAACTAGTCCTTTTAACCCTAATGACCTTTTGCGGCATTTATGCTTTCGGTCAGAGCAAAATGGCCTGCTGCGCCAAACCGTCGGCCACGCGGCAATTCGCGATGCTGGCCTCCGACAAAAAGTTTGTCATGTCGCATGCCAATCCCCGTCCCTATCACTTTCAAAGCACGATAGGTAAGGCGATTACCTACAACACACCCGATGGCAAAACAGCAGGCGCCTTCGAAATGAAGGCTAAAAATCGTACCAATAACTGGATCCTGGTGATACACGAATGGTGGGGACTGAACGACTTTGTAAAGCACGAATCGGAGAAATTATACAACGATGTCGGTAACGTCAACGTACTCGATCTCGACCTGTACGATGGTAAAGTAGCCGCTACGCGCGAGGATGCCGGCAAATACATGCAGGCGGTAAATGACACACGTGCGCAGGCTATTATTAAAGGCGCGATAGCTTATGTTGGTCCGAAAGCGCACATCGCTACTATAGGCTGGTGCTTTGGGGGAGGCTGGAGCCTGCAGGCCAGTTTATTGGCGGGCAAACAGGATGTAGCCTGCGTAATGTACTACGGGATGCCCGAAAAGGATGTTAATAAACTGAAGGCATTGAATGGCGATGTGCTCGGTAACTTTGCGAATAAGGACGGTTGGATAAATCCTAAAGTGGTCGGTCAGTTTTCCGATGATATGAAGGCCGCCGGTAAGAAACTCGAGCTGCATCAATACGATGCCGACCATGGTTTTGCCAATCCCAGCAACCCTATTTATAACAGTGAGGCAACGAAAGACGCGTACGCGCATACAATAGCCTTCCTGAAGCCGAGGATGAAATAGTCAATTGGCCTATAGTTCATGGATCATAGTTCATAGTAAGGGAACGACTCAAATTCCATTATCTGCTATGAACTATGAACCATCAACCATGAACATTTCGTAACATTGCAGAAAATTTACCTGTTGACTGCCCCCGTAAAGAAACTGCTGTCTTATTCACTAAAAGCCGCAATACTGATTTTGGCTTTCATTTTTATTTACCACCGCATAAACGATAATACCAACCTGCACAGGTTTGAAAACCTGCTCAATGGCATCGACCGCGGCCGTGCGATATTTGTGATGTCCATTGTTGTATTGTTGATGCTGGTTAACTGGGTTGCTGAAGCATTTAAATGGAAATACATCACCCGCGAACTGGCAGGTATAACTACGTGGCAGTCTATTGAAGCCGTATTTTGCGGCCTCACCTGGGCTATATTTACACCGAACCGGTTGGGCGAATATGGAGGCCGCGTGATGTTTTTACCAAACAGGAAGCGTATTCACGGGGTATTTGTAATGGCTATAGGCTCTTTCGGGCAAAATGTCATCACCAATGTGCTGGGTTTGATCGCGTTGATGTGGTTCGCGTTTACGTTTTTGCATATTAACATTGCTATTTCCCTTGCCTTATCGCTTGCCGCGTTCGGTTTTATGGCACTGCTGGTGGTGTTTTATTTCAATATCGGCTGGCTGGTTACCTTGCTGAACAGAATCAGTTTCCTGAAGAGATATCATCGTTTTTTTGATATTATGGCTAAGTACAAGACGCACCAACTATTGGATATTATGTGGTTTTGCCTGACCCGGTTCTTTGTTTTCTCATTTCAATATTACCTGGTTATTCATTTATTGTTGCCGGACATGCCGGTTTTCCCAATGATGATGATGGTATTTATCCTGTTTTTCATCCAATCAGCGCTGCCTTCGCTCGACCTGCTGGATGTAGGCGTACGCAGCATGACTGCCTCGGTCTTTTTTGCTTATATTACCGATCAAAATATAGCCGTTATGGCCGCCGTTTCGTCCATATGGTTTATCAATTTGATCCTGCCGGCCATTTTAGGTTCGGTATTCGTTTTAAAACTCAAATTCTTTGACCGAGCTGCTTAGTATCATATCGCTATCCCTTACAGGCATATATTTGTTCCTGCTGATGTATTTTATTAAAGGCTGGGCAAGCATCAGGATTCCTGTGGCTCACAAAGAGGCGTTTCGGACCAGGGTAACGGTGCTGATAGCCGCACGGAACGAAGAAAATAATATCAGCCTTACCATCGGCGACCTGCTTGCGCAGGATTATCCCAAAGATTTAACAGAGATCATTATTGTCGACGACCATTCGACCGACAAAACTGCGGATATTATCAGAGGTTATGCCGCCAGTGGCGTTAAACTACTACAATTGAATGAGGACCAGCCGCTCAATTCCTATAAGAAAAAGGCAATATCAAAAGCTATTGAGCTGTCATCGGGTGAATTGATAGTAGCGACCGACGCGGATTGCCGTATGGGCGCCGAATGGCTATCGGCCGTTGTGGGTTATTATGAAAACAATGACCTGGTGATGATCTCATCACCCGTAACCTATTTCCAGGAACGTACCCTGTTCGAATATATGCAAACGCTGGAATTTTGCTACCTGATCGGCATAGGAGCCTCATTTATCGGGAATAAAAGAGCGTCCACCTGCAATGGGGCCAATTTTGCCTATCGGAAGGATGTGTTTTACGAAGTAGGTGGGTTTAAAGGCATTGATAGTGTGGCATCGGGCGATGACGAATTATTGCTGCAAAAAGTTGCCGCAAGATACCCGGGTAAAATAGGTTTTTTGAAAGAGCGCAAAGCGATAGTTTATACGCATGCCAAACATACACTGGCATCATTTTTAAGCCAGCGCCGCCGCTGGGCATCCAAATCCACCCATTATAAGGATAAATGGGTAGTAGCGCTTGCTGTCAGTATCTGGCTGTTCAATCTCTCGCTATTGGTAAACGCGGGGCTGGGTTTTTATAATATCTATTTCTTTAAGCTTTTTTTACTCCAATTTTTGTTAAAATTTCTTTTTGAAACGGCCTATTTACTGCCCGTGACGACGTTTTTTAAAAGAGCCCCGTTGGTTGGACTGCTCCTGCTGCTTAACCCTTTCCACATTATTTACTTTGTTTACGTCGGCCTGATAGGCAATACGCGGAAATATGAGTGGAAAGGTAGAATAGTCCGGTAGGGTGTATGCTCATCCCATGGTAAATTTCGGGGTGGCCGTTGGCATTACACCTAAAATAAGCGATATTTAGCCGAAGATATGCTTCTATCGACTTGGCCGAATTAACCCCATCGCAACGCACCTGGAAGGCATTTAAGCGCAATAAAATTGCTGTTGCTGCATTGGTGTTTATCCTGCTTTCTGTACTCATCGCTATACTGGGCTATTTGGTGATGCCCGATTCTACGCCCCTGGCAAATAATATGACTATACAGCTCGGCATTAAAAAGCCTGGCGCTGAGTTTACCATGCTCCGCATACGAAGGAGCGAGCCGGTCGACACGGTTAACTTCTTAACCAAAATGTTTTTCGGGCAACCGGCTTTTTATAAGGATATACCGATCACAGGTTATCATTTCGCAAAAGACTCGATCGATGTGGATGAATATGTAGGTGACGAAGATAAGCCCATAAAACTTTCGCTTAACCTTTTTGAAGTGGTCACCGGGAGAAAACCGACCACAATAGCGAAAAGCAGTATGGAAATAACAGGGCTTGAAAATCAAATCGTGACGCACCAGCTGATCAAACGAAAATTCTGGCTGGGTACCGACGTTTATGGCCGGGACTTGCTTAGCCGCCTCATCCTTGGCGCGCGTATTTCACTGGCGGTGGGCATCATGTCGGTTATTATCAGTTTACTTTTGGGTATAACGGTTGGTTCATTAGCTGGTTATTTCGGAGGTTGGATCGATGCATCCCTTAGTTGGGTAATGAATATTCTTTGGGCCCTTCCGGCCCTGCTGCTGGTGATCGCCATATCATTTGCCCTGGGCAAAGGGATTTGGCAGATTTTCATAGCAGTGGGACTGTCGATGTGGGTAGAAGTGGCCAGGCTGGTACGCGGACAGGTGTTGAGTTTGAAGCACACAGAGTTCGTTGAAGCGGCACGATCTATGGGCTTTAATAATGCCCGAATTATTCGCCGGCACATTTTGCCCAATATTATCGGGCCGATATTGGTACTGGCATCATCCAATTTTGCTTCGGCTATTTTACTTGAAGCGGGCCTAAGTTTTTTGGGTTTTGGGGCGCAGCCTCCGATGCCTACCTGGGGCAGCATGATAAAAGAACACTACGGTTACATCATTATGAATGCAGCTTTTCTGGCTATATTGCCCGGGCTGGCCATCATGCTGATGGTATATGCCTTTAACCTGGTGACCGTCGGATTGAGGGATGCATTCGACATAAAATCACAAAGTACACGCATTTAAAAAAATTTATTCATTAATTTGGCTGTCATCTGATCCGCTAATGCAAAACATCGAGGAAATTTCAGGCGAAGATGAGCTGATACGGTTACTGCTCAAAAGGCAGTCCGAGTTAAACTCCTTGCTTGAGGTTACAAGGGCTATCAACAAAAACATTTCGACGCCTGTACTGATACAGATGCTCGAAGTGATCATGCAGAATTACCTGCAGGTGGGTAAGCTGCGTTTTTTGATCGAGCATGACGGCGATTTTGTTTGTATATCTAACTACGGCGGCGAAGCGGAAAGCGTTAAGGCGCTTTACCAGTCTTGTCGCCGGTTGAATAAAGCCAAAGTGCTGACAGCGGTAGCCGGGCATGATGATTACCTGCTAAAGCGATACGATTACTTTATCCCTTTTTACCAAAAAAGCAAACCCATAGCTTATGCATTGATCGGTGATTTCAACACCACTGAGGAGATGCTGAACAACGATCTGAACTTTATCCAAACGCTGATCAACGTTATTGTGGTTGCATTGGAGAATAAAAAGCTTTTCAGGGAACGGGTTGAATCGGAACGTTTCAAGCGGGAAATGGAATTGGCGCAGGAAGTACAGAATATGCTGATCCCTTTGCGTTTGCATAAAGAAACCACGGTCGAGATAGGCGCCAAATACTTCCCGCATCAAAACATCGGCGGCGATTATTTTGACTTTATCCGGGTTAATCCCGAAGAATTTTTGTGGTGCGTAGCCGATGTATCGGGGAAAGGAATTTCAGCCGCGCTGCTTATGGCTAATTTCCAGGCCAGCCTGCGTGCGTGGGCCGCGGTGGAAGACGATCTGACCAATATTGTTGACCGACTGAACCAGATCGTCGTTAAAAACACCAAGGGCGAGCGCTTTATTACGCTTTTTGTAGCCAAATACAACGAACGGACCCGTAAACTGAATTTTATCAACGCGGGTCATAATCCATCTATATTATATCATGATGGGGAGGCGGTTCCTTTAAAATTGGGTACGACCATGATAGGCGCTTTCGATGAGTTGCCGTTCATCAACCAGGGGGAAGTGGATATAGAACCGGGCAGTATGATATTTAACTATACCGACGGACTGATGGATTATGATATACCGGCGCACAAGATTTGGAACGAAGATAAATTGGTCGATTTTGTGATCGATAACGGCGATCTGTCGCCAGATAAGTTTAATCAAACCCTGCTCGATCATTTGAACCTGATCATTAAGGGCAAGCCTATTGATGATATAACCTTGCTTACGCTAAGGATATTTTAGTTGATTAGTTAGATTGAGTTGAATGGTTGTACGAAAGCCAACTAATCAACCACTTAACTTAATCAACTTATTCGGCCATTCCTCAATTTTTTCAACACTTCTTTAATCCCCAATCATATCACCGTATTTTAGCGACATGTTACTGGCGAGGTTTCAGCATGAGTTATTAGAAGCAGGATGCGATGAGGCCGGGCGCGGCTGCCTTGCGGGCCCGGTATTCGCAGCGGCGGTCATACTTCCGCCCAAATTCAAACATAAACTACTGAATGATTCCAAGCAATTAGCCGAGGATATTCGCTATAAATTGCGAAAAGAGATCGAAAAAAAGGCGGTTGCCTGGGCGGTGGCTTCTGTGTCAAATGAAGAGATCGACAAGATCAATATCCTGAATGCTTCCTTCCTGGCTATGCACAGGGCGATAGAAAAGCTTTCCCTGTGCCCTGAATTTTTGATCATCGACGGCAACCGCTTCAATAAATATAAAGATACGCCGCACCATTGTATTGTAGAGGGCGATGCCAAATACTTCAGCATTGCTGCCGCATCTATCCTGGCCAAAACCTACCGCGACGATTATATGAAACGGATCGCCGGCGAGCACCCGGAATATGATTGGCACAGCAACAAGGGTTACCCTACTATAAAACATCGTGAGGTTATTATGAAGATAGGTTTCACACCCTATCACCGCATGACTTTCCAGGTAACCGACCCCCAGCTAAGTATTTTCTAAAGTTGTTTTGATTAGGGGTTTGCGGTCTTTACTTTTGTTAAAACCTGCAAACCAGTTTTGAAGATCCTGATATTAACACATCGTGTCCCGTTCCCTCAAAATGGGGGCTACCCTATTGTGGTTTGCAATACCATACGGGGCCTTGTCAATTCGGGCCATGAGGTGTCGCTGGTTTCTTTGAATGCACAAAAACAACATCATCATGAAGAAGAACAACCTGACGAGTTGTTAAGCCGGATCAAATTCCGCCCCTATGATATCGACACCAGCATGTCGCTTTTCGAAGGATTTCTCACCACGTTCAGCAAGAATGCTTACAATGTCGAACGCTATTACGACGCGAACTTCGAGAAGCTGCTTATCGGGGAAGTAAGGAACAACGTCTACGACATCATCCAGTTCGAAGGCCTGTTTGTGGCGCCGTATGTAGACGCCGTTCGCAGGAATTGCAAAACCAAACTGGTTTATCGCGCACACAATATCGAGCACCAGATTTGGGAAAGGCTGGCCCAGCAGAAAAACGACCCTTTTAAAAAGTTCTATCTCAGGCTAATGTCGCGTCGTATAAAAAAATACGAGATACAGCAAGTTAATAAGTTTGATGCCGTAGCCGTGTTTACTGCGCAGGACCAGGGTACGATGATGCTCTACGGCGCGAAGATGCCGGTAGAAATTGTGCCCGTGGGCGTTGAGTTAAGTCATTACCGGCCCGACCTGGAAAAAACGGAATTTCCCAGCCTGTTTTTCCTCGGCTCGCTCGATTGGACGCCCAATCGCGAAGGGATAGAATGGTTTTTGCATGCCTTTCAGAACGAATTGGAACATGACGAACTACCCGTAAAGTTTTATGTTGCTGGTAACAATATTCCCGAGGAGTTTGACGAGTACGAAGTGATGGGCAAGATATTTATCCAGGGCGAGGTTGATGACGCGCTGGAATTTGTGAATAGCAAAGCCATTATGATCGTGCCCCTATTGTCAGGTGGTGGTATGCGGGTGAAGATTGTGGAAGGTATGGCGATGGAAAAATGTATCATATCTACTTCGCTCGGCGCCGAGGGCATCAATTATAAAAATGGGGTAAACATCCTTATTGCCAATACCCGAGAGGAATTTTTAAGAGCGATCAGGCGTTGTATTGCCGACGAGGATTATTGTAAAGCTGTCGGCGTAAATGCCCGTAGGTTAGTTGAGGAGCAGCACGACGTTAATAAGGTTACGCAAAAACTGATCGGTCTGTACAAGGATTTGCTTTGAAAGCATGTATTAAAGAAAATCCACACTGCCGACGACGAAGGTTATTTTAAGGTCACCTACTTCTTCTTTAAACGATGTTTCGAAATCGGTTTTCAGCCGGTCGGCAAATTCCTTGCAGCAACACAAAACCATCACCCCATTCCGGGTATGCAATACGAATGCAGGGAGCTGGTATTTACTGCATATATAGTGTGAGACCCGCTCTCTCAAAATATCTGAAGGATCTGTTTGTACGTCCATTTCTGTATCAACATTTGCCGGTTTAACTTTGTTTTATAGTGCCGGCTTATGCGGTGCTCACGTAAAAATCATCGACTGTTTCAGAATAAATCTTGGAAGAATTACTACCAAGTAAATTATTACTTTTGCCTCAACTGAACATGATATGAAGAATACAGCATTAAGCCATAAACACATTGAACTGGGTGCAAAAATGGTGCCCTTTGCGGGATATAATATGCCGGTGCAATACGCAGGCATCAATGCCGAACACGAAACCGTACGCAAAGCCGTGGGCGTGTTTGACGTAAGCCACATGGGCGAATTTATTTTAAAGGGTAATAAAGCCCTCGACCTGATACAGCGTGTTACCAGTAACGATGCGAGCAAATTGTACGATGGCAAAGTGCAATACTCCTGTCTGCCGAATGAAGATGGGGGTATCGTGGACGACCTCCTCGTTTATCGCATCGACGAAAAAACCTATATGCTGGTAGTCAACGCATCGAACATCGAAAAGGACTGGAACTGGATATCCAAATACAATACTGAAGGCGTGGATATGAAAGATATTTCGGACCGAACTTCTTTGTTAGCCATACAGGGCCCAAAAGCTGCCGAGGCCTTGCAAAGTCTTACCGATATCGACCTGGGTACCATGGAATACTATACTTTTAACAAGGGCAAGTTTGCCGGGGTTGATAATGTGCTGGTATCGGCTACCGGGTATACCGGTGCCGGGGGCTTTGAGATCTATGTGGATAATAAAGATGCAGAACGCGTTTGGGACGCTGTTTTCAAGGCGGGCGAGCCGTTTGGTATAAAACCAATAGGTCTGGGTGCACGCGATACGCTGCGTTTGGAAATGGGTTTTTGCTTATATGGCAATGACATAGACGATAATACATCACCGCTGGAAGCAGGTTTGGGCTGGGTGACCAAATTCAACAAAGAATTTACCAATTCAACAGCCTTGCAGCAGCAAAAACAAGAGGGTGTAAAGCGAAAGCTGGTTGGCTTTGAAATGATCGATCGCGGTATTCCCCGCCATGATTATGAGATCGTTGACGCCGACGGTAACAACATCGGCAAAGTAACTTCCGGTACGCAATCACCCTCGTTGCAAAAGGCTATCGGTATGGGTTATGTGAAAAATGAATTCGCCAAAGAAGGAACGGAAATCTTCATCAATATCCGCGACAATAAAATAAAGGCACAGATCGTAAAACCGCCGTTTTATAAAGCCCCCTAACCCCTGAAGGGGGGAATCAATCCTCAACGCCCTTGAACATTAAAACGCATAAAATACCCCCTTCAGGGGGCAGGGGGCCTGACCTCCATGTTTGCCTGACCCCCGCCTTAATTCCCCTTTACCAGGTTGAGGATTATATCGTTGTTATTATCGATATTTTCCGGGCTACCTCATCCATTTGTTACGGGATCGAGAATGGGGCTGAAGCTATAATTCCGGTTGCCGAAGTTGAAGAATGTGCCGCTTACCGCGAGAAAGGATTGGCCTACCTGCTAGCGGCCGAACGAAACGGCGAGGTTGTGTCGGGTTTTGATTTCGGCAATTCACCGTTTTCTTATACCAAAGAAATTGTATGCGGCAAAACAGTGGTGCTGACTACTACCAATGGCACTCACGCGCTGCACTTATCACGGGGCGCAAAAAAAGTAGTGATCGGTTCTTTTCTGAACCTGACCGCCCTAAGCGACTGGCTAAAAAACCAAAATGATAATATCCTGCTGGTTTGCGCCGGGTGGAAGAACCAATTTAACCTGGAGGACACCGCCTTCGCAGGCGCGGTTATCGAACAATTAAAAACGGGCGATTTCATTTTGGACGACCCCGCTATCGCCGCTAACGATCTTTACCAATTAGCCAAAGACGACCTGCCCGGCTACCTTGCCAAAACATCGCACAGTGAACGCCTGAAAAAACTGGGTATCGAAAAGGATATCGCTTTTTGTTTGAATGTCGATATTACCACATCCATCCCTGTTTTGGAAGGCGAGAAATTGGTTAAGCTAGCTTAGTTTGGAAGGCTATTACTTCAGTTTCTCATTATTCTTATGCCGGTCCGCATCGCGGATGCTTTTCTTCTCCAGGTTTTTTTCAAGCGCTTCGGTCAGATCGACGCCGGTTTGATTGGCCAGGCAGATCAGCACGAAAAGCACATCGGCCATTTCATCGGCAAGATTTACTTCAGTATCTGACTTTTTGAAAGATTGTTCGCCGTATTGCCTCGCCATGATGCGCGCCACCTCGCCCACCTCCTCCATCAGGATGGCGGTGTTGGTCAGTTCGTTAAAGTAGCGGATACCGGTGGTTTTGATCCAATCATCAATCAATTTTTGAGCAGCGCTTAGTTCCATATGCTTAGTGATTGTCCTTGTCTTTAGTGTCCATGATGATAGTAACGGGACCATCATTTAAAAGACGGATCTTCATATCCGCACCAAATACCCCTGTCGCTATTTTTTTGCCCGTCAACTCTTCCAGCGTTTTGATCATTTGCTCGTACATGGGTATGGCTTTGTCGGGGCGTGCCGCGCGGGTAAATCCCGGCCGGTTACCTTTTTTGGTTTGAGCGAATAAAGTGAACTGCGAAATGAGCAAGATATCTCCGTCAACATCTGCCAGCGCCTTATTCATCAGCCCATTCTCGTCGCTGAACACGCGCATGGATGCTATCTTTTGCGCCAGCCATTGCAGGTCGTCCATCGTGTCGGCGTCTTCTATACCCAACAGCACCAAAAAGCCAATGCCGATCTCACCGGTTATTTTATTGTCCACCTTGCAATTTGCCTGGGTTACACGTTGTAGTACTGCGCGCATTTTAAGATTTGTTAAACTTTAGCAAGATAAACCAAATAAGAATATTTGCCTATATTTGAATAAACCTTATTCATATCCATGAGACTTACTAAGAATATTTGTTCGCTTTTCTTCGGGCTACTGGGGCTATCCTCCTGTAAGAAAGATCGTATGACTCCCGCATCAAATGTCGATGTGTATGTGGTTGGATATGTCGATAGTCTCCGCGAAAACGCTGCGTATTGGAAAAATGGCATCACTAATGTTATCGATACCGTCGACAAAGGCTACTCGAACGCTACTGGAATTAGCATTAATGACAAGGAAGTATATATTGCAATCGCTGGCTCGTCTGATAACGGTTTTACTGCTGGCTATTGGCACAATGGGTCCATCACGAGGATTGCAAGCGATCCCTCGGGATTTGCTATTGCGAACGCAATAGCTGCAAACGGCTCTGATATTTATATTGCCGGTATAGGGCTCGACAATGGCTGGCGCGCGGCATATTACTGGAAAAACACTTCACCTATCTTGATTTCTGGCGATATTGATTATTCAGCTGCTGCTGCAGTCACAATAAATAAGAATGATGTGTATGTAGCCGGGTCTAATGCAAGTGCCGTCACCTATTGGAAAAATGGAGCGCCGGTTGTGCTTGCCGATCAGGCGGCAGTGGGCTATGCAACTGGTATCGCAGCTAATGATAGCGCTGTGTATGTGGTGGGCTATACATCAGGATATAATGGCGCCCCAACAGTAGCTACGTGTTGGAAAAATGGTGTTGCACAAAGGCTTGCCGAAGCAGGATCAACGGCATCCGCTATCGCTCTGAATGGGAATGATGTTTATATTGCCGGTGTTACATCAAGCGGTGGCGCATCGGTGGCAACCTACTGGAAGAATGGTGTGCCTGTAAAACTAACCGCCGAAAGTTCCAATACAACGGGGATCGCTGTAAATGGCAATGATGTTTATGTCTCAGGGAATTTAGAACAAAATGCAGTATATTGGATGGACGGGAAAGTCGTAAAGCTCACAAATAAGAGCGGGGGGCTTGGTTATTACTCTTATGCATACGGGATCGCAGTTGTACCCCATTAACTAAGCCCGCGTATCGTTCCCATGATAAATGCTCAGATAACTTTCGTAGCGTGATAGCTCGATATCGCCATCTTCTACGGCTTTGATCACGGCGCAACCCGGTTCGTTGATATGCCGGCAACTATTGAAGCGGCACTGGTTCAGTCGCGCGCGCATCTCAGGGAAGAAATGGCCCAGCTCGTTTTTTTCAATATCGATCACACCCAGCTCGCGGATACCCGGCGTATCGATAATGTACCCGCCCTGCGGCAATTCGAACATTTCGGCGAAGGTGGTGGTGTGCATCCCCTTGTCGTGCCATTCAGATATTTCGGTAGTGCGCAGCTTCAGGTCGGGCAGCAATGCATTGATCAAACTTGATTTGCCCACACCGGAGTGACCCGAAAAGAGTGTTACTTTATCTTTTAATAAATCCGATACCATTTCGACACCCGTCCCTTCCAATGCCGATACATCATAACATGGGTAACCGATCTTTTCATAGATGGCTTTATACCCCGCCAATATTTCAAGGCCCTCATCGCTGAACAGGTCGAGCTTGTTAAACACCAGCGAGGCCGGTATATCATAAGCTTCAGCCGTAACCAGGAAGCGGTCGATAAAACCAAGTGAAGTTCGCGGCGAAGCTAAGGTAACCACCAAAAATGCCTGGTCCAGGTTGGCGGCAATAACCTGAGCCTGCTTCGAAAGGTTAATGGATTTTCGGATGATATAGTTTTTTCGGGGCTGTAATTCGGTGATCACACCCGTGCCCAGTTCGGGTTCCATATCAAAATCAACATGGTCGCCCACTGCGATGGGATTGGTCGTAGTGATGCCTTTAGTGCGGAATTTTCCCTTGATACGGCAATCAACACGCTGTCCGCCGGGTGTTTTCACCTGGTACCAGCTTCCGGTTGATTTGATAACGAGTCCTTCCATCAGAAGGCCAAAAGTAACTAAATCAGCAAGATTAATTGGACATGGCTTTATTTAAGGATGCGATACATGCCAGTATCGCCGTGTTCATTTTGGTAAGATACTCCCTGATCTGCCCTCTTGTGACGTTCCAGGACGTCCCCAGGCCCAAATGCTTCTTCTTACCAACTTTCACTAAATAATCCGGGCTGTTTTGATAGCCCACGCCATTAAGAAATTCACTTTTCGGTCTGAAGTAGATATCAGAAATATTATAATTATACTGGTTATTCTTGCAGGTAATGCGAATAGTGATTTGGCATAAAAATGGGATATTCACCATACCCGGCCTCACCTTATATTCAAGCAGCCCCTGGCTGAACACGCTGCTGGTATCCAGGCTACCCGACGATGTATCGGGCCGTTTATATTTAAAATTACTGTTGAACCAGGCTTTTGCGGTTGTGTCAAGCATAATGTGGGTTTTCCCATTTACGGCAACCGTTCCGCTATACACAACCTTTTCGCCCACCGTGGGGATCTTATAAACAATTGAATCCTTCTGCGCGAAAATCACGTTAGAAGCCAATAAAAAAGCTGCCAAAAGGATGAGTTTAGGATAATTTATAAGCATATTTAAATAATAGCTTGCAAATTAAAAAAATATCTACTTACTTTACAGGCATTACAGAAATGATAACTAACTGCACCACAACGACAACCACTACGACCACGGGGGATACCTCCGGAGGAAGATGATTGTATGGTGTAAACTATAAAAAGAAACCAGCATAACGCCTTCCTCCAGACAGAGGAAGGCGTTTTTTATTTATAACATATCATAATGAAAGTTTTAAAATTTGGAGGCACATCGGTCGGGTCGGAACAAAGTATCAACGCTGTTATCGAAATATTAAAAAAGGAATACAATGCCGGAGAAAAGCCAGTGACTATTCTATCTGCCATGGGCGGCGTGACCAACCTCTTATTGTCAATGGCCGGGAAAGCCTCACACGGGGAAGATTTTACAGCGGAGCTAGCCGAACTTGAAACGCGGCACTTTGATATGGTGCGCGCATTGTTGCAGAGGCAGCACCAGAACCCGGCGTTTACCAAGCTGAAGATCAACTTCAACCACCTGGAAGAACTGTTGCAGGGTGTGCAGACACTTCGCGAGCTGACCCCAAAAACCCGCGACCTGATATTAAGTTATGGCGAGCGGTGCTCGGCGCTGATGATCAGCAAAATGGCGGCACAGTATTTCCCGGAAGCCGTATTTGTGGATGCTTCCGAACTGATCAAAACCGACAGCGAATTTGGTAATGCCAAGGTAAATACCGAACTGACGGAATTGCTCATCAAGGGCTTTTATGCAGAGAATAAAAATAAGATGCTGTTCGTTACCGGCTTCATCGCCTCCAACGAAGCCGGGCAGATCACGACGCTCGGTCGCGGCGGCAGCGACTATACCGCCGCTGTTTTTGGAGCGGCATTAAACGCATCCGAGATACAGATATGGACCGATGTGAACGGCATGATGACCGCCGACCCGCGCATGGTGAAGAAGGCGTTCTCGTTACCCGAACTGACCTATACCGAAGCCATGGAACTTTCTTACTTCGGTGCGAAGGTGATCTATCCGCCTACCATGATCCCGGCGTTCATCAAAAGGATACCGATTGTTATCAAAAATACCTTTGACACACATTTTGAAGGAACTATTGTACAGCACCATTGCAAACCTTCGTCGTTACCCATTAAGGGCATTTCATCCATCAACGAGATCAGTATTATCAATGTGGAAGGCAGCGGCATGGTGGGCAAGTCGGGTTTTAGCGGACGCTTATTTTCGTTACTGGCGCGCGAGCAGATCAATATTATTCTGATTACCCAATCGTCATCCGAACATAGCATTACGTTTGCTATCGATCCTAATCATGCTCCTAAAGCTAAACGGGTTATTGAACAGGAATTTGAACTTGAATTATTGGCCGGGAAGCTGGATAGCCCGGAAGTGGAAGAAAATCTGGCTATTTTAGCTATCGTAGGCGAAAATATGAAGCAAACGCCAGGGATATCCGGCAAGCTGTTTCATGCCCTGGGACGGAACGGTATCAATGTGAGGGCCATCGCGCAGGGGTCGTCCGAGTACAATATTTCGGTTATTATTTCCAAACACGATCTCGCCAAAGCGTTGAACGCAGTACACGACGCTTTCTTTATCCAGCTTAATAAAACGTTGCACGCGTTTTGTTTGGGAACAGGAAATATCGGCACTACCCTGTTTGACCAGTTGAACCAGCATAGCGAGCATTTGCAGGTGAATAACGGCATCCAGGTGAAGATAGCAGGTATCAGCAATACGCGCAAAATGCTTTTCAATGCTGATGGGGTTTCTTTGGACCAATGGCAGGAGGAATTGCAGGCATCCAACGAAAAAGCCGACCTGGCAACATTTATTGAGCGTATGAAGGAAATGAATTTACCCAATTGCGTATTCATTGATAATACCGCCAGCCCGCAGCCGGTGGAGTTTTATGAGGATATTTTTAAATCGAATATATCAGTGGTTACCTGCAATAAGATCGGCAATTCGGCATCGTTCCATCAATACAAAACCTTCCGCGATTCGGCCAGGCAGCATGGGGTCGATTTCTTTTACGAGACCAACGTGGGCGCCGGTTTGCCGATCATCCGCACTTTAAAGGACCTGATGAGCAGTGGCGACCGGGTAAAACGGATCGAGGCGATTCTTTCAGGAACTATTTCTTTTATCTTCAACAACTTCAAGGGTAACGTGAGCTTTCACGACATCGTGAAGCTGGCGCAGGAAAAAGGCTATACCGAACCCGATCCGCGCGACGACCTGAAGGGAACCGATTTTATGCGCAAGATGCTGATACTGGCCCGGGATGCAGGTTACCCTATGGAAGCATCAGATATTCACATCGAGAGCATATTGCCTAAAAGCTGCCTGGAGGCAGAGACCGTGGAAGATTTTTATGCGGCCTTGAAGGAAGAGGACACTTATTTCAACATCATGCGGCAACAGGCCGAAGATGAAGGGAAATCGCTGCGCTATATCGGCAAGCTCGAAGATGGCAAAGCCGCTATTACCTTGCAACTGGTGGATGAGAGCCATCCTTTCTTCATCATGTCGGGCAGTGATAATATCATTTCCTTTACTACTGACAGGTATAAAGACAGGCCATTAGTGGTAAAAGGGCCAGGCGCCGGCGCCGAAGTAACAGCTGCCGGCGTATTTGCTGACCTGATAAACGTAGGGGCTAATTAGCCCCCTAACCTCCTTAATGGGGAATATAAATTGAAAAATGGATGACAATAAAATAAATAAAAAAGCGCCACCCCCTTTAGGGGGCAGGGGGCTTAAAGTTTTCGCCCCGGCGACGGTAGCTAACGTGGTATGCGGCTATGATGTGCTTGGTTTCGCGGTCAACGAACCCGGTGATGAAGTGATCATGCGGCTAACAGATAAACCGGGTATCACCATTAGCAAAATAACCGGTGATGATGGCCGTTTACCGTTGGACCCCAGGAAAAATACGGTCAGTGTTAGTGTTGAACATTATTTGAAGTCGATTGCTAGGACGGACGTCGGCCTGGATATAGAATTGCATAAGAAGATGCCTATAGGCAGCGGACTGGGTTCGAGCTCGGCCAGTACGGTGGCTGGCTTATTCGCGGCCAAAACCCTTTTGGGCGACGAAACCGATGCCGCCAAACTGCTGCCTTTTGCCATGAAGGGAGAGGAAATGGCCTGCGGACATGGGCACGCGGATAACGTGGCGCCGGCCTTGCTGGGTGGTTTTGTGCTGATACGCAGTTATGAGCCGCTGGACGTGATCAAGCTCCCTCACCCGAAAGACCTGTATTGTGCCATTGTCTTTCCGGATGTGGATGTACCCACCCGCGAGGCCAGGCAAATCATCCGTAGCAAGATCCAGATGAAAGATGCGGTGACTCAATGGGGCAATATTGCCGGCCTGGTCAGCGGCCTTTTCATGAATGATATTGATCTCATTGGTCGTAGCATGAAAGATATCTTGGTTGAACCGGTTCGCTCTATGCTGATACCCGATTTTTATAAGATGCGCGATATGGCTATGGACCTTGGTGCGGTGAGTTTTGGTATTTCGGGTTCGGGGCCATCGGTGTTTTCATTTACGCGCGATGAGGAGACAGCCAAACGGATCACCCAAAAGCTGCAAAAGCATTTGGCAGAGATCAATATCAATTCTAATACTTACGTATCCACCATAAATGACGCGGGGCCGAAAATATTATAAACCCTAAATACTAAAATCTAAATCCTAAACTCTAACTGAGAAATTTTAGAATTTAGGGTTTAGATTTTAGAAATTCGATCAAAATGAAATTCTACAGTACTAATAACATAAACCACCAGGTTTCTTTTAGGGAAGCCGTATTTAACAGCATGCCGCAGGATAAGGGTTTATATATGCCCGTTTCAATCCCACGGCTTGACGATAAATTTTTAGATAACCTGGACAGCTATACCCTGCCCGAGATCGCATTCCATGTGGCTAAAAATCTCTTGGGCGATGATATCCCCGAAGTCGATCTGCAAAATATCATCCATGATGCCATCAATTTCTACGCCCCGGTAGTCGAACTGGAAGAGAACGTATATGTGCTGGAACTTTTTCACGGCCCTTCGCTGGCGTTTAAGGATTTCGGTGCGCGTTTTATGAGCCGGGTGATGAGCTATTTTTTGCTGGAAGGCGAAAAAATGCTCGACGTTTTGGTAGCCACTTCCGGTGATACGGGCGGTGCTGTGGCGCTGGGCTTTCTTGGCGTTCCGAATACCAGGGTTACGATCTTATACCCCAAGGGGAAAGTAAGCGGCATACAGGAATTGCAGCTGACCACCAATGGACAAAACATCAGGGCCCTTGAAGTTGACGGTACATTCGACGATTGCCAGGCATTGGTGAAGAAGGCGTTCACGGATGCTGAGCTCAATAAAGAATTCAGGCTTACATCGGCAAATTCTATCAATATCGCGCGGCTCATCCCGCAAACTTTCTATTACTTCAACGCCTATGCGCAATTGCTAAAGGGAGGGAAAAATAAGGTGGTGTTTTCGGTGCCGAGCGGTAATTTCGGCAACCTTGGAGCCGGTATTTTGGCCTGGAAAATGGGGCTGCCGGTACAACATTTCATTGCCGCTACCAACGCTAATGATACGGTACCTGATTTCTTAAAAAGCGGCGTTTATCAACCAAAGCCATCGGTGCAAACCATAGCAAATGCCATGGACGTGGGCGATCCCAGCAACTGGGTGCGCATACAGGATATGTTTAAAACCGATCCAGAGCAATTGAGGAAGTTGATAAGCGGTTTTAGTTATACCGATGAAGAAAACCGGGAAGCCATCGAACGGATTTACAGCAGTTATAAATACATCGCCTGTCCGCACACCGCTATTGCCTGGCAGGCATTAAAAGACTGGCAGCAGGACAAACCTACCGGCGGGGTGGCAGGCGTGTTCCTCTCAACAGCGCACCCCTGCAAATTTCCGGATGTTTTGCCCAAACATATTTCCCGCGAAATCGTAATACCTGAACAGGTAAAAAACCTGGAGGGCAAACCGAAGCATTCGGTTGCTTTGGGAAAGGATTTTGAAGCGTTTAAAGCCTATCTGCTTGACAATAAATAACTGTTTTTTCGGTTTAATGTAAACTATTATATTTTTTACATAATATCGGCTGCTTTAGGTATTCTATTTCAAAATGTTATAGTATTTTTAAGTTCTGTTTCAATTGCTATGAAAGAGGTTGTTGTGAAGAAAGGAAATTATAAAAAATGGGGGCTGTTTGCGGGCATATTCGTGCTTGCCGCGGGCGCTTTCGGGTTTAATGACGACCTGTTCCAGATATCGAAAAATTTAGACGTTTTTGCATCGGCTTATAAAGAAGTCAACATCAATTATGTGGATGACATCAATTCCGCAAAAATGATTAAGACCGGCCTTGACGCGATGCTCGATGGGCTCGATCCCTATACCGAGTTCGTCCCGGAATCGGAGATAGAAGATTATAAACTGCATTATGTAAGCACTCAGTACGGAGGCATCGGTGCAGGCATATTCGCCAGGGAAAATAAGATATTTATTTCCGATGTTTTTGAAGGTTTCCCGGCTCAAAAGGCTGATGTGAGGGCCGGCGATCAACTGTTGAAGATCAACGATATCGATCTTGCCGGCAAAACGAACGACCAGGTAAGCGCGCTATTAAAGGGTTCCAAAGGCGCAGCTATTAAACTAACGATCAAACGCGGGGATGCTTCACCAACTGACAAACAATTGCTGCGTGATGAGATCAAGCAACCAAATGTTTCCTATTACGGAATGGTTGATGGCAATATGGGATATATCAAACTCGATAAATTCCTCGAAAATTCTGCTGAGGAGGTGACTAATGCGCTGACCGAACTTAAAAAGAACAACCCCAACGGCATCATACTCGACCTGCGCTCTAATGGCGGAGGTATCTTACAGGAAGCGGTGAAAATCGTTAACCTGTTTGTGCCAAAAAACACCGAGATCGTATCCCAGATGGGCAAGATCAAAGAAAAGAACTTTACTTATAGCACCCAATATACACCGCTGGATCCCAACATTCCATTGGTGGTTTTGGTGAACGGCCGTTCTGCATCGGCATCCGAGATCGTTGCAGGGTCGCTACAGGACCTTGACCGCGCAGTTGTCATTGGGCAGCGCAGCTATGGGAAAGGCTTAGTACAACAAACTTTCAATCTGCCATACAATAGCCTGGTAAAAATTACTATAGCTAAATATTATATCCCGTCGAAGCGCTGTATACAGGAGATAGACTATGCCCACCGCAAAGCGGACGGTACCGTTGTAAAAGTGGCCGATTCATCCATGCATGAGTTTAAGACCAGGGATGGCCGCTCCGTTTATGATGGAAGTGGTATTTACCCCGATATTTTTATCAAGCCCGATCATTTTGCGAATATTACACAGGCGCTGGTTTCGAAATTATTGGTATTTGACTACGCTACGCTTTATCGTAATACGCACAACAATATACCCGATGTCCGCTCATTCCATCTTACAGACGCTGATTTCAATGATTTCGTAAAATATCTTTCCAATAAAAACTACACCTATACTTCCGCCGCTGAAAAGTTGATGAACAACCTGAAAACCGAAGCGATCAAGGAAAAGGGTTTTGATGCGTTGAAGCCTCAATACGATGCGTTGCAGGCAAAGATGACCGAGACCAAAAAGAACGATCTGCAGCAAAATAAAGACGAGATCAAACAAGTGCTTGAAAACGAGATCGTGTCGCGATACTACTATGAAAAGGGCCGGTACGAAACGAACTTTAAATATGATAAGGACGTTGCCCAGGCGATTAAAACCATGCGGGACAAAGGCCAGCTGGCTGCTATACTGAATGGCGACGGCGATTATAAGGTAATCGGTAAGCCGCAATTTGCTATGGTATCCAAAAAGGCGCAGGACGAAAAAGACACCAGCGAACAATAAACAGGCCAGCTAAACAACACCAATTTTTTCCCCTCAGGTTGAAGTTACCTTTCTTCGAAGGCGACACCGGGTTTTTAGCGCAGCCAAAAGAATTCAAACTTAATCCCCGGTCAATTGTCATACTTATCAATCTTAATTAATGATTATGAAAAAAATCTTTTTTACTGCAGCCATATTAATTGGCTGTTTATCGATTAAACCTGCTTACGCACAAATTCATATAAGCTTAGGAGTGAATATAAGCAATCAGCCGGATTGGGGCCCTGTGGGCTATGACCATGCCGATTACTACTATATGCCCGATATCGGCGTTTATTACGATGTTCCATCCCATCAATATATTTATATGGATAATAATGTATGGGTTCGTCGCACTTACCTGCCGGAACGCTGGAGAGGTTACGACCTTTATCATGGCTACAAGGTGGTTTTAAATCAGCCCCGCCCATGGGCGCATGATGCCGACATAAGGGCAAGATACGGGGAGTACCGCGGGCGCCGCGACCAGGTGATCATCCGGGACAGCCACGACGATAGGTACCGTAATCACTGGCATGATAACGGCCGTCACAATGGCCGCGATAACCATGGCGGGGATCGTGGTGGCCATGGAGGGGATCGAGGTGACCGTGGAGGTCATGGCGATCACGGACGTGGGCACGGCAACGGGCACGGCAAGGATTAAATATCATGCCGCCAACATATAATAGAAGGCCGCATTTCGCGGCCTTTTTATTTGATATCCTTGTAAATCGCTTTCGCCCAAAATATGCCTAATGCTTTTGCGCCCGCTTCGTTTGGATGCAGATAGAAAGTACCCTGATGCCCGTTTTCGGGTATCAGGGTAGTGAAATGTGTTTTTTTGAAGTAGGTAAATGCCTTAGTATCGCCAACAAATACCTGCCCCTGGTTGGTTCCCTTATAGCTGTCAACGATTTTTTTTATTTCGGGGAAATAACTTTGAAGCCGGTCTAAACCCTCCTGCAAATATTGCGCGCCATTATACGTATTGGGGCTATACCAGGTGGGATGATGAATGATGATCACGCAACCTGGATAATCTTTTAGCAATGTTCCAATAATTGCATTTAAGTTAGCATAATAAGTATCGGGAGATACCGGCGAGCCGTCGGGCCCTTTTATCGCGCTATCATTTGTGCCCAGCATGATGGAAAAAACCAACAAACCGGGTTTGCCTGCTAATCCGCTCGCGGCCAGTTCCAATTGCTTAAAAGTTTCGGTACCCGGCAAAAAATCCACTGTCGTAAAACCGCTATGCCCCTGGTTTGAAAAATCGATCTTTCCAACTCCCTGCTGACTTTGAATATAGGCGCTGGCAGCGGCCGGCGGCGCTTGCTCGTTGGGGTCGCTAAGCTGAACGCCCTGGGTAATACTGTCGCCAATGTAAATGACATGGATATTCTTTTGACCAAGAGCAGCCACGCCGGTCAATAGAAGAAGCATAAAAGCAACTGCTATGCGTCTGTAGAATGTTAACATGAGGTTCCTCATCATTATTTCCAATCTAAACCCATATTCTGGAACATGAAGGCCCATTTGTCCGTTTGCCCGTCGATGATCTGCTCTGTCGATTGCCCGGCTCCGTGACCGGCCTTGGTTTCAATACGGATCAGCACGGGCGCGGTTCCTTTTTGATATTCCTGCAAGCGCGCACCGAACTTGAATGAATGTGCAGGCACCACGCGGTCGTCGTGATCTGCTGTAGTGACCATTGTCGCGGGATAGTTATTTGGCTTTAAAGCATGATATGGAGAGTAATTGTATAAATAGTCGAACATCTCTTTGCTGTCTTCCGCGGTACCGTAATCATAGCTCCAGCCTGCACCGGCAGTGAACTTGTTGTAGCGAAGCATATCCATTACACCTACCGCCGGAAATGCCACTTTGCACAGGTCGGGGCGTTGGGTCATTATCGCGCCGATCAGTAACCCGCCGTTCGAGCCGCCCGAAATGGCCAGGTAATCCTTCGAGGTATATTTATTGTTGATAAGATATTGAGCTGCGGCGATAAAGTCGTCAAAAACGTTTTGCTTGTGCATTTTGATACCTGCCCGGTGCCAGGCCTCGCCATACTCACCGCCGCCTCGTAAATTCGGAACCGCATAAATGCCGCCCTGTTCCAGCAGGATAATATTGGAGGTGCTGAAGGCGGGTGTTAAACTGACATTGAACCCACCGTAGGCATAAAGCAACGTTGGATTTTTACCGTTCATTACCGTCCCTCTTTTATAAGTGATGATCATGGGTATTTTAGTACCGTCTTTAGATCTGTAAAACACCTGTTTGGATTCGTACTGCGTAGGGTCGAATTGTACGCTTGATTTTTTGAATACTGTCGATTGTCCTGTGGCGATATCATATTTAAAAATCGTCGGCGGGTAAACGTAGTTGGTAAAAGTGTAGTAGGTTTCCTTTTCCTCTTTTTTGGTACCGAAGCCACTGGCCGTGCCTAATGCGGGTAAGGCGACATTATGCTCCAGCTTGCCGTCCATATCATATTGCTGAACCAGCGAGGTAGCATCCTTCAGGTATTCGGCGAATATTTTACCGCCGCCGGTAGACACCGTCAGCACATTTTTGGTAGCAGGTATCAGATCTTTCCAGTTGATGGGTTTCGGACTAGCGGCATCAACAGTCACTACCTTAAAAGTTGGGGCGTAAATATTGGTGAAGATGTACAATTTGCTGCCAACGTTATCCAAAACGGAGTGGTCATTGTCAAAATTATCTACAATGTTGACGATACCGCTGCCCGGCGCACCAAAATCCTGTACATAAAGCTCATTGCCCGTGGTGCTGTTTGCTGCGGTGATCACCAAAAAACGCTCGTCTTCGGTTAAATAAGCGCCAATGTAACGGCGTGGAGTTTGCTCGCCGCCGAAGATCAGTTTATCCCGGCTTTGCGGCGTGCCTAACACATGATAAAACAGTTTGTGGTACTGTGTCATACCCGACAATTGGCTGCCCTCTTTCGGCTTGTCATAGCTGCTGTAGTAAAAGCCGTCATTGCCTTTCCAGGCTATACCACTAAACTTAACGTCGCGAAGCGTATCGCCAACCTGTGTTTTATCATCCGTTTTGATGATGATCACCTTGCGCCAGTCCGAACCGCCTTCCGATATCTGGTAAGCGGCCAGGCTGCCGTCTTTGGTGAAATTGATACCCTGTAACGAGGTGGTGCCATCAGCTGAGAATTTGTTAGGGTCGAGGAATATTTCCGGCGTACCATCGCCTATCTGCCGCCACAAAACAGCCTGGTTTTGCAGGCCGTCGTTCTTATAAAAATAGGTGTATTTGCCTTCCTTGAACGGGGCGCTGTATTTTTCGTAGTTCCATAGTGTTTTCAGCCTTTTTTTGATCGCGTCGCGGTAAGGGATCTGGCCCAGGTAATCGTAAGTTACTTTGTTTTCCTCTTTTACCCAATCTTTGGTGTCAGCTGCCCGGTCATTCTCCAGCCAGCGATACGGATCGGGCACGGTGGTGCCGAAGTAGGTGTTTACGGTATCAACTTTTTTGGTATTCGGATAGGGAAGTGTTTTGATAGTCATGTTTTGTGCAAAAGTGTAACTGCTGAGCGTAGCAGTAATTATAAATAGTGAGATGAGTTTTTTCATGGTTTTTCAATCAGGGAAAGCTAAGATATGATTTTAGCGATGAAAGGTCAACCGTATTAAATGTGATAGTATCACTTAATAAAAAAACCCGGCTGGCGGCCGGGTTCCAAATTCTTTTGAAGTAAATTCTTACTGTTGGTTGGCAGGTACGTTGTTGTTGCTGTACTTGCTGCCCAGGTTGATGTAATCCGTTAAAACTTGTCCTGCTTCGAACTTTAGGAAGTCCAGATCTTCATTTTTGGGTTTTTTGGCATTCTTGGCAATCGGTTTTAAACCTAAAGCAACTCTTTTCGCGTTTTCACGTTCGGTTGTTTTGGCGTCCTCGGCGTCGCGCTCCTGTTTAAGCTGCGCCTCATTGAGTGTAACACTCTTCTCGCTCTCGTGCTTCTGGTAATCGGCGATATCTTCCATCAGGTATTTATAACTATCGCTTGTTGCCATGCGCTGATCGTGCAATTTGGTCAGTTGCGGAACGACCCCGGTAAAATCACCTACCTTAGAATAATCGCTTTTGGCTATGATATCAAAGGGCAGTGCAGATGGTTCGGTATCTTCGCCGTATTTACTCATCGGTATGATGGACGGGAATTTAATATCAGGCGCTACACCTTTATGTTGGGTTGAATTTCCGCTGATGCGGTAAAATTTCGCAATAGTCAGGTTAAGCTGACCATATTTCGTCTGGCTACCGGTCATAACTTCTTTTTTGCCATTGCCGGATGCAGATGAAAGACGGTCGATTATTGACGGTTTGATCACTTTGTCCAGGTCGATAGCATTCTGCACGGTGCCTTTACCGTAAGTTTGTGTACCGATGATAAGCGCGCGGCCGTAATCCTGCATAGCTCCGGCAAATATCTCGGATGCCGAAGCGCTGAAACGGTCAACCAAAACAGCCATCGGCCCCGACCATGATACTGTAGGGTCTTCGTCATTGTCAACTTCTATTTGGTTATTAGGGTTGCGCACCTGTACTATCGGCCCACTTTTGATAAATAAGCCACCTAAATCAATGGCTTCCATCAGCGAGCCACCGCCGTTCTCGCGGAGGTCCATGACGATGCCGTCAACATTTTCCTTCTTCAGCGTATCGAGTATCAGTTTTACATCGCGGGTTGTGCTCTTATAGTTTGGATTGCCCGATTTATAATCGTTATAATCAATATAAAATGCCGGAACTGAGATTATACCGATCTTAATTGTTTTACCATTTGAATTGTAAGTGCGTATTTCGCGTTTAACCGATTGATCCTTTAGTATGATCTTCTCGCGAACCAGCGCTAACTCATTAGGCTTACCGGCGGTGCCGCTGCTTTTGGGGATCACCTGCAGGCGTACAATGGTGCCTTTAGTACCTCGGATCAAAGCGATAGCATTTTCAATGCGCCAGCCGATCACATTCTGGTAGGCTCCGTCTTTGCCTTGCGCCACAGCGACGATTTTATCACCGGCATATAACTGCTTGCTTTTATCCGCCGGGCCACCGGGGACTATAGAGGTTATCGTGACATAATCATTTTCAATGCCCAGCGTTGCGCCAATGCCTTCAAGCGACCGCGACATGTCAATATTAAAATTGGCTGCGTTTGCCGGGTTGAAGTAATTAGTGTGCGGATCGATCGCATTGGTGAACGCATCCATAAATATTTGGAACACATCCTGGTTGTTCAGCTTGTTGGACTGCGAAAGCAGATTTTTATAACGATCCGCTAATATTTTTTTTGGATCGAGAGACTTGCCCTTGTCAGCTGTTGCAGCCGAATCCGGGGTTTGTTTGGCCATATCCAGGTTCAGCATATCATATTTTACGCGTTCTTTCCAGGCAGCGTCACTTTCGCTCTGCGATGCAAAGAAAGGCAGGCTGTCACGGTCATAAGTAAATTTTTCATCCTTAGTAAAATCGAACTTCGTATCTAACTGGGCGATTGAATATTTGATGCGGTCGTTATACCTTTTCTGGTAAACATTGAACATATAAAATGCATCTGCAAGGTTGCCGCTTTTCAGGTCGCCGGCAAGGGACAACTTAAACCGATCGAAATCCTTAATATCCGAGGCGAGAAAATAATTGTGATTTTCGTCCAGCTGTTTGATGTAACGGTCGAAAACTACCTTAGAGATGGAGTCGTTAAGCGGCACCTTCTTATAATTATATTCAGAGATCAGCTGGGCAACATATTTGCAAACCACTGTCTGTTGTACATCGGGCTGAATATTATTGGATCCGGCTACGGTATCGGCAAGCTTCGGCGATGCCTTGCATGCCAATGCAGCGCCAAGCATCAATAATAAATATATCTTTTTCAACATGTCTTTTACTGTCTTTAAATCAGGAGGGGGATTAAATGTCAACACTTTTCAGCTGCTATAAGTTTGCGAATGTAAATAAAAAGAGACAGCGCCATATACTGTCTCGTTAATAGCAATAACAATATTACACATTAATGTTTTATTAGACTTAAATTATAGAAGCTTCGTTACAATGCGTTTATAAATCTTTTTTGGCGATATCCGATGCCTCGGCATATTTAATTGAAGAGGCTAGTTTATTTTTGTCCAGAAGTTGTATCTGGGTGTTTATTTCCGCTGCTTTTCCCTTCATACCCCTGGCATTTGCCAGGTCATACGCTTCAACCAGGTCGGCGCGAGCCGATACCTGGTCACCGATATCATTTTTCACTAACGCTAAATTGACCAGGTTTGTTATCGTATGCTTATCATCATTTTCCTCGACTGACAACTTATTGCTTTGGAGCAGGTACCATTTTGCTTCGGATAAGCGGTGCAGTTTGATATAGATCTGCGCCAGGTCGCTGAAGTTGTAGCTGGCATCGTGGTATATCCGCCAGCTCATATTATGCTTGACCAGTTTCATTGTCGCCCGCTCTTGAGCTATAAGATCAAATTCTGTTTCGCCAAGATCATATGACCTGACATCTACCGGGTTAATAACAGCCGGAGCTAAAACCAGGTTCTTTTCCGTCCGGCATTTCGCCATGCGCATTTCCGGAAGTACAGGGTGTTTTTTCTTTAAAAAGTTGAAATTCGGAAATTGAGCCGAAGCTGAAAAACTGATAATTGAAAATAAAATGATGAGCCTGAATCGCATTAATCTGTCCCGCTAATTTTAAATTAATTAGTTTTCGCTAAACTAATAATAATTATTTAAATTATAAATTGTTGTGCTTATACGGCTTACAGGGCTTATGTGTTCAAATCAACGTGCTCAACATTTAACAAAACTTATTAACTGTTGGGGCAGATGAATTAAGAAAAAACCTCTGGTTTGCCGTCATAGGACGCCCATACCATATAGGGATGCGTGTCGGCATAATAGACCTCGCCTTTGGCCGATATGCCGATTACACCGGCAAAGCCGTCGAATGGTTTTAATTCGTCCAGTGTTCTAATGGTAGCCATTTGCAGGCTCATGCCATCGGTAACACGGGTGACTATCCTGGGCGCTACCGCACCGCTTACAATATCTTCACCTACGCCGGTACAGGATATTCCGGCCACGTGGTTCACGTAATTACCTGCCGCGGTAGCCGAGTCGCTTACCCGCCCGGGTATTTCAAAACCCTTGCCGCCTGTTGATGTGCCGGCGGCCAGGTTACCGTAAAAATCGAGGGCTACGCAACCGACAGTCCCCAATCGGATAGAATCGCTCAGTTTTTTTTCGTATTCCTGGCGGCGCTGTGGGGTTTCGGGATTGTAGTAAGGAAATTCCTGCTGGCGTGCAAACTCCTGCGCACCTTTGCCTGCTAAAACCTTGTCAGTCATATGCAGCAACCTTTCGGCAACGCAGATAGGGTTTTTTACATTTTCGATATTGATCACACCCGAAAACTGCATGGTTTTACCATCCATCAACGAGGCGCTCATGCGTATTTTACCGTCGCTTTGTATCTGGGAGCCCGTGCCTGCATTAAAAAGATCGCAATCTTCCAGTAGGCAAACGGTGTAAACCACGGTTTCAACGGCTGTATGGGTTTCAAGGTATTTGTACCCCAGCTTTACTATTTCTCTCAGCGCCTCCTGTTTAGCTTGCTTAACCTCCTGGTTAGTCTTCGATTCGCTAAAAAAGCCGCCATGAATGATCAATTTCATGAGCAGATGTTTTTGATGTAGCCCCGAAGTCGGTAAGTCCGCATAAGTCCGGAAGTCATTTGGGACCACAAAGGTATCAAAAAATGTTCCGAAACAATCTTTCGGACTTAGGCGGACTTTCGGACTGATTAATTAACGGTTAATTAGTTAAATCCGTATCCTGGCCCTTTATAAAAACGCCTTCTTCAACCTTTACCACTTTTTTGATATATAATTTTCGCTGATCGAGGTCATACTTATCGTAAATCGACATCACGTGGAGCCGCAAATTTTCGATCGAAACAGGCGAACCCAGTTCCACATCATAAATATTGGTTTGCACCATATTGGTCCCATCCACTAAAATGATCAACCCTGAACCGATCGCCTCCATCATACTGCCTTCGGTGATCAGCAGGCCCGCGTCCTCACCTAAACCAATGCCTAATATACCCGGGTTGCTCGCTACGGCATACATCAGCCTCCCGATGCGCCCGCGCTGAACGAAATGCGTATCAATAATAACCGAATCGATAAACCCCAGCCCTGCGGTGATCTGTACTTCGCCTTTGATCAGCGCCTCGTTGCTCTGACCCTTATAGATCATATGCGCCGATGCGGCAGCGGCCCCGGCAGATGTTCCGGCAATAATAAAATTCTCCTTTTGATAGCGCGTTTTTAGTACTTGCAGGAATTGCGTCCCACCGAAAATGGAGCTTAGACGCAGCTGATCGCCGCCGGTAAAGATCACCACATCGGCTTTTTGAATGCGTTCAAGGTAAGCTTTGTGCGTGGTGTCTTCGCGGCTTTTAATGTGCAGCGTGTTTACTTTGGGCACATTAAGCTGGTTAAAGGCGTTAATATACTCATTGCCCACCAGTTCTGGTATTTGCGAAGCCGTAGTGATCACCTCTACAACCGAGCCCTCGTGCTTAGGCGACTCGGTGATTATCCGCTTGAGAATGCCGCGGTCGAAAAATTTGAGATGGTCAGGCTGGACGATATGTTCCTGCTTACTGATATTGCTGCCCAGGTCAACAGCCCCTCCGATGATTACCAATTTCCCTTTTGGAGTTACCATATCTGTGCATTTAGTTAGTATGTTGAGTATCCGCCGCCTGGCGGTATATCAATACAAATTAAGCAAAAATGAATACAAGGCGTTGCATCTAAATTTAAACATGTCCGGTGTTTTTAACAGAAAACTTTTATTAGGCAGTGAAGTTTTATAGCTTTATTCGAAATTGACCATCCCAAACTGACAGCATATACTATGAAGATCGAAAATATACAGGTGCTTCGCGGACCGAACATCTGGAGTGTGAACAGGAAAAAACTGATACAGCTGCGGCTCGACCTGCAGGAAATGGAGCATAAGCCGAGTAATAAGATAGAAGGTTTCCTGGAAAGAATGGAGAAACTGATACCAACCTTATACGAACACCGCTGCTCGCCGGGCGTTCCGGGTGGCTTTTTTCAGCGTGTGGCCGCCGGTACCTGGATGGGACATGTGGTGGAGCATATCGCTTTAGAGATACAAACCCTTGCCGGTATGGATACCGGTTTCGGCCGCACCCGTGAAACTAAAACTCCTGGTGTTTATAACGTGGTGTTCACCTATATTGAGGAAAAAGTCGGGGTTTATGCGGCCGAGGCCGCCGTGCGCATTGTGGAAGCGCTGATCAAAAGCGAGGATTATAACTTGCAATACGATATCCAGAAAATGCGCGAAATACGCGAGGACACCCGCCTTGGACCAAGCACAGGTTCCATTGTGGACGAGGCTATTGCGCGGGATATTCCCTGGATACGTTTGAATAAGGAATCGCTTGTACAATTGGGCTATGGGAAAAACCAGGTGCGCTTCCGCGCTACGATGACGGAAAAAACCAGTTGTATAGCGGTCGATATAGCCAGTAATAAGGATGAAACCAAGCGAATGCTGCTTGAGCAGGCCATCCCGGTGGCAAATGGCATCACTATTGCTTCGGTTGAGGGCGTTGATGAGGCGATACGAAAAGTTGGGTTCCCGCTGGTGTTTAAGCCGCTCGACGGCAACCATGGCAGGGGTATCTCTATTAATATCCGAACCAAAAAGGACGCTTTGGCAGCTTATGAGCATGCTGCCAGGATATCAAGGAAGGTAATTGTTGAGAAGTTTATTACGGGGTACGATTTTCGCGTGCTGGTGATCGATAATAAAATGGTAGCGGCGGCACTGCGCGACCCGGCGCACATAAAAGGCGACGGGCATTCAACCATACAACAACTGATCGACCTGGAAAATACCGACCCAAGGCGCGGCTACGGGCACGAAAAGGTGCTGACGCTGATCACGGTTGACCGCGATACCCTCGATCTTTTGGATAAGAAGGGTTATACGTTGGAAACGGTTCCAAAAAAAGGGGAAAAGGTATTCGTTAAATCTACTGCCAACCTCAGTACCGGCGGCACTTCGGTGGATGTAACCGACCACGTGCACCCGCAGAACGTGTTCATTTGTGAGCGTATATCCAAGATCATCGGCCTGGATATTTGCGGCATCGACATCATGGCGAAGAACCTGAGCGAACCGCTTCACGAAACCGGCGGCGTGATACTGGAAGTAAATGCGGCTCCCGGCTTCAGGATGCATATCGCGCCAAGCGAGGGTCTACCGCGAAATGTCGCGGGACATGTGATCGATATGCTGTATCCCCCCGGCAAGTCGGCGAGGATTCCGATCATCGCCATCACTGGGACGAACGGTAAAACCACTACTACCCGGCTCATCGCACACATCGTAAAGAACAATGGTTACCGGGTGGGTTTCACCACGTCGGACGGCATTTACGTGCAGAACAATATGATGCTCAAGGGCGATACCACCGGCCCGGTAAGCGCCGAGTTTATTCTGAAGGATCCCACGGTCGATTTCGCTGTGCTGGAAACGGCACGAGGGGGTATCCTGCGTGCCGGTCTGGGTTTTGGCAGCTGCGATATCGGTATCATCACTAATATACAGGAGGACCACCTGGGGCTGGCCGATATCAATACATTAGAAGACCTCGCGAGGGTGAAAAGCGTGGTTACCAATTCCATCAAGAAGGATGGCTGGGCGGTACTCAACGCCGATAACGAATATTGTGTGAAAATAGGCAGGCGGGCCGACGTTAATGTGGCTTATTTCAGCATGGATGAGAACAATCCTGTGATCAAGTCGCATTGCCGCAAGGGCGGCATTGCCTGTATTTGCGAAAATGGTTTTGTGACCATCCAAAAGGGCGACTGGAAAATACGCGTGCAGCGCACCATACTGATACCGCTTACCTTCGGCGGCACGGTGCCCTTCATGATTCAAAATGTGTTGGCAGCCACGCTGGCGACGTTTTTATGGGGATTCAAGACCGAGGATATACAAACTTCGCTTCAAACCTTTATTCCGTCTGCGGCGCAAACGCCCGGCCGTATGAATATTTTCGAGTTCAAAGATTTCCGTTTCATGATCGACTTTGCCCATAATCCCGATGGGTACAAGGGCGTAAAGGAGTTCCTTAGCCATATCGACTCGCCGCTTAAGATCGGTATTATAGCCGGGACGGGCGACAGGCGGGATGATGATATTCGCGAACTAGGCAAATTATCTGCTGAAATGTTTGACTATGTGATCCTCCGGCAGGAAAAACATCTTCGCGGGCGGACGGAAGAAAACATTTTAAACCTGTTGATAGAAGGCATCCACTCCGTTGATCCTGATAAGCAATTCGAAGTCGTTCCCAAAGAGATCGAAGCTATTAAATACGCGATGAGCATGGCAAAGCCGGGAACATTTATCGTAGCCTTGAGTGATGTAATAGATAACGCCATCGAAACCGTGCAAAACTACCAGGAGCAGGAGCGGAACGGGTTGTTTAATGTGTGACCCCCTAACCCCCTAAAGGGGGAATAAATCTTAAACTCCCCCTTTAGGGGGCCGGGGGGCTGTCAAATAATAGTGCCAAAGCAACTTCGCCGCTATTGTCCGGTAAGGCTTCCACGTTTCGGCGATAGCAAGCAATTGCTCCGTGGGGGTTTCTTTGGGCAAATTCTTAATCCGTTTTAAGGCGTTAACAGCAGCCAGGTCGCCGATGGGGAATATATCCGCACGGTGCAGCGCCGATATCATGTAGACATCCGCCGTCCAGTTGCCGATACCCTTTAACGCCACCAGTTTGGCCCTTACTTCATCATCTGGCATGATGGGAAATTCCTCAAGGTTGATCTGTCCGCTTATGATAATCTCGGCCATATATTTGATATAGCCGTTCTTTTGGCGGCTCACGTAGCAGGCGCGCATTTCTTCGTCGGTGAGTAACAGGATGCGTGCGGGCGTGATCTCCTGCAAACGTTCCCGCAATTTATTGAGTGCTGAATTTGCCGCGGCTAAAGAAACCTGCTGTTCGAGTATGATATGCACCAGCGATTCAAAACTGTTCGCCCGCGACCAGAATGGTGGATAGCCGTAAGTATCGATTATTTTTTGAAGATCGGGATCGGAAGAACCGACTCGATCACAAAGGGATTGGAAACTGCCGGGCGTAAACTCTTGTATCATATATTTGTTATCTAAAATACTAATTTTCTTAGGATTTTATCTTCATTAGAAGAAAATACTCGTATTTTTACTACTTAACTTGCATTGTTCGAGTTGTGAAAGTAAGTTGATAACGCAGAATTAAAATGAGCAAGATAAGAGTAAGCGGAACAGAAATAACCATCATTCAGAAGAATGATGAAGATTATATCTGCCTAACTGAAATGGTTGCTAATATTGACGATGGCAATAGGTTAATCGAAAGATGGTTAAACAGTAAAACTACGGTTGATTTCCTTGGGGTTTGGGAACAATTAAATAATAAAGATTTTAAAACCCCGGAATTCCGGGGAATTAGAGAAAATGTAGGGTCAAGTAGCTATTTCCTTTCTGTTAAAAAATGGGTTGACCAAACTAATGCGATTGGGGTTTATGCTAAGCCTGGGCGTCACGGTAGCGGGACATGGGCGCAAGTTGATATAGCTTTTGAATTTTGTACATATATAAGCCCGGAGTTCAAGCTTCTTTTAATTACAGAGTTTAAGAACCTTAAAAAAAGGGAAGCCAAGGGATTAGACCAAGTATGGGATTTCAGGCGTTTTTTAACAAAAGCTAATTGGCGCATACAAACAGACGCAATACAAGAAATATTGATTCCATTAAGAAATTTACCGAAAGCGAAAGAAGGTATTATTTATGCCGAAGAAGCCGAGGTTTTAAATAAAGTGGTATTTAATAAAACCGCAAAGGAGTGGAATGCAGAAAATCCTGATTTAGTTAAGAAAGGACATAATATACGCGATTACGGTAATACACATCAATTAATTGTAATTGGGAATCTGGAGCCACTCAATGCAGAATTAATTCGAAATAAAATCCCGCAATATGATAGAATGCAAATGTTGCGGCAAGCAGCAGTAGAATGGCTCAAATCACTGGCAAAAAGTACAGCTATTCAAGATACCTACATCGATAGCCCGCTTGTAGATAAATATAAGCATATCGATGTGAGAAGTGTTGACAGCGAAAGATTGACCCCTAATTTGAATCAGTTTAATAATCATTTAAATAAGGATTCTGATGCTTCTGGCCCTCCTAAAGAGCCGCCAAAAGACGGCCAACTATCTTAATAATAGATTTTTGCGGTTTTTGTAATACCACAAATGAATAATTTACCACCCTTAGCCGAGCGCATGCGCCCCAAGACACTGGACGATTACGTCGGTCAGAAGCATTTGGTGGGTAAAGGCGCCGTGTTGCGCAAAGCCATCGAGTCAGGTGCGCTGCCTTCGATGATCTTTTGGGGTCCGCCGGGTGTTGGTAAAACAACGCTGGCGTATATCATTTCGCAAACGCTGTTCAGACCGTTTTTTTCATTAAGTGCGATCAATTCGGGTGTAAAAGATGTGAGGGAAGTGATCGAAAAAGCATCGCTGCTAAAACAACAGGGACAGACCCTGCCGATACTGTTCATCGACGAAATACACCGTTTTTCTAAATCACAACAAGACTCATTACTTGGCGCTGTAGAACGCGGAATAGTGACCCTCATCGGCGCTACTACAGAAAACCCGTCTTTCGAGGTCATCGGCGCTTTGTTGTCGCGATGCCAGGTTTATATCCTGCAACCGCTGGAGGAAGACGATTTGATGAGCTTGCTGGACAAGGCGATGAAGGAAGACGAGGTATTGCAGCAAAAGAAGATCGACATTAAGGAAAGCGAAGCTTTACTCCGTCTTTCCGGTGGCGATGCCCGCAAACTGCTGAATATTTTTGAGTTGCTGGTGAATGCTTTTGAAAGCAAAAAGATCACCATCACCAATGATATGGTGCTGGAACATGTGCAGCAAAACATGGCGCTGTATGATAAGGCAGGCGAGCAGCATTATGATATCATTTCGGCCTTCATCAAATCGATGCGCGGCAGCGACCCTAACGGCGCGGTTTACTGGCTCGCCAGGATGATCGTAGGCGGTGAGGATCCTTTATTTATTGCCAGGCGTATGCTGATATTGGCGTCGGAAGATGTCGGTAACGCCAACCCGAATGCCCTGCTGCTGGCACAAGCCTGTTTTGAAGCCGTAAATGTGATCGGTATGCCAGAGTCGCAATTGATCTTGTCGCAAACGGCTATTTACCTGGCCTCATCCGCTAAAAGTAATTCGGCCACCACTGCTATCGGCGCGGCGATGGCCTTGGTCCGCGAAACCGGCGATCTGCCCGTGCCGCTGCACTTACGCAACGCGCCCACCAAACTGATGAAGAATATCGGCTATGGCAAGGATTATAAATACGCCCACAGTTTTGAAGGTAATTTTATCGACCAGGATTTTCTGCCCGATGCGATCAAAGGAACTAAGATATATGATCCCGGCAATAATGCCCGTGAGCATGAGGCTAAAGAAAGACTGAAGAAGCTTTGGGGGGAACGGTATAAATATTGAGCCCCAACCCCAAAAGGGGAGACGAAATAACCCCATCGGGGTTAATGGTCGGTAGACAAATGAGCCCGTATGAAAATCCCGTGCCCTAGGTACGGAACATGCGGGATAGGTTACGTACCTACGGTACGCCATAATCTGATATATTTATTTTTTCCACTGACCTTTTGCACATACGGTGCATTATTTGGGAACGCCCCTATTATATTTGGCATATGTATTCTATCCGCGCAGCAACCATCAATGATGTTGAAATCATTCGGCAAATAGCCGATAAAACCTGGTGGGAGGCTTATTTGCCCATATTGGAAAAAGAGCAGATCGCTTTTATGCTGGGCGAGCTTTATTCGGTTGAAAAGATCACTTCGCAAATCAAAAATGACAGCCAAACCTATCTTTTATTAGAAGAAGAAGGCAGATCTGTGGCCTTTGCGGCTTATTCTCCGTGTGACGAGGACCCTAAGATATACAAGCTGCACAAACTCTATTGCCTGCCTGAAACCCAGGGCAAAGGTTACGGTAAAATGCTGATCAATGCAGTCGCACAAAAAACGCTGGAAGCAGGTAAGCATATGCTCGACCTGAATGTGAACCGCCACAACAAAGCCAAAAACTTTTATGAGAAGATGGGTTTTATGGTTGCATATGAGGAAGATATTCCCATCGGTCCGTATTGGATGAATGACTATGTGATGCGGAAGGAATTATCATAGCGATGGGTTTTGCACCCATCGCTTTAAAAGATCTATTGCTCTAATTTAGCCACCCTCGTCGGCGTGTCCGTTCCATCAACTATCGACCGTGAGCTTAAAGCAATGGCCCGGATAGTCGACGTAATATTAGCCATATCGAGAGAGCTCACTTCGTCACCAACAGTGTGATATAATTTATCGATATCGATCTGGTCGGTCGAAATGGTATGCGCCGGAACGCCTACACGGGCCAGCGACGCATTATCGCTGCGGTAAAAAAGATTTTGGTCGGGATATGGATCGGGATAGAATTTGAAAACTGTCCCCTCGAGATTTCTTTGCAATATCTTACCAAAATCAGACCGTTCGTACCCGGTTATAAATGCAGAATTCTCTCCGAATTTCGAAGACTTGCCAATCATCTCGATATTGAACATGGCTACCACTTTTTCAGGGTCGACTGTTTTTGCAAAGTATTGGGACCCATGTTCACCGATCTCTTCCGCGGTAAATGCCACGAAAATGAGGGTGCGCGCGTTGTTGTTCAGCTTTTTGTAATACCTCGCCAGGCTGATCACCGCTGTAGTGCCCGAAGCGTCGTCGTCGGCGCCATTGGCGATGCTGTCCTGGCCGACTGGTTTAACGATGCCCAGGTGGTCATAATGCCCTGAAAAAACCACAAATTCATCGGGCTTGGTTTTGCCCGGTATAATGCCGGCGATATTAAACAAAGGCAGCTCCTGGCTTTTCACTTCGCAGCTTACGTTCAGTGATTTTACATCGTCGAAAGTGCCGAGCACAAAAACCAGCGCATGCTTGTCTGGATTATCTGATTTGAATGTCACGCTGCCACCCATAGAGCGACCCCGTACCCGTTTGAACAGGTCGCTGAATTTCGGGTCAATGAGCATCAGGGTATTCTTGTTGCCCCTCAAAGCGCTCATATAAGCCGAGCGCAGGTCTTTTTCGGGGGTTACTTTTACGATCTCAGCATCGCTTAGCTGGCTCCAGCTAAAGGATGATGAGCTTGAAACTGCAAGATTGTCGAGTTCAATGGCGTTACCATTGATAGAGACTTGTACCATGGTAGGCGCCGTTTTGACCATGGTAAAATTCTGACGGTAGCCATCATTGCCTTTCATCGGTTCCAGTCCGATCTGCTTGTATTCCGATTCGATAAATTTTGCCGCTTTTTCAATGCCCGGGGTAAATGTCGCGCGACCCTGCATATCATCTGATGCCAGGGTACTGATAATGCGTGTTACGTCCTCCTGTTTGATCAGTTTGTTGACATCTTGCGCGTATCCGTAGGATACGAGTGCTATAAAAGCAAAAAGTGCTATAGTTTTCTTCATTACGATTTTACTTTAGTTGATAGCCAGTTGTTACGGAAATCGGTTTGTTCTTTGGTTGGAGTTTTGCCGGCCTTTTCAAAGGTAACAACTTCGAGCGCAGGATTTTCTTCCAATATGATCGTTGTATCATGTTCGCCGGTGCGGTTCTTATAATGTACTACGATCTTGTCTCCAACGTTTTTTGAGGTCACGATAGCGGTAAAAGCTTGCGCATCCTTAACATCTTTGCCGTCGGCTTTTAAGATAATATCCCCCACATCTAATCCCGACTTATAAATCGGCGTACCAATGATGCTTACCTGCACAGGCAAACCTTCATCGCCGGTTGTGCGCGCCTGTCCCGAACGGCCGCGGTTGCCCTGGAAGCTCAGCGGACCCGCCCATCCTTTTCCGGGCGCAGCTTTTTGAAGTAATAATCCTGCTTTTGCCAGCAATGCTGCGTAATCATTCTTTTCGATGCCGTAGATGTATTTATTGAAGAAATCAGCGGCGAACTTTGGATTTTTGGTCACCTTCGCCAGGTCGCTTTGCAGATCGGCTATTACGTAAGGTTTCATCACCTTGCCGCGGTCGAGCCAAACGGTTCGCATAAAATCATCCAAAGTCAAATTAAATTCGCTGCGTAAACGCATGTCAAGTGCAAGGGCAATAGCTCCGCCATAAGTATAATAACTGGTAAACATATTGGCCTGGTTGTTCGGGTCGATAGAAACACCCGCATCCGCGAATACCGAGTAGCGGCTCATTTGCGTAGCAGGATATTTTTCCGCACCTGGCGTGTTCAGTATCTGATTGATCAAACCGCCTAACGTACGGGTGTATTCTTCGGGCGTGTGAAAACCCGAACGCACCAACAGTAATTCGCCATAATACTGGGTAAAACCTTCGGCAAACCACAACTCGCTGCTCATATCGGCATGCTCAAAATTGAAGGGCTCCAATGATTTCGGGCGGATACGTTTCACGTTCCAGCTATGGAAATATTCGTGCGAAAATGTACCCAGCAATCTCACCTCATTTCCGCCAACTTTTTGAATGGGTTGAACGATGCAGGTCGAGTTCCGGTGCTCCATGCCATCGCCCGAAACCGTAGGGTACACATCATCGAGGAAAGTATATTCGCCGTAATCGTAAGTTGGTAATTCGCCGAAAACCGCCTTTTCTTCCAGCACCAGTCGCTGCACCTGTTTGGCGAAATTATCTATCGTGGCCTGGTCGTCATCGGAGTGGATGGTCAGGTTGATCTTCTCTTTTGTTCCGTTGTTGTCTACTTCCCAGCTGCTGATCTTGTAGGCGGAAAGTTCTGTCGGACTGTCCATCAGGTATTGCAGGCCGGGAGAACTATAAATATTGTCACCATCATGCTTTAATTGTGTAGCTACTTTCCAGCCGTATTTGTCCAGGTCGTTAAATTCAAATTTCAGCGCTCTTTTATCCTGCCCCTCCACCCACATAAAAGTAGCGGGCATATTCAAGTGGGCGTGGCTTGGATCAATGCTGGTATAAGTACCGTCGGTCCAGTTACCGAACAGTGTATAGCTCACTTTAACAGTTTCACCGTGATCTGGTATCTCATAAACATCGCCTTCTACCTGCTTTACCTGCAATGGGCTTCCGTCAACATTTGTGGCTTTTACGTTATAAACATTCTTGCCGAATTCGTGTGTCGCGTACCTGCCTGCTGATGATCGGCTCATGTGCAGCACTATGGCCCTGGCGCCTGCGTTCGGAATAGTAATGACAATTTCCGCCTCGTGGTGGGCCGCGTTTGGAAAAGAAATGGAATAGAAAATGGCTTTTTCCTTAGTATCCTGTTGCGCAAAGGAAATGGAGGTGAATAGAATGGCAATAGCCAGCAAATAAAACTTTTTCATCTTTATAATTTGTTTTTTCGATAGTGATGAAGCTATCAAGAGCCGTCTTATTCATTTCACTTTGTGTGCTGTGGCTCATGATGGTTTCATAATGTTCGGTTAACCCTTTGAGTAGGGGCTGAAATTACTATTAAATCAGGAAAAGTTTTATATCGGATATTATTGATCAGACTTTAGGTCCGCTTCCGCAACCATATTTTAATTATAAATTAAAATATATAAATAAATGTTAACTTTATGATAAATTTATTTTTAAGTGTGATATTATGGCGGCGGATAAAATAACGATATTATATGTGGATGATGAGGAGAATAATTTATTCTCGTTCAAAGCAGTGTTCCGTATAAAATACAATGTATTAACCGCGCTTAGCGGAGATGAGGCACTTGAAATTTTATCAAAAAGAGAGGTCAATGTCATTATTACGGATCAGCGCATGCCTGAGATGACCGGTGTTGAGTTTTTGGAAAAGGTATTGGAAAAATTCCCTGATCCGATAAGGGTCCTTTTGACGGGTTACGCGGATATGGGCGCTGTAGTTGATGCAGTTAACAAAGGGAAAATATTTCACTACCTGGCTAAACCATGGAATGAAGAAGAACTTGATCTTACAATCAACAAGGCTTACGAAAAATATCTTGAAAAAGCTGAACTGGAAGATATGAATGTAAAGCTGGAAGGGTCTAACGATCAATTGGAGTTTTTGCTGCGACAGAAGCTTCTGTCCTGACAGTGGCGGTTTTAGATCTCTGATCTTAGCTGCACCAGCAATGAAAGCAGTTTTTCCCGGGTAAGCGGCTTTTGGATGATGCTATTTACTGACACATAGGTTTGTATCCTGTATATATCGATGGGATCGCTTTTAGAAGATAATACGGTCAGTATAATAATTTTATAACTTTTTTTTATTTCAGCCGGCAGTTTTTCGAATTCCTCGACAAACTCAAACCCATCCATAAGCGGCATTTGCAGATCAAGCAAGATTATTGCCGGGACCGGGTTATTGGCAACGGAATTTTCATGGATCATGTTCAACACGTGCTGGGCATCATGAAAACTGTCAATTATGACGCTTTCATAGGTGCGTTCTAAAAATTTACGCGTAACAAAGCGATCAAGTTCGAGATCATCAATAATTATAAATGAATATTCAGTAGTCATCAGACGGATGGAATGGTTACTTTAAAAATTGTTCCCTCGTGCAGAACTGAATCGACCTCAATTTGCCCGTTCAATTTTGATAAAGCACTTTTTACATTGTATAGTCCCAGTCCAGAGCCTACTTCAACAGAATTTGAGCGGTAAAAAAGGTTAAATATTTCCCCGACATGACTTCCCAAAATGCCTATGCCTGTATCTTTTACGTAAATAGTTGCTATGCTTTTCCTGACTTCGATATCAACTTCAACCGATTTATTTTTACTTTTTTTATCCTGGTATTTAAATGCATTTGATAAAAGGTTATTGAAGATGAGCATTAGCGGGGCCTCATCATTTCTGAACGTCTCTTCCTGCTTAACGTTGATGCTAAACCCGACATGATTGATCTTTGAATTTATACTATACATCGTTTTCAATTCATTCATGATTTTGTTAAAATCAATTTCCGTTATTTTTAGCTCCCCCCTTTGTAAGCTATAATAATCATGCATACTTAAAACATAGGCATCCAATTTTTTTACCGATTTTTCCATCAGGAACATCATCTCCTTCATTTCTTCCACATCATCCATCTCGCGTGCGAGGTTGATGGCCCCCAAAATCCCGGTTAAAGGGCCCCTGATATCATGACTGACACTATGGGCGAATTTATTCAGTGCAGTATAGGCCTTTTGTAGTTCATCATTTTTGACAGAAAGCATTGAATTGGCCATATAAAACTTATCGGCTTCTTCTATTGACGAAACGAGATCAGATTCCACCCAGGGTTTTTGGACATACCTGAATACATTACCCTTGTTTATAGCATCGATTATTGCGTTAATATTAGTGTAAGCCGTCAAAAGGATACGTACCGGAAGAGGATGACTGATCCGGATATCCGCAAAGAAATCAACCCCGGTTTTGCCCGGCATGCGCTGGTCGCAGAAAATAACCCTGATGTCGGGGTGGCTATCCAGGCAGTCTATAGCCTGTGGAACGTTTACAGCTGTGAAAACTTTGTAATTAAGCCTTAAGGACGCCTTAAAACCAACCAGGTTATCCGGTTCATCATCCACGTACAATATTTTTATTTTTTCCGGCACTTTAGCTTACGATTTTATGATCGAAACGGCAAAAACAAAAGGGGATCTTATGATGCCAAAAACATCAAGGAGTTCCTTTTAAAAGTTCGAGATTTTAGTTACCCTTATGCGAAGTCGATCGGTAGTTGTAAAATGAATTCAGTTCCCTCACCCTGTGTGCTATCAACATTAATTAGCCCTTTATGTTTTTTTATCGTGTTATATACAATAGACATACCCAATCCTGTTCCTTCGCCAACATCTTTTGTAGTGAAAAAAGGCTCAAATATCTTTTTTTGCGTTTGAGCGTCCATTCCAATACCGTTGTCTTTTATTTTTATAAATACATTTTTTTCATCATGACTAGTTGTAATGATTATTTCACCGCCCTTATTTTCACCAAATCTTTTGTGCACAGCATAAGTGGCATTTGAAATGATATTTAAAAATACCTGGTTTAACTTTCCTGCATAGCATTCTGCCATTGGCAAATCGCCATAATCCTTAATCACCTTTATTTTATTGTTCAGCATATTATTTGCTATAACCAGGGTTGATTCAAGCCCTTCATTAATATCGGTTCTCTTCAAATCATCTTCGTCCAGGCGCGAGAATATCTTCAGCCCCTTCACAATTTCAGCAGTTCTGTTGGCGCCTTCATTTATCCCTTTGATAAGATGCCTGATCTCTGACGTGAGATAATCAAGGTCCAAGTCTTCCTTATAGTCATTTATCTGTTTTTGTTTCTCGGCCGGTGAAGAATCGGATACGCCTACATTTTCAATCACAGTCAGGGCCTCAAGCATAAGTTCAATATCCCGTTTCAAAGGATTAATATTTGATGTAACAAAATTTATCGGGTTATTGATCTCATGCGCTATCCCTGCAGTTAACTGGCCCAGGGAGGCCATTTTTTCCGACTCGACTAGTTGAGTTTGCGCTTGTTTTAAATCTTCAAGCGTGCTGTTGAGTTCCTGGTTTGATTCGCTTAATTCGTGTGTGCGTTCGTTTACCTTTAACTCTAAGACTACGTTTTGCTCCCGGATGATCGATTCATTTTCCTTTAAGGCCCTCACGGTCTCTTCCTGCGATCGCTCCTTTTCGGCTTTAAAAATATTTATCCTGTCGGCAAGGGCCAGTGATAGCAGGATCACTTCAAAAGCCGCACCTATAGGCATTGTATAATTGGTGTAGTTATTATATGGCAGTACACCCAGATTGCGTAATACGAATAAGACTACCCCGGTAAAAAACATCGTCCAGGCCAACAGGAAATACTTTGCAGGCCTGTATCCTTTGAATGAAAGGTTGATGACTACAACGTATATACTAACCGTTACAACCAACGCGCTGATGTCGGTCATCCGGTAACTGATCAAAGCATAACCCAGCAGCCGCGCAATAATTGTCGAAAAATATAACAGGATTATGAATTTAAATACTTTGGACATGAACGGCATTCTCGCTTTTATTCCTAAAAAGGATTGCACAAATAATGAAAACGCGATGCCCCCTATGGCATTGAATATAATGATGCCCATATTGAATAGGCCGGGAGAATTTGGAAAAATAAAACGGTAGGTATAGCCCGATAGTGAGGTTTGTGTCAGCGCTATAAATAAAGTGTACAGCACATAGTATAAATAGCTGATATCTTTGGTGGAGACGTACACAAAAGAATTATAAAGTATCATTACCAACAATATCCCTACCAGTACGCCCCACAGCAGGTCGCGCATAAGCGTAGTTTCGGCAATTTTTTGCGGCGTGCCCAGTACCAGCGGCAAAACCATTTGCTCGTTGCTTTGAACCTTAAGGTAAAATGTTGCCGTACTGTCTTTAGCGATGCTGACATCGAAAAGGAAGTCCTGGTGCTTGTATTTTCTTTTGGTAAAACCATTGGTATCGCTTAGTTTTTCAGAGCTATATGTGCCATTTACGGGGAAATAAAACTCGCATACATCCAATGTGGGGTATTCAAGACTGAGCAAAAGATGATTATCCGAACTTTCATTCTTTATGGTGAACCGTAACCAAAAAGCCGACCTGCTGAGTTCCAGGTTAGGAACCTGGGTATGTGATTGGATAAACCCAGTCGCGCCACGCACGGATTGAATACCTAGATGTTTTGTGGGATCTTCCAAAATAGCTACGTTTTGCCCGATAACGATGTTATCGCCCTTGAAAACAATGATATTTTGAGCAATTCCTTTCGGCAGGAAAAAGATTTGGAGGAATAGCAGGATTAAATAAATCTTTTTCATACCGGCAGAGAGAAATTAAATGAATTGATCGTGTATTCTATCACCAATAATTTGATCCAGATCGACATAGTATCTTCCGGAATCATGAAACTGATCTAATAAAATGCGGCGGCAAACATCGGTAGTAACGGCCCCGCCCAAAGTTACGGAAGAAGCGAGCTGCGGCCATGTATTAATTGACTTATTTACTTCAAGCATCGATGCTTTTAGCTTTGCCGATATCGCATCGGCGCCAATCATTTTAAGGATATATGGAATTTTTTCTTCGTTTGTCAGATTCTTGATGCTTTCAGGGTCAAGACCATGCGCAAGCCCGTGCAAAACCGGGCGTTCCGGTTCAAGGTCAAAGCGTTCGATATCCAGCATTCCGCGGTCGTTTGTATCCATGATAACAGGGATCTGAAATTCCCGTGCTTTATAGCGACTCACTATTTTTACGTCCAAGCCATCGCAAACTTCAACAAACAAATCCAGCTTGCCGCCTTCCAAAAAAAAGTCATCCATTTTGTCTTCCTGCAGGCCGTCACTAAATATCTTAACATTTAAAAACGGGTCGATCTCAGCTATTTCACGTGCCGCTATAACCGTCTTATTGAGTCCCAGGTTATGTACGCCCGTCCGGATGCGGTTTAAGTTGCTCAGTTCTGCGGTATCAAAATCAGCTAATCTGAGTTCTCCGCAAGTGCGCTCCATGGCTATTGTTAATGCTATAGATTGCCCTACAGACAAGCCGACAATACCAATTTTCTTTGTTTTGAGTTTAGCCTGTTCTTCACTGGTTATCTTATTCCGGTTCCTGTTTGTCCGCACCGCAACAAATTCTTCTTCATCCAGCAAATGCACCAGCCGGCGGTTCCAGGGATAGTGGACCCAAACACCATAATCGCTAATAGCCCTTCCTGCCAAATGCCGGTTAATAAGTTCGGCATATTCCTCCTGCTTAATTTTGACGGATGGATTTTGACTTTTGAGCAGTTCCTGTAACTGGCCGTATATTTCGTCGCAAATGAAAGGGATTTCAGTATTTTCGGATAACCACTCAAATGTTGCTTTATCGGGGGCATTATCCAGGCGGAGTATTATAGGCTTATGAACGTATTTCATATCCTTAAAATTTGCCGGGAGGCCTGGTATGTTATTCATGTTTTTGGATTATGAAATCCTTGCGTAAAGCTGATCTTAATTAAACAGCTATTAAAAAAATGTCGGATCCTTTTCAGCTATTTTATTTTCGAAAAATTCTTTTTCCGCCAATGCTATAGCCTGGGATAAATCCCATCGATCGAGATTAGGTATCCGCAGCGCAAAATCGATTGTTATTTCCCTCTCTTTTAATTCATATAGTCTTAAATTATTCATATTTGTCCTCATTTGCATTATTGCAGATTTATCCTCGTCGAGGGCTTTGCTTAAAGTATAAACATCGCCCAAAATCATCGCTGTAGCAATAAGGTCCAGCTTTGGGTAATAAAAGGTCCCTTTATTGCCGATGCCGTCCACCAGCACCATGCCGCAATTTACGACAGGTTTTACCGTATACGGTGCGCATAATGCGAAGAGCGATTGTATACCTGTCTGCGAGGAAATTGCGATCAGCGTCCGAATCAGCAATGGGGTGCCTATTCCATATCCTGAAAGCTCCGGCGAATTCCATAAGCCGCATATCTCTCCGGTTCCATACTGTGCATATTTCCAGATTAGCTGATGAATAGATGAGTCTAACCCTTTTATTGCCTGTTCTATCGGCAAAGGTTCTGTTCCCCCGGCTACGTGTACCCTTGCGCCTCCATATACTTTTTTCCCGTCCAACGACTCAACAATAATTACAAAAGCAGCCGGGTTTGTCGCCCATCCGTTTTTGGATGAGGTAACTTTCGTGACACCGATGCTGGTTAAAACATTGGTGTGCCCTTTAATAAATAACTCACAGGTTTCAGGCTCATCAATTGCCCGGAATGCCCTGATCCTTACTTCCGGCTTTGCTTTATTTAAGCTATCATCCATTTAATAAGAGTGCTGGCCTCTTAAATCCCGAGCATGATTAATTGCTAGTTAAAAATTGCTTATTATTTAATTTGGTAAATATAGCATATTCTATCTCTATTGGGCTAATTAAGTTGCACAGCGTTAAGATAGTTTTGCTTTACAGAAGTCGCCGGGCCCTGTTTAGTTATCGGAGTCAATGCACTGATTGATAAACCTGAGCGAGTTGGGATTGTTTTAAAGATTCCCGGATTAGATTGTCTTGAAGCTCTTCTGTTCGCTAGTCGTAGGTCTCGTGTCCCAGGTCCCACTCGGATTGTGCGGTGATGATCTTCTTTTTCCGTTCCACGTCGGTTTCCAGGCTGTGGTCGTAAATCTCATCCGTTACCTTCATATCGCGCTCTTTATCCTTTTCAGCGTAGTAAATATTCGCCTCAGATACCTTGTTCACAGCTACATCGTAAGGCCCTTTGGGCGACATCAGCTTTACAAACACCGGCAAACATTCGAATAAGATGAAGAGCCAGCCAATAAACGAAATAGCCAGGTAGGTTTCCACGTCACGGGTGCCGTTCTCATTGTAAGTTAACTGGTTTAGCGCCCAGTTACGGTCCGAGAAACCGGCTATATTAGAAAGGCTGTCCAGCTCGTGGCTGTTAAACAAACGCATATCGCTCAATCCCTCATAATCCTTGCGGCGGGTCAGAAAATCATCCATCTGGCCCAGGTCGCCGGTAACGGTTTTCAGGCGGTTCTCTTTTTCTTCTAAAACGGATTCTTTTTGCTTGGCATAAGTACCATAGCCCACTATGCCCGAGGTTTGGTCGGTTTTATCACCAAAAACTTCCTTGTTCATCAGTACCCGCGAACGGTTGATGTCTCTCTCCAGCGAATCTTTTTCCTTTTTCAGATCGCCTTTTTTACCAAGCTCCATCGCATACTTTTGGTTGTAGGTCGCCTGTAAGGTATCAATTCGCCTATGCTGACCTTTAAGATAAGCCGTCTTTAGTTTTTGACGGATCTCCTTATCAAATATCTTCAATTCCAGCGGGCGCGATATCACGATACCGATCATGATCGCCAGCAAAATACGCGGCGATGCCTGCAAGATCTGCTGGTTTGTTGTGCCTTCTTTATTAATACTGGAAACGATATAACGGTCCATATTAAAAATGGCAAGACCCCAGATCATGCCGAAAAGGATGGCAAATCCGACCGCAAATGCGCTGCCGCTGAATACGAAATACATGGCATAGCCGCCTGATAAGGAGGCAAACAATGCTGTAAAAAATATAGTGGCCCCAATGCCTACATATTTATTATGCTCGACCGGGTATTTCTTTAAAGTACCAATGTGCGCTCCGGAACAAAACCAGAAAAAGCGTGTGATTTTTTTCATCTAAAACTTAAAAAGTGTTTTTATCAACGTTTAAGGGGATAGCGTTGTATATCAACATCGTTGGCAGAATGTAAATTTTGTACAAACATATATAAAACGCTCATATTACCTGATTGTTACAATCTTTGTTCGTAATTAGTTATACAATAAAAAGCTACCTTTGATTTGAAATTTATTACAATAATGAAAGAAATATCTGTACAGGAACTGAAAGAAATGATGGATAAGCACGAAGATTTTCAGTTAATAGATGTCCGCGAGGATTTTGAATATGAAATGTCTAACCTCGGTGGGGTACTGATACCCTTGGGTGGCGTGCTGATCGAGGCCGACAAAGTTGCCAAAGATAAACCGGTGATCATGATGTGCCGCAGCGGCCGGCGCAGCGCAGCGGCCATTATGCAATTGGAACAACAATTTGGTTTTACTAACCTGGCCAATTTGCAAGGCGGCATACTGGCCTGGGCCGAGGATATTGATCCTTCTATTCAAGTGTATTGATCATGGGCAAAAAATTAGCGCTGAATGTTGTATACAACGTCGGCATTTTTATCTGCCTGATATTAATCTATGAAGGCGCATTAAATAAACATTACGAATATATTGCCGGCGCTCTGTTCATAGGCGCCATTCTTGTTATTCTTAAAATACGTCTTCTGAAAGAAGTGCGTGACATTCAAAAAAAACCTTAAAATCAAAAGAGCATGATCATCGCAATTTTAGGCCTCATTATACTCGTTGTGGGTGTAGTGCTCAGGCGCTCGCCCGAACCGGGCAATCATTATGGGCGTTTGGTATCAACCGTTGGGCTGGTCGTCGTCATTATCGGTTTACTCCTATCGTCAATTAAGATCATAGAGCCGGGAAAAGTAGGTGTGCAAACGCTTTTCGGTAAGGTACAAAACCAGATACTCGAGAGCGGGCTGCACATTATCAACCCCGCGGTTGAAGTGACGACCTTCAGCATACAGACGGAAAATTATACCATGAGCGCAAAAGATAGCGAAGGTGCAATACAAGGCGACGATGCCATACGCGTACTTTCTTCTGATGGCCTGGAAGTTACGATCGATCTGTCGGTATTATATAAGGTAAACCCCGACAAGGCGCCGTTTATTATGCAGAATATCGGGGAAAATTACGTGGACAAGATCGTTCGCCCGGTTACCCGTACCGCTATACGCGATAATGCAGTAAACTACCAGGCGGTTGACCTGTATTCTACAAAAAGGCAGGAATTCCAGGCCAAAATCAACCAAACCATCACCCAAAGTTTTGCAAAGAATGGCCTCGAAGTACAGTCGATACTGATCCGCAATATTTCATTACCCGCATCAGTAAAAGCAAGTATCGAATCCAAGATCAATGCCGAGCAGGACGCGCAAAAAATGCAGTTCGTATTGCAAAAGGAGCGCCAGGAAGCAGATCGTAAGCGCGTTGAAGCACAGGGGATAGCCGACTATCAAAAGATCATTTCCACGCAGTTATCGGATAAACAGCTGATATACGAAAGTATTAAGGCGCAAAAGGAGATTGCTTTATCGCCAAATACTAAAGTGATCATTATTGGGGGAACAGGGAAAGGAAATCCGATCATGTTGAGTGATAAATAAAAACATTACTGCTAAATCGCCTCATTAAGGCGTATAAAGCGATCTACCAGACTTTTTTCTGAAAAAAATGGAATAGACCAATTGTTTATTCCATTTTTTATTTACAAATATCCTATTATTTAGGATTTGATCCGCTTTTTGCCTTTTACTTCCCGATTGATGCCTCATAATTACTTTTTAAAAGTATAAATGCTAAAAAAATGTCATGTTATATTGTTATAAATACAATAAAAAACACATTTTTATATTTTCTTTAAATTTTTTTGTTATTTTATTGATAATATTTATATCTTAGCTATTAATTATTATAGAAATTGTTCTAATTGGATAAAGTTTTAGGTATTTAGTTAAAAAATACAAAAATCATTAAAAATAAATCTGAGAATTTGGATAGAATAAAGAATAAATGATAAAAACGAAGTGAATTACCTTATTTGTATCATTTTTTTAATAAAAAAACCACTACAACTCAATCAAACTAAAAACAAAGCAACAATGGAATTAAGACTCAAGAAAACAGACCTATGGGGGCGCATGCGATCACTGACTAAGGAGAAGTGGGCATTAGGCGCGACGATCCTGTCGGGCAAGATGAT
>Ga0207705_10000031_pt1 | contig 228571 bp, 209 predicted proteins | sample KBSC13metaG_FD_184314 | JGI IMG/M metagenome (GOLD analysis project Ga0207705, IMG submission 184314) | Corn rhizosphere microbial communities from Kellogg Biological Station, Michigan, USA - KBS C1-3 metaG (SPAdes) (version 2) | ecosystem: Host-associated > Plants > Roots > Rhizosphere >... | reverse complement strand
GTCTAAAAGACATTACAACCACGCTGAAGAACTGTTAATGTTTAATGAACCGCCGTATGCCGAACGGCACGTACGGTGGTGTGAGAGGACAGTAAGGGAAATAATCCCTTACTTCCTACTCGATTTAAATTTTTATTCGATTACCGGTGATGCTCCCGCTCAGGCTGTTGCCGTGGCTGCTGGCGCCGAGGTTGCGGAGCGCGCTGCGCTTGAGGCTGCCGTTGCATACGTTGTGGCTGGCTGCGCTGTTGTTCAACCCGTTGGGCCCGCAGGCTTCTTTGCTGCTGGGCGCGTTGCTGAACTTGTTGTTGACCGCGTTGTGCCTGCATGCGTTGTTGTACACGTTGCTGGCCGCGCTGTGCTTGCATCCGTTGTTGTTGTGCGCCATTGTTACGAACACGTTGTACACGCTGGTTCGCAGCCTGCCGGGTTCTTGCTTCCTGCTGCTGCGTGTTATTCCTTGTTGTTTGAACCCTTTGATTAGCATGATTGCGTTCGTTTTGCACACGCTGGCCGGCTACCTGCCTGGACCTTTCCTGTTGCGGTTGTGCACGGTTGCGGGTGTTTTGTGCACGGTGATCGGTATTATTCCTTACTGTTTGTATACGTTGGTTGGCGCGTGTATTGGCATGCCCGGAAAAGCGCTCCGGATTCGGGCGCGCCATAGCGGTTATAGCGGGGCGGCCGTGATTGGCTTTTGCAAAAAGGGCGCGGTCGTTGCGGGCTGCCTGCACATGGGCCATTTGTGTACTGGTTGGTTGTATGTGACGTGCCCTCATGGCCCTTTGTTCTTCAGGCCTTGGTCTTGCCATTACACCTCCACGCCCGCCATTGTAGCTTACATGGTTGTTTACAACGGTATTGCGTTGTATTACAGTGCGATCGATATAAGTATTACGTATGACAGTCCTGTTCACATTTACCACTGCTGTATTGTACCTGAAATGATCGCCTGACCACTGGCCGCCGCAGAAGCCCCGTCCGTAATAGCCGCCGCCATAGTTGATGCCGCCGTAAAATCCTACTTCCGGGCCCCAATAACCTGTGTGAAACAGATATACGCCACCATCATAGCCCCAATACGCTGGTGTCCAGTATAATCCGGGATCCGGTGCGGGAACCCATACACCGGGTACCCAGTAGTAATCGTCAACATCAGGGTCCCATGCCCAATAACCGGGCTCCCATATATAATCATCAGCCGGGCACGCCGGCTGCTCATAAACCGGTATTACCGGTGGGGCGATATTCGCCTGTATACTGACGCCCACGCTGACCTGCGCATGTATCTTAGTGACGGACAATGTCGTAACCGCCGCTATAAAGAATATTATTTGTGCTAGCTTTTTCATAACCGTAGATTTTATCGCTATTAAACAAATAAGGCGCTAAAGAGTTTTGAGCAGTCAATTAATGAATTGATTATTAATGGATTGCAAAGACGAAATTCGACTGGTTATATCAAAAGAAGCCCTGCAATTTTTGCAGGGCTTTCAGCGGTACATTATTAGTTTTGATTTTTTTGTGGCGGTTTGGCCGGAGCGCGATGATTATCGTGTGATTTAGTGCGCTGCTGCGTGCGTTGCTGCTGTACACGCTGTGGTTGAGCTTTTTGCTGTTGTGGCTGTACAGGTTGTTGTTGAGGCTGTACCGTTTGGGGTTGCGCGTGTTGCTGCGGTTGAACAGGCGGTGGTTGCGCATGTTGCTGATCCCGTTGCGGCTGTACAGGTTGCTGCTGCGGCTGGACAGGCTGCGGTTGTGCATGCTGCTGATCCTGTGGCGGTTGTACAGTTGGTGGTTGAGCATGTTGTAGATCCCTTTGCGGTTGAACAGGCTGTTGCTGCGGTTGCACGTTTTGCGGTTGTGCGTGCTGCCGATCCCGTTGAGGCTGCACGTTCTGTGGCTGTGCGTGCTGCTGATCCCGCTGTGGTTGCACAGCGGGATTCGCTGGGGCCGGATCAGCCGGCGGTTTATTCATCTGCCGGCCCCGGTTATCATTGGCCGGCTGATTATTCGCAGCCCCTTTAGGCGGAACACGCTCGCCATTTACTTTATTCATAGCGACAGTAGCGGGCCGTCCATTGTTAACCTTTACAAACTGGCTCCGGTCGGAATGAGCGGCTTGCTGGTGAACGGCTTGCTGACTGGTAGGCGGCACATGCTGCTCGCGCATGGCCTGTTCTTCTTCCGGCCGTGGCCGGTCCTTAACACCATTACCGCCGTTATAACTAACGCGGTTGTTGACAATGGTATTATTGTTGATCACGGTGCGATCGACATAGGTATTATGAATTACGGTAGTATTTACATTTACTACTGCTGTATTGTACCGGAAGCGATCTCCCTGCCATTCTCCGCCGGAAAATCCTATTCCGAAGAAACCGCCGCCGTAGTTGATGCCGCCGTAAAAACCAACGTGGCGACCCCAGTAGCCAGGATGATAAACATATACACTGCTTTCATAATCCCAATAGCAAGGCGTCCATAAATAACCCGGTTCAGGCGGAGCTACCCAAACACCGGGTACCCAATAATAGTCCTGGGCATCAGGATCCCACGCCCAATAACCCGGTTGCCATAAGTAACCATCATCGGGGCAGGGTGGCTGATCATATTCCGGAATTTCCGGCGGTGCCACATTAGATTGTATGCTTACGTCGATACTAACCTGCGCATATATTTTCGGACCAGCGATCAAAATTATCGCCAAAAGAAGCCCTGTCCTTAATAAGTTTTTCATAATAGGTATTTGTTCGTCAATACACTACAAAAAATACCGCAAAGAGTTTCAGCGAGTTAGGTCAGGATTTGACAGCAACAGGTGCGGCGGGGCGGAAAACCCAGTCTTGATTGCGCAGCGGGAATAATTGTTTAATTATCGATATGATATTCTTTTTTCAGGTCGACGATCAGTTTTGATGCGCTTTTTAATAAACTGTCGGCAGCTACTATTTTCCGGTCCATAAATCTCGATCTGACCAGCTCGAGATATTGATTGAAAACGGCCTTATCGTAAGTTAACAGCGGCGGACTACTGTTACAAAAAGCAATCACTTTGCTCCTGTTTATTTTTTCAGGATGACGCGTGATAGCCAGATCATTCGCCAGTTTATTGTATTGAAATTCAAATATTTGCGCCCTGATTTTTCTCACTTCCGCGAACATCAGGTGATCGGCTTCTTCCAGGGTTAACGACCGCCGGCAGAGCTGGTCGTAAGTAGCAACCTCGCGTGCAATTGATTTTTTAAAAAACCGTAATGATCCCGAGCTTTTCATTTGCTGAAAAGTAGCATCATTCGGGATAAAGGACGGCTGGGCGCCCCCATACAGACCATACCAATATAATTTACCGCTGGGAATGTTTTTGATCTCCGATGTGCTTAGTAGCTGCATCAGTGTATCTACGTTGTGAACGGAAAACCCGGTATAGGTCAGGTACTCGTTCAGCGCTGTAGTATCAGCTGACAGATCGGCCACCATGGTTTCGGCATATTCTTTAGCCCTGTTGTGCTCGCTAATGCTTTCCCTGATGTTTTCAGCAATGAAGCCCATCATCACCGCAAGGAATATCATTAAGCCTTCCAGTAAATATTCTTTAAAGCCTTTGTGTTCTACTTCGGGGTGATGGTGTACTTCCATTATTTGTGTTTCGGTTGTGATGATTGCGGGTGTTTAAAAATAGCAAATAATTTAAAACATGATAACAATAAAAAAGTCCCGCCTCGGTAAACAAGCGGGACCTCTGATTGATACATAAGATTTTATATTAGCTTCTCCTGTTAAACAAAAACGAAGCATAGTACAGCAACGTTGCCAGCGAACCCAATGCGGCAACCACGTACGTCATAGCGGCCCACCAAAGGGCGTCTTTAGCATAATCGTGCTCCTGCCGGGTTTGCATTACGGTATAGTTATTATCTAACCAGGCCAATGCCCGGCGGCTCGCGTCGAACTCAACCGGCAGCGTGATAAAGCTGAATAGCGTCACCAGCGCCAAAGCGGCAACACCAATGGCCAGTACAAAGGGGCTATGCATAAAAAACAGCAGCATCACGCCGAGGAATAAGGTCCATTGCGTCAGCGTAGAGGCCACATTGATAACCGGTACTAATGAGGTACGAAGGCTGAGCCAGGCGTAGGCCTTTGCGTGCTGTACGGCGTGCCCGCATTCGTGGGCCGCTACCGCGGCAGCAGCGACACTGCGGCTATTATATACATCAGGGCTCAGGTTTACGGTTTTATCGACGGGATTATAATGGTCGGTTAATTGCCCTTCCACCGAAATAACCTGCACATCGTTGATGCCATGATCTTTCAGCATTTTTTCAGCAACTTCCTGCCCGGACATGCCCGAAAGCAAACCGATTTCGGCGTATTGGTTGAACTTGCTTTTGAAGCGCCACTGTACGATGAAGCTTACCACGGCTACGACGATCATCAGCAGCCACGCCGAACCCATAGGTATATATGCTAATATGATTGATAAATGTTCCATTGTAATATTCTTTTAGAACAGATATTTCAAAAAGTATTCCATGTTGCATTAAAGGCTTTCGCAATTTTTGTTGATTTTTGGCTTTTATTCGGATTTGGAACATACATTTTCATACTGGGAGCGCACAGCTTTTATCGATAATTCCGACGTGATCGTCATCGGCAGTGGTATAGTGGGACTGAGCGCAGCTTTACATTTAAAAAGACAACGGTCCCAGCTTAAGGTCACCGTGCTCGAAAGAGGCTTCCTGCCCAGCGGCGCAAGCACAAAAAACGCTGGCTTTGCCTGTTTTGGGACGCTTTCCGAGCAATTGTCCTACTTGAAAAGATCTTCTGAAAAAGATGTTTTGCGCCTCGTGGATTACAAATGGCGGGGACTGCAACGCATGCGCGAAAATTTGGGCGATGCCAATATCGATTTTCATCAATACGGCGGCTACGAGCTTTTTATGGAAAACGAGCCGGAAAGGGCTGAGGAAGCCCTGGATCATTTAACGTATTTTAACAATCTGCTGAAACAAGCCATCGGCAGCGCTGACATTTATGCAGTTGCCGATGCCAAAATAGCTGAATTTGAATTCAACGGCATCAGTCGTATGATCCTTAATCCTTACGAAGGCCAGATCCATACGGGCAAAATGATGCGGGCCTTACTGAATAAGGTGTATGACGAGGATATACTGGTACTCAACGATTGTAGTGTAAACGCTATTGAAAACGACGCCGGCCAGGTACGGTTAACAACCCCGCATGGCGATTTTAAAGCCGGGAAGGTCATACTGGCCACCAATGCTTTTGCCGCGCAGCTTTATCCCGGGCTGGATGTGATACCCGGCCGCGGGCAGGTGCTGGTGACCAAACCAATTCCCGGTTTGAAATTAAAAGGCACTTACCATTTTAACGAGGGCTATTATTATTTCAGGAATATTGATGGCCGCTTGCTTTTTGGAGGCGGGCGCAATATCGATTTGAAAGAGGAAGAAACCTGGGATTTCGGGCATACGGATAGCGTGAAAAATAGCTTAATTCATTATCTCAATGAAGTAATCCTGCCGGGTCAAAATTATGAGATCGATTGCTGGTGGAGCGGTATCATGGGCTTTGGCGAGAATATCAGCCCGATCATTAAGGAAGTGCAACCGAATGTGTTTTGCGCCGTTCGCTGCAATGGCATGGGCGTGGCGATGGGTAGTTTAGTTGGCGAGGAAGTGGGGGATTTAGCTTTAAAATAGGGTGTTCACGTTCACGTCTCTCCCGGCCTGTTTCCAGCCGGATAAACACCTGGTTCTTAAGCTCTTTTAAAGCTGAAGATAAAAAAAACATCAAACATTCAGGGCATGACCAGCGTAACTCGCAGTAAACCAGCGCGATAGACGATTGCGATGTTTGTTGACTCGGGATGTATTTAAAACATTGATATACAGTAGGTTACTAACCAAATAAGGGCGATATTACTGCAAATAGCAAACTCCTGGTGAACATGTTTGCAAAAGCCCGGTAGTAAAACGCTTAGTTATTTAGCGGGTTTGGGCCGGTTCTCACTTTAGCTTACCGGGGTAATTCTTCAGCAAACTTTTCGATGCCCGTCCTTCCCATGCTTCTATTAATAGTTGTTTCAGTACAGCCGGTTCAACCCGGTCAAGATTTACCAGCACCGTTGGGTAATTGCGGTAATGGTCGGTAAAAAAGAAAGTTTCAGGGTCTGTTTGTATCCATTTATCGCGCTCATCGGTTCGCACCACTAAAACTTCACCGTTTTCCCATAGCCGGGCTAAAAATTTTTTCTGTACATAAAACCCGGGCGTACCGTGGCTGATTCCTTCCGTTACACCCGGCAACGTCAGCAATAGCTTGCGGATAAATTCGAGATAGATAAAGGCATTGATTTCCATGACTCATTTATCGTCTTATGATCTCATAGATCATCACCGAGTTACCACCCTTATTGTTCCTGCCCTGGGCCGTAACCACCAGGTATTTATTGCTTTTGTCTATCGTCATACCCACCGGGTAGGGGTCGGCCCTTACCGAGCCTATGGTTTTCATATCCGAGGTGCGAACAATACTCACTTTTGACTCAATATCCGCGAAAAGATACTTGCCATCGGCGCTAACCGAAATAGTTCTTGCACCGTGGCCCGCAATAACGAGCTGCCAATTGTTATATTGAGTATTTTGCTGACCCTCGTGCTGTAAGAAGTAAGTCAACAGCTGTTTCCATTTAGTCTTTTCCACAAAGCCGTCCTCGTTGGAGCTCAGGTACAGGTAATCGCCTTTGATCACCAGGTGTCGCACACGTTTTTTGGTACCAAAGATGCTGCCCAGGTACTTTTTACTTTTAATATCAAATATCGCGATACCGCCGCCGCCCATGCGCCCAACCAGCAGGTAATTGCCGTCGGGCGTGAATACCGTTCCGCGCAGGCACACTCCGCAGGCCACATCCCGATCCGTTTTTTTGCTGAAAGTATCCAGTTTCAATTGATAGTCCACCACAAAATGCGCCACATAATGAAACTGCATAGGGTCGCCCGAACTCACATCGATCAGGTGCACGGTATTATCGCCCCAATTGGTTATTGCTAAAAGTTTTCCATCGGGCGATTCGGCGACCATTTTTGGCAACGGCGCCGTCGGCATTAAACGTACAATTTTATCGCTATCGGTATTGATCACGGCGATAGCCGAAGGTTCCTGCGCCAGCGTATCATAATCGCGGCGATAATAAGGCACCCACAGGTATTTGTCGTTGTTCGTCAGGCACATTTCAACCGGCTTGCCCGTAAAAACATTCGGGTTGATTCGACCGCGCTTAAAAGAGTATCCCGGGAAATCGGTTTCTTTGAACAGTCCTGAGTCAGCAGCGGTAAAAGTGTGGTTGATGACGCCGATCTTCTTAAACGAATCATTCATATCATAGATCACCGTCTGGCCGCCTTCAAGGCTGTTGATATATAATTTTTTGACGCTTTTGCCATTGATCGTTTTTTCAAGTATCAATGCCGATTTTGGCGAATAGATGGCCGGGTCGTAAAAATCTAGCGGGTTTGCCGGCGAGGGATTGTAACCCTGTAGGCGTGCCACAAGCTTCAATTTCACTTCGGGGCTGCCAACCGATCGTGCGCCTATCTGCAATATCTTGTATTGACCGTGAACCAGGTTGGCAACAAGTAAGAACAGGCAGGATTGAATGATCTTTTTCATCAAAATATCTGCTAAAACAAATCAACCAATCGCTCCAGCGCCATACCCCGCGAACCTTTGATCAGCACAGTTGCATTGCGTATGGGATGAGATTTGAATGCGTTTGCAGCTTCTTCGACAGTCGAATAAAATTCCACCTTTCGCCTTTCACCTTTCACCTTTTGCCTGGAAAATTCGGGTCCAATAAAAATCCGTTCATCTACATCCGTTTCCAGCGCTTTTTTGATCACCGCCTCATGCTCTGCGGCAGATTCCTGCCCCATCTCGAACATATCTCCGAGTATCAGCACTTTATGAGCAGCTTTGAGCCTGCCGATGTTTTCAATGGCTACGGCCATGCTGCTCGGATTGGCATTGTAATAATCGCAAATGAGTGTATTAGTAGCTGTTTGGGTTACCTGCGAACGGTTGTTTTTGGGCTGATAACCGCTTATACCGGCATTGATCTTATAAGGATCAATATCAAAATACAGGCCGATACAAATTGTCGCTAAAATATTGGGCAGATTATATTCGCCCGTCAGTTGCGTTTTTACTGTGTGATTTCTGTCTGAGCGCCTGTCGGTCCATTCGAGTGTCAGCAGTGGCGAATTTTCGATGATCTTACCTGAAACCAGGCTCGATGTGTCGCTTTCACCGTAATAAATTATGGGATGAAGCTCGCGTTCCAAAGCCATGTTTACCAGTACCGGGTCGTCACAATTCACAAAAGTTATATGGTGATGGTGGCCCAGGAAATCATACAGTTCACCCTTGCCTTTTCTTACCCCTTCAACTCCGCCGAAACCTTCCAGGTGCGCCTTGCCAACGTTGGTGATCAAACCATGCGAGGGCTGGGAAATGCTGCAAAGCAGTTCGATCTCTTTTTGGTGGTTGGCGCCCATCTCGATAACGGCCGCTTCGTGATCTGAATTAACCGATAAAATGCTTAAAGGAACACCAATATGGTTATTCAGATTGCCTTGTGTAGCGTAGGTTTTAAATTGCTGCGAAAGGACCGCATTGATCAGTTCCTTGGTGGTGGTTTTGCCGTTGGTCCCGGTAAGGCCGATAACGGGTATATTCAATTGCCTGCGATGATGCCGGGCCAGGTCCTGCAGTGCTAATAACACATCATCAACCAATAAATAGTGATCGCCGGCCATAAAATCCGGGTTGTCGATCACAGCATAGGCCGCTCCCGTCTCTACGGCCTGTTTGGCAAAGGTATTGGCGTCGAAATTTTCACCTTTCAGCGCAAAAAACAGGCAATCGGGCACAATTTTACGCGTATCCGTGCTGATGACGCGGTGTTCGAGATAGATTTGATATAGTTGTTCGGTAGTCATTGCCATTATTTCGGTGTAGAGACGCAATGCATTGCGTCTCTACGGGTTATTTAATATAAAATTTATCTTCCTGCCAATTATCCGGATTATTTAAAATATAATTAGCAATTCGAAAATATTCATCATGTGTGCGTATAATATGATCGTGAAATCGGGTTTGCCAATCAAAAGGCGTATCGCTTTTACGTGCAAATGTTGTTACTGCAGATTTAAATCCACGTACAACCGCTGCCAGGTTTTTTGATTGCGGGCCAAATTTATTCTTTTGATAACTGGCTGAATTGCTGTCTGCTTCAATTGTATTGTGTTGATTATCACCGATGGATATAATGCCATGAAAATGATTAGGCATAACAATGTACTCGGCTAATTCTAAATTCATATCCGGCCTCAATTCACATGTTTTTAACCATTCCGTTTCAGCAGTTTTTCCTAATTCATTTAATTGCATCCTTTGTAGAGACGCAATGCATTGCGTCTCTAGATCGTCACATTCAACAATATCACCAAAAAAATATTCCTTGTTCCTGGTACAAATTGTAATAAAATACATGCCGCTGCTGCCATAATCCCATGTTTTTAAACGCGCAGAAGAAATTCGGAATTTATTTTTATATAATTCTGACATATAAATATATCTGTTATATCCGTAGAGACGCAATGCATTGCGTCTCTACGATCTCCATATTTTAAATCGTTCCCAGGCGCCGCATCCAGGCTATCACCGCCTTGATCTCCCCATAACTGTAATTTTCTCCCAATACCTCTTTTAACGGCCCCAATTTTTCGGCCCCGTAACTTTCAACAGTATCCTTTATAAACAGTTTCTTTTCTTCGCCCACCATTTCCTGTACATCCATTTCGCCCTTATAAATATAATAACTTAAATGACCTTCAACAGTAGTGGTTGCCAGGCTGCGTTGCGCGGCGATTTCTGTAACCGTTTTGCCCGACCGGTATAAATGAAAGCTTTCTGCGGCGGTATTGGAAGACCGGTTTGAATGAGTTGGTCCATTCGTTCTTGCCTTCTGCTCTTTTTTTGGCCTTTTTTGTCCTATGCGCGATGTCAAACTATGTTTAACACAATAGTTTCTAACAGGTATCAAAAATCCACGGCCGTAGCGTGCCAGCTTAACATCGCCAAACCCGGATATCAGCCGCAGTTCATCCATGCTTTCCGGCAGATAGGTAGCCATCTCAACCAGCGCGGCATCCGAAAGAATTAAGTAAGGCGGCACATTCTCGCTGATGGCAACATCCCTGCGGATCAATTTCAGTTCGTTCAGCAAGCCGGGTTCAAATGCAGGTGGGTCATATTGCCTTTCCTCCATAGTTTGCGAGGCCACCAATTCTACTTTTTGTAAGCCTTTCAAAACAGCCTCACTTTTGTCCGTCAGTTTTAAAATCGGAAAGGCATCATCAGTAACCCGCAGGTAGCCTTGCGTGACCAGTTCACGAATGTAACGGAACCAGTCGGCCCGGTGAATGTCCGCGCCAACGCCATAGGTTTTTAGCTGTTTGTGTTCTTCCCGTATCTTCTCGCGCCTGGAGCCCCGTAAAAAGTCAATGACATAAGTATTGCCAAATCCTTCCTTTAACCGGGCAACCGCCGAGAGGGCTTTTTGTGCGATCAGCGTCGCGTCAAATTTCTTGATCTCGCTCAGGCACACATCACATGAGCCGCAATTGTCCGGGAAGGCCTCATCAAAATATTGCATCAGGTATTGCCGGCGGCAGGTTTGCAACTGGCTGTATTTCACCATATCATCCAGCTTTTTGAGCATAATTGCGCTTTGCTCTTCGTTGCCTTCTACTTTAGCAAAACCCCGCAGTTTGGTAGCATCACTATAGGAGTATAGCAATAGGGCATCCGAGGGTAATCCATCCCTCCCGGCGCGGCCCGTTTCCTGGTAATAGCCCTCAATATTTTTGGGAAGATCCACGTGCACCACGTAACGTACGTTTGATTTATTGATGCCCATGCCGAAGGCGATGGTGGCTACGATGATCTTTACATCATCGCGCAAAAAGGCTTCCTGGTTACGGGCCTTGCCGGCGTGATCCATGCCGGCGTGATAAGCTTCGGCCGAATAGCCCTCCGATTTAAGATCGGCAGCTAAGGCTTCCGTCGATTTCCTGGAAAGACAGTAAATAATACCCGAATCCTCCTTTCGCTGATCCAAAAAATCAAGCAGCTGGTTAAAGCTATTCTTTTTAGGTATCACCCGGTAAGTGATATTAGCACGGTTAAACGACGAAACAAACTCAACCGGATTTTTAAGGTCAAGCTTTTCTAAGATATCTTTGCGGGTTAGTTTATCAGCGGTAGCGGTAAGTGCGATGACCGGTATTTGAGGAAACTCCTTCTTCAGGCCGGACAGCATCAGGTATTCGGGCCTGAAATCGTGCCCCCATTGCGAGATGCAATGCGCTTCGTCAATGGCGATCAAACAAATCGGCAACGATTTTAAAAAAGTGATCAGCGTACTTCCCGAACGAAAAATACGTTCAGGAGCCAGGTAAAGCAGTTTGATCTGGTTATTTTTAAGCTTTTGAGTGATGGCAGCCTGTTCCTGGTCCGATTGTGATGAATTTAAAAATGCGGCGGGAATGCCGTTCACATTCAGGCTGTCGACCTGGTCTTTCATCAGCGCGATCAATGGCGAGATCACGATCGTCAGTCCGTCCATCAGAACCGCAGGCAGTTGGTAGCACAGCGATTTGCCGCCGCCTGTTGGCATCAGCGTTAGTACATCCTTACCGTCCAATAGGTCTTGAATAATTGCCTCCTGCTGATGGCGGAATTCGCTGTATCCAAAATACTTTTGTAAGGCTTGTACAGGTGTCATTTTTTTGATGTGCATCCCGATAGCTATCGGGAAAGTTATGCAAATGTGCTGATTAAGGTTCGACCGGCAAATTGCGAAGAATTTTAGCATTTTGCAAATTTATTTGATACTAACGTGCTCTCTGTGATCCTCTGTGAAAATCTTCGCGTCCTCTGTGGTTGAATTTTTACCACCGAGGGCGCAGAGAAGGCACAAAGAGCACAGAGTTATACTCATTTTCTAACAATCAAAATATTATTTTTAGCTTAGCATATATCTATATGCTTAAAAAACTACTTTTCTCAGTCGTTTTCCTGGGGTATGCTGTGTTGGCTTTCGCGCAGCAGGTCCAATCTCCGTCCCAATTTTTAGGCTACAAGCTGGGCTCGCAATTTACGCCCCATAGCCACATTGTGGAGTATTTCAGGTATATCGCCGAAAACTCGAAAAATGTAAAGCTGCTGCAATATGGTACCACCAATGAAGGCCGGCCTCTGCTGGCTATGTTTGTTGCATCGGATGACAATATTGGCCGGCTGGCCGAGATCAGGCAGCATAACTTGTCGGTTGCCGGTCTCAGCGACAGCAGCCGTTCCATCAAAGATGCGCCCGTTATCGTTTGGCTCAGCTATAATGTGCATGGCAACGAACCGAGTTCGAGTGAGGCGTCTATGCAGGCGCTGTTTGATCTGCTCGATCCTGCCAATGCATCCGCCAAGCAGTGGCTGAAAAATACGGTGGTTATTATCGATCCCTGTCTTAACCCGGACGGACGCGAGCGCTATATCAATTATTACCGCTCGGTGGCGGGCTCAGTACCTAATGCCGATCCGGCGGCACGTGAGCACAACGAGCCCTGGCCAAGCGGCAGGGTAAACCACTATTATTTCGATCTGAACCGCGATTGGGCCTGGCAAACGCAAAAAGAAACCCAGGCGCGCGTGGCGCTGTTTAATAAATGGCTGCCGCAAATACACGTCGACTTTCACGAGCAGGGCTATAATTCCCCTTATTATTTCGCCCCGGCGGCCGAGCCTTTTCACCGGGACATTACGCCCTGGCAGCGCGAGTTTCAAACCATCATCGGCAAAAACAACGCAAAATATTTCGACGAGCATGGCTGGCTTTATTATACCCGAGAGATATACGATCTTTTGTACCCTTCCTACGGTGATACTTACCCCATCTACAACGGTTCTATCGGGATGACCTATGAGCAGGGCGGAATAGGGGCGGGTCTTGCAATTGCATTGCGAAGCGGCGATACTTTAACGCTTGCCGACCGTATCTCGCATCACCTGTCGAACAGTATGAGCACGATAGAAACCGCTTCCCTGAATGCACAAAAAGCGCTCGATGAGTTTAAAAAATACTATGATAACGGGCGCAGTAACCCGCCCGGCGAGTACAAAACGTACGTGATCAAAAACACCAACCCCGATAAGGTTGACATGCTGGCGGCGTTGCTCAAAAAAAACGGCATCAGGTACGGCTATGGTGTTAAACGCGGCGGCCTCGGCTACGACTACGTTTCGGGCAAAACGGAGCAGTTCGAAATAGAGAAAAACGATATGGTGATCAGCGCTTACCAGCCAAAGGCGGTGCTGACCAATGTATTGTTCGAGCCTAAGACATTTGTGGCCGATTCAAACACGTATGATATCACAGCCTGGTCGCTTCCTTATGCTTACGGCCTGAAGGCTTATGGCCTTAAGGAGACCATCAAACCGGAGACTGCGAGAATGAGCGATATCCAACCAACAACGGTTGAAAATGGCCATGCTTACGCTTATATAGTGTCGTGGAGGTCGCTTAAGGATGTTAAATTCCTGGCTGAATTGCTGCAAAAGAAGATCACTGTGCGCAGTACGGAAACATCATTTGAAGCCGGCGGCAGAAAATTTGCTGCAGGTTCGCTCGTGATAACCAAAGCGGGGAATCACGATGCTAATTTTGATGCTGAGGTTCGGGCTGTTGCTGCTGAGTGCCATGTGGAATTGATGCCGCTGAGTTCGGGTTTTGTTGATAAGGGGGCCGATATCGGTTCGCGTTCCATGCGGTTTATGCAGGCGCCAAAAATTATGCTCATAACGGGTGAAGGCACGTCGGCCGAGGCCATGGGTGAAATATGGTTTTATTTTGAGAAAGAGATAGGATACCCGGTTACCCTGGTGAGGTATAACGACCTGAACCATATTAAATGGGGCGATTATGACGTGGCGATATTTCCTGATGGCGATTATGACGACCTGCCCGCTGATAAATTACAAAATTGGGTAAGCGATGGCGGCAAATTGATCGCCATGCAGAACGCCATAACACAACTGGTGGGGAAAAAAGGATTTTCGATCAAGAGTTTCCCGGATAAGAAAAAAGAAAAGAGCGATACCACCACCGACAAAGAGGAGTTGGTAAAAGCTTATGCCGACCGTGATCATGAGGCTATACGCTCCAACGTGCCCGGCGCCATTTTTAAAGTGGATATGGATAATACGCACCCGCTTGGCTTCGGGCTGGATAAATTTTACTTCACATTGAAATTAGATGATGCTATATATACCTACCTCGGCAATGACGGCTGGAACGTGGGTACGGTAAAAAAGAATAGTTACGTGGAAGGCTTTGTGGGACAAAAAGCAAAGGACAGGATCAAAGACGGCCTGCTGTTTGGTGTACAATCGCTGGGCAGGGGCTCCATTGTTTACCTGGTCGACGACCCCTTGTTCCGCAGCTTTTGGCAAAACGGAAAGATATTGTTTAGTAACGCGGTGTTTATGGTGGGGCAGTAGCCCGCTAACCCCCTAAAGGGGAATAGAAATTCAGAAAGATTTGCAAAATAAAAGGCGTATGTAAACAAACGCCTTTTATTTTTGAAACTCCCCCTTCAGGGGGTTGGGGGCTAATTATTCCCTTTCACCCTCTGCTTCAGATCGTCTGCTCCGCTTTCGTGGTTACGTGCACGTATCTTATTGCTGCCGAAATTGTACGTAAAGGTTAGCCGGCCGATCTGCGTGTCCCGTTTCTGACGGATGTCCAGGTTATTATTTCCGTAGTTGCTGGTCACGTCGTTGCGGCGGGTGTTGAATATATCGCTCATCGAGAACTTGATATTAGCTTTCTTTTGGGCGAATGAGTGGCTGATGCCGCCATCGAATGAATACTGTGGTTTTACATAAAACAGCCCGTATGTCAACGCCGACTGATAATTACCTGTTAATTCGGCTTTCCATCCTTTTATTGGAGTAAATGTTTGTGTGGTCCTGATCTGGAAGGCCGCCTGGCCTGCATTAAGATTGCTGCCTTCGAGGCCATTCGATTTGAACCCAAGGTAAAAGCCCGTGGCATTTACGTTGCCATCCCACCACTTGGTTACCGTGTAAGGCGTATAAATATTCACGTTATAGCTGTTTTGCACCTGCAGGTTCTCCTGCGTTACAAAGGAAACTTTGGTTGCCGGGTCCGTTCCGGGTATTTCGGTCATCACATCCGTCGTGCGGCTATAGCCGAGGCTGATATTCAGACTTTTATTATAGGTATAGCCGAACTCGAAATTATTGGTGTACTGAGGCGTGAGGTACGGGTTGCCCTTTTGGTAGGTGTAAGGGTCGAGATGATAAATGAATGGATTCAGGTTATCATACTGTGGCCTGTCGATGCGGCGCCCGTAAGTGAAATTGATCTCGTTCTTGTCATTAAAGGTATGCGTGATGAACAAGCTCGGGAACAGATCGAAATAATGGCGCGGGATACTCTTAACCACGTTCATCGAATCACCTACGGCCGACGAGCTGGTATATTCAGCGCGTAAACCCAGTTGTACCGAAGTGTTTTTATAATCTTTATTCAGGTTAATGTAGCCTGCGCTTATTTTCTCATCATACACGAAGTTGTTGACGCTCGGGTAAGCTCCGCCGGGCACAACCGATTGCATCAGGTCGTTATCTGTCTTTACATCACTGAATTTTGCGCCGAGGTCCATCTTTAACGATTTCGTCAGCGGATCGGTGTAATCAACCTTAGCTGTGCGGATATCGATAGTAGTAGGCGTAATGTTTCCCAGAAAAGCAGAATTATATGGGGCAGTGCTGTTTGCCAGAAAATAATCAGTTGCATATCGCGCGTTCGAGCTGTTCCGGAATTTGGAATAATCCAAGTCGGCACTGATCTGCTGCCCGGCAGTATCTATTTTATAAGTATCATTCAGGTTAATCGCAAAGTTGTTATAAGTTTGATGGATGCTGGAAACAGTGCGTAGCGATGAATCTACCTGTGTAAAATTAGGCCCGATAAAGGTCATATTATTATTCGAATCATCCTCAGTGTTGAAATAACCATTGATCACAAAGCCGATCGTATTTTTTGATGACATGTCATAGTCAGCGCCCAGGCGATAGCTATTATTATGATCAGCGTCCAGCAAAGGGCTGAATTGATTAAAATAGGTTTGATGCCCGCCGGTATCTGTAATGACACGTTTAATATCGATGTTTTGAAGGCGCTTATTGTCGTTATGGCTGAATGAACCAAACAGGTTCAGATTGCCCTCCTTATGGTTCAGCTGGAACGTTTCGTTGTCTTTACCGTATTCGCCCTGGCCCACACCCACGGTAATGCTGCCGTTCGTACCCGTTCGTTTATTCTTTTTTAGCTTGATATTGATAATGCCCGAATTGCCGGCAGCATCATACTTGGCCGATGGGTTTGAAATGATCTCGATAGATTGTATAGTGGTACCATCTGTCGAACGCAGCAGCGTTGCTAATTGTGCGGATGTAAGGTAAGTCAATTTATCATTGAGCATTACGGTCACGCCCTGTTTTCCCTTCAGGCTGATGTTGTCGTCTTTGTCAACGCTCACGCCCGGCGCTCTTTCCAGGATATCCATTGCTGAATTGCCTGCCGCCAATACACTGTTTTCAACGTTCATCACGATCCGGTCGGTTTTGTGCTCTATTAAGGGCTTGGCGGCGGTGATGCTCACGGCGTTCAAACTATGGCTGCTGGCTTTCATCGTTATTTTGGGCAGGTTGATATCTTCGGAACCATTACCAATATTAAATGGCTCACTGACCGCTTTTTCATAGCCGATGTTGCTGGCTTTTACAATGTACTGGCCATTTTTTACATGTTCGAAAGTGTAAATGCCCTCTTCATTGCTTATTGCTCCCTTTACTATGGTCGAATCTTTTGCATTCAGCAGGCTGGCGGTAGCAAAAACCATCGGCTTTCCCTGTTCATCAAGCAAGGCTCCGGAAATATGGCCGCCTTCTTTCGGTCCTTGTGCAAGCGATAGTCCTGCGGATGTCAATACCAGCAGCAGAGTATAATATATTTTACGGATAATGGATTTCATGTCGTTTGTTAGTTTTTAAAAGTTTGGGCAATAAAAAGCCAGTGGGCGTTCAACCCTCGTTTTTTAGTTCTTAAATAATTTTGGTCTTAGGGTACCTTCCGGCAACTCGGCGGAAGGATGGTTAGATACGTGTAGTTATATATTTATTCATTCGTGTTCTCCTATTCTTTAGGCAATACCAGTCCCCTTAAGAGGATATCCTCTTTTTTTAAGTTGATCCTTAAAAGGTCAGGGCTTACGGTACTGCCGGGTAATTATCTGTTGTTTTGTATAAGATGCACTGAGGGTGCTGTTGGTTACAGTTAATTTTGAGTTTTTCGGCCAAAAGTGATATTTACACATGCGAACGGCCGGTTTTGGTCGGTGAATATCACCGTTAATTTTTCAGCAATGGTGCAATGTGGCATATCACGTCCCTGAAGAACGAAAAGCCGGTTTTGTTTAGCCTGGTTTGCCGCGTATCCTTTTCATGGTTATAATTTCTATCCAAAGGAAGCATGGGCGGCTGACCAGGCAAAATTCTTTTGACCACGGGCCTTATTTCTTTGACCACCGGGTGTGTCATTTGCGGCCTGGCGGAGTGTGTGGAACGATGGGTAAAATAAAAAACATACATAAACCCGCACAGCAGGAGCAGGCTTATGTATGTTGAAGGCATTTTCATCTGTATCAAATGCTTTATGGTTTTACTTTATTTGGTTTTGATCTTCGAGCTGTCTATCGGAAGATGCTTCCTTATTATAGTGTCTGTTACCAAAGTGTCCACCTTGCACTGCAAACCGCCATCGGTCATAATAAAAGTTGCATTCGTTACCCTTTCCGGGTCGAGTTTATTCGTTTCAATACAATCCCTTATGCTAAAATCTGATATCCTGCCTATGTCGCCATCTATTATCACTTTTGCATTTTTAGGCAACTTGAGTGTGAGGTCTACTTCTTCATCGTGCCAAAACTCATCATTCTTGCCATAAAACCGCTGATCAAACCTGATCAGGGTATCCTGTTGCGTAAACATATACTTGATATTGCGTGCATTATTAAATGCGTCTTCATAATACCGTCCCCGGGCCCGGGAGGATTTGATAAGAACGGGCTGCCCTGAATCGCTGGTTTCGATATACAGCCTGATGTTCCGATGGTAAAAGCTGTCAAAATCATTATCGTCATCATCCTGTACCTTTATGTTGGGTGACAGATTTTTGATATTTAGCCGACTGCTGTCTTCGGCGCTGAGGTATTTCAGATCGTTTAATTTGATGTAATAGGTATTATTCTTCGCAGGCTTTAGCGCTATGGTTTCAATCACACTGGCGTGCGACTTGAACTCCGACGCGATACCAACTACATTATATATAAACACGCCCAATGCGCACAGCCAGATAGCAAGGGCAGTGGTGCCGCTTGCGCGGCCAATGCTGCTTACATTGAATATACCTTTAAACACCAGCAGGATAATGCTGATAATTGGGATGACGACAATCACGTAGCCCGCAACAAATATATAATCGGCGTGATGGTGCCTGAGCATTTCGTAGGGCAGGTTGTGAAATGGCTCGAAGTAACCCATGCTAAGCAATGCAATAAACGCCACCGTGAAGAAGACCAGTACGCCTGATGCGGTTAATATGATCATAACCCCGATGAACTTCAGAAAAAACTTTGCGGCACCTCTGAAGAAGTTCCCGAGGTGGTCGCCGAAGTCGCCTGCAAAATCACGCGCTTTGTAAACGAACGGCCTGGCCTCGTTATGAAAGTTGGACAGATTTTGCTTCATGCCGGCCATTTCCTGCTCAAAGTTTCGCTTAAAACCTTCCAGGTTTTGCTTTTCGCCTTTCATAGCCATCCTGTCGGCTCGGGTCATGGCTTTGGGAATAACGATCCATAATATAATGTATATTATGATCCCGGCTCCGCCCGCCAAAAAGATCAATGCAAATGCAAGACGTATCCAAACCGCATTGATATCAAAGTAATTGGCTATACCCGAGCACACACCAGCTACCAGGCGGTTATCCGGGTCGCGGAAAAGGCGGCGGGTTGCACCTGTATTATAATAGGTGTTGGTAAATGATGGCTCAGTGTCCTGTTCCGATTTTTCAAAATCCTCAACAGTACCCATCTGGGTTATAACTTCCTTCACATCCTGTTCCACGATCACCTGCTTGTTTTCGCGGGCAAGCAGCTCGTTAAACATCTCTGCGATACGGTTCTCGATGTCGGTCGTGATCTCAAGGCTGTCGGCCGAATTCATAAAATGACGTTTCACATCCGTCATATAGCCTTTTAGTACTTCATAGGCATCTTCCTCGATATGGAATACTATGCCGTTTATGTTTATGATAATTGTTTTGTTCATGATCTTGGTTTTAATGTCATTAAGTCATTAGTCATTGGTAAATCGCTTTAGGTATTCACCTTTTAGCTTTCACCTTTCGCCTTTCTGTCGCCAATAGACGTTTGCACGGCAAACGCGAGCTCGTACCAGGTTTTGTCCAGCTGTTCCAGGACATTTCGGCCTTCGTCCGACAGGACATAATACTTTCGCGGCGGTCCCGAGGTCGACTCGACCCAGTTGTAACTGAGGAGTCCGTTATTCTTTAAGCGGGTAAGCAGAGGGTACAAAGTCCCCTCTACCACAAGCAATTGAGCTTTCTTAAGTTCGGCTATTATGTCCGAAGCGTAGATTTCGCCCTTTGCTATAATGGAAAGGATGCAATATTCCAAAACACCTTTCCTCATTTGGGTTTGTGTATTCTCGACAATCATATCACAAAGATATATGTTTTAAATTGTATTATGCAATACATAGTACTAAAATTATTAACTTTTGTTGCAAAAACCACCATTTTTTCAAAAAATTAATGTTTTTGTAAGATTTTATTTGACTTTTTAATATTGTAACACTACTTTTATCTTTAATTAACTATTAACTGATCTTATTATTAACGAAATGAAAAAACTTCTACTAGTAAGTTTGTGTTTCCTGATGTTATGCGTGACACAGGTATTTGCACAAAATCGTACTGTAACAGGTACGGTTACGGCCAAAGATGATGGCCTTCCCATTCCGGGAGCTACAGTTAAGGTAAAAGGTACTACTAATGCTACTGTAACTAACAGTGCAGGTAAGTTTAGTATCTCGGTTCCTGGCGGAGCTTCCCTGGTATTCTCCTTCGTGGGATACGAAACTACAACAGTTGCGGTAGGTTCACAGAGCACCATTAATGTGTCTTTGACTACTTCAGCCAGCCAGTTAGGCGAGGTTGTGATCACCAGTGCATTGGGTATTAAGCACCAGAAAAGCGAACTGGGCTATGCCGCTGCCACTATTACCCCGAAAGAGCTTACCCAAACCAACGTTACTAACGTTGCACAAGGTTTAACCGGTAAGGTTGCAGGTTTAGGTATCTACACGTTAAGTAACGGTATCGATCCGCAAATTACTATCAACCTTCGCGGTAACCGTTCTCTTGAGGGTAACAACACCGCCCTTATCGTTTTGGACGGAGTTCCGATCCCCGGAGCAACCATCGGTTCTATCAACCCAAGTGATATTGCTGATGTTACTATTCTGAAAGGTGCAGGTGCAGCCGCTCTTTACGGTTCCCAGGCATCCAACGGCGCAATCCTGATAACCACTAAGCGCGGAACAACCGATGGAAAGCCGATCATTATGTACGAGAACTCGTTCCAGGCTGAAAAAGTGGCTTTTTGGCCTAAACTGCAGAACGGTTACGGTCAGTACGGCGGTGAAGGATCGCTGGTTGTTATTGATCCGAACTCTGCTACACTCGTGAGCAGTTTCCCATCTATACCTGCGACCGATCCGCTAACCGGAGCTCCGGTCTATATTCCTTATGAGAACCAATTATATGGTCCTCCGTTTGATGGTTCGATCGTTCCGGTAGGCTATCCACTGGACGGTATAAAAAATTACGACCCCTTTCCCGGTTATCCTGTTGTAAATACTACAGGCAGACAGGTTACGGCTAAGTATTCTGCTCTTTCTACAAACCCGATCCAGTCTTTTTTCAAGACCGGCTTAACCGAGCAAAACACCGTTTCGTATCAGCAGGGTGATTCGAAGAATTCCTTTTACATGTCGGCTCAAAATGTTTACAAGACTGATATCGTGGAAGGCGACAAAGCCACAAAAGACGCTTTCAGCGTAAGAGGGCACCGTACTTACGGTATTTTCTCTATTGATTATTCGGCTGCTTATACCAAGCAAAATGTAAGCACATACCTGCCAAACAACAATGACCTGGGCGTTCCGGGAAGTTTTGTTACCAATGCCGGTGCTAACGATTTATATTCATCCGTGCTGCAATGGCCGGCATTCCTGGATATCAAGAATTATCGCGATTCCAATTCCGATATAGGTAATGCAAGCAATTTTTATGATGCTTATGCCATCAACCCATACTGGATACTTCAGCATACCAGGGATAATTACTCGAGAGATGTTATGTTATCGCAGGTGAAACTGCAACTCGATCCTACCGACTGGTTAACAGCCAGCTACCAGGTATCCAGCAACTTTGGTATTTACCAGGAAAGGATAACCAAGGATGAGGTTGATTTTACCCAATATGCCATTAGCGACCCCTTCCAGGCAGGTGCAACCGGTTCGGGATTCTCCGCAACAGGTAAGGGTTTAGGGTCCGTATATGATGTGTATCAATATGGTGACGGAACGTCGGCCAACGGCGTTGGAGGCGATGGGTACAACCGCGTTGAAGGCGACGCTGTATTGAATTTTCATCATACATTCTTCAAGGATTTTAAAACCAGCCTGATCGTGGGTAATACCATATTCCAGAATTATTTGAAGAATCAATTCACGGGCAGTAATCAACTGGCTATACCAGGCTTATATAATCTCAATTATATCGGCGGGCTGGTACAGGCCAACGAAGGCGAGTACAGGGTAAGGCAGATCGCTTATTTTGGCGATTTGGATATCAGCTATAAGAGCTGGGCAACTTTGGAGGCAACCTTCCGTAACGAGCAGGATTCGCGCCTTTCAAAAGCACAGCGCTCATTCAATTACCCTTCGGTGAAAGTTTCGTTGGTTCCAACCGAAATGATCCCGGCTTTGAAGGATAACAAGGTATTGAGCTACTGGCAAATACGCGGCGAGGTAAGCCAGGTGGGTAACATCAATGTTGGTCCTTACCATATTAACAACATATTCGTTGTAGCGCCGGGCTTCCCTTATGGCTCACTGTTTGGTGTGAATCAAAACACTCAAAACTACAGCTCCTCGCTTAAACCAGAGTTGACGAAGGAGTTTGAAGTAGGTACTGAAATAGGTTTATTTAACGGTCGTTTGGATATCAATTACAGCTACTATCAGCAGCGCGATAAAAACCAAACGCTTCCGATCAATATTTCAGCATCTACCGGTTACACCAGTTCGCTGGTAAACATCGGCGAAACGCAGTCTTCCGGCCATGAAATACAAGTAACCGGCCAGATCCTGACGCAAGCGCAAAATCATTTTGGCTTTTCTTTAGGGGTCAATTTCTCTAAAAATGAAGGAAAAGTTATTTCCCTGATACCGGGTACTAACAAATTGAGTTTAGGTGCTAACGAATACGCCGAAGTTGGAAAGCCCTTCCCATTACTTGAGGGAACAGACTTCATACGCGATCCGCAGGGACATGTTGTGGTAGACGCGAACACCGGTTACCCAACAAGGAACAACACGTCGCTTACTGTATTCGGAAGAACAACTCCTGAATATACCTTAGGCATTACACCAACCTTCACTTATAAGTTTGTTAGCCTTGAAGCGTTATTTGAATATCGTGGCGGTTACGTTGTAAACAACGGACTGGGCGGTACCATGACCTTCGCCGGTTCTTCAGCATTAACAGCTGAAGCAGGCCGCCAGGTGTTTGTGTATCCAAATTCAGTTGTCCAAACTGCGCCCGGTGTTTATACCAAAAATACCAACGTAAACGTGCAAAACGGTAACTACGGTTTCTGGCAGAGCTCGGCATACAGCGGCACCATGAGCCCGTTTGTAACCAGCGGCGCTTTCTGGAAATTGAGAGAGATCGACCTGGCGTTTAAACTGGACCAATTCGTAAAAAACAGCAAGTTTATAAAGGGAGCAACCTTTGCGCTCACCGGACGTAACTTATTTATATGGACACCAAAGAGCAATATATGGACAGACCCTGAGTTCTCGGATGTTGGCGCTACTTCGAACGTTAGAGGTAACAACGACGCCAATCTATTGCCCGGTACCAGGATTTTTGGAGCGGATCTTAAATTAACCTTTTAATTAAAAGAGTGATGAAAAAATATATTTTAATTTTAGCAGCATTTTTTACGGCCGGCATATCCGGGTGTAAAAAAGACTATCTGAGTTTGGAAACTAACCCCAATACTCCGTCGGTCACCACGCCGCAATTAACACTGGCCGCGGCCTTAAGTGGAACCGCAAATAATGTTGCCGGTCTGTATAATTATTACGGCGTATGGGCCGGGTACTGGACCACCAGCGGTAACTATGTTCCCAATTCGACTATCAATCAATTCCAGTTTACGCCTACTTCCTTCCAGGGAGACTGGACATCCTGGTACCTTAACCTGACCAACTATAACAATTTGCAGGTGCTGGCGTCAAAAGATCCTACGCAGGCAAACTACCAGGCCATAGCCATGGTAATGAAAGCTTACGGATTTGAATACCTGGTTGATCAGTATAATGATGTTCCTTACTCCCAGGCGTTCCAGCCTTCCACTATCGTGTTCCCTGCTTATGATAAGGGCGTGGATATCTATCATGACCTCGGTAAGCAACTGGATGCGGCCATCGCACTGATGGGCAAGGCCGGTGCAGTTGTTCCAGGCAGTGATGATATCGTTTACCACGGTGATATGGCTGCATGGGCAGCGTTTGCCAACACCTTGAAATTGAAGCTTGCCATACGGGTTTCTTCAAAAACTGCGGGCGATGAATTGGTAACTGATATTGCATCTACAGCTGGTGCAGGATATATCGATGGCGCCGCCAATCCTGAAGCGGTGGTTAACCCTGGTTATTCCAATCAAACGGGCAAACAGAATCCATTTTATGCAATTTATGGGTTTGACCCTACAGGTAACCCGGTATTCGGCAACGTTTATTACAGGGCCAATACCTTTAGCGTGAAAATGCTTAATGACAACAACGACCCCCGCGTGAGTCAATTATACCAGCCATTGGGTAATGGAACCGTAGGCAGCAATGCTTTCGGCGACCCCGGCGTGCAGTCCAATCCTTTTACCAGCTCTATCGGTCCGGGATTGCTGCAATCTGCAGGTCAAGGGACTCCTTTAATGTCGGCTGCCGAATCCCTGTTCTTACAGGCCGAAGCTGCAAACCGCAGCCTTGGTGGTTTTTCTCCGGCAAATGCCCAGGCATTGTATGAAGCCGGTATTACAGCGTCATTTGAGGACCTGGGTCTGACAGCGGCGCAAGCAACTACTTACTATAGCCAGGGCTTGGCGAATGTGGGTTGGGCCACTTCAGCTGATAAGGAACAGGCTATTATTACCCAAAAGTGGATAGCGCTTAACGGTTACTTCAATTTCGAAGGGTATAACGAATACCGCAGAACAGGTTTCCCTGCTTTGCCTTCATCGCTCGACCCTGCAGCTATATCACCAACTTTGCCTACAAGGATCCCTTATCCGCAGTCTGAATTGACTACTAATGCGGGTAACCTGTCAAAAGAAGGTACCTTGAACTATTTCTCATCCAAAATATTTTGGGCCCAATAATTTAAAAGACAATGAAAAAGAAAATATATTTCATAACAACAGCCCTCGCAGCACTTTCAGTGCTTAGTTTGAGCTCGTGTCTTAAAGACCCGAGATACGTAAACTTCGGCCAGGGCGGAACGGTGATTAACTTTCCTAAAGGAGGGTTAGCCAATTTTGGAGCGTCCGCAGTAACAGATGCGGGTGATACCATAGTGAAGCAGTTCGCTGTAGAATTAGCATCGCCTACACCGCCATCAGCTAACAGCGACGTGACTATCGCAGTCGATAACTCGATCATCGCCGCATACGTGGCAACGAATAACGCAATCGATTATCAGCCGATGCCTGATGGCTCATATGTGCTTAGCGCCACTAAAGCTACCATCCCCGCAGGCAAACGCTCGGCTGCTATAACAGTTACTTTTTACAAGGGTCTCCTTGATCCCGCTAAAAGTTATATGCTGCCGATCAAGATCGTAAGCGGACCGTCCGGCTCTACTGTAAGCGGGAATTTTGGTATTCTTTACTACCATTTTATCGGTAATGATTTTGCCGGAACTTATGAGGCAATTTTCGATAGGTGGAGTACTCCTGATACCACTAACGCAGCAGTCCATGCCTTCAATCACGTTGATGATGGTCCGACGATCCTTTCCCCGGTAAGCCCTACTCATTTTACTGCACAATCAGGATACTTTATCGGACCTAATTATGATGTTACATTTACAAAGACCGGTACCGGTGCAGCGGCAACCTATTCAAATTTCCAGGTTGATTTTTCTGCTGCTACTATCCAAAGTGTCTTTACTGACAACGGTTTGACCCTGGTGCATCACCCGGAAATCAGGCCAATGAATAACACGGCAGCAAATGATCACGTGTACGATCCAAACAAACAATATACTTATGCCGAAGCATTGTTGTTGTTCAGGTTTTATTACACGACTGCAAGCAGGGGGGTTATTGACACATATGTCAAACCATAAAGCCTCTTAAATTTTTAAAAGAAGCCGCCTCATAAGCAACTATGAGGCGGCTTTTTTATTTGTGTGAAATTTGGCAGTAGCGATCTTGGCCTTCAGCCTTTGTTGGTTGTTGTCACCAACAAGCCACTAATTATCTGTCCTTTTTGCGACCGGATAGGCTTATTTGCGCTAATCCGAGGGCGTAATAAATTTGCAGCAGTAATGTGAAACTATTAAATTAGTGGAAAATATATCGGCACGTTATGAAAAAAACCTTATTCGTTTGCATGCTGCTTTCAGCTGCGGTGCAAATAACCAAAGCGCAGGTAAATAGTATCGCCGGCATGGTGGTCGATGGAAAAGGCGGCCCCTTGCGGAATGTATTCGTAGCGGACGATCACTACAAAAATGCGACATTCAGCGATTCCCTGGGCAACTTCTCTATAGCGGTGCAGCCAGATTCTAAATTGAAATTTGAACGGGCCGGCTGCAAGGATACATTAATAACTACGGTGAAACCGGGCATGCAGGTTACCATGATGACGGACGGCTCAGGCGACGAGCGCACCTCGGCAGAGAATTCTTCCGGGAGTCAGTCGGCGGGTTTAGACAGAAATGAAGTGGCGAGAGTGTCGAACGATATGGGCGGCTACCTGAAGCCGTCGCACGAAAAAGGGAATACACGCGGCAGCCAGTATTTGTTCGAAACTTTTGTTCAGGGATATATGATCAATTCTTCAGGCGATATCGTTCACAAACCGAATTACCTGTTCGACTACGATAAGATGAGCGGAACGCTGTTGCTAACCAGGGATAATAAGGCCATACTAATAATAGATCAGAGCCAGGCGAAAAGTTTTAGTTTGTTTAGCAATGTGAACGAACGGGTTGACTTTGACCAGGTGCCGGCTATTGATAATTCGCATTACTTCCAGGTAGTGGTCACGGGGAAAAAATATAAGGTATATAAATTACTAAAAACCCGCTTTGCCAGGGCCGACTATGTTAACAACGGCGCGGCTCCCCATGGTCACGACTATGATGAGTATATTGATGAGCCCGATTATTATCTTGTCGATGTTCAATCAAACCAGGCGCAAAAATTCTCGCCGAAAAAGAAATCGATCAAAGAGGTTTTCGCAAAAGAGGCTGATAAGGTCAGCAAATATATATCGGATAATTCTGGAAGGATCGATGATGCCTATTTGAGCAAATTGGGCAATTATATGAACCAATAGTCCGGAAGTCAGAAAGTCCGCGTAAGTCCGAAAGTCCGCATAAGTCCGAAAGTCCGCATAAGTCCGAAAGTTTTTGCTTAGTTTAGCTATGAAAATCCTGCCTTGTCATGGGTTTCAAATTCGAGAAATTAAAAGTGTGGCAAAAGTCAGTTGACTTAGCTACGGACATTAGCGAACTAACAAAAACTTTTCCGAAAGATGAGTTATTCATTTTAACCGCACAGATTAAGCGTGCGGCTGATTCAGTTTCATTGAACATTGCTGAAGGCTCAACAGGGCAGTCAAATGCTGAATTCAAAAAATTTCTTACTTATGCCTTGCGTTCGGATATTGAAGTTGTAGGCTGCTTATATCTTGCACAAAAAAGAGGGCTTATCAACGAACAGGATTTTTTAAAGATGTATGCGCAATGCGAAGAGTTACTCATCATGATAAATGCCTTAAAAAAATCCCTGGAATAATATCTTTCGGACTTCCGGACTTACGCGGACTTTCGGACTAAATTCTGTAACACAATTGTTAAACATTAATCAACTAAAAAGTTCTTTTATATTTCGGCAAACTTTTATATTGCGCCCCGAACTATAATATGAAAAAGACTTTATCAATACTGCTGCTTTTGGCTGCAGCAGTGCAATTTTCTAAGGCGCAGGGTAACAACTCCGCCTGGGGTACCGTGCAGGATGCCGGGGGCAAGCCATTACACTTTGTATTTGTAGGCGATGTAGCTAACAGGAACGCCGTATTTACGGATAGCCTGGGAAATTTTTCCGTGACGGTAAAGCCGGGGACGAAACTGGCATTTGAGCTGCAAGGGTATAAGGACACCGTAATAAGTAATATCAACCCCAGTTCGGGCTTGTTAGTTATATTAAAACCATCAAATGCGGTTGCTGCTGTGGGTACCGTCTCAACCAAAATGGAAGTGGAACGCAGCGATCAGATAACCAGCTTGAGCCAGGGCGGGTTTATAGCGCCGGGCCATCAGCAGGGCGACCTGCGCGGCAGCCGGTATATGTGCGAGGCATTTGCACATGGGTACCTGATCAACGGGTCGGATGAGCTTGTCTATCAGCCCAACTACCTGCTGGACTACGATAAAATAAGTGGCAGTCTGCTTTTGACGGCTGATGGCAAGAAGATAGTTAATGTGATTTGGGACCAGGTGAAAGCATTCACATTGTATAGCATGGATGATCAGCGTTACGATTTTGAAAAAATTACAGCGATAGATCAATCACATTTCCTCCAGGTAATTGCCACCGGGCCGAAATATAAAATATACAAAGCCATAAAAACTAAATTTGTAAAGGCCGACTATGTTAATAATGGCGCCGCTCCGCATGGTCATGATTATGACGAATACGTTGACGATGCAGAATATTACCTTGTAGGTGATGGCGCACAGCCCCAAAAATTTACGCCCAAAAAGAAAGTTTTAAAGGAGATATTTGCCAAAGATGCCGACAAACTGAATAAGTTTATGGCCGACAATTCCGGGAGGATCGACGACGAATACCTGGAAAAATTAGGCGCAGATTTGAATAAATAATATGCACGAATTTCACGAATTAAAACTGATTTGACGAATGGCAAAATATAGCATTTCGTGAGATTCGATTAAGAATTCGTGAAATTCATGTTATTTCTTGTCCATACTATATTTCCCCGGTCCAACGAAGAGCAGTCCGGCAAAAGTTATAGCATCTTCAATTGCATGTGTCGCATCGCCAAGGCTACCGCTCTGGCCGAACGTGAAAATTGCAGCGACAACCAGCTCAATCACCAGCAGCAGGCACACCGGCCTGAAGGCAAGCCCGAGTATAAGTAAAAAACCGCCGAAGGTTTCTGTACAGGCCGACAGCAGCCCCCACACCACAGGGAGGACGTGGATGCCCACATAGCCCGTGGCCGTACCTAAGTGTTCCCACCTAGAAGGCCCGCCCAATAATTTCGGAAGCCCGTGATAAATAAACATGATGCCCAAACCGACGCGGATAATGAGCAAACCAAAATTCTTATAATTACCTAAACCGCTGAAAAGTGCCATATTTATTTTGCTAGGAAACGGAAAACAATTTTATTTTAACAATAGGTAGCCAGGACGTGCTCCCCTTTTACGGACAAATTTAGTGCTTTTCCGAGCACCAGGGAATGATTGTCGGGAATATGGCCCGCCGGAAAATCAAAGCAAACCGGGTAGTTATATTTTTTAACCACCTCCATAACGATCTCGGGTACCGTTTGACCGAAGGGGATATCGTTGTCCTTTAATTCGGTAAAGCCGCCCACCATCAACCCGGCGAGATTCCTGAGCTTGCCTGCACGATCAAGTGTACGTAACATACGGTCAATAGAATATAAATACTCTCCCACGTCCTCAATGAAAAGTATCTTGCCATCATAATTACAATCCGACACCGAACCCAGGACGGCCACAAGCAGGCTCAGGTTGCCGCCGATGAGGATTCCTGCCGCATTGCCATTCCTGTTTAAATGGTGGGAGGTGAAAGAATAGCCAAAATCTTCACCAAACAAAGCCTTTCGCAAGGTATCAAGTGAATGTTTTGACGCATCGGGAATATTTACCGGCATTTGCCCGTGAATAGTCTGTGCGCCGTACCCCGCAAATAAATGTGCGTGAATAACGGTAATGTCGCTGAAGCCAACCAGCCATTTTGGATGAGTTGCGAAACGGCTAAAATCTACTTTGTCGATAATACGGATAGTACCGTAGCCGCCCCTTGCGGCTATAATAGCCTTAACGCTGTCATCGTCTATAAACCGTTGCAGATCGGCGGCGCGGAGATCATCATCACCGGCAAATTGGTGATAAGATGCGCCGATGGTTTCGCCCAATACCACTTCAAGGCCCCATGATTGTAACAGTTTTACCGCGTCATCCATCGGGTTTGGTAGTTTTTTTGCGGGACAGGTGATGGCTATCTTGTCACCTTTTTTAAGAAATGGCGGTATTAGTCCGCAAGTCCGGAAGTCCGCAAGTCCTGAAGTAGCAGAACGATTATTCATTAGCAATAATTGTTAGTCCTGACGGGGCCCTGAGTATTTGCATGGTCAATAATAAAAAAACTTTCCGACTTTATCTTCCGGACTTTCCGACTTCCGGACTTTCCGACTCTCTTACTAAAAAGGTATCTTTGCAAAAACGAATACAAATTAATGTCACAACTTAATAAATTTAAGCGTTATACTATTACTTCGGCCCTGCCCTACGCCAATGGCCCCCTGCATATCGGCCACCTGGCGGGAGCTTATTTGCCAGCCGATATTTTCGTACGCTACCTTCGGTTGAAAAAGCAGGATGTAGTGTATATCTGTGGTTCGGATGAGCATGGGGCGGCAATTACTATAAAAGCGAAAAAAGAGAATACCACACCACAGGCTATTATAGATAAGTATCATAAGCAGATAAAGCAAAGTTTTGAAGAATTTGGTATCTCCTTCGATATTTATCATCGCACATCATCACCTATTCATCACGATCTGTCGCAGGAGTTCTTTTTGAACCTGTATGAGAAAGGTGAATTCATAGAAAAATATTCCGAACAATATTTTGACGAAGATTTTCAGCAGTTCCTTGCTGATCGCTATATTACAGGTACGTGTCCGAATTGCGGCAACCCAAATGCTTATGGCGACCAATGCGAAAATTGCGGCACCTCGCTGAATCCGACCGACCTCATCAACCCGGTTTCAACGCTTAGCGGTAAACCACCGATACTAAAGCCAACCAAGCATTGGTACCTGCCATTGGATAAATATCAGCCCTGGCTGGAGAAATGGATAGATGAAAAGGAGGGCGAGTGGAAGATGAATGTGTTCGGTCAATGCAAATCCTGGCTTAAATCGGGTTTACAGCCACGTTCGATGACGCGCGACCTGGATTGGGGTATCGATGTTCCGCTGGAGGAGGCGAAAGGTAAAAAGCTTTACGTGTGGATGGATGCGCCAATTGGTTATATATCCGCCACCAAGCAATGGGCCATCGACAATAAAAAAGATTGGACATTATACTGGAAAAAACAGCAAAAAGAAGAGGATGAAACCTGCCTGATCCATTTTATCGGCAAGGACAATATCGTATTCCATTGCATTATTTTCCCCGCCATATTGCATGCGCACGGCGACTATGTGTTGCCGCAAAATGTTCCGGCAAATGAGTTTTTGAATCTCGAGGGGGATAAATTATCGACGTCCCGAAATCACGCGGTTTGGCTGCATGAATACCTGGAAGAATTCCCCGGGAAGCAGGATGAGTTGCGCTATGTGTTAACGTCCATCCTGCCCGAAACCAGCGACAGCGAGTTCACCTGGAAAGATTACCAGGCCAGGGTGAACAATGAGCTGGTGGCTATCCTCGGCAATTTTGTGAACCGGGTAATGATACTGATGCACAAGTTTTTTGATGGAAAGGTAGAAAGCCCTGAGGGGAAAATTGCGCTGTACGATGCGGATCTGACGATTCAACTGAGCAGTTTTTATGATGACCTGGAACGCAGCCTGGAGACCTATAAATTTAGACAGGGCCTGGCAGCGGTAATGGATATTGCCCGGCTGGGTAATAAATATCTAACGGAAAAGGAGCCGTGGAAAACCATCAAAACTAATCCTGATGATGCGCGGCTTGCCTTGCATAATTGCCTGGTGTTGATAGGTCACCTGGCGGGTTGCCTGCAGCCGTTTTTGCCTGCCACTGCAAAAAAAATATTACATATGCTTAACTGGCCGGAGGACCATATCCGTTTTGATAAAGAAATTACGTTCAACCACGGCCATCGCCTGAATCCTGCCGCGCTGCTGTTTGAAAAAGTGGAAGACGAAACTATCGAATTACAAATAGCTAAACTGGCGTCAAAAAAGCAAGCGGCAATCCCGGCTGTCCAGGTGCCCGATGCTAAAGAGAATATCAATTACGATGCATTTGCCACGATGGATATCCGCCTGGGCACTATTCTCGAAGCCGAAAAAGTTGCAAAGACCAAAAAGTTGCTCAAATTAATTATAGATACGGGCATCGATAAGCGCACGGTAGTATCGGGCCTGGCTGAGCAATACGAACCGGAAGCTATCATAGGCAAAAGAGTAAGCATCCTGGTCAACCTGGAGCCGCGCGAGATCAAAGGGATTCTATCCCAGGGAATGATACTGATGGCCGAAGACAGCGAAGGAAAATTAAGCTTTGTTTCGCCTACAGACGGCCTGCACAACGGGTCGGTTGTGAGATGATGTGCAAATTTGCAGATGTGCGGATGTGCAAATGAGTTTGACGAACTCACTGATAATTCGCACCTTTGCGCTTAGAATACGCTTATCTGCACATTCGCACATTTGCACATTCGAATGGTCCCGTAGTTCAACGGATAGAATAGAAGTTTCCTAAACTTTAGATATGAGTTCGATTCTCGTCGGGACCACTGTATGACCCATCCATGGGAACGGCATGGAAAAGATTATTGGAAAAGCCTCCGGATGAAAATCCGGAGGCTTTTGATTTTCCACTTTTGATGACATGGTTAGTCGGTTCCGTTATAATCAGCAAAATAAAAGATGTTCCCGTTATTATCTACCACCGCGAATTGCCGCAAGCCCCAGGGCATCATCTGTAGGCTACCGTTAGGGTGGATCAAATCCAGGCGCTGATACTCTTCGTAAAGTTGCTCGATATTAGTTACATAAATATAGCAGCCCATATTACGCCCGGCTTCCGGGTCCTTGCATGGGAATAAATGCACATTGATCCCATCACGGGCAAATATCAAATACCCGTTGTTATTGGCGCTAAAAGTAAAGCCTAATTTTTCCGTATAAAAAGCCTTTGTTTTAGCTTCGTCAAGTGAGGCCATTATTGGGGTTGCGCGTTTGAACATAATATTGGAATTTATAACAGGCGGCAATTTACGGCTATTATAAATGAAGACAAATAGAGACTGCCTTTTACATTAAATGATTTCTTTATCATCAAGGGCCGCCGCGCAATTCAAATCAGCTATAAAAGAGTTCAAGTTTTTTAGTCTAAGGACCACGTTAAAAGCTTTCAGATAGGTCTGAAGGCTTTATTTTCGTACAACCCGCAATCACAAAGGCAGTTCCGCTATAAGCAAGCGCTAGAAATGCGCTGATAACTTCATCGCCCAGGTCTGCGGAAGGAGCGGCGATGATCCTGGGGATGTGAAGCGAGATTAACCAAATAAAGATCATCGACCCTAAGAGGGTCGCAGCCAATCTACGCTGAACGTTCAAAATAATGCCGGTACCCGAACCAAGCAATCCAACGCCCGCCAGATAGATCCAGAATAAATGACTGGGAACCCACGATGGAACATAGTCTATTACCTGGTGTGCGTATACAAAATGAAGAACGCCGAAGCCAATCATCACTAAGGAAAAGAAAACAGTCCCTGATGGTATTAGCTTTCCCAAAAACCTGGTAAGGGAGGTTTCATTTTCTTCGGGGAAACAGCCGGCAATAACAAAGGCGCCGCCGGCTAATGCCAGTTCTTTCTCCGTGTTCTCCCATTCGCCCAGGTGCACATATTTCGAACTGGAAATAAGTTCGTACGGGATATAGTAAAGGCAAACTATCAATAGAAACACACTCCCTAATAGTAAGGAGGCCGGCCTGGTTTTCTTTTTAACAACGATACAGGCCCCGGCGAAAATAAGAAGGGCCCCCGAAATATAGGCAAGCACTACAAGGCCGGGAAGCCAGGCATGGTTTGCAGGTAGCAGGTAAGGATGAAAGTCTTTATAATAAATCGTTTCAAGGCCTATCACAGCTATAGCTATACCGTAAAATATACGGCCGATGTCGGATAGATTTCTCACAAAATATAGATAGCGTTACCTGGCCTCTGGGATATAGGCAAGTAAATTTATTTTATTTTTGGGGAAATAAATGTGCCATTCTGGCTTATTTTGACTTCGGCGGACGGCGTAAAAATGCCGTTTTCCATATGGCCATCTTAAGAGTAAGGCACATTTTGAGGTATAGTATTCCGCTATCAATGTTTTGTTGAGTCAAACGGGAAGTTGTCTTCGCTGTCGGGAAATCCGTCGCCGTCCGAATCCACTTCCCCGCTCCCGGTATAAAGTAATTGATAATCTATCGGCAGGAAGGTATGCAGTATCTCGTTACTAAAATCGGCTGTGGGCGCGGCAGTAGTTACTATGTTGATCTGCTCGGCGCCTAAGCCCGTTTCAGTGGTAATGGTTACATCGATCGCGGCCGAAAATCCATCAAAAGTGATGTATGCAGAGGCGTTACTGGTGGTTATTCCGACTGCGCGGGGTAATGTGCCTTGTTGCGAGCACAGCGTTGTTACCTGCCCGGTACTGTGCAGGAAGGCTCTCACCTGTGTCACCTCGTTGCTTAATACTTGCTGCGGCGAAGCGGTTCCGGAATAAAATATACTGGTGTATCGCCATATCGCCTTATTATCATTCCTGATCAGGTTTACACCAACCGCTCCGGATGTACCGTCGGTTTGTGGTGTATAACCCGGGGGATAAATAAAGGTAAGCGGCGCATACGTTGGGTGAATATAGGTGCCGCCAATTGTCGTAATGGTGGGAACCGCCCCCAAATCGGTGCGTGGCACCCCATTCATCAAATCCCAGTAGATCGCTTCCACCCCTGTGACCTGTCCGCATATGTGCGAGGTAGCATTTGCCGTTTTATTTGCCGTACCGTTCTTTTTGCATGTGCAAAAGAGCATACCAGGTACAATTAATATCAGAAAAAAATACCTGGCTCTTTGAGAGGTAGTGAACGATGTCATGTGTTCAATATTTAAGTAAACAAACTTTGCTCCTATAAACCATTGGTGCTAATAGATCCGCAGATTTTATTTGGGGGTATTTATGAGGATACAATTTAGCAGTGTGCTGATTTTCAATCAATAATCCATTTGGATAGTTTTTTTGAATGGAAATTCTGCTGAACTTGCCTAAAGATGTTTGGTAAAGTATCCCGGCTGTTTTCGGGTGCTGCTATATTAAAATTGAGTATATTAATGCGTTGAACGATACCTGGGAATAAATATGAAATGGTTTAGATGCCTGACTTCTCTATTTTTTCTCTTTCCCGCGGCTTTTACCCTTAAGGCGCAGGTTCCAAAAATATTGCCTTTAAAAAAGGTTCCTGTCAATACGATCAATTACGAGCAAGGGCTTTTATACAATGAAACCGCTGCGGTAATTACGGATACGCTGGGCTTTACATGGGTAAGCACCACCGTGGGCTTACAACGCTACAATGGTTACCGCCTTCAAAACATCGACCCGGTGATCGGTGGAGACACGGTCAGGATAAGGTCGCGGGTATATTTTTGCGGGTTAAAAAACGGTAATTTATGGATCAGCTGCAAGAAAGGTATCATAGCCTATAACCCTTTTACCGGTATTTACACAAATGTTATAAAGCTTCCCTCCCTTGCGGATGACGCTTTTGCCATTATACCCCTAACCGAAACCATCGAAGGGGTATGGTGCCTTCAGGCGGGACGGGGGATGGTTATTTATAATAAGGATGGCAAGCTGATAAGAAACGTTCCCTCGACAAGCACGCGGGTTTTGGATGGCATTATCCATTCGGATTACCTCAAATCATCCAGTATGATCGTCAGCAACGGCGATCATATTTTCATTCGTACGGTCAGTAAAAGCATATTGATCTTTGACACCGCGCAGCACCATTTTGAGGAATTTTTACTTCCCGGTAACCAAACCGAAGAACCTTTGCTGCCTGGCGAGCAAGCGATGGGTATCGCTTGCAATGCTGGCTTCTTTTATGTGAGTACACAGCATAACGTGTCCAAATTTAGCATTGCGGACAGGAAATTGATCGCAAACTATTCGCTTCGGAACATTACCACACAGCCGGTGGAAGCTTGTGGCGTTTATTATATCGGAAACAAACGCATCATAATAACGGTAAATGACCAGCTTATTGAATTGGATGACGATTTAAACAACCCCAGGTTGCTTACTACATTCAGTGGCCAGCCTTTGCTTGTTACCGGGCGCGTAGAACAGCTTTACCGGGATGCTTTTGAGCGGATTTGGCTCCTCACAAATGATGATATAAAAAGGATACAGGATAAGGAAATACCATTCAGCTATTTAAAATACCCGGGCACGAACGGCAATTTTGTAAGATGCCTGTACTTTGACGAGCAAAGCCAACAACTGCTGGCCGGATGTATCAACAGCGGGATACAAGCGTATGATAGCTCGTCAAACCCCCTGTGGCACGGCCAGTTGCGCACCGGTGAAGTGAAAGATATACTATCTATCGGGAAACTAAGTCCAAATACCTACCTGATTGTAACGTGGATACATGGATGGTACTTGCTTGATCTGCAGCGTAAGAAGCTATCAAAGTTCCATTTTTTAGCGGATGAAAAGCTGAAAAATGCTATTTACCTTAATGCATTTTCAAGCAATATTCAACGTATAAATGATAGCACGTTGATGGTGGCTGCTGTTTCGAATGTTTTTCGCTGCGTGTTCCATGGTAATGCGTTAAAATCGGTGAAGCCGATGCTGCCTTTTTATAAAACTATAGATGACAGGATAAGTTGTGCCTATTATTCAAATGACGGAGCCCTGTGGATCGGGCAATACCAGGGCTTAGTTTACAGGATGGAAAAGAATGGGGCATTAGAAACGATCCATTTACCTGAAAAATTCACAACACGATGTTTTGCGGAGGATGCTGAGCACCATGTTTGGATTGGCACCAGCAGCGGTTTATACGCCTGCACCACCAAGGGCAGCCTGTTAAAAAGCTTTTATAGAAGATCAGGCCTTCTGAATGACTGTATATACAGCATCTTACCGCTGACCGGAAAATCAGCGGTTATTATCGCCAGCAATATGGGCCTGTCTGACGTATCACTGAACGGTAATATCAAAAATTACACAAAGGAACTTGGCCTGCAGGATAACGAGTTCAACACGGCGTCGGCGCTCATCTCTGCTTCCGGCAGATATTATTTTGGCGGTGTAAGCGGCATAACAGCATTTTATCCGGCAGCACTCAACCGGTTGCAAAGCAAACCTATATTAAACATGACCAGGTTGGTTGTCGACGATTCAACCTATAATTCGTCGGGTATTTGGCACGGCGACACCGTCAGGGTAAAATACGATCAAAATCACCTGCAATTCGACTTTGCCGCTATGGGATTACTTAACGCCGATAAGTATTTCTACAGATACCGGATGCTCGGATTTGGGAAGGATTGGCAAAGTACACATGAACCCATAGGTATCCGCTATATTTTACAGCCCGGCAGCTATACACTTGAAGTAGCCTGCAGCAATGAATTGTCGGGTCCGGAAGTAAAAAAGAGCACTTTAATTATCGTCGATCCGCCTTTTTGGCTTAGGTGGTGGTTTTTTGTCATCATAGGCTTTTTCGCAATAGGCACGGTGGTGCTCATCGTAACCTATTACAATAAGAGAAGGTACCAAAAAACCCTGCAGGAGCTGATGGTTAAACAACGGCTGCAGAATCAAAGAGAAAGGATCAGCCGCGACCTGCATGATAATTTGGGTGCGCAGGCCAACGCAATATTTTACGGAACGGAGTTATTACAGAAGAACAAGGACCCTGAACATAAGCTGGTTGATAATCTGCACGACACAGCCCGCGATATGCTGACCGTACTCCGCGAAACGCTATGGGCCATGAAGATAACCCAGGTTGAGGCTGCCGATCTCTGGCTCAGAATATTGAATTTTACCAGGAAGATCGGAACGTATTATCCCGGCATAACCATGGCAATAACAGGTGAGGCACCCGCTACGCTAATGCTGAGCGCTTCAACGGCGCTGAATATGATACTGATAGTGCAGGAGGCAATTAACAATGCCGTGAGACATTCGGACGCCTCTATCGTTTCCATCAATAGTTATCACAATAACACTTCATGGCGAATAGAAATAATAGACGATGGTAAGGGGTTCGACATTTCCTCCAGGAAATCGGAGAGCTATGGCCTGGACAATATGGCTGAAAGGGCGAATGAATCTGGCATCGCATTCGTTATCAATTCATTGCCGTCGCACGGGACAAAGGTTTACCTGGAAGTTGATCCCGGCAAAATAGAATCACAATTAATTTGAACAGGGTATGATAAGGATAGGCATCGTAGACGATAAAAAGAACAACCGTATTATCCTTTCGGATAAATTGCGGCGGAATAGCCTGCTCGAGATCAAACTGGAAGCGGCGAACGGGGAACAGTTCCTGGAAAAGATGGCATCCTTAAGTTTTGAAGAACGACCCGAAATTGTGCTGATGGACCTTGAAATGCCTGTGATGGATGGCATTGTAACCATTGCGACAGGCTCCTCGCTCTATCCGGGTATCAGGTATGTGGTACTTACCATTTTTGATGATGACGACAGGATATTTAACGCAATCAAAGCGGGCGCCTGCGGTTACCTGCTGAAAGAAGAAAGCGGCGAGATCATAGCCGATATGCTCATCAACCTCTGGAAAAACGGCGCGGGCCCAATTTCGCCGAGCATAGCCTATAAAATATTGCAAATTGTTCAACAGCAGTCGGTTACCAAACCTGCCGGCAAGGGCCAAACCGACAGCAATATCTTTCACCTCAGCGACAGGGAAAAGGAAATTTTACGTGCACTTTGCCAGGGACTGGAGTATAAAGAGATAGGGGAGAAATTGTCGATCAGCCCAAATACGGTCAAAAAACATGTGATCAATATTTACGAAAAGTTGCATGTGAACAATAAAGCGCATGCGCTCCACATAGCTTATACAAAAAATTTGTTGCTTTAGTTAAAGCCAATTCAACTATCAATGTAAGTATATATTGTTCACAGACGTTTTTAATAATTTATCACCATAATCTAAAAGATAAATAGTAAAATTATAGGGTTACAAAAAAAACCTGATGGGCACCAACGTTTTAGCTGTATGGATTTGCATCGATTCGCCCGAAAACGCCACTTATTTTCCGTCCAGCAAAGGAATGTCGTCAGACAAAAGCATCCAGGCCATTTACTACAAATGCGCGGCGGTATGCCTTCACTCCGCGCGGCTCTATAACCCTGATTTGAAACTTGTGTTCTTTTCTAATAAAAACGAATTGCCGGTCGTTGACGGCGTAGACTTTGAAATTTTATTTAAAGCTTTAAAGGTTCAGTTTTATTGTACTCCGTTTGAATACGTAACGCCTCCCGACTATTCCCCGATGTGGAGAAACCAGTTCTATGAGTTTTCTATCCTTAAGTTTATCAGCAATTGCTCAGACTTTAGCGACGATGATAATATTGCATTGATCGATTGTGATTGCGTGATAACAAAAAAATTAGACGAACTATTTGCAGATATAGCTCTTCATCAATCAATTGCATACGAATTGGACTACAACGAAACCGTTAATATTAATGGCAATTCCAGGACCGATATGAAATTTATTTTTTCTGAGTTATCAGGGAAAGATCTTCATCAGGTGCCCTTTTACTATGCAGGAGAATTTTTTGGCGCCACAGTTTCATGTGTAAAGGAATATTTTAGATTGTTCCAGGAACTTTGGCCTAAATTGCTTTGGCTGAATGAACAAGGAAAACCCCGGTTGCAGGAAGAGGCTCATGTTTTGAGCTACCTTTACTTTATAACCCAAAACGAAAATGACATTGCAAATAAATATATTAAAAGGTTATGGACACATTCTTCTTCGTATCGTAATATAATGCCAAATGATGAAAATCTTCATATATGGCATTTGCCGAAGCATAAGGTGGCGGGATTTCCTAAATTATTTAAGTTTCTGAAATCGAAAGAATTTTCATTTGCGGCTATTTCAAAGGAATCTTATCACGCTATGATAAAAAAACTCTTTACGGTGCCGGATCTCACCTTAAGAAATCGATTATATTTCCACCTGATCACACTTGCAAAAAGAAGCCTTGCAGGGAAGCGGCGACTTTTTTGATTTGATTATTTCTCTAACTTAGCTTTTCATTCAAAGAATATAAACCATGTTAAGATCATTTTCCTTATCCGCCATTTTTTGCCTGGCCCTGGCCTATGCCGGCGCCCAAACATTGACAACGCCTCCTGAAATAGCCCGGGCCTATGCAAAAGGCACACGATCGGTAAATGGTAAGCCCGGGAAGAAATACTGGCAGAATCATGGGCGCTACAACATTTCGGTATCTATGGCGCCGCCCGACAGAACGATCAAAGGTGTAGAAGAAATAACTTATTTCAATAATAGTCCGGATACGCTGCACAGTTTGAACATGAAACTGATCGTGAATGTTCACACTGCCGGCGGTAATAATCCCGGCGCAGGTATAAAAGTTGATGATATTAAAATAAACGGAACACAGGCCGACTGGGACAACAGCAAAGCGGTTACCACCAATCAAATGGTTGACCTTAAATTGCCCTTAATGCCCCACGATTCGCTAAAAATGAACATTACGTGGCATTATCAGTTATCGGGCGGGCGCGGACGCGAAGGTGCAATTGACTCAAATACTTTTTACCTGGCTTATTTCTACCCCCGGGTATCGGTGTACGACGATTACAAAGGATGGGACACACAGCCGCACACAGGCGGCCTGGAGTTTTACAATGACTTCAATGACTATACCTTGAGTGTAACCGTGCCTAAAAACTTTATCGTATGGGCAACCGGAACCCTGCGGAACCCGAGCCAGGTTTTACAGCCCGGTGCTGCAAAAAAACTACAGGAATCCATGAGCAGTGATTCGACTGTACATATCGCTACGGCGCAGGACCTGGCCAGTAAAAACATCACCGCGCAAAATGAAACTAACACCTGGGTATGGACCTCGACCAATATTACGGACGTCGCCTTGGCCGTAAGCAATCATTACGACTGGGACGCGGCAAGCGTTTTGGTTGATGATAAGGCGCAGCGCCGTGTAAGCGTACAGGCGGCTTTTGCCGATGCTTCTCAGGATTTTCACCATTATGTCCAGTTTGCACGAAATTCGTTAGACTGGTTTTCGCACAACTTCCCCGGGGTCCCATATCCGTTTCCAAAAACCACCAGCGTGCAGGGCTTCGCCGATATGGAATATCCTATGATGGTGAACGATAGCCACGAAACGGACCTCGTGTTTGCCCAATTGGTTCAGGACCATGAAATTGCGCACACGTATTTCCCCTTTTATATGGGGACCAACGAAAGCCGCTATGCATTTATGGATGAAGGCTGGGCAACAACATTTGAATTACTGATCGGAACAGCCGAAAGAGGGAAGAAATCAGCAGATGATTTTTATAAAAGATTCCGGGTTACACGTTGGATAAACGGGCCGCATGAAAAGGAAATGCCGATCATTACCCCTTCGCCGGACGTTACCTTTGGCGGAGGCAACAACGCTTATGGTAAACCTTCTTTAAGTTACCTGGCTTTGAAAGATATGCTCGGCGACGACCTGTTTAAGAAAGCTTTACATACTTACATGACCAACTGGAACAGTAAGCACCCCATACCATGGGATTATTTTAACTCGATGAAAAAAGGATCGGGGAAAGATTTGGACTGGTTCTTTTATAATTGGTTTTTTACTCCCTATTATATCGACCTTGGCCTTGAAAAAGCGGAAAAAAATTCCGGTGGTTACGCCTTATCCATAAAGAACACAGGCGGTTTTGCGGTTCCGTTTGACATCAATGTAACCTATGCTGACGGTTCAACTGAAACATTTCATCAAACACCGATAGTTTGGGAGAAGGATCAGAAAAATATTTCAGTAACTATCAAAACATCGAAAGACGTGAAGTCTATTACGCTGGATGGCGGGATATTTATGGATGCAAATGTTAAGGATAACACCTGGACTGCGAATTAGATCCTGCTTTTTTTTGCAGAATCGAATTATTTACAACGGGCGGAATGTTGCCATCACATCACGAACATCGTCTGGCATTCGCTGTAAATTTTTAAGGCAGTAGTACATCGCACCATATTATTATTGGCCACGGAAACATCATAATCGTCAATGTAGCGGCCCCGTCCCTTTTATCTGTAAAGGGGAAACATTTATTTGTCCGTCTATCACTTCTACCGTCCTGCTTGCTTCTATGCCACCTAAGTTTAGTCCGCCTATGTCAGCGGAAGCGCCCACGCTGGAACTGCCTCCTGTCAATTGCCAGTTATTATTAAACTGGGCCTCTAACTTTCCTTCGACCCCGGCACTTGCGCTGACAACAGCTTTATCGCCAATCTTAACGATGTCGATGTCCTTGCTAACACTTACGTCTGTTCCAATTTTGTGGGTGTAATTATTATTCTGCGCTGCTATAGGGTCGTTCATATGCTCATAGAAAGCTTTAAATGGTCCGCCGCCGATAAAAAATTTTGACGAGTGACAGGTTTCCTCAACGCCTATGCCGAAACCATAAGTTTGGTCATAACAGGGTCCTTCAAATTCTTTGATATGCTTAGGTTTTTTGGAGAACGGATCAGGTGGGTTAACAGACATTTCAACAGGCGGACAATCTGGTGGCTGCGTTTGGATAATGCCCAGCACACCTGTTCCGTTTACTATAGTATGTAAACCATTTCCCCACTCACCGTATGATTCCACGATGGCCCGACGAATAATAAACTGCCGGTAGTCGTTCAGATACCCATTCCATCCAACCTGGTGCACACGGCTCACTAATGGAGCGGTGGCATTAATATACCATTGAACGGCTTTCGAAACGCGGGCATAGTAAGCTTCCCACGTTTCAGAGATCATCTCAAGGTCACTATTTTTCGACTTGTGCATTTTGGGTATCCAGGTACAGTTCACCTGGTCGACACATCTGTCGTGCGCAGGATTTTCCGGGGGACAGTTTCCCAGCTCTTTCATATATTCTTTGACCATATCCTCATCGTGGTTAAATACGTCCATCGTTGTAGGTTTGATCTTTTTCTCAAAATCTTGTTTGTAGTATCCTACCTTCTTTTCAAACAGGTCTTCTATTGGCGTCATCATTGCAACAAACTTTTGAAAATTGTTGGGTATCACCAAATCGCCTCCGTTATCCCGGTACGGCGTAGTATTAAGTGGCGTTAATGTGCCCAGTCTTTGTTTGAGATCTTTTGAACGCCGGATTAAATCGGCGGTGCTGCTTTTTTCAAAATCATAAAAATACTTGCCTATCCAGAGCAGGTCTTTGGCGTCATTTACAAAGATCTTTTTGTAGGCCGGGTAGGTAACATCGTCGTCAGCGCCGGGCGGAGGGTCCTGGGTGTTGTCGTCCGAGTCGGAATTGTCATAAGTATGATCGCCGTCGGGATCGGAGTTGTCGCGATCATGCTGCATGTTATTTTTACTGATCGCTGCGGTGGTTGATGTACTGAAGGCATCCGAGGGGCCATCGTCCGTTGCACCCCCGCCGCCCCAAAATTTAATCTCTTTTGCAAGACATTCGAGCAGGGCCGCGTAATCGCCCTTCGCATAAGCGATCATCGCCTTCCCTTCGTTTGCATTGTTGAAATTGTTGTTGATAGCGAGGGCTTTGTCAAAATATTTATTACCTGTATCGAAGTCCCCGTAATAGACCGCTGCCCACGCTATGTTGGCGTTAATAATTGCCGATCTGCCGGTGTCGAGCGTGTTAGCATAAAAATAGCATTGCAGCGATCGCTGATAGTATGACTGGTCGCGATAGTAAATGCCCAGGTCGTTGGCCGCCCATGTATCTTTTGGGTTTTTAACAATGGCGGAGCAGATCAGATAAAGCCCCGCATATTTTGAGCCGCCGGTCGACAAAATAAAGATGCCGGTACTTGCCAGGTTTATTTTGGGGTTTTTGACCAGGTTTTTAAGCGTGCTTAATGAGATCATGTCAAGCTTTGCCTTTGCGATCTTAAGCTCTGCGTTTGCAATGGCAACAATGCTGCTGCTGTTCAATGCGGGAAGGCTTTCAGCATGGTTAGACAAGTTGGGCTTTGGCGTGGATTGGTCAATAGCCTGGAAAGCTCCCTGCAGGCGTTGATTTGCATTATTTAATCGGGTTTGAAGTGCATTCAGGTCAGGCATTTGAACACTGCTTTTCAGATCGATACTGTTTATATCAGGTGCCTTTATGTTGCCCAATGAAGGGTTTGCTTTTTTAATGGAGTCCATGTTATGGTTAGCCAGCTGCATCTGTTTCTGAAACTGTGGATTGGCTTTCATGCTATCCAGCATATGCTGTGCCTGTTTCATCTTTGCCGCAATCCGCGGGTCGGTCTGCATTGCTTTTAATTTGGCTTTTGCTTCCTCCAGCTTTTTTTGCTCGTCAGGTGTCATTTGTGCCTTCACCGAAAAAGCAAACAATAAGAAGAAAAAGAAACATGCGGTCTTTCTCATTTCGGTATGCTCAATTAAGTGAAGTCATGATCAATTTTTTTAGTGCACCCATATCTATCTCAGCCAGGAGTTGCTTGATATAATCAGGCCGGCCCTCAACATGTACGGCCATGTTTTGGACCACATCACATTTTGTTGTTTTAACGCCGGTTAAATTCATGTTTACCGGATTTGCAGTATAGGCCGCCCTTGCATAATTGTAATTGTCGTATTTATGAAGCCAGCCGCCAAGCAGGATTGTTGCTACATTAGACGGGCCGCCAAATAAAAAATCAGCTTCACCAACCACGTAGGATTGGCCATCGGGCGGGCCAGGATTATGTAGCAGACCTGCATAAAAAGCGCCGGGAATATTGAAAGGTTTTTGGGGCAGGATGCATTTTTGGTCAGCATCGGTCAGTCCAAAACCTTCCTGCGATGAGTTTACCGCAAACTCAATCAATAACACTGATGCGTTGGCAAATTTCTCAGTCGATTTTATTTTGTAGCTTTTCAAATCGGTAAAGGAATTGGTTGAAGCTGTATAATTACCATTCTGAACATCCTGGTACTTTTTGACAAAGCCATCGGATTTCTTTTGAAACCAGGCAATTTTGTCATCGTGTTCTTTTATTCCTTTTTTGTTGTTAGATTGAATGTCACTCATATACTGTGCCTGGTGGTCCTGCATATATTTGGCGCTCAACTGTCCGTAGTATTGAGCGGAATCCATATAAGCTTGCAGCAGTTTATTATTGGCTTCACTATTACGGTCGTTACTCATATCGGCAACAGACTGGTTGGCTCTAGCGGTGAGGTCATTAGTATACCAGTCTTTCCAGGCTTTGAGGGAATCTCTGCTGACAACCAGGATAAAACTAATTCGGTACCCGTGCGGCGGCCGTTTTTCATATGGGATAGTTTCCCATTGGGCATAACCGATAAGTGAATTAGGTCTGTCATATGAAGACTCGTTCAACTCGTATAACTGCCAATGATTTGGTCTGGACACTTTTTGCAGCATGTCCGTAAACAGGTTGCGCAGGTTGCTTTCCATAGCCAGTTCCTGCGCTGTTATCTTATTGTCCTGTTGCCGCTCTGTGAAGGATTGCGCGTTGGTGATCTCGCTTTCATGCGGACAGGGCGCGGGAAACCAGTTGCAATCTTCCTGTGCTGATGCTACGCGGGGGGTGGCGAAAACACCTGAAAACAGGCAAACGGTGATAATCGATCGGATTTTCATGCTGGTTGGTTTTTACGGGAATACGCCGGCACCGCCGCTGGTCAGGTTAGCAGATATCTTCCTTATGACGTGGCCGTAAGTACACTAATGCCATTACTCGATTGACCCATGAAGTGAGTTTTGACGGAAAGGAGCGTTGCTGCCTGAAGGCGGTGATACCGGCTTTTTATCTTGTTTGCATCAATTGGTTTTTAACAGTTCAACCCTCCGGTTGTTAGCTTTCTCTTCAGGTGTATCATTTGCACCCAGAGGTTTAGTATCGCCAAACCCCTTGGTGCTAAGACGCGAGGCATCAATTCCCATAGATACCAGCTGGGCCTTCACTGCATCTGCCCGTTGTTGCGAAAGGGTAAGATTATGTGCCGGATTACCCGTGTTATCTGTATGACCGTCAATCTCGAATTTTAACGATTGATCTTTTTGCAGCATATTGTAGATGCTGTTTATCGTACCCATTGATTCCGGCTTGATCGTGGCCTTGTCCACATCGAATAATATACCATGTGTTACTATTTTGCTGTCGGTGGTAACCTGCTTATAGATATCAATACCGCCAGATGCTACCCTCACGTTTTTTATAAAAGAATCTTCATATCCGTTCACATCGATGGTTACATTGTTTGCCTTGCCGGTCAGGTTATTAACACTGGCTACCCTGTACTGGTCAACGTATATTTTGCCCACATTTTTATTAACGGCTATGGCTATATGATGCCACTTCATAGGCTGTTCCAGGGTAGCTTTTAATGCTTCGGGATAGTCTACGTCGCCGAGAGTCCAGTTCACACTTCCATTATCGAATCTTATGCCCGAAAGTTCACCGTCAACAGACGCGTAATAAGTCCGATGGCCAAAGTCAACCATCAGATGATCTAGCCCGAAGCGTTCATTTTTAAAATCAAGCTCAATCGTGAATTGATCAGGCATATAAGTGGCGTTCTTCATTCGAGGGGTCATGGTCGCGCCTGCCCCTTTCGCAACGTGAATCACGTTTTCATTGTCTTCCGACTGAATGTCCATTTGGCCATGATCCAGCGCAAACTGAGAAGGGATCTCACCAACGCTTTCGTCAGCAAGCTGCGATTCAAAAATTATCTTTGCACCCGGAACAAAGTCATAGTTTTTATAATCCTTAATAGTAACAATACCATTGCTGCTGCCATTATCATTATTTGAAGATGAGGATTGATTGCTGGGCTGCTGTGGTGGTATCTGCGGCTGATTATTGTTTTTCTTTTTCTTTTTGAACAGCCCTTTAATAGCGTTTTCCGTTTTATTAATGCCGTCATCAACGCCACTGGTAATATTCCTGTTGGCGGCATCACTGGCGCCATCTTTGGCAACACTGCCTGGATTTTCAACCTGTGCATAAAGCGGGCCTGCCGTAACCATGCAGATCAGGATAACTAATAATTTTTTCATAGCTTTTTTGTTTAACTAAAGCTACCCTTGCGATTATTAGTCATCAATCGCAAAAAAGTGTTAATGCGCTGATTTGCCGTAAACTTTGTTAAGCGCCTCGGTACGGCTTTGCACGTGGAGTTTTTCATAAATGCGCCGTGCATGGCTGCGAACAGTTTCTATACTGATCTTTAATTTGGCCGCTATTTCTTTGTAACGCAAACCTTCAGAAAGATTTTTTAATATCTCTTTTTCACGCGAGGTCAGGAGTTCCGAATTTTCTATATCATCCCCTTTTTGAAAAGAGGCAATAACCCTGCGCGCTATTTGGGTGCTCATGGGCGAGCCGCCATCATGCACTTCTGCTATAGCCTCAAGAATACGCACGGGGACCGTTTTTTTGAGAAGATATCCCGTTGCACCTGCTTTAAGGGATTCATAAATGTTTTCGTCGTCCTCATAAACCGTGCTCATAATGAACTGAGTTTCGGGACACTGTGGTTTAAGCCGCTTTACACATTCTATCCCGTTTATTCCGGGCAGATTGATATCCATTAATACCACGTCGGGTGTGTTTTGCGGTAATAATTCAAGGGCTTGTTCGGCAGTTGAATACACATGTTCGCATGAAAAACCCTCACTCAGGTTTATCAGTATCTTTAAACCCTCGCGTATCTCCCTTACATCTTCGACTATGGCTACTTTGATCATATAATCAAATACAAAACTACCGGTTTCACGATTTTAATCACTCACAAAAAAGTGTTAGACGGGTATAGTGAGTTTTGTAGCGGTCCCGATATTTTTTTCAGAAACGATGCTGACTTCCGCACCTATCTGGTTCATCCGGCTACGTATATTTTGAAGGCCATTGGAGAACAACCCGATTTCATTTGAATCAAACCCACAGCCGTTGTCTTTGATTGAAATGATAAGCCTGTTATGTGTCAGTTTAAGGCTAATACACACTCGGGTGCAACCGGCATGTTTCATAATATTGTTGCAGGTTTCTTTTATCGCCAGAAAAATATTGCGGCGTTGTTCTTCCGAAAGAGTTATCGTTCCGTCAATGACGTCGTGCGAAAACTCATATTGCAAACCTGCCGGCTCAAAAAAGCATTCAGCATACTCTCTGATATAGAGTACCAGGCTGTTCAGGGAGTCATTTTGAGGATTAAGAACCCATATAATATCCTGCAGATTATCCACCAGCTCACGTGAAGCATTCGAGATGACGTCGAGGTTTGCCGATGCCTGTGCCGATGCTACTTGTGTTTTAGCAACTTCGCTCAGTATCGCAATTTTGGTCAGCCCGCTTCCAAGGTCGTCGTGCATATCACGTGCAATACGGTTACGCTCTTTTTCGATAGCCTGTTCTTTTTCGAGCTTTAATATTCTTTCGCGAAGATTACGCTGTAATACGTATCGTACGGCTATAAAAAGTACCGAACCAATCAATATAATATTCAGCAGTCTGAACCACCAGGTAGCCCAGAACGGAGGTGCTACCGTTATATCCATGCTGATAGGCGAGCTCCAGATACCGGCATAGTTCTGAGCTTTAACTTTAAGCTTATAATAGCCCGGTGCAAGGTTGGCATAAGAAGCGAAATTTCGTGAGGTGTATATCCATCTATCGTCGACACCCGTAAGTTGATAGGCATAGAGATTTTGTTCAGGTTTAATATCGTTGATTGCGCCAAAGCCTACATTTAGCCGGTTTTGATCATATTTCAGTTTCAATTCTTTTTTGAGAGCCGCCGGTGCTATCGTGCTGTCGTTTACCTGAATATCGCGAAAGTAAAGATATACGGGCCGTTCACTATTGGTACGCTTGCCCGGTGAGAAAGAAACCACACGCCCGTTGGCTGCCAGGTAAAGCGTTTTATCCACCGTACGGAGCAATTGCAGGTCGCTGGCAGTATTCAGGCCATCCTCATGTCCGAACAAAGTAAAATGCCTGTTTTTCACCTGGTAATAAATCAGGTGCTCTGCGTTTATGAACCAGATATCTCCGTTTGCATCTATCGAAACTGAAATAATGTTGTTGTCATCGATAAGAAGCGAACTGATCCGCTTACAAGTAAAGTTGTTGACATTCAGTTGAAACAGACCTGAATTAGAAGCAAGCATAATATCCCCATCCGGTAATTCAGCGATGTCGTTAACAGTGAAAGCTCTGCCGTCTTTATTAAAATTGAACGGTCTGAATTCATCTTTCAGGTACATATATAAATGGTTGCTTCCGCATAGCCAGATATGGCCGTGGCTGTCTGCAAAAAGGCGTTGTATATAATCGTCCGTTAACCCGGACCCATCACCGGGCATAAAAGTCTTCAGCTTGTGAAAATTGAGATCATAGAGATTTATACCTCTTTTATAGCATACGATCCAGACGGTATCATGACTGATAAGAATGTCATTCGTTTTGGCGGATAGCGGTTGGTCTTTTATATAGGTTACTTTGTTTGAACTGTATATCTGCTTAAACCCGGGCCCTAATACCTCAACTCCGGCCAATGACGATATCCATAATCTTTTATACTTATCCTGAACTATCCGGGCAATATTGGAATAATCCTGGTTAACCTGGAATGGTTGCCTGTAAAACACTTTTTTGCCGGAAGTATCTGTTATAACCAGACCGGAAAACGAATACCAGGTGGGAATTGCTATTGCCTTTTGACCATTTATGCTGACAGGGCAGATATCCTGCACTGTTCCGCTGATAGTTATTGGGGCAGTTTTAAAAAAAGTATTCCCTGCAAAAAACCGGGAGACAGTGTTACCGGCTTTCCAGATATATTGTTCATCATCGGCCATTATCCCGTTAACCGGTCCGCTCCATATCGTTTTAAATATTGGATGGAACGGAGCAATTTGTGAAGTGGTTTGGGCTTTGTAAATTCCATTGAGTGTTGATATCCATATCTGTTGCGAATTATTGTACCGGGTGCTTATTATTGCGGTTATAACATTGCTCAGTTGCCCTTGTATTTCCCGTTCGGGTCTGACTATTGTTGAGTTCTTACCGGTCGCATCTAAAATATAACAGCCATAGCCCCATGTGCCTAACCAAAGATGATCTGCATCAGAAAATACATGGGTTACTGTGATATGATGACTGGTGAGGATATGCCTGTAACCCAAAATATTCTTGTTTAATAGTATAGCGCCGTTGAATGTGCCTAAAACGAGTGTGTCGTTTCTCCAATCGGTGACGCTGTTAATGTATCCGGTACCCGACTTATCCTTTTTCGGCGCCTGCCACACTTTTGCAAACCGCCCGGCCTTATTATCAAAGCGGTCGAGCCCTTTGCTGCCATATGCCCAGATCGCACCTTTTTTGTCCACATAAACCTTTAGATCGAAGTCCTGGTCCAGGTTTTTCATTCGATGGTTGAATCTTTTGCAGGTAAAACTCCAGGGGTCTATTCTTGCAACGCCTTCCAATGTTCCGGCCCAAATCTGCCCTGCGTGATCCTCCGTTATACTAATAACCGTATTATCGGGCAGGCTTTGGGTCTTGTCCGCATTGTGCTGTAAAAGATCGACATTGGTTCCATCATACCGGTAAAGGCCGTTCTCGGTACCGATCCAGACGAACTTTCGGCTATCCTTGAAAATGCAGCGCACTTTTTTTACGCCGGCTTTTTGTAATATCTGCGGATAATCGATTATCACGTTTTTGCTGCTATCGGTATATACCGGCCCAATTCGCGAGGCGGATGTAGCGATTGAGAATGAATACAGCAATATGAGAGTAAGCCAGCGCACCGTCGGTTCTGATACACCAATATATGCTTTTCCCTTTATAACAAGATGGTTACGATGAAGATTTTCCTGCATTTTAGTACGCTCATATACGAACGTTCATCCTAAAAATAAAAAAGCCGATGATAAACATCGGCTCTAACTGTGATTAGGTTTTATAATTTATTTTAAAGCTTTACAAAAGTTCCGCGGCCTACCAGGTTATTGTTGTTATCAGTTACCTGCACAACGTATGATCCGGGCAAAAGGCCGCCAACATTAGTTTGCCAGGTTTGCAGGGTGCTGGTACCGGTTTTCATAACCAAGCCCGTGGCATTTACAATTTTAATATTGTAAAGGGTGCTGGATGGTTTAGCAGAAGCCAAAATATTCAGGTTTAATGATCCCCTGGTCGGGTTAGGATAAACCGAAATATTGTTGGTGAGTAACGTGCCTGTAGTAGAATACATTACCGTAACCACATTAGAATAGGTGACGGTGCCATTCAAATCCTCGATCTTTAACCGGTATTGATTAGCGCCGTTAACCGGCGATTTATCCAGGAACCCGTAATTACCCAGGCCCGAAGCCGGAACACTGCCCAATACGGTAAAGGTATTACCGCCATCGATACTTCTTTCAACGGTAAAGTTGGTATAGTTTTGCTCATTCTCCGTGGCCCAATCCAGTGACGAGCCGCTGCTTGTTCCGGAAGCGGTAAAGCTCAGTAAACGCACCATCAATGCTGCGCTTTCGCGGATCACCAATTTAAAGCGGTTATTGCCCTGGCTTGCGGTATCCGAGGTGATATTGAATCCATAAGTAGGATGCTGGCGCATATCAAGCGAATCTTTTCTGAAGCTATCCATCAGCCAAACTTCATAAACCTGTGGTATGGCCACAATTTCGGTCATATTCATCTTGTATAACCCTGTTGCACGCGCATTTACGCTTAGCGGTATTGTAAGCGGGTCCTTTTTAGGCAACTGCATTTTGTTGATGGCCATACGTAAGCTGTCGCTCGAGAAACTGGCAAGGCCCAGCTTGCCGTTGCCTGGCCGATATGGCGCGTCCTCGTTGTCATAATTATATTTGTCATGGAAGGCATCGCTAAAGCCGATGTAAGTATCGTCGGTATTGATGGAATCCAGTTCCATTTGTAGCCGGAGGTGCTGATCGACTCCGGCGTTTGCCAGGTTCGTTACCGTTTTTGCTGTGCCCATGAACAGGTTGAGACCCGTGCTCTGTGCTCCCCACTTAGCCGATTCATTAAAGATGATATATGGGCTGCTGGAGCCTGTAGCGAGCACGAAGAACCCTTCACCGCTTACGATCGTTCTGCGGCCATGGTTGGTAAATACACCGCCTTTTTGGTAGGTATCGTAGTTTTGGGTGGCTGGATTAAACTCGTATACTGTGGTGCTCACATTATTTAAAAAGACGCCGGTCGTGGTTGAACCGCTATTCGCAGTCTCCCAATCAATTGAGCTGGCATACGGGTTGCCCACCATATTAAACCCACGAATGGCAAAGTTACTACCCGCACCGGAGCCGGTATAACCCAAAAATGCTGACGCTGGGTTATACCAATCGTGTACCTGTATTTGTCCCTGGTTCAATGTGCCGGTTGCAGTTAGCGTGGCGCTGGCCGGGCTTGTGTAGTTTATACTCGTTTCGGTTGCCAATGAGGCCGATGCCCTGTTGCCCCTATAGAAGAACAGGAAGCCGGTGCCGACAGACAGGTTATAGGCTGTCGATCCGCCGTTCATATAGTAAGAATAGCCTGGCGCGTTGTTTATGGCACTGATGCCCCAGAAGTTGCCGCTAATAAAACTGGTATTGGATGGTACCAGGTCCTCGCGGTAAACATATATGGTAGGGTTACCCGTCTTATCAAAGCCGCCACCGGCGCTGCCGGTGAGGTACATGCTGTTTTGCAGGTAATTTATACTTATCACATTATTACCGCTCGCTGTGCCCACATATACGGGGGATGCGCCAAGGCGATAACCCCGGTATCCCGAACCGCCGGTTATATAACGCTGCACATTCACATTGCCGGTTATACTCGGCCCGGTTGACATAGCGGCCACGGATGCGGAACTGCTGGCATCCGAATTCAGCGTTAGCAAGCCATTGGCATTTAATATGGTCGTCGCACTCGTTCCGCTCATTGTCAATATACCCGTGCTTGCGATATAGAATAGGCCGCTTGACATAGTTTTGGTGCCATTGCCGCTGAAGGTCACGTTGTAGAATGTTGTCCCGTTACCCGATCCGCCGGCCAAAGTTTGCGTAGTACCATTGAAAATTACCGTCGGACTACTCAAATTCACATAATTAGAAGCATCGTTCGCCATGGTATTGGTAAAATTGCCCGTCACGTTCAAATTGCTTCCCGATGCTGTTGTGATACCGGTACCCGAGAATGCTATACTGTAATAACTTACTCCCGACGGCAACCCGGTAATAGCTGCAGAGGTGTATACCGTTTGAGCCGCACCCGAATATTGGATTGTTGTGCCGGTATTGTTAAATGTTATTACATTGGTTCCTGTGGCCGAAAGCCCCGATAAGGCGGCGCTATTCGAAAGCTGTAATGTAGCCGTTGTTGCAGGGGCTACCGCAAAAGTTGAAGTTGTTCCGGCCGCATTGGTAGTTTGAATGATGCCGGTGAGTGCTGCCGTGCCTGCCGTTATATTAAATGTTGAGTTGAAAAGTTTTCCTCCTGACGCGGATGATGTCAGTGATATGTTGCCGCCCACCGTCAAATTGGTGACTGATGATGCAAGCGTAGTTGTGTACGAACTTCCGAGTGTCGTATTAGAGACTACCGCTATACTGCCGATGGTTAACGTTCCTGCACCGGAAAGTGTTCCGGTATAACCGGAGCCTGAACTGGCGTCACTTTGATAAGTGAGCGCGCCTGATATGTTTAGCGTACCGCCGGTATTTACAACAATACCCGGAGCCTGGCCGCCCAGGTTACCGAATTGCACCGAGCCAACGTTCACTATGCCATCCGCGGCCGATACGGTAGGGTAAAAATTAAAACTCCGGTTTACCCCTATCAACGCCGATTGTGCGTTTGTCGGAACGGCATTACCCAGCCAATTCGACGCGGTGTTCCAGTCGGTACTTGTCGCACCTATCCAATCGTTCAACTGAACGCAGGACAATGTGACCGTTGTTGAACCGCTGCCCGTAATATTATATGCTGTGATCGTATACGTGGTTGACGGGAACGTGGCCGTGGGCGTACCGGTGATCTGCCCGGTTGAAGTGTTAAAGCTTAATCCTGCCGGTAGTGGTGCATTAATGTAATACCCGCCCAAAGAGGCATATTCTTTAACCGTATTATTGGTATAATCGGATACATAAAGGTTACCATTACCGTCGGCCACGAAGCCTTCCACATCGGTAAATCCGTTTATGGTATTAAGCAATACACCGCTTGAACTATATATCTTCACCTGGTTGTTATGCGAGTCGGCGACAAACACGTCGCCTGACGGGTCGCATGATATAGCCAGCGGGTCCTGGTAGCCGCTGCTGAATATACCCTGGTACACGCCGGCCGAGTTATATTTGGTTACATAACCTTTGTTGGTTCCAGCCTGGTCCTGCGCGCGGTTCAACACATAAATATTGCCTGCACCGTCGATAGCAACGCCATCTGACTCGTCCATATTCGTATTTGAAATGGTTTGCAGCAGGGTACCTGTCGTGTTATACTTGGTCACCGAACTTGTGTAAGGCGAACTATAGTTGTAGGTGGCGATATAAAGGTTGTCCGATGGGTCGATACTAATGCCCAGCGGGTGGCTTAAACCGCTTATAATTGTACCAATGTAAGTTCCGGTTGGGCCGAATTTGTAAACGGCGCCGGCGCCGGTATCTTCTACATAACAGTTACCCGCAGAGTCGAATACGATACCTTCCGCGTTGGATATTGTTTTTCCCGTCGTGTATGTACCCAGGTAAGTGTGGCTCGAATTCCATCGGCTTATTTTTCCGCTATTATAGTTGGCCACATATATATTGCCTGAGGCATCTATCCACATTAAACTTGGCCCGCTCAACGATGCGCCGGTAAGCGATGTGCCTGTTGATGAATAGTTGTAGCCCGTAACTGCGCCGCCGGTGTTGATCGGCGTCATCGTCGTCATTGCCGCGTTAAGCGTAAGTGCAACGGTTGACGGAGAGTAACTGATAACAGGAGCATGGGGACTTACCGTTATGATCAGGTTTGTACTCGAGCTGCCCGTTGCGTTGGTTGCCTTAATTGTAAAGGTTGCCGTTGCAAATACCGCCGTCGGCGTACCTGATATGATACCTGTTGTAGGGTCCATTGACAAGCCGGCAGGCAATGAACCACCCGCAGTTATTGTCCAGTTTGACGACGCGCCACCTGTATTTGTTGGTGTCGCAGCGGTTATCGCTGTTCCTACAGAATAAGTAACAGTACCCGGTGAGTAGGTAATATTTGGTGCATTGTTATTTACAGTTATAGTTACTGTGGTTGTGCCGCTGCCGCTCACATTTGTTGCAGTAACGGTGTAAATAGTTGTCGGCGAAGTAGCCGTTGGCGTACCTGAAATTACACCCGTTGAGGTATTGAACGATAAGCCCGCCGGCAGTGCCGAACTGATGGACCAGCTTGTGGCCACTCCACCGATATTGGCCGGCGTAAGGGACGCGATAGTTGCACCCACCGAGTAATTGTTGGTAGCCGGGCTATAGCTGATCACCGGGGCTTGAGCATTGACGGTTATGGTGACAGTGGTAGTTGAACTGCCTGCCGCGTTGGTTCCCGTGATGCTGTAAGTCGTTGTCGCCGATATAGCCGTTGGCGTTCCTGAAATGATACCGGTGGATGTATCAAAAGATAAACCGGCCGGCAAAGCGGTGCCAATAGACCAGCTCGTGGCTGCGCCGCCCGTATTGGCAGGCGTTAGTGAGCTGATAGCGGTGCCAACTACATAGGTATTTGTCGATGGCGAATAGCTGATGTTCGGCGGCGTTGGATTGACGCATGTTATAGTTACGTAAGCGATGCTGGTACCACCGTCATTATCAGCCGAAATACTGTAAGTTGTAGCCGCTGAAGTTGCTGCAGGAGTACCGGATATAATACCCGTAACGGGATCAAAAGACAGACCTGCAGGCAATGAAGGTCCTATCAGCCAGCTTGTCGATGAACCACCGGTATTAGTTGGCGTTAGCGCGGTAATAGCCGAACCAACAGTATAAGTTACCGTTGACGGGCTGTAACTAATATTTGGTCCTACCGGATTTACGGTTATTTTTATTGTACATGTCCCGCTGCCGGTCACATTGGTGGCAGTCACGGTGTAACTCGCGATCGTTGCAAGTGCAGTCGGTGTGCCGGTTATAACACCGGTCGAAGTATTAAAAGTTAAGCCTGTAGGCAATGCCGGACTCACCGACCAGCTGGTTGCCGCACCTCCGGTATTGGCTGGCGACCACGAACTGATGACGGTGCCCTGCGTATATATTTGAGCCGAAGGCGTGTAACTGATTACAGGGGCCTTGGGATTCACGGTTAATGTTATCGTAGTTGTGCCGCTGCCGCCTGCATTGGTGGCAGTAACGGTATATGTCGCCATCGCTGTAACAGTAGTTGGCGTACCGGTTATGACCCCTGTACTGGTGTTGAAACTTAAGCCAGCCGGCAAAGATGGGCTGACGGACCAGGTCACAGCAGCGCCACCGGTATTGGATGGCGTCAATGTACTGATCACAGTCGCGACGACATAAACATTGGTGGACGGGCTATAGCTGATGACCGGGGCCGGTGGGTTAACTGTTATGGTGATGGTTGTGCTGCCGCTGCCACCAGCGTTCGTAGCGGTAACGGTATATGTCGCTGTCGCTGTAATAGTCGTAGGGGTACCTGTTATAGCACCCGTACCGGTGTTGAAACTTAAGCCAGCAGGTAAAGATGGACTTACCGACCAGGTGACAACCGGGCCGCCTGAATTCGCAGGAGTCCAGGTACTGATGGCTACTCCCGTGGTAAAAGTATTTGATGACGGCGTATAACTGATATTCGGTGGCGGAGGGTTGTTGCACGTTATTGTAATAGATGCAGTGCTGCTGCCGCCAGCGTTGCTTGCCGTAACGGTATAAGTTGCTGTTGCTGACGTAGCTGTCGGTGTGCCTGTTATTGCACCCGTACTGGTGTTAAATGACAATCCCGCTGGTAAACCAGGACTGATACTATAGCTGGTTGGGTTTCCGGTTAATATGGTCGGCGACCAGGTACTGATAGCCGTCCCTACCAGGAAGGTATTGCTTGCAGGCGAATAGGAGATAGTTGGTCCTGATAAATCGACCTCTAACTTCACTGTAGTGCTACCGCTTCCTCCTGCATTGGTTGCGGTGATCGTATAGGTTGTCGCCACCGATGTCGCTGTCGGCGTTCCGGAGATGACTCCTGTTGATGTATTAAAGGACAACCCAGCCGGTAAACCAGGGCTTATGGAGTAGCTTGTGGCCGCGCCTCCTGTATTGATTGGTGTGAGCGAAGGGATGACAACTGTCTTCACATAAACGTTGTTCGATGGACTATAGCTGATAACAGGCGCAGGGGGGTTGACGGTGATGTTTACTGTGGTGTTGCCGCTGCCGCCGGCATTTGTAGCGGTGATGGTATAGGTCGTCGCTACAGAGATCACTGTAGGCGTGCCTGATATTACGCCTGTTGATGTATTAAATGATAAACCGGCCGGTAAGGCGGTATTGATTGACCAACTAGCTGCTGCCCCACCAGTATTTGTCGGTGTCAGCGCGGTGATAGCCACGCCGGTGGTGTAAACATTGACTGACGGGCTGTAACTGATCGCAGGAGGCGATAAGTTCACCGTAATATTAATAACAGTAGATGCGGTTACACCACTCGCATAATTTGCAGTAATGGTGTAATCAGTTGCGCCAGCTGTAGCCGTCGGTGTCCCTGAAAGTATACCTGTACTGGTATCGAACGATAACCCGGCTGAAAGGGCCGGGCTTATTGAATAGCTTGCAGGACTGCCCGTAACAGTGGGTGTGAGCGCCGAAATGGCCACACCGGTTAAATAGGTAAAAGGCGACCCGGTGTAACTGATTGTTGCAGCTAACACCGTAATGCTTATTGTAGTATTGCCGCTGCCGCTGGCATTGGTCGCGGTAACGGTATAGGTTGTAGCTCCTGATGTTGCTGTTGGCGTACCCGAAATAATACCGGTGCCTGTGTCAAACGACAAACCCGCGGGAAGGGCCGGGCTGATCGAATAGCTTGTGGGGCTATTAGTTACCGCAGGCGTTAATGAGGTTATAGTGCTGCCAGTGTAGTAGGTATAAGGTGAGCCGGCATAACTTATCGTCGGAGAGCCCCCCCCAACGAGTAAATTAAGCCCGCTGCTGGTCCATGTCGGGGTTCCGAAAGTATTGTGATCGGTTACGGTAAGTGTAAAATCGTAAGCTCCTGCGGGCATCGCGCCTGTTGTCGTTACTGTAAAAGTGATTGTCGAGTTGCTGCCGCTGGGCGTAAACGAAGGCGTTGTGGTTGTACCGCTGCTGATAGCTTCTGTAGCCGATGTAAACGACCACGTAACCCCGGTGGGAGTTCCGCCCGACCAGGTCAGCTGAATATTATCTGCTGATGTCCCGCCAAAGCCGCTGCTCGTTTCGGAAAGATTAATCGTGTAAGTAACCGACGTCCCCGTGCCAGCTGTGGCTGTACCGGCCTGACTCCCATAGGTTACATTAGTAACTTTGTGTTTGGCTGCAAAAGCGCTGTTAAATGAAAGTAAGCCAAAAGCAAAAAACGTCAGCAATATCAAGGTAGGCTTTGAAAAACCCTTTTCGAATAAAAATTTGCCAAAATAAAAAGAGAGTCGACGTCTATTCATGAATTAGGGCGTAAATAATCGTAAAAACAGTTTTATACGTCAGTCTCACGATATTTTTGTTTTAACCTTTATTATACGGCACAGTCAATTTATATTCTCAATAGTTAATTTTACCAATTCTTTAATTAATAATCCCCTTGCTTATTAGGTAAAACGCTATATTTCAATAAATTGCGATAGGCCTTAAACACTTTTTATACGGTAGTTATGTGTGAATGTTTCAACATATAAAGCATAGTTGAACAGGAAAGACCTGAAATAGTGATAGTTAACTTGCTGATTTTCAATATGCGCCGATTATATCACGGTGATTATCAGGCTTGTTTATCAGGTAATTCAAGCCGGAAATGGTATAGGAAGACGACTAATATTTTAATTTTAAAAAATTAACGCGGAGATCTGGTTTGTTTATTCAACATTTTTGTGGGAACCCCAGGGTCGTATGTTGCAGAAAGATTAGCTTATCCGTAAGACAAGGTACCTACGATAAGCGTCGTCTTCCTCAACGAGTTGCGATTTATACCTAAATAAACGCGTTAAATACCTGTTTTTGTTAGTGATCTTCAAATAAATGCTTTGTAATTTTCCTGTTATATAATAAACTTATATTAAATTTATGCCAGTGTTAAATTAGGGTTATGTTTAATCCACTTTAACATCAAAGCCAAACGTCGTTTGTACATTTGACTTCAACAGGGACCTAAAAATATAACCCCTATGGTTCAATTGAGGAAAAGGATACTATTCATAACGGGCTCTATTAACCAAACCACGCAGATGCATCAGATCGCTGAGCAACTGCCGGAGTACGATTGCTGGTTCAGCCAGATATTCTCCGATTCTCCGTTCATCAAGTCGGTCATCAAACACACCTCACTTGCCGATACGACGGTTCTGGCAGGCCAATTTAAAGCCCATTCAGAAGAATATTTATATAAGCATGGGCTGAAAATGGATTACCGGGCAAAAAAAAATCATTACGACCTGGTGGTTCATTGCTCGGACCTGATCGTCGCCGATAGCCTGCGTAAATACAAATCGATTTGGGTGCAGGAGGGAATGATAGACAAATACAGGCTTTCGAGCGCCATAGTGAAGAAACTTGGCTTGCCGGCCTATTTGAGTTTTGATACTTCGCTCAACGGATCAGGCAATGTATGCGATATTTATTGTGCGGCTTCAGATGGGTATAAGAACTACTTTAATAAACTGGGGACTGAACGGGATAGAATAATCGTAACGGGAATGCCGAATTACGACGATTGCAATCAATACCTCGACAATGATTTTCCATTTCGCGATTATGTGATGGTTGCCACCAGCGATCTGCGAGAAACTTACCGTAAGGAAGATCGGCCGGCCTTTATTAGGGAGGCCGTAAAAACGGCTGCGGGTCGGCAATTGCTGTTTAAGCTGCATCCAAATGAAAAGTTTGAGCGGGCGGAAGCCGAGATAAAAAAGAACGCTCCGGCTGGCACCATGATCTTCCGGGGCGGGAGCACTAACCACATGATAGCCAATTGCTCGGAATTGATCACACAATATTCCACTGTCGTGTATACAGGCCTGGCTTTGGGTAAAAAGGTCCATTCCTATTTTGATGTTGAAGAACTGAAAAAGCTTGCACCAGTACAAAATGGAGGTACATCGGCGAAAAATATCGCAAATATTTGTCGGGCCTATATAGAGTTTGAAGGAAATCGTGACGCCTTCCTAAAACAGTTTGTTTACGAGCCTGAGAAGATAGAACGGATGCAAGAAGAATATGCCTGATCAATCTTATGACAGACAGAATAGTAATCGTTGTACAAGCGCGTATGTCATCGAGCCGATTGCCAGGCAAAGTGATGCTCCCAATACTCGGGGAAAGTTTGCTTTTTCGTATGATGGAGCGCCTTCAAATGATCAAACACCCGGCTCAATTTGTTGTCGCGATACCCGATGAAGAACGCGGCGGAGTAATAGAACAGGAATGCAATGGCATGGGAATCCCATGTTTTTGCGGCAGCCGCGACAATCTACTCGACCGGCATTACAAGGCTGGCAAAGCTTTCAATGCGGATATCGTCCTGAAAATACCTTCTGATTGCCCGCTGATTGATCCTCGCATCATAGACCGGGTGCTGGATTTCTATTTCGATCACCCCGGGAAATACGACTATGTGAGCAACCTGCATCCGGCCACATTCCCCGATGGAAATGATGTTGAAGTAATGACGATGCAATGCCTGGAAGAAACCTGGAACCATGCTTCTCGGCAGTTAGAGCTTGAACATACCACTCCCTATATCTGGGAAAACCAGGATAAATTCAGGTTAGGAAATGTCGTCTGGGATACAGGAAAGGATTATTCCATGTCGCACCGCTTCACCATCGATTACAAGGCCGACTACGAATTTATCAAGGCTGTTTTTGAAGAACTATATCCGCAGAAACCGGATTTTTCATGCAATGATATATTGGACCTTTTGGAAGAAAGACCAGACATTTATCAGTTCAACGCGGCATACTCAGGCGTGAACTGGTATCGCAATCATTTGGACGAATTAAAAACGATATCGCCTGCACAAACCAAAACAGTTGCGGGCTGACAGGCTATCAAACTATAAACGTTTATGACTGACTCTAAAACCATAGACAAGCAAAAGTTACAGGCGACCGCACTAAGGGTGCGCGAACATATTGTCCGCATGGCCACGGATGGCGGTTGTTTTGCCGGCGCCTCGCTTTCCGCTGCCGACCTGATCTTATACCTGTATTCCGAGTGGCTTAATGTGAGCAAAGATAACCTTGACGATCTGGATAGGGATTACTTGTTCCTGTCGAAGGGTCACGATGTACCAGCCCTTTACGGGACTTTCGCCGAGTTGGGACTGATGGATAAAGAGCGTTTGAAGAATCATTTGTCTATCGACGACAATATTTACTGGCACCCGAATACAAAAATTCCCGGTATCGAGTTTCACTCGGGATCGCTTGGACATCTACCTTCGGTGGCCATCGGCGTTGCTATGGATATTAAGATACGGGGTGGTAAAAACCGAGTGGTTTGTATTTTGGGTGACGGTGAACTGAACGAAGGCACCTGCTGGGAAGCGATGTTGGTGGCGAACGCTTATAAACTGGACAATTTGATCTTCGTGGTCGACCGTAACCAATTCCAGGCGAATATGCCAACCGAGGAACTGATCCCCCTGGAACCGCTGCATGATAAATTTACCGCCTTTGGTGCCGCCGTGAAACGCATCGATGGGCATGACTTTGATGCTTTGCATGAGGCATTTTCGGCTTACCCGTTTGAGCCTGGTAAGGTTAATGTGGTTATTGCCGATACAGTTCGCGGGAAAGGCTTGCCAAGTATCGAACGTCGTGCAGACCGATGGTTCTGTAATTTTTCGGCGCCCGAAATTGAGAGCTTGCTGAAAGAATTGCATGGCGAAGATACGACACAATTAACATCGGAAACTCTAGTAGTAAGATAATATGACCTACGAAGAATTATTGACCAGCGAGGCATTAGCAGACGAGCGCTTTATCGTGATGACGGCCGAAAACCGTGCATTGGTACGCAATATATATGCGCACCTTGGTGACCGTTTCATAGATACCGGTATTACCGAACAAACCATGATCGGCGCTGCTGCCGGGCTGGCTTTAAGAGGTAGGATACCTGTGGTACATGCACTTGCGTCATTTCTTACTATGCGCGCATTTGAATTTGTACGCACAGACGCAGGTATTCCGAATTTGCCTGTCAAATTAAGCAGCTTTATTCCTGGGTTTTTGTCCGACGGCAATGGCCCGACGCACCAGGCCATTGAGGACATCTCGCTAATGCGCGGCATCCCGAACATGACCGTTTTCGCGCCTGCCGATGAAGACGATCTGCTGAAAATGTTGCCTGAAATATGGAAATATCCGGCGCCGTGCTATGTGCGCATCAATACGCGTAAAACCGGTTATGTGCACGCGCCATTTGAGTGGGGAAAAGCAGAGATCATAGCAGAAGGAACTGATGTTACTATTCTGACCTACGGCTTGCTGTTTGAGCAGACATTAGAGGCGGTTAAAATATTAAAGGATGAAGGCCTTGCCGTTGGGCTTGTCAACATGCGAAGCCTTAAACCGGTTGATGAACAGGCTATATTACGCGCCGCTGAAAGTAATCTTTTAGTAACGGTAGAGGATCATTTTCTTACCGGAGGCCTATATACCATAGTAGCCGAAACACTGCTGAAATATCAAACCACCGCCCGCGTGTTGCCTTTCGCGCTGAAGGAAAAATGGTTTAAACCATCGCTGCTGCCAAATGTATTGGAGCATGAAGGCTTTACGGCCAAACAGATCGCCGAAAAAATATTGGGGTATACAACCAATGCGGTGCAATCGAAAATAGCCGCGCAGGAGTTTTCTGAATAATAATAAAAAACTAACGATATGCCAAACACAGTAAAATTCAATGAGGATTACCCCGATATCACCATATCGGACGAATGGTATGCGCGCGCGCTGAAAGTGCAGAAACCGGTTACGCAAACCCTGGCCAAAGGCCCGGGGCAATATACTAAAGGCGTCGCGCCGAAATACCTGCAGCGCGGCAAGGGCTCGCATGTATGGGATGTTGATGGCAATGAATATATCGATTATAACGCCGCGATAGGGCCGTTGTCATTGGGTTATTGTTACCCGGCCGTAGACGAGGCGATAAAAAAACAACTGGAAGATGGAATTACCTTTTCGCTGATGCACCCGCTTGAGGTAGTGGTTTCCGAAATGCTGCAAGAGATCATCCCCAATGCCGAGGCGGTTAAAATAGCCAAAACCGGTGCCGACGTGTGCTCGGCGGCTATCCGCGTGTCGCGCGCGTTTACCGGTCGCGATAAGATTTTTTGCTGCGGTTACCATGGCTGGCACGATTGGTACATTGGTATCACCAGCCGTAACGCAGGCATTCCCGAGGCTATCCAAAACATGACGTATACTTTCGAATATAACGATATCGACGCCATCAGGGCGGCATTGGATGACACTGTGGCGGCCCTGATCCTGGAGCCATTCATTTTTGAGGCGCCAAAACCCGGCTTCTTAAAGCAACTGGCTGAAGTGTGCCGCGAAAACGGTACGTTGCTGATCTTTGACGAGATGTGGACGGGTTTCCGTATCGCGCTGGGTGGCGCGCAGGAATATTTCGACGTAAAACCCGACCTGGCGGTTTATTCCAAGGCTTGTGCCAATGGTATGCCGATCGCCTTTCTCACGGGCCGTGCCGATGTGATGGAATTGCTTAACTCGACGGTGTTTAGCTACACTACTTTTGGCGGCGAGGCTTTATCGCTGGCAGCTACGGTTGCCACCATCAATGAATTGCGGGACAAGAACGTACCTAAATATCTTGACGAAAAAGGTGCAATGCTGAAGGATGGGTACAACCAGATCGCGATAGAAACAGGTATGGATATTTACACCCGCTGTATCGGTTACAATTGTCGCTCCATGGTAACCTTCACTCCGGAAGCCGGGAACGGGCTGGAAGTTAAGGCCCTGATGCAGCAGGAAATGATCAAACGCGGGGTGCTTTGGGCAGGCTTCCATAATATGTGCTATAGCCACAGCGATGAGGATATTGCTTATACGCTTTCGGCTTATCGCGATGTGATGCCGATCGTGAAAGAGGCTATTATCGGCGGTAATGTAAAACAGTATCTGAAGGGCGAGGCGCTGGAGGCGGTGTTCCGCAAAGTGAGCAATTATAATATAAAACCCAAAACGGTGTAGCGATGTGCAGATTTCAAATGTGCAGATGTGCAAATGGCTAATAGTTTATGAATATTGATAAGATGTTTTCACTGAGTGGTAAGACAGCCATTGTAACCGGCGCGGTAGGTTTGATCGGTAAAAAGCACTGCGAAGCATTGGCTGATGCCGGGGCGAATGTTGTTGTTGCCGATATGAATGTGGTGGCTTGCGAAGCGTTTGCAGCAACCTTGGGCGACCGGCATTTGGGTGTGGGACTGGATGTAACCAATGAAGCCTCGCTGAAGGAGGCCAGGGATAAAATACTGGCCAAATATGGTACCATCGATGTTCTTGTAAATAATGCCGCGATCAACGATATGTTCGAAAACCCTGGATTGGCTAAAGAACTATCGGCATTTGAGAATTACCCGCTCGATTCGTTCCGCAAATCATTGGAGGTGAATGTGACCGGTGTTTTCCTGGCATCGCAGGTGTTTGGGACGGTCATGGCGGAAAAGGGCAGCGGCAGTATCATCAACCTGGCATCAACCTATGGTATGGTCGGGCCGGACCAAAGCATTTACCGGGATAAAGAGGGCAATCAAACGTTCTTTAAATCGCCGGTATACCCGGTAACCAAAGGAGCGGTGATCAATTTCACACGTTTCTTGGCAGCCTATTGGGGTAACAAAGGAGTAAGAGTAAATACACTTTCACCCGGCGGCGTTGAAAATAGCCAGGATGAGTTTTTTATACAGAATTATTCGGCCAAAACGTTGCTGGGCCGCATGGCCAAAGCTTCCGACTACCAGGGGGCATTGATCTTTTTAGCGAGCGATGCGTCAGCATATATGACAGGCGCCAACCTGGTAGTGGACGGCGGATGGACAGCAATTTGAACCCAAAATTTGAGAGATATGAAAACACAGTTATTGCAAAAACTATCGGCTATTAAGCTGGTGCTTACGGATTGCGACGGCGTATTAACCGATGCCGGGGTTTACTACGGCGAATCGGGCGAAGAGCTCAAAAAATTCAACATCCGCGATGGCATGGCTGTGGAGCGCATGCGCAACCTGGCGAATGTAGATACCGGCATCATAACCGGCGAGTTATCTCCTTCGGTGGCCAAAAGGGCCGAAAAACTAAAAATAAGCGAATTGCATTTGGGGGCAAAGGACAAACCTGCGGTGCTCAAAGAGATATTGGAACGGCTGAAACTCGACGCGACGGATGTGGCTTATATCGGCGATGACTGCAACGACTTGGAGATCATGGAGATGGTTGGCTTTACTGCCGCACCCGCTGATGCTTTGTCTTTCGTTAAGGCAAAAGTCGACTATGTATGTGAGGCTAAAGGCGGCGAAGGCGCCTTTAGGGAGTTGGCGGAACTGATCATCGAGTCCAGGATCAATAGCTCGATAGAGTTGAGTAATACTGGCGTATCTGTTAAAGCACTCATATCACAAAGCGAGCCTGCTCCGAGAATGATCTATAAAACCTATAAACTGAGTACAGGGAAGCGTATTGGTCCGGGTGAGCAATGTTATATCATCGCCGAGATCGGTATTAACCACAACGGGTCGCTGGAGATCGCCAAGAAGCTGATCGACGAAGCGGTAATTGCTAAGGCCAGCGCTGTTAAGTTTCAAAAGCGTACCCCGGAAATATGCGTTCCAAAAGATCAATGGGAAGTGATGCGCGATACACCATGGGGCCGGATGTCCTACATAGACTATAAGCGCAGGACCGAATTTGGTATGGAAGAATATGCAGCAATTGACCGGTACTGCCAGGAGCAGGGTATCGATTGGTTTGTATCGACCTGGGACGTTGAAGCGGTAAATTTCATGGAACAGTTTGATACACCTTTATACAAATTGGCATCAGCCTCGCTGACCGATACCGACCTGATCAAGCGTATCCTGTTTACCGGTAAGCCACTGATGTTATCGACGGGCATGTCGACCATCAACGAAATTGAAGAAGCGGTAAATATCGTTCGGAAATTCGACCCTGAATACCCGCTGTTCATCGCACATTCAACGTCAGCTTATCCTTGTAAGCCCGAGGAACTGAACTTAAAGATGATACAAACGCTGGTGCAAAAATATCCCGGCGTTCCTATCGGCTACTCGGGTCACGAAACAGGGCTGGCGACCACGGTTGCAGCGGTGGCTTTAGGAGCTACTTTCGTAGAAAGGCACTTTACGCTCGACAGGGCCATGTGGGGATCGGATCATGCCGCCTCGGTCGAACCGCAGGGTATGCAGCGTTTGGTGCGTGATATCAGAGATGTAGAAATTGCCGCCGGCGACGGTGTAAAAAAGGTTTATGAATCAGAATTAGGACCGATGAAAAGGCTGCGCGTGAATATCAGCGCGGAGTATAAGTCTTAAGTTCTGAGTCTTGAGTCCTAAGTCTGAACTTAAGACTTTAGACTCAAGACTTCTGACTAAAAAAAGAATGGACCAATCAAAATTAATAGCGATAACGACGATCATACTGGTATGCTGGATAGCATTCATTATTGCCTGGGAACGCATATCGCCCTACCGTAAAGGCTTACCCTTTTTCAGGGATGGTTTTTGGGTCGATTTGGTATGGTACACTGTGATCCAGAGCTACTTTTTGAAGATACTGATCTTCGACTATATCATCGCGCCGGTACAGCACCATTATAGCCTGACGGGTCTACAGCTTTTCAAGAACTGGACGATCACGGAACAGCTGATATTTTTCGTTTTTACACACGACCTGTACATCTACCTTTTCCACCGATTGCAACATGCCAGTAAGTTTTTATGGCGTACACACGAGGCACACCACTCGGGTAAGGAGATAGATTTTCTTGCAGGATCCCGGTCGCATATCGCAGAGATCATCATCAACCAAACCATTGAGTTTGCGCCGATCATGGTCCTGAGCCCCAACCCGGAGATCATTGTCCCGATCAAGGCTTTACTTGACGCTATGTTCGGGATGTTCATCCATGCTAATATCAATGTCAAATTCGGCAAGCTGAAATACTTCCTGAACACACCGGAACTGCACCTCTGGCACCACGCTAACTATAGAGAGGTTTTCCACAAAAATTTTTCCACCAAATTTTCAATGTGGGACTACCTGTTTGGTACGGTATATGATCCCGGCAAAAAACCAGGCGATCTTCGTGATAATTGGGGGCTTTATTACGATTATCCCAAAGATTACTTCTTACAACATGCCTTTTCGGTAAAGCGCTTTGATGAGCGAAAACTATTGCGTTATCGTTGGTTCAACTGGTATTATTACCTGCGCCCCAATTTAATTAACCGTGCAAAAAGCTGGTATGGACGCAAGACCCCAGTTGTCGAGATGTACCCCGATCCTGCTAAGACGGAAGGCAAGGACGATTTAGAAGAAAATTTAATATCTTACAACAATTAAGCTTCTCAATTTTGGCCTGGTTATATCTATTTATAGCTGCTGCATTTGAATCCGCGTGGACCTTTTCGCTGAAATTTATGCGGTTCAGTGAAATCAAAACGCTGCGCTTTAGCAATTTTTATAAGGCGACGGAAGGTCTGCCGATCCTGGTTCCGTTTTTAGGATATATCCTGTTCGGAATAGCAAATATCTATTTCTTCTCGCTCGCGATAAAGCAGGTGCCCACCGCTACCGCCTATGCGGTTTGGACCGCTGTTACGCTGGTGCTGATCAAACTGGCCGAGGTATTGATCTTTAAACAGAAAATATCTTTCCTTGAAATATTCTTCATGCTGATGGTCATGACAGGCATCCTTGGCCTGAAGTTTTACGGCACCAGCATAAAATAAATTTTTAGCTATTGTTTGCAGGACACCGATAAAACTTTTATTATCGTGCAATCTAAACAATGTATCACCTTATTCACGATCAACCATGGACCCCAAAGCTTTTTTAAAACATTTATTTTTTGCGGTTATAATTATCGGCGCATTTCAAAGCTGCCATAAACCCGCTAAACGAGGCACCTACCAGAATGACCAAATACCTGCCGATCAGCGTAAAGATTTTCACGACATGACCGATGAGCTGATGAAGGGCCTTAAGGCGAATAAACCCGCCGACCTTGAAACGATGATGGCTAAAGAGATGATAGCCGATCCGAGCAGGCTCCGGCTGATCGAGTTGATCAGCAATCGCCTTAAAGAAGGCGAATACAGTGTGCTGGATGAGTTTTACATCGTACACAAAATGACCGACACCGGCGCCCAAAAGCTAAATGTAACCAACAAAGGGATTAATAACTACACCTACAGTTACGAGATCAATTCACCTGAAATGTATATCGCTTTTTTCACGCCGAGATCCATCCCCAACCAGTATATGGTCACAGCCGAATTTTGCAAACTAAGCTACGGCTGGAAGCTGGTCAAGCTCGACCTGGGCCAGTATACGATAAACGGCAAAACCGCGCCCGAGCTATTTAAAATTGCCAAAAACAGGTACGATAACAAATGCCTGGCCATGGCTACAGCAATCGCGCAGCAAGCCGGGCAGTGTACAACACCGGCGGGCACGTGGCAATACCCTGACGTGAACGCAATAGGCGAGTTTACAAACAAAGCCATTGAAGAAACCAACCGGAAATATGAGTTCCCATATACGGTGCCGCAGGTAAGTACCCAGCCCTGGATATTCAGGATATTCAGCAAAAAAACACCCCAGGGCGTATTTCCGCAGATATATTACATATCCCATATTAAGCTTGCTGATACCAACGCGCTGAAAAAGGAAAACGCCAGCATGCAGAAAGTTATTACCAAAGTGATTCCGGGTATCGAAAAGGATAACAAATACATCTATTATTCAGCCTTCAAAAATATGCCCGATGGCTCCGCCGCATTTGACCATTTTGATATGATCGAAAAGCTGAATTAAGCCGTCCGGTTTGGATTTAAAAATCGCTGCTTGATCCGCCGCCGCCGAAATCGCCGCCGCCGAATTTTGTGCCGGTAGTTGTAGGGGCCGCAGGCGCGGTTGAAAAGCTTTCGGCGATCAAAAGCGACTCAACTTTAAGGCGGTCCATTGCATGTTCGTCTTTTGGTTCGGCATAGGTAAAGCCATGCTTGGGTGTTTTAAGATATTTCATCACGCCCCAGGCTATGCCGAGCAAAATGGCACCCAACACGGCTAACGCAACGTCCAGCGGCAGAATGTGGTAATAGTTGCGGAAGGTTAGGGCAGCCGCAATGATCAGTATTAAGCCGGTCCGCAGCAGGATAGTATCTTTCCGCTTAATGCCAAACCCAACATAAGCGAAAGGCAGACCGATGGTCCAGGCCCAAAAGAAACCGCCAAAGGGAACGGGTGTATTAATTTGACCGCGTAATTCGTCACCCAGGGTTTGAATAATGTAATAATTACCAGCCGCGTAAAGCACTAACAGGCAAACGATCTGTGCTACGATAAAACAGTTTTCGTAATTTGAATACCTTGAGCGATTTGCATAGGTAAACCAATAGGCTCCGGCGGATACCAGCATCAACGCAAAGGGTACGGTTGCTGCGCCGGAGGGTATTATCCTGGTCCAGGTAAAACAAATAAAGAGGAAGAATGATACTCCGCTTAATGCAGTAATCAGCATATCCGTAAAGCGGACTGCAAGAAACAGCGCCAATAAAAAGATGATACCCCAAATGGCGGCATCGTTGTTTTGACCGTAACCATAATGGAACATCATGGCAACTGCGCCGGAGAATGTTCCGGCGGAAGCATAGAGTAACGCGTCGTCAACGCCTGACCGGTAATGTTTATTTGCATACACCATTACTTCCAACGCGCTATAAACGATTATGCCAAGTACGATCGGAAAGCCGGGGCTGTCGATAATGTTTCCCGAACCGGCCACCATCGCCGCCAGTCCAAACGCGAATGATACAACAATGCAGGTAACGATGAAAAGGCCTATCCGCGCGAAAACACCGGGTGTATAGAATCCAACAGGGTATTTTGCATCGATCGCTTTATATTCGTCATCGCTGATACGACCCTTTGACAGATCGACCTTTAATACTGCCTGTAGCCTGAGATTGGCCAGCCATGTTCGGTTATAGGAGATCATACTGTTTTGAGTTTTTTGTTCAGATTGATCAGCAGGAATATGAGACCGATACCTGAACCAATGAAATACATTAATATGAAAGATATAGCAGCGCTGTCAGCATTATGAGAAAACAAACGGACAATTATACTGCTGAACCCTATATAGCTATACAAAATCACCAATAGCAAAAAATAAAACGACTTGTTTTTGAACGCGTCGCGATAGATCAAAAAGGCAAACAGGAATAGGAGCAGCATCCATGGTGCGCACAACAAGGAGCTGTAATAGTGAAAATAGCCCGCCAAAAGGGCAATAAAGGTTACATGCACGCCATAATGCTGGTAGCCGAATTTGAAATGCTTTTTGTATTTATAGTGCTGAGTAGCAAGGGCGCCGATTATCAATAGTACACCTAATAGCAGGTAGGTATAAATGATGGTTTCGCTATCAAAATCACTATTGAGCAATAGTTGTTTCGGGGTAACCGATACGCCCATCCAGGCAGCCAGGTTGGCAATAGCCAAATTGAGAATGCCCAGGTGATCGAAAAAATAGGCCGTAAAGAACAATACCAGCATGGGTACCAGGGTCGCCAGGCCGTAATTAAGGCCGAATACTTTATATTCAAACTGCAGATAGCCGACAAATATCACAAAGCCGGTACAGGCCAGCAGCAAAACATAATCGAAGGCTGTATTGGACGATTTTACCTTTTCCGTGCTGAAAGGCAGCCTGATCTTGAAACAATATGCAAAACATCCTAAGCAAATAGCGGCTATCAGCATCAAAACAAACTGGTGGCCGATGGTATCTATATTTTCATAGATCAGCAGGCTCAGCCCGCCGGTAAGCAACAACACCCCAAGGTATAGGATGGTCTTCAATTCCCAGTGAACGGAGAACAGCGGTTTTTCCCTGTCAGCAATTAATTTTTCGAATGATTCGTCGCTGATCAGGCCTTCATTGTGCAGTGTATCATAAAAATTACGCATATGATCTTTAGGTTCGGAATATCAATAATAGCAAACATTATCGGTTTTTTGACAAAGCCTCAGCTAATACAGCTCCCGATACTTTTTAAAAAATTTACAAAAGTTAGGATATGAAATATTTTTAGCGATATTAGTTACGCTTTCACCCCCACCTAAAATCAGCTTCATGAAACGCAACTATTATATCGTAGCACTCATCCTGCTTACGTTTTTTGTCATCTCGTTCCTTACTAATGTTATCGGGCCATTATCGCCTGAATTCATTAAGGATTTTAAGTTGAGCGACCTTTTGGCCGGGGTGTTACCATTTGCGTTTTTCATCGCCTACGGCATTATGTCTATCCCCACGAGCATGCTGGTACAGAAGTATAACGAGAAAGTGATTATGGTTACGGCTTTTGTCGTCTCGTTCCTGGGTGCCTTGCTTTTAGCCGCCGAGCCGAACTACCTTACGGCAATACTATCACTGTTCCTTATTGGCTGCGGTATGGCGATGCTGCAGGTGGTTATTAATCCTCTGCTCAGGGTGGCCGGCGGCGCCGAGAATTATGCGTTCACATCAGTACTGGCGCAATTGATCTTCGGCGGGGCATCATTCCTAAGTCCGCTGGTTTATTCCTATATGGTCACTAACTTAAATAAGGGTAGTCATTCGGGTGTATTTTCAGTGTTGCAGCCCCTGGTCCCGGCGGGAATGCCCTGGATATCGCTGTATTGGCTGTTCACCGTGGTTTCCGTGTTTATGTTTGTTGTCATCCTGCTTTCGAAGTTCCCGAAGGTGGAATTGCAAAGCGACGAAAAGGCAGGCCCCTGGAAAACCCATGTCGACTTGTTCAAAAAACCAGTAGTGATCGCTTATTTCATTGCTTTATTCTGTTATGTCGGCACTGAACAAGGTGTTTCGTACTGGATGTCAGAATTCTTACGCAGGTACCATCAAATCGATCCCCAAACCAAAGGGGCTGATGCGGTGGCCTATTTCTGGGGCCTGATGATGGTCGGCGGTATTTTGGGATTAGTATTGCTCAAATTGATGGACAGCCGGAAACTGCTGATCCTGTTTACCATACCGGCGATGATATTCCTGACACTTGGCTTATTCGGCAGCGCACAGGTTTCGCTCTATTCATTTTCCATCGTCGGTTTTTTCATGTCGGTAATGTACCCCATCATATTTTCGCTGGCGCTGAGTTCAGTGTCCGAAGATCACGGCTCGTTCGCGGGTATACTGGTTACGGGTATAATCGGCGGTGCGGTGGTGCAAATACTTATTGGGGGCCTGGGCAATTTGATCGGGCTGCGCGGCGGCATGATGTTCCTGTACCTGACGTTTGGCTATATGCTGAGCATCGGCTTCTGGGCTAAACCATTGATCACTAACCAAACCGTGTTCGATAAAAAAGATAAAGCGTAATGAGTACTAAAGTAATAGGGATCGACCTGGGTGCGACCAATATCCGCGGCGCTGTTGTTAGCGGCGATGCCCTATCTGAGATCATCACCAGGCGCATCCATACCAAAGGCACCAAAGAGCAGGTACTTGGAGATGTTTATTCGCTAATTGACGCGCTGATTGATGATGAAGTTAAGGCGATAGGAATTGGCGTTCCAAGCGTGGTGGATGTAAAACGGGGCATCATTTATGATGTGATACACATCCCGTCGTGGAAAGAAGTTCATCTAAAGGAACTGCTCGAAGACCGTTACCATATCCCAGTTTTTGTCAATAATGACGCCAATTGCTTTGCACTGGGAGAGCACTATTTCGGTAAGGGCAAAGGCGTTGCGGACATGATCGGGGTGACTATCGGCACCGGTCTTGGCTCGGGTATTATTATAAACCATCACTTATATGCCGGCAAAAATTGCGGAGCGGGAGAATTCGGCATGGTCGACTACCTCGACAACAACATTGAATACTATTGCAGCGGCTCTTTTTTCCAGAATGTATATGGATTGAACGGCGAGGACGTGTTTAAGAAGGCAAAAAATGGTGATGCGCAGGCTTTGAAATTATACGGCGAATTAGGTACGCATTTAGGCAACGCTATCAAAATTATTATGTACACCTATGATACCGGGCTGATCGTTTTGGGGGGATCGGTGCAGCTGGCTTTTGAGTTTTTTGAGCAGGCGATGTGGGAACGTATCAAAACTTTCGGATTTCCTAAGAGCATAGAGGGGCTCGAAATCAAGACCTCGGCGTTGGAGAACAGTGGGATATTAGGCGCGGCGGCGTTGTATTTTGATGCGCAATAATCAAATATCATGGCGATGGGTTTTAAACCCATCATAACCGCACACTTTCTGTATCAAAAACGAACGTACTAACAGTTAAATATCAAGATAAATAATTGATATACAAATAGATGCGCATTTGGCATTGTCTTGGAAGAAATTTGCCCATTTCGATTCAATCAATTGTGCAATTATAATTTAAAGTATTAGCTATGCTTAAAAGTTACCTTAAAACCGCTATGCGTTTTTTGCTGAAGAATAAGAGTTTCAGCTTCATTAACATTATCGGCCTTGCCACCGGAACTTTGTGCTGCCTGTATATCCTGCTTTACGTACAGGATCAAAACGGCTATGACAAGCATCATCAAGGTGTGCAGAATATTTACCGCGTTACCAGCTCGCTCGGGCTTACGGGTGACAAGCATACGATGGCGTGCGCCTCGCCGCCAATTGCACCGGCCATAAAGCGCGATTTTCCCGAAGTGGTTCAATTTGCGCGCCTGTACTCATCAGATATCTTCGGAAACAACAACAGCATGCTGAGATACAAGGACAAATCCTTTTATGAGACCGGTTTGGTTTTTGTCGATTCAACATTTTTTGACGTTTTGTCCTACCATTTTGTTTATGGTAAAAACACGCACGATCTGTTGGCCCAGCCCTATTCCATTGTTTTATCGAAGCCTACCGCTATCAAGCTATTTGGCAACGACGACCCAATAGGCAAAGTGATCAGCATCGATAACGCCTACGGCAAACATGACTTTAAAGTAAACGGAGTAGTAGATGAGAGTCTGGGCAAAACGCATGTTAAGGCCAACATTTTTGTTACGCTGCGTAGTGGTGGTTTCGGTCAATATCTATACGGCATTACGCAATGGGCGGGAAATAACATAGCCTGCTCCTTCATTAAGCTTCGCCCTGGGGCCGATGCGGCGGCGCTTGAGAAAAAACTACCCGCTTTTTTGAACAAGTACGGCACAAAAGACCTCAAGGCGTTGGGCATGACCAAAACGCTTCATTTACAGCCTGTCACTTCAATGCATACTACACCCGGCTTTGAATTTGAGATAAACAATACCATCAGCCCTACATTATTATACATTCTGGCGGGTATTGCCGTCATGATCCAGTTGATCGCGTGCATCAATTTCATGAATTTATCCACCGCCCGCGCGTCCAAACGCGCCAAGGAAGTGGGTGTACGTAAAGTAGTTGGGGCTGAGCGCATCGACCTAGTAAAACAGTTTTTGGGCGAATCGTTCCTGCTAACGCTGATCAGTGTGTTACTAGCGATACCTCTGTTATACATTGCCATTCCTTACCTGAACCAAATCACACAAACTAATATTCAACTCAATTTCCTTAGTCATTACAGTATATGGTTGATATTGATTGTCATTGTGGTTATCACTGGGGCTGTTGCAGGCAGTTATCCGGCCTTTTACCTCTCGGCCTTCCAGGCTATTAAAGTGATAAAAGGTAATTTTACCAACCAGGTATCGGCAATTGGCATACGCCGCTCACTGGTGGTTTTCCAGTTCTTTTTGTCGATTGTACTTATTACTTCTATCATCATTATATACAGCCAGCTCAACTTTATAAAAAATAAAGACCTTGGTTTCGACAAAAACCAGAAACTTGTCTTAAGTTTTTATACCGACGATGCCCGGCAAAAGATGGCAGCACTGGAAAAAGATCTTCAACAATTAGCTGAAGTAAAACAGGTAAGCCAGTCCGACAATTACTTGAGCCATCATACGGCAAAAGACTTTCCGGTGTACCTCGCGGGCGGCAATCAATCCACATCCGTAGACGCCATTAACATGGGAGCCGACGAAAAATTTGTGAAAACCAACGGCATCAGGATCATTGCCGGCAGAGATTTCGATGTAAAGGACACATTAAAGACGCTCATCAATGAGACCCTATGCAAACGCCTGGGCCTTAAAACCGAAGCAGCGCCGGGAACAAGACTGTTCAGTAAATATTTCGATGGCACTATTCATTCCTTCGAAATTGTTGGCGTAATGAAAGATTTCAATTATGAGTCTCTTCATGGAGAAGTTGGCCCGTTTATGATATTTCACAATGGCAATCCCGGTAACTACTTCTCCTATATGACGGTTTCGGTCAGCAGCCAAAATTATAAGGCGCTTTTGAGCAAAATGGGAACAGTTTGGCAAAAGGACCTGCCTGTTGTACCTTTTGAATATTCATTTCTTGACCAGGAGGTGCAAAAGCAATACACGGCGGAGATCAGCCTGTCTAATATCATCAATTCATTCACCATTATGGCTATTTTGATCTCGTGTCTCGGGTTGTTTGGATTGGCTGCATTTAGTGCTGAGCAACGTCAAAAAGAGATTGGTATCCGCAAGGTACTTGGGGCGAGCATTACCAGCGTTGTTGGTTTGCTTTCAAAAGAATTCGTCAGACTGGTTGGCATCGCATTTATACTGGCTACGCCGCTTTCATGGTGGGCTATGCACAAATGGCTGGAGGCATTCGCCTACAAGGTGCCTGTTACCTGGTGGATGTTTGCTATAGCGGGGGCATTATCCATCGTTATAGCACTGATCACCGTCAGCTTCCAGGCGATAAAGGCAGCATTGGCTAATCCGGTGAAGAGTTTGAAGACGGAATAGATCTTACCCTGCCCCTCTCCTTTGGAGAGGGGCTTTAATAATTTTTTATAGCGATGGGTTTTACCTACCACAAAAGACAAATACTAAACATTTTGAATATGAAAAAGCTCGGTTTGGTGATCATGTTATCACTATTCATTTTCCAGGCATTCGCGCAGGACAGCGAAACTTACCGGATGATATTGAAGGACGACTGGCAAATGCAATCGTCACTAAAAGTTTCAGCCGCGGGGAGCAGCATTTCGCTAAGTAAGTTCCAGCCACAGGGTTGGTATAAAGTAAGCGTCCCGACAACGATCATTGCGGGTCTCATTGCCAACAAGGTGTACGATTTTGATCCCTTTTATGGTATGAACTTTGAAAAGCTGAAGGACCCGGCATTGGATAAGCCCTGGTGGTTCAGGAAAGAGTTTTCGATCCCCGCATCGGAGAAAGGCAAAAATGTAGTACTTAAGCTGCACGGTATCAACTACAAGGCCAACGTGTGGTTAAACGGTGTTAAAATCGCCGATTCGACCCAAACCATGGGGCCTTTCCGCATCATCGAACTGGACGTGACCAAATATATCAAACAGGCTGGAAACGTACTGGCATTAGAAATTAAGCGGCCGGTTAACCCGCAAAAGAAAGGCGGCGACCTGGCCATCGACTATGCCGACTGGATACATTATCCGCCCGATTACAACGGAGGTATCGTGAATGATATCGAGATCAAAACCTTTGACAAGGTGGGTATCCAATATCCTTTGGTGACCACGCATTTCGATATGCCTTCATTGGATATTGCCCATTTGACCGTAGATGCGTTGGTAACTAACTATTCGAAAACCCCGCAGGATGTTGTGGTAAAGGGGAAGATCAACAATGATGTCGCCTTTGAACAAAAAGTGCACCTGGGTCCGGGCGAGCTCAAAAATATCACTTTCAGCCCGGGCGATTATACCCAGTTGAATATCAAAAATCCGAAAATATGGTGGCCCTGGCAGTACGGAAAGCCTGAGCTGAACCGCATCGAGCTTTCGGTGGTACACGGAACAGCGGCCAGCAACACCATTTCAGAAAATTTCGGCATCAGGGAGATCACCTCGAAGCTGATCGATAATAAATCCCGCGAGTTTATAGTGAATGGTAAACCCATCATGATACGCGGGGCGGCCTGGTCGCCGGATATTTTCCAGCGCCGTTCGGCTGAACGGCAGGAACAGGAACTGCGCCTGTACCGCGATATGAACATGAATATTGTGCGCTCCGAAGGAAAGCTGGAAGACGATCATTTTTACGCTTTATGCGATAAATATGGCCTGCTGGTAATGACAGGCTGGATGTGCTGCGGCGCCTGGCAATACCCCGAGAACTGGGATAAGGCCAAGCGTTTGGTGGCCATGCAATCGGACAGCAGCGTCATGTACTGGCTGCGCAATAAGCCGAGCATTATGGTGTGGCTCAACGGCAGCGACATGCCGCCACGTGATACCAGCGTGGAACGCGATTACCTGAACATCGAGGCAGCTTTGAAATGGCCCAACCCAACCATTTCTACAGCCGATGCCAGCAAATCCAAAGTTTCGGGCTATAGCGGTGTAAAAATGGCCGGCCCTTATGAATGGGTGCCGCCTATTTATTGGGAAACGGATACCACGCAAAAATTCGGGGGAGGTACTTACAGCTTTGCCACTGAAATATCGCCGGGACCATCGATCCCGCCGTACGAGAGCCTGGTAAAATTTATCCCTAAAGATTCGCTTTGGTTTACCACCGCCGACTGGAACTACCATTGCGGCACCATGACTTTTGGCAATACCAAGGTGTTCGATGCAGCGCTCATCGGCCGGTACGGCCAACCGGCCGACATTAAGCAATACGTAGCCGAGGCGCAGGCACAAAATTACGAGGCGCACCGGGCCATGATGGAAGGCTATGGTCTGCATAAATACAAAACCGCCACCGGCGTGGTGCAATGGATGGGCAGCAACCCATGGCCAGGACTGATATGGCATACCTACGACTACTACTTGTACCCGGCCGGAACCTATTTCGGCATGAAAAAGTCGATGGAAACACTGCACATCATGTATTCTTACAGCAATAACGAAGTGGATATCATCAATTCATTATTGCAAAAATTCACCGGGTTGAAGGCACAGGCGACCATATATAACCTGGATGGCAGCCAGAAATATGATCACACGGCTTCGGTGGACGTGGATGCCGACGGTACCGCGAAATGTTTCGTCCTGCCTGCCGCCGCTGAATTTTCGGACACCTATTTTCTAAGGTTGCAGTTATTTGACAACGGCGGTAATGTAAAAAGCATCAACTGGTACTGGTTGTCGAAAAAAGGGGATGTGCTGAACTGGAAAAAATCCAAATGGTATATGACGCCCGAAACGTCGTATACGGATTATACAGGGTTGAAAGACATGGGCAAAACAGCACTGAAAGTCTCTTATTACACCGATAAAGCAGCAGACAGTACTTACCACGCTGTGACCATTATCAATACCGGTAAAACAGTGGCTTTCCAGGTGCATTTGCGTGCATTGAAAGGCAAAGATGGCGACGATATTCTGCCGGTAATTTTCAGTGATAATTATATTGAACTGGCCCCCGGCGAAAGCAGGGTCATCCGATGCAGCTATGCCAATAAAGATGCGGGTGGCGCGACGCCTTATTTTGTAACCTCGGCATGGAACTTAGACGTCGGCGCAAGCGAGGCGGATAAAGAGGCAGGGTTTGAAGGAAAATAAGTAGTAAAATTTAGGGATAAAAGAAGCCGCCTCGCATTAGCAAGGCGGCTTCTTTGGTGTTTATGCGTTCAGTTAATTAACTGCTCAAAGAAAGCACCGATATTATTTACCCGGTCTACAAACTGTAGCTCCAGTATCCAGTGCCTGTCGTTTCCATCTTTATCGGCCTGGAATATATCACTGTGATTATGCGGGTGTACATCAAGGCCCAAATCATCGGGATCAAGCTGCTCATGCGGAAAATGACCCACGATGTGCCCTCCAATTTCGCCGCCAAACTCCCAGCCGTATTTCTCAGCGAGCCGGGTTACATAATTAAAGTATTCGGCGCCGGTAAGGCTGGTCTGTTTATCGTACCAGGCTTTGGCTTCATGCCAGGCGGCTTCCACATCACTTTTCAGCTTTAGTTTTAAAGGATCATTGCCCAGCACGTACGTCCTTCCCAGGTCCGCTTCCCATCCCTCGAAAATTGGGCCGAAATCCAAAAACAGGATATCGTTTTTTTGTATGACCAGGTCGGGCGGATCCGCACTGTAAGAATTGATGGTGTTGGGGCCGGTCCGCACGATCTTTTTATGCCAGAATTTTTCTATCCCGAAATGCTTCCGGGCAATTTCAACCACCTCAGCTGCCAATTCGCTTTCCGATTTACCCGGTAAAATTAACCCCAGATACTCCACCATGTCAAACAATTCTTTTGCCTTCTTCTCTGCAAGGGCAAGTTTCTGTTTCGCGTCGTTCATTTTTTATATGGGGTTAATAAACCATGTTTTTGCTATTCTGCAGGTCCCTTATATTTCGTTCGATCTCGGCCCTGTTGCCGCCTTTGGCCTGCGGCAAAGCTTTTTGTGCATATTCAAGCGCTTTTTTGTAATCGCCCATCGCCGAGTAGGCGCTTGCCATACCTATATTGGTAAAAAGGGTATTCGGATATTTATCATAAACCATCTTCATAACGTCACAGCCTTCCTTTGTTTTTTTTGCCAGCAGCAAATTAAAACCATAGGTATAGCCCTGTATCTGATCCATAAACGGCATGGCTTTTTTCATAGTTTGCTCAGCCTCCTCCTTACGCCCCAGGCTATCCAGTATAGCTGCTTTGGTTTGCCATGCATCAAAATTCCGGTTCCCGCCGAAAGTAGCGCTAAGCGAACTGTCAGCCCACATCAGGCCTTCCTCCAAATTGGTTTTATTGGCGGCGCAATAGGCTGCTGCCTGGTACCATGGCTGCCACAAGCCCGGTAAAGCTTTATCTCCGCGCAACTCTTTCCTGAAGGATGCGATCTGCGTTTTCACCACATCTACATCAATTTTGAAAGGGATCGCCAGTTTTTCCCATTGCAACAGCACAGTTGCACTCGATGGGGTTTGATCGGTAAACTCATATTTCAGCCACTCCACACTGTTGTCGGTCTTTACTGGCTTCACCTTCACACGCAAAACGTCCTCTTCCGGATCATAAAAGAAGTTCCCCCAGGAGGTTGAATTTTTTGAGAAGATCAATATACATTCATTAGGGTCGTAGGCGACAAAAAAGCCATACCTGCCCGCGGGCAGGTCATGGCCCTCAACCTTGACATCTGTAGTAAACTCAATCGTAGTATTTTCATTCGCGCCGGCACGCCATGGAGCCGGTTTTTTTGCGCCGTACCCAAGCTCTGTAAAGCCTACGCGAATAAGCTCGCCCCAAATGTGGCCTTCCCTTTTCTTAACACCCGGGCGGCTGTAATGAATGGTAACATTCGTCAAGCCGATTTGCTCGCTAACGGATGCCGTTTTGTTGCCCCCGCGTGGGAGCGTGGTCAATTGTGCCCGCACCAACCCGCCAAAAGCCAGCTGGAAGGAAAGCAGTAGTAAACAGGATTTAAGTAAAGTTTTCATCAAATGCTTTGTTTTATAAGATCAGTTGTTATGATTGTCGCAAACTCGTTGTTCAGGCTCGCCAGTGCTGTTTCATGGATCAATTCAGCAGGGTAATTTTGCCCGTCGACGCCTGTTTTATTAAAAGTGGCTGTTGCATCAGCAACAAGGAAAGTCTTGTAACCCAGGTTCCCGGCCATCCGGGTGGTCGTCGAAATGCAATGGTCGGTAGTTAAGCCGACAATGATAAGTGTGTTAATTCCGGCCTCATCTAATTGCGCCTGCAAATCAGTTCCTATGAAGGCGCTGTTTACATTCTTTTTGATGATGGGTTCCCGATCAATGGGCGCAACCAGGTCCATAAATTCATTTCCCGGATGGGTTTCACGCAGGGGCGAGACCGGGTTAGTGGAACAATGCTGAACATGAAAGACCGGCAGATCGTTATCTCTCCAAATTTTCAGCAGTTCGCTCGCTCTTAGCTCTGCATCGCGATTATTTCTCTGCCCGCCCCAATGGGCAATGTCGTCAAATCCCTTTTGAATATCAACCAGGATCAATGCCGGTCTGTCCGATCTCTTTATGCTCAATTCCATGTTTATTCGATATCAATAGCAAAAAACGGTTGTTTAACTGATAAAATAAAATACTTAATTTTGATTGATTGATAACTTATTTTGATTGTTATGGATGTTCAGCAACTCAAAAACTTCCTTATTTTATGCGATACGCTCAATTACCGGAAGGCCGCCGAACAGATCAGCATCGTGCAGCCTGCGCTGAGCAGGCAAATTCAATTACTTGAAAGTGAAATTGGGGCTTTACTGTTTAATCGTAGTAAACGAACGGTTACGTTAACCGAAGCGGGCAACTTTTTCCGGGCAGAGGCTGGTAGGATAGTGCAGGACCTGGACAAAACCATCACGCGCACGGCACAGATGCACCGCGGCGAAGCCGGCGAGGTAAGGATAAGTCATTCGAGCTCGGCCATGAACACTGTGGTTCCTTCTTTTTTAGTGAAAGTGAAACACAGATGGCCCGACCTGAAGACCATTGCGCTGGAAACCTCGAATTCTGAGCAAATAGAAATGCTACTGGCGCGGCAAACCGATATCGGTGTCGCTCCCAATATTATGCTGCCGCCGGAAATAAATTCAAAAATTTTATACCGCGAAAACTTTGTATTGATCTTGCCAAGTGACCATCCTTTGGCGGATAAAAAAATAACTGACCTTTCCGTTTTGAAAGACGAGACCTTTGTTTTGCCGCAGCTTTCCACCGGGGTCGGCTATGTTGAGGCGATATTACAGTTATGCCAGGGCTTTGGCTTTAAACCGAAGGTAGCGCATGAATCAGCGCACGCTATGGGGGTGTTGCGGCTGGTGGAAGCGGGGCTTGGCATTTCTATCGAGCCTGTATCCGCCGTGCGCGGCGCGGATATGAATATCAAACTGATCGAATTAAAAAATCTTACCCAAAAGGCGGCAATGGTACTTTTCTGGCTGTGTGAACGCGAAGATGAACTGAGCAGGTTTATAGAGATGTTTTGACGGGCGGATCACATCAATTCCTTCATCAGCTTATCGAATGCCTCTTTCAGTTCGGCCAATTCAGTTTCTACTTTTGCCAGCCGCGCTTCCAGGTCACTTGAAGAACGTGAAGGCGCGTCCGATGAAAAAGTTTCTTCCGCCCAGTCGGTGCTGCCGCCAAGCAGGTGCACATACCGCACTTCTTTTTGGCCGGGCCGGCGGGGCAGTTGTTTGATGTATGGATGATCACCCGAAGAGAGTTTATCCAGCATTTCCTGCACTTCTTCAATCGAATCGAATTCGTACAAGCGGCCCGAATTGGTATTCAATTCGCCTGGCGTTTGCGGTCCGCGTAATATCAGCAGGCAAATGATCGCCACTTCCGATGGGATAACCGGGTAAACAATGGCGAAGTTGTGTTTATACTTTACTACCCTGTCCGTACCGCCGGTAGCGGTTGAGACCAGGCCACGGCGTTTCAGCGTGTTAACCGCGTTCACCACCGTTTCCGTATCGTACTGCACCACGGGGTGGCGCGAGGTTTTCTGATTGCAGGCGGCAACCAGGCTATTCACGGTCATGGGGTAATAATCGGGTGTGGTGCGGCTTTTTTCCATCATCGAGCCGAGCACACGCAGTTCGGCGTCATCCAGTTGGGGTAATTGATCCATCCGCTAAAGATAGGAATGGCGGGGGATTAATAAAAACGGGTCCGGATGTCAGAGGTCAGGCAGTGCTGTAATTTACCAAACCCTCCATTTTGCTTGCAAAAGGGAGGGTGGTCGAGCGAAGCAACGACCGGGTGGGTAAAATAGCCGAGCGGTATTAGCGCAAATGCATGGCGTCCATTTACTCACCCCGAATGCGCTGCGCTGTTCGACCCTCTCTTCGGCAAGCCGAAAAGAGGGTAACAAGATGATTTTCCTAATAACAAGTTTTAGACGAAGGAGGGGGTAAACAAAAAAGCACCGCCCCAACCAGGCGATGCTTCTCATCTATGTATTAAACGTATTAGCTATGAATTACTGTACGAACAGGTATGATTTGCCCTGGCCGTTGTCATAAACGTGCATTTGTTTTTTAACGTCGCTTTTTTCTGATTTTATTTCAACCGTGTAGTCGCCGTTATCGAGGCCGCTAACATTGTATGATTTTTCTGCAGGCAAGCCATTGGTTACAGCGTCCTTGAATATTCCGTTACCGTCCTGGTCGTAAATGATCACGACGGTTTTTTCGGCTTCAGCCTTTACGCCGAAAGCGTTGTCGTTCTGTACTGCTGTAAAACTTACAGTTGGTGTAGCTTTTGGAGCTTTTGATTTGCCCGGAGCGGCGAAAACGCTTGTGCCTGCTGCTAAAATAATCGCGGTGATAGTGATGATCTTTTTCATGTTTTTTTTATTTTTTAATTGTTAAACCTAATTTGCTTTGTTGTTTCAATGACCAAATAAACGGCGACTTTTTCATCTGGTAAAATCTATTAGACCACCACCGGAAAGGTATAGACGAACGGCGCTTTTTGGCACATTTACGTTGTAAGTGCCTTATAATTAGTAAAATAAAGTGTTTGCCGACTGTGACAAGCGTTTGGCAGATCAAATCGGGGTGTTCGTCGGCTTAAAGTGTAAAAAGTACACAAATAAGGCACCGCTTTCTTAAAAAACGGTGCCTTAACAAAATATAGCAGCATTTATTTATTTTACAAAGACCACTTTACCCTGGGGCTTGTTGTACACATAAAAATTGGTCTTTATATCGTGGCCTTTGGAATGGATCTCCAGGGTGTAGTTTCCGGCATCAAGCTGCGCTAAATTATATCTTTTTTCAAAACGGCGGGCATCGGTCAGCACATTCTTAAAAGTATAAGTCTCGTCCTCGTTGGTAATGATTACCATCGAACGGCCGGGCATAGGTTTATCAACCATTACGGCAAAGCCCGGTTCGTGGCGAAGCGGTATAATACTTACCCCGGCCCGTGCACTCAGATCTGTACTATGACTATGCGGTTTTGGTTTAGGCGCTGCCGTAGAACTAACGCCAAGGCCCATCAGGATGCCCAGTGCGCCATAAATAATCGACTTTTTCATGATCTTCTAAATTAAGTATGTATTAAATCAGATTGAGTCGTTGTTCCTCCATACCATTTCTTTATGTCCGTATAACAGTCAGGTGTTAAAAATGTTTGCTTTTTTTGTTTTAAACGGTTCATAATTAGGCAGGTATCACGCGACTATATTTTTCAAAAAAGCGTCTAAAATACCATTAAAATGCGGTTAATTTGTAATTAAATGGCACTCTTTACCGCATCATTAAATTCCGGGAGCAACGGCAATTGCTATTATGTTGGCAATGATCACGAGGCCGTGCTGGTAGATGCGGGCATATCCTGCCGGGAGACGGAAAGGCGGATGAAAAGGCTTGGGCTCTCGATGCAGAAAGTCAAAGCGATATTCATATCGCATGAACATAGCGACCACATCAACGGCATCGCTGTTCTTTCCAAAAAATACCAGCTGCCCGTTTATATCACCCCCGCAACTCTAAGCGGCAGCAGGCTGCAGCTCGAACATAGCCTCGTGGAGTCTTTTAAAGCCTATGAGCCGGTGACCATTGGGAGTATCAGGGTTTCGGCTTTCCCTAAATTCCATGATGCGGCGCATGCGCACAGCTTTATCATCACCTGCAAGGATATTACGGTTGGCGTATTTACCGATATCGGTATCGCCTGCAAGCACCTTACCGATCATTTTTCCAAATGCCACGCGGCTTTCCTTGAGACCAATTACGATGAGGAAATGCTGCAAAACGGCCGGTATCCCTATCACCTGAAAAAGCGCATCAGCGGAGGCCTTGGCCACTTATCTAATAAGCAGGCGCTGGAGGTTTTTCTCGCGCACCGGCCCGCATTTATGAGCCACCTGTTCCTGTCGCACCTGTCGCAGGACAATAACCGTCCCGAGTTGGTTCATGAATTGTTTAAACAGCACGCCAATGGCACCGAGATCGTCGTGGCGTCGCGCTATGCCGAAACGCAGGTGTATTATATTGACGGCACTTACCAACCCGACGCTGAACACTTGAGGCTCGTCGTCGAAAAAGGCCAGGTGCAGTATAGTTTGTTTTGACCGACCGATAAAAAAATGAAGATGTTAGCAGCGAAAGTTTATGTATTGTTAATGATTCATTTTGCCTTTCAAGGGGATAATTATAAGATGGCGGATCAGTTGTATAATAATAAACAGTACGAATCATCGCTAAAAATTTGCAATACGGAAATACCTAAGCTTAATGAGAAGGATAGTCTCTACGAGAAATTCTTGTCATTGCGCGCCAGCAACTATATGCAGATTAAAGACTACGATCACAGTATAGATGATTATCTCACGTTGATTAGGATCAAACCTGAGAAAACGATGTACTATATAGGATTATCTTATTTATATGGTGAAACACTACAATATAAAAAATGCATTGATATACTGAAATTAGCGCTTAGTGTAAATGATACGGATATATATGTTCTTAATAATTTATCCTATTATTCAAATCAAATAGGCTATTACGTTGATGGGATGAAATATGCAGCAATCGGCCTTAAATATGCCAATAACAGCGAATGGAAAGGCGCCTTATTAAATAATAAGGGTTATAGCTACATAGGCTTAGGTAAATATCAGGATGCGTTAAATGATATTAACGAATCGATAAGACTCAATGCCGATAACTCTTTTGCTTATTGTTACAGGGCCATTGCCAACATACATTTGAAAAGGATGCAGACTGTTTGTGATGATCTTGAAAAGGCTAAAAATTTAGGCGCAGTTAGCTTAACTAATGAGCTTATCAAAGAAAATTGCAAGAACTGAGATTGCGGTCCGCCAAAAGATATCATTATCGCTGTCCAATACTTCCCAATTATTTCTATATTCATACTGCGGTGCCGGCTAGTTGCTTATGGCGATATATTGGAAGATAATTCTGTTTAAACAACTGAAAATGATGTCGTTGCAGGTGTTGGCACATCCAAAACCAAGGTTTACCACATTGGTGTGACTCGTCTGACTCGTCCGGAAAAAACTATACACTAAAAAAGTGTATGAAAAAGAAAAACGAGGATATATTAGGGACTGAACGTTATGGCAGGCGCGGCCATTTCGATCCAATGTTACGGGTCATCGTGACTCGTCCGAAAAATCATGGTTTACACTTTCCAATACATTTTTGAATTAAACTATTGATAATCAATACTTTAACTACTAAAACACTGAAATTATGTAAACCATGTAAACCATGTTTTGCGTAGTTAAGATACCGAAAAAAGTTCCACATGATTGGCGCTGTGAATGGTTAATATTTTAACAATACATACATCCCCATTTATTTTTATCTTCATACTGCCGTACCCCAGTTAAAGCTTATGACGATACATTGGAAGAAGATCCTGTTTAAAACGCTGAAAATTACGGGCATTACGATTGGAAGCATTTTATTGCTCATGTTCCTTTTGCCGGTGTTGTTTCCAAAAACGATCACTGAAAAGATCAAACAGGTGATGAACCAGAAGATCAACGGGCAGGTAAACTTTTCATCCACCAGTCTTTCCTTCTTCAAACGTTTCCCCGAACTGACGCTCACCCTGGAGGATTTTTCGCTGAAGGGCAGCGCCCCCTTTGAGCAGGATACGCTCGTAGCCGCTAAGGATATTTCGTTCGCGGTTGACCTTACCTCTTTGCTTGGCTCGAAGATCAACATCAGCAAGATCTACCTAAACAACGCTTTTATCAACATTGAGGTGGATAGCCTGGGCCACCGTAATACCAATATTTTAAAATCGCAGCCGGCAAACCCAAACGCCAAAACCGATACCGCCGCCGCTTCGCTCGGCATTCAACTGATCGACATTGAGAATAGTCATTTGGTTTATGACGACCAGTCGCTGCCGATGCTGATAGATGCGCGCAATTTCAACTACAAAGGCAGCGGCGATTTTACGAAGAACGTGTTCGATCTGCAATCGCATTTGGAGGTTGGCTCAACTGATTTCATCTACAACAAGCAATCCTATGTGGTCAACAAACACGTCAACGCCGACCTGGTGACCAGTATTAACACCAAGTCGCTGGCGTTTACATTTAAGAAAAACGATTTGATGATCAATAAGCTGCCGGTAAATTTCATAGGGCGGTTTGGCTTCATTAATGGCGGTTATGACATGGACTTCCGGTTCACTTCGCACCAAAGCGACCTGAGTGATATTTTTACTGCCCTGCCGCCTGAATATATGAAATGGGTTAAAAATACGGAGGTGAACGGCACGGGTGTTATTCAGATAGGACTGACCGGCCAATACGTCGCCTCGAAAAATAAGATGCCCGATTTTACTTTTAGCATGCAGGCGCGAAATGGCTTTATTTCGAACAATAAAACGCCCTCTCCGGTTCGTGATCTGTACCTGGATATGAGCGCCAAAGTGCCCAATTTCAATCCTGATAGCATGGTGGTTAAGATCGATTCGCTGCATTTCCGGATCGACCAGGACCGGTTCGATTCCAGGTTCAGCGTAAAAGGGGTCAAATCGCCCGACATTTTCGCCAGGGTAAATACCGAGATCGACCTGGAAAAATGGAACCGGGCATTTGGCGTAAAATCAGTCGACCTGAAAGGGCGCTATGCGCTGCATTTGCTGGCGCAAGGTAAATATTCAACCGGTTTACGGAAACGCGGTCTACGGCATGTGGATACGGTGATTACCAGTATCCCGAAGTTTGCGCTCAGATCGTCATTTAGCAATGGATACGTCAAATATGCAGGCGTACCCGAAGCGATGAAGAATATCGGCTTTAAGCTCGATGCTTCCTGCCCGGATAATAATGTGAAGCATTTTAAGGTGCAGTTAGCCGATCTGAACATATCCGCACTCGATAATTTCATCAAAGGCTATTTCAATTTGAGTAATGAAACCGGCCTAACGATGGACGGCGTTATTCAATCCAAATTTCACCTGGATGATATTAGAAAGATCTATCCTGTAAAAGGTATGGACCTCCGTGGTGACCTGGCTATCGACATGAAAACCAAGGGGCGTTATATCCCCGCACATAAAATATACCCGGTTACCAGCGCGACCATCAACCTGAAGAACGGGTACATTCAAACCAAATACTACCCGCACCCTATCCAAAACCTGCAGGTGAGCGCCAGTTTAACCGATAACACGGGCTCGCTGAGCGGGCTTAAAGTCAATATCAAGCCGGTGTCACTCACTTTTGAAGGGCAGCCATTTTTGGTAAGGGCCGATCTGAAAAATTTTGCCGACCTGCAATATAATATCCACTCGCGGGGCACTATTGATATTGGTAAAATATACCAGGTTTTCGCGCTCAAGGGCTATGGTGTGAGCGGTTTGATCACGACTAATTTTACGCTGAAAGGCAAGCAAAGTGATGCTACCGCGGGAAGGTATGATCATCTATTCAACAAAGGGACAATGAGCGTCAGGGACCTGGCATTAACATCCGACCTGTTCCCAAAGCCGTTCGTCATCAAATCGGGGCAGTTCAGTTTTAAGCAGGATAAAATGAACTTTGATGCCTTTACGGCGGATTACGGCAAATCAGTCATCATAATGAACGGTGCTTTATCCAATGTGATCGATTACGCCATGAAACCCAATTCGCAATTGACAGGTACTTTTAACCTTACAAGCGGTTTGATCGTAGCGGATGATTTTATGGCTTTCGCCGATGGGCCGCCGGCGACAGCCGCGAAGGCTGCCGCTCCTGCTGCAAAATCGGCCGCGCCGACCGGAGTAGTGCTGGTTCCCGCAAACCTAAACCTCACCTTTACCGCCGATGTGAAAAAGGTGAAATACCAGGGATTGGATATTAACGATGTAAAAGGCCAGATGACCATCAGCAATGGACAGATACAATTGAAAGGGGCCGGTTTTACCATCGTCGATGCGCCGGTGGTGATGGATGCAACCTACGGCAGTATCAACCCGCAAAAGGCCTTCTTTGATTACCATATCACCGCGCAGGAATTCGATATTCAAAAGGCCTATAACCAGATCAAGCTCTTCCGCGACATGGCTACTTCTGCCAAAAGCGCGGCGGGTATCGTTTCGCTCGATTATAAGCTGAGCGGCAAACTGGATAAAAATATGAAGCCGGTCTATCCCTCGCTCAAAGGCGACGGAACGTTAACCCTGAAACAGGTAAAGGTCAAGGGCTTTAAACTGTTCGGGTCGGTGGCCAAAGCGACGGGAAAAGACAGTTTGGCCGAGCCTTCTGATGCTTCTAAAGTGGATATTAAAACCACCATCGCGAATAATATTATTACTATCCAGCGTACCAAAATGCGTTTTGCCGGTTTCAGGCCGAGGTTTGAGGGGCAGGTAAGCTTCAGCGGCGATCTGAACATCAAATTCAGGCTGGGACTGCCGCCTTTAGGCATTTTCGGCATACCGATGACCATTACCGGCACGCAGACCAACCCGAAAGTTCACCTGGGCAGAGGCAAAAAAGAAGACGAACTAAAAGAAGATACCAGCGACGACCAATAGGCTCGTCGTTTTTTTGTTTTATATGCTATCTTCAATAGAATTTTCGGCTTAAATTTAGCGCTGCTCCACCTCCAAAATATGTTGAGGTCAGAATATACATTGTACACCCATTCACAATGAAGAAATTTACTTTAACGTTTCTTTTTGCTTTTGTTTGCAGCATCGGTTTTGCGCAAAAAAGCAAGATAGACAGCCTGTTGATGAAAATCGACCAAACTGAAGATATTAAAGAATTGCAACTGGTGACGGGTGAATTAACAAGCACTCCGGAGGGTGCCTTCGCACTATTGAAAAAAGGTAAGCAAGACCTGCAAAAGGCTGAGAAAGCGGGGCTTGCTAAAAAGCAGCAGGTCGCTTTAATATTGATTTGCGACGCAGCCTTTCAGCTTCATGATGCACCGGAGCTTTTAACTGATGCGCTAAAAGGAATTCGTATTTGTCACGATACAAATGACGCTGCTTTTCTGCATCATTTCTTCCATTTTGCAGGGTTAGCAAATATTTATGACCGGAATTTTCATAGAGCCGTTAACTATTTTTCACTTTCGACAATGGCATCTTTGGCTAGCAAAGACATTGAAAGCGCCCTGGGCACCTATTCAGATATGGAGTCGTGTTATGCAAATCTTAATATGCCTGATTCGGCACTTATTATTGCCAGGCGTGAGTTCGCGCTTTTGAAACAGCTTGGTGGGCGCGACAAGCCGGGTTACCATAATATGGCAATGGCCGACCTTGCTGAGGCACTGGCCGCAAAAGGCAATATCGACTCGGCCCTTTATTATGACCGTGTGGTTTACGAACAGGAAAAAAAACGCTTGCCGCAAGTTTCCGAGTTCCCTTATCTCGAAAACAATATTGCCATAATGTATCTCCGTTCGGGTAAACCCGATTCGGCTGCCAAATACGCCCTCGATGCCTACAGCCGGGCATCAAAAACAAGAAACTGGGAATTTACCGCCACTGCAGCTTCTATACTGGCTAAGGCGTATGAAGGCAGCGATGATAAGAAAAGCCTGTTTTACCTTAAGGCCCAAATTACCTCGAACGACAGTATTACTGCCAGCGATAAAGCGCGGCAGTTTGAGTTGGTAGCCGGGAAGGAAAAGCAGTACCAGGAAGAACTTAAGGCCAAGCAAGAACAATATAATACCCGCATTCGCTTTTATATTGTAATTGCCGTTGCGGCGGCTCTTTTAATAATAGGTTTCATCCTTTGGCGCAACAATAGAAAACAAAAACAAAGCAACCTCCTGCTAAGCGAACAGAAAGAAGAGATCGAAGCGCAACGCGACAACTTGGGACATACACTGGACAAATTACAGGCCACCCAAACGCAGCTTATCCAAGCTGAAAAGATGGCTTCGTTGGGTGAGCTAACGGCAGGTATTGCCCATGAGATCCAAAACCCATTGAACTTCGTCAATAATTTTTCGGAAGTGAGCGTCGAGTTACTTACAGAACTAAAAGAGGAAGAAGAAAAGGGGAATAAAGAAGATGTAATGGCTATTGCCGACGACCTTACTCAAAATTTGGAAAAGATACTCCATCACGGCAAACGCGCCGACGCCATTGTAAAAGGCATGCTACAGCACAGCCAAAGCGGCAGCGGAACTAAGGAGCCTACCAATATCAATGCCCTTACCGATGAGTGTATGCGCCTTGCTTACCATGGCTTAAGGGCAAAGGATAAGGGCTTTAATGCTGAAATGATCAGCCATTTGGATGAGATGCTGCCAAAAATTAATGTGATACAGCAGGATATCGGCCGGGTAATGCTAAACCTTTTTAACAATGCATTTTATGCGGTAAATCAGAAGCAGAAAACGGCGGTGGCAGATTACAAGCCGGCGGTGTCGGTAACTACTTCTGTTGAAAACGGGCAAGTAACTATTAAAGTGAAAGATAATGGCATCGGCATCCCCGATTCGATAAAAGAAAAGATCATGCAGCCATTTTTTACTACCAAACCTACAGGCGAGGGCACGGGGCTGGGTCTGTCCTTAACTTATGATATGGTGGTGAAGGGGCATGGAGGATCGATACAAATCGATAGCAAGGAAGGCGAAGGTTCAGAATTTATTATATCATTGCCTCGCTAAAGTCACAACGCCTGATTTTTACGTACCCTTTTTAATTTCATTTTACAGATTTAATACACCTGTGCAATTTTGGTGGTAAATTGCCATTATGAAAGCCGCCAGGGACGAATTACTGAAACCGCTCGATGATCCGGATAAGGAATGGGACATCATCATAGTTGGTGGCGGAGCAACGGGTTTGGGAACGGCGCTCGATGCGGCTTCGCGCGGCTACCAGGCTCTGCTGCTCGAACAGGTTGATTTTGCCAAAGGCACTTCGAGCCGCAGCACCAAACTGGTGCACGGAGGCGTCCGCTACCTGGCGCAAGGCAATATCCGGCTGGTTCGTGAGGCCATGCGCGAGCGCGGGCTGCTAATGAAGAACGCGCCGCATTTGGTTAGAAATCTTCCTTTCATTATCCCGATTTATAGCTGGTTCGATAGCTTATTATACAGCGTCGGGCTGCGGATGTACGACCTGCTTTCGGGTAAATTAAGCTTTGGCAAAACCAGGCGTATATCCAAAAAGGAAATTTTAAATCGTTTGCCGGGTATCCAGCCCAAAGGCTTGCGGGGCGGTATAGTTTATCACGACGGACAGTTTGACGATGCGCGGCTTGCGGTTAACCTGGCTCAAACCTGTTTGGAACAAGGGGCAACCGTGCTTAACTATTTCCGGGTCACCGGACTCATTAAAAAGGGGAACAAAATGTCAGGCGTAAAAGCAACTGATGTTGAAACCGGTAAAAAATATCAACTTAAAGCAAGGGTTGTCGTCAACGCAACCGGCGTTTTCGTCGACGATCTATTGCAGATGGACGAACCAGGCAAAAAGCCTACCGTAAGGCCGAGCCAGGGGGTGCATGTGGTATTGGACAGGAGTTTTATGCCCTCGGACGTTGCTTTAATGATACCTAAAACGGATGACGGCCGGGTGCTTTTCGCGGTGCCCTGGCATGATAAATTGGTGATAGGCACTACGGATACACCACTGGACGAATACAGCCTTGAACCCGTAGCATTGTATTCAGAGGTCAACTTCATCCTAAACACGGCTGCTGAGTACTTAGTGAAAGCGCCAAAGCGTAAAGATGTACTCAGCGTGTTCGCGGGGTTGCGCCCTTTAGCGGCGCCAACCGATGAGTCTTCGTCGACCAAGGAAATATCGCGCAGTCATAAAATTATTGTGTCAGCTTCCGGTTTAGTTACCATCACCGGCGGCAAATGGACCACCTACCGGAAGATGAGCGAGGATGTGGTCGAAAAAGCAATTGAAGCAGGCAGCCTGAAGCCTGCACTTTGCAAAACAGAAGAGCTGCCTATTCATGGAAGCGCGCAGCCAATTGATCAGCATGATCACCTGTATGTGTATGGCAGCGACCGGGAGCAGGTGCTCGCGCTTGCGAAGGAAAATAAAGAATGGGCCGATAAGCTGCACCACCGCTACGATTATTTAATAGCTGAAGTAATATGGGCGGTGCGGCATGAAATGGCCCGAAATGTCGAAGATGTGCTGGCCCGCAGGCTCCGCCTGTTATTCCTGGATGCGCGCGCAGCTATCGCGGCTGCTCCGTTAACAGCAAAACTAATAGCAACTGAACTGGGTAAAGACGATCAATGGCAAAATGAACAGGTAGCTTCTTTTGCCGCCCTGGCTGATAATTACCTGTTGCAGCCCTGATTTTTATCGTGTAGATTTAGGCACCAATTATTTGATAAACCTGTTAATGGAACAATATATTCTGGCCCTCGACCAGGGCACAACCAGTTCGCGAGCTATTGTTTTTGATCATAAAGGACAGATCAGGTCTGTCGCCCAAAAGGAATTTACGCAGATATTCCCGCAACCGGGATGGGTAGAGCATGACCCGAACGAAATATGGTCGTCGCAGGCAAGCGTTGCCGCTGAAGCGACTGTGAAATTGGGTATTAATGGTACACAGATCAAAGCTATCGGCATCACCAACCAGCGTGAAACTACCATTGTTTGGGACCGCAGCACCGGCGAACCAGTTTATAACGCCATCGTATGGCAGGACAGGCGAACAGCCGCCTTTTGCGACCAGCTTAAAAATGACGGGCATAGCGATTTGATACGGTCGAAAACGGGACTGGTGATCGACGCTTATTTTTCGGGATCGAAGATCAGGTGGATACTGGATCATGTGCCCGGAGCGCGTACCAAAGCCGAAGCAGGCGAACTGGCTTTCGGTACTGTAGATAGCTGGCTGGTTTGGAAGTTTACGCGCGGCACGGTACACGCCACCGATGTGACCAACGCAAGCCGTACGATGTTGTTTAATATACGGACACAGGAATGGGACGAGGAACTGCTTAAACTGCTGGGAATCCCAAAAAGCATGCTGCCCGAAGTGAAGCAAAGCAGCGAACTCTACGGCGAAACGGCTACTACCATATTCGCTTCAAAGATACCTATCGCGGGCATCGCCGGAGATCAGCACGCAGCCCTGTTCGGGCAGATGTGTATAGACAACGGCATGGTGAAGAACACCTATGGCACCGGTTGTTTTATGCTGATGAACATTGGCGATAAATTTATCGCATCAAAAAACAACCTGCTCACGACCATTGCCTGGAAGATTGATGGTAAAATTCAGTACGCCTTTGAAGGAAGCATATTTATCGGCGGGGCGGTAGTGCAATGGCTGCGGGATGGACTGGGCATTATCAAAACGTCGGCGGATGTTGAGAAGCTGGCCTTGAGCGTGCCCGATACGGGCGGCGTTTATTTTATACCCGCTTTCGCGGGATTGGGGGCACCTTATTGGGACCCGGAAGCCCGGGGAACGATTGTTGGTTTGACGCGCGGCACAACTGCCGGGCATATCGCGCGGGCGGCGCTGCAATCCATAGCATACCAAACGATGGATGTGCTGAAAGCCATGGAAGCGGACGCGGGTACGCCGATCAGGGAATTACGCGTTGATGGCGGGGCCACAGCCAATAACCTGCTGATGCAGTTCCAGGCGAATTTGCTCAATTGCAAAGTGATCCGACCTACGATAGTGGAAACTACGGCGCTTGGCGCCGCCTACCTGGCCGGGCTGGCTGTTGGTTTCTGGAAGAACATCGAAGAGATCAAAGAACAATGGCAAACTGAAAGAGAATTTGACCCGGTTGATGACCGCTCAGAAGTAGAAAAAGGAATAAAAGGATGGAAAAGGGCCGTGCATGCGGCGCAGGCATGGAGTGGGGGATGAGAGCCAAGAACCAAGGGTCAAGAGCCAGGATTTACCACATTTGTCTTGATTCTTGGCTCTTGATTCTAAAGAAGAATTTCAACATTAAACCTAATAGATATGACTCATTTCATGGCTGAATTTTTAGGCACAATGCTGCTTGTCCTTTTGGGCGACGGTGTAGTTGCCAATGTTCTTTTAAACGATACTAAGGGTAATAATAGCGGCTGGATAGTGATCACCACCGGTTGGGCGCTGGGTGTTTTTGTTGGCGTCACCGTCGCCGGGCCGATCAGCGGCGCGCACCTGAACCCGGCGGTTACCATCGGGCTGGCCATAGCCGGGAAATTCGCCTGGGCCGAAGTAGGTACCTATATTTTCGCCCAATTGCTCGGCGCGATGACAGGGGCTTTCCTCGTTTGGGCCATGTACTACAGCCATTTCCAGCGGACGAATAATCCGGGATCAGTGCTGGCCGTATTTAGTACGGGTCCGGCGGTACGCAATTATGCTTCCAATATCATCAGCGAGATCGTCGGCGCTTTTGTGCTGGTATTCGTCGTGTTTTACATTACGAAAGGCGAAATGGGTCCTGAAAAAATACCCATTGGATTGGGCTCTGTAGGGGCAATACCTGTGGCATTTTTGGTTTGGGCCATCGGCCTTTCTTTAGGCGGAACAACGGGCTATGCTATAAATCCTGCGCGTGATCTTGGTCCGCGTATCATGCACGCCATTTTACCCATCAAAAGCAAAAGCACGAGTGATTGGGCCTATGCATGGATACCCGTGTTCGGGCCTATGCTGGGCGCAGTTATCGCCGCGATTTTGTATATACAACTGAAGTAATGTTTGAGATTTGTGTTTAATGCACGGTTTGGATGTGGTCAAAGCCTATTTTTAAGCAGCGTATCAATACTGTTTTTGATACGTAAAACTACGCAATGTGTAATTGGCCCCTACAATTAACACGGTTAAATTCATCTGTAAATCAGTATATTATGATTTTATCAACTGTGGATAATGCGCCCGGCGCAAGAACGCCCCCTGTTGACTAAGTAACCATTTAGTCCTAATTTTAGTAAAATAAACCCTGACAATCATTCATCATTATGGAAACAACCGCAAGAGCCACTCCGATCACCGGGAAGGAAGGGGCCGAAATTGAATTAAACATTGCCGCCGAATGGACAAAAAACCATCGCGAAAGACATCCGCACACTTCCATCTCGCAATTTTTTGGGAACCAGATAGTACAAAAACTGCTTGATCAGCCGGGCTGCCTCGGCATACGTATTTATTACGCCAATAGCCAAAAACTAAACGGCTGGCAAAAATTTGTTCTATCGATAGCAAATTTTCTGAAAAAGAGTATCGCTGGCGCAGTAGGCGAAGATCATTTTATACTGGTAGGCGCCACAGCTGAAGGCTTGGATATGTTGCCGAAAGATAACAAGATCGATACATCGCAAACGTATAAGACAATGTCGGTAACAGCCGATTCGGCAACAAGTTACACCGGAACGGTGGTTGAGCAGGCGCACCCCTGCCCGGGATCGGCAGGTTGCCCCAAAAATGCGCTTACGGGGAGTTAATGTATAAAAAGATATGACCGCAGAGCGCCTATTTGATTGGATTTCAACTGCGTCCGGCTTTTTGCCGGTCTTAGCGTTCATTTATAACTATGTGTGGCTGGACAAAGTATCGCGAATAATCGGCATATTTTTCATAGTAGCTTTCATTTTCGATCTTACTTTGCAGGTGCTGCCACTTGCAGGCTTTGCTAATAATATCCCAGCGGTGCATATTTTCGTAATTATCAACATTATTTTCTATGGCATCATCTATTACGAGGCATTTTTTATAAGACGGCTTAAAACATTGACTATCGTCCTGACATCGCTTGCATTGGCTATAGCTGTATATTTTACGAAGAACCTGTTCACTTTTCCTTCTGAAGCCAATACAGCTTCAAGCATAGTTTTCATAGTGCTGTCGCTCATTTATTTCTACCAGTTATTAAGCAGGCAGGAATTTGTGCATATCGAGAAGCAGGGGCTGTTTTGGTTTAACGCGGGTGTGTTGTTTTATTCTTCTATTAATATTTTTCTTTTTATGCTTATTAATATGATACCAGTAGGCGACAGGCCATTTTATTTCATTATTAACAACATTACTAATATTATTGCTAACTTGTTATATACAACAGCACTACTTTGCAGGCCTCAGAAATTAGCTTAATTATTTTGCAAGCCGCACAAAGCAACATCATACCGGTGCTCATCATCGGTACCTCGGTAATTGTGGTGCTTATCGCCGGTCTGTTTTTTTTCGTGATCGTTTACCAGCGGAAAATGATCAAAAACCAGGTCGAGTTGCGCCGTTTGGAGGACGCACAGCAGCAGGAATTGTTGAAAGCGGTGGTAGAAACGCAGGAAAGCGAACGAAAGCGTCTTGCCGAGGACCTGCACGATAGTGTGGGACAAGTATTATCCGCTATCAAACTCAAACTGCACCGGTTGGATAAAGTAAACGAAGGCGAAAATGCCAACACGCTTTTGGCCGATACACGGCAACTGACTGATGAATGTATCCAGGAGATACGTAATATCATCCATAATGTGCTGCCGCCGGTGTTGACCGATTTCGGACTTATAGATGCGCTGAAGGCTTTGTGCAATAAAATGGATGATACCACGCCGATACAGGTGACTTTCGTAAAAAAATTGGATGACCAGCGTTTTGCTTCGGCGATTGAGCTTACACTATACCGTATCGCACAGGAGCTATTCGGCAATGCCGTAAAGCACTCGGAGGCAACATCGATACAGGTAGAGTTGACCAAACAGGATAATACGCTGATCATGACATTCAGGGACAATGGCAAAGGGTTCAATATCGACCATGTTAAACATGGCTTTGGGCTAAAGAACCTGAAGAGCCGTTCGAGCCTGATCAATGGTAAAATAGATATTTATACCAAACCCCTTAGCGGAACATTGACCACTATTAATGTACCATTACCCAAAAAATAAACCAATAATTAATATATTTATCTGAAATTTACCGTGTATGAAGCCGATAAATCTTGCCATAGCCGACGATCATAAAATTTTTAGGAACGGTTTAAAAGCCACGCTGGAGGATTACCCCGATTTTAATTTAATGATAGAAGCATCGAACGGCAAAGAGTTGATCGGCTTGCTGGCCACGCATACACCCGATGTGATCCTGATGGATATTAAAATGCCGGAAATGGACGGCATGCAAACGACCGCATTTGTGAGTCAGAATTTTAAACAGGTGAAAGTGCTGGCCCTGTCCATGCATAACGAGGATAAATATATTGTGGATATGATGCGCGCGGGAGCTTCGGGCTATTTACTCAAAAATGCCGAGCCCGAAGAGATCATTGAAGCCATCATGACGGTTCATAATAAAGGCTTTTATTTCAATGAGCATTTGTCCGTAACACTGATCAAACAGCTGGTGGGGCCAGGCCATGCGGATAGTATATCGCAGCAGAATGTTGAATTGAACGACCGTGAGATAGAGGTTTTGAAGCTTGTTTGCCAGGAATGTTCCAACCAGGAAATTGCCGACAAAATATTCCTCAGCGTACGCACCGTGGAGGGTTATCGCGCACGGCTTTTCGAAAAAACAGGTTCGAAAAACCTTGTTGGACTCGTAATTTTCGCTATTAAACGCGGAATTATCAGTGTTTGAGCCCTACCTCTTATGAGTGGTGGTTAGTGCGATTCCTTCCTTGGGGAAGGGCAGGAAGGGGTTAGTCGACTTTGCTATTCATTAACCCCTCCCTGCCGCAGCGCATTCCATCGCACCCCTCCCCGAGAAGGGAATCAAAAAGTATTTTACATTTGCTCCATGGAAACTATCACCTGGCACGATTTTGAAAAGGTAGAATTACGGGTCGGCACCATACTGGAAGTGGCTGATTTCCCCGAAGCGCGAAAACCCGCCTATAAAGTCAAAGTGGACTTTGGTCCGTTTGGAATCAGGTGGTCGAGCGCACAGATCACCAAACATTACACCAAGGAGGAATTGCCAGGCAGGCAGATCGTTGGTGTGATCAATTTTCCAAAAAAGCAAATTGCTACGTTCATGTCGGAGTTTTTGATCACCGGCTTTGCGGATGAGAACGGCGATATTGTATTAACTTCTGTAGAACAAAAAGTGCCCAACGGCAGTAAACTGGTATAGCCTCACCCCGACCCCTCTCCAGGGGAGAGGGACTCAAGAGAGGAGTATTTTAAAATTAACTAATAAAAAGTCCTCTCCTTTGGAGAGGATTTAGGTGAGGCAAACAACGGTATAATGCGCTACTACACTTTTGGCGAAGAGCCTACTATATCGCCCGACGATTTTTTTATGAATGAGGCGCTGAAGGAAGCCAAACTGGCTTTGGTCGAAGATGAGATCCCGATCGGCGCGGTGGTGGTTTGTAATGGAAAGATCATTGGGCGCGGGCATAATTTGACCGAGCGGCTTACCGATGTATCGGCACATGCCGAGATGCAGGCACTTACCGCCGCAGCGAATTTTCTCGGCGGGAAATACCTGAAGGATTGCACGCTATATGTAACCCTTGAGCCTTGCGTAATGTGCGCCGGTGCATCATACTGGTTCCAGGTGAGCAAGATCGTTTTCGGCGCTTATGATGCCAAACTGGGTTTCGGACGGATCAATCAAAAGATCACGCATCCGAAAACCATCATTACCGGGGGCATCCGCGAAAATGAATGCGCCGAACTGATGCGCGAATTCTTTAAAAAAAAGCGCTAAAATAATCTTTCATTAGGTGGGGTAACGCCTTTCAAACGCAGGTAAATAGTAGTTTGCCCGCGATGGTGCGTCTGGTGTTCAAACCCTTTCCCGTAAAGCCCGCTTCTTGTGATCGTTGTCTTGCTGCCAAATTTGATGGTTTCCTGCAATTGCTCCGGCGTCATCGCCTGTAGTGTGCTGATCGCAAAATCGTAGCTTTCCATCACCGCTTTGGTAACCGCATCTTTAGTTTCGGCAGATGTGGTCTGGAGTACATCGTGTTTCGCCAAAGTGACCCCAAGCGAATTGGGCTTACCGCTGGCTGACGAGGCAAACAAATAATTGGCATCCGCTAAGTGGAGCATCTGCTGCGCGAACGACCGGATCTCGGGCGTTGGTTTAAACGCGTAGCCATCTTCGGGCATGGCATCCAGGTATGATTTGGTGTAATCTTTCGCACGCTGCCATTCGGCTACCATTTCCTTTTGGTTGAATTGCGCAAAAGCGGAGGTGCCAGCGAAAACCAGGGCGAGGATTGTGAATAGTTGGGCTAATCGTTTCATAAGTATAAAGCTATTTGATCGGCAGTCGTTATAAAATTATTTCAATGGAATGGCTGATCATTTTAGTGGGATAACCCTTTATTTAAACGAACACAAAGCTCTGTGGCAATCCAACAAAAAGTTGACAATAATTAGAACAAAAGTCATACTCATAACTTTATATTTGTACACAACGATTCACAACCTTTAAAATAGTTCATTATGGCATTTACACTACCGGCATTGGCTTACGCTAGCGATGCTTTGGAACCACACATCGATAAGATGACGATGGAGATCCACCACGGAAAACACCACCAGGCTTACGTTACCAACCTGAATAAGGCGCTCGAGGGCAAACCTGAAGCTGACAGCAGCATTGAAGACATCATTAAAAATATTTCGAAATTCCCTATGGCGGTGCGCAATAATGGCGGTGGTCATTATAACCACAGCTTGTTCTGGACCTGGCTTTCGCCAAGCGGCGGCGGCGAACCTTCGGGCGCTTTAGGCACGGCCATAGCAAGCACCTTTGGTTCATTTGCTGATCTAAAGACTAAAATGTCTGAAGCAGGCGCTACCCGTTTTGGCTCAGGCTGGGCATGGCTCATCGTTACAGCAGATAAAAAGCTGGCTGTATGCTCAACGCCTAACCAGGATAACCCGCTGATGGACATTGCCGAAGTTAAGGGCACACCAATACTGGGTATCGACGTTTGGGAGCATGCTTACTACCTGAAATACCAGAACCGCCGCCCGGATTACCTGGCCGCTATCTGGAGCGTGATCAACTGGAACCACGTTGCCGAGTTATATACTAAAGCAACTTCTTAATAAAGAGTTATAGAAATGTGAACGGCAGGATAAATAATTCTGCCGTTTTTTGTTGTTGCATTTTTTATGAAAGCGATCGTTTTAGAAGCCGCGGACAAACCGCTCGTTTCAAAAGAAGTTGATAAACCATCCATTGGCGCTGGTGACGTTTTGGTGCAGATCAAAGCCGCCGCGCTGAATCGTCGCGATTACTGGATCACCATTGGAAAATATGCCGGTATAAAATATCCGTCGATACTGGGTTCAGATGGCTCAGGTATAGTGGCTGAAATAGGCTCAGGCGTCGATCAGAAATGGCTGCATAAGGAAGTGATCATTAATCCCTGCCACAACTGGGGCCCTCACGCCGAATACCAGAATCGGGATTTTACCATACTGGGTTTGCCTGAAAATGGCACCTTTGCCGAATATGTCAAAGTAAAAGCTGAGTACCTGTATCTGAAACCGTCTCATTTAAGCTGGGAACAAGCAGCAGCTTTGCCATTAGCAGGACTGACTACTTATAGGGCGATCTTCACCAAAGGCAAAGCCAAAAAGGGCGATAAAGTGCTGATCACCGGCGTAGGCGGCGGAACAGGGACATTCACGATGCAATGGGCCGTAGCGGCTGGCTGCCAGGTTTTTGTAACTTCCAGTTCGGGCGAAAAGATAGATCGCGCGCGGGAGATGGGTGCCGCAGCAGGAGTAAATTATAAAGCGCAGGACTGGGCTGAGCAATTGAAACAACTGGCGGGTGGTTTTGATGTGATAGTCGACAGCGCTTTAGGTGAAGAGTTTGAGAAATTAGTGGACCTCGCTAATCCAGGCGGGCGTATCGTTTTCTTTGGCGGAACGGCAGGTAATATACCCCCGTTAAATGGGCGTAAGATATTCTGGAAGCAGCTGCAAATATTAGGAACGACCATGGGCTCGCCGGGCGACTTTAAAGCAATGGTTGATTTTGTGAACGAACATCAAATAGTACCGGTAGTAGATGAAGTTTTCCTGCTGGCCGATGCGGAGAAAGCCGTACATAAGATGGAGAAGTCGACCCAATTCGGTAAAATTGTGCTAAAGATAATGAGCGAATGAGTGATTTAGCGAATTAGCAAGGTTAATCAGTCATTCACTAATTCGCTAACTCACTAATTGATAAATGCTCCAGCTTCGGATAGAATCTATCAAACGGGAATCAGCTGATACCGCGACTTTCTTACTCAAAGAAGCGTCGGGGAAGAAAATATCCTATAAGGCCGGGCAGTTTATTACACTGGTATTTACGCATAGAGCTGAAGAAATACGCAGGTCTTATTCGCTAAGATCATCGCCCGATGAAGATTTGCTGGCCGTTACCGTAAAACGCCAGGCCAACGGCGAGATTTCCCGCTTCATGCTAACCAAACTGGCGGTGGGCGATACTCTAACAGCCGTTGAACCCGCCGGGCGTTTTGTGGTTAAGAGTTTTGAACCCGAAAAGGATATTTTTTTCTTCGCCGCGGGCAGCGGTATTACGCCCGTTTTTTCTCAATTGAAGTACATCCTGAAGCGAGAAGGCAAAAGCAAGCTCACCCTCATCTATAGCAATAAGGACGTTTCGGTTTTATTCAAGAGTGAGCTGGACGAGCTTGCAAAAAAACACCCCGAAAGACTAAAGGTCATTTATCTTATCAGCAGCGAAGGTAAAAGGCTTAATAATGATGGAGTGGAGCGATTGGTGATACAAAATCTAAAATTCGAACTGGACAGAGCCGAGTTCTATACCTGCGGACCTTTCGCTTACATGCGCATGGTGCGGCTGACGCTGATCTATATAGGTGTTGATCCGGGAAAGATAAGAGGCGAGAACTTTGTTATCGGGACCATCACCGTTGCTCATACGTTGGTCAATTACCCGCCTGGAAAGGTTAGGGTCCATTTTAATGGTGAGGTTTATGATATCACAGTTGGAGAAAATCAATCTATTCTACAGGCGGCTTTGCAAAATAATGTGCAATTGCCCTATAGTTGCCGGGTAGGTGCCTGTTCAACTTGCTCGGCGATATGCAAAAGCGGCAAGGTGGTGATGTCAGTAAATGAAGTGCTAACTGATAGCGATATCGGTGAGGGCTGGATATTAACTTGCACCGGGCACCCGGTGAGCGACGATGTGGTGATTGATTTTGAATGATGGTTAATTCGTCAAGCAGAGCGATGTAGAGGTATCCCATGAATACGCATATAATCCTTTAGATAAAATAAGGTTTTGCTCCAGGAAAGTCCTTCCCTATTATCCTGTAATATGCTCTCACTTTTCGGCGCCAACTGCTTCTTGCAACTGCCCATTTTTTTCCGCCCTCAATAAAGTCAATTCGAGGATTGGAGTGGCCCGGTCTGGAGGTGATTCCTTTTGTTGGTTCTTCGAATTTCAATAAGAGCTCCGGTTGATCTATCGGGCTGACTTCTCCATCTCTTGCAAATATGCTTTGGTGTTCGGGCCGATTGTATATCTCATGCCTGGCTTTAAGCAATTTCATTAACTTTTCTAACGGAATATGATCCCTAAGATAGTCCAGATCATATATGTCTTTGTGATTGGCTCGATTGGAAGCCGTAATCAATTTTAATGGTCCGATATCTTGTATATTTAGCAACTTAATTTCATTAATAATTTCTGGCTCGGCATAAGTTTGCATGTTCTGTAATATTTCTACTTTAACGGCATCAGTACCCTTATGAATGAAGAAACGTTGAAATAGAAACTGGTCATCGTCATCACAGGGGTAATGCATTGCAAAAACATCATTGCCATAAAACGCCTCTACCTGTTTTCGAATTTCTTCATAACCAATTTTGCCAATAATATCCGGAAAGAAAAGGTCAATGTCGTATGACACCCGATGCCCGTAACGTATTGCTAAGCTAGTTCCACCGCCAAGGCTGCTTTGCGAAAGTGCCGGAATATTTTGAAGTTCAAGAATTGCTGAAAATAAGTTATCAGATACAGCTTTCATTTAGAAAAGCGGGAGAATTGTTTAACATGATAACGGCGTGCGACAAGGTAGCAAACCTGATTACTTATCTTTTCTTTAGTAGTTTTTAGCTCACGCGCAATTACTGCTTTCGGATAAAGTACCTCTAGTTTTACAATATCCGTTATAAATGTTGATGGGGTAGTTGCTATTAGTGCCCTTGGAATAATTAGATCCCGGTCTTTATCAACATCCAGACATGACATATCTACATCCCAAAACAAGTGTTTTGGGAATAGTTCATTGATATGTACATCTTTTATCATTATACACAAATATACAAATCTGATACTATATTGATAAATACCTTGATAGCGTTTTTAGATTAGCAAGTCCCGAAATATCATATCTCCATCACTTCTTTCTTCTTCTTGCTCCGCATCCTTTTCGGTACAAATTCCAGTATTTCATTTTTAAGCGCTTCGATCATGCGTCGTTTCAGGAAGTTTTTTTGGATCACAATGCTTACTTCGCGTGCCGGTTCCGGGGTCTTGAAGTAACGTACTTTGTCTAATTGCTTGTCGCTTAAATCGGTTAAAGCCAGCTCAGGCAAAATGGTGGCGCCGTTATTTTGGTCCACCATGCGCTTTAACGTTTCCACACTGCCCGTATTGTATTCAAAATGGAGAAAGCTTTTGGTCGACCGCCGCCGCTGGCAAATATTCAGCACCTGCTCGCGCATGCAATGGCCCTCGTTGAGTACGTAAATTTCCTCAATGTCAATGTCATCCGGCGTGATGCTCTTCTTTTTAGATAATTTACTGTGCTTAGATACATACGCGACAAAATTCTCATAGAAGACGGGTATTTCGGTAAGCGAGGGCTCGTGAAGCGGTGTCGACAGGATACCGCAATCCAGTGTGCCTAACTTAAGCTCCTGTATGATATCTTCAGTCGTATGTTCCCATACGATCAGCTTCACCTGCGGATACTTATCAATAAAGCCAGATATAATCTTGGGGAGGATATAAGGTGATACCGTAGGTATGATCCCTACCTTGAGCTCACCCGAGAGTTCTTTTTGCCGGTCGCTGATGATCTCCCTGATCTTCTCGCTTTCTGCCAGCAAAACCCTGGCCTGTTCGATAATCTCGATGCCAATTTCTGTTGGAATTACCGGTTGTTTGCTGCGATCGAAAATTTTGACCCCAAGTGTGTCCTCCAGCTTTTGCACCTGCATGCTAAGCGTCGGCTGCGTCACAAAACACTTTTCGGCCGCCATTACAAAGCTGCGGTAAGTGTCGACGGCTACGATATATTCGAGTTGCGTGATAGTCATATAGATAAAATCTATTCAAATATAAAAAATATTTGATTTTATCTATACCGATGAAAAAATAAGAAACCCGGTATGAAAATCATACCGGGTTTCTTATTTTTACTTATTAGGTCAGACATTCAGCCTATTCCACCGTCACCGATTTCGCCAGGTTTCTTGGCTGGTCGACATTACAACCGCGCATTACAGCAATGTGATAGGCCAGTAACTGCAACGGTATTGTGGCGAGCAATGGCACAAACGCCTCGGCAGTTTGTGGTATTTCGATCACATAATCGGCCATAGCTTTTACATCGGTATCGCCTTCAGTAACAATAGCGATAACGTGCCCTTTACGGGCTTTTACTTCCTGTATGTTGCTGATCACCTTTTCGTAAGACGCGTTTTTGGTTGCGATGAATACTACCGGCATCTCATCGTCGATCAGGGCTATCGGGCCGTGTTTCATTTCAGCGGCAGGGTAGCCTTCGGCATGGATATAGGATATTTCTTTCAGCTTTAGCGCGCCCTCAAGCGCTACCGGGAACGAGCTTCCGCGACCCAGGAAGAGGCAATTAGGCGAATCTTTGAACCTTTCCGCTATTTTCTTGATATGGTCATTCGACAGAAGTGCCCTCTCAACCAGTTCGGGTATTTCATTCAGTTCTGTCAGGTATTCAACCAGTTTACTTTGAGGAATAGTACCGCGCTGCTGTGCTATGTAAAACGCGATTAGTGTTAGTACGGTAACCTGTGCGGTGAACGCCTTGGTTGACGCTACGCCGATCTCCGGACCGGCGTGCGTGTAGACACCCGCGTGGGTGGTGCGTGGTATCGACGCTCCTACAACATTGCAAACCCCGAATATGGTAGCTCCCTTTTCCTTTGCCAATTCAATAGCGGCCATGGTATCCGCAGTTTCACCGGATTGGGATATGGCGATCACCAGGTCTTTTTCGGTAATTATCGGGTTGCGGTACCTGAATTCCGAAGCATATTCAACTTCCACGGATACACGCGCGTACTCTTCTATCAGGTATTCGCCTACCAAACCAGCGTGCCATGAGGTTCCGCAGGCGACGATAATGATCCGGTCGACATTTTTCAATTTTTCGGCATATTCTTTAATACCACCCAGCTGAACTTTTCCCTGCTGCGGATAAATCCTGCCGCGCATGCAATCCCTGATGGATCTTGGCTGCTCATAGATCTCTTTCAGCATAAAATGATCGTATCCGCCTTTTTCCAGCATTTCGAGCTTCAGGTCGAGTTCTTGGATATAAGGGGTCTGAACGGTATTATCGATGTTTTTGATCAGCAAGTCGTCGCGGCGGATGTAGGCGATCTCGTTATCATTCAAATAGATCACATTTTTGGTGTATTCTACGATGGGAGTGGCATCCGAGGCAACGAAGTATTCGCCGTCGCCAACGCCGATAACCATCGGGCTGCCTTTGCGTGCGGCGATCAGCTGATCAGGATCATCAGCGCTCATGATCACGATAGCATAAGCCCCGATGACTTTATTCAACGCAATCCTTACTGCTTCGCGCAGATCAAGACGCGTTTCTTGCTGGATATCTTCCACCAGGTGAATCAAAACTTCGGTATCGGTATCGCTCAGGAAAACATGGCCCTTGGCTATTAAAGCTTCCTTTATGGTTGCGTAATTCTCGATGATCCCGTTGTGGATAATGGTGAGCTTGCGGTTACCGGATGAATGCGGGTGCGAATTGCGGTCGCTGGGGGCGCCGTGGGTTGCCCAGCGGGTGTGGCCCATGCCAATGGTCCCTTTTAAATTGACCTGGTCTACGAAATGTTCCAGGTCGCTAACCTTGCCTGCCTTTTTGTAGACTTTTAACCCTTTATCAATTAAGGCTACTCCGGCGCTGTCATAACCACGGTATTCTAACCGATGTAACCCCTTGATAATTATGGGGTAAGCGTCCCTGTAACCTATATAGCCAACTATGCCGCACATAAATAGAAGTTTTTAAATTTAAAAAGTACAAAAATACTTTGCCGGTTGACAAAAGCAATAGACGTCGACTAATATAAAGGTAATTAATAAAAAAGGCCCTTGTTTCGGGCCATATTTTATTGATTTATTTTAGTATAAATAATGTTGAGCTTGATGCGGTAAGGCGAATTCTTATCGGTGCCGACCGCTATAACACGCCCGGCTGTTTGGGCGGTAGGATTAATATCAACTGATGTGGTGTTACTAGCATCAACCGTAGCAAGATAGGTCCCGAAATCAACCGTATTGCCATACATCAGGTCCTGTACATATGCTGTGATAACAAAATGATAGTTATTTTTTGCAGGACTATAGTAACCGCCGAATACTGCTGCGCCACCCGAGCGCGGATCAGCGCTGGCATCCTGCAATGCGATAGGTGTATGGGCAATATCGTACCTGTACATGGTGAGCTTCGGTTGTGCTTTGAACGGAATGGTACTTCCAGCTACCGGCGTTATTACCAATTCGGCGCGGTTTATAACTATCTTTCCGCCAATAGACGAAAGTAAATTTTTAAGGTATGGGAAGCTTATTTTTGCCTTCAAACCAGCCAATCCCTGCAAATAGATCACATCGTTTGAGTTTTTATTAGCAAGGGCTGCTGTCACCGCCGCCGTCGGCGTACGTATGATATGAGCCGCATGAATGGTTGAAAGCGGTAGTGATACGGAGCTAGTATCGATAGTTGTACCGTTAAGAGCATGGTAATATACCTGTATCGAATCCTTCAAGCCGAACATAAACATACCGCCTGCGCCTTGTGTGCCGGCCTGATCCATAGTGATGTATAAGCCTTTTACGTTGTTCTGAAAGACCGTATTTGATGCGAGCTGAGCGCTGCTGGCATTAAAAAGTATCTGGTTGATAAAATTATTGCTTATGGGTATTCTTAATTGGGGAACAACCTTGTATAAGGTATCGGGTGCGCCGATAATGATATTGTATATCTTTAGGCTATCGTGTGTACGTGCATAGAAGGTACGCGTACCTACAAGCGGGCCAAGGTTGGTGCTCCAATCAGTAATGTTGGTATAGGCCCTGCCGCCCAGCGGGCGCGAGCCCAGCTGGTACACATTCACTTTAAATTTTGAAGTAAGCGAATCGCCATAAAAGCCGTCGGCATATTTCAACGCCAATACGGCCGAGTCGATAACAATGGTCCCGCTGGGCAGAGCAAAGGCGGTGCCTCCCGGTAGTGTCAGCCCAACAGCTATATCCGATTGGGAGGTGCCTAACGCGGGATCCCTGAACAATCCCATAGGGGTTTTGGTAAGGCCGGCAGTTATTATTGAGTCCGTGGGAGTGATGCCCGGAGCAAGAAATCCAGCATCGGTAGTTGTATTGACAACCACAGTAGACGTATCTATTAGATTGCCGTTTAACGCAGTAGAAGGCGTTGCCGGTAAACCGATATTATGGTCGCTATGGCAGCCATTTAAAATAAAAAGACTTATTAACAGGGTTAATAAGTCTAACCTAAGAAATTTCATATCCGATCTCAATACTTATGCAACATGAACCAACTCTTCGTTGATGATTTCGTCGTAAAAATTGTAATAATTTTCGAAATCAGAAGTGGAATTGAATTCTAAAACCGGTTTATGGCTGTTTTTAACATTATTTAACACTTCATCGTCCACATTTTCGCTACCCAGCACAACGCCGTCGGCGTATTGAATAGCCCCAGCATGCAATGATGAATTAGTGCCTGGCTTGTAAACATCCGTGTGTTTTTCCGTCATGTCGGTCATCACTGCTTTGTTCGCAAAGTCAGGGTTTAGCTTACCCGCAAAATCATTGTCGTAAACAGAGTAAACAACTTTTGAGTTTTTGAAGGTCGGATCGTCCTTATAAGTAGTTTTTAAGTATGCAGGGACCAATGAACTCATCCAGCCGTGGCAGTGGATCATGTCAGGCGCCCAGCCTAATTTTTTAACAGTTTCTAATGCACCCTTGCAAAAGAAGATCATCCTCTCATCATTGTCAGCATAAAATTTTCCGTCCTTATCTCCAAATACATGCTTACGCTGGAAGTATTCCTCGTTGTCGAGGAAATAAACCTGCATTCGCGCAGCTGGGATAGACGCAACCTTAATGATCAGAGGATTATCGTTATCATTAATAATAATGTTCATACCCGATAAACGGATCACTTCGTGTAACCGGTTCCTGCGCTCATTGATATTTCCGAAACGCGGCATCAGGATACGGATCTCGTAACCTTTGTCTTGCATTGCCTGTGGCAACTGGCGCGTGATTTCAGAAATTTTTGTGAGTTCGAGGAAAGGTGACATTTCATGTGTAATGAACAGAAGCTTAGATTTACCCATCACTAGTCGATATTAATATTATGTAAAGAAGTCAAAAAATTTGAGTCTGCAAATATAAGCATTATCTTATGAATTACCAACGGATTATGCAAGTTAGTTTTGGTTATATTTAATCAAATACACAAATTGCCGCGGTTTTTTTAACTTTTGCTGCATTGAAAATCTTCACAACCAAAAAAACGTTCGACGGGTACCTGGAAAAGCTGCGACGCGAGCGAAAAACTATCGGTTTTGTGCCAACAATGGGGGCCCTGCATAAGGGGCATTTGTCGCTATTGGCTCAAGCGCAACAAAGCAGCGATGTAACAGTTTGCAGCATATTCGTCAATCCCACTCAGTTCAATGACCCCATGGACCTGGAAAAATATCCAAGACCGATAGCATCAGATATAAGCAAACTGGAAAAGGCTGGCTGCGATGTGCTGTTTAACCCGGATGTTAACGAAATGTATGCTGCTAATGAGCAATGGCATTTGGATATCGGCGAACTGGAGGGTTTGTTAGAAGGTAAATTCAGACCAGGCCACTACCAGGGCGTTATGCAGGTGGTTTATAAACTGTTTGCTATCGTAAAACCTGATCTGGCCTTCTTCGGCCAAAAAGATTATCAGCAATTCCAGGTGATACAGAAGATGGTTGACTTATTAAACTTGCCGGTAAAGCTGGTTATGTGCCCGATACAGCGTGAGGCGGATGGACTGGCGATGAGTTCCAGGAATATTCATCTTTCTGCGGTAGAAAGGCAACATGCTCTGGTTCTGTCCAGGACATTGGACTGGCTTAAAGAAAATCTCGACCCGAACAAAATTGATTCATTGCTTGAAGAATGCAAAAAGAGGATCGATGCGGAACCTGGCGTGAAATTGGATTATTTCGAAATCGTTCATGCAAATGACTTGCATGCGGCAACTGCCGGCAATTGGAATCCCGATCATAAGAGCACGTTTGATATTGTGGCGCTGGTAGCGGCTAAAGTCGGAAATACGAGACTGATCGATAACTATATTTTTCATGTAAGATCGGTTCAAGTAACTGTGACCCCGCCGAAACGACCTGATCCGAAATCATAAAGCCGTGAACCATGATCCGTTAACTATGAACTATTAATGACACTAAGTACGAATTAAGATATTACTTTTGCGCCATGATTATAGAGGTATTGAAGTCCAAGATACATCGTGCTAAAGTGACGCAGGCCGAATTGAATTATGTGGGTAGTATTACGATAGATGAGGACCTGATAGAAGCGGCTAATATTATTCCCAACGAGAAGGTGCAGATCGTCAATAACAATAATGGCGCCCGTTTTGAAACTTACGTGATACGGGGCGAGCGCGGCAGCGGAACAGTGTGCCTTAACGGAGCGACGGCCAGGCTGGCGCAGGTTGGCGATATCGTTATTATCATGTCCTACGCGCACATGGAAATGGATGAGGCGCGCAATTACAAACCATTGCTGGTATTTCCTGATTCAGATAACAAGCTGATCAGGTAAATTTTATTGGTCAGCCGGTTTTGGGTAAGCTGCCAGCCCTAATACCACGTGCAGGTTTACATCGATCTTGTACGATTTCCTTACCTTATAAGCCATACGTACCCTAATATTGGGTTCGCGCACCAATTGATCCAGGAACTTTGAATTATCAATATCCAGCGTAATGTTGTTGCCAACGTTAGGGCCAATGTCATTGCGCTGCGCCACCAGCATCTCATCTGTACCATTGTCTTTAGAAAGATATATCTTGACCGAAGTAAGGTTTCCCATATTATAATCCGTGGGTTCAACCGACATCAATTTGGCCGAAACAACCCGAACAAGTGTTATCCTGTCGGCATCATTTCCTTTTTTACTAAAATTCTGGTCGAAACTGTTGGCCGTGCTGGTGGCTGAATACTCGTTTCCGGGTTTTGCAGTTGCCAAAACGGTAAGTGTCGAGGTATAAGGGAATGATGATTTGATCAGGGACTGGTACATGGCGCAGCCGCTGATAAAGGCCCCGGGAATCACAAATGACAATAAAAATCGCTTCACCAATACAGGCATAGTAACAGGTTTCTGTGCTTTGGTAAATATAAAAAATCTGATAGTATAACGGAAGAAATACACAATGATATTACAATAATTTCCCGGCAATTAAAATTTGAAAAAACCTCGCGCGGGGTTGATCTATTTTTCTATCTTTGCATCCCGACGCTGATTCGGGTATTTCGCTTTCAGCGCATAGAATAGCTCATAGTTAATGGATCATTGTTCATAGCCAACAGGCACTAACCATGAACCACGAACTATGAACCACCAGCTTAAAAAACTATGCCCAAAAACACCTCCATCAAATCCGTTTTAATTATTGGTTCGGGCCCTATTATTATAGGCCAGGCGTGTGAGTTCGATTATTCCGGTTCGCAGGCGGCGCTTTCTTTAAAAGAAGAAGGCATTTCAGTATCCATTATCAACAGTAATCCGGCCACCATCATGACGGATAAGGTTATTGCCGATAATGTGTACCTGTTGCCTTTAAATTGCGATAGCATTGAACAAATATTGAAGGAACAAAAGATTGACGCCGTGTTGCCCACAATGGGCGGCCAAACTGCGCTGAATCTTTGTATAGAAGCTGAAGAACGCGGCCTCTGGGAAAAGTATAACGTTGCTGTGATAGGCGTTGATACCGCGGCCATCGAAAAAACAGAGAACAGGGAGGCATTCCGTCAACTGATGGTTGATATAGGTATCGGTGTGGCTAAATCAAAGATCGCTAACTCGTTTTTAGAGGGAAAAGAAGCTGCGCAGGATATTGGGTTTCCACTGGTTATACGTCCGAGCTATACGCTTGGAGGAACGGGCGGTGGCTTTGTACATAAAAAAGAAGAATTTGACGCGGCGCTAAGCCGCGGCCTGCAGGCATCGCCAACACACGAGGTGCTTGTTGAGCAGGCTGTGATAGGCTGGAAGGAATACGAGCTTGAATTGCTTCGCGACAGCAGGGACAACGTGATCATCATTTGTGCCATCGAGAACTTTGACCCGATGGGTATACACACCGGCGATTCCATCACCGTAGCGCCGCCGATGACGTTGAGCGATCGCTGCTACCAGGATATGCGCAACCAGGCCATCAGAATGATGCGAGCCATCGGAAATTTTGCCGGCGGATGTAACGTTCAGTTCGCGGTGAACCCGGCTGACGAGGATATTATCGCCATCGAGATCAACCCGCGTGTGTCGCGCTCGTCGGCCCTGGCGTCAAAAGCTACAGGTTATCCTATAGCTAAGATAGCCGCTAAACTGGCGATTGGCTACAACCTGGATGAAATAGAAAACCAGATCACTAAAACAACCTCGGCTTATTTTGAACCGACGCTGGATTACGTGATTGTGAAAGTGCCGCGCTGGAACTTCGATAAGTTCAAAGGGGCGAACAAATACCTGGGCCTGCAGATGAAATCGGTGGGCGAAGTGATGGCCATTGGCCGCAGCTTTATCGAAGCGCTGCAGAAAGCCGCGCAAAGTTTGGAAATTGGCCGCTGGGGCCTTGGGGCCGATGGCCGCCAGAGCCGCAACCTTGAAGAAATTATGCACAGCCTGGAGAACCCAAGCTGGGACCGGCTGTTCCATATTTATGATGCGTTGAGCCTTGGTGTACCGATCGAATCGGTAAGAAAAGCAACCAAGATAGACCGCTGGTTCCTGAACCAGATACAGGAAGTGGTGAATTTGGAGATCGAATTGCGCCGCTATTCTTTAAACAATATACCTACCGAGTTTTTCTTTACCTTAAAGCAAAAGGGCTTTTCGGATGCGCAGATAGCACATATACTGACCAATACCACCGAAGAGGAAGTTTACCAGCGTCGCGTGAGCCTCGGTATACGCCGGGTTTATAAGATGGTGGACACCTGTGCTGCGGAGTTCCAGGCTAAGACGCCTTACTACTACTCGACTTACGAGGGGGAGAATGAGTCTGTACCATCTAATAAAAAGAAGATCATTGTATTGGGCTCCGGCCCGAACCGCATAGGACAGGGCATTGAGTTTGACTACAGCTGCGTGCATGGCTTGCTGGCTGCGAAAGAATCGGGTTTTGAGGCCATCATGATCAATTGCAACCCCGAAACCGTATCGACCGATTTTAACATGGCCGATAAGCTTTACTTCGAACCTGTTTTCTGGGAGCACGTGCGCGAGATCATCGAATTGGAAAAGCCGGAGGGCGTTATTGTTCAGTTAGGTGGTCAGACCGCGCTGAAGATGGCTGAAAAGCTGCACGAGCATGGCATTAAGATCATCGGTACTTCGTTTGATAACATGGATATTGCCGAGGACCGGGGGCGTTTCTCCGACCTGCTGAAGGAACTGGATATTCCCTATCCTAAATACGGCGTGGCCGAAAATGCGGAAGAAGCTATCGAAGTTGCGCACAAAGTAGGCTACCCGGTATTGGTTCGCCCGAGCTATGTATTGGGCGGACAGGGCATGAGCATTGTGATCAACGACGAGGACCTGGAGAAGGCGGTCGTGGGACTGTTGAAGAACCTGCCGGGTAACCGCGTACTGATAGATCACTTCCTTGATCGTGCCGAAGAAGCCGAGTCTGATTCGATCCATGACGGCGAGGACGTTCATATCATTGGCCTGATGGAGCATATCGAGCCTGCAGGTATCCACTCGGGCGATTCGAGCGCGGTGCTGCCGCCGTTCAACCTGTCAGCCAATGTGATCAAACAAATGGAGGATCACACCGAAAAAATCGCCAGGGCACTTAATGTTCGCGGTTTGTGTAATATCCAGTTCGCGATAAAAGATGAAAAGGTATATGTAATTGAAGCTAACCCGCGGGCATCGCGTACGGTGCCGTTCATCGCTAAGGCATACGATGTGCCTTATATCAACATCGCGGCTAAGATCATGCTGGGCGTAAATAAACTGAAAGACTTTACGATCGTTCGTAAACTTAAAGGCTACGCCATAAAGGAGCCAGTGTTCTCATTCGATAAATTTCCAGAGGTGAACAAAGAGCTCGGCCCCGAAATGAAATCAACAGGCGAGGCTATACGCTTCATAACTAATACCGAGGACCCATACTTCAGGCATTTGTACAAAGAAAAATCGATGTACCTGAGCAAGTAATAAACATTGGCATAGAAAGTGCCGTATTACTGGCACCGTGAGTATGAACAAAGAGTTTAAGAATTTTAAAAACGTCGACCCTTTAGACATCGCTGACGTTCTGACAAAGATCGAAAGATCATTTAATATTACATTGGATAATGAGGGTTTAGAAAAGGCTACTACGTTCAAAAGCCTTTGTGATCTAATCACCAGTAAAATTAACCAGGAGCATGCTGATACCTGTACCACACAGCAAGCCTTCTACAAACTCCGCTGCGCTATAGCTAATGTTACAGTTGCCGAAAAATGCAGCATAACACCTAATTCAAGGCTATCAAAGTTATTTCCGAGAGAAGATCGGTTACGCGTCATGGCAGAAATAGAACAGGAATTAGGTTTTGAAACCAGGCTGCTTCAGCCGAAAGGATGGGTGATCGGCTTTTTTGTATTAACGTTGTTAGCTTCTTCTATCGGATTCTTTTTTAAATGGGAAATAGCCGCTGCCGGGTGTTTGGCATCGGTTTTAGGGCTTAAACTCGCGGGGAAATTTGGGAAAGAAATTCATCTTAAAACGGTGGGCGACCTGGCTAATAAAATATCCAGGGAGAGTTATGTAAAGGCAAGGCGCAATCCAACCGTAAATAAAAACGAGATTGAACAAAAGGTACGCGAATTATTCGCACACGAGCTAAATCTCGAACCCATTTTATTGACAAAAAGGTCGCAATTCTGATCGCTATTTATCTAATATCATCCCGCTTACTTCAAAGGTGAGCCTCCGCTTTGGGTTGGTTTTAACCTGCGACTGCTTTTTCCCTTTCACCGTGTCGCCTGCGTAATGCTGCTGATCGTCTGCGATGAATTGTTTTTGCGCTACCCCGTCCAGGACAACTGTCCAGCCCGCCAGAGCGGCTGGGATGGTTACAGCATAGTTCTTGAAGTGCGCAGCGATTGTTCGTCCGTTTCCGGCATCCAGGGTAAACCATCCGCCTTTTTCTTTGGTTACCTTGAGTATCTTGCCGCGTACAGCAACGCTTATACGCACTTTTGTGTCCATAAAATCTTCCACCTTGCTTGCGGCCATCACACCGGTGGTGTCTGGTTTTGAGCCGAATATCTTTCCATGGACCAGTCCGGATCGTTTTTGGGCCATGGTAGAAAATGAAAATAAAAGGAAGAGTAATAAACAGCGTGTTTTCATCGTATGGTATAGTAAATGTTGCTTATGCTAACAAGCTATATTCACTAAGGTTTTTAACACGTTGGCGCATTGTTAAAGTTTGTTAAATCGGTCGAGGAAGTAACATTTTTAAACTACTATTGAATTGTGTTAAGAATTTTGGCCGATTTGGTTAAGTTTGCGGAAATTATGAATGCCCGGCGTATAAAGGATCGATTAAATGTACAAGCAATGGTGAATGCCGGAATACTAAAATAAATTATTAAATGAAACCATCATGAGCTTCCGCTCAAAAAAAAATGACAAAGCTCATGATAGCTTCATTGCCATTAAAAATCAAATTACTCTAATGAAAACACCCCTACTTACAGCTATTATATTTTTATCGTTTTTTGTACTGATCACGGCCGTTGGCTGTAAAAAAACACCGGCTACCCCTAACAGCGCACCCTCGGTTCTCACCCAGGATGTGATGCTGGATGTTACTTCTACATCGGCGCAAAGTGGTGGAACGATCACTTCTGTTGGTACTTCCACTATTTCGGCCAATGGCGTGGTTTATAGCTCTACGGATAAGGTGCCCACCTTGGCTGATGATAAAACAACCGACCCTGTAATCAGTGTCAGCTATACTTATACCAGTAACATAACCGGGCTTACACCTAACACCACGTATTATTTGCGGGCCTATGCCACTAACCAGTTTGGTACGAGCTACGGCGCTGTGGTGACGTTTACAACGGCGGCTACCTTATCGTCAGTTTCCGGCACTGTCACCACATTTGCCGGTACGGGTACCGGTGGCTATATTGACGGAGCTAAAGAAAGCGCGGAATTTAGCAACCCGACAGGAATGGTTGTTGATGCGCAGGGGAATATTTATATCTCGGATAGTTTTAATAATCGTATCAGGAAGATCGCAACGGATGGGACGGTTTCTACCCTGGCCGGTAACGGAATCGCGGGCTATGTTGACAGTAAGGATGGCGAGCCGGAATTCTATGGTCCGCAGGGTTTAGCCATTGACGGCGCGGGTAATATATATGTGGCCGATTTTGGCAATAACGTTATCCGTAAAATAACGCCTTCGGGTACGGTGAGCACCTATGCAGGCAATGGCGTAGCAGCATTTGTTGACGGCGCGGCGCTTAATGTTGCGGCATTCAATGGCCCGGCCGGCCTGGCCTTCGATACCCATGGCAATTTGTTTGTGGCCGATCAGAATAATAATATGATCCGTAAGATAAGCGCTGCAGGAGGTGTAAGCCTTATTGCAGGCACACCAACAGCCGGGCATGTCAATCTTACTGTTGATAGTGCTGCAGGTGCCTGGGGCGCGTTTAATAAGCCAGTCGCTCTTGCCGTTGATCCGTCAGGAAATCTTTATGTTGCCGATAAAAACAATAGCGCTATCAGGCAGATTACTCCGGCCGGCGTAATAACTACCATAGCAGGCGGACCAAAACAACAGGCACTCATAGGTTATCCCGCCGGGATATGCGTTGACGCAAGCGGCAATTCATTTATAACTGACCAGGCCGGCCGTATTATAGAGCTTACTTCGGCAAAAACGTTGTATATACTTGCAGGGGCCTCAAATGTATCGGGCTTTGCCGATGGATCGGGCACGGCGGCACAATTTAGTGCCCCACAAGGAATTTGTGTGGATGCAGCGGGAAATATTTACGTAGCCGACTTTAATAATAACAGGATACGTAAAGTAGTCGTTGTCGACAACAACTAGGCTTGCTGCTAACCGAAAAGGGAACCAAACACTTCTTCAATGTTTCCGACTGTTTTGACCTCAATTTTATAACGGGACAGGTCGATACGTTTCTTGTTTTGTCCGCCCGATTCCAGGTTATATTTGGAGATAAATATTTGTTCGAAGCCCAGTTTCTGCGCTTCGGCAATGCGCTGTTCAATTCGGTTTACGGCGCGAACCTCGCCCGATAAGCCGATCTCACCGGCGAAGCAGGTTTTAAAGGGTATAGCAATATCTTCATGTGACGAGATGATGGCCGCGGCCAGGCCCAGGTCAATCGCCGGGTCCTCCACACTGATACCGCCGGTAATATTCAGGAACACGTCTTTACCGCCGAGCTTAAATCCGCAACGTTTCTCTAACACGGCTAGTAACATATTCATCCGCTTGGTATCGAAGCCTGTGGCTGTGCGTTGCGGCGTGCCGTAGGCCGATGTACTTACCAGCGCCTGCGTTTCGATCAGCATTGGCCGCATGCCTTCGATAGTCGCTGAAATGGTGACGCCGCTCAACGGCTCATCGCGTTGCGACAATAATATTTCAGAGGGATTGGATACTTCCCGCAGGCCCTCACCCAGCATTTCGTAGATACCCAACTCGGACGCCGAACCGAAGCGGTTCTTCACGGCCCGCAGGATGCGGTAAACATGGTGCCTGTCGCCTTCAAACTGCAAAACGGTATCCACCATGTGCTCCAGTATTTTCGGGCCTGCTATCATGCCATCTTTGGTGATGTGACCGATAAGGAAAACAGGCGTGCCCGATTCCTTGGCGAAACGCAGCAACTCCGCGGTACATTCCCGCACCTGGGATACGCTGCCCGGAGTCGATTCGATATGCGCCGAATATAAGGTCTGTATCGAGTCGATCACCACCATATCCGGCTCCAGTATTTCGATCTGCTTAAAAATGTTTTGGGTTGAGGTTTCTGTCAGTATGTAGCACTCAGCCCCCCTGCCACCTAAAGGGGGAGTAATAGCACCCCCTTTAGGGGGCAGGGGGCTGAGCCGCTCCGCCCTCATCTTGATCTGCCTTTCACTTTCCTCGCCCGAGACATAAAGTACTTTCATGCCAGGCATATTCAGCGCCAGCTGCAGCATCAGGGTTGATTTACCTATACCGGGTTCACCACCGATCAAAACCAATGAGCCAGCCACGATTCCACCGCCCAAAACGCGGTTAAATTCATTATCGGGTGTAAGCGTTCTGCTTTCCTCGTCAAAACTGATCTCGGAAACCTGCACGGGTTTATTGGCGCGCTGAAGTGTCGTCGAGTTAGCTTTCCAGTTGGGTATGGCCGTATTCTCTTTTTCGATGATTTCTTCGGCAAAGGTATTCCACTGCGCGCAGGAAGGGCATTTACCGAGCCATTTGGGCGATTCGTAACCGCAGCTCTGGCAGAAATAAGCGACTTTAGTTTTGGCCATTTTCGGATGTGCAGATTATAGATGTGCAAATGTGCAGATAAAATTTTGTTCGGCGATATATTTTACTAATTATTTTAGTATTATTGCTTATCATTCGTCAGTAAAAATATGGAGTTTACAATAGATGCCCTCAAACGGTTGGAGTTTGATTCCGCATTGTGCGATATCGTGAACCAGATCAATGCGGTAGACCAGCTCGTAAAATATGAATACAAAGACCGGGAACTAAAAGTCACCGTAAATGACAACCTGGTAAGAAAGATGAACCCGGATCAGTTGAGTTTATTGCTGAAGGTGAAGTAGTTAGATTGATCTGGCAGTATTTGTAAGTTGATCCTATTTACTCATTGATGGCAGCGATGATCGCATTGTTCACTTTATCATATAGATCTGCGGTCAGTTCAGCATTTGTTTTATTTTCTTTATCTGTAGGATATAAAATGTCATTCCAACTACCCATGCCGCCAAAAACATAAGCCGTTGTCGCAGCAGATAATAATTGAATACTTTCTAATGAGTATTGTTTCTTTACTACTATGTCTTTATAGTAAGCAATCGTTGGGTGTGTGTCCGTTAATTGTTTGTTTGAAGTCTTAAATACTTTGACCCATTCATCCGACTTATGTTCTGATGCGAACCTAATAATATTTTTAAGTGCAACTGCTAGTTGCTCTTTTGCTGTTTGTTTCGGGATGAGCAATGAGGATCCGCCTTGATTCTTTGCTGCTATTTTCAATTTGGTACTCCATATTCTTTTATCGGCCGCATTTTCATTAACGACGACCTCCGCAGATTCCCAATAGTCGGAATGATCTATATAAACTGCTTCAATTTGCCATACGCCTCCGCCGCCAACAAAACCGGCCGATTCGTAATCTTTCATTTGCAATTCCTTTGAATGATCGTAAACCAATCTAAATTTCATACAACCACTTTTTTTCAAAAAATTAAACCATTGTTGCGGATCTGTCGCGACAGTACTTTTTGATCCTAATTTTGTTGTATCGCTGAAAGTAATATTCGCATTATAAATAAGTGTGGTATTATTAAAATCGAGTGGATGAGAGAGATTTCCTGTTTTAAGGTAAACATTTCCGTAGGAAACCAATGCGATCAACAATGCAAGCGCGCCGTTCATATGTTAAGGTTTGTACAAATATACTATGAAAAACTTATACGTTGCGTACCTACGGCACGTTGACCGCTTTTTGATGTATTTCTACCGAGCTTTTGCACCTATGGTGCAGCTTAAAGGAATATGCCGATTAAGGAAACTATTGTAGGGAATGCCACCCGGGGGGCGAGGTTCGGTAGAATGATTTAAAAAAATGATTTTTCGTGCCATCACGGACGAAGCATAGAGGGTAAGCCCGATCTTCATCTGCACATTCGCGCATTAAAAATCTTACAACTTGATCTCCTCATCCTTAGATGAGAAGAAATGGAATTCGGTGATCTGGTAAGCAGGATTGCTTTTAACCTTTATACGCTGGCCGTATTTGAAACGCCATTTCCATTGGCGGTTGAATAAGCCTTGTTTGATATAGGCCTCAATGTACGGGTGTACAACGAGGGTGATATTTTTTTCGTTTTGCTCGACCAGGATATAATTAAAGTTGTTCTCGATATCGTCCAGCAACAGGATAGTTGGGCGTATGGTACCGGTTCCGTGGCACGCCGGGCAAATCTCGCTGGTAACGATGTTCATTTCCGGGCGCACACGCTGACGGGTGATCTGAACCAGTCCGAATTTGCTTGGCGGCAAAATGGTATGCTTGGCCCTGTCGTGCGCCATTTCGGCCCTTAAATAATCAAAAAGCTCTTTACGGTTTTGCGGCCTGTGCATATCGATAAAGTCGATCACCACAATGCCGCCCATATCGCGCAGCCTTAACTGGCGTGCTATTTCCTTGGCGGCTTCTTTATTTACCTGGAAGGCATTTTGCTCCTGGTTTTCTTTGCTGGCCGTGCGGTTGCCGCTGTTCACGTCAATCACATGCAGTGCCTCGGTATGTTCGATCACCAAATAAGCGCCACCGGCCAGGTTCACGGTTTTACCGAACGCGCCTTTGATCTGCTTGTCAATGCCGTAATGTTCAAATATGGGCTCCTTGCCTTTATGCAGGCGCACTATATTTTCCAAATCGGGAGATATTTGATGCACATACGAGCGTATTTCCTCGTATATAGCATTGTCATTAACATAAATATGCTGAAAGTCAGGGTTCAGGATATCGCGCAGCAATGTCGAGGTGCGGTCGATCTCGCCCAGGGCTTTTTTAGCCGGTTCGATAGAGGGCAGCCGGGTAATGAACGACTCCCATTTCGATATCAGGTCCAGCAGGTCCGACTGCATTTCGGTAACCCCTTTTCCTTCCGAAACGGTGCGTATAATTACTCCAAAATGCTTCGGTTTGATGCTTTCAACGATCTTACGCAAGCGGTTACGCTCGGTATTGCTCTTGATCTTTTTTGAGATGGAGATGGTCTCGGAGAAAGGTACCAGCACCACATACCGGCCTGCGATAGACAGGTCGGAGCTTAAACGCGGCCCTTTGGTCGATATCGGTTCTTTGGCTATCTGGACCGGGATCAGCTGGGTTTTGGTCAATACTTCCGATATCTTACCGGATTTATTGATATCCTGCTCCAGCTTAAAGTTATCCAGCAGTTTCGATTGATAGCCCCCGCCGCGCACCTGTTTGGTAAGTTTTAGCAGGCTTTGAACCTGTGGGCCAAGGTCGAGATAATGCAAAAAAGCATCCTTCTCGTATCCCACATCCACAAAGGCAGCATTTAACCCGGGCATGATCTTTTTGATCCGGCCGAGGTAGATATCACCAACGGTATAATTGTTGGTGACCTGCTCTTTATGAAGTTCTACAAGTTGTTTGTCCTGTAATAACGCAATGGTAGCCCCGTTGGGGGTCGAATCGATAATTAATTCTTTTATCAACTGCTACTCCATTTCTTAAAGCGGCGATATTTACTCCGCCTGTAAAGTGGTGAAACAATGGAAGACTAGTTTAATGGTTGAGTAGGTTGGAATAAGTTGATTAAGTTATAAGTATAACCACTCAATCAACCACTCACTTAATCAACCAAAAACCTATTTCTTCTTGTGCCTGTTCTTTCTTAAACGCTTTTTACGTTTATGGGTAGCCATTTTGTGTCTTTTACGTTTTTTACCGCTTGGCATAGTAATAATTTTTTAATGTAAATTTTAATTTTTTAGTTCCTTTATGTACTGATCGATCTTCTGACCGATTAGGGGGTCGGGGATCATTTGCTTGCATTTTTCATAAGCGGCAATGGCTTCTTTTTTCATACCCAGCTGCTTATAGCTTTCTGCAAGGTAAAAATAGGGTTCAACCATATTCTGGTTACCGGCAGCGTTTGCAATCGCTGTTTTAAACCTGTTTACGGCCTTATCATATTGTTTGGATTGAACCGCGAACATGCCAAGGCTTAAATTGGCTTTATAGTTGTTCGGGTCCTTTTTCACCACATCCAGCAGCATCATAATGCCCTGCATCGGCGAGCCACCATCGGGATCTGTAATCCCCGAACTCGTTTGGTTGACATAAGCGATACCCAAACTTGTTTTTGCATCCAGGTTATCCGGTTTTAGCTTCACCGCATTTTTAAGGTCGGTAATTGCATTTGCCACGAATGCGGGCTGCACCGAAGTGTCCTGTGTGCCTTTGCAGGCGTCGTTGAAACGGTTGCCCGCATTCAGCCAGTCGTCAAAGCTATTTTCCTTTTGTGCCGCTGCCTGGTAATAAAAAGCCGCCGGTGCGGGCTGATTGTCATCATCCCACTGTTTAGCCAGTTTTTTATTGAGACTTAATTTATCGGCGTCCAGCGTAGCGTTCTTCAACTGTTCTTCCAGATCGTTGATAGTTGCCGAAAGGGCGGCGCCGATCGCTGTTTTGGCTGTTGTTGATACATCCCCCACCGTAACATTGGAAGCCGATGGGCCGGAACCCGCAACTACACCTGAGCCTGATTTGGTAACCTTAGGTTTTATAAGCCCTTTTACCGGCTGGAAAAACAAAAAAATCGTAATGGCGCCTATTGCTCCTATAACGATTATTTGTTTCTTATTCATGCCCTAAAAATTACTTTGCAAGCTTCTTGTTGCCAGTTTTAACCTTGTCAACAAAAGTTTTTGCAGGTTTGAAGCTGGGAACAAAGTGCTCAGGAATGATTATAGCCGTATTTTTGGAAATATTACGCGCTGTCTTTTTCGCCCTTTTTTTCACGACGAAGCTTCCAAAGCCACGTACGTACACATTTTCGCCACTTACCATGGACGACTTAACAACTTTGAAGAATGCCTCTACAGTTTCTTGAACGTCTACTTTCTCGATACCTGTTTTTGATGAGATCTCAGCTATAATTTCTGCCTTAGTCATATCAGATTTTTCTTATTAATTTTTGTAAATACTTAACAGTTTTGGGGTTGCAAAAGTATTGGTTTATTCCCAAAGATTGAAATAATTAACATATTTTTTTTGTACGGACGACATTTTAAACATAAACGTTACAATTGAGCCGTATCGTATTACATTTGAAAATCATGAATTTTTCTGATGAGATCGCCGGCTGGTACCTGAATAATAAGCGCCGGTTGCCCTGGCGGGATACTGCGGACGCTTATGTCATATGGCTTTCTGAGATCATTTTACAGCAAACAAGAGTGGAGCAGGGGATGCCCTATTTTTACCGGTTCCTGGAGAAATATCCCGATGTAAGCTCTTTTGCAGCGGCTTCGGAGGACGAAATATTGCGATTGTGGCAGGGCCTCGGATATTATTCACGCGGGCGCAACATGCTCAAAACGGCGCGCGAGGTTGTGGGGCTATACGAGGGGAAGTTCCCGGTTGAATATGACCGGCTGATCAAACTTAAGGGTATAGGGGAATATACCGCCGCAGCGATCTCATCTTTTGCGGCAAATGAGGCCAAAGCGGTTGTTGACGGTAATGTTTTCCGGGTGTTGGCGCGCTATTACGGTATAGAGGAACCTATAAATTCGCCCCAGGGCAAAAGGCTTTTCCAGGGCATCGCCACCGGGGTGCTAAACCGGGAACATCCCGGATTACACAACCAGGCGATGATGGAATTCGGAGCGATGTTGTGCAAGCCCAAATCGCCCGGCTGCAACATATGCCCCGTCCGCGAAGGTTGCTATGCATATAACAATAACATAGTATCTCAATTGCCTAAGAAGCTGAAAACAATAAAAATACGCGATCGTTTCTTCAACTACCTGTTGGTTACCGATGGAGATAAAGTTCTGATGAATAAGCGTTCTGATTCGGATATCTGGGCAAATATGTACGACCTTCCCCTCGTTGAGACGCCAGATCACATGCCGCCCGAAAATGTAATAAAATTGTTACAAACAAAAGAGATTTTTGGTAACAACATCCGCATAACAGCTTCCTTTACTACAAAAAGGCATTTACTCACTCATCAGCGCATTCACGCACAGTTCATCAGGGTGGAAAATAAGCCAATTAAATTAAAACAAGAATATTTTTTCATAGAAGTAAAAAATATAAAAATGTTAGCTTTGCCTAAAATCATAAATATATTTCTAAATAATTTATTTAAGTTATAAGAAAATAACATCTGACTAATTTGAACTATGTCTGGAATTAATAAGGTGATCCTGATCGGTCACTTAGGTAAAGATCCCGAATTACGGAGCCTGGAGGGCGGGGTTTCAGTAACAAGCTTCCCCCTGGCGACTTCTGAAACTTTTAACAAAGACGGCCAGCGCGTCGAGCAAACCGAATGGCACAATATTGTGATGTGGAGGGGCTTGGCCGATCTCGCCTCGAAGTTTCTGCAAAAAGGTAAACTGGTTTATATTGAAGGGAAATTGCGCACACGCTCCTTCGAAGACAAAGAGGGTATTAAGAAATATACCACAGAGGTAGTTGCAGAAAACTTTACCATGCTGGGCCGCAAAAGTGATTTTGAAGACAACGGCAACTCCCGACAAATTGGTAAGGGTGCGTCGAATGATACATTCAGCGGCAGTGCTGAAAACGATATGCCATTTTAAACCTGAACCCTGTTACACCAAAGCCCCGCCAGAAAACTGTGCGGGGCTTTGGTTTTGACTACCTGCCTCCCGGAGGGCAGTGCTGTTTTAAATAATTGGTAAACAATGTGCGAAGGAATAATGTAGTGCCTTCGCCTTCAAATATCCCGTGTGAACGGTTGGGGTACGACATAAGCTGGAACTGCCTGTTGTATTTGATCAACTCGTTTATCAATAATTCAGCATTGCGGTAGTGTACGTTATCATCACCGGTACCGTGCATATACAGCAGGTTATCTTTCAGATTTTTGGCATAAGTAACCGGCGACCCCTTGATGAAGGGTTCGCGGCCGGCGTCGTCTGTGGGTACACCCATATAGCGCTCCTGGTAAATATTATCATACGATAATTGCCATCCCACCGCAGCAACGGCTATGCCGGTCTTATATAGCCCGGGATATTGGAACAGCAGGTTCAGCGTGGTCGAACCGCCGCCGCTCCAGCCATGTACAGCTGTCCGGGTCGAATCTATAAACGGCCATTTCAGTATTTCTTTACAGCCCATAGCCTGGTCGCGGATGTTTATGAGGCCTATGTTTTTATAGATGGAGTGCCTCCAGGCAGCGCCTTTCGGTGCAGGAGCACCACGGCCTTCAATAGCCATATAAATGTACCCGTCGTCGGCCATGCTGCCTACATATAGGCCGTTGCGGCCTACGCCATATCTATCCACTACTGTTAGGCCTGCCGGCTCGGCGTACACCGAAAATACAACCGGGTATTTCTTGGTCGAATCAAAATTAGTAGGCTTTACCATCCAGCCGTCCATTTCTATACCGTCAACAGTTTTTATTTTGAAGAAAACGGGTTTGTTCTTGGCGTCTTTCTTTACGGCCATGTGCGCGCCGCTGATATGTTTGTTATCAGGTAAACTCACTACCTCATTTTCATAGGGCGTATAGCTGTTCGAGAACGTATGCATGGCGATCTTACCGTTTGGCGACATCGTATAGGTATGCGTGCCCGGCAAGTCATTAGGGGTCAGGCGCTCAGGTGTTTTGCTTGATCCATTCAATTTTACCCGAAAAAGGTATGCCTGGGTAGCGTTATCCGGCGATGCGGTAAAATAAACAAAGCCGTTGGCCTCATCTATACAGTTGAGGGTTATGACATCGTAATTACCTTTAGTGATCAGCGTTTCCTTACCCTCCGATGTGATCCTGTAAATGTGTTTCCACCCGTCTTTTTCACTTATCCAGACGAATGACTTGCCGTCCTTCAGCCAGTCCCACCCAACCGGGTTGCCGCCGTTCCAGCGAGATTTGCCGTCGATCCACGTGTCTGATTGCTCCTCGTGGATCAAATGCGTGGTGCCGTTTGATACGTTGCCAACAAATATTTTACTGTCGTTTTGCGCCCGGTTCAACTGCTCCAGGATAATTTCATTCGAGTTGGTGGTCCATTCCATACGCGGTATGTAGTGCTGTATGTTATCGCCAGGCACATCTATCCAGGTAGTTTTTGCGGTATTGATGTCCACCACGCCAACTTTGCACGAGCTTGGATCCTCGCCGGCTACCGGGTACTCCACCGGCACTGTAAAAGGATAAATAGAATCGGTAGTATTCAGCATCAGGTAATTCTTGATCTTGCGCGCGTCTATCTGCCAGTAGGCGATCGATTTGCTGTCGGGCGACCAGCGGAAGCCATCGCGGCAGTCAAATTCTTCTTCGTAGGCCCAGTCGAAAGTACCGTTGATCAATTTCTTCTCGCCGTCGGTAGTCAGCGCCTTGATGTTCCCGGTTCCCAGGTCTTCAACGTATAGGTTATGTTCGCTCACGTAAGCAGCCTTGCTACCGTCAGGTGAAAATTTGGCAAACATCAACGACGATTCGGGTTTACCAGCGCCGATCTGCTTTAGCGTTTTGGCGCTCAGATCATAAACCCAGTAATCGCCGCGTGTATTGTATCGCCACACTCGTTTGGTGTTGGTGAATATCATCACTTTGTTGCCGTCTTCCGAAAAAGCGAAACCGCTCACCGTCAGCGATTTTTTGCCCTCCGGTGTCAGCATTTCCTTAGTGATCAGCGGTGTTTTTTTAGCCGAATCGCGGGTATCATATTCAAATATCGCGCTGCCTCCGCGTTCGGTTTGGTAATACTGGTAGCCGTCTTTGGCCCAGTTGACGCCGCCGCGCTGAGCGGAAACTTTGACCTGCAGGCCGAGCAGGAAAACGAGGGTTAGTGAGGCAACCCCGAAGTGATAAAACCTGGTTTTCATCTAAAAGTGTTTAATAGTTAAGTTAATTGAGATTTTGTACGCGGCCAATAATTATTTGCTTTAATTTAGTGACTTTATACCCCCGCAAATTAAGCATCCTTTATGAAAAAATTATATTTCTTACTCGCAGGTATTATAATCTTTACATCTACCGCTGAGGCTCAGCAAATTGACCGTAACAAGTTTATCAGCGACAGCCTGGATAATTACATCAACAAGGCCATGACCAACTGGCGCATACCGGGCGTAGCGATTTGTATTGTGAAGGACAATAAGGTGGTGAAGATGAAGGGCTACGGCATCAAAGAGCTTGGCCTGAATGGCAAAGTTGATGAAAATACGCTGTTCATGATCGGCAGCAATACCAAAGCCTTTACCGCAACCGCGCTGGCCATGCTGCAAAACGAAGGTAAACTGTCGCTGGATGACAAGGTGACAAAATACCTGCCGCAATGGAAACTGGAAGATCCGCTGGCTACGCAAATGGCAATTATACGCGACCTACTGTGTCATCGAATAGGCTTCCGTACTTTCCAGGGAGATTTTACTTTTTATAATACCGACCTTACCCGCGACCAGGTGATGGAGAAAATGAGCCATGTAAAGGCCGCTTATCCGTTTCGTACCAAATGGGGCTATACCAATTCGGCTTTCCTGACCGCGGGACAGATCATACCGGTAGTTACCGGTAAGCCGTGGGAAACGTATATCAGGGAAAATATTTTTGCGCCGCTGGGCATGGGGAACACGCTGGCGCTTACAGCCGATATCACCAAATCGCTCAACCGTACTGTGCCGCACACCCTGGTGAACGGGCAGCTTACAGCCATCCCTTACTGCAATATCGATGGGCTTGCCCCCGCGGGTGCCATCAGCTCGTCCGTAAACGATATGAGCAAATGGGTGATGGCATTACTGAGTGACGGTAAAGTTGGGCAAAGGCAGGTGATACCCTCAGCTGCCGTGCAGGCTACCAGGCAGGCCCAGGATATCGTAGGCAGCCAAACGCACCTGAACGGCGAAACTAATTACGTGCTTTACGGTCTCGGGCTCGAAATGGAAGACTACCACAACCACCGCATCGTGATGCATACCGGTGGAGTAAACGGCTACCTCTCATCGGTGACCATGGTGCCGAAAGAACATTTGGGCATTATTATATTGACCAATACCGACCAGAACGATTTTTTCGAGGCCCTGAAATGGGATATCCTGGATGCTTATTTTAAGCTGCCTTTCAGCGATTACAGTGGAAAATACCTGTCGTTCTTTAAAGCCGAACAGGACGCCGAAAAGGCAAAAGATAAAAAACTGCGCGACACCATAGCGATGAACATCCCGCTGGCATTGCCGCCGGCTGCTTATTTGGGTAAATATACCAACGACCTGTACGGCAGCATGACCGTAACACAGGGCGCTAACAATGATCTGGAAATGCGTTTTGAGCATCACCCCCGTATGTTCGCACACCTGCAGCCTTTGGGCGGCAATCGTTTTTATGTAACGTTCTCTGACCCTGTGCTCGGAAAGACAATTTTCCCTTTCAAAGTGGAAAATGGCAAAGTAGCCGCCGTTAGAGTGAAGGTAGCCGATTTTGTGGAGTATGACCCGTATGATTTTGTGAAAGTTCCCTGATGGGCCGTAAAGCTCAAAGCCGAAAGCAAAAAGCTCAAAGCGACTGTAATGCTATAAAGCTTTTTGCTTTAAGCTTTCGGCTTTCTGCTCAAAACGGGCCTGTTCATCACGAAATAGAAAAAGAAGCCCCCGAACACGTAAAGACCTGTGTCTATCCAGTCGCTGGTATAGGTTTTAGAAATAAAGGGCAGGAATACCTCGAATACAAGCGTTAAATAAGTCACGATAAAAGCGACTTTCCAGGCCGAAAGCACATAGTAGTCGTTTCGGATAACGACTTTGCGCATATACCATAAGGAGAAATTGGCAATGACGGGAACAGCGAAAGCATCATCGATGTAGTTGTTGATCAGCGGGGGCATAGGGTGCCCAAGTTTACGCGTAGTTATCACCATGGCCCATATCACGCATCCGGCTATGAACCACGGATTTAGCAGGGTTTTCATTTAGCCTGCTACAAATCCCAATATCGCGATCACAGCTATCACGCCTGTATAGAAAGCCACCTCTGAGTAAAATACGATCCAGCCCATGGCATTGACGAAACCCTTAACTTCGCGGGTTACGGGCCCGTCGGATTTCTTGACAGGGAAGAAATCAGCTTTTCTGTTTTTTTTTGGCTTCGCAAGTCTTTTTTCCTCCTCGCGCGAGAAACGATGCGGTTCGATATAGCCGCCGCAACTCGGACATTTAGCATCCACGCGGCCATTGTAGGCCGCCCATGCCCCGCAATGCGGGCACTTTATTTCGCTAACCCCGCTCATAATTATATTTGGTTATAATCAAATTTAAGGTAAAAAAGGATTATAAAATCAAAATGTTTCAATAAATTATTTCAGTTTGCGGTAGACAGTTGGCCGTTTGCAGTTTCCGGTGTGCAGATATCAGCACGAAAATTTAACCTGTCAACTGCACACTGGCAACTGCCAACTGAACTACCCGGCGATCAGGCTCAACAATACGAGCACCATTGTGACAAAGGCGAACAGCGCGAGTTGCAAATAGTATGCTCCCCAGCGCAGCGAGTTGAAGAATGATTTTATCATACGCATCAGTTCGCTGTCGGTGGGTTTGATGGCGAAGTAGTCATCTTCTTTTTTCAGGTCCTTGTTGATCTTCTTTTCCACCTCACGCGAGAATCGGCGCGGCTCCAGGAATTCGCCGCAATTGATGCAACGGTCGTCAACCCCGCCTTTCCACATCGTCCATTCCCCGCAGTGCGGGCATTTGATCTCGCGCGTGCTCATTGTTCAAAATTACAGAAAAATTTTTTTGAAGTCGGAGGTCTGAGGTCGGAAGTCGGAATGGTTCACCTACTCGTCATGACGAGTAGGTGACTTCACATGCAAATCAACAAACCCCAATGTTTTTAAATGGGCGTTGCCGCCGCTCCGATACCTATCAGGACGCCCTTGCTGCGGCAAAACATGGTTTACATGGTTTACATAATTTCGTGGATTTTAGCATTAACTACTTGATAATCAAATATTTAACTATAAAATACCTGAATTCATGTAAACCATAAATCAGCCCTTTTTTATGGGCCGGCGGTACGCCGTTTTGCTATAATGTTGTAAATAAGCGATTTATAGTGTTCCACTTTTAGATGCGGTACAACCCGAAACGCATGAATAGTTAACTCGTCCTGATTTTAGTTGGCACTTATTTTAGTTAAAAGTATTGAACTATAGCGATATCCGCTGCGCCTGCCTCGCGGAAAGCAGGTTAAGAATGATATTTTTTGGCGTAAGGGCAAAAAAAATTAGCCGGGCCTTGGACCCCGGCTAACCTGAAATTTAATCAAACCAAACAAACAATAGAAAGTAACTTTAACTGACACTATAAAGTTAATACCCTGTTAAATTAACTTCAATAGAATTATATTAACATATTAACATTCAATTGTGTATGATAAAAAAATACTCATTCAGAGGGCTTAATTATCCCTTTATTAGAAGATGAATTAATACGTTCCGCATATTGCTTTAAATCCAATCCATTTATTGTCAAAACCTTCATTCTAAAAGGTCCATTATGATCTTCTAATAGATTATTATTTTCAAGCGTTACTAGGAAATGTTTGTCAAAATAATTGCCGTATGTGCCGTTGATTATACCAACTCCTTCAATAAACTGGAATCGTCCAATACCTGGCAAGCCACCGGTATAAGTTGGGAACGACCAATACGTATAACTATTTAGACCGTCGACGCTGCCGCCAGAGCTTATATAAGTTTTCCGAGCAATAGTCCTAATCGGGTAATAATCATTGCTAGTGCCGGACATCGTTTTGTGCAGTATCGAATCAATATCAAAACCGTTAAAATAAGTGGTTTGACTTCTATCGCCAATATTGATCTCACCGTAATGATATTGACTCGGAAATAAATAGCTCTGCCTGTCTATAAGGTAAAATTCAGTCAGTACCGGGGCGGTTACCAGATAATAACTATTTCGTTTCCGTATAATAACTCTATATTTCAACGATTTTATAACTCCCGGAATATCATCTTTTGCAACATCATTTTCGGTAAAGCACCTGTGTAAATTTCTTATCGCTATTTGAAGTAGTTCTTCAGGCCTTAAAATTTCAAGGTTTTTTAGCGATCCCATTTTTTTTATCTTATTGCCCAAAGAATCAGTCAATGGGGTCAACGTAATTAATACATCATTATTGAGCCGATCACCATCATTAATAGCCAAGCTGAAAGCCTTGCTATCAAGTCCATGCGCTTTAAAGTCATACTTGCTGAAGTAAAGGTTTAAAATGTTGAATGCCCTTCGCGATTCGCTATCTAAGCTCAATGTCACATGGTTATTCAATAATTTGAATGATCCTACTTTCACCGTATCGAAAGCGTGTCCATCTTCAAATAAGATGTACTTTTCCTGGGCTATTGTAGTTAAAGGTAATAGAAGCAAAAGTACTATTTTAAGTGTTTTGATCATGGTTGTGGACAATTTGTAGAAAGCTTATTAGATGCCGCCGCCGACAACTGTGATAACCAGAAAGCATTGAGTTGACTAGGTGTTATGCCGTATTGCTGCATCAAATTATTATATTCCTGATTTAACCGACTAACTTCAGTAGGTGTACAGGTTGTGCTAGCGGTATTCAACCCATATAGCATTGCCATAGCGTACTCTTGAGTTGTGTGCGCATTATTATCAAAAATCGCTAAAATATTAATTGCCTGGTCAAAATAATCAGTCATCATTTCATAATGATCTCTGTAATTTGTCGGCAGGGCATTTTGATCATAGAAAAAGTCCAATTCATTCAACCAGGAGCCATTAAATTTAAAGTTAGGTGTTCCGTTACTATTCGCAAGTGCCACGTCATAATTAACATATGCGTGGAGTGTTTCGTGAATAAATGCAGCTGCGATTAATAACGTGGAACTGTTTTGTAGCATCTTATTATTCAGGGTAACCAGAGATCCTAGTCCCGTATAAGAGTTTGGATCCACTTGAGTTGTGCCCAATGAAGACGCGCCTCCGGTGGGGTTCCACGTCAAATCTTTATCTGACCAAATTAGGTCTGGTTTTTGGTTTGTTTCAAAAGGCGAAACCAGGTCATCGTAACTCTTAATGCCGATTAATTTACTTAGTATTAACTGAACCGCACACGGAAAATTTTTAGCCAATGTGTCGGTATTGATTTTTTGTACTGTTGATGGAGGGCATGGTGACGGTGTAGTGCCAGTGCCCGTACCAGACCCACTCCCCGAACCGCTACCACCCATTGTAACATCTATAATCAACCGGCCATTAGAGACCGAGGATTGCGCAACTGTGTTGGTCGGTATACAAGGCTGGGGAACAGGCAGCGCTCCTCCGCCAGAAGTGCCGCCTGTGTCGCCGCTAACTGATCCGCCGCTACTAGGAGCGCCGCCATCGCACTCTATATCATATCCTATAACAGTATAGGTACAACCTTGATTGTAAGATCCGCCAGGATAAGTTACTACAGTACAATCATATTTATATATGATAGGCTAAACAAGGCTGGGTTACATTTGTCTGTAAACTATTAATCACTTGACCACCATTGGGATCAGTAGCTGAAAGCGTAATTATTTTGTCAACCAAACCGTTGCTGTAATGATAGCCGTTAATAAAGGTTAAACCGAATGTGTAATACAGCACTATCCCATTAAATCCCAATGGCACTTCATTATAGTGCATTTTCTTAATAACCGATTTGCTTCTGGGAATAGTCAAGTCCTCTATTATCTTCGTAAAGAAATTGAGCCTGCCTCCATTGTTGAATTTAATAAATACAGCCGTGGTTTTATTGATGTACCGGATTGTATCTCCCGGCCGGTATTGCTTAAGCGCAAAAACGCCAGTGTCGTTATTCATATCAAATTCGGCCACTAAACTGCTATCCTTTCGTTTTTGCAAAGTGTAAGTATTCCAGTTTACGCTTAAGTTACCGATTAATTTCACATTGCCATTTCCTGAATTAGTTTTCAAAAGCGGATTGCTCTGAATAGCTGAAGCATAGATTTGCTGGAGTTGCACAATATCAACAGCTAGACCGGATTTAAACGTCGCCGTTGCTGGTGATGATTGGCCATACTTATCCTTGCGGCAGCTATGGATAATGACCATAGTTGAAATTAATACAATGCCAAAGATGAGCTCAACAGATGAGGGCTTAAAATAAGGTTTCATATAAAAGGTTCTTGATAAGTTTACTTCTGTAAAACTATTCGAAGTAATAGTTCATGTCAACCCGTGTTTTCACGGCATTTTAAAACAAAGTTACAGCCTGCGATAAACTGCGATAGAATTGTATTAACATTCAGTTAAATATCATCGTCTATATTTTGTTTTTTTATAGATAATCTGACAGGCTCACCTTCAAAATAGCGATCAACTCCTCATCACAAAACGGGTAATTATCTTCTATATCCAGAACGATATATGATTTTCCTGATAGGTTGAAATTCTGTTTGACGATATCCCTATGCTTGCGCTCCATAAAAAATATCACATCCGCCCAATCGATCAATTTTTGGTTCACTTTGATACGGGCCTTGTCGCTCGTGCCGGCTGACCGGGCGCTATGCAGCGGATGGTCTTTAAATAATAACTCAGCGGTAGGGCTGCGCCATTGATTTTTGCTGCAAATGAAGAGGAGGTTGGACAATGCTTTAGTTATTGCTTATTCAATATCTCTAAAGCCTTTTCTTTTGCAGCGTCTCTGCCGTCCCAAAGGTCTTTGATGGTTTTTTGAACTGCTACATTGGGCATTATCCCGATTCCCACAAACTCTTTTCCATCGGGATAGGTGTCCCGTTTGCCGCATACACGAGCTGTGCCTCCGCCGGGCAAATTAAAGAGTATCGGCTGACCGGTACTGCCGCCGGTTGTTAAACCTATCAGCGTACCTCGCTTCATATAGTCAAAAGCAACTGTGAAATCCTCTGCTGCAGAAAATGTTCGGGGGCCTATAAGTACAACGACCGGTTTATTATAAAATACTTTACCGTTAGCATTCCACTTGTTTATGCCATTGCTTTCCCATTGCGGTTCAGCACCCGGTCTCGAGAACTCTTTAAGTACTTTCGACGAGGAAATCAGGAATGGTTTATCAGTCAAGCGGCTTAAAATGTTGAAGCCTATAACACCATCACCCCCGCCATTGTACCTGATATCGATGATCAGTCCCTTTGTCTTGGCTATTTCTGTGTAAAGCGAATCAAATTTTCCTATGATCGCCTTATCCTCGAAATTGTTAATCGTTAGATATCCTACATTACCGATGTTTTGGTATTCCATTGTTTTCAAGCCTTTTACATCATGGTATCCTGTACGCGAAATGGTACGGGTTATGGTTTTGCCATGCCGGTCTTTAAACTCGATATTTATGGGCTTGTTTTTGGGTCCGGCAAGCAATGCATAGGAGAATTCTCTGATCTCCATGTCTTGCATGGTCGAACTGCTCTGATACGGCTTAATATTCTTCTCAGCATAGCTGATAACCGGTTCTGAATCTATTTTGACTACTTCAAGGCCAGGTACAATACCGGATCTGTAAAGACTGTCGCTGAAAACCTGGTTTACAAAAACGCGACCTTCGATCAATTCAGTGCGAAACGGCGGCCTGCTATAAAATTCAGGACTCAATGAATCAGGGACGTACACATTGGTATGCCCATCTTTTAACCGCGCATAAAAGCTGATCAAAACTTTATAATATTCAGCGGTTGACCTGGTATTCTTAGCTTTTGGCAAATAATCAAGATAAGTTTGATTCCAGTCAATATCTACATGATCAAAGTTCACAAAGTTATATTTAGCCTGCGACCAAAGCAGCGATAACCCCGCCATTTTCTCCGCTTCTGAAAGGTCGGTTTTGTAGGGGGTCTTAAACGCGGAATTTTTCCAAAGCGCTCCCTGGTTTTTTAAACGTTGTATCAGCGCCTTATAACGCGGTTCATCGCGAATTGCATCCAACGTGGGTTCATCATCCAAAAACTGCATAATGCCGCTTGAGCCGCCAACGGCATACATTCTATCAAGCGCATTCAGGGCTGAATCCTTTTGCCCAAGCAACGTATAGCCGCTTGCAAGGTCACGGTTTGCATCAGAACGACGGGACCACAAATAAGTATTCGAGGGAGCCATTTGTTTGATAGGCAGGCTGTCAAGGAACGCCAACGCGTTTTTAAGGATAGCCACTCCTTTTTCAACCTGTTCACGGCTGCTTTTCTTGTCGATAAGCGGATCTGCTATGCCACGCAGTTCCTGCACATGATCAGCAGCTTCATTAGCCGTATAAGTTTTTTGCCCAATAGCATTGATAGAAAATGTGAGAGTAGCGATTAATGGCAGGAGAAATTTATTTTTCATCGAGACAAGGATTAGTGAATTTATATTTCCAAATATAATAAGAACCACTTTGAAAAAATGGCCGATGTTATTTTTCTAAAATCACAGCCCCCGCCTCGGCATCCACACCTGGCTTTTGATGAGCCATTTGCCGTTGACCAGGCGGAATACAAAGGTAAACGCGCCGCTTTCCTCGAATGGGTCGCCATGGATATCACCGCTATAAGTGGCAGGAACGATCACATAAACGCTTTCGCCGGTTTGCAGGTAAATGCTGATATGGCCGACGCGGCCTTTCAGTTTTCTTATTTTGAGATCTTTGCAGGTTTTTTCAACGGCGTTTACCCATTGCGCACCCGCAGTTGGGCCGTTCCATGAGAAAGGGGGTTCTTCGTCAGCCACCGTCGCGTTTAGCGCGTACAAATTGCCTACGACGCTGATCTCAAAACTGCTGGAGGCCTCAACCACTTTATTGATAATGGCTATGAGCGATTTTCTTGTGGCTACCGAATCGGAAGCAGAGTCTGCATGGCAGGTCATGCGCAGCGGCATTGTTTTAGCGTAACTCCAATGCGGTAAAAACGCTGCAACAAAAAAAAGTAAAAAAAACGCTATGGTTAACTTCCGGCCCATATGTCAAATGAACTGTAAATTTAGTTAATATTTATTTTTTCCCGCTCATATAATCCAAAGTTAAATTGCATAAAGTTTTAACGCCCAGCGGAAAAACGCTTTCGTCGATATAAAAGTCCGGCGAGTGATTTGCTGCAACGTTTTTCGGGTCAGCGTCCTTGGGCATGCCGCCCAAAAATAGATCCAGTCCGGGTACCTTCTGCTGGAAATAACTCATGTCTTCAGAGACAGTCATTGGCGGGCTGAGAACCGCGTTATCCTTACCGGCGATTTGCTGTAAAGTAGGAAGCATTTGCATGGTAAGGGCCGGATCGTTATAAGTTACCGGGTAATGAACGCTAAAGGGAATATAAACCTCCGCTGTAGCGCCATTGGCTTCGGCAATGCTGTTCACAATCTTTTTCACGCGGCTGATCAGTGTTTGCTCATCCGCATCGCTTAAGGCACGCAAGGTTCCCAGCATTTCCACTTTTTCAGGAATAATATTATGCCGGTTGCCGCCGTTGATAGCCCCAATAGTTACTACCGCAGGGTTATCCTTGAGGTTGATGTTGCGGCTGACGATGGTTTGCAGACTAGTAATGATCTGTGCCGAGGTCACGATCGGGTCGACAGAGAACCATGGTTCGGCCCCGTGTGACGATTTCCCCTTGATGATGATCTTCATATCATTCACGGATGCCAGGGCTCCCCCCGGGCGGTAACCGATGATCCCGGCGGGTAGGGTGGAAATGATATGCTGTGCGAAAATGACATCCACTTTGGGATTTTCCAGGACGCCTTCCTTGATCATTTCTTCCGCGCCGCCCTTTTCGCCCGTCGGCGCACCCTCTTCAGCAGGCTGGAAGATGAATTTCACCGTGCCGTGCAATTCACTTTTCATGGACGATAAAATGCTGGCTACAGTCATCAGCATCGCCATGTGCGTATCGTGCCCGCAGGCGTGCATCACACCCACCTGCTGCCCGTTATAAGTTGTGGTGACTTTTGATGCGAAGGGAACGGGAGTACGCTCAGTCACCGGCAATGCGTCAAGTTCGGAACGTAGGGCCACGACCGGACCGGGATGACCACCTTTTAAAATAGCGACCACACCCGTGGTAGCAATGCCCGTTTTTACGTCCATTCCCAACGACTTCAGGTAATCGGCTACGATACCTGCCGTGCGTACCTCGCGGTTGCCCAATTCCGGATGCTCATGAAAATCGCGGCGCCAGGCTACGGTTTGCTTAAACATGGAATCAGCCTTTTTTGCGGCTAAGGCTTTAAGATCAGGAGATTGCGCGAATGCCTGTAAGGAGACGATGGAAAGAAGGAGAAGGACGATCTTTTTCATACGGGGATTTTTTACCGAATATAAAAAATAAAGGCGGTTTGTAAGAACCACCCTTTTGCAATATTATAGCACCTCCCGTCGGGAGAGTGCACTAACATCCCAATTTACACATGGCTGGTTATCAGCCTTTTTTCTTTACAGTGTCGGGAACTGTGGGAATACGATAAGGTTTCATGTTGTTTCTTTTTTGTATGGTGTCCACTCTTTTTTGGAGTTCTGTTACCCGTGCTTCTAAAGAGTTGCTCTTTAGACCGAAGTATGCAGCGATACCAATTGATACGCACGAAATAAACCATGTAACTCCATTAATCCATTTTTGATTTTTAAAACTTCTTAGTGTGGCCTTTCTCAATAAATGGGTGAAGTAATAGTCTAACCCTTCTTTAGTAATAGATACTAAAAAAATCCCATCCTCAGCCTGTAGCTGGATAACATCATTAGGTTCGGTTGGTAATGTGATATGTCCAATGTTTTTTATGGATTCTAAAGCGTTGTATTTCGCCGCCAATAATTTACTTAAGTTGTTAATCTCGCTTTCTTCGTCCCTTTCAAATTTGAATTCATAACGCGACAAAAAAGGTTTAATATTAATATCCGTACCAATGCCATAATCAGAAAGATATTCCAATAGGTCAAAGTATAGATACTTTAAGTCTTTCATTTAGGTGCTATTTATACCCAAATCTACAAAATAACCTATGTAAATTCGTGCCTATAAAATGGTTAGATTTGTGGAAAAGAAAGAGTTATGACATTCGATGAGGCATTAGAAATAAAAAAAGGTATTGGAAATACCATAATGGAAAAAGATATGCAGCTATGGGTTTTTGTGACTCCCGAAAATGAAGAAGATTTCCATAGGTATCTTACCGCATACCGTAGTTATAAAAGACAGATGATTTATCAAGGCGGTTTAGCTTGAATGGGAAATTCGCTGTTTATGGGTTGTGGACTGACAGCGCAAATGTTTATTATAAAAAGCTATCTTAAATCTTTAATTGCGACCAACTCCACTGTTCTACCATTTATTAATGGTTGGTATTATTTGGCATTTTTTTCTCCAATTCGAAAGTGTATATTAATTGATTGATATGGGTTTTTAAGATGAATGTACTAATACTTAAATTTTCAATATTTCTCTTATTATCACCAATCAGAATTTCCATCTACAAAGCATAGAATAAAAATTAATACCCAGAAGTATAAAATGAAGAATGCACAAATGAGGTGTTTTGAAATATAATTTTCTTATGTAACTTAGGTGCAATAATTAAAGCAATAGCCCGTATTTATTGTTGTTACCTTTTAAGTAACGTATCTTTGTAAAGTTATAAGTCGTATAACAATCTCAAAAAGAGGGAAAAAACCACAATGACCAACCTCATCAAAACTGATGGCCACAGTGTTGTAAAAGTTTTATTAGAAGTAGAATTAATAAAGCAGGGAGACTACATAGTTTCTTTTTGTCCCGCTTTAAAGTTATCTTCTTTTGGTGTGACAGAAGATGAAGCAAAAGAAGGATTTGAGGGTGCGCTTCATACTTTTTTACAAGATACCTATGAGAAGGGAACATTAGAACGGGTTCTACTTGACTTGGGGTGGACACTCAAAAAAATACCTACTGTTAGTTACAAGCCGCCAATCAAACGCATTAGAACAACTCATAGAAATTCTTCGTTTATTCGCTCATTTAAAGAACAGGTATCTATCCCTGTGTAGGTAAAAATGGGTGTCAAGCAAATACCGACTAAGATATTTTTGCAGTATTTAAAATATATAGGATTGGTTTTTATACGCAAGGACGCTTGGCATCACGACTTATATGATTACCCGGACGGACACCCTAACGGGAAGCTACTAAGATGTGTTGCGGTAAGAACAAACTACAAAGAAATTCCACGAGACCACATACACACCAATCTTATAGCGGCTGGAAAAACAAAAGAAGAGTTTGAAGAATGGTTGAAAAGTCCAAAGAAGAAGAAGAAATAATTTAAGCCCCGATAAGGGGCTTTCAGCTTTTTTAGGATTTAGTGTAAATATAGATATTAGTGCCGTCTGGAGAAGGTCATCAGTCGTTGAACCCCAGCAGGTCCACGGTAAATATCAGTACCGAATTCTTAGGTACCCCTGCTGTGGCCGCGTTGCCATAGCCTAAAGCCGAGGGTATCATTAATAATATCCTGCCGCCGGTATTGATATGCCGCAAGCCGATCTGCCAGCCCTGGATAACGCCCGACAGGGAAACTTCGAGGCCAGCTTCGGTGTCAAACACGGTACCATTAAGCAGTTTACCGGTTGAGTTGACCGTTACTTTAGAATTGGCATTGGGGTAATCACCCGTGCCGGCAGTAATCACCGCGTAATACATACCTGAAGGATCTTTGGTCGCGGTAATATTATTGGCCCTGATGTAATTCTGTATGGCAGCATCGTCGTCTGCGGCCTGCTTTACCGCGTCGAAACTATCCTTTTTGCAGGATGAGATGGTAACAATAAGCAGGGTAAAGAGCAGTAAATATTTCTTCATGCGGGGAACTTTAATGATGATAACTCAATTTTTGCGGGAAAATTATATGTGGACGATTTTTGAGGGCAAACTCGCATTAGGGCCATTTCTGATATATTTCTTTACGATGTAAAAATCTTCAATATCAACTCCTTCGTTTCTGAAAATCTCAATCCAATTCGATAATTACCTAAACGAATGCGGTAGAGGTCTTTAAATCCTGTTAATTTCTTTAGGTTTTTTATTTCAGAAAGAGCTTCAGCCTGTTGAATGAGTTCTATAGTCTCAATTAATGCAATTTGGGTTTTACTATCATTGATCTTACTGACGTCCTTTTGGAAGGATTTGTCGGTTCTGACAATCATCGCAATGATCTCAAAAATTCATCGGTGTCAATTAATTCACCAGTTTCACCTTGTTTGATAGCTTTGGCCATACCTATGTCTTCCAGCTCATCTTTGGTAAGAAATTTTGCCCGGATTCCCATTTTTTCGGCAATGGCAACTAAAAGCTGAAGATCCTTTTTAGACTTTCCTGATATGATCGCAGATTCCATATGGTAAAGATAATAAATGGCGCGTTGCTTTTAAATTATGTGGTCGACTTAATTTTCAGCTCATTCATTTGTGCCTCGGCTATGGTTGAAGGTGTATCGATCATCGTATCGCGGCCCGAATTATTTTTAGGAAAAGCAATTACGTCGCGGATAGAATCCAGCCCGGCAAAGATGGAACAAAGACGATCGAAACCAAAAGCGATGCCTCCGTGCGGGGGCGCCCCGTATTCGAAGGCGTCCATCAGGAAGCCGAATTGTTTTTGCGCCTCATCCCTGCTGAAGCCAAGATGTTTGAACATCAAAGCCTGCAGGTCGCGGTCGTGGATACGGATCGAACCACCGCCTATTTCGGTACCATTGATCACCAGGTCATAAGCATTGGCGCGCACGTTGCCGGGCGTGGTGTCCAGCATCGGAATATCTTCCGGCTTAGGTGAGGTAAAAGGATGGTGCATAGCATGATAACGGCCCGTTTCTTCGTCCCATTCCAGTAGAGGAAAGTCGAGCACCCAAAGCGGCGCGAATTCGTCTTTATTGCGCAAACCCAAACGGTTACCCATTTCCAAACGCAGCTCGTTCATTTGCTTGCGTACCTTTTCAGCATCGCCGGCAAGTACCAGCATCATGTCGCCTGGTTTAGCATCAAATGCCGCAGCCCAGTTGATCAGGTCCTCTTCGCTGTAAAACTTATCTACGGACGATTTTAAAGTACCGTCGGTATTATAGCGGCAATAGATCATTCCGCCCGCGCCTATCTGCGGACGCTTCATCCACTCGGTCAGTTCATCAATTTGTTTGCGGGTATATTCGGCACAGCCTTTGGCGTTGATGCCGACAACCAGTTCGGCATTATCAAATAGCCCAAAGCCATTCCCCTGCACCACGTCGTTCAGTTCGACAAATTCCATCCCGAAACGGATATCCGGTTTGTCTGATCCGTACATGCGCATCGCGTCTGCATATTGCATCCGCGGGAAAGCGCCAAACTCAATATTCCTGACTGTTTTGAACAAGTGTTTTGTCATCCCCTCGAAAATATGCAGGATATCTTCCTGGGTAATAAACGCCATTTCGCAGTCGATCTGCGTAAACTCCGGCTGGCGATCGGCTCTCAGATCCTCGTCCCTAAAGCATTTCACTATTTGAAAGTAACGGTCGAACCCGCTCACCATCAGCAATTGCTTAAAGGTTTGCGGCGATTGCGGCAGGGCGTAAAATTCGCCCGGGTTCATGCGGCTTGGTACCACAAAGTCGCGCGCGCCCTCCGGGGTCGATTTGATCAGCACCGGCGTTTCAACTTCTATAAAGCCTAATCCATCCAGGTATTTTCGTGTTTCCTGCGCCATTTTGTGGCGAAGCATTATATTATTTCGGATAGGGTTGCGGCGCAAATCGAGATAACGGTATTTGGCGCGCAGCTCCTCGCCGCCATCAGTTTCGTCTTCTATCTGGAACGGAGGCGTTTTAGCCGAGTTTAATACTTGCAATTCTTCAACGGCTATTTCGATGTCGCCGGTAGCCATTTTAGAATTTTTGCTGGTACGCTCGATCACCTTGCCGCTTACTTTTATCACAAATTCGCGGCCCAAACCCCTGGCCTGCTCACGCAACGCGGCATCCGAATCGGTGTTAAATACCAGTTGGGTCAGTCCGTAACGGTCGCGTACATCGATAAACGTCATACCTCCCAGGTCGCGTGATTTTTGCACCCATCCGCATAAAACGACATACTTACCCAGGTTGCTGATATTCAGTTCGCCGCAAGTGTGCGTACGTATATGTGTTTGTAACATAACAATATAGTATAAAAGTTTGCAAAAGTAGGGTTTTAGTCCGAAAGTCCGAAAGACCGGAAGTCGAAAAGTAAAAGGGGGATACTTCTTTTGCGGATCTACAATTTGAATTTTTTTGGATTTCTTCGGCTATCCCAAATGGTAAGAACTTCAATTGTTATAGAGGCGCTGATGTGATAGTAAATGAGGTAGTCCCTTACGATTTTGATTCTTATATCCGGATTTTCTGTAGGAATTCCTGACTCTGGCATTTCGGCTACTTTTTTCATTCCTGCCCGAAATAGTTGATAAAGCTTCCGGCTATATGTTTTGGATTTATTACGGTTAACCCAATATTCGAGGATTTCGAACCGTTCTTGTTGTGCTCGAATTGACCATACTACTTTCGCAGCCATTCTTCTATCTGACGATTTGCTTCTTCATTCGATATCCACTGGCCATTCTTTATTTGGTTTAAACCATCCTCAACGGCTTCACGTTCAGCTTCACTCATTTGATAAACGCCGTTTACAGACTTTGATTCAATATAGAGCATGGTTGATATTTCACTCAATAATTCATCATTATCTGTGCTATTAATTTGCGCTATCAGTTTTTCCTTTAATTCCGCGGTGCTCATAATATTGCTTTTATCAAATTTACGGATATTATCCCGAATCCGAAATCAAACGCTATCCGATCAAATAATTCTCAAAGGCGCCATGTTTTGAGCGATCTAGCTAAAAAGTGTTGTCTAAATGGTATATTTTTATTTCGAAAATTTTTTTGCCGATTTTAATTAAAAAGCAATACATTAGGACGCCGAATGAAACGATACTTAACCCTCACAGCCCTTTTTCTTTTATGCACGGCCTTTGCCGGTTCGGCTCATGCGCGTAAAACAAGGCATAACCACAAGGTTAAGGTAAAGGCGCCTGTTTTCATCCTGAACAGTAATACAGATACGATATCTTCCTACAATCTCTTATACTTTGCCCAGTCGTTAATAGGCACGCCTTACCGTGAGGCTTCATCTGACCCATCACATGGTTTCGATTGCTCCGGCTTTGTGAGCTATGTGTTTAAAAGCTTCAATGCAAATGTGCCGCGTTCTTCGGGCGATTATGCAAACTTAGGCCGGGAAATAAGGATCGAAGACGCCATGCCGGGTGATGTCATCCTTTTCAAAGGGACAAAAACCCATCATCCGCACTCTATCGGGCATGTGGGAATAATATACAGTAACGAAGGCAATGAGATTCGGTTCATACACTCCACCTCGGGCAAGGAATACGGCGTTACGATAAGCGCCATGGACGATACCTACAAACGCCGCTTTGTGAAAGTGGTGCGGCTGCTAAAATACAATGACGTCTTCCAGGCGCAGGTAAACTGATCCCAATAAATCCTTAATTATTCTTTTAGACTTTCGCGGGCCCGATAGCTATCGGGATTCGGACTAAAAAACATATATTTGCTCCATAATTCTCAAGGGGTGCCTTGCTTTGAGCAATCAAACTGAAAGACAGGCTGAGATCAAACCCATGCCCCCCGACCCCCTGCAGGGGGAGTTGATAATCGTAAATAATTTACGAGCGTTAATTCCTCCCCTTTAGGGGTCGGGGGCAACACCTGATCCGGGTAATGCCGGCGTAGGGAGAGGTAAAAAGTTAAGTGTACTGCGTGTTTACCCTGACACGGAGATGGTTTAACTAAAATTAATTTATTACATTGAAAATTTTATTCACGGCGACCTTCGCCCTGCTGCTGCCTTTTTTGGCGGCGGCGCAGCTTTCCCTTTCGGGGAAAATCACAGACGCGCAAACGGGAGCTCCGCTGCCCGGCGCTACGATCAGTATCAATCAAAGTATCCTTGTCAGCTCGGATGCCAGCGGTAATTACCGGGCGGGCGGTTTGAAAACCGGCTCGTGTTCCATCCGCGTTACCTACATTGGCTACCAAACTGTTGTTCAAAACATTGTATTGAGAACGGATACGGTGATCAACTTCCGGTTGAGCAGCGGCAGCATCATGACCGAAGAGGTTACCGTAAGCGCCACACGTGCTTCGGACAATTCGCCGACAGCTTTTACCAATCTCAGCAAAAAAGAGATCGACAAAAACAACGCAGGCCGCGGTTTTGAATATTTGCTGGAGCAAACACCCTCCACTGTAGTTAGCTCAAATGCCGGGGCCGGGGTTGGGTATACCAGTATCCGTATCCGGGGCTCGGATGCTACCCGAACCAATGTAACCATCAATGGTATCCCTTTAAATGACGCGGAGGACCAGGGGGTTTATTTCGTCGACTTGCCCGACCTGGCTTCGTCGGTGGATAATATACAGGTACAACGCGGCGTGGGTACCTCCACCAATGGTGCCGGCGCATTTGGTGCCAGCATTAATATACAAACCACAACCCGGCGCGATACCGCTTATGCGGAACTAAACAACGCCGCAGGCTCATACGGTACGGTAAAAAACACGGTCAGCCTGGGCACGGGATTGCTTAACGGGCATTTCAGTGTTGATGGCCGTTTATCTAGGATCAATTCCGATGGTTATATAGATCGTGCATTTTCGCACCTGAAATCCTACTTTTTAAGCGGCGCTTATTATGGCAAAAATAGCGTGCTTCGCCTCAATGTGTTTTCGGGTTACGAGCAAACTTACCAGGCCTGGGACGGGGTACCCGAAGACAGCGTAAAATATGGTAACCGCAAATACAATGAACTGGGCTATATCAACTCGGGCAATAGTTTTTATAAGAACCAAACCGATAATTACACGCAGAATTATTACCAGTTGCTTTATAACCAGCAAATAAGCAATACCCTTTCTTTCAGCGGCGCCCTGCATTATACGAAAGGGTTTGGTTATTATGAAGAGTACAGAAATGCCGACTCGCTGAAGAACTATGGCGTTACGCCGGTTGTGGTCGGCGGTACGACGATCGATGCAACCGACCTGGTACGCCGTTTATGGTTGAACAATGATTTTTATGGTGCTACTTACAATTTAAATTATAAACCGGGCAATAACCTGGGCCTGGTATTGGGCGGCGCTTATAATGAATACAAAGGAGCGCACTATGATAATATTGAGTGGACCCAGCAAAGCACCAATATCCCGCCGGATTATCAGTACTCGCGGGACAATGCCCGGAAAACCGACTTCAATATTTTTGGCCGCGCGGAGTATCATTTGGGTAAGGTATTGCTATATGGCGATCTGCAATACCGGCACATCTATTATTCATTTTTGGGTCTATACCAAAGTTTGAGCAATGCGCAGCAACAAGTACAACTTGATTTTTTTAATCCAAAAGCGGGTATCACTTATGAGATCGATGCACATAGTAATGTATATGCATCTTTTGCGGTTGGTAATCATGAGCCTAACCGGAGCGATTTTGTTAACTCAACACCGCAAAGCCGCCCAAAACCTGAAAACCTGAAAGACCTTGAATTTGGTTACCGGTTTGGGACCCCGTTATTTAGTGGTAGCGTAAACGGATTTTATATGCTTTATAAAGACCAATTGATATTAACCGGTGCATTAGATAGCGTGGGTGAAGCCATACGAACCAATGTGAAAGACAGCTACCGGGCAGGTATAGAAGTAAGTACCCGTCTGAAAATAGCTGACCCACTAAGCTGGTATGTAAGTGCAACATGGAGCGCTAATAAGGTCAAAGACTTTGAACAATTCCTGCAGAACTATGATACCGGAACGCTGGATGGTTCAGTCTTTAAAAACACGGATATTGCCTACTCGCCCAATGTTATTGGCTCAAGCACCATCAGCTATCACCCGATAAAAAATGCGGAGATCGCTTTTATCAGCAAATATGTAAGCAGGCAATACCTGGATAACACGTCAACCAAAAGCCGGTCATTGGATCCGTATATGGTTAATGACGTTCGGCTGAACTATAATTTCAATTTAAAGGGCGTCAAGAATGTGGGACTTGGCTTGCTGGTCGGTAACGTATTCAGCAAAAAGTACCAGTCGGACGGAGCCACTTACCCGGATATTGAAGGTGGGCAAGTGGTTAACTACAATTATTTTTTTCCGCAGGCGCCTGCAAATTTTTTGCTGAGTTTGGATGTAAAGTTTTAAAAACTACTATATGCTATAATTTCCCCGGGCCGGTCAATTAGTAGCTAAGCTTAATCGGAATTATATCGGGAATGATCACAGGGTCGACTTTTGAGTCGGACTTTAGGGATTTCTTAAGGTTATCCCATTCAGCTATAATTTTAGTGTAGTTTTCATAATTTAAATTACCTGCCGTGGGGAGGGCTGCCAGGTCCACGGCTTCAGTCACACCAAATAACTGTATATGGTAACTCGCGGTTGCATGGTTTAATTGAGCTGCCGCGGAGATACTCATCAGATCAGGCGTTTTAAGATCGATATCAAGATTAGCCAGGTGAATATACATCGTCATACCTACCAGGGCCCGGGTTGATTTTCCGTTTTGACAGTCGCAATCCCGGAACAGCCAAAAATTCGCCTGTATGAGCTTATCTTTCTTTCCAACTTTGCCTGAAATGCCAAATAGTCCAACGTTTACATCAAGGTTGTTCGTAACCTCAAAGTACCTTTCGTCTATCTGGTTCAGGTTTTTCAGCAGTATGGGTTTTGTATGCTCCGGATTATCGCACGAAAATTCACCATTGTCTAAAGTATTGTTTTGCATTAGTTTTTTAACCTTCTCTGCCATTGCCGAAGCCGGAGTTGCATACTGGGATATGTCAATTGATTTAAATTCGTCTACCTGCAAAATAGTATTGGATGTGCGCAAATTAGTCAACGACTGACCATTTGCATCAGTAGCCACTACATTTGAAGGAGAACTAATGGGATACGGATTGGGGGCAATTACCGGGGGAGCTACTACAGCAGGAGCACTTGGAATGGGAGCGCTTACAGTGGGAGTTGGGATGTTTTGCGAATAGGCTATCCTGCTCACTAAAACTGTCAGCATAATGATACCTGTGATCCTGAATTTGAATGAATACGATCTCATCGTCCTGGAAAATTTAATCAAATACCGGGAATTAATTTGGCTAATTAAATGTATGGAATGGATAGAGAATAAACAACCGTTTTTTCACGGTATTTTTCGGCCTATAAAAGTGTGCTGATTAAATTTTAAATTGCGGTAACTTAAATATCACATTGCTTTTTGTTCACTTTGTTGATATTTGCGCTTAATAAAATCGTTCAGCAATGAAAATAAAGTATTTGGTCATATTATCGTTTCTCCTCGCCGCGTTCAGTGCTCCGGCGCAAAATCCGACGAAAAAGGCTAGAATTATAGTCGATAAACCTCCCGTCGTCGTGCCGGATACAAAACTTCCACGCCCAAAACTGGTCGTAGGCATTGTGGTCGACCAAATGCGCTGGGATTACCTGTACCGGTTTTATGACCGTTATGGTGAGAATGGCTTTAAACGCCTGCTGAACGAAGGGTTTAGCTGCGATAATACGCAGATTAATTATATCCCAACTTCCACCGCGCCGGGCCATACTTGTATTTATACCGGGTCGGTTCCGGCAATACACGGCATAGCCGGCAACGACTTTATTATTCAAGCAACCGGCGAGCCTATGTACTGCGCCGGGGATACAAGCGTAAGAACCGTCGGCAGCGCGTCTAATGCGGGCCAGATGTCGCCCAGGAATTTGCTGACCACTACGGTAACCGATGAATTGAAGCTGGCTACCAATTTCCGGTCGAAGGTCATTGGCATCGCGTTAAAAGACCGGGGCGGTATACTGCCCGTTGGCCACACAGCGAATGCTGCCTATTGGTTCGATGATAAATCAGGCAACTGGATCACCAGCACTTACTACATGAAGGACCTGCCGCAATGGCTGAAGGACTTTAATGATCAGAAACTGCCGGAAACTTACCTGAAGCAGGATTGGAATACGCTTTACCCCGTAGATACCTATGTGCAAACCTTGCCTGATAACACTAAATATGAAGGAAAATTCAAAGGCACAAATGCGCCAACGCTGCCGGTGAAAACGTCGGCCTTGTATAAGGGCAGCCTGGGTATGATCCGTTCGACTCCTTACGGTAATACTTTTACGCTGGACATGGCTGTAGTGGCAATAAACGGCGAGCAGCTGGGTCAACACGATGTGACCGACTTTTTAGCCGTAAGCTTTTCATCAACCGACTATATTGGACACCAATTCGGTATCAATGCCGTGGAGATAGAGGACACCTACCTGAAGCTGGACCAGAATATGGCTTCTCTTTTTAATTTCCTCGACGCGAAATTAGGCAAGGGAAATTACACCGTATTTTTAACCGCCGATCATGGCGCAGCGCATAACACCGCATTTTTGAGCGACCATGGCATCCCGGCGGGTACCTGGGACGATGGCGCGGTGACCGATAGTTTAAATAAACTCCTGCTCGATAAATATAAGATAGCGCACCTGGTTTTAAGTTTGGCCAATTACCAGGTAAATTTCAATAACCAGGCCATAAAGTATGCGCATGTAGATATGGATGCGCTGAAGAAAGATTGTATAACGTATCTGCAAAGTTCGCCGGGCGTGGCTTACGCGGTTGATATGCAAAAGGCCCAAACGGCTAATATTCCCGGGGAATTGCGCACGCGGATCGTTAACGGCTACAGCCCGGAACATAGCGGTGCTATCCAGGTTATCCTTTTCCCGGGGTGGTTTACGGGACACGGCTCGGGCGATAGCGGCCCTACCGGCACCACGCATGGCACCTGGAACCCATACGACACGCATATCCCATTGGTATTTATGGGTTGGGGGATACCGCATGGTCACCTGAACCGCGAAACGCATATGACCGACATAGCGCCGACGGTAGCGGCCCTGCTACACATCCAGGCACCGAACGGTTGCATAGGGATGCCAATACCGGAGGCGTTGAAATAAGGTAGTCCGGAAGTCCGCAAGTCGGAAAGTCCGGAAGATTTCAACAGACTAAATCAAAACCATCTTTCGGACTTTCGGTCTTCCCGACTTTCCGACTAAACTATGAAAAAATACATTTCCAAATTCCATTACCTGACGCAGGACTTGCCCAACCGCAGCCATGCCGACCAGGCGCATATGGCCTGCGGTGCCGGCGCCAATTGGGTGCAGTACCGTTGTCTTTCCAAGACGGATAGTGAACTTATTGATGAGATCAATGAAATTGCGGCTATTTGCGATGACTGGGGCGCAACGCTGATCCTGACGAATCATTACCACCTGCTGGGACTTGTAGACGCGCAGGGTGTGCATATCGAGGATTTTGATGCTGATTTTGCGGCTATACGCGAAGAGATAGGCGATGATAAAACCTTAGGGGCATCAGCGACTAATGTGGAAAGCCTGTTGCGGGTACAGGCCACCGGCGCCGTCGACTATTGCGGCTACGGACCTTTTGCTCATACGGATACCAAGCCGAACAATAAACCCCTGTTAGGCTTTGACGGCTACAGGCAATTGGGGAAATATACGGTTGATATACCCGTTATCGCGGTTGGTGGTATACAGCTGAGCGATGTTGAACCGCTAATGCATACACCGATCCACGGTATCGCGGTGTCTGCGGCCGTAAACCTCGCTATAGATCCGGCCGCTGCTTTGCGGGAATTTTACAGGAAGATCTATTAGTCCGCGTATTGGGATTGACGCGAATAGCGTCGAATTCCAAACTTTTGAATTAGTTTAGGGTTATTATCCCGATTAATAATTAACCCAAAATTGTGTTTACATTTCGTACTGGAATTATCTTCTTTTGCGTAATCGTCGCAGGATGCAAAAACGACCGGCGGATATTTAAAAAGATCAGCAACGGCGACCTGACCGTAACCTGGTACCGTGAACTTTTTGCCGATAAAACTATTGCATTTGTAGGGTCGGAATTTAAAGGGAAAGAAGATACGCTGCTGAGCTGCGCCGAACCCTTAATAACCGATGTATATTTTAGGAGGGATACCATAGTTATCAGGGTTTATCAATTATCTGAACATTTTGCCTATACGCTGAAGGGCAAAGATCATGGTTATATCATAAAACCTGAAAACGCTACTTACCGGGAATGGATCACACATTATCACCCGGAAGATATAGAACGACTCGATAAAGGGCTTATCACTGATCCGGCAGCCAGTAAGTAAGTGTAATTCAAACTATTTGCCTAATTTTAAGGACTAATCACGGATCAATTAATCTCTGACAACAAACCCCATGTCCTCGCACCACATCGTCCGCGAAAAGCAGGAACCCGCCTTACTGGTTTTGGGTTTAAATAACTTTTCGACCGAGCTTTTGGGGCAACTGCTGGAGTGGAACCCGACGGTGATCACCACAAAGGACACAGCTTCATTGTTGAACGATAATGGTATCAAGATCGACTGGATCATAGCTTCGGGGAAATACAAACCCATGCAGCGCGATATAAAAGTTATGCCCGCGGGCGATGATACACTTGCGGAAGCAGCCCTGAAGTATTTGGTTACACATAACTACCCGGCGGTAAATGTGGTTACGGACGACCTGCAATTAAAGGACTACCTGTTTTTTACCGACAAGATCAACCTGGTCATCTTTTACAATAACCAAAAAATATACCCTGTAAATTCAGGTTTCAGCAAGTGGAAACCCGCCGGCGAAATGATCGAAATACTCACCCATCCGAACGAATTGCATTGCAGCGGGCTCGAACCGATCGGCCATCATCGTTTCAAAACCACTCATGATGGTTTTTTCAGCCTGCAATTTGATCAACCCCACCTATTCGTCGCCGAGGATATTTGAAGAATTTATTGTTAAAATACAGCCTAATTCGTCAGTATTTAAGTGAATGCTGTTAAAGCGAACCTAAGAAATTAGGTATTACGGGGTTATTTCAGTATATTTACTTGTTTATAAACACACCTGTTCAGCTATTTGTGTCAGCGAAAAACAATTAACCGATTGGCATTAAACCATTGAACATTTATAAGTCTAATATTCAAGCGACATACAACTATTTTAGTTGTTACCGCATAATCAAGATATAGTCATGAGAAGGAAATATCAATATTTGTCGGCCATCGGTATTAACGGGTTGTTGTGCCTGTTCCTGGCCTTGCCTGCCTCTGCTCAGCGCGGCGGCAGCAATTCTAATAACAGCAGCAGCTCGCGACCTGCGCCAAGCAGCAGCAGTGGAAGTTCGGTCAGATCTGCGCCAAGCAGCGGAAATAGCAATAGCTACCGTCCGCCTTCCGGCAACACAAACAGTTACAGGCCGGCCCCGAGTACCAATAATGGCTATAGGCCGGCGCCAAGCGCCAACAGGCCCTCATACACCGGCGGTAATTACCGTGCGGGTGCAGCAAGGGTTGGTATTGCGCCTGCCCGTATTAACAGCCAGGGCATCAGGCCACCCGCAAACCGTATGGGCTTTACTCCCGGCGGTGCGAATATCGCAGCTAACCGCGGTTATGTTGTACCGGGCAACTCAAACGTTGTTGGTACGCGTGGTTACGTGGGCCAGGGCGGCAGAGGTTCGGTAGGCGCCGGCGGCCGTGGTTTCTATTCGCCTTACTGGACAAAGAACCATTACCATCATTACAATCATGGTTATTATGGTACCTATTATACGCCGAGGTTAGGTTTCAGGATAGGCATATTGCCATACGGTTATTATTCATTTTATTATGATGATTCACCTTATTTCTACAGCGATGGCTTATTTTACAGCTATGATAACAGCGAATACACCGTCGTTGAACCGCCGATAGGCGCCGAAGTAACCTCGCTGCCATCGAATGCTCAATCGATCATGATCAACGGTCAGCAGTACTATGAAGCTGATGGTGTGTACTATGAACCGATAACTAAAGACGATGGTTCCGTAGTTTACCAGGTCGCCGGCAAGGATGGCGAGTTGAACACTAATGAGGACAACCAGGATGCGCAACCGGCCCTGCAAATTGGTGATATTATAACTACATTACCAGATCAATGCAGAAAAATTAACGTCAATGGCGAGAAATATTATGTATCGCCCGATGGCTATTATTTCCAGGAAGCCAAAGATCAGAACGGCAATAAGGTTTATAAGATCGTAGGTACGCCTGCTGATGAGCCCGAAAGTCAACAATAGTTAGCCCCACCCAAACCCTCCCCGACAGGGAGGGCTTTAGATATTTTTTAGCAGAAATCTTCAGGTCTCCTCTACCGGGGTGGATTTAGAGGGGGCTGCTATTTTTTTGTTATAAAAGTATTATAGCTGCTAAGCTCCGATCCATTAATTTTGCCCGGCCGATATACTTCTGAGCCATGAAACGGATAGTTTACCTTTATTTGTTACTATTTGCAAGCCGGGCTTTCGCCCGGGAGGTACACCCGGCTCTTAAACTCTTTAAAGCCAATGACCCTAAGCTGCAATATTTTGGACGGATAGATTTCACCGATCCTTTGAAGCCCAAATTCTGGTCGCCGGGGGTATATATCCGTGCGAAATTTAGGGGCACTTCCTGCACCGTGCTGATCAATGACGAGGTAAAGGACGGCAATACGCATAATTATATCGGGATTGCCATTGATGATAACCCGCCGTTCAGGCTTCAAACCACCGGTAAGGAAAATGTGATCAAGGCTGCTGAAAGGTTATCAGGCACCGAACACACCATTATCATTTGCAAGGACACGGAATCAGGCATAGGTTATCTCGAATTTATCGGCGTGAAATGCGAGCAACTATTGCCGCCTCCACCTAAGCCTATGCGGAAAGTTGAATATATCGGCGATTCGATCACAACAGGTACCGGCATCGATGTAGCCAAACGCCCATGTAATACCGGGGCCTGGTACGATCAGCATAACGCCTATATGAGTTATGGCGCGCGAACTTCCCGGGCACTCAACGCGCAGTGGCAACTGACTGCCGTGGCGGGCATCGGGATGATCTATAGCTGTTGCAACATGAACATCGTGATGCCCGATGTATTTGATAAAACCTTTCTTCGGGATAACAAGGAGCCGTGGGATTTTAACCGTTACCAGCCTGATGTGGTGACGATCTGCCTTGGGCAGAACGATGGCATTAAGGATTCCACGCAGTTTTGCAGCGCTTACGTGAAGTTTATCGGCACGGTCAGAAAAGCTTATCCCAAAGCCGATATCATTTGCCTTACCAGTCCCATGGCGAACATCATCCTCAGAAACACGCTTGCCAGATATTTAAATGGCATAACGGCGTATATGAACAATAATGGTGATAAAAAGGTCTATAAATATTTCTTCTCCAAACAGTTTCATCACGGCTGCGGCGGGCACCCGGATATGGACGAACAAGGCCAAATAGCTGAGGAACTGACTGCTTGTATCAAACAGGTTGAAGGGTGGTGAATATTCTCCAAGTTACTGTGCCGGTTTCTTGCGTTTCAGTTCGATAATATTAACCACTAATCTGCTGGCTGTCGCTAAAAAGAGCCCAATAAGGAATTTAAAGAAATAATATAAAAACAGCGGTAAGGCGGAAGCATGATCCGGGCCAATATCATTATAGCTGGCACGCAAATATATTACGAAGTGTTTGCCTAAATCGGGCAAAGTATCGAAAACCACCAATAGTCCCGTAATTATGATTGCAATTCTCAACACCGTTGATCTATGCATATTTAGTGCAAAATTCTCTTCTGAAAAGCCGGTGTCAAGGCGCAATTTCTTAACTACCCATCCCGATTTAAAGAGGCAAATCCATACTAACAAGATTGGGAACGCAACTGAAAAGAACAGGAATGTCGACGGGGCGAAAATCATACCTAAACTACCACCTCCGGTCGATGTAATTTCGTACATCGCGAAAACCTGAAATATTGCCTTAGAGAATTCCGGTATATAATCTAAAAGCTTCAATATAAAATAGAGTCCTATTAGTTTGATGACAATGATAAAGAGGCTTTTGGGGGACATAGTGGTTTAAGGTTTTACTAAAGGTAAAACCTTTTTTACAAAACCGGAAATCGCAGGATCAAATTTGGATCAGGTATATTTTTGAGCCATTTATCTTTTTCCGAAAACTTCGCCACGCCGGGGTAATCGCCGGTCATTCCTTCCATGTCAAACATCAGCTGAAAATGCAGGTGCGGCGGCCAATGACCGTTCTCGTCGGCATTGCCGAAGGAGCCCAATTTTTGACCTCTTTCGATTTTCGCACCAACCTGTAATCCTGCAAGATCAACCCGGCTTAAATGGCCGTACAGCGAGTACAGTTCAAGGCCGTCGAGGTCGTGTTGCAGGATGATCGTCGGGCCGTAGTCGCCGTGGTTGTCGTTGTCGCGAAAGCTATGAATAGAACCAGAAAGCGGAGCATAAACCGGAGTGCCTGCACAGGCCCAGATATCTACGCCAAGGTGCAGGCGTCGGGGTTCATCGGCGGTATTAAAGTGCTCGCTTCGGGAATATATGGTGCGGTGTTCCATATAGCCGCCAACGCCATAGCGGCAATTGTTTTCGCCCAGCTTTTTAGTAACCCAGGCGCTGAACCGGCCGGTGTCTTCAATATCGTCCGTTGTCAATTCGGTATTTGCGGTTGTAAAGTCGAAATAATAAAGCCGGTCAACTTTGGAGTCGAAATCAACTACTTTGCCGATGCCGCTGGGATGAATGCGGATATAATTTTCTAACTGAAGATGCTTATTCATTTAACCTGAAAAAGGTTATTAATTGAACAGTTCATAAGAAGTCTCTCCGCCAGCCGGCGGAGGAGATTTAGAGGGGGCTTATTCTCCGTCGGGCTGCCGCTCTTCCTTGCTGATCTTGTCGAATATCTTATCCATGCGCTCAACATACTCGCTGGTATCATCCACAAAAAACTCCAATTGGGGGATGATGCGCACCTGGTCCTTAATGCGTGCGCCAAGTTTATAACGTATCTCGGAGGCGTGCGCTTTGATGGTATTGAGTGCCAGCTGCGAATTGCCAGTATTAAAAAAACTCAGGAACACCCGTGCGAGCGCCAGGTCGGGTGTAACGCGTACCTTGGTGATGGTGATCATTGTGTTGGGCAAAAGGCTCATGCCTTCGCGCTGAAATATGGCAGCCAGGTCCTGTTGTATTACTCCCGCAAATTTTTGCTGACGTTTCGATTCCATGGTAGTTAATTTAAATTCTAAACCCTAATCACTAAATTCTAATTTGCAATGCTTCTCCGCCAATCGCCTCGCGCCAAGCGCAACACCTCAAAATTACAATTCTTCCTTGATCTCTCCCAACCTTTTGATGCTTAACCTGGCACTTATTGCCGAGGCTATAGTAGCTATACCGCCTACGGTAAAGAAAACCAGTACAAAGTCAAGGGCCTTAAGTGCGATGGGGTAGGCATCGATGACCGTCATCGAGTCGCCGAATTTGATAAAGCCAAATTGCTCCTGTAAGACACAAAAGATCAGTCCGGCTAACATGCCAGTTATACAGCCTGAGAACGAGATCATCATGCCCTCAAAAAAGAAGATACCCTGTATCAGCCGCTTGCCCGCTCCCAGGCTGGTAAGTATCGCGATATCCTTTTGCTTATCGATCACGAGCATCGTCAGCGAGCCGACAATGTTAAAGATGGCGATGATGAGCACAAACGTTAATATCATAAACACAAACCAGCGTTCGTAGTTGAGCGTTTTGTACAGATCCGCGTCTTGTTCAAAACGGTTTTTGATAGTGAACATGCTCCCAACTTTGTCTACCAGGTCGCTTTGTACAGCATCCAGGTCGGTCCCTTTTTTATAATTCAGGTCGATAGCCGAAATGTTTTTAGGCTCGTTCAGCAGATCGCGCATAAAACTGAGGGGTGTGATGGTCAAACTATTAAAATCCTGTTGAATATTGAAGATACCCGAAGGGTAAATGTACCTTACCTGGAATTCGCCGAGAGGATCGGCACTGTTGGAAGCGTTCTTATTCGGCGTGTATACCTGCAGCGGCGAAAGCTGATCGTGAATATTTACCGATAGCTTGCCCTGCACCGTTGCGCCTATAACCGCGTAATCGTGGCCGGCGGCCTTTAAGGTAAACGAGCCCTTCTCGATGGTGCTGTCCAGTTGCCGGTTTTTAAGGAAATCGTCGCTTACGCCGCGTACCGTTCCAATGAATTGCCCGGTCGAGCCGTATCGGATAAGCGCTTTTTCTTCCAAAACTTCAGTGAAGGAAAACAGTTTCGGGTCGCGGCGCAACGCGTTGAAATATGGCGTGTTTGGATCGAATGTTTTACCCTGTTTAGGCTCGATCTTCATTTCGGGCGTGAAATTGCTGTAGGCCGAAACGATCACTTTTTCTAAACCATTGAATACCGACAGGATGATCACCAGCGCCGCGCTGCCGATAAAAACGCCCAGCATGGATATACCCGAGATGATGTTGATAGCATGCATCTTCTTTCTCGAGAAGAGGTATCGCCGGGCTATGTAGATGGAGGTGTTCAATGGGGTTGTACGTGGTAGTTTGCTAAGCTACGGAAATCCTGGAAATGGTTATACGTTTTACGTGGTACATTATACGTTTTAGAATGTGTTAATGTCCATACATAAAATACGTAAAACGTATTACGTACAACGTCTAACCGAAACAACATGCTAAGTAAAAAAAGGATTATGCTTCTTCTCAAACCCAATAGTGGTCTCGGGGCCATGACCGGGATAAACCGTGCAATCGTCCGGCAGCGTGAACAGTTTTTCTTTGATATTGGTCGTCAGTTGTTCAAAATTTCCGCCCGGGAAATCCCAGCGGCCGATACTGCCTTTGAACAGTACGTCGCCGCCGATCAATAAATTATCCGTCTCATCGTAAAAACACAAATGCGCGGGCGAATGACCGGGCGCGAATATCAATTGCAATTCGGTATTGCCGAACGAAACGGTACCGGTTTCCGACAAATAATGATCGGGCAGGGGTGACGGATCATAATTCATTCCCATTTGCGGCGCGTAAGCCGGAACCGACAGCAGCACCTGCACCTCGCCATTGTGGAATTGCGGCTTCAGACCATACAGATCAGACACCAGTTTATTCCCCAGCACATGATCGATATGGCAATGCGTGTTCAGCAGTAAAACAGGTTTTAATTGATTGTCCCTAATAAAATTGGCGACCGCGTTTTGTTCCGATGCGGTATACATGCCGGGGTCGATAATGGCGCATTCACCGGTTTCATCATACAGGATATAAGTATTTTCCTGGTACGGATTGTTAACGAAGCAACGAAGTTTAGCCATCGCGGATTTTAGATTTTTCGCTTTTGTTTGTTTTTTAAGGTGCTCAAGAAGGCTTTGCCGTTTACGAATTACGATTTTAGATTTAAAGAGCGCAAATAATTCTGACTTCTGATCTCAGACTTCTGACATCATTCTCCCTTCCACCTGAAAGTTTTGATCATCGTGTCAATATCCTTCTTTACAAAATCCAGCACGGGTTGGATAGAGTCAAGCCTCGGGGGAGTATTGAAATACAGTGCACCGCGCAAATAGTTTTTGCTGCTATCGGTCACAAAAAACTGCACGGACGAGGCTGCGTTTCCCTGGATGGTATAGTAGATCCCGTATATCCTATGTTCGGGGTTGCGGATCAAGCCCTGGTCTATTGAAGTTGCTTTTACGGTATGCTTAAAGGCAAATTTACGCGCGTCTTCGGTCAGTTCGTCAAAAACTTTTCTTGACGGGATGGTTTCGTAACTCAAATGAAGCGTACCCCTGAACTGCGGAAACTGCATGTTGAGCAGCGAGTTCATATTGAGCAGTTTTTTGTCCTTTCGCTGCGGCCGTAACAGGGTATCCCGTTCTATATAAGCATATTTAGGGTATAGAAAAGTGAAGGGATAAATACTGTCAAACTTCCGGTACTCTTTTTTGGGATAGTAAAGCCTGAAATAAGCGCGCGGCTTGGGCGAATAATCAGGGGTGCTATGGCAAGCCGCGAAAAGTATAGCCACGAGGCCAAATAAAATTACTCTTTTCACGACTCCTTGTATTTTGTGTTCCATATTTCCCACGATCTTTCAGCCTGCAATACTAGCATTTCATGACCATTTTTGACAGTCGCGCCCTGTTCGGCTCCTTTTTTCAAAAATAGTGTTTCTTCCGGGTTATAGATGAGGTCGTACAATAAATGATCGTCGGTTATTGCTTCATAAGGTATGGGCGGGCATTCATCCACATTGGGCGACATGCCTACGGGCGTAGTATTGATAATCAGCAGGTGATCTTTAATATGGCGCGCATTAAGCTCGCTGAACAGGATATTCCCTGGCGCAGAACGACGGGTAACGCATTTAAACGTGACGCCCAGGTTATCCAACACGCATTTTACAGCCCGTGCCGCGCCGCCGTCGCCCAGCACCAGTGCCTGGTCGTGCCGGTTCTTTAACAGCGGTTTGAGTGAGTTTTCGAAACCATAAATATCGGTATTGTAGCCCTCCAGCCTGAAATCATGACCCTTGATACCAACTTCACCTGTAAATGCCGCCATTACCGGGCTTTCTTCTGTTATGCGGATACAATTCACCGCGCCGGCGTTACGAGCGTTATGCTCAATCCAGTCGAGGTATTTCAGCACGTTTATTTTATGCGGAACAGTAACATTCAATCCGCAAAGATCCCGGTGCTTGCGCAATAAAGGGATCAGTTCGCTGATGTGTTCTATCGGGAACAGCTCGTATTTGCAGTCAACGATCTTTTCCCGCTCAAACTTTTCAGTAAAGAATTTTTTTGAGAACGAATGCGAAAGCGGAAAGCCGATGAGCCCGTAAAGTTTCATGCCGTAATATTAATAAGAAACGGTGGCATTTTTATTGGTGGCAGATCGTAAAAAACCAGAACGTCATGGCGAGCGGTAGCGTGGCCATCTCTGCACATGCAAATCGATGATGCTTTTCGTGTCTTGGTTATAAATTGCGATTTTTGACTGGCAAAGTTCAGAGATGGCTTCGTTCCTCGCCACGACGTAGATGGGGCGAATTTTTCTTTGCCGCTATCATCATATGCGGACTCAGCGCCAGCAGCGCCTGGTCATTTTCAGTCAATTGCAGCAGTTCCATCAAAGCCGCTTTCTTTTTTTCATCGCCGCGGGTTTCGAAATAGTTCTTATCAAGCCAGACCATGCCTTCCACGGCGTAGGTATTGATATAAGTCAAGCCCGCTTCTTCAAATTCGTCCCTCAACTGCTCCGGGCGATGAAAATAGGCCTGCGGCAATATGCCAGGCATATTTCGGGGTGGATTGTGTAGGCCAGATGTTAACTCATCTACGCACATCTGCAATATTTCGGGTGCATGAATAAAGCCATTCAATAATGCCGCGATGCTTGACGCGGAATGATTGATGGCAAAGCCCAGCACAATTCCTTTCGGTTTCAATACCCTTTTGGCTTCAGTGATGGCTTTTAGTCTTTCTTCCTTTAATTGCAAATGATATAAGGGTCCGTGCAGGATCACCACATCGGCGAAATTATCCGGCAGGTCCAGCTTTTGAGCTTCGCCTAAGATCGATATGAAAGGTTTTTTGGCTTGTTTCGATCTTTTATTCGCTTGTTTGATGTGTTTTTCGACCGGGTCGACCAGGTGCACTTCGTGCCCCATGCCCGCCAGCCATTCGGAATAAATGCCCGGTCCGCCGCCAACGTCAAGTACTATACTTTTTTTGGGCAGGTAACGGCTGATCAGTTCTTTATTGCGCTCAAACTCCAGCGGGCCCAGGCCCAATTGCAGGCGGCCTTCTTCAGAAGTTGCAGAATAGAAGTTATCGATATCCGGCGCAATGAGTTTGGGCATTGCCGAAGATAAAACATAGCGATGGATTTCAAACTGTTTTAAAACCACCGACATGAATAATGTTCAGAGATTCAAAAAATGATCAAACGTATCACTCCGTATACCGAGCCGCAAAGTTTCCAATGGGATCACTTCTGCCGGGGCGATGTTACCCAGGCTCACATTGGCGCCGATAAGCTTGATGAACCAAACCTGCTGTGCTTTTTGAGGCGCTTCCCATATGATCTTTTCTTCCGGGATCTGCGTCAATATTTCATCCACCAGGCCCTGCCTCACTTCTCCCGAATCACGATAGATGCCCACGTTGCCGCTTTCGCGGGCTTCGGCGATCACCTTCCATGCGCCGGCTTCCAATTCGGCCTTCATCAGCTGTATCCATTTATAAGGCGCGAATATCTTGGTTACGTCTTTTGAACCCACTTCGGATATTACGGTTACCTGTTCGCTTAGTTTGCCGATGTACTCGCATTTAACCTCATGCTCAATATCGATCGAGCCGTCGGAAACTTCGGCGTATTGCATTTGGTATTTATCCAAAGTTCTGCGGTATTCATCAAACTGGTTGCGTACTACAAATGCCTCGAACAAGGTCCCTCCGAAGTAAACAGGTATGCCCGCTTCGCGGAATAGCTTTAATTTTTCATCCAAATTGGGCGTAACAAAAGAAGTGGCCCAGCCCAGCTTAACCAGATCGGCATACGGCCCGCCAACCTCTATAAAATCTTCAACCTGGCGCAAACTCAGCCCCTTATCCATTACCATGGTAATGCCACTGTTCCGGGGTTTAACAGTGCGATCAGGAATATTGCTTAAAGGGTAGTTCATCGGTGTTGCTGTAGTTTCTGTAGAAATGGAAAAATTCATAGGTGTAACGTTTAGTTATAGTCTATAACAAAAAGTTCTAACGATACAAAGATTATGAAAAATGTGCAGATGTGCAAGAGAATTTCAAATGTGCAGATATGCGAATGTGCAGATTTAAACTAATTTTAACCGTAGTGAGACGGATGTATCGAAATAAATATGCGGATGCGCTTTTATCATTTGCACATCCGCATATCTGCACATTACTTCGCGTACCGATTGATGATATCCAGTATCACCTTATTTTTTTGCAATTGCGGCAGATAGTCGAACAGGATATAGTGCTTTTCCGGGTCGGCGGCCAGCGCCATTTCCAAATGGTTCAGCGCTTCCTTATAATCACCGGCGGCAAACAGGTAGGCTACCATACGGTAGTACAGTTCAGCCGAGTCGGGATTATTCTTGATGGCCAGCGCCATCACTTCCACCGCCTCCGCCAGGCGCCCTTGCTCATATAATATCGAGGAGTAATCCAGCCAGGCATCCACGTCGATCGGGTTCAGCTCAACCACTTTTTCATAAGCCTGTTCAGCTTCCGCCAGGTGGCCCAATTTATATTCCGCATCCGCTATGGCGAACCAATAGTCGGCATTGGCGATATCCAGGTCGAGCGCTTTTTTGTAAAAATGCAGCGCCTCGAAATAACGTTCTTCAAAATCAAGCGTCACGCCTATTCCGAACCAGCCATCGGCCAGTTTAGCATCCATTTTAACTGCCTTTTTGTAGAAGGCCCGTGCATCATCCATCTGCTCCAGCTTCTCGTAACATTCGCCAATAGCGCAATAGGTATCGGCATTGGGCTGTTCGTACTCGAAGGTTTGGCGGTAAACCTCAATCGCTTCCGCATATTTCTCCAGATTTACCAGCGCGTTGCCTTTGTTAAAGTAAGCAGATGCAAAGCTGTCCTTGATCAGGATGGCATAGTCATAAGCGTCGATCGCTTTTTCGAAAAGGCTGAGTTTCGTATAGGCATTACCTAAGTTATACCAGGCCGCGTAGCTGTAAGGCTCGCTGTCGATATACTGCTGGTAAAATTGCACGCTCTCCTCCTGGTTGTCCATTACGTCGTAGCAGAAAGCCAGTTCGTACAAGGCATCCTGGTTTTCCATATTCTGCTGCAGGCACAGTTTCAGGTAAGTGATAGCCGTGTCGTAGTCGCCCATGTTCTGGTACACATAAGATATGTGCAGCAAAATTTCGTCGGTATCGTCGGCCAGGTCGAGCGCCTTCTCGTAGTTTTCCAATGCCTCGGCATAACGCTCCATGTTCTCGTACAGGTTGCCGCGGATGATGTAGATGTCCGCATCCGACGCCTCAAGCAAAGCCGCTTTCTCCAGCGATATAAAAGCATCGCTGACACGGTTTGTGACGACAAGTAGTTGAGCCTGTTTGATCAGAAATACGGCGGCGAAGGGGTGCTGGTTGCAAGCATATTCTACAACCTGCAGGGCTTTCGCCGGGTCATTCTTCTCGATGTAGTAGTCGATAATGTTTTCAAACGCCTGCGCATCAAAAAAATACTGGTCATGATTACGAATCATTTCTTCGTAACGTTCAACCGAAAACTTGGGGTCTTCGGTGAATCCAAATTCAAAGTCTTCTTCCATTCAATATATTTTCAGAACGCGAGCGGCCAATAGTCCCCGCCCTTTTATTACGGGCTTTAATCAGGGTTTGTTTGCCTTTGCTGAGAGTAAATTACAATAACTAAATATCGGTAAAGCAATTAAGTTTTCAACATTCAAACATTCTTAACAGGGATTTTTCCAAGTGCCTGATAATAAATGGAAAGCATTTTCGTGCTTAATTTGGCAATGCGTGAGTTGATGATAAATTGCCTTAAAGATTTTTACCTTTGACAAAAATACCAATTATGGGCCTGGATATCGCTAAGATTCTGAATCATTTACATATAAACGACACTAACGGCGCGTTTAGTACCGGGAGCCATTGGGGCGGCGCTAAAGGTGATAATAACAAGACCATCTATTCGCCGGTTGACGGCAAAAAGATCGCTTCGGTGCAGATGGCAAGCGAAAATGACTACAATAAAGTAATCGAAAAAGCCTCCGAAGCCTTTAAAAAATGGCGCACTATACCCGCTCCAAAACGCGGCGAGGTGGTGCGGCAGGTGGGCGACGCCCTACGCGCCAAAAAGCAGGAACTGGGCGCGTTGGTATCGTACGAAATGGGTAAAAGCCTGCAGGAAGGTTACGGCGAGGTGCAGGAAATGATCGATATCTGCGACCTGGCGGTGGGACAGAGCCGGCAGTTATTCGGGCAAACGATGCATTCCGAACGGCCCGAGCACCGCATGTACGAGCAATACCATCCGCTGGGAATCGTGGGTATTATATCAGCGTTCAATTTCCCGGTAGCGGTATGGGCATGGAACGCCGCGCTGGCCTGGATATGCGGCGATGTATGCGTTTGGAAACCGTCGGAAAAGACCCCGCTCACAGCGATTGCCTGCCAGCATATCGTCCAGGAAGTGTTTGAACGAAACGATGTGCCTGAGGGCGTGTCGTGTTTGGTAATAGGCGACAGGGTTATCGGAGAACTAATGGCCAATGACACCCGTGTGCCTTTGATATCGGCAACGGGTTCAACCCGGATGGGAAAAGCCGTTGGCGCGGCGGTTGGGGCCAGGCTTGGAAGAAGCTTATTAGAGTTAGGCGGTAACAATGCCATCATCGTAAGCCAGTATGCCGACCTGGATACCGTATTAATAGGCGCGGTGTTTGGTGCGGTGGGAACTGCGGGGCAGCGGTGCACATCAACGCGCAGGCTGATCATCCACGAAAGTGTTTATGAACAGTTTAAACAAAAAATAGTGAAAGCTTACGGACAGGTGCGTATCGGCAACCCGCTGGATGAGCACAACCATATGGGCCCGCTGATCGATAAAGACGCGGTACAGTTATACCTTGCCGCCATAGAGAAATGCAAAGCCGAAGGCGGCAAATTTGTGGTAGAAGGCGGCAAGCTGGAAGGCGGTGAATACGAATCCGGATGCTATGTAAAACCCTGCATTGCCGAGGTTGAGAACGACTATAAGATCGTTCAGCATGAAACCTTCGCACCGATATTATACCTTATAAAATATGAGACCATCGACGAAGCCATCGCGCTGCAAAATGGTGTGCCGCAAGGGCTTTCATCATCCATCATGACCAACAATTTACGCGAAGCAGAACAATTTTTATCGTACGCGGGTTCTGATTGCGGCATTGCCAATGTAAACATAGGCACCTCGGGTGCCGAGATCGGCGGCGCTTTCGGTGGTGAGAAGGAAACCGGCGGCGGCCGTGAATCGGGATCCGATGCCTGGAAGGTTTACATGCGGCGCCAAACCAATACGATCAATTATTCAACTAAATTGCCATTGGCGCAAGGCATTAAATTCGATCTGTAGCTTATAACCATTATTGCATGTTTAACACCCGTAAAACTTTTATAAACTGCCTTGTTGTCTTCGCGCTGCTGACCGGCCAAGTTGTATTTGCCCAGCAACTACCGCCGTTTCAGCCCGATCCGCCAAAAAACTGGTTCGCGATGGACCTGAAAACCGACGGGTTTTATGGCGTAAGTCTAAACCAGGGCTACCAGTTTTTGCAGGGTAAAAAAAGCAAGCCCGTGGTGGTGGCTATTATCGATAGCGGTTGTGATACCTTGCAGCAAGACTTACAAAGCGTGCTGTGGGTGAACCCAAAGAAAGACAAAGATTTTCCGGGCGATGTGCATGGTTGGGATTTTTTAGGCGGTCCCGGCAGGAAATGCGATTTTAACGAGACCGAAGAGGAGGTAAGACAATATTTTAAGCTAAAAGATAAATATGCCAGCCTGACGGAATCGACCACCCCCGATAAGAAGGGATATGCTTTTTGGATGCAGGTAAAGGCGCAATATGACTCGACCGTCAACAAAGCGCATACCGAATTACAGCAATTGACGCCCATCATGAATGCCCTGGTCGAGACCAGCGGTTATATCCGCCACCTGCTTAATCTTAAGGACGACCAAACTTTTACCCGTGCCGATGTAGAGCACCTCGAAACCAAGAACGACACCGTGGCGCAGATCAGGGAACTCTGGCTCATCGCCTTCAGCGAGGATGTATCTACCGCTACTAACGTGAAGGCGTTGAAGAGCATGAGCGAATACCTGGCCAAGCTGAACAACGAAGTGAGCCCCGACCTGGAGTCCCGCAAACGCATAGTTGGCGATGATCCCGATATCTTGCACGATAAGCCTTATGGCAATAACGTTTTAAAGTTTGAGGATGCCGCACATGGCACGCAGGTTGCCGGTTTGGTGGGAGCCGTGCGCGGCAACAACTACGGGATAGATGGCGTCGCCGATAATGTGAGGCTGATGATCATTAAGGCTGTACCGAATGGCGACGAGTATGATAAAGACGTAACCAATGCTATTCACTTCGCGGTCGACCATGGCGCGCAGGTGATCAATATGAGTTTTGGAAAGAAAATATCCCCGCATAAAGTCTGGGTTGACGAGGCGTTCAAATACGCCGCGGCACACGATGTGGTTTTGGTGCAGGCTTCGGGGAACGAGAGCCAGGATATGGATATGAAACCGGAGTTTCCAAATGATATGGTCGCAGATGGCTCATCCACCGACGCCGATAATGTGATCAATGTAGGCGCCTCGGGCATGAAACCCGATACCAGCCTGACGGCCGATTTCAGCAATTATGGCAAAAAGAACGTCGATGTTTTTGCGCCGGGCGTGAAGATCACTTCCACAACCAAGGATGCCGAAACCTCGACCGACGACGGCACCAGCTTTTCGTCGCCCATTGTAACCGGTATCGCCGCGCTGATCAGGGAATATTATCCTTCGCTAAGCGCCAAACAGGTGAAACAAGCCATCCTGGAATCGGCCACGCCAATAACCGATGTGAAGGTTTACAAGCCGGGCACCAAAGAACTAGTTAGTTTTGACACCTTATCCAAAACAGGTGGCATCGTGAATGCTTACAGGGCATTGCAGATCGCTTCGGGGATGGAGGGGGACAAGAAGTAATATGACTTTATAATTAGTGTGCGGGTAGCGTTTTCTTTAAGGAATTGCAGTTATAGAAAAACTGAATTATTTGTTTGTTATCAAATAAACCCCTCTTCAGCAAGTCTTTCTATTACGGTATCTACATCAACCGTATCGTAATCGCTTTTTAAATAAATTTCTGCTAAGACAACCGTTTGCGCAATTATCTTAACATAAGTAATTACTCTTGCTCCGCCAGACTTACCTTTCGATGATCCGCTTATAGCCAAACGTATTTTATATACATTCTTCCCTAAATCCACGCCTATTACCGGGTTTTGGGCAAGCTCATCTATCAATAAATTAATATCTGCTAAAATCTGCCTGTGTTTTTTGGCAATATGCTTTAGTTCTTTCCTAAAGCCAGAAGTTAAAACGACATCAAAGCTCATTATTAAGCTCGGCTTCTATATCTGTAATTGCCTTTTTAGCGTTCTGTAAAGTAACCTTGCCGGCTTCCCAATCATTTATTTCAGTAAAGGATTTTTTTAGTTTTTTTAATAATTTATCCTCTTCCTTATTGAGCAGAGGTCCCTTGTTTACTTCGTAGTTTAAGCCAAACCTGGTTAAGATTTCCTTTAATATTGGCAAATCCTTCTCATTATCAACATTTACTATCAAGGTTGTCATAATCACAAATTTACTAATAATTTTAATCATCATGCCCGGCGCTTGTGAAGTTTTTTGTCCCCAAATAGACAGATATATTTTAAAATAAACTTTCAAAATATTTTGAAAGTTTGAAAACTTTATTTTAACTTTGTTTATGGAATTAGCGGAAGGCAGGCAGAAGTTTATAGAGGCATGGGGCAAACTGGGCTCAGAGTGGGGTATTAACCGCACCATGGCGCAGGTGCATGCTTTATTGCTGATTTCGCCCGACGCTTTGACTACCGAGGACATCATGGAGCAACTGAGCATCTCGCGCGGCAATGCCAATATGACCCTCCGCGACCTGATGAACTGGGGGCTCATCGAAAAGCAACACCGGCCCGGCGAACGTAAAGAGTATTTTTTTGCCGAAAAAGATGTGTGGACCATTGCCCGCCAGGTGGCGCAGGAACGCAAGAAGCGCGAACTTGACCCGGTGCTGAAAGTGCTGAATGAACTCTCGGCTATCAAAGGCGACGAAAAGGACCCGCAGTATAAGACCTTCAAAAAGTCGGTAACCGATATCAACAAGCTGGCTAAGAATGTAGACAAGACTTTAGTGACAATGGTAAAGGCGGAAGAAAGCTGGTTTTGGGGTTCGATCTTTAAGATTTTTAAGTAATCTTTTTTTTATGATTTTATCTTTCATTTTTTACTGAAAATACAATAATAAAAATCGCTATGTTTTCTTTCAAAAAAATAATCAGGTATATCTTAGGCATAGGCGGAGTCTTATGCATTCTTGGATACTGTATAGAAACATTCGAATAGCATCTACTGGGATTTATCGCATACCCTTACATAATATATTTTATATTTCTTGACGGCCCTGCTATGGTACTATTACCGATAGTTTCTGTTTGCAACTACTTTATCTCAAGGAAATTTTGGTCAGAATTTAAAATAGAATATTACTTCTGGTTTGCCAGGTTGGGCCTTTACGTATTACTCGTCCTGATCGGTCTTATAGCTGAGCGCTTAAAAGGATAGTACCATGGAAACAATGAGAAGAATCCTCCGCAATGCTTTTGGCACAGTCACGGCAATATATTTAGTCGCATGGGTCTTTTTAATCGCCAACATGGATAAAGACTTTGGAAAATTGAATACAACATTGGAATATTTAGCCACTTACGCTTTTCTTGCAATTCACATACCCGCCTTTCTCGTATTGATTATTCTTTCCATTTACGGCTACTTAAGCAAAGGGACATTTTGGTCTGATTATGGGAAGGAATATAATTTCCTTTTCATAAGCCTTATTCCGTTTGTTGTTGCCCTTATGTCCGTAGTCGCTATTCCTTAATTGAAAATAAGCCATGAAAACCTTAAACAACCACATCATCCTTTACGATGCCGAATGCCCGATGTGCAAACTGTATACGGGCCAGTTTATAAAACGCGGCATGCTTGGCGCCGGCTGTCGCGCGCCATACCAGCAAATGCCTGAGACGGTTTGTCCTTATGTAAACAGGCAACGAGCGGTGAACGAAATCGCCCTGGTAAATACAGAAACAGGCGAAGTGGAATACGGCGTGAAGAGTTTACTTAAAGTAATTGCTAATTCATTCCCCGTTTTTGGGCCGCTGTTCTCTTTTAGGCCGTTTACCTGGTTAATGGAAAAGGCTTATGGCTTTGTCTCTTACAATCGCCGGGTGATCGCCCCTTCTGCATCCGATCAGCATAACACCATCGACCCTACCTTCAGCCTGAAACACCGTATAGCCTACCTCGCATTTACCTGGCTGATGGTAGGTTTTATATTGACCCATTATGCTTATTTGCTTACCGCTTTTGTTCCGCTCGGTAATCACTACCGCGAATATGCCATTTGCGGCGGGCAGATATTATTCCAGGGAATAATAGTTAACTTATACGCATATAAAAAACGATGGGACTACCTTGGCAATATGATGACCATCTCCTTTGCCGGCGCTTTGCTGCTCGCTCCCGTCATACTGATTAGTCATTATATCCACTTTTGGCCAATTGTATATCCCGCATATTTTATGCTGGTTGCCGGGCTGATGTTTTTGGAACATATCCGTCGTACCAGGTTGCTGAAATTGGGATGGCTGCTCACCATTAGCTGGACATTTTATCGTATTATTATTCTTTTACTGATCCTAAACCTTATTTAAAATGAAATATAATAAAATAGTACTCGCAGGCGGCAATGGTTACCTCGGAACGGTCTTGGCCGCGCATTTCAAGCCGCTGGCCAAAGAAATAATTATCCTCAGCCGTCACTCTAAAGCTGACGAGGGCAATGTAAGGACCATGGTATGGGACGGTAAAAATGAAGGTGACTGGGCAACGGAACTGGAGGGGGCCGACCTGCTGGTAAACCTTTGCGGCAAGAATGTCAATTGCCGGTATACAGAAAAGAACAAACAGGAGATACTGGATTCGCGGATCGACCCGACCGGATTGTTGGGTAAAGTTGTTTCCAAACTTAAAAATCCGCCTAAGCTGTGGATCAATAGTGCCTCCGCCACAATATACCGGCATGCCGAGGACCGGCCGCAGGATGAACTGACCGGCGAGATAGGTGAAGGTTTTTCAGTCGATATCTGCACAGCCTGGGAAAATTTATTCTTCAGTTTTAATACACCAAAAACGCGTAAGGTAGCTTTACGCATAGGCATTGTGTTCGGTAAAAGCGATGCGGTATTCCCCCGCTTATTGAACCTGGTGAAAATGGGTTTTGGAGGGCAACAAGGCAATGGCCGGCAAATGGTATCATGGATACATGAACAGGATGTTGCCGGGATAACCGAATGGCTGCTGGAACATCCTGAAATAGAGGGTGCGGTTAATGCAACGTCGCCTAACCCGGTAAAGAACGCGGATCAAATGCGGATAATCAGGAAAGCTTATGGGATAGGCTTCGGTTTGCCGGTTCCCGGATGGTTGTTGGAAATCGGTTCAGTGGTGATAGGCACAGAAACAGAGCTGATACTAAAAAGCCGGTGGGTATTGCCGAAAAGATTACTGGATGCCGGGTATGTGTTTAAGTATCCTAATATGAAGGAAGCTGTGGAAGAATGCTTACAAACAAAATGATGGGTATCCAAATTTTAAGTCACCGCATCAAGCTCTGCCTCTGGATCGTCATCATCGGCCTGGCACTAAGCGGCATCACCGCATTCCCCTTGGAAACTGAGCTGGCTTTGTTGAAAGACCATTTATCAGCAAATGGTTTGATGGGACAATGGATCGGAACTATCTATCATGCTATAAAAACGACGAACAGCCAGTTCCCCTGGCTGAGTTATGGAACGGACTGGCTGGCCTTTGCGCATTTGATGATCGCGGTGCTATTCATTGGTCCATTACGCGACCCCGTGAGAAATATCTGGGTCGTACACTTTGGTATGATGGCCTGTGTGGCTATATTTCCGTTGGCATTTATAGCAGGTTCGATAAGGGGAATTCCATTCTTCTGGCGAATGATCGATTGCTCTTTCGGCGTGATCGGCATTATCCCGTTATATTTCGCCAATAAATATACCTGCATGCTGGAAAGAGGGGTTAATTCGTAGGAAGCTCCGATGGAGCTGTTTAATCGTTTTTTTTAATTCTATAAACAGGTGGCTCCGACGGGAGCCTTGATTTTTGTGCATGTGTATTAAAAAATCCCGTAGGGATTACCTGTTTATAGCACCACCCTATCGCAGGCATAAGGCTCCGTAGGGGCCTCCTGTTGATTATCCATTTTGTAAATCTGAATCAAACATTTGTTACACATCGTCAGAATTGTTTTTACAAGTTCATTGCCTATATTTGCGTTCGCAAAATTCATTTTTAGAAAGCTAATGAGAGAAATACAATTCAGGGAAGCGCTTCGTGAGGCTATGGTCGAAGAAATGCGCAAGGACGATAAAATATACCTGATGGGTGAAGAAGTGGCCGAATATAACGGCGCTTACAAAGTGAGCCAGGGTATGCTGGATGAATTTGGCGCCAAGCGGGTGATAGATACCCCCATCTCTGAATTGGGCTTTGCCGGTATCGGTATCGGTTCGGCGATGAACGGCCTGCGCCCCATCATCGAATTCATGACGTTTAACTTTTCACTGGTGGCTATCGACCAGATCATCAACGGCGCGGCGAAGATCATGTCGATGAGCGGCGGGCAGTTTTCGGTGCCTATCGTGTTCCGCGGTCCTACGGGCAACGCCGGTATGCTAAGCTCGCAACACAGCCAGTGCTTTGAGAACTGGTATGCCAACTGCCCGGGTTTAAAGGTGGTTGTACCCTCAAACCCCGCTGATGCAAAAGGCCTGTTAAAATCGGCTATTATTGACCCTGATCCCGTGATCTTCATGGAATCGGAGCTGATGTACGGCGATAAAGGCGAAGTGCCCGAAGAAACCTATTATATACCGCTTGGCAAGGCTGTTGTGACCAAAGAGGGCGCTGATGTAACCTTAGTTGGTTTTGGTAAGATCATGAAAGTGGTCAATGCTGCTGCCGCCGAACTGGAAAAAGAAGGTATCCATGCCGAGGTGATCGATCTGCGTACTGTTCGCCCGATAGATTATGAAACGGTGATCAATTCGGTAAAAAAGACCAACCGCCTGGTGATCATTGAAGAAAGCTGGCCGCTGGGTTCTATCGCTACAGAAGTTGCCTTTAAAGTACAGAAGGACGCTTTCGATTATTTAGACGCGCCTATCCTGCGCATTATGGGTGGCGATGTTCCATTGCCTTATGCCCCTACGCTGATACAGGAATACCTCCCAAACCCTGAAAGGGTTATTAAAGCAGTGAAGGAAGTGATGTACGTGACGAAATAGACCGTTGATTAAGTGTGATTAGCTGATTGCGCTGATCTACCCTAATAATAAAAGGCTCCGCAAAGGGAGCCTTTCTTGTTTTATTTAGTTTTTCAATTAGTTCGACGAGGAAGCCGGGCTCCAGCCGTCGCTCCAGCCGCTGCCTGCTGAGGTAGTAGTTTCTTTTACCAGCTTATCATATTTTGTTGCCTGCTTTGGTGTTAACAGCGCCTTGATCTTTTTGATCGTCGCGGTGCGCAGCGGGGCCACATCGACGGCTATTTTGTTGGTATTGCCGTTATCGGCCGCTTTGATCTTCGCAAACTTTTCGGAAGATTCTTTATAAATGGATGCTACTTTATGCGTTTGCGCATCGGTAAGCTTTAACTGCTTTTGCAACCCTTTGGCTTTGTCCGTTGGATCGGTGGTTGATTTCACCTGGGCAGCTGCTGTAAATCCGATAAACAGGCAGCATATTAACAAGATTCGTTTCATTTTCTGATGAGTTTTGGCGGTTAAACATTTGTTTAAAAGTAACTTATATTTCATACAAACAAAAGACGGCACGGATAGATTTTAATTATTAGTAATAGCTTGTTTCCTTTTTACCAAAATAGCGAGGATAAAGAAGAACAAATTGACAAAGTCGACATACATCGTCAGGGCGCTTAAGAGCGCCATTTTTTTAGCGGAAGGATCATGCAGATCGATCGCTGCGCCTGTGTCTTTGATGTCCTGGAAATGCAATGCGCTAAGGCCGATAAAAACGACGACGCCGATATAGCCGACCATCAAGCTCATATCCAGGTCTGGGAATAGAAGAACCACGGGGGTAACAACGATGATGCCCGCCAATAGCAGGTACAATATCGGCTTGAATTGAGTGAGATCTGTTTTCGTTCGGTACCCGATAACAGCCGCGGCGCCAAATACCAGGCAAGAGGCCAGGAATATTCCGAACAGCGATGAGTCGACAAATTCGAGCAGGATAAAAGCGAAGCAAACGCCGATCAATGCCGCGTACAGGATAAAGAGGATGCAAAGACCGATGAAGGAAATGGCATTGATACCTTTGCGAATGATGAGTGATACGATGAACGGTCCGATAAGCGCCAGCCAGGCCAATGCGGTGAAACGATCATTAGCGAAAATAAGCCGCATGCAATAAGTAAAGGTATTGAAGGCGTAAATGCATGCGGAGGTGATACCCAGCCCGGTGAACATACACAGGAATACTATCGCCATAAAGCGGTGGGATGTGGTATCAGCTGTTACTGCGGAGGTGTGAACAGGGTTCGGGGTGTCCATGACAATACTAATGTAAGAAATAGTAAAGTCAAAAACATTGCAATACTCTGTGTATCTCTGAGGTAACTCTGCGACCTCTGTGGTTAAATCCTGGGATGTTGATTTTAACCACAGAGGTCACAAAGGAAAAGCACAAAGATCACAGAGGAATTAAAATAAAAAACGCCCCCGGAATCAACCGAAGGGCGTCGTTTTTATATAAAAGAGGTTCTTTATCTTTTTCTGCCGAAAATGCGCAGCAGGAATAGAAACAGGTTGATGAAATCAAGGTAAAGCGTTAATCCGCCCATTAAAGCCATCTTTTTTGCTGAAGCTTCACCGTATTGAATTCCCGCGCCAATATTCTTTAATTTTTGAACGTCGTAAGCTGTTAAGCCAACAAATATTGCAACACCGATATAGCTAATGAAATAGCCCATGGCTTCGCTGCGCATGAACATATTCACCACGCTGGCGATGACGATACCGATCAATCCCATAAATAATAACGAACCAAATTTGGTCAGGTCGGTTTTGGTCGTATAGCCGGCTATCGCCATGATGCCAAAAACAAGTGAGGTGGTTAAAAACACGCCAATTATTGATCCTGGCGTGTACACAAGCAATATGATCGACAAGCTAATGCCTGTAACCGCCGAGTATAAAATGTACAGGATAGATAGTACGCCATAGGAGAGCTTGTTCATGCCAAAGCTCATGATCAGCACGAATGCCAAAGGCGAGAACATGGCGATATAGAATAAGCCATTTACAGAATTTGTAGCAGGATCAATAAGCAAACGTAAGAACTGCGGTGTGGCAAAAATGTATGCGCAAGCCGCGGATATGCCGAGGGCCACGAACATCCAAACAAATACGCTCGCCATAAATTTACGTGATGCATCAGCATCCTCTATCTGGATCACATTCTGATAAGTGTAATCCGGGTTTTGATTTTCCATTTTTTAAAATTGATTTTTATTGATACGAATTTACGAAATTAATATGCAAATATAATGATGTGCAGATGTGCAAATTTCAGATGTGCAGATGCAATTAAATAATATGCCGATCAGGAAATTTTTAAAATAGAACCATCTGCACATTCGCACATTTGGAATCCGCACATCAGGAAAGGCGCTTCACCAACTGCTCTTCCACTTTTTTGAAGAACTGCAGCGGCTTCAGCGTGCGCCAGGTCATATCATCGAGCTCACCACCGAAGTTGAGATAGTAATCGATATTGTTGCGCTTGAATTCATCGATCACGTGTTCCCTGAAATTGATACCGGCAATCCAGCCGTCCTCCACCTCCTGGAACCACTCTTCGTAATAGCAATCGTCCGACGAATGAAAATTAAGCACATTCTCGCCGATCAGCACAAACTTATTGATGCCGCTGTCGACCATCAGGTCGAGCAATTCACGCTTCATCAGCATAATATCATTATTGATGGCGTCGTTCCACTCGCCTATGAACTCAATGATCGCATAATTGCGTTCATAGTCGGCAAAAATTACTTTCAGATATAAGGTATTCGATCCGAACGAGTCCCACTGCGGGTGCAGCAAATAATTATAAACCTGTTTGTCAAATTCAAACTCGCTGTATTCCGTCGCATAAAAAGGCGAATACTCGTCCTCAGATGCGATGTAATCATCTCTCCACTTGTAATATGGTTCTATCTCGTGCATTAGCCCCCTCCAACCTCCCCCGGAAGGGAAGGTTTTTTGTTTCTCTATCAAATTAATATATAATTTCTACAATTTGCACATCAGCACATCTGAAATTTACACATTTATTTAGTGTGCATATATTCTTCAACGGCTTTGCGCACGCTGCCATGTTTTAACAATAGTTCGGAAGCCGCCTGCTGGGGCAGACCCGTATAGTTCATTACCATATGGGTACCGCGATCAACCAGTTTATGGTTAGATAACTGCATATCCACCATCTTGTTGCCCTTCACCCGGCCCAATTGTATCATCACGCTGGTTGACAGCATATTTAAAACCAGTTTTTGCGCTGTCCCGGCCTTCATTCGCGTAGAGCCGGTCAGGAATTCAGGTCCCGTTACCACCTCGACAGCGTATTTGGCTTCCGCTGCGACAGGGCTGCCTGTATTACATACGATGCAGCCGGTAACAATGTTGTTTGCATTGGCTGTGCGTAATCCGCCCACCACATACGGCGTGGTGCCCGAGGCCGCTATACCTACCAGCACATCCTTTTCGCTAATGTGATAAGCCGCCAAATCCTTCCAGGCCTGTTCCATGTCATCTTCGGCAAACTCAACGGCTTTGCGTATGGCTTTATCGCCACCTGCCATGATACCTACCACAAGGTCGAACGGCACGCCAAACGTCGGCGGGCATTCGGAGGCATCCACTATACCCAGGCGGCCGCTGGTACCCGCGCCGATATAAAATAAACGCCCGCCGGCTTTCATTTTTTCGGCCGTTATATTTACTAGTCTTTCTATTTGGGGTAAAGCCCGCTCTACCGCGTCAGGCACCGTATGATCCTCGTTATTGATATTCCGTAAGAGTTCAGCCACCGGCATTTGCTCCAGGTCGCTGTAGCGGGAATCTTTCTCGGTGGTTTTTTCCATTTATTTTTAAATAAGTATAACAAAATTCGGTAAAAATCGTCAAAAGCAAAGTAGTTATTTAATATATTAGTACTCTATTGGTTAGATTTGTGAAGGGAATATGAAAAGAGCGGCGGCTATTATTTTTCGGTCATTAATACTGGTCTTGTTCGGGATAGCCGTAGGGCTTTTCATCGCCGAACCCGGCCAGCATGGCTTTTCTATTGGCGGTAATAAAATTTCAAGGGTTTTACAATTGGTGCATCGAAGTTACGTTGATTCTGTCAACACTGACAGTCTCGAAGGCGTAGCTGTAAACAATTTATTGCAAAATCTCGACCCGCATTCGCTCTACCTTCCTCCACAGCAAGCCGAGTCGATCAACGAACGGTTAGATGGCGGTTTTAACGGTATTGGTATTGAATACCAGTTGCTCCGGGACACGTTATACATTACCCAGGTATACGGCAACGGGCCGGCTATGAAGGCGGGACTTGCACCCGGCGACCGGGTGATCAATGTTGATGGCAAGAAATTTTCGGGGACCCACCTTACGGCCGAGCTGGTAAATAAGGCTTTCAAAGGGCAAAAAGATTCGCAGATCGCGCTTTCGGTTTTACAGGAAGATAACAAAACGCTTAAAATTTATAAGATCAAGCGTGGTTTTGTCGACCTGAGCAGCCTTGATGCATCTTATATGCTTTCGCCTAACGTGGGCTATATCAAGATCAGCAAATTCGCTTCAACAACCGATAATGATTTCCGTGCGGCCATTAAAAAGCTGCAGGCGGAGAAAATGGAAAAACTGGTGCTCGACCTGCGCGGCAACGGCGGTGGTTATTTGAGTGCCGCGACCGAACTGGCCAGCGAATTTTTGAATAAAGGTAAACTGATCGTATATACCAAGGGCGTGCATGAACCGCGGACCGACTATTTTGCGACCGATTCGGGACTTTTTCATGAGGGGAAGCTCGCAGTGCTTATCGACGAGTATTCGGCATCGGCAAGTGAAATATTAGCCGGCGCGTTGCAAGACCTGGATCGCGCAACCATCATCGGGCGCAGGTCATTCGGAAAGGGGTTGGTACAACAGCAATTTGGTTTTGGCGATGGTTCAGCGGTTAACCTGACCGTCGCAAGATACTACACACCATCGGGGCGATCGATACAAAAATCTTACGCCGCCGGCCTCGAAAGCTATCGCAACGAAGTGATGGCACGTATGCAAAAGGGGCAGCTATTCTCTGAACAGAGCTACCTTACCGATAGTTCGTTTAAAAAAGCGACCGTATATCACACCGCAAAAGGTCGAAAAGTTTTCAGCGGTGGCGGTATCCTCCCGGACATATTTGTGCCTGCCGATACTTTGGGTAATACGCAATTGGTACAGGAACTGGGAGATCGTCAGTTGTTCAGCGCCTATGTGATCGACAAAATGCAGGCTGACCTGGGCAAATATAATACTACCGATGAGTTTGTTAAAGGCGTCCAGGTAAGCAACGAAGAATTTGATAACTTCATCCAGTACGCATCGGGCACATTGAAGGAAATGGATTCAAAAGAGATCAAAGAATCCAAAAACAATATCAAACTATTGCTGAAAGCGTTCGCCGCGCGCTACAAATGGGGCGATAATGCCTATTATGAGGTGCTTAACAGCGATGATACGACGCTGCAAAAAGCTGTCGAGGCGATTAACTAACTATTTTCAGGTAAAAAAGGATAAGGCCCGGGTCGTTATAAGATCAGTTAACTTATTTACAAGATATTACGGGAACTAAGCGCTAAATGCTACAATCGAATGCGCAAATGATTGATCTGCACATTCGCACATCTGATCCCGATAGCTATCGGGACTGCACATCACACTATTTCTGCCTGAAAAATATCTGAACGGGTACGCCGGTAAAGTCGAAATTTTCCCGGAGTTTGTTCTCTATAAACCGTTGGTAAGGCTCCTTAATGTATTGCGGCAGGTTGCAGAAAAACGCGAACATCGGCGATGTAGCTTTGATCTGTGTGATGTATTTGATCTTAACGTATTTGCCTTTGATAGACGGTGGTGGGAAGCTCTCAATGATGGGCAGCATGATGTCGTTAAGCTTTGAGGTAGGTAGTTTTTTGGCGCGGTTGGCATAAACTTTCTCGGCTACTTCGATCACTTTTAATACTCGTTGCTTTTCTGTAACCGAGGTAAATACAACAGGCACGTCAGTAAAGGGCGCAATCTTTTCGCGGATCATTTCCTCGAAAACCTTGGTGGTTTTGTTATTCTTTTCGATAAGGTCCCACTTGTTCACCACGATCACGATACCTTTTTTATTCTTTTCGGCCAGGTGGAAAATATTGATGTCCTGCGATTCGATGCCTTCAACGGCGTCGATCATCAGGATAACCACATCGGCCTCCTCCAGCGCCTTGATGGTGCGCATTACCGAATAGAATTCGATATTCTCCTTAACCTTGGTTTTTTTGCGCAGCCCGGCGGTATCGATCAGCATAAAATCGTGACCGTATTGATTGTAGTGAATATGGATGGAATCGCGGGTAGTGCCAGCTATCGGGGTGACAATATTGCGCTCCTTCCCGATAAAAGCGTTGATGATAGACGATTTGCCGACGTTCGGCCGGCCCACAATGGCAAACTTTGGCAGCGTATTTTCCTCGGTTGGTTCCTCGTCAAAATGTTTTACCATTTCATCGAGCAACTCGCCCGTGCCCGAACCGGTCATAGATGAAATATTATAGATCTCACCCAAACCCAGGCTGTAAAATACGGTTGCATCCGATTGCTGCATGGTGTTATCCACCTTATTTACTACCACCAGCACCGGCTTTTTTCCTTTGCGCAGCAGGCTGGCGATCTCGTCGTCCAAATCGGTAATACCCGTGGTCACGTCGACGATAAACAGGATCACCGTGGCCTCCTCAATGGCGATCACCACCTGCTCGCGGACGGCAGCTTCGAACACATCTTCTGAATTAGCCACATAACCGCCGGTATCCACCACGGTATAGCTGTGGTGCGTCCATTCGGCTACGCCATAATGCCTGTCGCGCGTAACGCCGCTAAAGTCGTCCACTATGGCTTTGCGCGATTCGGTAAGGCGGTTAAACAGGGTCGATTTGCCTACATTAGGCCGGCCCACTATGGCTACTATGTTACTCATGTTTTAGTTGTGAGTTGTGAGTTGTGAGTTGTGAGTTGTGAGTTTTTTTGCGCACAACTTCAGGCTCATAATAAAAATAGTTGAAAAGCTACAAGTACTCAACACTCATAACCTACAACTTATAACTAACTTTCGTACCCAAATTGCTTCAGGTAATTCTTTTTCTGCCGCCAGTCGGGGATCACTTTTACAAACATTTCCAGGAACACTTTGCGCTGGAAAAACTCCTCCATGTCTTTACGGGCGTAGGTGCCTACTTTTTTCAAAGTCTCACCGCCCTTACCGATCAGGATATTCTTTTGCGAATCGCGCTCCACGATAATTTCCGAGCTGATGCGGTATAATTGATCACCCTCCTTAAACGCGGTGATGATCACTTCCGTGCTGTATGGTATTTCTTTTTCGTATATCTTAAATATCTTCTCGCGGATGATCTCTGATGCAAAAAACCGATCGTTCCGGTCGGTTAAAAAGTCCTTTTCGTAATAAGCGGGGTGTTCTGGTAAATGTTCTATCACAAAGTTCATTACGCCCAAAACATTGTAATCCTTCAGCGCTGATACCGCGAATATGGCCTTCGGATTTAATTTCTCCTGCCAGTATTCAACCTTGGCTCTTACCGTTTCCTCGTCGGACTTATCAATTTTATTGATGATCACGGCCAGTGGCGCCTGCGAGCCTTCCAGTTTTTCGAAAATATCGCTTTCGTCGTATTTCTCGTTGATGTCGGTTACCAGTAATACCAGGTCGGCATCCACCAGCGAACCCTCTACCTGGTGCATCATCGTTTCCTGCAAAGCATAGTGCGGTTTAATGATGCCGGGGGTATCCGAAAAAACAATCTGGTAGTCCTCGTGGTTTACTATACCCAGGATACGGTGGCGTGTGGTCTGGGCCTTTGGCGTGATGATGGACATTTTTTCGCCCACCAGCGCGTTCATAAGCGTGGACTTACCCGCGTTGGGCTTACCAATGATGCTTACAAAACCTGCTTTATGACCCATATAAAAATATATAAAATATAATTTGGACTGCAAAGGAACGAATTATATCTTTGCAGTCCCAATAAAAATGAGGATTACACCGATTTTTACTGGGATTACACCGATTTTTGATCGGTGCAATCAATACAAAATCAGTATAATCACAAAAATAGTGCGGGATGGAGCAGTTGGTAGCTCGTCGGGCTCATAACCCGAAGGTCGTAGGTTCGAGTCCTGCTCCCGCTACCGAACGAGACAAAGAGGCATAATTCAGTTGCAAAGCTGGTATGCCTCTTTCTTGTTTTAGGATAAATTGCTTTAAATAAGCCAAATACAGAAACACCGAATTTATACGACTGGTTCGAGACATATCATTTTCCCGGTTATATGATATTCCATCGGGAAAGAGTAAAAACTGTAAGCGCTGTTTAATGTGGTAGCTTGCTGAAAGCCACTTTTTAGGCAGATTTACAGCGAAATCAATAGCACTGTCGATACACTCGTCAAGGTTCGAGACGTGTACTGTTGTCTTGGTGATTGCTTCTTCAATGACTTCCTTTTCCTCATTGTATTTTGCAACATACTTGTAATAGAGTTCACTCGGCAATTCTTCTTCAATAAGCCGTTCTTCCAATCGGGCAATCTTCTTGGTCAACTCTTGTTGCTTCTGCTGCAATACAACATATTCATCTTGATAGCCCTTGCTGTACTGGTTAAACGTGGCGATTGCTTGCTGTTTGATAAGTGCTAAAACATCGGGCGCAGTATCCAGTCGGAAGTATTCCAAAACCTCTGCAAAGCGCTGATTGAGCACATTAGCATTTCGATTAGTACCACATCCGAACGTCGAGCATTTATAATAATGTATGTTCTTTTTCTTTACGATATAACCGTGCAGAAATTGACCACATTTCTCACAACGGAAAAATCGTTTCAGTGGCAAGTGCTCATTTTCTTCTTTCACGGTGTACCCGTGTGTATTGGTTTCTAATATGCCGTTTATTTTCAAAAACAATTCTTTGCTTATCAACGGTTCATGGTTGCCTGGCACTACGGCTCCGTCCAACATGTTGTGGCTGATAACTCCCGCGTAAAATGGATTGCGTAATATGGCGGCAATACGTTGTTTGCAAAGGGTGATGCCTTTCTGAGCAAGCCGGATACGGATTGCGTCGAGGGAAAGGCCTTCGCTCATTTTCCACTCAAAGGCTTGACGCAGTATCTTACCCTTTGCATTAACTACGATCGTTCGTTTGCCGTTTATTTTTTGACTGTCGTAGCCTAATGGGGGATTGGTGGGCCAGTCACCGCGAAGAAGCATTTCTTTCATACCAGCCACGCACTTCTGTTTACGCAACTCCGAGTCGAATTGTCCAAACAAAAAGAGAATACGTTGTTGCATCTTGGCCGCTGGGTTAGACGTATCGATAGGTTGTGTTACGCTGATGATTTCAATTCCTAACTTTCGAAGCTCGTTACTAAGCCATATTGCATTGTCATTTCGGCTAAAGCGCTCCAAACTGGCAACAAGAATATAGGAAATGTGCTCGCGGCTTTTTTTAACGTAGCTAAGCATGGCTTTAAACTCCGCTCTTTCATCAGTCACAGCGCTTTCATTCGTTGCTCCAAAATTCTTTAAGATAGTATAACCGTGCTTTTGAGCGTACTGCAAACAGGCTTTCCGTTGCGTTTCCAGACTCATGTTTTCCGTTTGTTCCTTGCTACTTACTCTCGTGTACACCACACAATTTGCGGCGCCCTGCACAATCTGCACTTTCTCGCCTTTTCCAAAGGGTTTAAAAACAGCTAAATCGCTCATAACTAATAGATTTTCAGTTTGTTATTATGCTTTCAAGATACGATTTTTCAACGACTTTCCCTCATTTTTTTTATAATTATCGTACGTGATTTTGGTGAATTGTTTGAGTGCTGCTACCACTTCTTCGGCCTCCTGATCGGTCAAATGCTGAAACGAAGAGCAAGCTTTCACCTCTTCAATCGTGATGTCATGGAGCCTTTGATAGTCGATATGCCTCTCCCGTGCCATAGCCTATATTTTAAGATATTCCAAAAGCACTGCTTCGGCTTTCCGCAATAAGTCATATATCCGTAAAGACGGTTGGCACTGTTCAGTGGCGATTACAGCCATGCTGACAAGTTGTAGCGCCTGGAGCAAGGTATCCTCATGCAAGCGGGGCAGCCCTATGCTTTCAAGAGCAACTGCTTTGGCGTAGGTGGTATGGCGTAAACCAACGGCCTTAGCTTGATTCTTAATAGCAACAAACTGTTTTACTGTTACAGTGTACCTAATCTCTTTGACAGGTCGTGTTCGTTTTTTCCATTGGCGTTTATATTCCTGCCTGTACTTTCTCTTTGTAAGCGCAATTACTTCATCTGAGTCATGCAATACGTTTGCCTCAACTAAATACCTATACAATGCCTTACTTCGAATTTTCATAGTTTAAGCAAGGGTACTGGTGTATCAAGAATATCTCCTATAAGCGAAACAGGCGGGATTTTTGCGCGGTTTCTAAAAACAAGATTGCGCCAATAGGGGGAAACACGACCTTGAATAATCGGCTTATTGCCGGAAATAATAAGCGATCTGTTTTCAGGTAATAGCCGTATTTCGTCGGCGGTAATAAGCGGCTTTACGCGTTCGGTGCCTTTTTCATCCTTATAAATATATTTGCCACTCAATGCTTCGATTTCGCGTAATTCATCTAATGCTGTTTGGCCTGCGAGATGAATTTTTGTGACGCAATTTGCAGCAATGTTTTCAGCTTCTTCTTTATAAAATGTTTTCAGTTGCCCTTTTGATTGGACCGCGATAACCGTACCTAATCGACTTTTCCGACCATTTGCACACGCTAAGGGGAGTAGCGGAATATAGAGCGAACTGGCCTCATCTATAATGCAAAAGCAATCTAAGTCTGTTTTAGACGGTGGCCGCTCTAACATGTGGCTGTAAAACTGCTCAAAAAAAATGCTTATCAGGCAAGATAAGAACCGCTGATCGCCTATGCTGATGTGCAGATATAAAGCAGTGGGTTTGTCTCTTAAAGTATCAAAATCAATCGTGTCATAAGCAGTTACTTTAGCTACTTCAGGCGACTGAAATATTTCTAAACTGGCCTTTGCAGAAGCGACAATATTTTGCAATGTTTTTTCCGGTGTTGCTATGAAGCTCTTATAGGTTAAGTTCAGTTGCTCATTACCTGACTTTGCAATAAGAGCATCAACTTTTTCAGGGTACGCCGCAAAAACGTGCAGCAGGTGCAATATGTTAGCCATATTGCGGTATTGCTCCTCCTGGTGCATAACAAGGGTAATCAGTATTTGCAGTAACGTCTTTACTGAAAGTGTCCAAAAGGGATCACTATTGCCTTTATCTAATGTGGTTGCTGTCAGCAAATGAGCAATTTTATTTATATCTTGTGGCTTTTTAATACGAGACAAAGGGTTGTACCCACTACTAAGAGAACTATCAGAAAAGTTAAGGGTGCGGACTTCAAAATGCTTCGACAAATGACCACTGGATAGTTGGAAAAGTTCCTTTGAAGGATCATTGATAACGAGGCTTGCATTTCGCATTGTGTACAATGTCGGAAGCAATAGTTTTGTGGTTTTACCCATGCCAGTTACTCCGGTAATCATAACGTTTTGGTACGAGGTTTTGCGTGTAAGCCGACGGCTTTTTGAATAGACAATCCCTTTATAAAATCGACTTCCAACCGTTCGTTCGCTTCCAAATTCTGCATTAAAGCCGGTTTGTTTGGTAAACGCATCAATCAATGCGTTAAAGAAATCGCCGATGAGGCTAAACACGAATTGAAAAAATGATTGAATTATTTCCATTGCTATTGTACTGCTTGTTTTATCCTTTTAACTATTTCCAACAGCGTCAATAATCCGTGCTCGATTACTACCGTCACAACAAAAAGCACAAACTTTATCAAGCTAACTATCACTTTCATTCCGGGTTAAAATTTTGGTCTATATGACAGTTCGCACCGTGTTGTTCGAACACCTGCTTATAAAACCCTGAAACAATCTGATACGGCCTATTATCGATATAGCTGTTAGGGCGATAGAGTAACCACAGGTCCATTCCTGTCAATTTTTTGAGCGGTGCATCCCTTTCCAGTTCACGCCCTATCTTGTCGGGGTGGTGCTGTAGATCGTACAAGATATGTTTGTTATAAAAGCTCACCGTCGCGTTCTCGTTTAAATCAGATATAAGCAACAGATACCGCTTCTCAGCGCTAATCGTTAAAAGGCTGTTGGCTTGTTCAGTAACAGGTCTAAAAATGACCGAATGGCTCATCGGCTTCTGTGGCCGTAACGAATCAAGACATTTCTGAACCCGTTTAATAAGGCGATGTATCAGGGCCTCGCGTAACTGGTCATTCCCGGTAAGAGCATTTTGCCGCTCAAGGGCAAAGGTGAATTGCGGATTAATGTCCCGGTCGGTAAGGGGTTTGATACAGATGATAATTCCCCTGTTAGGGTTGTCCTTTAACCCGAGCGGCAAAAGCAACTGTTCTGCTGTCGGGTATTGGTTAAGTACATCCGTTTGATCTACCGCCATTGATAGCGCTGCATCGTACCGCGCGGTATGGCTCTCACAGCCTGCAATGAACAAGCTGATGGTTATTAATAGCACTACTACTATGGTTCTCATATGAAAAGGCGTTTAATGTCAGAGAAGTTAGTGTTGAAAGCGAAGGGATATTGGTCGTCGTTAAATGCGTTCGGCCTCAATCGGTCGGGACGGTGCATGGTATTCGCACGTTTCCATTCAGTAAAGCCGTGATGAGCGTGGGTGATAATCATTTCCTCAAGCGCCGCTGCACGAAGCAATATGGAAAGATTGGTTTGTTTTAATTGCTCATGCTTTTGAATGATGTCGGCTTTTTCATGCTCAAGTTTTTGTTCGTCGTCCAACAGCACCTGATGCTCCGCTTTCATGCGGGTATATTCTTCCATTTGTTCACGCTGCACACGCGATGGAAAGGCGAACTTGGAAATAGTAAGCGCGATGATGAAAATGATCGTGGTTACTAACGCAAACGGTATTGGCTTGAAGTGTACCAAGATACCTTGCGCGGCCAGTTGGCTGGTTCGATATTCCGCTCTGGCATCCGCCATGTAGTAAAAAGCTGAAACGACCAGTAGCAGCAAAAGAATAGTGATGATTCTTCGCTGCCAAAGCGTTTTGCCGAGGAAACAAACGATCCGTTCAAAGTAATGCGCAAGCGTAACCAATGCGCCAGCGAAGATTAGACTAATGACGGCTGCTTCGATAAAATTAAAGCCCCATGTTTCCCAAACGGGTATGGAAATAATCGCATCCGCTAACATGGGCAGGCACATTGCTAACCATGAAAGCCATAGCCGCGTTTTGCTGAAAGCAGGCTTAAGATTAGCCAGCTTTTTTCCTGCGTCGTGCAACTGCTGTTTTACTTTATGCAGCTTGTTTTCGATAGCTTGAATTTTGCTGTCGCGTTGCTTTTCATCTTCCTGCACTTCGGCGATCAACGCAGCTTTCGGCGTTGCCATCCCGACCGTATTAATCATTTTCTGTGTCGAAATATGATGTCCATGATAGTAGGACTTAACATCAGGTTCTGATACGGTTGGTAGGCCTCTGCGACCGTGATTTTCACCGTCAAGCGCTACCTCATGATGGAATTGCTGCAATTCCTGTTTAATTTCTTCCTCAAGGCGAGGATCGAAATAGTGTGATTTTTCAATTGTTTTCATTTTTACTTTTTTCTTTTTATGGATATCGCCTTTACCTTGTTAATTGTGGAGGGAGCATGTTCTGAATCTTTTTCCTTCCATTTTTTGACCTCATCGAACAACCAGGTAAAAGCTTGTAGATTGTTGATTTCAGTGTGTTCTTTACTTGACATTCGTTTTTGTTTCATTTGATTTTAAATTTTTAACTATCCTGCGTGTTCTTGTGATCGGTTCAGGATTTTACCTAACAGCCGCCTTCGCCTTTTTTTGTCCCGACACCGACAGGCGCGGGTCACTTCGATTTTAAACCAAACCCTGTCATCTACTATGGCATGGGAAAGTCCTTGTTTGAGTTTGCCAGTTTTTTTCATATCATTATGTGTTTAAATATGTCCCAAAGAAATCGTATAAAACCAACGTTGTGAACCTATTAGACCACCCATCCTCACCCATCAGATCACCCATTAGTTGTTGCCATCATGCCCAAACAGCGATCAGCGAGAGAACCGTATGAGCCCCAATATTTGAATGAGTTAAGGGAAAAGGTCATTGGCAAGTTCCTTGATGACACAGGACTGAGAGGCGTTATAAGGCTTGAGTTTTCCTCTGACAAATACAGCAAAACCTATGTCGCTATTAACGATCAATTCAATAAGGTTATCGGCACAACATTTGACGGGCAAACACTTGTTCGGTTTTTCTTCAGGGACCTCGACGAGACCGGGTTGGAAATTCCTTTATCCAGCGCTCAACGTTTTGAAAAATCCACCATTCAGCTATTTGTTAAGTATGTAAATACCTTCGTCGACCAAGACGAGACCGGAAAGTTCTTTTTAAAAAACAAAAAGATAAGAGGATGCGATTTGATTGATTGGGAGTTTATTTTAAGAAACCGAAAAAATACTCATGGGCATTCTTGTCAAGACTTTTATTTAGCAAAGCAGCGGGACTATTGTCAATGGGTTGGAGTAATTAATAATTGGGATTATCCCAGGTTAATTACTGAAAAAATCATAGATGAAATAAAATCGGCATTTGAATGGGATTCCGCTGTCGCGTCTGTGATACATGGAGCGGGGGGCTGTGGTAAGTCGACGTTTTTACGAAGATTGGCGATACGATGCGTAAACGAGCGTTTTGTTGTTTTGTGGGTAAATAGTTTATCAGAATTATTCCAAAACGATTTAAACAATTTCGTGTCGACTTTAAAATATTTAATAATAATCGAAGATTGGTCTATCTATGAAAATAATGCCGAATTAGCAGAGAATTTCTTCAGTAAAGTTACCAACTGCTTGAATATCAAAGTTGTCATTGGCGACAGAATCACAAAAGGGAAAAAATATCGTAAACATGTTCTTGGCAACAATTATTTTGAATTAAGCACTGAACAGAACGATAAAATTTTAGATCGAATTTTATTGTTTAATTCTGATTGGGCACCAATAGTAGAAAAATTATCTTCCAGTGAGATTCTGAATGCTCCTATATTTGCTATTGTCTTTGTGATAGCCCGAGAACATAGCGGTGAAACTGAAAAAAGCACGAAAGGACTAATAGCACGATTTTATGAAATTATTCAAGATGATCTGAAGACAATCGCAGATGTCTATCCAGGCTTAGTGAAAGCACTTTATTATTGGGCCTGCATTCAAAAAAAATATAGAAGTATAGGACTTTGCATTTCTTGGGAAGCTTTAATACAATTAGGCGATTATTTTGATAATTCAAATGCATGTTCACAGAATCTTTATAACTATTCCGAACAGAGTACAATATTTAAAGTATTAAGAAGATATCTCACTTTTGAAGCGATTTTAGTGCCGACATTCAAAAATGGATATCTTATTTTTTTCAACCACGATCTGTTTTTGGAAGTTATTAGTACCCCGTTATATGAATTCTGGTTTTTTGACAGTGACCAAACGCTTGCACTTGTCGAGGTACTAATTGATAAAGGAAATTTTGCGATAGCAAATTGTATAATTAATTCTTATGTCGAGGGCGAAATGTCGGCGTATATAGAGACGTTGACTGATATTCCTTCGAATATCAGATATATTACCGCTCAACGAAAGATTGAATTTTCAAATAGAGTAAGGACAATTAATAAAAGGATCTTCAAAAACGTTCCCTATTTTACGAATTTGGCAATAAATCAATTTATTGCACGCCAAGTCTATCGGGATATTGACAGTACGAATGATGAAATTTGGGAGGCTCATATGTATTATATTCTTCTTTTGTGTAGCCCTTTTCACTTATATACTTCTCGTACTCGCGAATTTGTCATGGAATTCATTTCCAAACTGATAGAAAATGGTTGCAAATCAGAATTGGTAAAATCTGTGGCCGAGAGGTGTAAGGACGAGAGACAGTATTCTGATTATGAAACTTACATATTTGAAAAATATGTTGAAATCTGACGATTTCAAACTGACATTGACATATCACCCCATTAATGTCATTATACTGGAAAGAGTTATTTGGTATCCAGAGACCATGCGTAAAGCAAAGTTGTGCTTTTTGGTTACCAAATAACTTAAAATGAGAGCATTAACATTAACAATTTCCGATATCAGCCATCTGCATGCTATCGAAAACCGCCTGACTATCAATACCACTCTTTCATTATCCGACCAAACCATCTTAAGGAAAATTTTAAGCCAATTTCCAACCGATTCTGATTTACTTGCTAATAAAATCCCAATTGATGAACCGTTGCCTGTAAATGCCTGGGATTTAAGCAAATTGGAGAATAACCTTAACCACTGGAAAACACTGTTTGGTAACTTACCGGGCTGGGATTACTGTCCCTTTAGTTTTCTTGTAGATAATGACAATCTTGAATTGTTACATCAAAATGTTTTGATTGTTGCGTGGTTCGCTCCATCTTATGCCTATAATGTAGTTCGGAGTTCTGAAAATCGTGCTTATGAAGTCTGGCTAAAAGATGACGGTTCTGCTATATTTCAGCTTCCAACTTTAAAAGATGCTGAAAAATACCCCGAACTGTACCATTTTAATGGCTCATGGAAAGAGGCATATTTGTTGCTTATCGAAACTTTGAAAAAAGGCTGGCCGATGGAAGAGTTCCCGGTAGAATTAAGACCGTTCTTAAAAAAGTAAAAAACTACAAGCACCGATGCAACTGCACGGTGCTTTTTTATTGCGTGCTGTTCCGTAGCTTTACCTATGGCTATCATCAAAGTCCTTTCCCGGCACAGCCCGACCTATAGCGGGCTTATCAATTACATTTTAAATGAAAGCAAGGTTGATAAGGACGAGATTTATACCCATAATCTGCGTTCAGTAGACGTAACTGGATATGTGCGGGAATTTATGGAAAACGAGGCCTTCCGGCGGCAGCCCCGGTCGGACCAAATCTATCTCTTTCACGAAATCATTTCCTTTCATGCGCAAGAAACTGATGCTGTAATTACAAAGGATATGATCGATGATTTGGTGCAGACGTACATCGAATTGCGCGGCAATACGGGCGTAATGCTCGGTGCGGTGCACCGGGACAAGGAACACATTCATATTCATTTCTGTTCATCTGGATTGCACTATAGGACTGGCAAATCGTTTGGCCTTTCTAAAGCACAATTGCATCAGGTTAAGGTGCAATTTCAAGAGTATCACAAGGCGAGATATACCGAACTCGCTATGAGCGCACCGAAACACGGCAGGGGTGAGCAGTCGCTGTCTCATGCCGAATGGCATCGACGGCAACGCCAGCAGTTTAATGATGTGGTGCGGGAGTGCTTTAGCCAGGCGCGATCACAGCAGCACTTTCTTGAATTGCTTCGTGATAACAATTTGCCTCACTACGAACGCAGCGGCAAACCTACCGGCATAGAATATGACGGCGGGAAATTTCGATTTTCGCGATTGCTTGAGGACAAGCAATTCGACAGCCTCCCCGTTGAGCGCGGTGCAGAGGAGCAAGCGTTAGCAGAGATTCGAGCCATCAGACAGCGGCAGCAGGGGCGCGATCAGCGCGACAGAGATTTAGATAATTCGGATATTGCAAGATAGTGTGTCCCTCCGGTGACACTGCGTATCTTTCCCTGTGGGACACACTATCTTGCGGGGAATTTCCCCGTACCCCTTTTATATTGCCTACGGCGGCCATCTGTTGCCGCCTATAGGTGATTACGAATTTATTGATAGCTATACTATTTTGTATAAATCCATAATTCGCCGGTAACAGTATTTAATAACTGTAACGATGAACTGGTGAGCGTGACCACGTCAAAGCTGCCGTAGGCGTCGCTATTGGTGATGGTAAGAGTGGTGAAGTCTGCGTTCGCCTGCCATTGACCAATCGTTGACGATCCGGTCTCCGTACAGGTACCGTTGGCATTAAAAGTGACATAAAACGTCACCGAGGTAGGGTCGTCATTGACCCATTGGCCCGCGCTATTCTTTTTGTTATAGCTAACAAACGTCCAAGTTCCTGAAGTGAGCAGGGCTAACTTAGAACTGGTACTGGAGTTTCCATCTTTTTTACATGAACTAAAGATGGCAATGCTTAAAAGCAACAGGCTGAGGGCACTCCTCAAACGATAGTTAAATAACATAATTTAAGATTTAAGAGTTAATGAATTGGGTTGTTAATTAACTCCAAAGCTATGTAAAAGTTATCATATATGATAACTGTATGTGCATAAAATAACTTGAAATTTCCCACACATGAAAGCGAGGGAAAAAGCCGATGATATTTTTTTGCAAAACTTGGGAACCCGTATTACCACACTACGGAAAGAGCGGGGTATTACGCAAGTGGAATTAGGTTATCGTTGTGACATTGAAAAAAGCAATATGCGCCGAATTGAAGCTGGCAATACTAACCCCACTGTATTAATGCTCAAAAAGATTGCTGCCGGCTTGGAAATCAGCCTTAAGGACTTGTTAGACTTTGATGATTAAAAATAAAACCCCTTGCTCTTGCAGCTTGGGGCTTTAAACCTAAACCTTATCACAGATAGTAGTAGTACTATCTTGAGAAGTGAAAGGTAGATTTTTTTATCGATATAAAAAAACAATTCCCCATTTTTATTGCTAATATATTTAGCATATTTTTGTCGCCTATTTTCTAATAATGTTAAGCGAATACGTAGCATTATTTTGATGTGTTAATAATTTTGACCCAACGAATATTGAAAATTATTTTACTTTTAAAATTCAAACCGACTCATGGAAAAACTCAAATTTATCGACCTATTTTGCGGAATAGGTGGCTTTCGAATTGCTATGGATGAAGCCTGTAAAGAAAATAACATCATACCTGAATGCGTTTTTTCATCCGACATCGATAAATACTGCCAGGACTCTTACGAGAATAATTTTGGCGAAAGGCCGTATGGAGACATAACCACTATTGCCCCAAAGGATATACCCGATCACGATATTTTATTCGGCGGATTTCCCTGTCAGCCATTCAGTATTATAGGTAATATGAAAGGGTTCGCCGACATTCGGGGGACGCTTTTTCATAATATTGCTAACATCATCAAAGAGAAACAGCCAACGGCTTTTGTACTGGAAAATGTCAAGCAGTTGGTAGGACATGACAATGGGAAAACCTTAAAGGTGATATTAAAGGTTCTCAGAGAAGAATTGAAATACACAGTAACAATTGCGGTATTAAATGCCCTTGATTACGGCCTGCCTCAAAAGAGAGAACGGGTAGTAATAGTTGGCCATAAAGACCCAATATTATTTACTTATCCACAACCAGTTCGACCATTCAAGCCGTTAAATTACATTTTAGAAAAGAACGTAGACAAGAAGCACTTTGCGTCCGAATATATCACCAACAAAAGAAAGGAACGGCATACATCAGCGTATAAACTTTCTATTTGGCATGAAAATAAATCGGGCAACATTTGCTCCTACCCATATTCATGTGCATTAAGAGCCGGAGCATCGTATAACTACCTTTTAGTCAATGGTGAGCGCCGATTGACGCCACGTGAAATGTTCCGCTTACAAGGATTTCCTGACACTTACAAAATCATAAACGTTGATACACAAGCAAGAAAGCAGGCCGGTAATGCTGTACCTGTTAATATGGTTAAAGCGGTAATCTTGAAACTGCTGCCGTATGTGGCGAAAACGATGGATATGACAAGTGTTTTGAAAGATTATGATATTTCGTAACATTGTGCCATGGATAGCCAAAAGCCTAAATTGCGAACAGTTCATAAAAGTCCCCCGGCTTATCCATTAAATAACTTTCCCTCTAATCTGCCATACATTATAGGCAGGGAGATAGTTTATCTTTTAGCATCAAAAGGCAAACCAAACCTTGTCGGTTCTGAATGGGAAGAAATATTTGCCATTGCCATAGGTGCCGAATGGCGCGACTCGAACGTGGGGTTAGATGACGTTCGATTGGGTAATACTGCATGGGGTGCTAAGACAGTCAAATCAAACAATCCGTCTAAGCAAAAAAGAGTTCAGCTTGTTTCCGGTCGAAACTCAATTGTATATTCTTTTGGCGCAAATATTGACACGTCCGTTGATCCTAATTTGCCGGGTCACCAGGTACTGGCTATTTGGAACGATCGGGTTACAGGCATACGAGAAAGATTTGACCACCTGCGAACTATTGTGCTAATTAAAGGAAATGACCTTTCAGAAGTGGTTGTATTTGAGTTTGAAACCATTAGATACGACCAAGAATTATTTTATTGGGAGTGGAACGCGAACAATAATTTAAAGGGCTTTGATAAACAGACGAAGGAACACATGTTTACGTGGCAACCTCACGGTTCACAGTTTACAATACATGAGAAAGTACCATCCAACAGCATACTAATTAAAATCAAAAAACCGCAGGGGCTTGATAAAGAAAAGACGTTACAAGCTTTAGGCTTTGATAAAAGTTGGATTACCGTATCCAAGACGGATAATACCTAATGTCCCGCACACCTGCCGATACTTCTAAAATCATGCGTAAGATACGCAGCAATAACACCAAAGCAGAAGTCTTATTGCGGAAATCGCTTTGGCTTGCGGGCGTTCGTTATAGAAAGAATTTTAAAAAACTTCCCGGCTCACCTGACATAGCGGTAACCAAAAATAAGTTAGCGATCTTTATAGATGGCGAGTTTTGGCATGGACGCAACTGGGAAACTGAAAAGCAAAAAATAAAGAGCAATCAAGCGTACTGGCTCCCTAAAATTGAAAGGAATATGGAGAGAGATTTGAATAACAACCGGGCCTTAATTTTAATTGGTTTTACAGTTATTCGCTTTTGGGAAAGCGAAGTATTGAAAGACCTGCAAGGTTGCGTGGATAAGATAATGAAGTCACTGTAAATCGATATATCATTGCCATTTATATCTAAAATATAACATACTCTACAGTATTGTTCAGCATAATACCGAAAACAAAAACAGGGCGATTGCCCCGTTTTGTATTTTTCATTACTGCATTGCTCGCTCCATTTGTAACGCCCTGACGCGTTGTTTTTCTTGAAAGACGTATGCGCTTAGCACTGCTTCAAACACTTTTTTGTTGTAGGAATGTTCGTTCGACACCCCCTTGTCAAACAATACGTTTAATTCGGGATAAAGCCGCCTGGTATAGTCAATAAGCTCATTTGTAGAACGAGTGCCAGTGATACTCTTGAGTTCTGTCTTGGTAATAAGATCGAACGGCATATTGTATTCTGCCGCTAATCTTTCCAATCGCTTTAACACCTGCCGCAGTGCCGGCGTGTGCTTTTTAAGCGGCGATATTTTTACAATAATGGCCGTGACGTTGTATTTGAGTATGTAGTGGCGGTAGTCCCGTATAATGATGCGCAATTTTGCATCTGACCACATGCGGCGGTAGTCGTGGGTTCTCCGGTCAACTAAGATCTCATCTTTGAGAATACACATGCCGGTGCGCGTCGTGCCAACGCTAATCCCAAGAATAGTCATTGGTGTTGAACACTGACTTGGTAATGATGTTAGTGAACAGTCTGGCCCGCGTGGTGCGCACTGAATGGTCGGGCAGGGTGGTCACATGGGTGAGCGTGGAAAGGAGATAATCCTTTGGGTATTTTTTGGCGCAAGTAAGGTAGAAGGCAAGCGACTTTTGGTCGTCAAGTGCATTCGCCAGCGTGTGTGCCAATTCAACTTCGTTTGATGTGAACATAGGGCTTAGTATTAAGTTTTTCTTCATAATGAACATGAAAGAACTGATAATTGCTAACGTTCGTTCGACCGTTTTTTTTAAAAAATAACGTTCGTACGTTAGGATTTTTCAAAATGCAGGCATACAAAAGCCGCGAGTTCGACTAAGAACAGTCACAGAGAAACTATGTCGTTGTCGCAATAGTCCCGTCGGCCTATTGAAATCGAGCAAAGAGGATACGCTCTATCTGTTGGTAATACTCCGGATAGAGTTCTTGTGGTGTTGAACTGTACAGGACACAGAGTTTAATAAGATTTGTACCGTTGGGCATTGTGTTTTCATTTTCCCACTGGCAAAGACTCACCGTATCTTTATGTCCGAGCATTCTGGCTACATGCTGTTGTTGGTAGCCCGCATTGAGACGGATCACGCGCAACCTATTTGGGTATTGTCGGTCGTAATCCATAGTCATAAGATAGCAATTGCTTTAAGTATAAGGTAAGTACCGTGAAATTAAATTAAACTTTAATCAAAGTGGTGTGGATAACATGGATTTTAATACGCAACTGCTAAGGACTACATCATTACATTGCATCAAAGGTGATGGGTTCAAAACATATGACATTAATTGTACCTTTATTAATTAACGTAAATAGGCTATTGTTAATTCATGTTAATCAAGTTAAAACAATCGAAATATGGCATTAGGAAATGTAGATGAGGAGACGTTTGTTGGTGGGTGTAAGCCTGATCATCTTTATACTGCAAACTTTAGAAACGAAAAAGGCAAATTTTTTAATATTGTGACACTCGACGACGTAACAACAATAGAGTACCAGGAACCCCCAACCAGAAACCGAATAAAATTAACAGTAACATTCATAAAGGAAAGTAATGAAATAAAACAGGTTTCATTTAAGAAATTTAAAGAGTTAAAGGCTGGCTGGGTTGAAACGGGTGAGGAAGCAACTTTTTCTCATTTTTCATTCCAAAAACTTGTGACCTTTTTAAGTCTTTTAACAGAACTCGACCTCGCGAGCGTCAATGAGCGTAGAGTAGCATTAAGTCAAGCCGATTCGGACTCGGGTATAGATGCTGACACAATAAAAAAGATAAAAACATTGTTAATACGCCCTGAGGGTCAAAAAATAATTGAAGAGTTAATAAACGTTGGTATTATTACATCAAAAGATATAGTAAATATTGGTTACAGAAAAAATCAACTTGATATTTTTTACAGACTGCTTAACGAGGAAGGCTATTTGGAAATATATCGTCAAAAGCATAATATAAATGACACAAAACCGGAAAAAGCATGGCAATACTTTTTCAAAAATAACGATTGGATATTTGGCTTTGGTCTTGATTACCGTTATTTAGGCATTTTGCAAAAAGAAGCACATGTTTCTCCTACTGACACTGTCGGTAGAGATGGCTCAATCGGCGACTTTTTAATGGGCGGCAATAAGTTTACGGTACTCGTGGAGCTTAAGCGTCCTGATACCCTTTTGTTTTCTAAGGCTAAGGGTTCTGCAAACGCATGGCGTCTTTCAGAAGATTTAATCCACGCAGTTTCGCAAATACTGGAGCAAAAGGCAAGTTGGCAAGTATTCGCCGAAACTAATGCAAACAAAAACTTCACAGATAAAAATGATTTAATCAAACAAAGAACCGTAGACCCTAAAAGTATTTTAATTATAGGTTCAGATAAGCAATTTAAATCTACAGAGCGAGAAGCACAGATTAAGGAACGGACATTTGAGCTATTCAGGCGTGATTCACGAAATATAGAGATTCTGACTTATGATGAGCTTTTTGAACGCGCATCGTTTGTAGTTACATCGGGTGATCAGACTAATTAATAGGTTTATTATTATTTATTCTGTTCGAACTACCGTGCAGAGTTCTAATGTGTTCCCGAAGGCCGCACCCTATGGTACGGACAACGCCAAAAGAAGCGGTTTGGCTATATTCTTCAAAGGTTTTTATTAGTCCCAACCGGCCTTTTTCTTGTTCATAAAGGTTTCGGAGCATTTCTATATCATAAAACCATTCATGCCTTGTAAACGTTAGCTTTTTTGCCTGCAAAACCCAGTCCCGACCAAGATACTCGCAGATACTTTTTTTCGTGTAAGAATCCCCTGTTTTAAACCGCTCGACAATGTTTTCGGAAAAATCTAACACTTTTTCGACCTGTTGTATCCAATCACTAAGGTTGTTTTCAAGACGATTACACTTTTCTTTTACACGTATAAGCCGCATTTCTCGCTCTGCTTTCTTTTGGTTATATTTTTCTTCTGTTAATTCACCGCTGATTCGCAAATCAAGCAAAGTGTCGAGTTCCGTTTGCAATTTCCGCTCGTAGTCGCGCGTTGCCTGTAATAATGCTTCATGTTTAATCAATTCGTCTTTATAGTCCAGCTTAATTGTCTCAATTACCCAAGACTTCCATTTTGGAATAATCGCAAGCTTTTTTAACTCACTTACAATCATTTCTTCCATTTCTTTTTCAGTAATATAATGCTTATCCCCACATGTCGCCGCACCTTTTCGCTTCGTGCAGTGATACCATGCATAAGTTTTGTATTCGCCAGTTGTTATGATTTTCTTTAGCTTTTTTGACGCCGTTATTGCACAGTCACACCACCCGCATTTCATTAATCCAGTAAATGCAAACACGTGTTTATGTGGCTTTGCCTTTATTTTTCTGCCAAGTATTTCCTGTATCGTATCAAACTCTTCGAGTGTTATCATAGCCTTGTAAGAGCCTTTGTGCAGCTTGCCTTTGTAGTGAAAATAGCCCGCGTAAAAGGGGTCAGTAAAAGCGCGGTGAAGCACACTTAAAGCCAAGGGACTACCGTGACGTTTACCGCTTGGTCGGGTACGAAAATTATATTCGTCGTTTAAAATTGATATGATTTGAAGCATTGTGTATTTCCGAGTGAGCATGAGATCAAACGCCTTGCGCATTAAAGGCCAACGTTTAGTATCTACAACAATCGAGTTTGCGCCCCGTTCATTGTGCTTCGTATTTAAATAACCGACGCGGGCAATTAATGGTGGCTGACCCATAGCTATTTTCTTTTCCAATCCGCGTTTGACAATTTCCGACAAATCAACGCTAAATTGTGTTGCCATGCTTGCTTCAAGACTAATCAGCAACGCGCTATCAGTACTTTGATATTCCCGTTGTGTTGTCCAAATTGATTTGATTACGCCCGTTTGCAGTAGGTGCATTAATTCGCCCCATTCCAAATGGTTACGAGCCAAACGGTCTACTTTCCATGCAATGATGCCCGATGCCTCACCTTTCTTTATCCGTTTAATCATTTTGGTATAGTTTGGACGGTTAAAGGGAATTTTTGCGCTCGCGCTATCAGTGATGGTTTCAATAACATTTAACCTTTCACGAGCTTGTAGTTTTAAGTCGTCATCAATCTGAGAGGGGATAGACAAAGATTGCCGATCTTCTCCCTCGGTAGATTTGCGTGCGTATATAAAATATTTTATTTGATTATTATTTTTCATAAAAAGCCCAAAAAGGGACAACAGAAACCACTCTTGTCGTCAAACGTAAGCGATCTGTTGCCCCTTTTTAGGTACGAAAATTTGTCGGTTTATCACTTACGTTTGACATATCCATTATCTCATCTTCATCAAGTTTCGCAAGGGGCTTTATACAAAGTGCTGCGTAGTGAAGTAAAAGGGAAGCTTTCTCATACGCCTCGCTTTTAGTAAGCAGGACACCAAATTCCTGTTCGTATAATTCGATGAAAAGCTGTAGCCGATGTTCTTTAATTTCCATGTTGTTATCGTCCCATGTTGGGAATGGGGACGGTAGAGTGATGTTTTAAATACATGTTTAAGAATACGGTACTACTCCGCCATACGGTAATTATTTATGCTAATGACATGTATGATTTTAAACCGTTCACCCCCATAGGAAAAACAAATTGGCGCAATCACAATCAACTTTTTGGTATAAAGCCTGCCGACCGATTACACCACATCTATTGCCTCGGTAAAACAGGTACTGGAAAATCGACCCTATTAATCAATATGGCGTTAGATGATATTTTTAAAGGCCATGGGGTATGCGTGCTTGACCCGCACTCCGACACGGCAACGGCTATTCTGCAAAGGGTGCCTGAATATCGGAAGAATGACCTTGTTTATTTTGATGCTACTAACTTAAACGCCCTCCCTGCTTTTAACCCGCTTCATGATGTGCCGGAGCATCTACAGCAATTAGTAGCCTCCGAAATTATCGCCACGTTTAAGAAGCTTTTCTTTGACGCCTGGGGGAGCAAGATGGAGCACATTTTACGTTTTGCCATACTGACGCTTTTGCAATTTCCCGGCGGGACCCTCTTGAATATAAATACGCTATTAATTGATAAAGAATTTCGTGCACAAGTGTTGGAGAGTGTATGCGATCCCTACATTTTGGCCTTCTGGCATAACGAATATGATTTATATTCTGCCAGCGCACAAACCAATACAATTTTGCCTATTTTGAATAAAGTCGGTGTGTTGCTGGCGAACGATACCTTACGAGGGGTATTTGGTCAAAAGGAAAATATTTCTTTTGAAAAGTGCATGAACGAAAATAAAATTATCCTCTGCAACATTTCTAAAGGGGTAATAGGTGAGGATGTATCGACCGTGCTTGGCAGTTTCCTTATCACTGCTATCCAAACAACTGCTATGCGCCGTGCCCGATTGCCAGTAAATGAGCGTAAAAGCTATTATTTGTATTTAGATGAAGCGCATAGTTTTATTTCTGCCACGTTCGCTACAATTCTTTCCGAGGTTAGAAAATTCGGGATAGGCTTATTTCTTACCCACCAGTACCTCGAACAATTAGAACCCGAAACAAGAAGTGCTATTTTGGGCAATGTTGGAACGATTATTTGCTTTCGGCTGGGGTTAGCGGATGCAAAAATGATGGAGAAAGAGTTTTATCCTAAGTTCACTTACGATGATTTTGTTTCCTTACCCAAATATAATATTTATCTAAAATTGCTGATTGACGGGACAGAAAGCAAGGGATTCAGCGCAGTGACTGTTGAAAAGTTCTAACTACCATGAGTTAAATAACGATGTTACCTTTATTTATTATTTGTGGGTTAAAAAATACTATAACAGCCGATATTAATCATTCAGGGTCAACAGTATTCTAAAATATTTTTTTAATTAATAATGATATTCTACATTTAGAGTTGCAAATCAAAACTAAAACCGGAACCTTTTAATCATTATTTTAAGTTTCTTGCGCACAAAAGGCTTTTTTATAACAGAAGGTTATTTTTTTGATAGTATTAAAAAGAATACCCGTTCGATAAATCACCGTTTTTATCAATAAATCAATCAGATAAAATGCTATACCTTGTGCTGAACCCGAAACCCAATTCTATAGCCTATTTGATTATTTTTGTAAAACGTATAAGAATGTATGAATAGAGATAGAAATAATCGTATGGCAGATAGTATAAAAAAGGGAGAACCAAATATTGCGGTGGTGGACTTGTTCTGCGGAGTTGGGGGCTTGACCCAGGGCTTCGTAAAAGCAAAATTTGATGTCCGCGCGGGCATTGATTTTGATGCCTCTTGCAAATATGCCTACGAAGTGAACAATCTGACACCGTTTATCCACGCTGACCTTACAAACTATTCACCCTCAAATATAGCGACACTTTATCCTGAAAATTCAATAAAAATTCTCGCAGGTTGCGCGCCTTGTCAGGCATTTTCAACCTATCAGCAAGGAAACAAAAAGAACGACAAATGGAAATTGCTTTATGCGTTCGGTCAAATTATTGATGCTATTCAACCTGATATTGTTTCGATGGAAAATGTACCTAATATGATGAAGTATGACGATGGGAAGGTTTTTAGAGATTTTCTAAATGTTCTTGAAAAGAACCAGTATCATGTCTCATATACCATTGTTGACGCAAAAGATTACGGTGTTCCTCAAAATCGAAAGCGGTTGATTCTACTGGCTTCAAAATTGGGTGCAATAGAGCTTGTAAAAAAAACTCATTTAGGCAACGATGTAAAGACCGTGCGGCAAGCAATCGGACATTTGCCGAAAATTGAAGCCGGAGAGTCTTATAAAAAAGACCCCATGCATCGAGCCCGGGCATTATCCGAACTCAACTTGCGAAGAATAAAAGCAACGAGCGAAGGCGGGGGCTGGAAAGAATGGCAGGATGATTTGGTTTTGGAATGTCATAAGAAAGATTCGGGAAAGTCTTATGGCAGCGTTTACGGCAGGATGGATTGGAACAAAGTTTCACCTACCCTCACAACACAATGCACGGGCTATGGCAATGGCAGATTTGGACATCCCGAACAAGACAGAGCAATTTCTTTGCGCGAGGCAGCAATACTTCAATCATTTCCAAAAAAATACTGCTTCATCAATCCAAAAGAAGAATTTCTGTCGACAATCGTCGAGAAGCATATCGGCAACGCGGTTCCGCCAAGATTAGGCTATATCATTGCCCGATCTATAAAACGACACATAATTCAAAATTATGGCAACTGAAGCTCCTTTTTCATTTAATATTTCACTAAGCGTTCTTAATCACTTAGGTAGAAATTTGTACCGAAATTTCATTACCGTTTTAGGGGAAGCTATTTCGAATTCGTGGGATGCTGACGCAAAGAACGTGTGGATTTATATTGATAGAGACAAAAACTTTCTTATTGTAAAAGACGATGGAGATGGGATGACCGCCGATGATTTCCAAGACAAGTTTTTGAAAATAGGATATACCAAGCGAAAAGGCGGGGTCGAAAAAACTGGGAATGATCGTCCGTTTATTGGTAGAAAAGGAATTGGAAAACTTGCTTTGTTATCTTGTGCCGAAAGGATACACGTTATTTCCAAAACCGCCAATTCCGATTTTGTTGGCGGGATAATCGACAATAGAAATTTAGACAATGCGATAATCGACGATTTAAACCCGCAGCAATACCCCCTTGAGGCGATTGACTTATCGGTATTTGGTGTTCACAAAGACAATTTTCAGAAAGGCACGATAATTTATTTTCAAGACATAAATGATGGCATAAGAGATCGAATAGAATACATACGCAAATTAGTGGCACTCTTTTTTCGATTTTCTTTGCTCGATAATTCGTTTAAAATATATTTAAATACAGACCCAATCACCTTAAACGAGTTGAACGATTTGTCGTTGAGTACACAATTTGTTTGGCAACTTAATTCGTTGGATGACCCTTATTTAAAAGAAAAAATATCCGCAACACACGAACATATCAAACAGTATAAAAAAATAACATCGTCGCTTCCAATGTCAGGGTTTATTGCTTCAGTTGAAAAACCGTCCCAACTTAAAATCAAGCAAACCACTGAAACGGTAACAATTGACCTGTATGTGAACGGTCGACTGAGGGAAAAGGATTTGCTAAAACATATCCCCTCCACCCGATTGGTCGAAAGCTACTTGTATGGGCAAATTCATTTTAACGAGCTTGATAGCGGCAAAGACCGCTTTACCAGCAGCAGAGAAGGCGTTATTTCCGACGACCCAATGTTCAAATCATTTTTGGAAGAATTGAGAAAAATAATCAGTTCGATTATGGAAGATTGGGACATATGGAGAACTAAAATAAATCAGGACGGAGACCCTGACAACGAACGGATAACGAAAAAAGAAAGAAAGTCTAAAGAGCTTTTCAATACAGTCGTTGACGAATTTATACCGCCCAAATCATCCGAAAACAGGAACTTGATTGACGGTTGGGTGGATTCTTTAGGCGACGATGCTCAATTTAATTTGGCATCGTACGCAGAATGTTTTGTTTCAGAAAACTTGTTGAGAAAATACATCAAAGAAAAGAACGTAACAATAACACCCGAAGCAACAGCAGAATTTGAAAAATGGAAAAGCAACGAAGCACAATTTAAAGGTAAAGCAAACATAAGTTTTGAAATACGGCAAAATGCAGATGATTTGCTCTACTTATCCATGGAACATTTAGCCAATCTCGCAGATATGCATAAGGAAAATAAGCAAGCAGCATTGTCAAGGGATGCCATTATTTATAAGCCGGTTAGGGACGCATTGGCTCACACAGCGATTTTGACGGCCATTGCAAAGCAAAGCCTTAACACAACGTATGAGAATATTAAAGCGAGAGTAAAGAAATTGTTAGAATGAGGAAGGAAACGGCTTGGTATATTCGCACGAAGTTGCAGGCCGTTAAGAGTTCTGGTTTAAAATTGAGGTTGCTTTGGCAAAAGCAGCTTTTCCGATTCTCTATTAGATAATAAAAAGCCAACAGTCATTGTTTGTTGGCTTAAAAAAAATCAAATGGTTACCTCTGATTCCACGACTGAACATAGGCGGTTAGGTCTTCGCCGACTACCACAAGGTTTTTCTTTTGCACAGCAAGTCGTTCAGCTAATTCGGGGTTTTTCACGTTGCGCTGGAGGTCTTTAAGCCCGACGATCGTTATATTTTCATCCGGGTCAAAATCAGCTGGGTCTTCTGTAACTATATATACTTCGCCCGGTTCAAAATCGGCTACCTCTGATACGATTTTACAAATCTGGCCCTGACGTGCAGGCATCAATGTTGTGTCCATAGACAAATTTATTAAAATTACACGGTTAACTACTTTTCTATTTTATCATACTATTTTTCTGTGTTTTTAACATCATGGATCAACAACAATTTTGTATATTTATGATATGAGCATTTGGAAAGATACGTCAATAAAATACCAAGATTTAATCGATTTGCCGGAAGAGAGATTGCTTATGCTTGTAAATGGTATGAGCAGGCAAGATGTTATAGATTGGCTTTCTTGGAATGACAGGAATGGCATATACCGCGATGAGCAATCCTTGAAAGAATTGGGCAATATAATGAGTAAAGAGGAAGGGATAGAAATCTTGCTTCGTCAGATTGAAGAAAATCGTATAACTTAATCAAGTTATTTAAATATCTCGTTTCTTAGGCGGCCATCATCGCCCTATCCGCTAAGCAGTTTTGAATAGCTTCTAAATCAGCCAAAAAGTTCGAGATTTGTCCTGCTCCCTCTACAAAAATGAGGCAGTTACTGTAAAAGTAGCTGCCTTTTCGTTTTTTGTGTTTAAATAAAGCTAATTTCCATTTGGCATTGACCAGCCATTCCATTTTATACTATTTTTTTAACTAATTAATTTACAATACATTATAGGTGAAAAATTGGAGCTGATAATTTCTATTTTGGGAATTTTATCGTAGAGTTAGGCATCCGAAGGCTGACGTTCGAGTCCTGCCCCCGCCGGCGAAGAACGTTTTATTTAAAAAATTATGACCATGTAATGTCGATCTAGGAAGCGTCCTCGATCCGCTTTTCTTCTTTGCGTTTTGAAGCACCTGAACCCGCGCCGAAGCGATAGGTGAAAGTGAATGTAGCCCTGGAACTTATTGTATGCAGTTCTAAATAAACCAGGAGATCATTGCTGCTTCTTAAAAATGATCGCTTCCGGGTGTTAAAAATGTCATTGGCATTCAAACTCAGCGAAGCTCTATTCCCGGTGAAGTCATATTTTGCGGCTCCGTCCATCCCAAAAAAAGCACCGCGCCTGTCTTGCAAAATCATTTCCGGAGCCTGGTAATCCGCGCGGATCTGGAAGGATAATCTTTGTACGGGCGTTACGTTACTGGTAATATTTGCATTCCAGCTTATCCCGTTGTTGGCCGTTATGCCATATTGCGGAGCCGCAGCATTGTCCCGATCGAAAATATTTGCATTGGCCGTCAGGTCCCATCCTTTTACTATCCCAAAATGGCCAATCAACTCCAGGCCCGTGGTTATTGAGCGTTTTAAATTTTCGGATATCGTGGTCGTTTCATCATTAACCGGGTCAAACTGAACAGATTTAATTACATTATTGATCGTACTATTGTAGATGCCCAGGGTGAAGGATATATTTTGCCAGGTTTTATCATAATCCAATTCCAAATTAGTAATGCTTGCAGGTCTTAAACCCGGGTTGCCCTTGTTGTAATTTGTCGGGTCGGAAAAATCAGTCGTGGAATTGAATTGCCTAACGGTTGGCTTTAAAATACGGTTCGTGAAGGTGAACTGCACCTGGCTGTTGTTTTTGAACTTTTCGGTGAGGAGTACACTTGGGTATATTCCTTTGACCGGTATTTTTACCGGGGCGGCAATCAAGGTATTATTTTCATCATAACTCGTAAGGGTAGCGTTCAGGCGGCTATCTTCTCCCCGCACACCCAATTGATAGCTAAAATTACCAACCTCGTCCTTATAGTTCAGGTAAACTGCGTTCACCTGGTTATTGCTGCTGAAAAGATCAGTAAATGAATAAAACGGCGTTACGCCTGCGTTTAAAATATGATAGGCGTATTGATCGTTATTGCCAAGCGTGATCTGGCTGCGGTAACCCGCCGAAAATTGCCCTGATGTGCCAACCGGTAAAACATAATCAGCCTGTATATTATAATTAGTAGCCTTATGCCTGGTGTCACTTATTAAGGGTGTATCTATTTTGGGTGATTGCACGCCATTAACAGGGTTATAACGGGTTGCATATTGCTGGTAATCCCTGAAACTTCCGTATGCGAAAGAGAAGTTGAGCGCCAGCTCTTCTTTAGGTTTCTTAAAACGCCGGTTGTAATCCAAATCAACTTCATAACTGTCGTCATTGTTATTTACCGTATTATAGCGGTTATATGAGTCGATAAGTACATCATCGGCATTATGATGAGTAAAGCTTAAAAACTCATTCTTATGCGTGTAACGCGAATTTAAACTAGCGGATATGCCTAATGTGCTCATGGGCGTAAGCGCATAATCAATTCCTGCTTTCAAAAACTGTATTTTGTTGCGGGTAACGGATGGGAATGTTTCAGTGGTATACACAACGGAGTCAGCCGGTTTTAAGAAAGTATAGCTCTGCATGCCGGTAAGGAGTGTATTTCCATTCTTTAGGCTGTAGTTCCCGTAGACGTTTACCCTGCCGCTTTGGTAACTCAGGCTGGCATCGGCGTTATAGTTGTCGTTGGTACCTCCGCCAATATCTACGGAGCCGTTTAATCCGGGCCTGCTGTTCTTTTTTAGAATAATGTTGATAATACCCTCGCCATTAGCGTCATAATTAGCCGGAGGATTGGGAATCACTTCTATGCTTTCAATAGCGTTTGCCGGTATAGACTGAAGTATCTGGGTAATGTCGCCATTTGCAATAATGGAAGGTTTTCCATCAACAAGGACTTTGACATTGGTAGATCCGCGGAGGCTTACATTACCATTACCATCAATTTGCAGGGTTGGCACGTTCTGCAGCAAATCCGCGGCATTACCCCCTTTGCTTACAAGGCTCTGATTAACCGAAAATACTTTTTTACCGTCGACATTTTGTAATGCCTCTTTTTTGGCAGTGATAGCAACCTCTTTTAGTAAGCTGTTCTTTGATGCGCTCATTAGCAGCGTGCCTAAATTCAAATTTCCGTTTTCGGGATTGATCAGTATATTTTCTTTGAAGATATTATTGTAGCCAACATAAGTTATCCGAAGGGTAAACGTCCCGACAGGCACATTTTCAAGAAAGAAATTACCGCTTGTATCGGTTTGGATACCTTTAACAGGGGCTTTGGTTTGCTGATTTAACAAGGCTACCGTGGCAAACGGGATAGCCTCATGCGTAACCGAATCGGTTAGCGTTCCGGATATTTTTATACTTTGCTGGCTATATCCCCTAACTGCAATCAGCATGAATAAACCGATTGCCGCCATTTTTAATTGAATTAATTTCATTGTAGTTCTTTTGATGGCCGAAGGTGTGTTTTACTAATCGGCTTCAATAATCTTTTCGACGTGGTAGCTTTAATTTCCAACGGTGGATACCATTTATTCGACGCAGGGGGTTTTCGGGGTTCTTTAGCCAACTGTCTGAATTTTTGGGGCATTTGCAGAGAATAGTGGGCTAACGGCATAAAACCGCCAGGTCAGGTGTATTCATTTGACTTAAAATGTTAAAAGCATGATGCCCTAAAAAAGCCCCCAACTTTTGCTGAGGGGCTTTCCCGTTGTGCGGCTACCTTACTAAAATAGCTGTTCCGCCGGCGGAATAATGCCTTTTAAACGCAGGTAAATGGTGGTTTGACCCCGTTGATGAGTTTGATGTTCAAATGCCTTAGCGTATAAGCCGCCTCTTGTAATTTCATGCTTACCAAACTTTGTGGTTTCCTGCATTTGATCAGGCGTTATATTTTGAAGTGTGCTTATTACCCAATCGTAGCTATCCATTACCGCTTTTGTAACAGCTTCCTTCGTCGGGGGCACTGTTTTTTCGTTAAGGTTATGAGGAGCTGCAAATGTTTCACCAATAGGGTTTGGTTTATCACTTGCGACAGTAGCAAAGATATAATTGGCATCCGCTATGTGAAGCATTTGCTGCGCAAACGATCGGATCTCCGGCGTTGGTTTAAAGCCGTAACCATCTTCGGGCATAGCATCCAGGTAAGCTTTAGTGTATGTTTTTGCCCGCTGCCATTCGGCAACCAGTTGTGGTTGCGTAAATTGAGCGGATACTGAACTGCTGACAAAAATTAATGCCAGGACTGCAAATAATAGTGATACTTTTTTCATGATCGGGTTATTTATTAAGTGGTTAGACAATGTAATTTTCAAAATGCCCGGACATCCGCTTTAAGAATTTGATCGGCAGCATTTTCAAAAATGCTATACACACGGATTTCACGGTTGTAAAATTATTTGGCCAGTGGCGACGCTTAAAATTACTTCGGTAAATTGGATTACTATTTCGACGGATTAGTCAATTATTTAGACCATTGCCATGCAGCTTCTTTCGGACTCCCTGACTTACTGATCTCTAATCTCCAACCCCTTATCAACTACATAAATTGGCATACTATTTTGGTAATTAACCATCCCGTAGCTTTGTAAAGGGTTACTTCGTCGGTACGTGAATAGCCGGCGTACTTAAATTCAACTTTTATTACCGAAGAATTATCATCTTCCTGCATAACAGTTGTAGTAGTTTTAATCAATGGATCAGATGTCGCATCGTTTTTCAGATAATCGATCAGTTGATTCTTGTCAAGTGTTTTAACGTAGTCACCCCTTTGGATATAAAATTCCAGATCGTCGGCCAAAACGGTGTTCAATTTGCTGCCATTACCGCTGGAAGTGGCGTCGATGTATATTTTTACAACATCGTCCCTGGTTAGTTTGCCTGTAGCAGGTTTAGTAATTGCATTTGCCACTACACAAATAGAAAGCAAAGCGATGCCTGCCAGCATTGATTTTAATGTTCTCATAACTTTTTTGTTAAATTAATTTATCAGTTTATGAAGTATGTGATCATTGGCAATGACCAATTTTCGCAAGCCATCTACTGAAAAAATTGTTTTTCATGTTTTGATTTCTGATGGTCAAATTTGTTTTTTACTAACCGGCTTTAAAAATCTTTTCGACCTTGTTACTTTTATTTCCAACGGGGAACGCGGTTTATTCGACATTTGGGTCTTTCAGGGGTTTTTGATCAACCGTCTTGATTTTTAAGGCAATTGTCGAGTATGTTGGCCCAACGGCATAAAATAGCATACGAAGACGTAAAACGTTAGTATTTTTGAACATGAAGATATGGAGGCAACAACCCAGTATTGTTCAGCTCCAGGTGCTGATATGGACCGCCGTGTTGTTGTTGTTATTTTTTTCGGTGTTGCCGATGGATGGTTTGCTTAAATCAGTCATATCCACGGTAGTCAACACAACATCGTATGCAATTATTATTTATGGAAATATCCTGTTCTTATATCCGGTGTTTTATAAAAAGGGGAGGTTCGTATCGTATGGTATTTCAGTAGCGTTCTTTTTAATTTTAACAGGAATGCTAAAGGGTTACGCAAGCTTTATCCTCGCCAGGTATTTCCTGTTGATAAAAACAGGCCCGGTTCATTTACTTGCTTTACTGGCTTACGTTCCCGGCGGTATCCTGATCTATGTTCTCAGCCTGGTTTTTCGAATTGCCATTGCCTATTTCACTTTAAAACAACAAACAGAGGAAATCCTTTTGCAAAAAAGCCAGGCTGAACTTAATTTACTCAAATCGCAGGTTCAACCGCACTTTCTTTTTAACGCGCTGAACAGCATTTATTACAGGGTTTATAAAATCGATCCACCATCTGCCGGCCTGATAGAACGCCTGGCGGACATCATGCGTTATTTTGTCGATGAAAGCCCAAAGAACGAAGTGCCGGTCGACACCGAAGTAGCATTTATAGAAAACTATATCGCGCTGGAAAGAATTCGCATCCGGCACGGCGCCACTATTCATTTCGAGAAAGCGTATAACCCGGAACTCCGCATTCCACCAATGTTGCTCATGACCTTTGTGGAAAATATCTTCAAACATGGTATCGACAAATCCCGAAAACAAAACCAGGTATCAATTTCACTGGTTCAGCAAAATGACCACCTGTTTTTTACTACGCGCAATCGTAAGGCAGATCCGGAGGTTGGCGATGAACCAGGCGGATTCGGGATCATTAATTTAACCAAAAGACTCAAGCTGTTATATGGAGACAAATTCGAACTGAGCATTGACGACGAAGAAGAATTTTATACTGCGTTTTTAAAAATCCCCCTTTAATGAATTTAAGCTGTATAATTATTGATGATGAGCCCGACGCGATTGACCTGGTTGACCTGCTGATAAAGCAAAGTACCACCTGGACATTGAAAGCAAAATGTTATGACGCAGTGGAAGCGCTGGCTTTTTTAAAAATGAACCAGGTTGATTTTATTTTCCTGGATATCAATATGCCAAAGCTTACAGGCATGGAGCTGGCAACCTTATTGCCATCCCGCACCAAAATTGTTTTCACCACAGCTTATTCTGAATATGCAGTCGAAAGCTATTCTTTTCAGACCATAGACTATCTGCTGAAACCCATCACTTTAAAGCGTTTCCTGGCATCGGTCGAAAAAATAGAGCATCACTTTTTAAAGCCTGCGCCGGAATATTTGCCAAGTGCTGAACAGGGGCCGGAATTTTTTTTCGTAAAATCAGGAAAAACATTACGGAAGATATTACTAAAGGACATCCTATATTTTGAAGGAGAAAAAGATTATGTAAGACTGGTAACAGGCCAGGAACAAATGTTGATATATCGTCGATTAAAGGATATAGAGGAGCAACTTAAGTCGCCGTTTATCAGGGTACACAATTCATATATCATCAATTATGAGCAGCTCAGTAAAATAGAAGATAACCATATTTATATTTCCGATAAGCGCATACCTGTTAGTGAAAAGTTCAGAGAGCGATTTATGGAAGTTATTCATAAAAATAAATTTTGATAATATGGTTCTCCTTGTGTACAATATTCGTCACTAAGTGTCCGTAAGGTCATTGGTCGGAATATTTACTCAAACCCGGATCGTACCGGAGAGCGACACCTTCAACTTAGCCTCCAGGGAATCGAACCCCGGCAAAATATAAGTTCAAAACATTGCGAGAGCCTGTAAATTTGGGACGAATTGGTTCGAGTTTAGTCCTGCTCCCGCTACCGAAGCCCTTGATGAAAATCAAGGGCTTTTCTTTTTTAATCCGGGTTGCTCGCCGGGCTCATATCCGCTGGTAAGCGGACATAGGGTCGCCCCTTTAGCTATCGGGACCTGCTCCCGGTATAAAAAAGAGGCGAAACGGTTAATTTTAATGCCTTCGATTTTACGTCCCCGCAGGTCCTCACTCTTAGACTCGCCGCTGTCCAATAATCAGGGCTCCATATCGCCGGGTCCTCTTTGAGAGACCCTGCGGCGACATTTAACTTTGCCTGTACATCGCCTCCAAAACGCTATAGCTTTAATTATTATTAGCAAAAACCGCCGTTCCCAAAAAATATTTTGGCAGAATTCAATTCCGGGCCGTATCCTGAAGGCCCTGTTTGCAAATATTACTTCTATAAAAGTTAAAGCGCCTTGGCTTACGGGTTATTACTTAAAAAGCTGAATGCCTTGCAAAATATCAGTTTTTAACGGGCGGTGCGTAGTTCTAAGTTTGACCTGTAAATATTTACAAACAGGGATAGCCGAAAACCTGGTAAATAGAGTAGGTGAAACTTAAAACTTATTAACATGGAAACCAATACCAGAAAAAAGTATGAGCAATACTTCTTACTAAATGCTTGGTGCATTATTTCACTGATGTTTATTTTTTCGTCCTGCAGAAAAGATATCATAACAGGACCAGTAGGTGATCACTTAAAAATTGCTGTAATCACCGACATCCATTACCTCGATCCTTCATTGCTTAAAAATGGTGCCGAGACGGGAAAAGCGTTGACGGACTATATGAACAGCGATCCAAAAATGATCCCCTATGGCGATCCCATTTTTAGAGCAGTAATAGAAAAACTCAAAGCCGAGCGTCCCGACATCGTGCTGGTTGCCGGAGATATTACCAAAGATGGTGAAAAGATTAGCCATTTATCCGTAGCTCATTTATTCCAGGAACTGGAGGATGACCATATCCAGGTGATCGTGGTGCCAGGTAATCACGATATTAATAACCCTTTTGCGCAAAGATACGATGGGGATAACGCATACCCGACTGCTTCGGTTACGCCAGAAGAGTTCCGGCAAATCTATTCAAACTTTGGTTTTTCCCATGCCATATCCAAAGATCCGAACTCTTTGAGCTATATCGCGCAGGCTGGCCCCGGTGTATGGATACTTGGCATCGATGATTGTAAATACAAAGAAAATAAACCTGACAGCGATGTTACTGCCGGAAAGATCACGCCCCAAACAATGCAATGGATACAGGGCCAGATGAAAATCGCCAAGCAAAAGAATATTATGGTTTTGGGTTTAATGCATCATAACATGATCGAACACTATACCGGGCAAAGTGTTCTTGATCCCGACTATGTAACAGATAACTGGCAGGCCAACGCCGATACATTAAGGGCCTGGGGAATGAATATAATATTTACAGGGCATTACCATGCAAATGACATCGCTTTACGCGGCAGCGGCAGCACGAAGTTATATGATATAGAAACAGGCGCCCTTATACATACGCCCGTATGTTACAGGATCGTGGACCTAAGTTTAAAGAAAAAAGAACTTGACGTTACGACCAAGTATATTACGTCTATACAGGCCAGTATCCCGGGCGGACTTGACTTTGTCACTTATTCAAACAACTTTTTTTCCGCTCACCTTGATGGCATATTTAGCTACAGATTAACTCAACCTCCATTCCTGATCGCGCCGGCTGATGCGGCAGCAGCCGCTCCAACATTCAGAAATGCATTTATAGCGCATACAAACGGGGACGAAAAAATATCTGCGGAAGAACAGGCAAAGGTAAATGCATTCGCCCAGGTATCGCCGATCGGTTACCAGGGACTTATGACGCTGTGGACCGACCTTGCCCCGGCGGATAATAATGTAAATATTAAGTTAACCGCCCCATGATCCTTTGACGAATTGAATAAATAACTAATCTCAAATCCTCCAAAAAATTCGACATTTGTCGCGCTTCTTCTACCCAGTAAGTTAAAAGTCTCAAGTCGAAAGTCTTGAGACTTTTTTATTTTACGGCGGTGCAGTCCAATATGTTCACTCCAACGAATTGCCTGCAATCATCAACCGCTGATATCGAATATTGTCGAATGACCGGTTTGATCTTCGGGGTCAGCATTACACGTTAAAAAATGTTAAATCGACGCGTTTTAGCCTCCATTAACCTAACCTGTTATAATTTAAATATTTGACCTGCGTTTGCATACCAAACAGCAACTGATCTGTCGCCCTTGGTTAATTTAAAGCGCATAAAGCCAATTGTATTGCTTGAGATCCTACTCCATGCGCTTTTTTGGGCGTTAATCACTCTCCTGCCTTTATTTTCCGGAGCGCAGCATCTATTTATCCCAATCCGGCATATCATATTCGTAAACGCAATACTCGCCGTCGTTTTCTACCTGAATGCTTTTATCCTGATCCCTGTATTTCTTAACGACCACAAACAGCCCTGGATATTCTTTTTCCTTCTATTCTTCGCTTTTTTGTCTGCCAGTGTACTGATCGTTTATACCCTTCCGGACATTGTTTTACCGCCGGGTATGCCTCCGCACCCGATGCAGGGGCCGCCGCCCGGCCTCGGTTTTTTCTTTTTACCGCTGATCGCTATCACCGCCGGCAGTTTTGCCTACAGATACCTTACTGATCATTTTTGGAACGTGGCCAGGAAAAAAGATATAGCCAATGCTACCATGGCTTCAGAGATTGCCTTCCTGCGGTCGCAGATCAGCCCGCATTTCATGTTCAATGTGATTAATAGTGTCGTTGCGTTGTCGCGGCTCAATCCTCCGGCAGTGGAGTCCACGCTCATCCAGCTATCTCAATTGCTGCGATATATGCTATATGTATCCGACGAGGAACGCATAGCACTGGGCCGGAAAATGGAATACCTGGACAGTTATATACAATTGCAAAAACTTCGTTTTGGCTCCGGCGTTAATGTTGATTTTGACGTGCACATCGGTTCGCCCGAAAAAACGATAGAGCCGATGCTGCTCATTCCATTTGTCGAAAATGCCTTCAAACACGGCACAGGTGATATTCCTGACCCTTCGATAGCAATAAGCCTGTTAGCTGATGACAGCCGGCTTGATTTTAGGGTGTCAAATGAATTCAATCCAAACGAGCGCAATAAGGACGGGCATCACGGTATAGGGCTAAGCAATATTAAGCGGAGGCTTGAACTCCTGTATCCCGGTAAACATAATTTGATTATTGAGCAGCTTCATCATACTTATAATATTCACCTTCAATTGCACTTAAAATGATACGATGTTTGATCATTGATGATGAGCCATTGGCGCTTGACCTTATCGAAGACAACCTGCGCCAGGTTGATTATATACAGGTGGCCGGAAAAGTGCGCAACGCGACTGAGGCGCTTAAAATATTAAGGAACGACCCGATCGACCTGCTGTTCTGTGATATTCAAATGCCTGGTATCAGTGGTCTGCAAATGGTGAGCAGCATGGCTGTGAGGCCGATGGTTATCTTCGTAACGGCTTACGAGCATTTTGCTCTGCAGGGGTTTGAACTTGATGTATTGGATTACCTTATCAAACCGGTTCCCATGGAGCGTTTCCTGCGCGCTTGTCAGAAAGCTTACCGCACCGTCGAAACCCGCCAATTAGCTGTTGCATCGCAATCGCAGCCGCGCAACTATCTATTTGTACATTCTGATTACAACCTGGTAAAGATCAGCCTGGACAAGATCGAAGTTGTGGAGGGGCTGAAGGATTATGTTAAGATACACGTGGCGGGCGCTGATAAACCTTTGCTATCGCGTATGAGCATTAAAATGATGCAAGCACTGCTGCCGCCGGAGCGTTTTTACCGCATACACAAATCATACATTATCAATGTGGATTACGTGACGCTCATACGCCGGGGCAGGGTAAAAACCGTAAATACCGAGCTTCCAATGAGTGATGCGTACCGTGAGATGATTGACAGGATGACCGGACGGGCATTAGTTTTGGCACACAATTGAGTCGTTGATCTGCACATTTAGACCCCTGGTCTCATTTATTTTCAGAATACCCGTCGGGGTCGCATATTGGTTGCTGGTTAACCAGCAGTCGAATGAAAAAATTGTTACTTTTAATTTTCCTGGTAGTTTGTGGATATGGTGCAAGTGCCCAAAGCACGAAGGAGTTACTCCGGAAAGATACCCTCAATAAATTCGTCGCCCGCCCGCTCGATGACCTGCTGGACACCTTGTCCGCTAACTACGGTCTGAAGATCGTTTTCGAGCGCGATTCAGTTCACCGTTTCGACGTGGTCGAGCATTTTTTCAATGAACCGCTGAATAAAGTATTGGACATGGTCTGCAGCCGTTTTGACCTTCATTACTGGGTAGATGCCGGTGGCACGATTTACGTTCTCCAGAATGTCGATGATATGGCTCGTTTAAAAGTATTGGCCCGAACTTTCAAGCAGGTGCCACGCCCGAAAAGGGATACGGTGGCAAAAGTAGTTGCTGATGAACAAGATATCGAAAGTCTTTATGATGAACACGGGAACCGGAAACGGAACCCGCAGGTCAAGGTTCATGCGGCCACACTGCCTGCTAAACCGACGGAATCGCCGCAACCTGTCCCGTCGTCCACGACAGCAACAGTCGGGCTGCTGGTAACCATTAGTGGTAAAGTCATAGACGACAATTCCGGCATAGCGCTTCCTTCGGCGACGGTCACTGTTCTCAACACGGGTTTATCGGCTACTACCAATACTGACGGGAACTTTACTTTGTTTAACGTACCATCGGATACATGTACCGTTGCTATATCCTATTCGGGCTACCAATCAAGCCATTTTAAGCTTAGTGCAGAAAAAGTAAAACAGGCGTTAGTATTCGGCATGTTCCCCGCGCTTAACACCCTTAATGAGGTTTCTATTGTCGGCCAAAAAAGCGGAGTGATGAACACCGATGTCAAGAAGGTCGGGGTACTTCAACTCACGCCTGCAAGTCTCGACAAACTGCCAAGCCTGGGCGAAAAGGATATCTTACGGGCTTTTCAATTGATGCCGGGGGTAAGCGGTACAAATGAATCCTCATCAGGGGCCTACGTGCGGGGCGGCACGCCGGATCAGAACCTGGTGGTCTTCGATGGTTTTACGGTGTACCAGGTCGATCACCTTTATGGATTCTTCAGCGCTTTCAACAGTAATGCCGTAAAGGACGTACAGCTGTACAAAGGCGGCTTTTCCGCAAAATATGGCGGGCGATTGTCCAGCGTGACCGAGATCAACGGAAAGGACGGAAACCGCAAGGAAGCCAGCTATGGCCTGGATCTGAGCCTGCTTAGCTTAAACTTGTTCGCCGAGACGCCGATCAATGATAAATCCTCTTTGTTGCTAACCTTTCGCAGGTCGTACCAGGGCCCGCTTTACAATAAAATATTCAAGCAGTTTAATACTTCAACGATAGTGAGCGGTGGTCCACCCGGTGGTTCGGGCGGCCCTCCCGGTGGCGGTCCGCCGGGCGGCGGCGGTTTTGGTGAACAGACGACACCTGCATCCCATTTCTACGATGCTGATATCCGTTATAATTATCACCTGGATGCAAATAATATATTTACCTGGAGCTTTTATACCGGTACGGATAAAACAGACAATAGCCGGCAACTGCAATTGCCGTCATTTATAAGTTCAGGCGGCAACATTAATATCACCGATTACACCAAATACGGCAACCTGGCCAGCAGTGCAAAATGGTTCAGGCAGTGGAACCAAAAGGTACATTCAAATACCTACATAACCTATTCTTCCTATTTTAACGATCGCGATCGCGGTACTTCAGGTACAATTTCCGACAGTAACGGGGAACAGGTTAGTATCAACAATGGCACAGTGGAAGATAATAACCTTAAAGATGTGGGAATCAAATCCGATTGGGAGTGGCAAACAAGCAACAAGGTAAAATTTGTATACGGCGGCTTTGGCAGCTATCAAAAAATAAATTATGACTATGTCCAAAATGATACTTCTAAACTGATAGACCAGCACGATAAAGCATTTTTGGGTGGCGGGTATGCTGAATTGGAATATAACCCCGGGAGTAAGTTGCATTTGCAGCCTGGCGTGCGGGCGACATTTTACCAACCTACAGGTAAATTATATTACGAGCCACGCTTTTCTGCAAGTTATGTGATCAATGATAATTACACCCTAAAAGCAGCTACCGGGCAATTTTACCAGTTTATTAATGAGGTTACCCGGGAAGACGTTTTGAATGGCAACAGGAATTTTTGGGTATTGTCAAATAACAGCACCATACCCATTGGCCGGGCAAGACATTACATGGGCGGAATAAGTTATGAAAATGACCAGTTTTTAATAGATGTGGAAGGCTATTACAAGACGCTGACCGGTCTTACTCAATATACATTAACCCAGTCAGCCCCGTCGCCGGGCAGCACGCCCACAGTTGAACAAAATTTTTATACCGGGGTCGGAAACGCGAAAGGACTTGAAGTACTGGTACAAAAAAAACTGGGACGGTATACAGGCTGGATAAGCTATACGCTGGCGGATGCGCGGAATAAATTCGCAGTTTATGGCAACAACTATTATCCAGCCGATCAGGATATCAGGCATGAGTTTAAATCCATTAATATGTACCATTTGAACCGTTGGAATTTTTCAGCGGTATTTATTTTCAGCACGGGCCATCCTTACACAGCGCCGCTTTCCACTTATAGCATTACTGGTGCAGATGGGAATGTATCGACCTATTTTAATGTAAGTAATAAAAACGCAGAACGGTTGCCTGACTACCATCGCCTTGATCTTTCCGCTGCTTATGACCTCCTGAAAATTAGCGGGAATAAGATCGGAAGTATCGGTTTTTCGCTATTTAATGTCTATAACCATACAAACATCTGGTACCGCGAATACCAACTACAAAATTACCAGGCAATTACCACAGATGTCACTTATTTGGGATTCACCCCAAATATTACCCTTAGTTTACGATGGAAGTAAAAAAATACCTCTCAGCAAAAGCCCTGCTCATCAGCTTAATTTGCGCGCTTTTGGTTTCCTGCAAAAAAGACAGCCAGTTAACGGCTACCACCCTGCCCGTGGTAGAGGCTTACCTGCAAACAGGGCATTTAATTACTGTTAAGCTTTATGAGCAAAAATCACTTACCGATACCGCTAAATATGGCTCACCGATAACCGGGCAGGCGCTCTATGTTTCAAATGGCAGTACCAAGATCAAGCTCACCGAAACCTCAAAAGGAACTTATACCTACAGCGACACAGCCTTTTTAACAGCCGGTAAAACTTACACCCTTTCTTTCAGTTACCTTTCAAAAGATATTTCGGCAAGAACGGTTATGCCTGCCAGCATAAAGAACTTCGCCACGCAGCATGTATCGGTCACCTATTCAGGATCTGATGCACCCAGTACCATTGATACATTGAATAGATTTACCTGGTCCAATCCGGATTCATTAAACCACGTCCTCGTTTTCTACAACGTGGATGACACTTACTTTCCGATAGGTAACAGGAGAGGCGGGCCTGAAGAACGTGTATATGAAGTGGATACTAAGCGGAAATCCGACTATTATATCACTACCGCAGATTTTTCCTTTTATGGCAATTACCAGGTTACCCTGTTAAGCGTTAACCAGGAATATATCGATCTGCTAAATAGTAATACATCAGGTTCCAATTCTCAAAACCTTTTAAATATACCTACTAATGTGGTGAACGGCTTGGGTATTTTCACAGCGATGAAGGCGGATACTTTATTTTTTAGTTTGAGTCGATAGAATTAATAATTCACTTCACAATTAACTGTCATAAAGAGCTTCTTGTGACTGCGTCGGCAATATAGGTTATCCCCGAGGTGGCGAGCTATCAGCCCTTCGATAGAGAATAGGTGAGGTTTTTCCTTTCTTTTTCCATCATATTTTATTTTTTAAAGATTGTTTCCAGGCGCTCCAAAAAGTTCGGCTTTTCGCCTGTTCTTTCTGCTTTTTATAGTAGCTGTTATTTGTCGCGATCCGCCCCTCGGATTGTCGGTTTTACACTGCGTAAAATTCTGAAGTGTTTTCGATCTTTATATTGTCAATAAAATCAACTCATGTAAATCACATTTTATGAAAAAAGTATTTAAAGGATCCTATGTCCTCAAAGCGGTATTAATAATGGCTGTGCTTTTTTTTACAGCATTTCAGTCCAAAGGGCAGCAGCTTATACCTGCCGCCAGCGGCTATGCGCCTGTTAACGGCATTAAAGTTTATTACGAAGTATATGGCGAGGGTAAGCCTCTCGTTTTGCTGCACGGTGCCTTTATGACTATTGAAATGAACTGGGGGCAATTAATACCTGAATTGGCAAAAACAAGAAAAGTAATTGCCATTGAAATGCAGGGACACGGGCACACACCTTTTGCAGACAGGAAACTGGACCTGGCTGCCATGGCTAGTGATGTGAACGGCGTAATGGATTATTTGAAAATTGACAATGCTGATGTTGTGGGATACAGCATGGGGGGTTCCATAGCTTACCAGTTGACTATACAAAACCCTAAGCGGGTAAACAGATTGGTGATCATTTCTTCTACTTATAAAACGGCTGGCTGGCTGCCCGCAGTAACTAATGGATTCAAAGGGTTTAAGCCTGAATTTTTTGATAATACCCCCCTGAAAACGGCATACGATGCAGTGGCGCCTGACAAAACAAAATGGACAAAGTTCGTAGAACAGATGATCGTCTTTATCAAAACGCCATTCGACATGGGAGATGCCAATATTGCGAAAATTACTTCGCCGGTACTGATCATCTCGGGTGACAATGATGGCCTGGATAAAATTGAGTTGATGAAAACCTATCAATTACTGGGAGGCGGCGCTGTATCTGCTGATCTGGCGCCGATGCCAAAATCGCATTTGGCTATTGTTCCTTCGCAGAGCCACGTCAGCCTGATGATGCAAACGAAAACGATATTAGGGTACCTGGATGACTTTTTGAAGTAATTCCTATGCCCCAGGCGCGATTTGATCTGCTAATAAGCTATGGGGTATAAACGTAATGGACCTGCTTAAAAACACCATTTTTGATTTGGTTTTTTGTCACGGCGGTAACATTGCCGAAAGCATCGTAAGCGCTATCCGCTTGCGGGAATTTAAACGTACCCGAAATAAGTTTATTGGCGGTGTCGATGGCGGTTATCACCAGGCTGGTGCCGTCGGTAGTGCCCAGGGTGGGGTTTTGTTCAGTAAGGTTACGGTGTACCGGTTGTATGTAATAACCGAAAATGGCCGAGTTGCCGTTTGCAGGGCCGACAGGAAAATCGTTACCTGCGGCAACATTATTTTGAGTGGCTATCAGTTGTATGATCTGGTTGCCCCCCGTGCCCTGGCAGGTGAATGTTTTACCTGCGCTAAACCCGTTGTACTCCAATGATGCCGTTATGGTTACTGCTGTCCAGGCAGTGTCGTTGACCAGGGCGTACATGCCTTGGTTTGGCGGTGGAGCGGGGGTATGAACGGCTTCCTTTTTACAATTTTGTAACAGCGCCAAGCCGAATAACAAACCTGTCCAGGATAAATTTTTTGAACTTCGATTTAATATTTTCATGACATCACGCGTTTAGTACTTTTCATCAACTACGATGATTTCCAGTTACGCGTTGCCCCAAGCTTGTAAACCCGACCGGTACAAGTGTTGTTATCAGGCCATTCCCCTATTATTTCACCTGGTCCGACAAAGGCACCAGTTTAGCTTTCAGGTCGGGGGTTTTCATGTTCTTATCAAATGGGAAAATAGGGTGTTTTAGCCTTCTATAGGGTAAATGCTCGATATCCTGGTCCACGCCGCCGGGTGTTAGGGCCAGCAGCCAGTCGGCGCGCATGGCATATAGCTCGGGTTCAAGGTAACCGATCTTCACTACCACAATATCAGCGGTCCGCGGGTTAAGGCCGAGGTTTGTAAAATCCTTTTCGTGATGGTAGGGTTTCCTTTTTTGCGTAACGATGATATGCACACTGCCCATTTTTATCGAAGCTTCCACTTCGGCATCTGCATCACCTTTCACAATGGATTCCACAGTACCGACAATATGTACCGGGGGCGCCAGCCGCGCATCAACCTTCGCACCGGCATAACCATCTACATGGCCGCCGACACCTGCCGCTAAAGCCTTCTTAATGAGTTCAGGGCCGGGGATAGAGGCATAAAGCAGTGATGGCCCTTTATCCGTTTTAAACTCCGGTCGCTTCAATATTTGCGTCAAGGTCCAGGTCACATCTCCCGCTCCGCCGGCTGTCGGGTTATCGCCCGAATCGCTGATATAAAACGGATGCTTCTTGCTTGCTATCGCTTTATCCAGGCATTCCTTTAAGTTGCCTGTGGGCGCGACAAACTTAAACTCCTTACGTACATCCCAAAAGCTTTTGGCCAGGTATTCGGCCGTGCTCATCACTTTGGCCTTATCGTCACCGGTCACCATTACTACGGCATGGTTGCGTGGTTCATCGGCCCAGGCGTACCCGATCCATATAGCAGCGTCAACAATACCATCCTGTTTAGCAGCCGGCCATACTTTCTGGTATAAACTTTTGCCGGGCTCAATTCTTGTGCTGGTCTTTTCTCCCGGTAATAGAATGGGTACAGCGATATAGGCTTTGTACGCAGGTTTACCTTTCCCGCTTTCCAGCCGGTCTATCAGGTTAGTTATAGCGCGGCGTTTGGTTTGTATCGCATCTTCATGCGGCGCCATACGATAGCAGGTGATCAGGTCGCTGTTTTCAGCCAGCCGCCATGATACGTTGCCGTGCAGGTCCATAGCTGTTGAAATGAGGGTCTTCTTACCAACCACTTTCCTTATCCTGACCAGAAAGTCTCCCTCAGGGTCATCCAAACCAACTACGCTCATCGCCCCGTGGATATCATAAAACAGCCCGTCGTATGGCGCATGTTTTTTTAGCGAATCCAGGGTTTTTCGTACCAGCGACTCATACGCCGCCCGGGTAACCGCTCCGCCTGGTAAGGCGTGTCCGTCTATTGTCGGAACCCATACCGCCGCCTTGCGAACCGCCGAATCGGGTGCCCAGAAAGGATAAATTGAAAAAATATCAGCGCCATATTTTGCATGAAATGCAGCCTCATCCGTTAATGCCGGTGAAAAGGTGCTCGACTCGATACCCAAACCTGCGATGGCAATGCGCGGCAGGTGTTTAACGGGCGGGTTGGGTTGCGCGAGGGCTAATGATGCTGCCACGCAGAAGATCAGTAAAAAGGGAATACGTTTCATAATTGGAAGGTGACGCGAAATGCTGTTTTATCAAATATAGGCAAATCGGGGTAACTATAGATGCGCTGGTAAAACATGGTTTACATGGTTTACATAATTTCGCGTATTTTGTAATTAACTTATTGATTATCAATATATTAAGTAAAAAATACCCAAAAACAGGTAAACCATGATTTTCATTTACTGGCTATGTCTGTGCATGGTCCCGCTTAGGATAACCCGCCGGACTTCGCAAGCAGGGCACTTGCTGGGGAGCCTGCCGTTTGAAGTGACACGCTGAACAAAATTAATTGACACGCTGAACAAAATCCACGATTCGGCACCCGCCTAAATTTGTCCTATAACATTTAAACAAATATCAAAATGGAAAAGAACAATTATCAGGGTGCGTTGCAACACCCAATAGGTTCAGGTTTTAACGCTGCCTCAACTGCAAGCGAAGTAATTAAAGGCATCGACCTGACCGGTAAAAACGCGATCGTAACCGGTGGCAACACCGGCATCGGCCTGGAAACTACCAAAGTACTTGCCGCGGCTGGCGCAACGGTTATCGTTCCGGCAAGAGATTTGGAAAAGGCAAAAAAGAACCTTGAAGGTATTCCAAATGTTGAACTGGAAGCTATGAACCTTATTGATCCAGTATCCATTGATGCTTTTACAGAGAAATTCCTGGCATCGGGCCGACCTCTGCATTTGCTGATTAACAATGCAGGTATCATGTGGGTGCCGTTGCAAAGGGACCGCCGTGGCATCGAATCACAGCTGGCAACCAATTACCTGGGCCAGTTTCAACTTGTTGCAAGATTATGGCCTGCACTTAAAAAAGCAAATGGGGCAAGGGTTGTCAATGTATCTTCTTACGGCCACCAAATGGCACCTTTCAATTTCGAGGATCCCAACTTTCAGGAAAGGGAATATGAAACGCTCCAGGCATATGGACAGTCAAAAACCGCCAGCAACCTGTTCGCCCTTGAGTTGGATAATCGGGCCAAAGCATTTAATGTGAGAGCCTATTCATTGCATCCCGGCTCTATCCATGGAACAGAGCTGGCCAGAAATGCAGACATAGAGCTGTTCAAACGGATGGGCTATTTTGATGAAGATGGTAATATCCGTCCGGAAATCGTTGCAAACCTGAAATCCATTCCACAGGGTGCCGCCACTACGGTATGGTGTGCGACCAGCCCGATGCTCGGCCATATTGGCGGGGTGTATTGTGAAGATAGTGACATCGCGGAATTGGACCTTGGGAATTTCGGACAGGGTAATGGATTGGGAACACGAGGCGTGCAGCCCTATTCATTAGACGAAAGCAGTGCCAAAAGGCTTTGGCATCTAAGTGAGGAAATGACAGGTATTGTGTTTGAAGTGAAATAGGGTTCCAAAATGCGGTTCATGGAAATGCTGGTTATCAGCTATGTATGGTATTAAATCAATTTAGCAAAAAAAATGAAAAATTTAGAAGGAAAAATCGCCCTGGTCACGGGCGGTAATAGTGGGATTGGGTATTCCGCGGCAAAAGAATTAAAAGAAAATGGTGCTCAGGTGATCATCACAGGCAGAAGGAGGGAAGCTGTTGAAAAAGCCGCTTTGGAGCTAAACGTGACCGGCCTGCTTGCTGACCAATCTAGCCTACCGGATATCGATGCACTAGCGAAAGAGGTGGCCGAAAAGTTCGGTAAGATAGACATCTTACTTATAAATGCCGGTATCACAAAGTTTTCCACGATAGAACTGATGCCTGAAACTATTTTCGACGAAATGATGAACGTAAATTTCAAGGGTGCTTATTTCACGCTGAGCAAGTTTATCCCGATCTTAAATGAAAATGCTTCGGTCATCTTGTTGTCGTCGACTTCCGCGCATATCTCTCCGCCCCAGGCATCTGTGTATGCTGCAAGTAAGGCCGCCCTAAATGCAGTAATGAAAATTGCTGCGGTAGAGCTGGCTTCCCGCAAGATAAGGGTTAATGCTGTAAGCCCGGGTCCGGTGGCTACCGAGATCATGGAAAAAATCGGGTTAACCCAAACCCTGGAAGACCATATCGTTAGCTCGATTCCATTGTCGAGATTTGGCAAGCCGGGTGAAGTAGCCAAACTGATCGCCTTTCTTTCAAGTGAGGATGCAGCCTTTATCACAGGTTCGGAATACTTAATTGACGGCGGCCAATGCATTTAGTATTACGGTGGATTTCTTCGAAGTAATCCACCGTAAATAAATAACTTTATTCTAATGGAACACATATCCAAATATTTAACAAAAGACATCAAACTTTCCAGTTATGAGGACAAGCTATTCAAGTCAGACCTAATGTTTGACGATCACATGCTGGTCTGGTTCATTTCAGGCGAAACAAAAATTATACAGTCAGACGCCACTTTTTATTTCAAAACGGGTGATATATTCCTGATCCCAAGAAATGAACTGGCAACCATCATCAATTATCCCAAAAATGGTTTGCCGCATAAAACGGTGGTTATGCATTTATCGATCGAGAGGCTTAAGAAGTTTTATGAAAAAATTGAGATCAGGAAAAATATGCAGCCCGAGCCGAAGATATATAGTTTCAACAACCATCCGCTTTTGGAAAGTTGCCTGGCTTCGCTGATACCATACTTCAACGTAGAAGGAGAATTTCCTGAAGATCTTGCCGCGCTAAAAATTGCAGAGGCGATAAGTATCCTTCGGGTAATTGACCCCGGTGTCGACAGCGTCCTGGCAAACTTCGGGGCTCCCGGTAAAATCGACCTGGTCAATTTCATGCAACGGAATTTCATGTTCAATATGTCGTTGGAAAAATTGGGCTACTTAACCGGCCGCAGTTTATCGACGTTTAACAGGGACTTCAAGAAGCTTTTTAATACAACCCCTCAAAAGTGGTTAACAGATAAAAGACTTGAACTTGCCTATTATCACTTATCTGAAAAAAGGAAAAAACCAACTGAAGTTTACCTTGAAGTAGGTTTTGAGGACCTGTCTCATTTCTCTTTTATTTTCAAAAAGAAGTACGGAGTTCCGCCCAATCAGGTGCCTTCCAGTATTTATTAGACGGTTCGGTCCCATTATTTTTCATCCCGCAGGTCCGCTGCCGGAGACCCGGCGGGACATTAAGCAAAATATCGTACCTTCAACTGAACAATGAACCGCCCGCTTCTTTATCACATAACCCTGCTGCTGGTTTTACAGTTAACCGGTTTTTTCGCTTTCGGGCAAAGCAAGCCTGAACCTAACAACGCTGCGGGATATACCATCACCAAAAGACTGCTTTCCGTTGAGGATGGCCTGGCTTCGCACGAGGTGTTTTGCGGCTTGCAGGATAAGGCGGGTTTCTTATGGTTCGGTACGCGCAATGGGCTTAACCGCTACGATGGAAAAAATTGTTTGCTCTTTACCCGGCAGCGCAATCATTTACAGGATAATAAGGTGGTGCAGCTGGCAAAGGATAATGCCGATAACCTGTTTATCGAGTACGGAAGCACTGGTTTCCAGCTCGCTACTAATGGTAAGGTAGATGTGATGAATGCAATCACGCAGGAAGTTAAAACGCTAACGGCCGCCTTTCCGAACTTGCCCTTTAAAGAGCGGGACGTTTACTGGATATCAAATGACGGTACGGATCAGATCGATTTCCTGACTGCGCATCCTTTCAGGCTTTGGCAATACAACTCCAAAAAAGAGTTTAAGCTTCGCTATGAAATGAAAGACTGGGATAAGCCGGCGGCATTGTCCGCTTTGGATGATCGGGCCACGGGACTCTTCTGTATGTTCGGCCAGGGAAAAGCTTTACTGAAAATATTCAATCAGTCCACACAGTATTTGGTAACGCCGGACACCGTGATTGCCTTTATACAAAAAGACGCGCTGCGATCGTTGCCGGTTGGTTTCGATAGCGAGCAAGATCTTATAATTACTTATACCACTAACGCCGACTTTAATAGGTTTAATATCGGCATGATAACGCATAATGGTGATGCCAGGTTCCCCGCCGATGTAAAAGGATTCAATACCGACAGCGCAAAAGGGAAATATTGGTACCAGTCGACAAATTCTACGGATGGCAGGTCCGGCATATTCTATATCGCCACTGATGGGTTGTACCTCTGGAATGAAAATACCTTTTTGAAAGTAGCCTCGAAAGCTGAAATAAAGACTTTTGAAAATCTATTCCTCTATAAACTGTTCCCCGACAATTTAGGAAACCTTTGGCTTTGCACTTCGCTTGGGGTATTGCAATTGAAGATAGAGAAGAATCGCTTTAAACCATATTTTACTGCCAAACAACAATACGTCGAAAAAAATAACCAGGCCCGCGGTATATACGCGGATGAATCCGGCAAGGTAGTAGCGAATATCTGGACGCATACCTTTCAGCAGCAAGGCAGTAAAATGCAGTACGTTTCTGACGATCAATACAAGTATGCGCTCGTCGATCATCATTCGACATTGTACTGCGGGGGTTATAACCTGTACGCATATGATATCAAAAAGAATTCGCTTACTAAATACCCCGATGGGCAGACAAATGAAATATGGTCGATGTTTTCTGTAAACGACAGCCTGCTGTTGCTGGGAAGAACCGACGGCTTTGCGCTGTTCAATTCAAACACCAGAAAATTTGATTCCATCAGGTATGCTTCCAAAAATATCCCCGCAGCAAAATTTGTGTACCGCTTTTTTGAGGATAAGGCAGGCGCTATCTGGGCGGTTGCGGAGAATGGGCTGTACCGGATTGTAGAAGTCAAGGGTCAATGGTCGATAGTCAATAGCACCTCCACTGTTATTGATAAGCTTAGTCTATTAGATGCTTATGCCGATACTGACGGAATATTCTGGCTGGCAACCAATGGCGAAGGTTTATACCGCTGGGACAGGAAAGCAAATACCTTTCAGCAATTCAATATCGCCGGCGGGCTTCCGTCGGATGTGTTGTACCGGATAGAGCCGGATGAATATGATAATCTTTGGATCAGCTCGGATTACGGCCTGATCCGGTTTAATAAGCAAACGCACTCGGTTAATACCTACACCACCGCAGATGGTATCGCGAACAACGAATTTAACCGGACCTCGTCCTTTAAAGCAAAAGACGGGCAGCTGTATTTTGGCGGCCTGGACGGCATCATCGGGTTCAACCCTAAAGACTTGCTGGCAGATACCCGCTCGTTCAATGTGCCCTTGCGTGTCATTGCCTTCAACCAATTTATTGGTTCCGAAAGCAAGCTGGTCAATAAAACGGCGGAATTGTTGGGCACTTCGCAAATCGCATTGGCACCCGGCGACCAGTTTTTTACGCTCGAATTCCAGCTGCTGGATTTTGCGAAGGATGAAGTGCACCATTATGCCTATAAGATAGAAGGCGTGGACAAAGATTGGGTGTATATCAATGAAAACTCCATCCGCATAAGCGGTTTGCCGTATGGGAAATTCACGCTGCACATCAAGGCACAGAACCGGGAAGGGGCATGGAGCCACAGTGAATTGAGTATACCCCTGCTTGTTTTAAAGCCGTTCTATCTCAAATGGTGGTTTATTGCCTTAATGGGTCTGTTGCTTGTATTCGCTATTTATTGGATCATCAAATGGCGAACGAAATTACTGGCGGAGGAAAAGAATAAACTGGAGCAAACCGTGAGCGAAAGAACTGCGCAGCTGAAACAATCCTTATCAGAGCAGGCAGAATTACTTTCGGATAAGGATGTGCTGATGAAAGAGATCCACCACCGTGTTAAGAATAACCTGCAGGTTATTTCGGGCTTGCTCGAATTGCAAAGCAAATCGGTTAACGACGAGGCCGCGAAGGATGCGTTGACTGAGGGGCGTAACCGGGTGCGCAGTATAGCGCTGATACACCAAAACCTTTACCAGTTCGAGAACCTGAGCAGTATCGAATTAAAGCGGTTTGTAAATGACCTGTGCCGGCAGGTGGAGAGCGTTTATAAAAAGCAAAATAAGATCGTCATGCATATCGAAGTGCCTGTTTTGTATCTCGATATCGATTCGGCCGTTCCGCTTGGGCTGATCATGAACGAATTGCTGACGAATTCATTCAAATACGCATTTAATGATACCAGCACCGGCGAAATAAACATTGAAATTGATACCGCGGCAGAAGGGAAGTATGAATTAAGATATGCCGATAACGGCCCGGGGCTGCCGGCAGATTTTGATCTAAGCCGATCAAACACCCTGGGCATGCAACTGATCAATGACCTGAGCCGGCAGATCGGAGGCAAGGTGAGATACCAGTATAAAAACGGAGCGTCATTTATCATTAATTTTACTAACCGCGACTTGCGCAAAAAGGAAGACTGACACAATGAGCGTTTTAAAAATAGGTGTGGTAGAAGATGAGCTGGTGATAGGCCGGACGATCCTGAACACGCTCGATGAGTTGGGTTATTCACACTGCGGGCCTGCCCTGAACTATACCGAGGCAATGGAAATGCTTGAACAGGATAAGCCCGACCTGCTGTTGTTAGATATCCAGTTGTCGGGGAAGAAAGATGGCATAGATGTAGCGCAAAAGCTGAATGAACTGCACCCGATACCCTTTATTTTCTTAACAGCCAACAGCGACGGCGAAACTATCGATCGGGCAAAAAAAGTAAAACCCCACGCCTATATCGTTAAACCCTTTACCAAAGAAGAATTGTACGCGGCTATCGAGATCGCATTCAGCAATTTTAGCGATAAGCACGATAACGCAAAACCCGGACAACCACGTCATCATCCTGCAAAAGAATACATGTTTGTGCGGGACGGTTATGTTTTCAGGAAGATATTTTTTAACGACCTGTTGTACCTGGAGAGCGATGCCAATTATGTTACGCTGCACCTCAAATCCCAAAAGAAGGTAATGGTTCGATCTACGCTCAATGATTTTATCGAACAACTGGACCCTGAAATGTTCATCCGCATCCATCGCAGCTATTCTGTAAATATCAACCAGGTGGACGATGTTTTTCCTACGGAAGTTGCGGTAAATGGAATTAAGATACCGGTTGGCCGATCATATAAAGATGACCTATTTAAAGCCCTGGGGATAAAGGACGCTTAAAACATTCGGGCGTCCGATACTATATTTTGTGGTAAAGATTCCCTCCTCGGGGAGGGGTGCGGTCAATGTCATTAAGTTAAGATAATAAACATCTGATTATCAATTAATTGACTTGTTTTATAATGCCTTTTTTCGTATATTTAATTCATAATCAATTAGTTAAAATGCAAAAAAAACCTCATTTTTAATT